>Ga0208883_100012_pt1 | contig 430544 bp, 361 predicted proteins | sample LakWasMet43_HOW7_2_FD_183881 | JGI IMG/M metagenome (GOLD analysis project Ga0208883, IMG submission 183881) | Freshwater sediment methanotrophic microbial communities from Lake Washington under simulated oxygen tension - Sediment Metagenome... | ecosystem: Environmental > Aquatic > Freshwater...
CGTTATTGATACTCAAGAATCGCTGGTGTCGCTATCGCGACAGTTTATTTTAATGTCGGTTCTCGCACCGACAGGCGAGATACTTTCTTTTGCTTCGCCTCGGCAACTGCTCCATGCGTTGCTCTACCTCCTGCATCCTTGCAGTCGAAAAGAAAGTATCCAAAGAAAAGGCGACCCGGATTCCGCCAATTTCCTGCGCTTCTCACTTTTAGCGAGGGTTTTCGAAAGGCCATCCCTGGCCCTGCGAAAACGAGCGGCCTCCCTGCCGCTCCCCTTGCGGGCCTATTTCGCCAAAAGCTGCGATGCTCGGGGCGGAATAACGGGAGAAAAATCGCTTCTGCGTAACATCATCTTAATAAATCCGCATTATCAACCTTCAACTCAACGGGTGCTTTGAGTGAGTAAAAAAACGATAAAGAACATCCTCTATGTTGAAAATGGCATCGGTTACGGCGGGGCGATTATTTGCTTACGGCATCTTGTCAGACACCTTGATCGTAGTCGTTTTAACCCGGTGGTGGTCACGGGCCGAACTGGTACGCATTATCAAGAAATTGCTCAGGAAGCTGATTGGCACTTCATAGCCGATAGACACATCGATGTGATTGCATTGCGGAACAGGCTTGCTCAAGCCGGTTGGATAAAGAGAATTCCCGGTTTAAGCACATTGTTTAACCAGTTGGTAGCTAGAGCGGATGATGCATTTAATTTTCTGCCGTTTTTTTTGCGTCTGCTCTGGACAGCTTGGCGTTGTAAGGTTGATTTGATTCATGCCAATAACGAGCCGCTGTGTAATCGCGCAGCTTTATTGGTGGGTAAACTGCTGCGCATACCTACCGTGTGTCATGTGCGTGGCGATCAAAATGGCTCCCGGTTAATGCGCTGGGCATTCAGTTTACCCGATCATTTTATTTCCGTGTCGCATTGGGTTGCCAAGAGTATGCAAGCTAACGCCCAAGTGCCGGTAGATAAAATCAGCGTGATTTACGATGGCATCGCCTTAGAAAAGCTGGATTTGAACGCCGATGGCTATGAATTTAGAAAGCAACACGATATAGCACCTGATGCTTTTGCAGTCGGTCTGGTGGGATTGTTGATACCCTGGAAAGGGCAAGAGCTGTTTCTCGACGCGGCAAAGCTATTGAGCAATAAAATCCCCGGGCTGAAAATGATCATCGTCGGTGGCACGCCTGATGATTGCGTTGCTTATGAGGCCAAACTTCGTCAGCAAATTATTGACGAACAGCTGCAAGACATTGTTAGTTTTACCGGCCATGTTGCCAAAATGGAAACCGTATACAACGGCTTAGACGTTGTGGTATCTGCATCCATCAGCCCGGAACCGCTGGGCACAGTCGTCATTGAAAGCATGGCGATGGGGCGGCCGTTGATTGGCCCTGATCATGGTGGCGCTGCAGAAATGATGGCACATAATCAAACCGGTTTGTTGTTCACCCCTAAAGACGCGGTTGCCCTGGCGAATCAAATTGAACGTTTTTATCAAAAGCCCGAACTACGGACACGGGTGGGACAAAATGCCCGCGATCATGCGTTAGCGACGTTCTCGATCGAAACGCACACTAATAAAATACAAGCCCTTTACGACAGCCTTTTGCCCTAATTACAGCAACTATGAATCCTTTTATCTCCAGAGAAATCGTTTACCCCTTGCAAGAAAAATTATTGCATCGCCCCACCTTTCCTTATCTGGCTGAACTGGAAAAAAGTCAGTGGACGTCAATAAGCGACATTGAAGCGTTGCAATTGCAAAAACTGCAAACCTTACTGAAAACAGCCGTGGCACATTGTCCCTGGCATAGTCGACGAATCAGTGATGCCGGTATTAATATCGACCAGTTAAGTTTTGAAGAGTTCAGAAAACTACCCACAATGATTCGCGCGGATGCCCAGCAACACGGGCAGGAGATGGCATGGCTCGATGTTCCGGGCGGTGCTTTTCGTTACACCACCGGCGGTTCCAGCGGTCAGCCACTGATCTTTCATTTCGGCAGAGCTCGTCAGGCAGCCGATGCCGCAGGACGCATTCGCGCCAGACGCTGGTGGGGCGTTGATGTTGGCGAACCCGAGGTGTATCTGTGGGGCGCGCCGGTAGAACTGAATAAAACCGATAAAATTAAAACCATTCGTGACCGCTTGCTTAATCAGCTGGTATTGAACGCCTTTGCGATGTCGCCGGAGAGAATGAGTAGCTATTTAACAGCGATTGAAAAGTTCAAGCCGCGGTGCATTTACGGCTATGCCAGCAGCGTTGCGTTATTGGCGCGTTACGCAAAGCAAAACGGTAAAAAGCTTAATCTTCCTAGTCTGAAAGTGGTTTGTACGACTGGTGAACCGCTTTATCCTGAACAGCGACAACTGATTTCCGAAGTATTTAATGTGCCGGTCGCCAATGAATTTGGTAGTCGAGATGCTGGTCTAATTTCCCATGCCAACAGCCATCAACAAATGCTGTTGTTGAGCGAAAGCAATATTCTTGAAGTGTTGGATGGCGACGGCAACCCGGTACAGCCGGGTGAGATGGGCGAGGCAGTAATGACCGGTCTTTGCTCGGAAGCCCAGCCGTTTATTCGTTACCGCACCGGCGACATGGTCAGGTTATCGAATGAAGCCGATAAAGACGGCAGAGGCTTGCATGTTATTGAAGAAGTGGTCGGGCGTAGCACCGATTTTTTGGTGCATCAAAATGGCTCGATTATTCATGCTTTGGCGGGGATTTATATTCTTCGGGAAACAGCCGGCGTAGAGCAGTTTAAGATTATTCAGCAGGCGATAAATCAATTTGAAGTGCTGATAGTCACTAACGAGTTTTGGGATGCCGCATCGTTATCAGTTATTGAAGATAAATTTAAAGCGCGTTTTGGCGAAGCGTGTAACACTCACATCCAACTTGTTGAGAAAATTCCTCCGGAAGCATCGGGAAAAACCAGGCAAGTGGTGTCAAAAGTTCAACCTGTGTTTTGATACACCGGCGCAAAAACAAATGGTTGCATTCAGTTAATTGGCGATTACACAGGAAATCATGCTTTTCAGAAAATATACAGATTATCAGTTAAGCAGATGGTTACTGCCTCTAGTAGTGGTTTTGTTTTCCGGCTGCGCCAGTACGCCGGAGCCTAAAACCAGTACCGTTGGTAGTTATAATTCGACCTCGCCTACGGTCGATTATGCCTTGCGTTTGCAAGGTGCGCCGTATCGATTCGGCAAAGATAATCCTCAAGAAGGCTTTGATTGCAGTGGCTTTGTCAGGCATGTTTATGAACATCAAGGTGTGCATTTGCCGCGTACAGTCGCAGAAATGGCAGATGCCTTGACGCCAGTGCCTAAAAATCAAGCGCATCCCGGCGATTTACTGTTCTTTAACACGACCGGCAAGCCGTTTTCGCATGTGGGCATTTATGTCAAAGACGATAAATTTGTCCATGCACCCAGCCAGCGAACCGGCCGGGTGTCGGTATCGAGTCTTAAAAACAGCTATTGGGAAAAACGTTTTATTGCGGTGCGCAGGCCATAAGTTTGAGTGAGGCAATCACTCATCGTTATTGGTATAAAACCACATTTGGTAAATGCTCAACAGAATTTGCAAGCCCATCGATAGGCCCATCAAGCCCCCGCTGCCGACGACAACATAAGCAAAGGCCGGATTAACCTTAGTCACAAACCATGAAGAAATGTCGATCAACATTGCGATAAAAGGAATGACCACCGCCACCCTTTTGACGTAGACATTGATGTCACAAAGCAAAAATATCCTGCCGATGAAGTACAGAATAAAAGCGATGCCAAACAAGTGGATATGCGACACCCTAATCAGACGCGGGTAAGAGGCACCGCCCGTATGAGTGACTTCAGAAACACCCGCGTAGTTGGTTAAATCAGGTAAGTTAGGATTAATACTGGGCGAGTGACATAAAATGCAATCCCTATTAAGAATGGGGGCGATTTTTTCATCGTAGCCCAGCTCCTCAGCGCCTTCTTGTATCCACTTCAAAATAACTTCCTTGTCGCTTTTGTATTTTAAATTGGGTTCCATGATGCCGTTGATGGCAGACCCTAAGCGTGTACTGCCGTTGGAGCCGTGATAATTAATCATCACATCCTCTATCGATAAACCGGCTTCGCCATCGTGTCCTTGGTGTGTGTAATAAAGATTGGCCAGTGCCATTAAATAACCCAAGCCGATAGTTAGTAAAAACACAGTGTTTAAAACGCGTTCACTGACGGAAATATCTTTAAAACGGGTGTAACGTTCGGTAGCCACGGGAATCCTTAATGGTTGTCAGGGTTAAGATAGGATTGGCGCAAACTTAACGTCAGTTGCGGATAATCGCTGATTACAATATCTGCGTTAACTGCAAGCGCCTTGGCAATCTCCTCTTTGCTATTACATGTATATGCCGCAATCAATTTGCCATTGTCATGTAAAAGATCAACGATTTCGTTATCAAGATTACTGATAGGTAAGCAAAATCCTCTCAAAAAAGCCTGTGTTTTAAGCAGTTGCTCAATGTCTGTTCGGCTGTAGCGGTCTGATAAAAGATAAAACAGCGGAAAATCGGCGGCTTGTTGATGGGCAAACTCTAAACAAGGCAAACTGTACGAGGAGATGAAGACGGCTTGATTGCCGAAGGATTCGATGATTGCCAAGGTCTGCGCAATCTTGCGCTGTTGGCGGGTTGCAGATTCGCCGTCATGACTTTTGACTTCAATGTTTAATTGGCAAAGCCCTTGAAAACTGGCGATAAATTCTTCAAGACTTAATACCGTTTCAGGCGCGGCACCAGTACCGTCATAACCTGCAAAATCCATGTCTTTAAGCTGTTCGAAAGTAAAATCATCAATGCGTTTGCCGGGATGCCCCAGTTTATCTAAAAACCAGTCGTGCCAAAGTACCGGCACTTCATCACGACTAAGTTGCACGTCAGTTTCAACGCCATCAATGCCTGAAAGCAGGGCTTGATTAAACGCGGCGCGGGTGTTTTCGGCAATCGTCAGCTCTTGCTCGACAGCTTCTTTGTTGCCGCCGCGATGAGCAAAAATCAGGTTATTTTTTTGACGCATTTTTATTATCTTCCGTACAACGCATCGACCAAGTCAGCAAACCAGCGTGGCCTAAAAATTACGATAAAAAGACCGATGCCTGCCGTAATAGGAATCGGGCCTATATCAAGCAGCATTAAAAATACAATTGCTAAAAAACATTTAATTCTGACTGCGGCACTGTGTGTATTCAAGGGAGGTCCAGGTTTGTTGTTCGACTTAAGGAACTTTCCGCATTTTCTCAAAATGCTACCTGCAGTGCTAGGTTACCAGTGAGCTTGGTTTTTAACTAGTTCACCTGTTGATCAGGCAACAATGCTGCTTATTGGCTGTTGATATAGCAACAGAGCAGGGTGCTTTTTTAAGATATGTTTTATTTATTAATTAGTAATGAAGTTCCTAAGGACGTGGCTTCGGTGATAAAAACGACCTTATTTTAATGATTGGCTTAATAATTGCTATCGTTTAAGACCGTAATCCCTTTGCTTAAAAAACGACCGGCTTTTAACTGGTTCGTTACCTACCGAATTTCTTGAGAACCCATGTGGATAGTTAATATTGCCCTACGTCGCCCGTATACTTTTCTCGTGGCGGCGCTACTTATTCTCTTGTCTACGCCCTATGTGTTACGGAATATGCCGACCGATATTTTTCCAAATATCGACATTCCGGTGGTGGCGATGCTGTGGGATTATAAAGGCATGAATGCCAAGGAAGTCGCGGATCGTCTTACCGGCTCGGTCGAGCGTTCTATGTCGTTGATCGATGGCATTGAGCATAGCGAGTCTGTGTCGTATGCCGGCGCGGCAGTCATCAAGGTGTTTTTTCATCAAGGCACCGATATTCGCACCGCACTTGCGCAAGTGATGTCGGGCAGCAATTCGGTCTATCGCTCATTGCCGCCCAGCACCGCGCCACCGCAAGTCATTCAGTATTCGGCTTCCGATTTGCCATTGGTGCAATTGGGTATATCCAGCAGCACCGTGCCGGAAACCGAAGTCAATGATTTAACAAATAATATCGTCCGGAACTCTTTGCAGTCCAAACGTGGCGTTGCACTGACCAGTCCATTTGGTTCCAAAGGCCGTCAAGTTACCGTGGACATCAATCCGGCGGCATTACATGCGCGGGGGCTTACACCCACTGATTTGGTTGATGCGATGGCTGAACAAAACCTGATTCTACCGACCGGTACAATCAAGGTGGGATCGACCGAGTACGACGTTACGCTCAATGGTGCAATCGCCGCTATCCCCCGTATTGCCGATATACCCGTACGCACGGTCAATGGTACGACAACGCTGATTCGTGATGTGGCCAATGTGCGTGACGGCTCTTCGCCGCAAACGACTATTGCCCGGCAAAATGGCGAGCGTGGCATTCTCAACTCTATCTTTAAGGTGGGCAGTGTCTCGACCTTGGATGTCGTTGAGCACGTTAAGCTGACCATTCCCAAAATGCTCGCCCAGATGCCGGAAGGCATCAACATGACATTGATGTTCGACCAATCGTTATTTGTGAAGGCAGCGATAGGCAACGTCATTCACGAAGGTTTAATTGCAGCAGGTTTAACCGCCGCAATGATTTTGCTGTTTTTGGGCAATTGGCGAACGACCTGCATTATCGCGGTGTCCATTCCTCTATCGATCATGTGCTCGCTGATTATTCTGTATTTGATCGGTGAAACCATCAATTTGATGACCATGGGCGGCCTGGCGCTGGCGGTGGGTATATTGGTCGACGATGCTACGGTCGAAATTGAAAACATAGAGCGGCAAATGTTAATGGGTAAAAATCCCCATCAAGCGATTCTGGACGGCGCGGCCGAAATCGCCATGCCTGCGTTGGTATCGACCTTGTGTATTTGCATCGTATTCGTACCGATGTTTTTTTTGACCGGGGTCGCGCGCAGCTTATTTGTACCGATGGCTGAAGCCGTGGTGTTTGCGATGCTGGCATCCTATCTATTATCGCGAACCTTGGTGCCGACCTTAGTGATGTACATGATGGCCGGGCATCATGGTGGTCACAAAGAGCAGTTGCCGATTAATTCAATCGCTAGCCAATTCAAACAGATTCATCATGCCTTCGAGCATGGCTTTGAAGTGTTTCGCGGTCATTATGTGGTGTTGTTAAGCCATCTGCTTAAGCATCGTTTGCGTTACGGATCGGCCATTCTGGGATTTTGTTTACTATCGCTGACGTTGGTGCCGTTACTTGGACAGGATTTGTTTCCGTCGGTAGACGCAGGCCAAATCAGGCTGCATATACGTGCGCCTGCCGGAACGCGAATTGAAGAAATGCCTCATCAAATTGACGAGGTGGAAAAATTCATCCGTGAACGTATTCCAGCTGAAGAGTTGGGCGAGGTGCTGGATATTATTGGTGGCCCCTACAGCACACGAAACACCTTGTTTGGTAACTCCGGCACGGTCGAAACTGCTGATACTGAAATCATGATCTCTCTACGTGCCGGTGATCATGCCCCGAGTGTTAACTATATAAAAGATTTACGCGCGGAGCTGCCGCGCCGCTTCCCTGGGCTTGAATTCTTTTTTCAACCTGCTGATCAGGTCAGCCAAACCCTTAACTTTGGTATTCCGGCACCGATCGATATTCAGTTTGTCGGCGGCAAGCCGGATGAGGTGATACCGCTGGTTGTTGAGTTTAATAATCGGCTCCGGCAAATTCCCGGCATTGTTGATGCCCATATTTATCAACGTACCAACAGACCTGCGCTGGATTTGGAAATGAATCGCTCGCAGCTTGAACAACTTGGTCTATCGGCACGTAACGTCGCGCAGAATCTGCTGTTAACGCTGAGCGGCAGTATGCAAACCGCGCCCACCTATTGGCTAAATCCGGCTAATGGCAACACCGTGAATATTGGCGTGATGGGCAACCCGCTTGATCTCGACAGTATTGATGCGCTGATGCGCACGCCAGTCGGTAACGACAGTGACAGTCAACCACAGCTGTTGGGTAACTTGGTAACCTTAAAACGCGGTGTTCAACCTGCGGTGGTGTCGCACTTTAACTCGAATAACGCATTTAATATTTATGCGAATGTTGAAGACCGGGATTTGGGATCGGTCAGTGTCGACATCGACCAATTGATTGCACAAAGTCAGGCTAAGTTGCCGCGGGGTGTTGAACTTGCTGTGCGCGGACAAATTCAGACCTTGAATAGTTCTTTTACTGCACTGGCGACGGGGTTGGTGGTGGCGATTGTCATGTTGTACTTGTTATTGGTGGTTAATTTTCAGTCCTGGCTTGATCCGTTCATTATCGTCAGTGCGTTGCCGGCTGCATTGGCCGGTATTGCCTGGACCTTGTTTCTTACTGGCACCACGCTGAGTATTCCGGCCTTGACCGGCAGCATTATGTCCATGGGGGTAGTCACCGCTAATAGCATCTTGTTGGTGTCGTTTGCGCGTACCCGCTTAAATACTGGTGTGCCGCCAGTCACCGCGGCGTTGGAAGCTGCCGCTACTCGTTTGCGACCGGTCATGATGACGGCGTTTGCGATGGTCGTCGGCATGTTGCCGATGGCTATCGGTTGGGGGGAGGGCGCTGAGCAGAATGCGCCGCTGGGTCGTGCGGTGATTGGCGGCTTGGCGTTTGCAACCGTCTCTACGCTACTGTTTGTCCCTATCGTTTTCGCAAGTGCGCATCGATGGCTCGATCGTCATGCTTCACATCATGCAATTCTTTTAGCTGAATAAAATCATTATGAGTAATCAAACCCCGCCTGCATTTGCTTTGCCGTCAAACCCACAACGTACGCTGGTTTTTGTTAAAAGAATTGGCTTTGGACTGTTGTTGTTTTTACTTTTGGCCGGAGGCTTGCGATTTGGGCTTAACCAAGTCGACGCGAAAAACTTGCAACAGCGCAACCAAGCCAGTTTGCAACGTAGCGTTATCACTGTGCGTTCAAAGCCCGGCGAATCGTCCCGCAAGATTGTGTTGCCTGCCAGTTTGCGCGGCAATGCCGAAACGCAGATTTATGCCCGCACCAACGGTTATCTAAGCGCTTGGCATAAAACTATCGGCGATCAAGTAAAAAAGGGCGAACTGTTGGCCACGATTGATGTGCCTGAATTGGAGCAAGAATTAGCTCAAGCGCGTGCGGCTGTGTCGCAAATAAAAGTCCGGTTGGAATTGGCGCGTTCGACATTGAAACGTTGGAAGCTCTTAAAAGAAAGCGACAGTGTGATTGAACAGGAGTACGACGAAAAACGTAGTGCGGTATTGCAGGCCGAAGCCGACTTGGCGACGGCTGAAGTCAATGTCAAACGTCTGGAAAACATCGAAAACTATTGCCGCATCGTCGCGCCATTTTCTGGCGTTGTGACGCGCCGCGCCGCTGAAGTGGGCAACCTCATTACAGCAGGCACTCAAGAATTGTTTGCGCTGACGCAAATTGATCCGCTCCGATTGACTGTCTGGGTGCCCCAGGTGTACGCAGACGAGGTTAAAGTCGGTCAGGAAGTGACGGTAAAGATTCTTGAAGCTCAAGGAAAAACCGTTACAGCCCATGTTGACCATGTTGCCGGGGCGTTGGACCCGGTTAATCGATCTCGCCAAGTCGACGTTACGCTCCCTAATAAAGACGGCAAACTGTTACCGGGCTCTTATGTAGAAATCGCCATTAACATCGTTGGCAATAAAGTCAGTCCTTTGGTCGTCCCGGCCAATGTCCTGGTAGTCGATCAGGCCGGTACACATGTTGTCGTTGTCGACGCCGAAAACCACATTGTCTTCCACCCGATAAAAATGGGCCGGGATTTCGGACGCGACGTTGAAGTGCTGGAAGGCATAGCGCCAAACGATGTGCTGGTTGCAAGTCCATCGGATCTGCTGGTTGAAGGCGAGAAAGTGAGCGTGGTGGAAACGCAGCAGAAACCCCAAAAAGCGGCAGCCAAATCATGATCCGCATCTGCTTGTTAACAGATATTTACCTTCAGGAAACTCTACACTCCGTTCGTGCTGAGCTTGTAAAAGCTTGTCCTGAGCTTAGCCGAAGGGCATGAGCGGAGTGTAGAGCCGACATATCAAATTGATAGCGCTTTAACTTTTAAATACAACCCTATGCATTATCCAAATTCACTTACCAGCAAACTGCCCAATGTCGGCACCACCATTTTCAGTGTGATGAGTAAGCTGGCTGCTGATCACCATGGCATCAATCTATCGCAAGGCTTTCCTGATTTTGATTGTGATCCGGAACTGCCTGCGCTGGTCTACAAATACATGCAAGCGGGACACAATCAATATGCACCCATGGCTGGCATCATCGGTCTTAGGGAAGTATTAGCGGAGAAAACCCAAAGCTTGTATGGCGCAAACTATGATCCTGAGCAGGAAATCACCATTACTGCCGGTGCCACGCAGGCCATTTACACGGCCATAACCGCCATTATTAACGTAGGCGATGAAGTCATTATTTTTGATCCGGCTTACGACAGTTATGAACCGGCCATTGAGTTAAATGGCGGCAAGACTATCCATCTGCAGTTGCAAGCGCCTGCTTATACGATTGATTGGGAGCAGGTAAAACAAGCGATCAATCCACGCACGCGAATGATCATCATCAACACCCCGCATAATCCCACCGGGACGGTGCTGAGTGCGGCTGATTTGATCAAGCTGGAAGAAGTAACCAAAGGCACGGACATCGTGATTATTAGCGACGAAGTGTACGAACACATTATTTTTGACGACCAGCAACATCAAAGCGTTGCCCGTTATCCGGCATTGGCTGAACGCAGTTTTATCATTTCTTCATTCGGTAAAACCTTTCATGCCACCGGTTGGAAAATCGGCTATTGCGTTGCACCGCAAAATTTAATGGCGGAATTCAGAAAAGTGCATCAATTTTTGGTGTTTTGTACCAACACGCCCGTTCAGTTTGCGTTGGCGGAATACTTAACACAAAAAAGTCATTACTTAGAGCTGGGCAATTTTTATCAGCAAAAACGCGATTATTTTATCGAGTTGATTAAGGGCTCTAAATTTGAATTTTTGCCCGCGGCCGGTACTTATTTTCAGTTGTTAAATTATCAACATTTAAGCAATGAAAAAGACACCGATTACGCGCTGCGCTTAACCAAGGAATTTGGCGTTGCCTCAATTCCCGTGTCGGTTTTTTACTACCAGCAACTCGACAATAAAGTGCTGCGCTTTTGTTTTGCTAAAAAACAAGAAACCTTGGAAAAAGCCGCGGCAATTTTGAATAAAGTGTAACTGAGCGCTGTTCTAACGCCGTTCGACGCCGTAATAGCATCTATAAATTAATCAGGATTAAACCATGTCAGATTCAACGTTAAAAAAGCCTATTAGTCAGCTGCCCTACCATAAGACTCCGATTTTTATAGGCTTGGTGGCATTGATTGGGGCAACTATTACGGCATGCGCGATAGCGCCTTCGCAGCAGGTAGCGGGCGGCAAGCCTAATATTCTCTATATCATCGCCGACGATCTTGGTTACTCCGACATCGGTGCTTTTGGCGGCGAAATAAGCACGCCTAATCTGGATAAACTGGTGCAATCCGGGCGCGTTCTGACCAATTACCATACCTCTACCGTTTGTGCGGTCACGCGTTCCATGTTGTATTCCGGCACTGATCACCATTTGGTAGGCGAGGGCACCATGGGCCCGCCTAACGATGAGCGCAAAGGCCTGCCGGGTTATGAAGGTTATTTGAACAATCAAGCATTGAGCGTTGCCGAGTTATTGCAAGACGGCGGCTACCACACTTACATTGCTGGTAAATGGCATTTGGGATCAAACCTCAATGCGCCTGAAAACAAGAGCCCCGATCAATGGGGATTCGAGCGTTCGTTTACGTTACTTGGGGGCGCAACCAAAAACCACTTTGGGCATGATTCGGCTGATGCCAAAACCTACACCGAGAATGGCCGGTTTGTATCAATCCCAGCCACTGACGCGAACGGTCAACCCTGGTATGACGCCAATGTGTATGCGCAAAAGCTAATCAGCAATATCGACGAGCATATAAAAGACGGCAAGCCCTTTGCCGCGTTTGCTACCTTTACCACGCCACATTGGCCTTTACAGGTGCCGGAGCCTTGGCTAAGTCAGTACAAAGGAGTTTATGACGTCGGCTACGAGGCTATCCGCAATAAGCGCTTACTGCGGCAAAAAGAGCTGGGCTTGGTACCAAATGATTACACTAACCCCAGTCAACCGCTGCCTAATACCCTGACAGGCATACCGGCCACGCCCAATAATGACAAGCCTAACGCCAGCTATATTAATGCCGATAGCGTTTTGCAAGGCCGCGTGACGAATGTCGATTATGGCCCCGGTCGGGCCAATCCCAACTGGGAAAATCTAACGCCTGAGCAAAGAAAGGTCCAAGCTAAGTACATGGAAATCTACGCCGGCATGGTGTCGAATCTTGATTACAACATCGGTTTGCTGATTCAGCACCTAAAAGATATTGGTCAATATGACAATACCTTCATCGTGTTTCACTCTGATAACGGTGCCGAGGGCAGCTTGGTGTCGGCAGCGCAAGAAGCTATCAACGCCAATAATTTCGGTAATCTTGGTAAGGATCAAACGCTAAGACCGGTAGGCACTGAAGCTACCGATGTACATTACGGTCAGCGCTGGGCCGAAGTCAGTGCCACGCCGTTTAGGCTGTATAAAAGCTACACGACCGAAGGCGGCACATCGGTACCCACCATCGTGCATTTACCCGGTCAAACTGAACAACAACCCACGTTACGCGACTTTGCTCATGTTCGCGATGCTGCGCCAACCTTGCTTGAACTGGCAGGCATACCGCAGCCCACCACACCGGCATCAGTGACTGGCGTCAATGGCGTGCCATTGGTGGTTTACAAGAATCGTAACGTTTATCCGATCACCGGCCATTCATTCCTCAGCGAATTAAAAGGTAACAGCACCGGTCCATTGCATACTGAACCGGTCGGAGAAGAACAATATGGCCGCGCTTATTTGCGCAGCGGCCCTTGGAAGATTGTCTGGACAGAACCGCCGGTGGGCCCTATTGACGGCCATTGGCAGCTTTACGATATAGAAAAAGATCGTGCAGAAACTAACGATTTATCAGCACAGCGACCTGAAGTGGTAAAAGAGTTGTATCAAAAATGGCAAGCTTACATGCACGATAGCGGCGGCGTGTTGTCGAAAAGACCAAGATCAGGCGGCGCACCGCGCTAGGGTTGTTCGATGCCGTTAAAACAAGCGAGCGATACTGCAAGGGGGGGTATCGCTCAAACCGGCTGGATAACCGTTGCCTGTTGGTTGATTGCCGTCACACCAGTTTTGGCCGCTGGGCCTACTTCATTAGGAAGCGCTGAGCGCTGTAATACCTATTCTGGATTACCCAAGCATTGGGGAAAGGATTCTCAGGCAGGGATGGTGCATATCAGCGGCGGCGAATTTATCTTCGGCACCAGTTTGGGCTACGAGGAAGAGCGACCGGAAGTTAAAACGCAGGTCGGCAGTTTCCGGATCGATCAAACCGAGGTGACCGTTGCCCAGTTCGCGGCGTTTGTCAAAGCCACCGGCTATGTCACCGAAGCAGAGCGGGAGGGCGGCGGTGTCGTATTCGGCACACCCAGTTTCGACGAACTGAATCAGCGTCCTTATGCTTGGTGGCGTTATCTCAAAGGAGCCAATTGGCAGCATCCCGTGGGAGTTGGTAGTTCACCTATTGCTAATCACCCGGTTACGTTGGTTACCCTGGCCGATGCGCTGGCTTATGCCCATTGGTTAGGGCACGATTTGCCAACCGAAGCCGAATGGGAATATGCCGCCAAAGCCGGGCAACAAGGCGTCAGCCTGGAAAAAGAACCCAGAGACGCAACGGGGAAGCCATCGGCTAATTTTTGGCAAGGGAACTTTCCGTTAATCAATAGCAGTGAAGACGGTCATCAAGGCTTAGCACCGGTAGGTTGTTATGCGGCTAACGGCTTTAATCTTTACGACATGGTCGGTAATGCCTGGGAGCAAACCAAAGATTTTTACACGCCGGCCCATCAACAACATCCCAACCAAACCACTGAGGTGAGTCCAGCCAATCCCGGCCAGATGATGGTGGTTAAAGGCGGCTCTCATCTTTGTGGGCGTGATTTTTGTGTACGCTACCGGCCTTCTGCACGGGAAGGGCATGAGGCTAATTTGCCCATCTCGCATATTGGTTTCAGGACTGTGCTGAGAGAAAAGTAAATCGGCAAAGGAACTTGCAGCGCAAGGCCCATTAAAGCGAGTGTAATCAGTAGCCGGAACGGCTAAAAAAGAAAACATCCGAAATGCCTTGTTATTAATCCTGATCATGGCCATGTTTTTTGGTTAGCCAAGCCATTGCTGACGATACAAATAACCCAAATACAATCACGATGGTATTCACGGCCAACCCGGCCTTAATCATTAAGGCATAAGCGCCGAGCATCATTAAAATGCTCAAGTTTTCATTGAAGTTTTGTACAGCGATCGAGTGCCCCGAGCCCATGAGTTGATGGCCGCGATGTTGCAGCAAGGCATTCATGGGGATCAAAAAACTGCCGGCCAGAGTGCCAATCACCAACAACATTATCACTGCCATTCGCCAATCAGTGATGTATATCATGCCAAATACAACCAACCCCATGGCGATACCTAAGGGCAGTACTTTCACGGCATGTTCCAATGGCACAGCCTTGGTTGCCACTACTGAGCCAATGGCTAAGCCCACCGCGACAACTGCAGTCAATTGAGTTGCTTGCTCCAGATCAAGCTCCAGCGCTAATGCCGACCAAGCGAGAATAATGAAGCGCAAGCTGGTTCCGGCGCCCCAAAATAATGAAGTGACTGCAAGAGATACTTGCCCTAATGGATCTTTCCATAAAAGTAGGAAGCTTTGCCAAAAATCCGCTAACAAAAAAACCGGTGACCGATTCCGTAAAACGTGTTCAATCGGTAGCTTGGGAATATAAAAATTAAGTATCGCCGCGACAAAATACAGACCCAGAGTGACAAAAATCGCAAACTCAGGCGCAGTATCAATGCCGCCATTAAACGCAAGTCCGCCCAATTGCTGGACGACTTGCGCCTCTACCCGATGACCCAGCAGTAAGCCGCCAAAAATGGCACCTAGAATAATGGCCAAAACGGTCAATCCTTCCATCCAGCCATTGGCCCAGATCAATTTATCAGCGGGTAGACATTCGGTCAGAATGCCATATTTAGCAGGCGAGTACATTGCTGCGCCGATACCGACAAAACCATAAGCAATCAGTGGATGTAAACCCAGCAACATGGCTAAACAACCGACTATCTTGATCGTGTTGCTGATAAACATGACACGACCCTTCGGTAATGCATCTGAGAAAGCGCCAACAAATGGCGCAAGCACGATAAAGGCGAACACGAAGAATTGTTGTAATACCGGTGTTTGCCAGGAGGGGGCATCTAGGTGTTTGAGTAGGGCAATAGCCGCGAATAAAAGCGCGTTATCCGCCAGTGATGAAAAAAATTGTGCCGCAAGAATGGTGTTGAAACCGCGATTCATAAGAGTTAATGCCCTGAGCGAAGCTGTAGAAGCCAATATCATTGCACTTTAAGATGAAAGCTTTATTTCAAGTCGGTTGCAATTTACCTGATAAGACTGCCGTTGAGAAAACACCTCAAGTTGCGATTAGGTCGGCTTTAATCATCCTGTCATTTACCCCTGCTTATACTCTGGGCCTCATCAATCCAGCCCAGGAGCTATCGCCATGCGCAGCTTAATTAATCCTCCCCATAGTTTTTTGCGATCTAAAAGTGTGACGGCAGTAATCACCGCGTTGCCTTTACTGTTGTCATTAGCTGCCGATGTTAGTGCTAACGACGTGCCGTTGATGGAACAAGGCATACAAATCGGCGATTTGGCGCCAGGACGCGCGATGATTTGGAGCCGAGCCGATCGTCCGGCTCGAATGTTTGTGGAATATGCTTTCAACGAAGAGTTTACCGATGCCAAGACTATCCGCGGCCCGCATGCACTAGAAGGCACTGACTTTACCGCAAGACAAGACTTGGTTGGTCTCCCTGAAGGTAAAGATGTTTACGTGAAAGTCTGGTTTGAAGACCTCACCAATGCCCACGGCAAAAGTGAACCCGTTACCGGTCATTTCCACACCATCGGCAAGCGTGATGACATTCGTTTCGTCTGGGGTGGTGATACGGCCGGGCAAGGCTTTGGCATCAACGAAAGCTTTGGCGGCATGAAAATCTATGAAGCCATGCGCAAAGTTGAACCGCAGTTCTTTATTCAAAGCGGCGATAGCGTCTATTCCGACGGCCCCATTCCTGCCGCCAAACCTGCTGAAAACGGCCAAATCTGGACCAATCTAGTTACCCCGGAAGTTAGTAAAGTCGCCGAAACGTTGGACGAATTTCGTGGCCGCTACAAATACAACCTGCTTGATGAAAACCTGCGCCGCTTCAATGCCGAAGTACCGCAAATCTGGCAATGGGACGATCATGAAGTAGTCAATAACTGGTCAGATTCTAAAGACCTAAGCCAAGACAGTCGCTATACCGTCAAGGATGTGCCGTTACTGACAGCGCGTGCCGGCAAAGCATTTCATGAATACGCACCGCTACGTCCGCACGATGCCGAAGAATCTGAACGAATTTACCGGAAAATCTCCTACGGCAAATTGCTGGACGTGTTTGTGATCGACATGCGCAGTTATCGCGGCCCCAATACCGGCAACCTGCAAACCAAAGAAAGCGCCGAAACAGCGTTCCTCGGTGAAACGCAACTGGCTTGGTTGCAAGACGAACTTAAACATTCTAATGCCACCTGGAAAGTCATCTCCGCAGATATGCCTATTGGTCTGAACATCAGCGATGACTTTGATCACAACCCGCCACAACGTTGGGAAGCGGTCGCCAACGGCAACAACGGCCCGGCCGCCGGTCGTGAGTTGGAAATTGCCCGTCTGCTGAAATTTATCAAACACGAGCATGTGAACAACATCGTTTGGTTAACCGCCGACGTGCATTATGCCGCTGCCCATTATTACGATCCTGCCAAGGCGCAAACCAAAGACTTTAAACCGTTTTGGGAATTTGTTGCCGGGCCTTTGAACGCCGGCTCTTTTGGACCTAACAGCGCTGACGGCACTTTCGGCCCGCAAGTGGTATTCACCAAGGCGCCGCCAGCGGGCCAAGTCAATCTGTCACCTTATGCAGGCTTGCAGTTCTTTGGCGAAGTCAATATCGACAAACGCAGCCGGGCAATGACGGTTGATTTAAAAGACATTGACGGCGCAACCGTGTTCAGCAAAACCTTGGCTGCGGAAGCGGAGCACAAACGCGATCATGAATATGATCGTGACCAAGACCACGATTAATCGCTTGGTGCCGGGGCAGCGCAAGCTCCTCCCGGCACCTTTTTTAATAACCTGAAAATCATAACATCACCCTAAAAAAGGCAACCAACCATGTTGAAACAACTTTATAAAGTAACCGTTCTTACTGCAGCAACGCTGGCGATACTTGGTGTGCAAAACAGCGCTAATGCACAGCCACATCATCAAGAACATTGGGATCAAATCAAAACCGGCCCAATCGTTATCGGCCACCGTGGAGCCGCCGGTTATCGCCCTGAACACACTATCGAAGGCTACGCGCTGGCGATTGAAATGGGTGTTGATTTTATCGAACCCGATTTAGTGCTGACCAAAGACGGCCAGTTGATTGCTCGTCACGAACCGATGATAGGCGGCACCACTGACGTTGCCAGTCACCCGGAATTTGCCGATCGCAAAACTACGCGCATGGTTGATGGCGTTGAAACCAACGACTGGTTCGCAAGCGATTTTACTTTGAAGGAAATAAAAACTCTGCGCGCCATTCAAACCCGTGGTCGCGATAAACAGTACGACGGTTTGTTTCAAATCCCAACACTGGATGAAGTGATTGCACTGGCAAAGAGCAAAAGCGAACAAACCGGTCGCAGCATCGGCATTTACCCTGAAATCAAGCATTCCACTTATCACGCCAATCTAAAGAATGCTAAGGGTAAACCGCTGTTTGGCCTGAACGTTTTCGAAAACAAACTGTTGAAAAAGCTGCATAAAGCCTATGGCAACAGCGCTTGCGCGCCGGTCTTTATTCAGTCTTTTGAAGTTAGCAACCTGCAATACTTAAGCCGTAAAACCGACATCCAACTGGTCCAATTGCTTGATGCCGACGATGTTAATACCGATGGTTCAATTTCATTGGTCCCACCTTATAAACAACCGTATGACTTTGTAGTTAAAGGCGATCAACGCACGTTTGCCGACTTGTTGACCAATGAGGGCTTGGATTTCGTTAAATCTTATGCCGATGCTGTCGGACCGTGGAAGCCCTATTTGGTTAAAACCGTTGACGACGGTATCGACCGCAACGGCGACGGTAAAATCACCATCAACGACCGTCGCGTCGACGGCAGTACCGGCGTGGTGGAATTAGCCCACGACAAAGGCTTATTGGTCCACACCTGGACCTTCCGCAATGACGCCAGCGGCTACGGCTTTACTGATCCTAAACAAGAAATAACCTATTACTTTGACTTGGGTGTTGATGGCTTGTTCACAGACTTCGCCGATACCGGTGTTGCCGGGCGTGATGCATCGATCAATGCCAGCAACGTCAGTTCGTTGGGCCAATGCAAACATCACCATGATGAACATGAAGATCATGATCGTCGCCATGACAAGTAAATTGCAGTAATTGCAGTAATTGCAGTAATTGCAGTAATTGCAGTAATTGCAGTAATTGCAGCAACGAAAACCCGGCGCAGATGTGCCGGGTTTTTTTTGCCTTACGATTTTTGTAGAAGGGCTTTGCTTATGCGGCTATTTCGCTGAATGATTAGCCGCATAGGCAAGGCTCTTAATACTTTGGGCTCGCAACGAATAAAGTTGACTGTTGTAGGTTGGGCTGAATGCAATGAAGCCCAACAACTTGGCGCTTCGATGTGTTGGGCTTCGTGCCTCAGCCCAACCTATGAGCCAATCCTTGTCATCATTCTGTAATATTTTAAGGTTTAAATTGAAATTTATGGTTACTTGGCAATCTATTGAGAATAGCAGTCCATGACAATTCAAATCGACGGTTTTAGTAAACCACATACGTTACATTTATTTGATAGCGAGCTGGGCCATTTGCACAGCTTGGTGATAGAAATGATGGGGCTTGTCATGTATCAGCTGGATCAGACCATGCAGGCGTTTGATCATGGCGAAATAAAATTGGCACAAAAAATAATGTCGAAAGCCAAAGAAATCAACCATTATCAACTTGAGATTGATAATGAAGTAATGACATTGCTAGCGCTGAACTCGCCAGTAGCAAACGATCTGCGTAACGTCATTTCAACGTCTAAGATTGCGGTTGAATTACAAAATATGAGTGCCGAAATTTACAGCTTTGCGCGATTAATGACGGTATTTTGTTATCCTAAAACCAGTCCCCTTAATTCAAAACTTTTTTCAGATATAGTTAAGATCGGCAATCTGGTCAATATGATACTGATCAAGCTTTTGATAGCCTGCGAAGATAAAAACGCCAGTCAAGTTTACTCACTGTTGCAGAATGGTCGAGAATGTCAAAGTGAATTACAGGAAGGTGTCAGGCATCAATTAACCATTATCATGCAAGATCCACGCATGATTGGTAGTGCACTAGGTGTTATGCAAATGATGAACGCGTTGGAGCGTTGCAATGAAAATTGTAAAAACATTGCCGAGTACATGATTTTCATGATTGATGGTATTGATGTTCGCCATGTCACCAGACGAACGCAAGGGTAGGGCCGTAGGTTGGGCTGAATGCAATGAAGCCCAACAACTTGGCGCTTCGATGTGTTGGGCTTCGTACCTCAGCCCAACCTATGAGCTAGATTCTGCCTTTCGCTAACCCTCACGAAATTAGATCACAAACATTAATTAGCTGTCCTTGACCGTTAAGAGGTTCGATGAGATTGCCAGAGGCGTCGAAAGCGAATCTAAAAGTTCCAATAGCTAGCACCACGCCGGCCAAGGGGTCAGTCAAAAAATTCCGCCCCGTTACTATTGTTACGATGTCCCCATTGCTCTTGATTGTTTGGTGAAATGCACCTGTGACGCTAAGGCTGACAGTCTTCGCAAGGTCGGACAGATTTGTCACCTCGACATTGAGTCCAGGGGAGGTAGCGATAAAACGATTGCCCGGGAGTGTAATTGTCTTGGCCTTACCATTAATTGCCAAGCTGACGTCGAAAGCACATTCACCAGGCTTAACAGAATTGGCAGGAATAACAAAGGAACCTGAGACCTCGACAGGCTTTCCTCCATTAACGCCAGGAGCAGCAAGTGGAGCTGTTGAAACTAATAATAACCCGATAAGACCAGTTATTGTTCTTGTAATGTTTTTGCTAAATTTTTTATTCATTACAATCTCCTTAGATTATTTTTAATTATGTTAGGGCCAAGAAATTCTGATCAAATAAAAATCAGCCCCCTCAAAGTGACTTTAACGAAATCACCCTCGGCAATCCGAATTTCCTGAATCTCGTTATTCGGGATCTACGACTTTCTACCCTTACCTTGCAATAAGTTTGGCTGATTAACTTAAATATTTATTTAGCATAAAAAACATCTAGCTTCTATTTAGCGTTTTTACTCGACATTTGATTGTTTTTAAATAACCCTATAATCGCCGTCGCTGACAGCCATTCACAGCAAAATAATGCATCACCATCTCAGCCCTTCAGAAAAACTTTAACATTTCAAACTAAAAAAACAATGCGTATAAATACCTAAAATTCACTTGGCACGCTAGAATCGACTGGCTACTTTCAGTGAGTATGCTGCCATATTGGAAATATGGATTGAATGTCTCGAAGCCAAGTAGATACCGTCTTGGCAGTCAATATTAAATTGCATAATTAGCCTGATAAGGCTGCCTGGTTTTCAAGACGCCAAAGGCTGTAGGTTGGGCTGAATGCAATGAAGCCCAACAAATTGACGCTTCGATGTGTTGGGCTTCGTGCCTCAGCCCAACCTACGAAATTTCCACTTCGATTGGGCTATTGTGCATACCACAATCTGTAGCATTTAAACTTCCTAAATCAAAAAAAAGCCCGCCAGCTCAATGAGCTGGCGGGCTTGTGAGGACTACTAAGGTTGCTTAAGTGTTATTACGGTAACAAGTTAATACGATTTTTCGGGCCAGGCGCTACCAGACCGTTGACACTAAAATAATTTTCCAGTGCATCTAAATCGAGTGCGCCGCCCAAGCGGTTGGTGCCTTGTGTTAATACATAGAGCTGATCGCCGCCATCGGCCATGAAGTTGTTAACCGACACGCGATAGTTTGCAGCGGGATCAACCTGAACGCCGTTGATTTTGATGCTGGCCGGATTAACGTTATCGCAAGGCGTGCCTTTTTCCTGCCATTCATAACTAAAGCCGTTAGAGACTTGCAGGATACGGTTGAAAGGTTGGCCCGTTACCGGAGCATTCGCCGGATAGCCCACAGTACAGCCGGTAAATTGTTGTTCCAACAAGGTGTGGATTTGCGCACCGGTCAAGGTCAAAGAAACCAGTGTGTTGCCAAAAGGTTGCACGGTAAACGCTTCACCGTAAGTCAAGTTACCAGCCCCTTCAGCTGCGCTTTGCGCGTAAGTCAAATCAGCACGTATGCCGCCGGGATTCATAAAGGCCACTACGGTTTCACCAAAGCCGACGCCTTGGGTTTCCAGCAACTGAGCATCGGCAATAACATCGCCCAATGCAGATTCACCGGCAGGAGTGAGGGCACGAGTAATATCTGCGCTAATAGTACCAATCACACGATTGGCAATAGGTGTGGCGATTGTTTTGTACTTATCTACGATTGATTTAATCGCAGCATTTGGCGTTATTGCCGCATTGGTACGATCGACGACGATATTGTTTGCCGTTACTGTGCTGACTTCGCCGATGGCTTTATAAACAGTCAAGTTGATGTCAGTTAATACCCGGCCTTGCGCGTTGGCACTGGTAACCGAGATCAGGCGGCCATCTTTGTTGGCGATTTGGCAATTGTAGGCTTGATGGGTATGGCCGGAAATGACCAGATCAACTTCATCATCCAGCTGGTTAACGATGGCTTTGATGGGGGAGTCACTTAAGCCGCCATCGCACAGATTGATAGTCGAAACGCTTTGCGTAGTCGGCACCACGCCGCCCTGATGAATCAATACCACAATAGCTTCAACGCCACGTGCTCGTAGCTGGGGGATCAACGCATTGACGGTTGCGGCCTCATCCTTAAACTCCAGCCCTGCCACGCCGCTTGGCGTAACGATGGTGGGGGTTTCTTTTAAAGTCATGCCGATAAAACCGACGCGCACGCCATCGACAACTTTAATTGCGAACGATGGAAAAATTGTTTTGCCGTTAGCCGACTCTACCACGTTGGCCGCCAGAAATTTAAACTTGGCGCCTTCAAAAGGTACCGGCGTGCCTACGTCCACACCGCGACAGGTGTTGGGATCAGTAGGATGACAGCCGCCGGTTTGCATGCGTTTAAGTTCAGTTTTGCCTTCGTCAAACTCATGATTGCCGACGGAATTAAAATCCAGTCCCAGGCGATTCATGGTTTCGATCGTGCCTTCGTCATGGAATAAGGCAGATACCAAAGGCGTTGCGCCGATAATGTCGCCCGCTGATACAACTACGGTATTCGGGTTTTGGCTTTTTAGCTTAGCGATATAGCCCGCCATCCAGTCGATGCCGCCCACGGCGACACTTGGCGTGCTGGCACCTGGATCTTTACGCAGTGTTCCCGGTGATTCAAGTTGGCCGTGAAAGTCGTTGAAGGCGACGATTTTGATTGTTGTCGTAGGGCCTCCTAAAAGCTGTATGTTTCCGGCTGAGCTGATACTGACTTCGGGTACAGGTGCAAGTTTTGGTGAGAGTTTTATTTCTCCACCAACAATATCTTGTCTAGCCGGATAAGCGATTGTTGTCGTAGACCCTGATGAAAGCGCTATATTTCCTCCGGGGCTGGCTGAGCTTATGTTGATTGGCGCATGTGAGAGATTTATTTCTGCAGCAGATGAGAGATCTTTTTTGACTCGTTCTGGCCTAGCAAGATTTATTGTTTCTGCATTGGCACAGCTCATCGCAGTTAAACTCAGCGCGATACCCATCGCAAGTTTGTTCAATTTCATGATGCTTGCTCCAAACTATTAGCTTTGCGGCGACGAGATACCAATCCCATCAATGCGGTACCTGTTAAATACAACCAAGCAGCGGCAGGCAATGGCACCGCCGTCAGGCTGACCGCGCCGACCGTGGCGTTAATTGGCAAGTTTGAATCATCCAGAGCAGACTGGCTTAACAGCCCTGTGATGTTGTGGTTACCAGCACCTAACAAAAACAAACCTTTGCTGAAAATATCGCTGATAAATGCTGTATCAAAATTAAGGCCAATGCTGCCGGGATAGGTATTGGCTACAGCCGAGGTTTGATCAAGCAAAACGCCATTGTCGTAAACGTTGAAACGGTCGCCTGCAAAACCGCCATCAACCACTTTTAAATAGGCGGATTCGGTTAAAGTGAAGTCAAAGCTCAAGGCATTGCCATCAAGGTCAATCCACTCCAGATTTCCTGAGGCGGAACTAAGGTCATCCACGTCAAATGTGTTCCAAGCGCCATCGGCAGTCAGGCTAGCCGCCTCAGCTTGGCCGCATAGCGCCGCCAGCAATGCTGCGGCGAAAAAAAGTTTATTAGTCATTGGGGGGCTACTCCAGAAGAAGGTGAACATCTTGATTAAAGAGCGGGCTAGAGTAGGGGAGGGATGTGATGAAGTTATTATCAGTTGATGAAGATTTGATGAAACGTAATACGTTTTGACAATTTTTTGTTCGTTGACAGACTTGATCCTCGTAGGAGCGGGCCATGCCCGCGAACGGGTAAACAATCGCGGGCAAGGCCCGCTCCTACAAAGCAATAAAACTAAGTCGCAGTAACGCCACCTTTGTATTACATGTCATCGAATTGTCCGCAAAACGTCATGGTTTCTTAACCGTTTCTCTATTTATCCCACCGTAGAATGTGATCCAGCTCGCAGAAGCTGAGGCTAAAATTTTTGGACGTCACTCGGCATAATTAACCCGGTCATTGGCAATTTTTCTGTGAGTCAGGTTGGGCCTTTCGCACTATCCCATTACTCATGAGTCAAAATCACCAGGAAAAACCATGACTGAAACACACTTCTATAAACGGCATCCACTGGCTTTAGCGGTGTTTGCTGCGCTTAATTTCGCTCCAATGGCCCATGCCATTAGCCCCAATGTTGTCATTAGCCAAGTTTATGGGGGCGGCGGCAACAATGGTGCGACTTATAAAAACGATTTCATTGAATTGTTTAACCGGGGCAGTACACCCGTCAGCCTGAACGGCATGTCTGTGCAATATGCTTCAAGTGCGGGTTCTACTTGGCAGAAAACCAATCTGAGTAACGTTATCTTGGCGCCAGGTCAGTATTATCTCGTGCAAGAAGCCGTTGGTGCCGGCGGCACGACCAATCTGCCAACGCCAGATGCGACCGGCACGATTGCCATGAGCGGCACTGCCGGCAAGGTGGCTTTGGTTAGTAATCAAACGGCATTGACGGGCACTTGCCCAACGGTCAATGTGGTGGATTTAATTGGCTTTGGTGCCGCTACTAATTGTTCTGAAACCAGCCCCGCGCCTGCACCATCAAATACTACAGCTGATTTACGTATTAACAGCGGTGCCACTGACACCGACAATAACAGCAGTGATTTTGCCACCAGCGCTCCGAATCCACGCAATATTGGCTTAAGTTCTAATTCATCGGTAAACCTTTCTGTCAGTACCAATGTCGGAACCGAAACAGGCGCTTCAATCATAACGGTGACAGCGACGACATCCACACCGGTCGCCAGCAATCAAACCGTCTCTCTGGGTGTTAGCGGCACTGGTATTACCGCGGGCGATTATGCCTTGAGCAATACAGTCATCACGATTCCAAGTGGCAGCAGTACAGGTTCGGTTACTTTTACGGTGGTCGATGACACTGATGTGGAAGGCAACGAAATCGCGAGTGTGACAATCACTGGCAGCTCAGCGGGCCTTTCTCTCGGCGCTAGCACTGCACAAAATATCACTATTACCGACAATGACGTCAGCGCTTGCGGCGATGCTGCAACCAAGATCTCGGCGGTGCAAGGCAGCGGCACGGCTACGTCACTCAGCGGCATCATCGACATTGAAGGGATCGTCGTCGCTGATTATCAGGGCGCCAGTGCTAATTCACTGAGCGGCTTTTTTGTCCAGGAAGAAGATGCCGATGCTGACGGCAACCTCGCGACTTCAGAAGGTATTTTTGTGTTCGAGGGCGCCGCTCCACTCGTTAACGTTAACGTAGGCGATAAAGTACGTGTTACAGGAGCACCGGGCGAGTCTTTTGAGTCAACGCAATTAAGCGCTTCCAATGTTCAAGTGTGTGCCGGCAGTCAAGTGATTCCGACGGCTGCGACATTGACATTACCTGTGCCGAACGTACCCAATGGCAATTTGGCTAACGCCACCACAGCTATTAACAACTATTACGAGCCCTTTGAAGGCATGTTGGTGAAATTTCCAACGACGTTGAAAGTGTCGGAATATTTTGAATTGGAACGTTACGGGCAATTGGTATTGAGCCAGGGCGGACGTATTCCGACCTTTACCAGCGTCAGCAACCCCAGCGCCACCGGCTTAATCAACCAGCAAATCACGTTGGCCAAGCGCCAGATTGTGCTGGATGACGGTGTTGATACGTCGAATTTTTATACTACACCTTATGCCGTCAGCAACAGCATTCCGTTACCGTATCCAACCGGTGGTCTAAGCACCAGCAATAGTTTCCGAGGCGGCGATACCATAGCTAACCTGACCGGCGTACTGCAATTTGCGTTCAGTCAATGGCGCATCCGTCCGGTAGAGGAGCTGGTTGATTACACCTTTACTCCGGCTAATCCACGTAAAAACACGTCGCCAGTGGTCGGTGGAACGCTTAAGGTAGCCAGCTTCAACGTATTGAACTATTTCACTACCATTGATACGACTTCTAGCAGCACTTCCGGCCCGTGCAATGGTGGGCAGGATTGCCGTGGCGCCGATTCGGCTGCCGAACTGGCTCGTCAAACCGACAAGGCGGCAACGGCTTTGTGCGGCATCAATGCCGACATTTTCGGTTTGATGGAAATTGAAAATAACGCCACGGCCTCGCTAAGTTCATTGGTCACTGCCGCCAATGCCATCAGCGGTTGCGGACCTTTTAACTACATCAACACCGGTATTATCGGTACCGATGCGATCAAGGTTGGCCTGCTTTACAAAACGGCAACCGTGTCGCCGGTCGGTAGCCATAAACTGCTGACTACCAGCGTTGATGCGCGCTTTATCGACGATAAAAATCGTCCGACGCTGGCGCAAACATTCAGTCAGACTGCTAGCGGCGAAAAGCTGACGGTTGCGGTCAATCATCTCAAATCGAAAGGCTCGGCCTGTACCGGTGATGCTGATAACAGCGATGGTCAAGGCAACTGCAACCTGACTCGCAAAGATGCGGCAATGGCATTGGTGGATTGGCTGCATAGCGACCCGACCAACAGCGGCGACCCGGATTTTTTGATTATCGGCGACTTGAACAGCTACGCTAAAGAAGACCCGATCAAAGCGATTGAAAACGGCACTGACGATACTGCCAATACTGTTGACGACTACACCAATCTGGTCAAAGCCTTTGGTGGCGATGCGGCTTATTCTTATGTGTTCGACGGTCAAACCGGTTATCTCGACCATGCTCTGGCGAGTAACACGCTGCTGCCGCAAGTCACCGGCACAGCGGATTGGCATATCAATGCCGATGAAGCGCCGTCTATGGACTATAACGACACCATTAAAGATACCGGCGAGGCCGCTTTTGAAGCAAAACCTGCCGCGCTGCCGCTGTACGCTGTTAATCCGTTCCGTACTTCCGATCATGACCCTGTGGTTATCGGTCTGCACTTGGGTGAAACCATCAATATTCTTGAGGGCACGTCGGCCAGAAACATTTTGAGCGGAACGGCAGGTAAAGATCGTCTCACCGGCTTGGGCAGTGCAGATACGCTGACCGGCGGCTTGGGTGTAGATGAGTTTGTCTACGTCACCACTGCGGATGGTATCGACACGATCACTGACTTTACATTGGGTGAAGACAAGATCGTGTTGACCGCGTTACTGCAAAGCCTGGGTTATCAAGGCGCTGATCCGCTTGCTGATGGCATCGTCAAGTTTGCAGCATCGGGCGCTAATACGATTGTTTATATCGACGCCGATGGCGCGGGCCCTGCTATACAACGGGCTTTAATCGTGGTTAACAATATCAGCGTCAGTAACCTGAGCAACGCAGCCAATTTCACTTTCTAAGCTGCTTAACCAACTACTTAAGCGCCGCCTTTCATCACTGGGAGGCGGCTTAGAGACTTTGATTTAATAGGATTATTGTTATGTTTAAATTTTTAAAAATTGCTGCCACCGTCTGTTTGTGCGGTGCATTGATGATTGCGCCTGCGGCCGAAGCGGCGCTAGTCAATTACAACTTCAGCGGTGCCATCGATTCTGGTTTGCTGGCTGGTGAAACTTATAACGGCAGTTTTACCTACGACAATGCAACTTTGACTAACTCAGGGGCAGAATTTATTGATTTGTCGTCGCTGACGTTCAATTTTTTATCTACTTCTTACAACCTTGCTGATGCCGATTTCACGCCTACTGCTGATTTTTTTGACGGTTCATTTCTTGGCGTCAGTTACTTGGTAAGTAGCATCGATCCTTCGTTTGCCTTGGTATCAGCTTTAGGATCAGGCTTACCGGAAGATGTAGCTTATTTTTCTTATCAAACAGTCGCTGGCGATTCAGGCTTTGGTTCTTTAAATGTTGCCGCCGTGCCGGTGCCGGCGGCTGTCTGGTTATTTGGCAGTGGTTTAGCTTTACTGTCATTGTCGCGTAGGAAAATCCAAAATAGCTGATTGCATTGTTTAAACCTAAATCAATTAAGCCGGGTAACACCGGCTTTTTTGTATAGGTGTAAAAAAAACATGAAATCTCGCAGGTTCGTGAAATCAAAATATCATTTCTGGAACCATTTTCAGTATTCCTATGAGTCTTTTTGTCATATCAATGTCATAAATCGGCTCTATGCTAGGAAAACTTGGTATTTCTATTAGGTCTATTGAATGTCGTCCTCCCTGCAAAATGAATTGCTCAAAATTCTCGATACAAAACAATTAACGCCCCATTTTCAGCCGATTATTTCCTTAACTAAAAGAGAAATTATGGGCTATGAGGCTCTAATTCGCGGACCATCGAACAGTCCATTACATAGCCCGTTTAATCTTTTTGAAACCGCTGAGCGCTATGATTTAAGTACCCGGCTTGAATTCTTGTGTAGGGAAATCACCATTGACAGCTACGCAAGTCTCAACATCCCCGAAAAATTGTTTATCAATGTTACGCCGGCGGTTCTTTTAGAGCCGGAGTTTAAAACCGGCGAAACACTTAGATTTCTTGATCAATATGGTGTTGATCCACGTTCAGTGGTGATCGAATTAACCGAACATCAACCAACCGATGATTACGATTTAATACGCGATGCGGTCAATCACTACCGAAATATGGGCTTTGAGATTGCCCTGGATGATTTGGGTGCAGGCTATTCAGGATTAAGACTGTGGTCGGAGCTGTTGCCCGAATATGTAAAGATAGATAAACATTTTATACAGGGCTTACACGAAGATCCGGTCAAGCTGAACTTTGTGCGTTCCATTCAAGATATTGCCAGCTCGCTTAATTGCAACGTGATTGCCGAAGGTGTCGAAACCAAAGAAGAATTTATTACAGTAGAAAAACTCGGTATCACTCACGCCCAAGGTTATTATTTTGCCAGGCCCGCGGCTATGCCTTTAGAACTCGTCAACAGCGAATTGTTTGTAACTATACGTAGCGAACAATATCTTCCTGGACAATCAATCACCGCGACAGCTGCGCGTATTATCAAAGCTATCACCCCAATTTCTGCAGACACTCCAATCAACAGTGTTATGGAGTTATTTCAACAAAATAGCGATTTGACCATTTTGCCGCTGGTCGATAACAAAAGGGCGTCCGGCATTATGTATCGGGACAGTTTTCTTTCTAAGCTTTTTTCCAGTCGCTATGGGATTGAACTCTATGGAAAAAAACCGATCAATTCGTTTATAGACCACCTACCTTTTTTTGTTGATCAAAATACGCCGATTGCAGAAGTCAGTAAAAGCCTGACTACTGCGATGAGAAATGATCAAGCCTTTATTATTACCAATAATGGCGAATACGCAGGAATAGGTACGTTGTTGGATTTACTTGAATATATTACTCAACAGCAAATACATCATGCCAAGCATGCCAACCCACTAACACTGTTGCCCGGCAGCGTCCCATTCAATGAAAAAATCAATCAGTTACTTGTCAATAAATCAGTTTTCAGCATTGGTTATTTCGATTTGGACAATTTCAAACCATTTAACGACGTTTACAGCTACAGTGCCGGTGATGACATTATCAAAGCGGTTGCTAACTTATTGACACAGAAGATACTGCCGGAAGACGGGCAAGTCGGTCATATAGGTGGTGATGATTTTATCGTCATTTTTACCTGTGCCGACTGGTTAGTGCGATGCGAAGCCATTTTGCGTAGCTTTGAGTGCATCGTACCCACTTACTACAAAACCGAAGACGTAAAATCCGGCGGTATTCATGCCGAAGGCAGAAATGGGGAAAAATGTTTTTTTCCGCTGATTAGTCTTTCTGTAGGCTTAATTAGCCCGGAAGCTACTGTCCAGTGCAACTCACATGTTGAAATTGCCGATTTAGCCTCAGCCGCTAAAAAAATGGCTAAAAAAATACCGGGGAACAGTTTTTTTGTTGAACAGCGTTTGAGTAAAAATCAGCATGACGAAAGCTGCTGCTGTTAGCTGTTTTAAGCTTAACAGCCATACGGCAATTCTCATTTAAATGACCGGTAATAACTATCAATAATGACTACACAATCTAAACCAACCTTAACTTCTGAGCCTAAAGCTCAGCGTTTTGATCTTAAAGCGCCAGAATGGTACCTCAATCGTGAATTGACCTGGCTGGAGTTTAATAAACGCGTGTTGTGGGAAGCTGAAGATGAGCGCACGCCGTTATTGGAGCGGGTTAAGTTTATTGCCATCGTCAGTTCCAATCTGGATGAGTTCTTTATGAAACGGATAGGCGGCCTTAAACAACAGGTCGGTGCCGGGATTAGTGAGTTAAGTGTGGATGGCCGTACGCCGCAGCAGCAAATTACTGAATGCTATGCCGTGGTGCGAGAGCTTGAAGCTAAAAAACAAGAACTATTGACGCAACTTATTGAATTGCTGAAAGAAGAGGGCATTCGTTTTTTGCCTTTTGTTGATCTAACTAAAGATCAGCAACAAGCCATGCGTGACCATTATATTCAGAATATTTTTCCGCTGATAACGCCACAGGCAATCGATCCTGCGCACCCTTTCCCGTTTATCTCTAACTTGTCCTTAAATTTACTGACCGGTGTCTGTGAGTCAGAGTCTAGCGATATGACGCTGGTGCGCATTAAAGTGCCGGTCAGTTCCAGCGTGCCGCGTTTTATCCAGGTGGGTAGTGAACACCTTTATATTGGCCTGGCAGATTTGATTACCAATAATCTTGATTTGCTGTTTCCCGGCATGAGGATCGCTTTCTGCGATCAGTTTCGGGTGACGCGAAACGCTATGACTGAGCAAGATGAAGAGCAGGCCGACGACCTATTGCAAATGATCGAATCAGAATTGCGCGAGCGTAAATTTGCGCCGGTCATTCGTCTGGAAATTGCCGCAACTATGGCAAAATTGCAAAGCGGTATGCTGGCGGCAGAGTTGGGGCTTAATGAAGAACAGGATGTTTTTGTCGTTGACCAGCGCCTGGCAATGAACGATTTGTTTCAGATTAGCAGCATTGCCAGACCGGATTTGTTCGATCCACCGCATCATCCGGTCGATCACCCTAAACTGGCTGGTGCGCCGAATATTTTCCATGCCATTCGCGAGCAAGGCTCCATTTTATTGCAGCATCCTTATGAATCGTTTGTGACCACGGTCGAACGCTTTGTTAAAGAAGCCAGTCGCGACCCGAATGTGCAAGCGATTAAAATGACGCTTTACCGCACCTCAGCGGGCACTAAGATAGTTCAGTACCTGATTGATGCCGCATTAAACGGTAAACAGGTGGCGGTTGTCGTTGAGTTGAAAGCGCGCTTTGATGAATCTGCCAATATCAAATGGGCGCATCGTATGGAGAGCGCCGGCATTCATGTGACTTATGGGGTGGTGGGCTTAAAAACCCACAGTAAAGTGGTTTACGTGGTTAGGCAGGATTATAACGGCCTGCGCCGTTACGCTCACATCGGCACCGGCAATTATCACGCCGGTACCGCGCGGCTTTATACCGATTTAGGCCTGCTGACCTGCGATAAAAAGATCGGTGAAGAATTAACCGAGTTGTTTAATTACTTAACCACCGGTCTGGTTCCCAAACGTAATTATCAAAACCTGCTGATTGCACCCAATAAATTAAAGTCAAAACTCTTGGAGAAAATCGACAGGGAAATCACTAAGCATACTGAAACATTACCCGGTTTAATCCAGTTCAAAATGAATGCGCTGGAAGATGTGGATATTACGGCCGCACTTTATCGAGCGGCTCAGGCTGGTGTAAAAATTGACCTGATTATTCGTGACACTTGCCGACTAAGGCCTGGCATCGCGGGCGTTTCCGAAAACGTTCGAGTGATCAGCATCGTTGGCCGCTTTCTGGAACACTCGCGCATTTTCTATTTTCAAAATGGCGGGGAGGAAGAATACTTTATCGGTTCAGCCGATTGCATGAAACGTAATCTGGAGAGTCGTGTAGAAGTGGTCACCCCAGTGCAAAAAACCGAATTACAAGTCCTCTTACGGCAAATATTAACCGTACAACTGACCAATCAACGCAGTGTTTGGGAAATGCAAGCTGACGGGCACTATATCCAGTTACGACCTAAAGATAAGCAATTAGGTGTCCAGGAAACGTTTATTAAATTAGCCAATAAGCGTTTTGATGAAGCAAAAACCAGCAAGCCTCATAAAAAAGAAGAAAAGAAATCCGGCGCTAACCGGAATACCGACTAATAAAATTCGGGTTTTCACTACCTAAACCTTGCACGCATGAAAATGCCTATTTTTAAGGACTAGATAATGCCTACTAATAAATTTGTCATCAGCAAGCCTAAGTCATCAATCACTAAACTCTCAGAACAGGGCCTGACAAAGCATGATTTTATTGATGATTTCAAACAATATTATGTGCATTTGCTGGGTAGGGATGAAAACTGCCGGTCGCCTTATTATGCCGGGGAAGCTTTATCACAAACGATTCGCGACCGCTTGATGGAGCGCTGGAAAGCCACCCATCAAACTTATAAATGTAATGACTGCAGACGCGGGTATTACCTGTCTATGGAGTTTCTTATGGGACGCATGTTAAGCAACGCCATGCTTAATCTGGGGGTAACCGATACGGTGACTCAAGCCATGTACGATCTGGGTATTGAAATTGAAGAATTGATTACCAGTGAGCAGGATGCAGGACTTGGCAATGGCGGTTTGGGGCGTTTGGCCGCTTGTTTCATAGACAGTTGTGCGACTTTGCAATTGCCGGTGATAGGTTACGGATTACGCTATGAGTACGGCATGTTTACCCAGACTATTGTTAATGGCGAACAGGTTGAAAAACCCGATCATTGGCTACGTCATGGGAATGTCTGGGAAATTGAGCGTTTGGAATATTCGCACCGAATCAAATTTGGCGGTCGCTCCCAGAAACAGGTAGATGCCAATGGTCAGCAGCGATTTAGCTGGGTAGATACCCATGATGTACTAGCTGTCCCCTTTGATACGCCAGTACCGGGCTATCAGAACGGAACCGTCAATTCACTACGGTTGTGGAAGGCGGTAGCTACCGAAGAGTTTAACCTGGATGAGTTTAATGCCGGCGATTACGCGGAAGCCGTCGCAGAAAAAATTACTGCGGAAAACATCACGATGGTGCTGTATCCCAATGATGCCAATGAAAATGGTAAAGAACTAAGATTACGCCAGCAATATTTTCTGGCTTCTGCCAGTTTGCAAGACGTCACCACACATTGGGTAGGATTGCATGGCGAAGACTTTAGCCGGTTTGCTGAAAAAAGCTGTTTCCAGTTAAACGACACCCATCCGAGTATTGCTATTGCCGAACTAATGCGTTTGTTAATCGATATTCATGGCTTAACGTGGGATAAAGCATGGGCAATTACCAAGACGTCTATGGCCTACACCAACCACACCTTATTACCCGAGGCACTGGAAAAATGGCCTGTTAAATTGATGCAACGGTTATTGCCACGAGTAATGGAGATTATTTTTGAAATCAATGCCCATTTTATGGCGGAGGTTTCTATGCACTGGCCTGCAGATAATGATCGTTTAAACAGAATGTCCATCATAGAAGAAGGCGATGAACAACAGGTAAGAATGGCCCATCTTGCTATCGTAGGCAGTTTTTCGGTGAACGGGGTTGCTCAGTTGCATTCTCAGTTATTGCAACAAGGTTTATTCCGCGACTTTTATGCCTTATGGCCGTATAAATTTAACAATAAAACCAATGGCGTAACGCCAAGGCGTTGGTTAGCCGCCTGTAATCCAGAGTTGGCGAGTCTGATAACCGAAACGATAGGCGAACAATGGGTTACAGATTTATCACAGTTGAAAAAACTGGAACCCTACGCTGACGATGCTAAATTCCGGCAACGCTGGCGCGCTATCAAGCAGGCCGCGAAACAGCGCATGATCGACTATAAAAAAAGCAAACACGAGTCGGAACTGCATTTGAATGTCGACGCTTTATTTGATGTTCAGGTCAAACGCATTCATGAATACAAGCGTCAGCTGCTCAATGTATTGCATGTTATCCATCTTTATAACTGCATAAAAAAAGGCGACACCGACCGGGTGCCAAGATGCGTATTAATCGGCGGCAAAGCGGCTCCCGGTTATCGCATGGCAAAAAAAACCATTAAATTAATTAATAATGTTGCCCAGGTTATTAATTCAGATCCTGATGTTGGGGAACAATTAACTTTGCTGTTTTTGCCGGATTACCGGGTTTCAGCGATGGAAAAAATATGTCCGGGCGCTGACTTATCTGAACAAATATCTACCGCCGGCAAGGAAGCATCAGGTACCGGCAATATGAAGCTGATGATGAACGGCGCAATCACTATCGGCACCCTGGATGGCGCCAATATTGAAATTCGGGAAGAAGTCGGAGATGAAAACTTTTTTCTGTTTGGGCTGACTGAAGCAGAAATCGAAGCAAGACGTGATCACTATGATCCGCTCGCAATTATCGACCATGATGAAGACCTGCAGCAGGTGTTGCATCTTTTGGAGTCAGGCTACTTTAATCAATTTGAACCGGGAATATTTGACGATCTGATTTACTCAATAAAAAGTTCAAATGATCCGTGGATGACCATTGCTGATTTTCGAAGCTACATCGATGCCCAACAGCGCGTCGAAGATGCCTATCGTGACAAAGATCATTGGACCAAGATGAGTATTTTAAATTGTGCTAATAGCGGCAAGTTTTCTACTGATAGAACGATTAATGAATACAACCGGGATATTTGGCAATTAACACCGCAACCGGTAAAGCATAAATAATATTTCTGTAACCAACGCCTGTTACAACATACGCATTCCAATGTTTACTATAGGGTGTGATATGCAAATTTTAAGCTTAATGAAACTTGCCGATATTTTTACTGTCGGCAATCTATGCAGCGGCATACTATCAATTCTGCTGGCTATTGATGGCCATTATGATTTGAGCGCAGCGCTGCTGTTTTTGGCGATGGTGTTTGATGTGTTGGATGGAAAAATAGCCGGTTTACTGCACCAAAAAAACCTGTTTGGCAAACAGATTGATTCCATGTCTGACTTGGTATCGTTTGGCGTTGCCCCCGCAATGTTGTATTACGCAATGAGTTCCCCCGGTATTTTGGGTATTGCCGTGGCTTTGTTTTTTGTCTCCTGCGGTATGCTTCGACTGGCGCGTTATAACATCTCTGAAGGGGCGGGTTTCGAGGGCGTGCCCATCACGGTAAATGGCGTTTTGTTTCCAATTCTTTTCATGCTTTTCAGCATATTTCCCGACAGCTTGAATTATTGGCCGCTGGTTTTTTTAATACAGGGTTTCTTGATGATTTCAACGCTAAAAATATCGCGGATATTTTAATCTGAGGTTAAGTCTTCTCATTTACGGCGTGGGCAGTTCAAGCATAGAGCCAAGCGGCTACCACGATTTTCATTATCAAACTGACTGATTAGGGGCGGCTTCGATCTCGAACAGATGGGTCGAGTTTTTGTGAGTAACGCCAGCGGGCATCTGCCAAAGACCCTAACGTAGATAAAAAATCTCACGAGCCAAACCTGTCATAGTTTTGTCAAATTACCTTCACGAAATTTACATGTAATAACGTTACCTTACTGGTTGGTAATGCTGAGTTGTTACAACAACTGATTGCTCTGCATTACTAACTGATGTTACGCAAACCAAAAGAAATGATCTTTATCGATACTCAAGGATCGCTGGTGTCGCTATCGCGACAGTTTATTTTAATGTCGGTTCTCGCACCGACAGGCGAGATACTTTCTTTTGCTTCGCCAAAAGAAAGTATCCAAAGAAAAGGCGACCCGGATTCCGCCAATCTCCTGCGCTTCTCGCTTTTAGCGAGGGTTTTCGAAGGGCCATCCCTGGCCCTGCGAAAACGAGCGGCCTCCTTGCCGCTCCCCTTGCGGGCCTATTTCGCCAAAAGCTGCGATGCTCGGGGCGGAATAACGGGAGAAAAATCGCTTCTGCGTAATATCAGTTAATAAATGAAACCGTCTGCAACGTTCGATAAATAGCGTGGCGACGCCGAATATTAACCAGTAAATGAGATGACTATGAATACTATTAAGAGGTTGGGCTATTGTGTGCTTTTTACCAGTGCCATCAGTTGCGCGGTCGCCGACTCGGAGCACCGATTTGAGCATGGACATGAGCGGCATGACGACAAATTTTCAATCGCATTGATTGGCGATTTACCTTATTCCCAAGCCCAGGAGCCTGAGTTTGTTAATTTGATGGCGGATCTGGATAAGGCCAAAGTCGACTTTATCGTGCATGACGGCGATTTTAAAGGCGGCAGCGTTCCATGTGACGACGATCTTTATCAATTGCGTTTGAAACAGTTTAATGATTCGAAACATCCGTTTTTCTATGTATTCGGTGATAACGAATGGACAGACTGCCACAGAGCGGCGGCTGGCGGTTACAATCCTTTCGAGCGCTTGAGCTATTTGCGCAGCCTGTTTTCACCCTATGACCACAGCAGTATGGGCAAGAAACATCTGCCTCTGGATCGGCAAAGTCCAGAGTTTCCGGAAAATATTCGCTGGAATCGTGGCGGGGTATTGTTTGTAGGTTTACATGTACCTGGCAGCAACAACGGTCTAACTACCCGTGCTGACTTTAAAGCGAATGCGCAACAGGAATATGAGCAACGTAACGCCGCTAATCTGCAATGGCTACAGGAATCTTTCGCCTTAGCCGCTGAGCAACACGCGGCCGGTATTATGTTATTCATCCAGGCGAATATGTGGGATTTTATTCCTGCTGCCAATTTGACTGGCTATGAAGATTTTATCGTTGCTTTAGCAGCTGAAACCAAGGCTTTCGGAAAACCGGTGGTTTTGGTAAATGGTGATAGTCATTATTTCCGCATCGACAAACCACTGCCTTCGGCGTTGCCATCACAAGTTAAGGATAAGGATTTCCCATTTATTATGCCTTGGGAATCAACCGCACCGAGATTGCATAACTTTACTCGTGTTGAAACTTTCGGTAATCCCAATTCGCATTGGGTAAAAGCCACTATCGACAGTAAAACCCCAAGTGTGTTTTCTTTCGAAGAGCACATTGTAGAAAAAAACCTCGCACCATAAAAATCAGCCTTAAGTTATCAACTTATGCAGCCACTGTTTTCCATTTTGCCGGTGAAATAGTGGCTGCTGCAGTATTTCCCTTTCTTTGCTCCAAAAAATTGAAAGTTAGAATTGAGCTAACTGTTTAACGGAATCGTCACATTGAAAAGTTAAGCTGACGGTTCCGTAATCAATTTTCTGGTGCAATACATGAAGAAACAAAAACTACCAAAGCTGACGGCTGTGGCTGTCGGTGCATTCAGCGTTACATTGTCGCTCGGTGCGGTTGCAGACGACCATCACGGACAAGAAAAAGGACATGACCATCACCAGCAAGAACAATCCAATCAAGTGCCCACTTCAGCAGCAGAATGGTTCAAGGTTGGCGAACAAGCTGTTTTGGTGAACAAAAAGGATGTAGCGGAACTTCGTAAGGCCAAAAACGTGATTCTATTCGTCGGTGACGGCATGGGCATATCAACGGTGACTGCGGCGCGGATTTTGGAAGGCCAAATAAACGGACGCGATGGCGAATTCAACCGTCTTAATTTTGAAAAATTTAACAATATAGCGCACTCGGTCACTGCCAGTGCCAATCAACAAACTTCGGATTCGGCGCCGACTGCCACCGCGATGGTCGCGGGTATCAAAGCCAACGACGGTGCTATTTCAGTAGATCAAAGCATTCTACGTACCGAAAAAAGTGCAGAAGTAACAGCCGCGAAAAGCGTTAAAACCATTTTGGAACGTGCCGAAGAACGTGGTATGTCGACTGGCGTTGTAACCACCGCCCGTTTTACTCACGCGACACCTGCGGTTAACTACGCACATATTGCCGATCGCGATTGGGAAGCCGACAGTAATCTACCGGCTGGCGCTACTGTCAAAGACATTGCCCGTCAGTTGCTGGAATTTCCTTATGGCGATGGCCTGGAAGTCGCATTGGGCGGTGGACGCAGTTACTTTATGCCTAACACCATCAACGACCCCGAATATCCAAGTCAAAAAGGCCGACGTGCTGACGGCCGTGATCTGACCCAGGAATGGACATCTAACTACAATAATTCCAATTATATTTGGAACCAAGCGCAGTTTGATGCGATCAATCCTGCCACTACCGATCATTTATTGGGGCTGTTTGAACGGTCGCACATGCGTTACGAAGCCGATCGTCCTAATGACGGAGCGGGCGAGCCATCTCTGGCGGAGATGACCGACAAAGCTATCAAGATTCTGCAAAAAAACAAAAAGGGCTACTACCTGATGGTTGAAGCCGGCCGTATCGATCACGCTCACCACGCCGGCAATGCGTATCGCGCGTTGACCGATACGGTTGCTTTGTCAGATGCAGTGAAAACAGCCAAGGAATTGACCAATGACAAAGACACGTTGATTCTGGTTACCGCCGATCATAGCCATGTGTTTACCATTGCCGGCTATCCATCACGTGGTAATGCGATTCTAGGTAAAACCGCTGTTGATGGCGTTGTTTTGAAGGATTCATTGGGGCTGCCATACACCACATTGTCTTATGCCAATGGCCCAGGCTGGACTGGCGGCTTGCAGCGCAAGGAATTCAATCCTGCCAATGAAGGTACTGTATCGGCACCTTATGCCGGTAGCAAACTACGTCCGGATTTGACGGCGGTGGACACCACCAATCCGAACTACCTGCAGGAAGCAACGGTACCGATGGGTTCAGAAACTCACGCCGGTGAAGATGTTGCCATCTATGCTGACGGTCCAGGTGCTTACTTGGTACGCGGCACCCTGGAACAAAACGTGATTTATCACGTAATGGCTGAAGCGTTAGGTTGGACTAATCGTCGCTAAACTTTTGTTGTACCTCGTCAGGGGCGCTTGTCGCCCCTGATTTTTTTGATCTACCCGCAAGAGTGCAGGATCCATGTCCAAAATTATTATCCAAATTTTAATCAAACTGACCGCTCTGACGGTTTTGACTTTACTGGCCGGTTGTAGCAACACCCCAGTTAATCATTCGGCAACTACCAAAATTATCGATTTATCTTCGGCTAGCCTGCCCAATGTTGCGGCAGAATTCACAACCACCCGTGAAGGTGAAGAGCATGAACACGAGCATGAGTCACATGCTGACAACGTCACTTGGCGTTTCTGGCGTGACAGCCAGCAGATCACCATTGAAAGACTGCAACTCGGCATGGGCGAATTGTGGCAGCGCGATGGTCAATCGGTCATTCATCGCAAACTGTATCATGGTGATAAGCGCGCTATAGAGTTTCAGGATGATGACTTGCGAATGTTAGAAATCACACCCTCCTGGCAAAAACTGGCGCTGTTGTTGGACCCAAAACTGCTTGCGCAACTCACTGCCGGCGATCTGGAATGGTCGGATGGTTACCCAACGCGCGAATATCAGGGAAAAGTAGCCGAAACACAATGGCATATCGTTATGCGTATGGATCTTGGAATACCGATGTTGATCGAACGCCGGCATGAGGGGTTTTCAGAACGCACCGAACTATTGAATGCCTATGCATTAAGCGCAGCACCTTGGCAGCCGACAGCAACCACCGGCTATGACATTATCGATTTTGCCGACTTAGGCGACAAAGAATACGACCCTTTTGTTATGAAAGTGCAAGCGCAAATGGGCCATGACCATCATTAATTAACTGCCAAGGTGGACCTGAAATCACCTAAAGCGGTGATTTCAGACGGGTGAACCTTTTAAACACATAAGAGCTATGTTTTATCCACGCCTATTAATTAATATTAATTATATTGGCCGTATCTCGAGTTTCTTCTGTAGCTTTAATTTTAAAAAATCCATGTAAATTATTATCCACAGACTAATGTGGCATTTATATTTTTTTGAACAATATATAAATATTTATTTCTGTATAGGCATTAATTTAATGCAGTTTTTAATAGTGTTAATTTAATCGTATGCTGCTAAAGGATGATGTTTAACATATTGCTGAGCTATCACTTCAGCAACTTTTGGCTCTTCTTCTATTGCTCGCTTAATAGCAAGTTTTGTAGCCTCATAATTCCACTGTTGTATTTTATAGTCATCCTGGGCATCCCAATGAATAAAGACACCCACACAAATAAATACATCTCCCGCTTCTTCCATGGGAATCACACCTTCTTTAACACTATCTGTCACAGCTTTAGCTACACCTCGCTCTGCTGGTCCGAACATTTGAATTACCTGTTTTTCGTTTTTTATTTCAACTTTATTGAACATTACGGTGTTGGGCTTAGCCATAAGATTAGGAGCTACCAGAGCCAATAAGGCATTATCGCCTCGTTTTTGGTTGGTTAAAGTGATGCAAAATGCTGTTTCTGCGGCGCTTCCACGGGGACCCATGATTAGATCAATATGGGCTAATTCATCACCATCACCTATGAGAGCTTCACCTACCAAGACTTTATCAATTTTTGGCGTTTTCATTTTAAATCCCCCTTAATAAGCAGATAGTATTTTTTATATAAAAAATACTATCTAAGTAAAAATTATATTATTAATTAATAAGATGGCGGAAAAATTGGCTCTATACCTTCAAACTCAACATTAGGATGATGTTTAATAATTTTTTGAGTAATATCACCTATACGATCTATAGGAATATCAAGCAGGACTAACAATTCACCATCTTCAATTGCCTGTTCAAATTTTTTCAATTTTGAATTGCCAGAGTTCATTCCTGCTAACCCTCCCATCAGCGATCCAACTGTGGCACTTGCCATCATGATCCCTAAGAGCACTCCTCCAGCAATAACAAATCCTGAAAAAGCCAGTCCTGCTAAACCCGCTAACAACCCCGTTGTGCCGCCTAAGACTACACCACGCTCCAAGGCTGGAATAAAGTCGGTTTTTTGTAATACAGATGCTTCAGGCATATCTTCCAGTGGCGTATCTCTCTTAGCCAGTATATGAATATGCCGGTCTTCTATTCCTTCATTACGGAGTTCCGCAACAATTGCGTGAGTTGTTTCAATATCAGGCGCTAAAAAATATATTCTTTTCATGACCACTCCTTAACTGAAATACGGTTAACTAAAATAAATATTGTTAATATTTAACTATTAACTGATTGGATAGTTCAGATTCTCTCTAACTGTAAGTAAGCCTCCCTGATTTCATTTCAAAATATTTAGTTGCTAACTCCAGGTTAAAATATTGAAAATTGTTTCGACCTCTTTTTTTAGCCCGATACAGCAATTTACTAAGGAATCAGTAAACAGCCATCTAAAGGGAATAAGCTGATGCCTATACTCGCAGATACACACAATTGGTTGTTATTGATCTTGATTGGGGATTTGAATGTGTCGATCAGTTTCTATACAAGGGCGGCAGGATTCTTGTATATCAGCAACATAACGACTTATTTTGTATCGTAAACAGAAAAAAAATGGCTGTAAATTCGTGGCAATACCTAAGTAGATCTACTTAGGTATTGCCATCAAGATATGACAGGCATTACCAGTTTGAAATAAGGTCTTCTAATTCAGGTAGCCAATCGGCAAAGCTCGTTATGTAGTTATAGCCGCAGACCGTTTTCAGGGACTTGTTCTTGACGATTTCAACTATCCGTTGCGCACGCTGGTGAGTTTCCAGCTCCGGCCCGTAGGGATTGAAACACATACCAACACTGGTCATAAATACATAGTCGCAGATAAACAAAACATCGCGATAGATGTAAAAAGTAAACCCTTGGGTATGTCCACCAATATGGTAAGCCTCTATGCCATAGGCAACAAAGTCATCGGTAAAGCGCTGGTCAATATCAAACAATGCCGCTAGACGGTGTTTAGCGTCCAGATTGTGCAGCCACACTTGCGTCCCCCAAAGGCGCCGGTACTGATTGGAAGCCCCCATGAAATGATGATGCGTAAACAAAATCGCATGCACTGGTGCCAGTTCACGGTTGAACGCCGACGGTGCATCAATCCAGACCGCACCTGCTTCGGTTTCAACGCGATAAGCCGCATGCTCGATACCTAGTTTCGGCACGGAAAGTAATTGACTGACGTAATCATTAACAACAGTAGTTGTCACACGATAGGTCTTTTCGGCGTCATTCCAGGCCATAAATCGATCATGTTTCGCTCCGCAAAACGGACAAATATCGGGCATCTCGCCGATCATGTTATAACCGCATTGCAGACAAACCCACTGCTGGGTATCGTTAGGTATTCCATACGAGTCAGAGTTATTCATTATTCCCCCTGTTGTTACAAATTCTTTGATATGGATGTTTGTTGAACTTAAGTTCGCCAAGCGTGGGAGGGCGAATCGGCAAGATTGATGACATCAACCCCGGATTAAGCCACCTGATGATCGTTTTCTACCGAGCTGCCGCCGATAGTGTCGATTTAAGTGCCGTCATTATCGACAATTGCTATACCGCCGGGAAAAGTAATTAGGCCATTGTTGGAATGTTCAGTACCGTAAAGCGGTCCGCCCGGTTGCGACAGCTGGCCGATTGCCTATTCTGCTTCCAGAATTTTATTTAGCGCTTTCAGCACGGCATCGATTCTACTAATAGTCATAAGAGACTCCTTTGTCAGAATTTAAGCGAAACTCACTTTTAACTACGATCGCCGAATATGAGTGCCATTGCTATAGGTATTCGTACTAATAGTAATAATGTTTAATTAAAGGTAAATAATAGAATCGGAGTTGCCGTAATAAGGTAGCCGCCGGGAATTACGGATCCTGAGGTTCAGGAAAGCCGGATTGCCGAATAAAACATCGTTAATAAATTTTATCGGGGAGAGGGTTATGAAAAAAATAGCATCAATATTGGCAGGATTGTTATTGTGTTTGAGCACTGCTGTGTTCGCTGATGAGCATGCTGACAAAGCGTTGGTACATGCCGACGCTGCAGTAACTCATGGCAAGGCCGGTCATGCGCCGATTCTGGTCGATCACGCAAAACAAGCCCTGGATCACACACTGGCAGCTTCTATAGCGGCCAAAGGGCAATCAAAAAACCATTTAGACGCGGCGGCCGGCTCGCTGCAAAAAGCCATTGATGAGGGTAATTTGGGGCATGTGGAGCCCGCTACTAAAGCTGCAGAAGAGGCTGTAGAACACATTAAAGCGAGTAATAAATAACATCAACACCTCATCAGGCAAAACGGGCAGCTCGTTCTGGCCGTTTTGCCATGATGGAAGGATCAGAAACGTCAAACAACGGCGAAAAAATTTTAAGGGTTGCGAACCTCTGTAGTAATTATTTAGCGCTCAAATGTTCCCGCTTCCGGTATTTGCATACCGATATTTTAAAATCGACGGGAGATTTATCATGTCAAATCACGATCAGTTTGGCGCTCTACAACTACTGGGATTTACTTCGTCGTCCTATTATTCCCTGTCCAGTCTTGAACGAAACGGCGTGGCAAACGTGTCGCGATTGCCGTTTTCGATAAAAATCTTGTTGGAGTCGGTGCTGCGCAACTGTGACGGTGTCGCAATTAGTCAGGATGATGTGATGCGCCTTGCTCAATGGCAGCCCAACGGCTTAAGGCATGAAGTCCCTTACAAACCGGCTCGGGTGGTATTGCAGGATTTTACCGGCGTGCCGGCGCTGGTCGATCTGGCGGCAATGCGTGATGCGATGAGTGAACTGGGCGGCGATCCAAGCAAGATTAATCCGTTTATCCCTTGCGATCTGGTGATCGATCATTCGGTGCAGGTGGATTATTTTGGTAAAGCCACATCCCTAGCATTAAACGAAACGGTCGAGTTTCAAAGAAATGCCGAACGCTATGAGTTCCTTAAATGGGGGCAAGCCGCTTTTAAAAATCTGCGCGTGGTGCCGCCTGCCACCGGCATTGTGCATCAGGTCAATCTCGAATATCTCTCTCAAGTCGTGTTCCGCAATCAAAACAATATTTGTTATCCAGACAGCTGTGTCGGCACCGATTCGCACACACCCATGGTTAATGGCCTGGGCGTGTTGGCCTGGGGCGTCGGTGGCATTGAAGCTGAAGCGGTGATGCTGGATCAACCCATCTACATGTTGGTGCCGGATGTGGTCGGTATTAAATTGACCGGCAGCCTGCCGCCGGGAGTTACCGCGACCGATCTGGTGCTGCGAATAACCGAGCTGTGCCGAAACTTTGGTGTGGTGGGTAAGTTCGTCGAGTTTTATGGTCCCGGTTTGAGTTCAATGAGCGTGCCGGACAGGGCGACCATCAGCAATATGGCGCCGGAGCAAGGTGCGACGGTGAGTTATTTTCCAATCGACGACGAGACCTTAAGCTATATGCGCCTCACCGGCCGCAGTCCCGAACAAATCGAACTGACCGAACGCTATGCCAAACTACAGGGCTTATTTCGAAATGACCAAACGCCGGATCCAGAATTCAGCCAAATCATGGCAGTCGATCTCGGCAGCATCGAACCGGCTCTGGCTGGGCCCAAGCGGCCGCAAGATCGTATTTTATTGAGTCAAGTGGGACCGACATATCGGCAAGTCCTTACCGCACCGGTCGGCAATAAAGGCATGGGCTTGGCCGAGACTGATTTGGATCGCCACGGTTTGGTATCAAGTAAAGGCATAAGTGAGTCAATTACTCACGGGGCGGTGGTGATTGCCGCGATCACTTCTTGCACCAATACCAGTAATCCATCGGTGATGCTGGCTGCAGGGCTGTTGGCCAAAAAAGCCGTGGAAAAAGGCCTGAAGGTAAAAAGTTATGTCAAAACTTCGTTGGCGCCGGGATCGATGGTGGTGACGGAATATTTAAAAAAATCGGGCTTGTTACCGTATCTGGAACAGCTGGGTTTTTATCTGGTGGGCTACGGTTGTACTACTTGCATTGGTAATTCCGGGCCGTTGGATGCGGCAGTGGAACAAGCTATAGTGGAAAATGATCTGGTGGTTTCGGCAGTGCTATCCGGCAATAGAAACTTCGAAGGCCGGGTGCATCCACTGACCAAAACCAACTACCTGGCCTCGCCGCCGCTGGTGGTGGCTTATGCATTGGCGGGTTCGATGACGGTGGATATTAGCCGCGATCCTATCGGCGAGGACAAAGACGGCAATCCGGTGTATCTGCAAGACATCTGGCCCAGCAATCAGGAAATCTCCGAGACGATAAGGCAGTTTGTTACGCCAGAGATGTTCCGGGAGCGTTATGCCGATGTATTTACCGGCAGTCAGGCATGGCAACAAGTTGAAGTCAGCTCGTCCGAAATCTACCCGTGGAACACGCATTCAACCTATATCCGCAAACCGCCGTTTTTTGCAGGATTATCAATCCAACCTCAAGTAATCGTGTCCCTCACCGGATTGCGGGTGCTGGCAGTGTTCGGGGATTCGGTGACCACCGATCATATTTCCCCCGCCGGGCAAATTGCAGTCGATTCGCCGGCGGCAGCTTATTTGCTGAAACAAGGTATAGAACGTAAAGACTGGAACAGTTACGGCTCGCGCCGGGGCAACGATCAAGTGATGTGCAGGGGCACCTTTGCCAACATCCGCATTCGAAACCTGCTGCTGCCTGGTATTGAAGGTAATATCACCATCCATCATCCAACCGGCGAATTGATGAGTTTTTTTGATGCGGCGATGAAGTATAAAAAAGCCGAAATTGGCTTGTGCATTCTGGCCGGCAAGGAATACGGCTCCGGCTCATCACGGGACTGGGCCGCCAAAGGCCCCTATATGCAAGGCGTTAAAACTGTCATCGCCCAAAGTTATGAAACCATACACCGCAGCAATTTGATCGGCATGGGCATTCTGCCGTTGCAGTTTATTGCCGGTGAATCGCCGGCAAGTCTGGGCCTGAATGGCACGGAAATATTTGCGATAGAGATTGCCGATACTACCGTGCCGCAACAGGAAATCAATGTTTCAGCAACTACTGTCGACGGTACCGTCATCCGCTTTAAGACCCTAAGCCGCATCGATACTCCCATAGAAGTTCAATATTATCGAGATGGCGGGATTTTGCGCACGGTGTTGAAGGGGATATTGGCAAGTAACTGACAATAACTGCACAGCGCCGCCATCAATCTCTGTGCTCATTCATTTTTACCTTGCCTCGGAAAACGAGATATTGATAGCCGCTATAGATCAGCATAACGGGTATTAAAAAACCGATACCTGAGAGCATAAAGATCAAGGTTTTGCTCGAAGAAGCGGCATCGGTTAATGCAATGGAAGCAGGGACCATAAACGGATAATAGCCGATAGTTATTGCAGTAAAAATGGCCATGGAGATGATAACGCTCCAAAAAAATGCGCTTAATTCGAAGCCATTCCGCAATGCCCACATCAACATACTAAAAGCAAAGATTGCCAGAATAAGAAAGAGATCCAGGTAAGCGCCGGTCTCTTTATCGGCCCAGCGGGTTGCAAAATAAGGATTAAACCGAGATGCCCAGATGACTACGGCACTCAGAATAACGATTTCCAGAATGGCAGCGGCATAAGAATGATCAATACTTATTCGTCGAATCGCACCTTCGGTTTTTATCATCAAATAAGTGGCACCCAGCAAGGTATATCCAGTGACGACGCCTAATGCAACCAGGACAGAAAAAGGTGTAAACCACCCCCAAACATTGCCTTGGTAGTTATCTTCGGTAATGCCCAGCCCACCAATCAAACTACCGAAGGCAACCCCTTGGGCCAGGCTCGCCAATAAACTGCTGATGCCAAATATCAAATTCCAGTGGGCTGTTTTCTGATTATGGTGACGAAACTCAAAGGCAACGCCACGAAAAATCAACGCAAATAACATGACCATGATCGGGATATAAAGCGTTTGCAGGGCTATCGAAAAAACCATAGGAAATGCGCCGAATAATGCGCCGCCAAGCAATACCAGCCAGGTTTCATTGGCATCCCAGATACTTTCAAGACTGGTCATCATGATCGCGCGATGATTGTCATTTTTGCTCAATAAGCAAAGTATGCCTACACCCAGGTCAAAACCATCCAAAATGACATACAGAAAGAGCATCAGACCGATGATAAAAAACCAGATATTAGCGAGCAGTGTATGAATTTCATTGTCCATAATTTATGACCTCTGAATCGTCATCAAATGGGAGTACATGGGGTTTTATGTCGGCGGTAGCAACGTCAAATCAGGCCCTTTCTTGATAATACGGACGGCAAATATCAGAAACAAAATAAAAAGCACGCTGTAAATAGCAATAAAAGTAGCCAAACTCACCGCCACGACAGACGCAGGAAGCGTTGATGCCGCATCCTGTGTGCGTAATATGCCGTAGATTATCCAGGGTTGACGGCCCACTTCCCGTACAATCCAGCCGCATTCTGTCGCTACATAGCCCAGCGGAATTGAAGCTATCCATGCGTGCATCAGCAAACGATTATCGCCAATACACTCTGGTGATAATTGACCTTTAAACCAAACGACTGATGTCCACAGTGTAAGTCCCAAAAAAGCCATTCCAATCATGACCATGAGCCGGAAGCTATAGAAAATTAACGGCATAGCGGGCGGCTGATCAGCCTTGGCAAAGGACGTTAATCCTTGTACCTGTCCGTGTTGATCGCCGGTTGCCAAGACACTTAAGCCGTTTGGGATAGAGATAGCCCAAGCATTTTTCTGCTCAGTCTTGTTGGGCCACGCCAGTAAATTCCAGGCAGCTCCTTGGCCATCTTGATTGGTCGTCCAATGCGCTTCGATAGCTGCACCTTTTGCCGGTTGATTTGCAAATACTTCGTGACCACTGCCGTGCCCCAGCATTAATTGCAGTGGCACCACAAAAACCACACCGACTAAAGTGAGCTTAAAAGACTTAAGAAAGAAATCTGGGGATCTACTTTTTGAAATGTACCAGGCGGATAAACCACCCACAACGAAGAAACTGGTCGCCAGACAGGCAAACCACATATGCAGGACGCCCCAGGGCGTGTCTTTGTTAAAAATTGCATCAAAATAGCTGTCCACCACGACTCTGTTGTTTTCCAGATGGATGCCTGCCGGTGTTTGCATCCATGAATTAGCCACCAGAATCCAAAAGGCAGAAAGCGACGCCCCTAACGCCACCATACAGGACGCCATCAAATGAATAAACCTGGGTACTCTGCGCCATCCAAACAGCATAATTCCGAGAAAGCCGGCTTCCAGCATAAATGCCATAGCGCCTTCATAGCCCAGAATATTACCGAAGAACTCCCCTGCCATCATGGCAAAACGAGACCAGTTGGTGCCAAACTCAAATTCCATCGGCAGACCACTGATAACGCCCACTGAAAAATTAAGCAGGAATAATTTGCCCCAGAAACGTGCATGCCGATAGTAATCGACATCGTCTGTTTTCAGCCATAAGCTTTCAAAAATCACCAGGAGAATAGATGCACCCACCGTGGTGAGTGGCCATAGGATATGGAATATGGCGGTAACGGCAAATTGCAAGCGGGATAAAAATACGGGGTCTTGTAAGATTTCCATAGGTAGAACCCTCCTACTGGAATCACATTTATATTGGAAGTTCCGTATTAATGGTTTTTGTCAAGAATCCAAATATCGGCCCATGCTCAGCCAATGGTTATTGATTTCCTACACCATGGCTATCACTCAACTTTCGCCTTTACCCCTGATTTTTAAATACGCTGCAAGCCGTTTCATCATTGATGATGCATAATCAAAAGTTTGTTGCTTTATTTTGCTCCGCTTGCTTAAGACAGGATAATGCGTGTGATATGACTAAATGTTATTTATGCTTTTAAGCGGTTCGAGGCCGTCTGTCGAACACATTAACTCCGACTAATGCCGAACTAAACAGCCACAGCGCAGATGGAATTGGCACGACTGCAATAGTTCCGAAGAGGCCATGCGCCTCCTCATTGGGACCCGCCGAGAAATAAATCGACTGACTGCTGCCGGCATTGCCACCGTTACCTAGCGTTAACGCCCATAAGCCATCAATTGACAGGGGTTGCCCGTCACTTCCTTTCAATTGCCCGTCAAAATGGTTGTTGGTTAGGTTAAATGCGTTGATTGTTCCATCGCCAAAATTACCCACCAACAGGTCGCCGGCAAATTCCCCGAATGATGAGGGTGCAATAGCCAGCCCCCAAGGGGCATTCAGAGTGCCTTGGCTAGCGAGCCGCTCTATAAAATTACCTTGTGTGTCAAAAATGCTGACCAATCCTTTACCCGCACCAGCCACTTCGTCAGGCGAGTTCGGGTCCTGCTCTGCATACGTTACATAGAGTTTGTCATTAAGATTTTGGATATTAAACGGTGCATAACCGTTAGGTAGATTGGGATCGGTAAAGCTGCCGGCTAGATCAGATGTTCCCAGGCCGGTGCTGGTGCCCTTGAAGACATCGATGGCGCCTGATTTGAAGTTGGCGGCATAGAGGTAATTATTTCCACTCACTGCAGCTTCCGCCACACCTTTGTAAATATTTGCCGAAGACCCTGTGGCAAGGGTTTCAGCAGAGGTGCCCAGATTGCTTCGCCAACCTGAGATTGTTCCGTCTTCACTGACAAACAGAAAAAGATCCTGGTTGAATGCATTGGCGGAATTGCTGTTGAAAACTTGCCCGGTTACGTTGCCCGCGCCGGGGATAGAAACCGTTAATCCTTGTTTAATTGTGGCATTGGTCGTTGGATTGACACTATATATTGTCGAAACATGGGTTCCATTATCAGACACCCAAAATGGTCCGGTTGGACTGTAGGAAAGTCCCCAGGCGTTTACTAAAGCGGGATCGGTAATTTGAGCCGAATTAGCCGTTTGATCATCAGTCACCAAATTTAACTGACTGAACGAGGTTGCTGCTGCCAATTGGGGAACAAATGACAGTGTAGCGAAGAGGAACATTGCTATCTTGGTGTGAGAATCATGCGGCAATGAGTTTTTTAATATTTTCATGTTAGTAAATCTCCAATTAGCTACAAATAGAGGTACTACCTTCGTAAGAAAAATGGTGACAGATACTTTCTCTCCTATATCAGCAAGACTCTGCGTATTTCCTGTTCGTTGAATTTTTAGCTTGATAGCGTCTTGATAAGTCAATCCTGACTTTGAGCCTAATGTACCAGTCGCATATTAGTAGACCTGAAGATAGGCCTATTAAAATGAAGCACATTTTCAAAATTACGATCAATTTTGAAGAGGATTAAACACTATCAACATTAGATCAACATACGCAATACGTATGAATACTTAATATGGAATGAATATTGACTTTGGTTGGGCTTCCATCAACTTTGCATAGTTACCCAAACACAGTTGTCTAATTCAATAATAACGAGCCTAGGCAGGCAGTGTTTGAATATATTGAAGTGTTCTACAACCGTGAGCGACTACACTCAGCCAATGGCTATTTGTCGCCGGTAGATTACGAATTGGAGCATAAAGCTGCGCTTAATCATGTGTCCGGGAAAGCGTTGATAGAGGGTGTCACCTCGCTACACAACTGATTAGGGGGCGTTGGTTGGCGTAACATGTAGGTAGCTTTAACCCCCTCACAGGCAAAGTAAAAACTATAAATCCATCAATCCATCAATCCCAGAGTTTTTCTCCATGCTCTTTAATTAAATGAAAAATTTCCCGTCTTCCTTTTTTTCCGTACTCATAAATTCTAACTTTAGAAGCTACATTAGCATTCCCTGCTTCAGCCATCAAAAATGGTAGATCGTCGCGGTCATGGACATAGTAAACAGATGATTTCCCCATCGCCAGCGCCCATCCGGCTTCAAAAAGAACACTAGAAACAATTCTGTCTGGATAAATTAGCAAGAAATATTTACTCTCTTTTAGTGCTAAAAAGTCATCATGCATGGAAAGACTTTGGGATTGAAATTCGGCCATTGTTTCTAAGTCCCGACCGGCATAAAAAACAGACGTAAAGCCGCATTTTTCCTTCAGAATTTTTTCAAGATTAAGTGCTTCAGTTCGATATGTTTGGTAGTCTTCTTCGGTTTTCAATCCAGCCATAGCAGAGGAAATAAAAACATCATATTTAAAACGATTCAAACAGGTATTGATTCGATCACGCACCCAAGTATAAGCGCCAATATCTCTACTTTTGGGTTTGACAATTTCAGTATGGCTACCATGAACTACTTTAATTCTGCTGGATGCAAGGCCTATCCCAGAGCTTAGTGCGTCAACCCAAAAATCGGAAGCACCGCGTACCGCCCATGTTGGAATGATAGTTTTTCCCTCTGCATTGATATGTTCGTCTTGGCAAAGATGGTTTTCAAATGTCTCATTGATTTCTGTAACGAAGTCGCCATGGGCTTTTAATACTTGGAAATCAGACGATAGAGGAGAAAGAAAACTAAACACACGCGTTGATCCAAGTTGAGGACTAGCCATTAGAACAAGTCCGCCTATACGAGAAAGGGTGACCTTGTCACCTGCGCTAACAAGACTGGTAATTACTGCCTTGCATAGCAGCCCACCCATACTATGCCCAACAAGAATAATAGATTTATATTTTGAAAGATCATCACGAATAATTTCAGCCAATATTCTGGCTTCCTCCCTAAGTGGTATTGATTTCCAGAAAACCAATCTACGAAACGCAGTGCGGTACTCGTATAAGCCAACATCAAGTTGCGGAACATCCTCGAAAATAAATTTAGGAAAATTCCCCCATGTTGATTTATCTCCGTACCTACGGCCACCCAACCCATGAATAAAGATAATTAGGTGATTATCTTTATTATCCAGGGTGCTTTTGGAATGAATAATAAGCGGGTATTGTGTCGCTTCATCAAGATCATCGGGGGCTTGAAAACTTGCTTGCTTAATTTCCATTATCTGATCTCCGATTTGTTAAAAATAGCCTACGTTCAATAGATCACGCTACATTACCTAGTTTTTTGGTTCTATATCTTTCATACCCAATATGCACTTGACGGCTTTTAGATAGTGCTCCGTCATTCAATTTAAAGTTACAAACGTCAGAAATTAGCCGTTATGTATATAGTAGCGACTTATGTGCAGTCGATTACGCCAGGCCACAAGCAACCTAACCTGCAGGGCAAATTACTTTACATAATTTTCGGTTTCAGGAACAACATCATATTTTCTGACGCGCCTAAAATAATAGTTTTATGTCAGTTCGAAAGGCTCTACTTATCGAGCAATCATTAACAGACTTGTATATCGAAGCCAATTTGCGATTAAAGAACGGGCACTATCGAAACTTCAGTAACACAGTATGAAGACTTTTCGGGAGAAATGGCGTTCCTATCTCTTTGTTCCAGTTCTTAAAATCGCTGAAATTATGCAAAGCTCCTGAGCGAGATAGGGCTTAGAAGCCAGGCCGAATCAACACTACTATACATAAAAGGAAACTTCACATAATGGCCGGTTTTGAGCCTACAACTACGGCCATGTTCACACAAAGTTCACACTGGCTCCAACTCTATTTTTACCTTTTTACCAAGCGCGGCGGCGGCGCTCACTAAGGTGGTCAAGGTTAAGCTGGTATCTTCTTCATCCAGCAACCTATTAAGCGAAGCTCTGCTGGTGTGCATTTTTTTTGCCATTGCCGTTTTACTGAGCTTAAGCGCAGACATGCCTTCGGATATTTGCCAGGCAATGACCCGCTTGGTCGCTACCGCTATGACTTCGTCAAGAATGGCTTCCTCGCTCAGGAAGTCGTCGAAGCTGCTGCCGATATGGGGGGTATCTTCGTGCTGACTGTTCATTGTTTACCTCGTAATACTTTCAATCTTTGTTTTGCCAAATCGAGTTCCTGCTTCGGTGTTTTTTGACTTTTTTGATAAAGCCATGCAGCAAAATCATCGTATGGTGGTCTATGACAAACAGAACACGCGCAATCCGGTTTTCAAGCTTAATTCAGACTTCCCAAATGTCGCCTTCGAGATGATCGACTAACGGCATGCCGAGAGGCCAACCGAATTGCACCGTTTTAATATCTTCGCCAATCGTTTTTTTATCTTGGGCAGACAATCCTTTCAACCATTCCCTTACGGGCTCGCTGCCAGCTTCAGTGGCAAAAATCTAACAGAGAGGATTGGATTCATTTATGTGGCGTACCAAAATAGATACCAAGCGAGTCGCTATTTTTGAGTAAAGATTTTTCTGGGTGTCCTACCCAAAAATCCTCAAAAATTTAGCGACGGTTAAATTGCTACGCAAGCCCGAGCCGTCCTGCTCCAATATCGTTCTCACCCAACAAGGGGATTCGAACATCGCAGCAATGACTCTACGCCCTCGGCATCGACCGGTTGCATTTTCCCTTCGCAAACAGCATGCTCGATAAAACGCCGGTATCGATAGGGCTACTCGCGACTAAAATTCGAGCAACTCCCGACTCCGGTTCGCTGCTTCCCTGAATTTCAGCGACAGTAACAAGCACTCATTGGTTCGAAAAAACAATTATTTTGTCGAACATTATTAGCTATTTAATTTTCCGTCGGTCAGCGCGAGTAGCATGACAATAAATCTCCTTAAATAACAGTTAGGAGTTTGTGTCATGAACCAAGAAAATCAAAACAATCGACACGCACCATGGAACAAAGGCAAGTTGATTGGTCAGAAATCGCCATTAAAATTGAAGGAAATCTGGGCCATTCGCATCCGTTTGCAGATAGCTAATAACACACGTGAACTAGCGCTATTCAATCTTGCCACTGACATATTTGCTCAGCGTCTCGCGTAAACTAATTTCAGCTTCTTTATGTTCTTCAGCCGCGATAAACCAGTGATGAAAATAACCGGCCGAAACGATCACAGAGATGAACAGGCCAAATTCTGAAATAATTTTAAATACCCATTCATATTCTTGGTAAGCAGGATTATGAACCAGCCCCTCAAAAATTTTATAAATGGTAAATCCGCCAAAAATCATCACAAGGGCTAACAGCCATTTGAGTTTTATTGTAGTAGTCATGGCGGGGGCTCACATTGTCAATGGGTAGCGCTAAGTATCCTTTTCGGGTGATAGCTTGCCAATACGTTGAATAAAATCAATGAACCATCAAATTCCTATGCCACTGACAAATCGATTCATACTGTTAACAATTGCACATAGAAAAATACTATCCAGAAATGCCTCTTCGTCCCACCCCGCATCGAATATTTGCTGAGCATCCATTTGCGTAATTTTATCGGGTGTCAGCGTTAACTTTTTAACATAGCGAAGAATTGGTTTTAATTTCTCATCAACCTGGGCACTGTTAATATCAGTTTTTAATTGCTCGAATACTCTTTCATCAATGCCCAGTTGTTCTGAAACAGCTCTATGAGTGTTGTAACAGAAATCGCACTGATTCAGACCCGAAGTGTAGGTAATAATTAATTCACGCATACTCCTGTTCAGTGGAGAGCAGCTTCTTTTAATATCTTCCAATAATTTGAACAATAAAATTCCCCGGCGAGGATATTTCCTCAGCATCGCTGCGATATTAGTCAAGTCGGGGCTTGAAGGCAGATAAGACATAAGTCCTCCTAATAATTGAGTTTTCTATTACGCATACTGCGCAATGCCATTCCCAAAAGACCAATTTTCCTTTTTTACTTCAACCAAGCTGATGAAGACGTCCTCTCTCCTGACATCGAGTCCCGCATGAAGTCGTTCAGCAATGGTTTGATAGAGTAATTTTTTTAATTCCACAGTTCGACCTTCATTTAAGGTGATTTGTATAACGATAATGCCGGGAGTTCGCTGGATATCAAGATAGGTCGGATCGTAGATCAGCGAATGACTGTCATGCTCAGTTATTATTTGAAAATGGTCTTTGACCGGGACGTTAATGGTGTCGACCATAGTCTGATAGACGATTTCACCCACCTTCTGTCCAAAGTCCTTCGACTTTCCTTTCATTAATGAGATGCGTACTAAGGGCATTTTTATCTCCAGATATGATTAAATTGATATAAAAACTACTTGTTCCGGATGTTAACAACCAGCCCGGTAGCCACTAAAGCAAAAAGTCCGGAGGTAACAAAAGCTATCGTGTAATTCCCGGCCAGGTCATGTAGATAGCTAGCGCCATAACAAGCTAGCGCCGCTCCCACTTGATGGGCAAAGCAAATCCATCCGAACACAACCCCGACGTTTTGCTTTCCGAATAAATCTGCAGTAAGCGCCGAGGTCGCCGGGACTGTTGATAGCCAATTCAATCCAAAGACGAAAGAAAAGGCCATAAGTTGCTCGGTCGATTCGACATAAGGTAATAACATCAAGGTGACGCCCCGAACTGCGTAATAAACCGCCAGCGGCCAGCGTGTGCCGAAACGATCACAGAGCCAGCCGGATAAGATAGTGCCAATCATATCGGTGGCACCCATTAACCCTAACGAAACGGCCATAGTCATTTCTGTGAAGCCATGCTCGATGCCATGAGGAATTAAGTGGGTTTGGAGCAGCCCTGAGGTCGTAAAACCGCAGATGCCAAAACTGAAAGCCAGCAACCAAAATTGAGAACTGGCCATTGCCAAGCGCATCGGGTTTGAATCAGGAGGAATCACCAACTCGGCATCATCAGTTGTGCCATAAGGCTGTAAACCTTTTAAAGCCGGATCATCGGCCATAAATTTGGCAACTAGGGGCAATACAATCAGACCCAGTAATAAAGCGATAAACAGTGTTGAGGTTCGCCAACCCAAGTGCATATTCAAATTCATGATCACCGGGGTGAAAATCAACTGACCCGACGAAAAGGCCGCGCCTAGTATTCCCAAAGCCAGACCGCGTCGCCGCTGAAACCAGCGATTAACAATGGCTGAGCCCATCACGATTGAGGTGCCTCCCGAGCCTGCACCAATGATTACGCCCCAAAACAAATACAATTGCCAGGGTTCGCGCATAAAAATGCTGCCGATTGCGCCAACTGTCACCAGAAGAATCATTAACAAGCTGATGGTTTTAGTACCGTATAAATCCATCAACCTGCCTAAAAAAGGACCGGCAAGCCCAAACAAAAGCAGATTGATGGAAACAGCCCCGCTTATTGTTTCCCTGCTCCAATTAAACTCATGCTCCAGAGACAACATAATAATTCCGGGAACAGACCGAAGCGCCGACGCGACAAACAAACAGGCAAAGGTAACCGCGAGTATGGTCCAGGCATAATGAATGCCCGGACGTTTAATAGTTTCCATCGTTAGCGAAGCGTTCGGAATGATAAAAGTGATCGTTTGCCCTGAACTTGTCGACTGTCATCGCTTGAGATTGATTAATCTCAGGCGGCATCATCCAGACCATCAAGTAATTCAATCAGCCGTGTGACCCCTTGCAGCAAAATGCCGCCTACACCCAACGCAAACCACACGCCGATCACAAATCCCCAATGTATCGGTGCAGCGAAAAACTCTTCTCTAAACCAGAAGGTATGCCCCCATTCGTTAAAACCGACACTGACCAGAATCATAAACGGCCCAACCACTGCCAACGTCAACGGCAACGAAATACCTTTGGCATAGAGCGGCAACCGGGTTCTGGCGTATAACCAGGCGGAACCGCCTAAAATTACGTAGAGCGGGAAATTGAAATAAAACTCAATGATGTGATTGGCAGTGAACGGCGTATCGCGAATAGCCACCTGATGCCAGGAATTATCCTGTTCGGCGAAATAACTACCGGCCCAATACACAGCAAAAGTATAAATACTGATCCACATCGTGAGGGTAAAGTAACGACGAATTTCCTCTCTGGGGTCTAGCTTGTCGAGATTGCGGTCCCGAGACAGCCATAAATAGCCCCAGACGCCGCTTACGAAGACGGCGAGAACACCTAATTCAATGTAAAACAGCCGCATCCAGTATTGCTCGAAAGCCGGTTCGGTGGAATCCAGGCCAGAGGCGATCGCGAATGCACCTTGATACAAACGCAGCCCAATATAAATTACTGACAGAATACCGAAGCCTTTTAGATACAAAGGTAAATCCTGCAAATACCAAGGCATCTTGTGGGTATTTGCTACCGAAATCGGTAATTGTTCTGATGTTGTAGCCATGATGTTTTCCTCTTGAGAGTTAATTGAACTTTGGAATGACGGCGGCAGAAATACTGGAGATAAACCGCTTACCCAAGTGATCGTCGTATAAAAACAATAAGCCACCCACGCGGCTGTCAGCATCACGAATAAGGCCGTTGAGTTTTTCGGATTCCCATAAAGCATCTTTGGTAGTAATGGTCAGCGTGCGCTGTTCGCCGGGTTGTATCGGTGCAGGGTTATCCAAAAGTAAGCCTTCAGGCGCTGTCATCATATTGGCATCGCCTTGATACGGCGATTGCAGATGCTTGTTGAGAAAATGTACGTTGGCGGTAGCAAATTCCCCGATTTGAATCGGATTTTCGCTGCGATTATTAACGTTGACGGTAAATGTCATCGCCCGTTCCGGCACCCGGTATTCGGCTTTTAAAGTTTCGACATCGACCACACCGGCATTGACCTGGGCAGACAGCGGTAATATCTGATCAAGACCAGCCTGTAACGGAATTGTGTTCGGATATTGGCTGTTGGTCATCGCGTTAATGGCCAGCACCAGCACCGGCACGCCGATCAACATGCCTTTTGCGATTAACCGATCATTTGACGTAATCAATTCATCTTCCAGACCCGCTTGCAGCATTCTGTAGCGGGCAATAAACAACGGCCGCCGCACCCACCACAGCAACCAAGCCGTAGCTAATACACCCCAGAAGGCATGCCAGAGAATGCCGTTGCCTAAACCAAAGGTTTCCATATCGACGACTTCACCATTGATGGTTTTTATCTCATTGGAAAAATCCGCCGCATCTCCGGCAATTTCCAGCCACACACCTGGCCCCATCACTTGCCCCGCATCTTGTAAATTAAAGAAAGGGTGAATGTGATACCGCCCCGGTAACCGCCCCTTAAGTACAATCTTGAAGCTGTAATCGCCGCCCGGCTGCAAGGCTACCGAATTCATGAAAGGTTTGCCGTTTAGATAGCGTTCGGTTCTGATCAGCACTGGTCCAGGTGTCGAAATGTTTAAAAAAGACGCTTCAGGTTTGGGTACGCTGACTGGCCAATCTTCTGCGACATGGAACTTGCCGCTGACGCTGACTTCGTCATTCACATTGAATTTTTGCCTATCCCATTGCACGTCGTACCACTGAATCGTGCGCATTCTGATAAACGGCTCTAGGGCTTTTTCTCCGTGGGCCATGGCAGGTTGGATATTTAGTGCGTACAGCGAAACCATAAATCCAAGCGTCACCAGACACTTTATAAAAATCGTTTTCATGAACCTATCTCCCTCAGATTTTGTTAAGGTAACGAACCGTTGCGAACCACTTGCCGATGTACCACCATAAGGGATACATCAAGGTGCATAACAAGGCTGAGCAAAATGCCGATAACGGTGTCGCGTATTGGCCGTAGGTGCGTAAGGTGCCGCGCTCAATGATGCGCAAATACTCCGGCATACCGGTGCGGATGTACTCGAAGCCGAACAAATCAGCGACAGTCAATTGCCCGTTGCCGTATTCAACAGGCATATGAAACATCCCAAAAATAGGCCAATTGCCGGGGTAGAACAGCAAGGCGAAGGCCGATCCACCAAAAATTGCCGTTATCGTCAGGCTGTTGCTTAACATCAAAATAACGTCTAAAACCAGTGCGCCCGGCAGCATAGTGGCGGGCAAAACCATGTTGATTGGGAAAAAATTCCAGTAGTGATAGGCGAAAATACGGGCTATCCAAGTGCCTATCAATAAAGCCGAGACACACAACGTCGCGCCCAGCGGCAGCCGAAATTTTGACCACATCACTGACTGCACCGCCGCCGGAAAAGTAATCCCCATTAATGGCGTTACTAGCGGCCACCATTGCCTATCCTTCCAGTCCACCCAGAAATCCCAGTCGCCCACGGTCAGAGCAAAATGCAGATGAAAAGATCCGATAAACAGAAACAGCGCCAACACCAAAATGAGGTAATCGTAAGCGCGGCTGATCCTGGCTTTTTCGCCGGTATACGGTCGAAAAGACTTGTTTGAAATATTGACTGACATCATGCTCTCCTGGTTAAACATTGCAGGATACCGTTGGGGTTATCCGTAGGAAGAGCGTGTTGTAACGTCACTATTGCCTGGAGCTAACAACACGCTTGAGTGATACAGTAGGTGGAACAGAAGGCTTTGTTAAATGTATAAATTTCATGCAACCATTGACAGGATTCATTGCCAACCCGGCTTCATGAATTGGTACCATGGCACTCAATTGTTATTACTCAACCAATCGTGAAAAATACCACTGTGTCTAATCTAAGAACGTTTGATTTGAATTTATTAGTCGCATTTGACGTGCTGATGCGGGAGTTAAACGTGACCCGCGCGGCGGAACAGATGTTTATTACCCAGTCGGCGATGAGTCATGTGTTGCATCGATTGAGGCAACAACTTGATGACCCGCTGCTGGTGAAAACGCCGACCGGCATGAAGCCGACGGAAAGGGCGCTGGCTTTGATAGAGCCGATCAGGGCGGTATTGACTGAGATGGAGCAATTCCTACAACCGCCGCTGGAGTTTGAGGCAAGCACCAGTCAACGGCGATTTGTACTTGCTGCGACGGATTACATGGAATTTTTGTTACTACCCGAATTATCCGGGCTGATTGACCAAATCTCGCCGGGCATTGATATTCATGTCAAGCGCACGGAGTCATCATTTCCGGTGACGCAATTGGAAAACGGTAGCCTGGACGTCGTGCTGGGGTTTGAATCCGTGTTAAATCCGCCGGTATATTTGCACCGCCAATTGCTATTTACCGACCGTATGGCGTGCATGGTGAGACAAAATCATCCACTGATAAAAAATCCGCCTTCGTTAGAGGAGTATGTAGCGTTTCCGCATATGTTGATTTCTCGAACCGGCAGTAATCTGGGCGTTATCGACCAAAAACTGACCGAACTGGGCCTGGAGCGGCGTATCAAGCTTATCGTGCCGCACTTTCTTTCTGCACCGTTGATCGTTGCCGAAACCGACATGATTCTGTCGCTGCCGTATCGAATTGCTGAGCAGTTTAAAAAATTTGCACCGCTGGAAATATTTCCGGTGCCGCTAGACCTACCAACTTACGATTTAATTATGATTTGGCATCCCTTGCAGGATAAAGATCCGGCCCATCGTTGGCTGCGAGAAAAAATCATCGCGATAGGCCGGAAGATTAATGAAGCTGCGTTGCTATCGACCGGACAATCCGGCCGCCAAGGACTTGACCTTTAACAGATAAAACGGCGGTTTTGCTGCCGAAACCCCGCCATTTAATGTTGCCGATTGATGCAGCCGGTTGACCACCGCATATAATTGTCCCGCTGGCCCAAAGCTAAATGAATCCACCCAGGACAACTCCGGGCACTGAGCCAGGCGCCGGTATTTTCTATCCGCTGAAATAACGCCAATGGCATTAGCCGCCAATTCGCCCAGATAAATGTTGTTGTCTTTGTCTATCGTCAAACCGTCCGAAATCGGTTTATCGCTATAGAGCTGCACATGGTTCGCCAACTCCTTGGCATCCAAGGCTTCATTGGCCAGATCGTCGGCTTTTACCCGGTACAAACTGTGCCCATGCATGGGACCGAAATAAACCCATTCATTGTTTAAATCTTCAGTAATCGGGTTAACACCAATATGCGGCCGATGCAATTTGCCGGCGTCATCTTGCACTTGAATGGGCACCTCATCGATAACCAGGTCGACCATTTCAGGAATCACACTGGTATGTCCTTGCAGAACACGACGAGCTGCTCCGGTTTGTAAATTAACCACAATAATGGCTGCATTGGAGCCGCCTGCAGGATCACTGATAAAAATACGATGTCGTTGGGTATCGATTGCAAAATCATTTACAAACGTATCTTTTGGCGCAATTGGTGGTGGCAAATAAATGATCTGATGCAGCTGATTAGTTTTGGTATCCCACCCCACCAGCTTGGGTGTTACACCGCTACGCATGCCGTTATCCAGCATCCATACGATGCCGTTGGCAGAGCGAATGCCCAATACAGCATCCAGTTTTAACTGCGATGTTGAATCAGCATCCGCAAGTTCATTATTAGGAAACGGCACCAGCACATTATTTTTATACTCCACCACCGTAACTTTCGGCTGATAAAACTGATGCATGCTCATGATGATTCGACCGTTATCCAATACCGTGACATTACCCGGGCCGCTGTTAAGCTTGGCGATGATGTCAAAGCTGGATTCATTAGCCGTTGCAACCAGGCTAATGAGCAGCATTGGAATTGTCGTAAGTTTACCGAGAATTTTCATAAATAACTCCAGTGAAAAAGATAGTTAGGTAACAGTACGCTAGTGAATTAACCCTGTTAAATGATCTTTATTCATGGTGGCATTTATAAATTTTGTGGAGAGCATCCTCTAATGGAAATGGATTAAAATTTAATGCTGTACTCATGAGTTGCAAACTCTTTTACTTCAGACACTAAACTGAAAAGCCTAATGTGTCTTTACGGTTTTGGCCACAGATCCTATCTTGAAGTTAATCCAGTTTCTACACCTTATGATGGATGAATGCACAAATACAAATTAGTGCTTCAATGGCAGCATTCAGGCTTGTTTCTGACGTTCAATAGTTGAGTTTCTTGTTGAAAATTGGCCGAGTGTTGCCGGTCATTTAAGCTGATTTCAATAACTGCGCCTTATGGGATCAAGAAGAGACGTTAGGCCATTGTGATCCATCTCCTGCATCAGTGCTAATAACCGGCCTAGTTCGCCAGCAGGAAAGCCCTCACGTGCAAACCAATTAAGGTAGTTACCCGGTAAATCTGCTATGACTCGCCCTTTGTATTTGCCGTAAGGCATGGCAAGTGTAACCAACTTTTGTAAGTCTTCGGGATTCATCGGAGAGTAAAATTTAAGAACAGATTTCAGGTAAATTGCTTGCGCGTGTCTTCATAATATACCTATCCCGTTTGGGATCAAGATCAGCTTAAATAGGAACCTTTGGGGAAATGAGATGAGGGAGTCCAAGCTATAAAATTTCTGTTTTAGACGGTTTATGAAAATGCTAGTGCGCAAAAAATCGAAAATTTTTTAATGCAGATGTTCGCATTTGATCAAAACTGGTGACGCCTACCGGCAAGATTCGCCGCCCTTGCGGTCTGTCGCGCTTTCATCATTGAAGGTCCTGGTCGACACCATCAGAAACCCGGCCAACGAGAAGCAGTTCTTGATGTCTTGGAGGTTTGGTGGAATATCTATAAAGGCCAATACCGGATGCGTTTGATTTATGCACAAATACCGGGAGAGTGCGTTTTGATGGGGCAAGAAATTTTTGAGTATGCAGGGCTGTGATGACGCTATACAGCAAATAGTGTGGATGTTAAGTTGCTTACGACATATCAAATTTTTTGATATGTCCATGCAAACTTTTGAAGTATGTTTTTATTACATTTCCAAATAACCTATGCTGATTCTTTCTGGTGTTGCTGCCAGTTTCAAGGCAAACAGGCTACCTTGTGTGGGTAGAGGGTAAATGCCGGGAAAGCTGTCGTCTTCAAAATTAGCGTCATCCGCAAAAATGATATTCAAATTGGACGTAAGACGGTCCGGCAATCGGTACCAAGGCACTAAACCCTCGACTTGCGATCCTACTGCACCGCTGGCGTTGAAATCCAGCTTGCCATTATCGTCGTTGCAATACTTCATCAGGGTAAAGGCGTTGGTGATAAAACGTAGTCGTTTCCAGCCGGTGAGTTTTGCATGCCAACGCGATTGGTCTTGTCCCCTGTTTTCTAGAAAAGCCAAGTAATTCCCCTGAGATAATACTGAATCGACCTCGTAGGCAAAGGTTAAGGCTTGGCTAAAAGTCCATGCCGCAGGAATGCCGGCATGTACCAGCGTGAAGTTGAGTTTAGAATCATGATGAATAAGCCCACGTCGGCGCAACCACTTTAATAGCTCATCTCGATCCGGTGCGTGCAAAATTTCATCCAGCGTATCGCCGATTTTCGGTGGCTCAAAGCCTTCTGCTAATGCCAATAAATGCAATTCTTGATTGCCCAGTACGGTTACGGCTTTTTTGCCTAAGTCCTTAACAAATCTTAGAACAGCCAGAGATTCTGCCCCTTCATTGATTAAATTGCCGGTAAACCATAAGCAGTCACTTTCCGGATCAAAGTGTATTTTTTCCAGTAGTTTTAATAGCGTCTGATAATTACCTTTTACGTTGCCGATAGCGTAGGTGGTCATAATGTTAGCTTCCCAGTCCATATTATTTATGGAGTATCAATAATGATGCCACAGAGGAAACACGTTGATTGATAGACAGATGTTATGAATGGGTAAGCTGTTGATAGCGCAGTATTAACAAGATTGCGGCGTGTGCTTGTTTGACTAAATCAGACTCGTCGTTGTTTTGTAACAAAACTGCCTTTTTTCGGCCGAATTGTTATTAAGGTAACTAAACACGACAGCAACTCGTCTGATGAATCACTCACCTTATGGCCGTTATTTCTGCAGTTTATCGGGACTTGGATCACTACATATCCTGAATAGTTGCTGTTGGTTTAAATATTGCTCAGCTTTTAGTGATTACAGTTGATTTGGAATTTATCATGAACAAAATTGGAATATTTTACGGCACTGAAACAGGCCTGACAGAAGCCATGGCTCAGGTAATGTACAGGGTTTTGGGTGATGACATTGCCAGTGAACCGGTTAATGTTAATCAGGCAAAAGTGTCGGAGTTGTTGCAATATAAATCGCTCATTCTTGGCGCGCCCAGTTATGGGGTAGGGGAGTTACCCGGCAGGAAAACTGGCAGTGAGGAGGGTAATTGGGAGGAGTTTTTATTCCGGCTCGATGACGCCGACTTGTCCGGGAAGCGGATCGCTTTGTTTGGCCTGGGTAATCAACAAAAATATTTTGATCGCTTTGCCAGTTCCTTGATTCACTTGTATCAACATGTTGTTGCTTACGGCGCTGAGGTGATTGGGGCCTGGAGTACCGACGGTTATTATTTCAGCCGCTCGCATTCGGTTATCGACAACAAGTTTGTGGGGCTGGTACTGGATCATCATACCCAACCTGAAATGACCAAAGCACGCATAGTCGGCTGGCTGGATCAGATAAAACCGGAGTTATTGGAGAAATTACATTAATCCCATTGGCTCTCGCGGTAGGACATTAATGATGACGAGCGAACACAAAAACGCTGACAGCATCGCTCAATTCTGTCGGTATATCGCCGAACGAAAACCTGAGTTAAAAAAACAATACGAACAGTTACTCGCTCAGGATCTATCCCGACAACAATGGGACGGCTGCTTTCAACGTAATGTAGTGGCCGCTTTGGAACAGGCCTATGACGAGGCAAGGGCATATGTGCAAACACTGCCGTTCGATAGCACCTTGGCACCAGTCAATCTGGGCTTATCTGAGTTAACTAGGCAAGCGTTGACGGCATTTGACGGCTTTGTCGATGATTTTTTATTGTTTGTTGTCGATAAACATCGCACCTCTTGCGCGTTATCTAATTTTCCTGACGAACATAAACCCGATAAAACTTACGTTAACGAGGTGAGACGGGACATCGCCGGGCTTTGGCAAAACTTCGCCTTGGATGTTAATAGTTATTTTCTGGAAGGCAGTTAAAGCAGCCCATTCATAACACCCACAGGAAAGCGGATGAAATTTTATTTAACACCTGGCTCCTGCTCGACCGGTATTCATATTTTATTGGAAGAGCTCGAACTGGTTTTCGAAGCGCATCTCGTCAACTTAATGGCCGGAACTCAAAATACGCCGGAATATCTTGCGCTGAACCCGAAAGCCACCATTCCGACCCTGGTGCGCAATGACGGCACTGCGCTGACCGAATTTCAGGCGATCGCCTATTGGTTGGCGCGAAGTTATCCCAAAGCCAAACTGTTGCCCGGTGACCCAGATGGCGACGCGCGCGTTATTGAACTGATGGATTATGTGGTCGGCACCCTGCATGGGCAGGGCTTTACCCGGATTTTTACCACTGATAGATTTACGCCGAACGAAGCTGATTTTGAGGCGGTAAAAGCGCAAGGATTGGATATTGTTAACCGAGGATTTACGATCATCAACGACAGCTTACCTGCTCAAGGATATGTCATGGGGGCCTTTACCATCGCCGATGCCGCGTTGTTTTATGTCGAATTTTGGGCGGACAAAATCGGAATTTCGCTGCCGGAAAATTGCTTAAACCACTACCGCTTGATGCTGACGCGTCCGGTGGTCAGGCGAGTCTTAATGGAAGAAGGCTATCGTTTGGATTAAACCCATTTAAATCATAACGATGAATTCGCAACGACTGAGGTGAACGAATGGCACTGATTGAAAAAACCGGCGTACATACAGTGGGCTATGACGTGATTGATAACGATCATGATGAATTTATCAGCTTGTTAAACCAGTTGGATTCCGTCGGCAATGCCGATTTTCCGGCCTTGTTTCAGCAATTGTATGAACATACCGAGCAGCATTTTGACCGGGAAAATCAGTTAATGAAGCAATTTGCCTATCCTGGGGAGATCGAACACAAAGGCGAACACCTGCGTGTGCTTGGCGAATTCAAGCAATTTAAGACACGGGTTGATAAAGGCATGATTGTATTCGGTCGTTCCTTTGTCAGGGAACGTCTTCCACAATGGTTCGGTCTGCATGTAACGACCATGGATAGTGCGCTGGCAGCACACATTAAATTGCAGCCTCAAGTATGATGTTGGGGCTCGGTTGATTACGAGTTGTCCTGAACTGGAAAGCATTGCAGACTTTTACGATGCTGCCGAATGCGAACACATCTATCGACGTTTATTGAATGAACAAAATTGGCCCGACAATCGATATGTCGTCGCCGGACGGCAATTTATCTTGCCGAGATTACAAACCTGGCATGCCGATCCGGGAATTCGCTACAGCTACAGTAACAACCTGCTGGAAACTCGATCATGGACGCCCTTGTTGTCTGATATTAGAGCCAAGGTCGAGTCGTTTTTAAATTGCTCGTTTAATTCGGTATTGGTTAATTTGTATCGAAACGGCACTGATTATGTCGGTTGGCACGCAGATAACGAACGGGAACTCGGCGAGCAACCCTTTATCGCCTCATTGACGTTCGGCGCTGAACGCCGATTTGAATTCCGACATAAAAATTCTTCGGAAAGTGGACGGATGTTATTACGCAGTGGCACCTTACTGATTATGCAGCCGGATTTTCAACACCACTGGCTACATAGTGTTCCAATCGATAATAACGTAACTGAGGGGCGAATTAACTTAACTTTCCGTAACGTTATCCCCGCCTAATTTCAACGAAAAAGGAGATTTATATGACATTACATATTGGTTCTATGATGCCGGATCGCTCACTTGATGAGAGTGCGCTGGTTCAAGCCATTACCAAAGTCGCTACAGATTTGGGAAGATTGCGTGATCAACCCGTACAAAAGAGGACGCCCACCCTAGACATTGTGTTTTTATTACCTAGTCAGCAAGAAAAAGCTGACTTTGTCGGGTTACGATTGCACTCATTTGACACTGCCGGGCAAATTCTCAGGATCGAATCCGCCGTGCCGGAAAAAATGGTGACATCAATCCATGCGGAACGATTCGTTATAGCCATCATGTTGGATGCTATTGATGCCGCCAGCGAATTCTTTAGTGAGCAACACATTCTGTTTGATGCGCCTGAACATTTGGCTTTAGTGGGCTTAGTCAGCACAAAAGAGCTTAGCTCTATAAATTGATTCACGAGGCATTTTTCTGCCGGGCGTCCTTAACACAGCTTTGCCGCAAGCACTGACCAATTCGTGCTGAAGCAGGCGAGGGGCCAAGCCACTATCAATAGTTTTTCTGATTTGGGGTTGATGTCAAATGGCGCCCCATAGAAGATTCGAACTTCTGACCTAAGCCGGACGGGTTTTGTCGAAAGAACCGCGTTTGGGTTGATAGGTAAGGTGCTGACGTATGTTATACAGATGGCCGTTGGAAATACCGGCCAAGCGGTCAAAGCGGGCATCGCTATAGTACTTGAACGCCCGTGCACGTGGTGCCGGCGACGGTGCCATGCAGGACAACTATTTTGGCAAGGCTAGAGCTACACATGATCCAAGCACAGGAGTACACTCGGTTGCCAGTAGATTAAGTGCTTTAGGGTCACATTGAATCATCAATTTACCCGATAAAAACAATAAAATCAGCCAACTGAAATGCATCTGCATGAGGGGGATCGATGAGATTGCACGCTTTTGTCGCCATGCCGTTCGGCAAAAAACCAGGGCCCGACGGGACCATAATCGATTTCAATGAAATCTATAATACCCTGCTCAAACCAGCGATTGAAGCGGCCGGTCTGGAGGTTTTTCGCGCGGATTTTGAGCAGCGGGCCGGGGATATTAAAACCGATATGTTCCAGGAACTGCTTATTACCGATCTGGTGGTAGCTGATCTAACGTTAGACAACCCCAATGTTTGGTATGAACTCGGCATCCGCCATGCCTTGCGCTCCAGAGGCATTGTGCTGGTACAAGGCCCACGCCCCACGCAGCCTTTTGATATTTATACCGATCGCAAACTCAATTACAGCCTGCAAAACGGCTTGCCAGATCCGGCCACACTCAAAAAAGATCAAGACGCCTTGACCGAGATGGTCAAAGCCACCATCGAGTCCTGGCATGGACGAAAAGTCAGTCCGGTTTACCAACTGCTTCCCAATCTGCAAGAACCACAATGGCAAAATCTGCGCGTGGGCGACGCCAAAGAATTCTGGGACATTCACGATGCCTGGCTGAATCAAATCGATCTGGCCCGCAAGCGCGGTGACATTGGTGGTTTGCTGGTATTAGCTGATGAAGCGCCGGTGGTTGCTTTTCGTACTCAAGCGTATTTGAAGGCCGGAATTGCTTTGCGTAAGGTTGAATGTTTCGAGTTTGCCTTGGAACAACTAGAAAAAGCCCTCACGGTAGAACCCGATCATCTGCAAGGCCTACAAGAACAAGGTATTTGTCTGCAACGTTTGGCCTTATTGGGCAAACCCGGCTATTCCCTGGAAAGGGCCCGCGCTCATTATCGGCACGTTTTAGAAACACACCCGAACGATGCCGAAACTTGGGCGTTATTGGCGCGCATCGATAAAGATGCCTGGGTGGAAAGCTGGCGACACTTAGACACCATTGAGGCGCGCCGTGACGAAGCTGCCTATCAGGAAGCCTTACTCGATCAGGCCATCGCAAGTTATAGTGAAGCTTTTCGGCGTAATCCTGGACATTATTATTCCGGCATCAACGCACTGACTTTGATCCACCTTAGTCACGAGCTGCGCATCAACACCCCGCAAGATAAACACACAGAATCGATGGCAGGTGCCGTGCAATTTGGCGCAGAATGTGAAGCCGACCAAAACCAATGGTTCTGGTCCAAAGCTACTCTCGGCGATTTGCAAGTGCTGATCGGTACAATGGACACGGTCACCCGCGCTTACAAAGACGCCATCGTTTATGCCGAACAAAACTGGTTTGCGCTCAATTCCTCACTCACACAACTGCGCTTGCTGGCATCGTTAGGATTTAAACCGGACAACGTTAAGGCCGGTATCGATACCTTTGAACGCGCAATGGCACGACTACAAAAACCTGAAAATAAATGGCAACCGCGCAAAGTCTTTCTATTCAGCGGCCACATGATTGATGCCCCAGATCGGGCAACGCCGCGCTTCCCCGCCGATAAAGAAGCCATCGCCGCCGAAAAAATCGCCCAAGCCCTGGATAAACTCGGTGCCAACCCGGAAGACTTGGCCTTAATCCAAGGTTCCAACGGTGGCGACATTCTGTTCGCCGAAGCTTGTTTGCAACGCGGCGTCAAACTCAAATTGCTGCAGCCGTTTGAAGAACCGGCCTTCATCCAAAAATCTGTTCTACCCGGCGGCGATAGCTGGCGCGAGCGCTATTACAAGATAAAGCCCCAAGCCAACATCAAAGCCGCACCCATCGAATTAGGCGAACCGCCCAAAGACGTCGACCCTTACGAACGCTGTAACCGTTGGCTACTCTACAGTGCCTTGGCTTATGGCATTGATAAAGTGCAGTTTATTTGTTTGTGGAACGGCGAATGTGGCGATGCGCCAGGCGGCACGGCACAGATGTACCAAGAGGTGAATGAGAAAACGGGGCAGGTGATTTGGTTGGATACCAAGAAATTTTAATAAGAGCGAATACTTTCAAGATAGAAGGCTATTTAGTCATCCCAGCTACCGAGGAAAACCAGCTATAACAAGCGATTCGTAAGGAGATTATCGTGGCAGAACAATTAACTCATCTCGACGACCGCTTTTGGAATCGGTTATTAAAAGCCATCGAAGAAGGGCAGGTGGTGCCGGTTATCGGATCTCAGCTGCTCACTTGGGATGGTCAAAACATCTCGCAGTCGCTACAGCAGCTTGTGGCTAAACGGGTGCTGGAGTTCAATAAATTCGATGCAACTTCGGTTACTCTTACGCCGCACCGGGAACTGCATGAGGCGGTGAGCATGCTTAAGCCGACGGTCAATCTTCAGGATCTTTACGGCGACATTGCCGATGCGTTGGATGCAGTAACCAAAGAGCAGAATTTCAAGCTGCCGGGATCGATTGAAAAACTGGCAGCAATTTCGTCTTTTAAATTGCTGGTGACGCTGACGCCGGATACGTTGTTGGCGCAGGCGTTGCGCAAGCGCGTCGCCGTGAATGAGATAGTACATTCGCCGAATTTGCCCACCAGTGAAGCGAGTGATCTGGCGATCGACTGGCTGAAAAAGCCCGGTGAAGTCAATTTGCTGTATTTGTTCGGCAAGGCTAAATCGACGCCGGTGTTTGCGATTCACGATGAAGATACACTGGAATACGCGCATAACCTGTTATCTCGCGGCAGTAATGTACCGCTAAGGTTTATAGGGGAGTTGCAGCAGCGCGGCTTGTTGTTTATCGGTTCGAATTTCCCGGATTGGTTAAGCCGCTTTTTATTGCGCTTAACCAATCAAACCCGGCTGGCCGACAAGAAAACCCGTGCTTGGCTGGTTGAAGACGGCAATATTCGCGAGGAATTGGCGTTGTTTTTAAACGGCTTTAGCCGGGAGACAGAGATTATCTCTGAACTGTCTCCTCAAGCGTTTATCGACGAATTGTATAGCCGCTGGTTGGTGCGTAATTCACCTACAGCAGCGTCCGATAGCGCAAAACAGAATCAAGCACCTGATCCGCTTAGCGTGGCGTTTTTTATCAGTTATTCGCGGGCAACCGATTTGCCGGCAGCGGAACAGCTTTATCAGACCATGCGGGAACAAGGCTTGGCTGAAAATGAAATCTGGTTTGATCGCACCGCAATAGAGCCTGGAGGCGATTTTCAGAAGTTGATTTTTGAGGGGATTCATTCCTGCCGTTACTTTTTGCCGCTTATTTCTGCCGAAGCAGATAATTTCATAGAAAAGTTTTTTCGCCGAGAATGGAATGCCGCTATCGATCGTAGTAAAGCTATGGCTCAAGGTGAAGAGTTCATCGTGCCGATCATTCTTGACGAAGAATACAATCCGCAGGGCTATGCCCGGGTGCCCAAAGAGTGGTCTGATTCTATCGACTTTGGTCATGCCCCAGGCGGAGTTGCCGATGCGCGCACTCGCCAACATTTGACCAAGCTGATTCGCGAGCTGCGCCGAGGAGAGAAGTGATGACAAATCCTACGCAAACTTTAGTGTTAGATGCACAGAATCCCTGGCCTGGGTTGGCGACCTATGACGAGACAGCCAAGGATTTTTTCTTTGGCCGCGAGGAAGAAACCGAGGAATTGTTGCGCTTGATTCGCTTGTCGCCGTTGACTGTTTTGTACGGGAAGTCCGGTCTGGGTAAAAGTTCATTACTGCAAGCCGGATTATTCCCCAAACTGCGGCAAGAGTATTTTTTACCGGTTTACATTCGCCTGAACATTGCGACGGCCGAGACTATGCCGTTTATCGACCAGGCCGCGCAATGGTTTCGGGAAGCGTTAAAAGCTTCAGGCGCTGAATATCCGGATTTTGAAGAAAATGAAAATCTCTGGTGCTATCTGCACCGGCGTGATTTGGAAATCTGGAGCCAGGATAATCATTTATTAACACCAATTTTTGTGTTTGATCAGTTTGAAGAAGTGTTTGCCGGTGTTCATCCCGATTTGCCCCGGCCGCAGGTGTTATGCAGTGATTTGGCAAATCTGATCGAAAATAAAATTCCGCCACTTTTTACTGTCGACAATGCCGACAAGCGATTGATTGATAAATTGGACTTGTTGTCGCAACGCTATCGGGTCGTACTATCGTTTCGGGAAGATTTTCTACCGGCCATCAAAAATTGGGAACGCGATGTGCCATCGCTGCTGAAGAATTGGTGCCAATTAAAACCGATGTCCAGAGATCGCGCCATCGACGCAGTATCGCAATCCGGGGCCGCTATTATCGCGCCAGGTGCCACATCGGAAATAGTCGATTTTGTCGGCAATCTGGACAGCAATCGCCTGGAAGGCGACACCACGATAGAACCGGTATTGCTGAGTTTGTGCTGTTATCAATTGAACGTCAGACGACAAAACAGTAAAGCGCCGACCATTGATGTGGAATTGTTGCGCAAAGTTGGCCAGGAAATTCTGGAAGGTTACTACGCCAATGCGCTGGCAAGTCTGCCTGCTGCCGTCGCTAAATTTATAGAAACCAAGTTGATTCAAGGTGATCGTTATCGCAGCAGTTACCCGGAAAAATTGGCGATTGAGGAAGGTTTAATTACCGCGAAACAGTTAGCCGAGCTAACTGATAAACATCGTTTGTTGCGGGTCGATCAACAGTTAGGCACGCCGCGGATTGAGTTGATTCATGATCGTCTGGTTTCCGTAGTGCGTAAGGCGCGCGATTTACGGCGTTTTAAAACGGAAGTTAAGCGCGTCTGGATGTTTGCAATCGCAATTGTGCTGCTGGCTATGACTTTTAGCGGCTGGCAAAAATGGCAAGAGGTGAATAATACCGAGCAACTGCTGCAAACATTCGAAGCCAATTCCAGCCGTTCACCTGATCTAAAAGTATACCAACAGGAAGCCCGAGCAAACCGGATTTTCTTGCAGATTAGAGATGACAAGCAACGGCATGCTGCCGGGAAAATCCAGGATATTCTGGCGGCAAATAATTATCTTGTGCCGGGCATTGAAACATTAGCAAACGGGCCTTCAGCAACTGAAGTGCGTTATTTTAGAAATAACGAAGCTGATCAAGCCCAAAAAATCGCCGATCTGTTGCTTAAAGAAAAGATACCGGGTGTTTCTACTAAATACATCGCCGGCTTTGAAAACTCAAAATCCATACCTAATGGCCAATTTGAAATCTGGTTTGCTCCGGATGCATTTCAATGATTGATTCGACCATGTAATAAAAATTGGCTGCAGCATTAACTTAAGAAACAGGCATCAAGCATAGCAATGATTAGAATCAGGCCATTAAGGACATAAACATGTTAAAAACTATCGATATTTTATTAGGCATTACCGTGGTCATGTTGATTGCGAGTATGGCGGTGACGGTATTGACTCAGTTCGTTACCGGATTACTCAATACCCGAGGCAAACATTTATTACGCGGCCTTGGCGATTTGCTCCAGCAGATTGATCCAGCACTAGAGCGGCAAATTGCCGATCAGATTGCCCGTGCCGTGCTTACCCATCCGATGATCAGCAGTGTTCAGCAGCGGCCCGGCAACACCATACATCGTGAGGAGCTAACCAAATTGTTAATGGATATAGCCGCCGGCAATGCGCCTCACGCTATCTCCGACAATGTAAAGCCAGTTCTCCAGCAATTATTGGCAAATAACGGCATCAGCGATCCCGCCGGCACACTCGATAAAGTGCGGGCTTACGCTTTGCAGCTTGAACTGACTAGCCCGGAACTTGCCGGCAATGTGCGTCACAACATCGCCTTGATAAAGGAAGCCAACAGTAAGTTTGTCGCGAAAATTAACAGCTGGTTCGATCAAACCATAGACAGGGTCTCGGATCGATTTACCGCCACTACCCGCGTCATTACCGTGTTGTGCTCTATTGTAGTAGTGCTGGCAATCCAGCTTGATACCCTGGATGTGATCAACCGCTTGTCTTTGGACGACGGTCTGCGTAATGCCTTGGTTGCCAAAGCCTTTGCGTTGGATAAAAGCTTGTTGGCTAGTGAATCGCTAAACGTTAGTCATGTCGACGGAGCCAAGGCAATAACACCGACTGAACAGACTGCGATCGCCACCGCTAACAGCCTGGGCGATGTAAAAATGAAAATAAAAGGTCTCCAAGATCTCGGCATTATCAATGTTCCCACCAGCACTGAGGAATGGCTTAAACGCTGGCAACAGAGTAACCCCGCCGGCATGATTCTCACGGTATTTCTGCTCAGTTTGGGCGCGCCATTTTGGTATGGCGCGTTGAAGAACCTGCTCAAGCTGCGCGGGAATAGTGCTGATAAAGATGATGAACAAAGGTATGGCCGTCAGACTAACAGTCCGGCGGCAGACCAATTGCCGGCCAGCTCATCATCAGGCAAGCCTACCTGAAAAGAAATTCAGCCAAGTAGTTTATTAAATACAGGCGAATGCTAATTGCTACTTTGATGTGCTGCGCGCTAGCCAGATCGCATTCGTTCAATTTCCTGGGGAGGGATTGAGTTCTTTTAGCAGCGATTGAAAATCCGGGGAAGAATCAAGTAACTCCCCGCCGGCATCGATTAGTTGTTGTACTGCTTCTTTCGGCAACGCAAAACTGGTAGGTAGATTTAGTAAGTGCTTGCGTCGTTGTGGATCCCGGATGCTCTCGAAGTTAAGATCAATAACCAGCGGATCGATTTTTCCGCTTAGTTCAGGGAATTCGTCACCACCACAGGCTTTCAATCTGCTGTTGCACACTGCCAGAGTATCTTGGGTCTGTTTACGCTGTTTGTTAAGGTCGCGAATAGTTTCAATACTTTCAAAACTGTAATTGTCTAGCGCAATGGTGGTGGTTTTATAGGCCACGTCAGGCAGCTCAGGGGGCGTGGAGTTATGGCTAATAGAATCCTGATCATCGGTTTTGGCGTTGACCACCAGAATGATCAACTTTTCTATCCGGTTGTTGTTAATGCCTCGGCGTATTGCGCCCCAACGGAAGGAATTTTCCAAGGCACGAATCCCGATATTGTCGGATAGACCGCCATCCATCAGATGCACGTAAGGTTTTGCTGCTTTATCCAAATAGTCATGCTGGCGGACAGCCCAATGCCATTGCCGCCGGTCTCCTGCGTAACTGGCTAAGCCATTTGTAATATCTGTTGGAACCTTAAAATTGTTGGGTTCAGGGTGATTTATCAAGGTTACCGGACTGAGCAGTATAGGGAACGCAGACGAGGCGGTAACCGCGCGCGCGACCGGCAGTTTCGCCAAGTCGGAACCCAGTAAATCGAACTCATCTTGAGTGAATTCGAAGCGCTCGCCGCTGGCCAGATTAGTTGCATGCAGGATGATGTAAGGCTTGGCTTGCTTTTGAATCAGGTTTTCAAAGGTCTGGTGATCAAAAATAGTGTCATCATAAAGTTCAGTGGCAAGGTCGATGCGATTGAACTTTGGTGAAGCCAGTCTCGGCCAATTCAGAGGGTTTAGCGCACTCATAAAAAGTTCATGCTGCACGTCGCGCTCAAGAAAACGTGCACGGTAATCTTCAAATATACGATCGCGGTAAAGCCCGTAATAGGCCGCAGTAAATGAACCGCCGGAGATGCCGGAGATGCAATCCACTTCATCCAATAACCTGCTTTTTTTACCTTTCCAAGTAATCGGCGTGTTGCGTAGCTTTTCCAATATTCCATACGAAAAGGCCGCAGCGCGAGTGCCACCGCCGGAAAAGGCAAGACAGATATAAAGGGAGTCGGAATTAGCCTGGGTCGTTTGCCCAGGTTCTGGAAAACGATACCCCGCATTCGTATCGTAACTTTGTAATTGCGTGTTTTCGATATAGGTGGCAGAGCAAGCGCCTAGAAGCAGACAGGCAGACAGCAATGCGAACCGACTCATAAGCGGCTTAAGTAAACGATACGACATAAGGAGTGACCACGGTGGTGTTGTTAATAAAGACTGTCTGTTGCAAAGGGTTGAAAATACAGCCATTTCCACCCAATGAAATAGTATGTAGCCCACCGGGTAGCTCTATGACCAGATTAGTTTTGCCTTGCTCATGGTCATCGATAATAACTGGTCGGCTTTCATGAAATCTGACTTGTAAAAACTCCATCTTATGACCCCCTAAGTTAAAACATAGTTACTTTAGTTAATTCGAAGTAGATAGTCGAAAGCGTCATTGATTACTGAGAACTCTGACAAGTGTCGGCTATCCATTTTGCCCCCGCTCTTTAGTCCATTTGTGGACATCCATGGCGAGAATAACGTGCATTTTGCGCCAGTTGAAAACAGCTTACTATTAATAATTTATAGGGTTTACTTTCCATTTCCCCGGCATGATGTGCGTTAATAGAATCTCTAAAATTAGTGCAGTCTATATATACAAACTCATTTAACTCCAAACGACGAGTATGTGGTAATTGCTTGCCGAGTGGCGAACGTCGCTTCACAATGAAGTGGGACAGCTAACCTAGCGTCTGTCGATGCCGCCGGATGAATCGGAAATAACTTCTGTTACATACTGATGTTACGCAAACCAAAAGAAATGACCTTTATCGATACTCAAGGATCGTTGGTGTCGCTATCGCGACAGTTTATTTTAATATCGGTTCTCGCACCGATAGGCGAGATACTTTCTTTTGCTTCGTCTCGGCAACTGCTCCATGCGTTGCTCTACCTCCTGCATCCTTGCAGTCGAAAAGAAAGTATCCAAAGAAAAGGCGACCCGGATTCCGCCAATTTCCTGCGCTTCTCGCTTTGGGCGAGGGTTTTCGAAGGGCCATCCCTGGCCCTGCGAAAACGAGCGGCATCCATGCCGCTCCCCTTGCGGGCCTATTTCGCCAAAAGCTGCGATGCTCGGGGCGGAATAACGGGAGAAAAAACCGCTCTGCGTAACATCAGTTACATATAAATAAGGATTCAAAAATGAATCAAAATCTTATCGACCGTATCCAATCGCCTGGTTCTAAGAAAATCCTTGCTTGCGACGGTGGCGGGATTTTGGGGCTGATGAGTGTGGAAATCCTCGCTCAGATTGAATATCAGCTCCGAATCGCGCTAGGCAAAGGTCCGGATTTTGTGCTCGCGGATTATTTCGATTTTGTCTGCGGCACCAGTACCGGCGCTATTATCGCGGCTTGCATTTCAAGCGGCATGTCGATGGAGAAAATTCGCCAATTTTATCTCGACAGCGGTAAGCACATGTTCGATAAAGCTTCCGTGCTCAAGCGCCTGCAATATAACTATAACGACGAACCATTGGCCAAGTTGCTGCGTGAGGCTTTAAATGCACAGCTCGGGGAAGCCGACGCCAAGTTGGGTAGTACTCATCTAAAAACGTTATTGATGATGGTTATGCGCAATCACAGTACCGATTCGCCTTGGCCGGTGTCTAATAATCCATTTGCCAAATACAATGACCGCAGCCGAGATGATTGCAATCTCGAATTACCTTTGTGGCAACTGATACGCGCCAGCACTGCCGCGCCGACTTACTTTCCACCCGAAGTGGTGACGCTCGGCAAGCAGAAGAAATACGACTTTATCTTCGTTGATGGCGGCGTTACCACTTACAACAATCCTGCTTATCTGGCTTTTCAGATGGCAACGGTCAAGCCTTACAAGGTCAATTGGCCAACCGGTGCGGAGCAATTGTTGATCGTTTCCGTCGGCACTGGCAGCGCTGCTAATCTCCTAGCTAAAAATATTGATGTGGATGATATGAATCTGATCCATTACGCTAAAAATATCCCCTCGGCATTGATGAACGCGGCTTCTGTCGGTTGGGACATGACTTGCCGTACCCTAGGCAATTGCCGCCATGGTGGCCTTCTCGATCAAGAAATCGGTGCTATGGTGAGCACGTTGCCTGATGATCTCAATTGGACGGGGCCGAAACTATTTACTTATTTGCGTTACGACCCAGATGTTTCTTCAGAAGGGCTAAAGGCTTTAGGGTTAACAGACGTCAACCCGGCCAAAATGCAGCAAATGGATTCTGTGGATAACATTTCAGATATTCGCAGGGTTGGTATTACTTACGCCACTAAGCATGTTAATCCCCAACATTTTCTAGGCTTTGATTGATGTGGTTTTAAAATCGGCTGTTGGGGTGTGGAACCACTTAAGTTTCAGCCAGCCGATTATCAGGTCAATCTTTTCCTCAAAGTTTCGGAAGCAAATCACTCATAGCTCTGCAGACTTTATCTAATTTATTAATGCAGCGCTTACGAATGCTACTTAAATAAAATAGCGTTGATAGCATGCCTACGAATATCCACCAATGCACTTCAAAAACATAAGTAATAAAGTTTTCAAAATAGGCTGGGGTCAAATAACGCGCAATATCGGCTAACCATTTAAATGATCGGTTACTGGTTTTTTTACAAAATTCCGGCGCAGTATCGGCGTCCTGATTTGAGTCAATACTTTGCTCATAAACAACAAACGGATTAGCGATTAACGCATTAAATTGATTTGTGTAAGGTGTTTGAGCTATTTGCAGCTGTCTTTTTTCGCACGTATTTAATTCCACCACTGATGCCGGTGGCCACACCCAAAACAGTCCGGAAATAACTATGATAGCCATCGTCAATTCAACAAAGACCCTATATAAATTCTTTCTTTTCTCTATTACTTCGTCCATATCGTTTGCCAGAGCAGCCCACTTGCCAGGCTGTTCCGCATTAATTTTACGTATGACAGTTGCTGCTGCAGGATTCGCCGGGTCAATATCTACCAGATCAAAACTACTTGGGATGCTGTCCGGCGCATAACCGTCACTCAACTCCTTAATTTTTTTATAAGCGCTAAGGTGAATGGCGATATTGCCTTTTAATTTGTTATCGCATAGTTTGATTAGATTACGCGGACCGTAGCGATAGTAAATCGCGACTCCATCCCTCGAATCGTATAGCTTGTCATAAATATTGGCACTGTCCTGAATTGCCGTTAGTTGATCTTGATAAAGTACCAGTCCATGGGCTTGTGCTTTGCTCTGCATCCACTGCAACGCCACATCGGATAATCCGGTTCTTGGATAACCGCCACCGACGTTGGAATGAACCCCGGCAAACCATACTTGTTCAACATGTCCGGTAAAGTTTTTCTCGTTCCACACCAGCGGATGAAAGGTTGTCCGTTCATCGTCAATTGATAAAGCGTGATAGGCGTTTTCTATCGAATTATTAAGTTCATAGTCATAGAAATCATGCGCTAACCAAGGAATCATGTTGGAGATTTTTTCAGCGGTACTAAATATCCATTTAAGTAACAAACTAAAATCCTGCGAAAATCCTAGCGCCGAAACCGTGTCCCAAACGCCAACAAACTTAATTTTTAAATCCCCGTTAGGTGCATGAATACTGTCTTTCACCGCATATTGGTCTTTAAATTTTTGTTGTGCGGGCTTATTTTTATTATTTTGATAGCACTCAAATGCTCGCTCCACCAGCTCTTGAAATTTGTCGGCGTCAAAAGCGCCGTTTGTTTGCACGGATGAATGGTTTCTATCAACTAACCCACAGGCATTGATAAAACCGGCAAATGCTCTGACGGTCGCCGCACCTCGGCTAAAGCCAAACAGAAATATGGCATCACCAGGGTTATAGCTTCTGGCTAAAAAATGGTAGAGATGTAAAACATTGTTACGAAATCCAAAACCGAATGCGCCTGATAATGCAGTCCTGTATTTGTTTTTGCTGGTATCGCTCTTGTCGGTGCCAACTCCTTGGTCATAAAAAGTATATTGATCAACGCCCTGAGAATTAATATCAACAGCTTTATATGTTTTATAAACATTGGTATCTATACCATAGCCGCCTCTATGTCCTGTTCCATCAGCACATAAAACTATATTTTTCATTTTATTTTCCCTATGTATTATTCAAATACGACACTGTTAATCCAATACTTCATCCCCGGTGGGTTCAAGATGTGAAGTCTGATTCATTTGCTGACGAAAATTGGATAACTCACGATATAACCTAAACCGTGCCCGGTTTAAATTACCTAAAGGCCGATGTTCCGGCAAACAATGCCAAGGATTCATTTTCAGGCGTTTGGTAAATTCAATCAGCGCTTCAGAATCAAATTGCTGTTTCGGTATATGCACCGTGGCAACCGGGATAAACGGGGACAATGTTTCCGGCCAGCGTACCGAGCTGTCTTCGATGGGCATCAAATGCGGGTCGGTTTGAAACTGAATCATTAAATCAAATTCCACATCTTTTTCGTTCAAAGTTTTGCTCATGTTGTCCCGCAGATAATTAAACGGCACCTTGCCAAATGGTAATCCTGGGATTTTTCTGTAGACGACATCGGTTTTCGGCATGAACGAATACATCACCGCCTGACCTTCGCCCAGCAGATAAGGCGTGCAGCTCCAGTAACGCCGTTCCAGCGGGTTGTACTGGGTTTCATTCCACAGGCTTTGCATCGCCATGTCCAGAAAGTGCGAATCAAACGGATTAATGAAATAGTAAAGCGTCATGTCCACCAAACTCCAGTACTGCAGTTTGGCATTTTCCCGGGTATTGGGTGTTACAAACGTCGGACCGCCGCTTGTGGTTATAAAATCCTGGGTAAATTTTTCTTCATCCATGAGTTTTTTGCCTGGCACCCCCATGACTTTCACTGACATACTCAAAAAACCTACATCCTGAATATCGGAAGGCACGTTCGGGCCGGGGCCGGCGTAGCGCACATAGGCAGGGTAACTGCGTGGGTTGGCAAAGATGCCTATGCGGCAACGTTCCGGCAAGTTATCGTGAATGGTTACCGTGGCCCTTACCACGCCGTGGGTTTTGGTGTTGCCGCCACGTTCATAGCCGCCGGGTTTGAATCGACCGCGCATCTGGTCGGCCATCTGGTCAATGATGTTATTCAGGCTGTCTTCTTCATCCGGAGCAAATTTTTCCTCAGCTATTTTCAGTCCTTCATTTTGACGCTTCCGGTTGATCAAATACTGAACAGCTCGAACACCTGGTTCCCGAAAAAGAGTGTTCCACTGCGGACGAAACCAAGGTTCCAGTCTGCGTTCAAAATACAATAACTGCAGTAAAAACTGGTGGATGAGTTTCAGTATGCGGTTTTTGATCGGCTGAATAAATTTCAGTATGCAGGTCTTGATCGTCATGATGATTTATCACTCCCTTTGGTGGGTATAGCGGCTAAGTACTTGAGTGCGCTTAGACCCGGCATAAAAAAATAACCGCCACCACGCACGGTAATAAATTGCGGCAGATGACAGGTTTTCTGCACCGGACCAGTCGGATCGGCACGATTGAATTGATCAGTGCCGATGCCACTCATTAACCGCTTACGATGGCCCAACAAGGGATCTCGCTCGTGCTGAACGCCGCCGAATTTGCTGCTCATAGACCAGGCGTTCTGGACAAACTCAAACTGCCGGGAAATATTGGCTACCAAACAGATAAATTGCAGCCCGCGTTCGGCGGCAGGCGCATTCGGTTTGACCGCATCTTCCGGTGCAAGCACGGGGCCATAACCTCGACCACGCCGCAGTAAACGGTGGAAGCGTGATGACGCCACCAAATCTTCATCCGGACGTTTTAGCCCGAAACCTAAAATCTTGAGCAGCCGGCTAAAAATACAGCTGCTGCCGGAGGGTAAATCGCCGGTACGTGGATTGCTTCTGCGAATATGCGCCCCTATCGGACATTGGTTTCCACCGGCATCACCCTGGTAAGTAAAGCGGTTGATATGATCGTCGTTTGGGATTCCGGGGATGTCTTCAACGGATTCAGGCACCAGCGGCGAGCCGTTACGCTGTCTCCCTACCATGGCTGCGGCAAGCTGTTCGCGTTTTTCAGGGTCAGATTCCGTCGACTTATCGACAAATTGCCAGAAACCTGGCACATCCTGATCAAGCTGACGAAGCACAAGGTAAGTGCCATTTCGTGCGAAATCTTTAAATTTAGGCTCGTCTCCTGCGTTTGGAAGATCTGCTGCGAGCGAGTCTATTTTTGAGTCGATAAGTGGTCTTGCAGTGTATTGTTTGTATTCGTTGGGATAGCCGAGCACTACTTCGCCTACTGCCAGCAAATTGGAGTAGCGGTCACGATCATGCGTGCCGGCACTTTGCTGCTGTGACCAGTCAACGCTTGGTTGACTAATACCGTCAGCAAATCCGAAAGGTTCAATCTGCCCAATATCCATAGTAGGTAATTGGCGCAGCAACTCAAATGCCGTCGAGAAATCTTTGCCTTCAACTTTTTTGCGCCAGGCTTTTATGCCGCCTTTTGCGGCATAAAGCAGCAACAGTAGATGCGGCACTTGTGTCGCATTGCCACCCCAGTCCCAATATTCCGGCGCGTTGGTGCCGACATCACCCAGGCGACGGGAGCGGCCTTCATTGCCGGACATGCCGGTAATAAACTCATCGGAAAATCCTTCAATGACGGAGTCCTTTACTCCCAAGGCACGCAGACCTTCAACAGAGAAGGCAATCTGCAACGCTGTTTTAGGCTGTAGGTTACTAATTGCACTGGTAACTGGGGCTTTACTCAGCCATTGTTTGGCGGCATTCGCATCAACAATATTCAGCAGCAGGAAACAGCTGTCGGTTAATTTGCCATGACCAAATCGCAGCAGTCCCTGCAAGTCGTCAAAATTAAATTCGCTGGAATTATTCATTACCATCACTCTCTGGTCAGATCTGACTTAGCCAATCGCGGATTTCCGCATCACTAGACGGGCGTATTTCCACTCCTTGTCGAATACGACTGTTACGCGCTAGATCAGTGGCAGTTAAGTCCGGATAGGCTTTGTACCAGACTTCCGAGCGAAATTGATGCCGCCGTTGCGTGTATTTGAATTGTTGCTCACGCTCCGCGCCGCCTTTAATTAACCATTTAGTAGTGGGGTAACCCACCGCGTTACCGAAGGCAATATTCAGCCCCCAGCCCGCTTTGTTAATGAAGTCATCCATGTAGCTTTCATGGCTGCCATCATAATTGCTGGCAAAAAAAGCTCTGTGGTTATCATCCAGAAACACCCAGCGAGCAAAGTGAATAGTTCTTATCCTGGTAAGAAAACCGTGGTTGTAAATGTGTCTGGCAACATAGTCGGTCAACAGCATTAATAACTTGAATGTTAACAAACGAAATAGACCCGGTTTTATATCGCCAAACACATTGAACTGATTGGTGACATCATGGTCTTCTTGGATTGATAGCTCTTTTATATGTTCGCGACTGGGTCTGATGGGGAGTTCGGGATCAGAGCGTTCCAGCATCCGTAACCGCAACGCAAAGAAAGGCGCGATGATTAGAAATACTGGTGTCAAAAGCAGCAGGATTAAGGGTACGCCGATCATGTGCAGTAAATTGCGGATTCGCCACCTGATAGTAGTCGATGCCGGTGGAGTTAAAGTAAGTCTTCCGGCCTGCTTTTCCATTTCCACATACGACAAGAGCTTTTGCCGTAACGCACGCGGATTGTTACGGTAAGTCTCATCAACAACTTCCTGTAAATATGCCGACAAACTTCGGTGCAGTGCTGCTTCTTCATGCACTTGTTTGACTGTTCGCCCCAGCCAGTTAACGTAACTAGCCCTAGGTTGGACATCATGAGCCTGCATCCAAGCCATTAAGCCTTCGCTATTTGGGTCAGGATAGCCTTCACACAATGAAAATATTGCTATTAGTCCAAGCTCGGCATGTTCGACAAGTTCTGCGAGAAATGAATCCCTATCACCGTCGCAATCGCCAAGAAATGCTAATGAAGGCTGCCATGGTCTGGGCGATACTCCAAAGGCTTTAATTTCATCTGCGGTCTTGGCTTCGATGATAATAAAGCGCGCAAAATGTAACCGCTCGAATTTGCCGAATGGCACCAGTGTGTTATCAGGATCAGCATGCGCGATGAATCTGTTCATCGTAGCAAGCAGGGTACGCAGCTCATCTAACTGACCATCCCGGACCGGGGCAACGATCATAAAATTGGATTGAGGTGTCATAGTTAGTTGCTCCTTCTAGCTAAACATTAAATAACTCCTTATTCAGCGTTGCTTTTTGTTAGTGCAAAATCCAGGATACGCTTTTTACCCCACCACACCTTACCAAGGTAAATACCGGGTTCAATTTCGCGGATTTCATCACGAATAGCCTTGGCAAAGAACGAGGTAGTGGAGTAATCAATCACAATAGTATCTTTGCCATCAAGCCAGCTTTTATCAAAATAAACCTTGGCGACAATAAATGTCAGACTAAGAGCGGTTATCTTGTTGACGAGTAATCCCGCTTTACCGCCAGGACAAAATACATCAAAGACCTTGCCTTGCCAGCCATAAAGACCGACGAACAAAGCCACAACCTTTGCGAATATCGAGCCGGCCAGGATTGCCGTGCCTTTGGTATCGCCGGTGGGAATATTGCCAGGTTCGGCATTGCGATAGATTTCATCCAGCTCTTCACGCGATTTAGTCAACCAGCTTTCTACGGTGCTATTCATTTCGTTACTCCTTATTTTTATTATTCCGCACTTGCGCGGCATTGGCGTAAACCAAACGACGAACTTGATTCATCCTGCCCAACGGTTCATGCGCAGCAAGGCTTTGCCAGGGATTAAAGCTGCTGTGTTCGCAGGTCGCTAACGACTCGGGATTATCAAAATCTTGGGATTTAATCTTTATGGTGGCAACTGTGATAAAGGGTGACGCTTCTTCATCCCAGATGACTGAGGCATCGTCGATAAGCATAGAATCCGGATCGGTTTGTTTTTGTACAGCAAAATGAAAAGAAGCGGGGCCTTGCTGTAAATGAGCTTTAAGAGCCGCACGCAACTGGTTTTCTCCAGCCTCCACCGCCTGGGTAGTGTGATAGTCCGAGCAAGGAATTACTGAATATTTGACCGCCTGATTACCCAGACGAAAGGGAACCGTGCTCCAGTAACGTATATCAAGCGGGCTTAAATGTTTTTTTAGGGATTTAAACGCAATCCACAGTGATTTCAGATGCGGATCGAGGGGATTCACAAAAAACAGCAGTTTTTTATCTTCCTGCCGAGCACGGGCAAATGCTAAAAAATCCTCCGGCGTCGCCACAAAGAGTGCCGGATAACTGTTTAACAGGAAATCCTGCAAGCCCGGTTCACCCCAGAGGACTTCGCCTTCCACATTAGATAGCCGAATTGATAAACCGCGAACATCCTTTTTAGAATCATCGCGGTTGGTAGCATTGGCAAAGCGCAGTTTGGCAGGGTAGCTGATAGGTTGTGAAAAAATGCCCTGTTTCAATTCCTCGGGAATATCGTCATGGACAGTGAACTCCGCATTGACGCAAGCAACGGTTTTCGACTGATTGAATCTGGGAATAATATTATTCTCAGCTTCGGCCAAGATAACAGCGGCAATACTTTGGCTTAGTTCGGCAACCAACTGATCAATTGGGATTTCATGTTTCATAACCTGAGCTCCTGCTAATCTGTTGCGTTAACGTTAATTAGCGAAAACTTTCATCTTTAGTCGCATCAGCCTTCGGTTTCCATTGTAGTGAATAATATTCGCCTCGATCTCTGCCCCAAGGATCGAATACATTGACCACATTTGCTAGTTGCCCGGAAAGCTCAGGCATGGTGCGCAGCAAAATCCGTTTTAAGGGCGATACCTGAACTTTGTGCCCATTGGATGTAGCCGGTTCCCATTGTTTATCAGGTCCGTTGTCCATGACCCATTGATGACCAAGTGTTGAATAAAATTCCGGACGGAAACTGGAGGTAAAGAACCGGTCACTAAACAAACGCCGGGAAGCATTCAGGATAAAGACATGGAACTGGGTTTCCGAAATGGCAAAACCATGCGGCCGGGTAAATTCCGATAACCAGCCAACCACGGTATCAAGGTCTTCAATGTTATCGACCAAGCTGCCATTGGGATGGCCCAGACAATCGTTGATTGGCGAACCATCCGAGTTCAATTGCGCATCAGTGATGACTTTGCTCGCATCACATTTATGCTGCCCATACACTTCACGGAGCAGGCCGATCAGGCGTTTCTGTTCTTTTTGCTCCGGGCTGCCCTTTTTTAAATGTTTATCGATGAAGTCATCAAAGCTGGTTAATTGTTTTAAACCATATTGGCGCCTGAATTCGTTAAACCGTGGCACGCCGCGTTCCCGGTCACGAACCAGATCCAATGCGGCAACATCAATTTTATTGGTTTCAGTTTGCAAACGCGGCATGTCCAAGTTTTGTAAAAACTGGGCGTGGTTTTGCAAGGTCAACAAGCCAAGACGTTGTCGTCCCAGGCTCAGTGCCCAGTTGCTCAATCCTCCGTCGGTCATTGCCTGAGTAGCTTCGCCACGAAACGTACTGACAACCGGCACTTTTTTGCTGATTGCATTGGGATGCTGTAGATCCCGGAACTCAAGTAAATCAGGGATCAACGGATGTAAACGGTAGACGGTGGGAAACTCTTCAGGAAAATTAAACGGTGAACCAAAATGATTGATGCCGCCGTTTACGTGTTCCGGATTGCGTAAATCCCAAATATCGTTTTTATCGGGTAAGTAACCGAGAAATCCGGGACGATCTTCATAACGATGACTGCCCAAACCGAATATTCCGGCGCCGGATGCAAACACCGAATAGAACTGATTAGCTTTAGTTTCATCCTGTGATTGCGCCAAGCGATTAACAACAATTTTCTCCAAAATTTTTGCGATCGGATTGTCTTTTTCCACCAAACCGTTCCAATTGGCATTCATACCCATATACATAGGTTCGTCATAAAGCAGCTGCGTAGTCCATTCAATGGTGTGAATCTTGGCTATTTCGGCGGCAACTACCAGTCGCGCAACTTGAAATAACTCATCATTATTTACTGCTTGATAGGTAATGACTTGCGCTGGGTTTGCCGGATTGCGCAATCCTGAGTCAGCCTGTGGTGTAGCGGCTGCTTTTGCCCTGAACGCATCGACAAATTGATTATGCTCACGGACAAACAGGTTGTGATAAAAACTCAGACCGATGGTCCAGTTATCTGCAAAGGCTGCGGCTTCCTGACCTTTCCAGGCCGGATTAATGGGATCAGCAACACAGTCTGCGGGTGAGCTTTCACAACTGTTGAAAACCGGCAAGTAACCCAAATGCTCACCTGCGCCTGTATGTGCTCCCCGCGGCAGCATCAGCAATTTTGCGGAATCATTCGGGTCGCGTTTTACCCGTTTGAGGGAGAGATCATCAAAGCCATAGATTTGTGAGGCGTCCCACCAGGCGGTAACCGTATTTTGGGTGGTGCGATGGGCACGAGATAAAAAGGTTTTGCCATCATGTTCAAATGTAGGCGCCGGCTCGGACTGTGCGATATAGGCGGCATCAATTTTGTCGTTAGGTCGGCAACCTAGTTTGACAGCCTCTTCAGCGGTGACCGGTTGCTCCTGGTTATTTACTTTTTGGCTAACGCAGCCTACCGATATTCTGGCATCGGCATTGTGGCCTTCATTTAAATGAGAAAACCAGTCATGCGTCATGAACTGAATCCAGTACGCGGCAAGGACATTAAAAAAGGGCGCTTTTTTATAATCGCATTGGGCATTTTTTGAATTATCCGGCAAGCCTTTCCCGAATTGACAGGCATCCGGTTTGGATTGGGCACGGGTAAAGAGTTTGCGCGATATTATTTGGGGATCAGGTTTCAATAAACCCAATCGATCACCATGGCGATTGATGGCCAGCTCATTTTTTCCCAGATCAGGGAAGGTGGATTCAAATCTTACATTGCGTGCAAACAGCTGATTGGTCGACCCCATCGCCGGATTATAAATATCATTACAAATGCCGGTTAAGTTGCGATAGCGAATCAGGTCGCCCTTACAAAGCTGTACGCCACTTTCGTTAGTTACTTGCTGGAATTGTGGATGCGATGCCGGCAAACGCATGGCTTCCCAGGTTTTTAAGATTGGCCCGGCTGTTTTTCCGTCACCTTTGACATAATTTTCGTAGGTGTTGTTTTCATAAAGATTGAATCTGAGTAATTCCATCCGTTGGTATTCTAAATCCATTAGTGCGCCATCTACGCCGCGTCCATTCGCTTTCAGATGTTTACCTAATGTGGTTATAGCCTCCAGCCCTCCGGCTAAGCTGCCGACATCCCCAGCTCCCCAGTAATTAGGCCAGTCAACCCAGACAGAATCACGGTAAGCCAGCGCTTTGCTTCCGCCTCTGCAATTAGCGGTGTCTTCCGTGACCTTACCTAAAAAGCGCTCCGATTGTTGTTCGGCAATAGGCCGCAGGCCCTTATCGGTCATTCTTACACAGGCCTTGTCGGCACTGAGTCTTTCTTTAATTGATGTTGTATCAATGGCACCTGCAGAGATCGAAAAACACAATGCCACAAAAAGTAACAGCAAATTGCGATAACTCTTCATTTTCTTGTCCCCTATGCCGATGGAATGAACGAAACTTTATTTCAATCAGTTTTAATGAGCATAAGCTAAATGTTGTGATACCGTCATGACCCAAATGGGTCAATCTGCAAACAATTCATCAAGCTTGTTTCTTGACTAGTTGTGCATCTCATTTTATAAAAGCTGCAGATTTTTGAGGCCATTAATAATAATTATAAGGAGTGCTCAATGGATCAAATTGCTGATGACGTAGATCTAAATTCAATACTGGCTAATGCCCCCGGCAATCCTGTTATTTGGAATCGGTTTCTTACAGAACTTGCCCGGCAACTAAATTGTGATTCCAGTGCCATGTTGGTTACTGACCTGATTGAAAAAGACAAAACACACTTTCTGTTTAGTTCCCATATTCCATTGGAATATCAGGAGCAGTATCAAAGTACATTAAATAGACTGGATGTTTTTAATCATTTTATTAGTAAAGTTCCTCATCAGATCTTTTGTAATCAAACGTTAATCGATATTTATAATGAAGAACGCAACAGCGATTTTATGCCGCCATGCGATCAAAACTATCGTTTCGGCGTATCAATTCCCTGCAATCATAATCATTCCCTCAGTCTGGTAGTGAATCGTAAAGAGGTCTTTAATGATGAGGAACTGCAGCAAGTTACACTGGCTTTACAAAGTATTATTCCAGCCTTGGATAAAGCGGTTCATGCGGAGCAACGTCATAAAATAAACAGCCAAATAATTCATTTTATTGATGGGCATTTCGACGGATATATTATTGTCGACCGTGAGTTAAACATTTTATTTTATGACCCGGTTTATATTTCCATTATTAGCCAGCTGGATTGTGTGAATATCTCTGCGAACCGGTTTGGGATGAAAGCACCGGCGATTGAACAGCGGTTGTTATCATTAATAGAAAATAACCAACAAGCTAGTTCCATTCATAATCAGTGCCATTCTTGCCAGATCACGCTTATTCCAATTTCCTCTTTAAAAAACCTATATCAATGGGAATGCTATAAAGATGGATTTATTATTACTTTTACCCACGATAAAGAAAAAAACCCCGCCATTGACCGGTTAACAGAAATTTATCACCTATCCAGATGTGAAGCAGTTTGTGCATTGCATTTTATGAAAACCCCATCAATTCCAGATATTGCAACTAATACTTTCCGTTCCCAGGAAACTGTTCGCAATCATATAAAACATACAATGCAAAAAATGGATGTGCATAGTCAGGCGGAGTTAATGAAAAAACTGATCACGCTGGCCGCTTTATAATGTAACGGGCAACGAAAATAGGCCTGCTTTCTAAGCAGCCAATGCTACTGAATTACCGCTAAGTCGGTTTTTGTTAACTAACTTGTAAATGCGGGTAATAGGTAGTACGGTCTTTGTAAAAAGCTATCGAAAAAAAGATAAGCCTTCTTTTCCATCAATTCACTAAGTATGGTTTGGATATGGCCGAAAAAAATACCGGGCGACTTTTAGAACAACTCATTGCTTTTATCGAAGAGGGCCGTGTTATTCCGGTAATCGGTCCGGAATTACTCATGCTCGATATCGACGGTAAAACAACGCTGCTTTACTCCTATCTTGCAGAGCAACTTGCACAGCGCTTGGAAATTGCTTCTGAACCAGCTGATACCTTAAACGCCGTCGTTTGCCGTTATCTCTCCCAAGGCGGCCAACGCGAGGATATTTATCCAGAGCTTAAACGCGCAATATCAGAATTGTCGCAAGTCAAACTACCCGAGGCACTGGTCAAACTCGCCGAAATTCGGCCGCTGAAGCTATTTGTGACCACAAGTTTCGATCCATATCTTGCTCAGGTGCTTAACCAGGTTCGTTATGGCGGTCTGGACAAAACTCGGGTGCTGGAGTTTTATCCGGGATCTAAAAACGATCTACCGGTAGCGCTGAAAAATTTGCAACGAACAACGGTATTTCATTTATTCGGCAAGCTGGCTGCTGCGCCGGAATATGCCGTCACTGATGAAGATGTATTGGAATTCATGCATGACCTGCAAGCCCATGATTCCCGGCCGAAACGGCTGTTCGATGCGCTGGTTATGCAGGATTTAATGATTATTGGTTGTCCATTAGTTGATTGGCTGGGGCGATTTTTCGTGCGTATCGGTAACAAATATCGCTTGATTATTTCCAGAGATAAAACTGATTTTCTGGTCGGGGACCAGTTGCAGAAAGAAACCAATCTGGCGGAATTTCTTCAGCATTTCAGCAGCCGAACCAAAGTATGTCCAATGGCATCGATTGAATTTGTCAACGAATTACACCGGCGCTGGATAGCAATACATCCAATTCCACCTGACGCTGAACCTGATGAAGACGAAGATGAATCTCAACTTGATGAAGATATAATTACAGATGTATTTGATGAAGATGATTCTATGCAGAGTGGTGCAGTTTTTCTGAGTTATGCGCATGAAGATCAGCCTACTGTACTGCTAATTAGAGATGCTTTCGAAAAGGCCGGAATTGAAGTTTGGTTCGATAGAAATCCTAATGCCTTACGCGTCGGCGATAACTTTGAAAACAAGATCAAAACCAATATCGAACAATGTTCGCTGTTCGTGCCTATTATTTCCGGGAATACCCTGACACGGAAGCCGCGGTTTTTTCGTGCCGAATGGAAACATGCCGAGCAGCTGGCCCTGCGTTACCCTGACAGCATACGTTTCATCATTCCCGTGGTGATTGATGACACCCCGCCTGACGCCCCCAACATGGATGAGCAAATTCGTAAATTGCACTGGGAGAGAATACAAGACGGCCAATGTAGTTCAGCGTTTTTGACTGAGATTAAAGAGCTCCAGCGCGTGTACCGGCGAGATAACGGTTAGTCGATATGAATGCGTCTTCGGTTCAGCCGCCATCAACTCTCGCTATCGTCGACGACCAGCATCCTTGGCCGGGCCTGGCCTCATTCAGAGAACAGGAAGCACAGTTTTTCAAAGGTCGAAAACCCGACATAGAAGAACTACATTGCCTCGTGAATCGTGAGCGTCTCACCGTTCTGTTCGGTGTTTCCGGTCTGGGCAAAAGTTCATTATTACAAGCCGGTCTCTTTCCTCGATTGCGTCAGAACAATAGGCTCCCGATCATGATTCGTCTGGACTTTACAGATGCTTCAGTGAGTCTTAGTCATCAGGTGTTTGCTGCTATAGCCCGGCAAGCTCAGGAAAATGCCATTGAAGCGCCGTCACATAATGCAAACGAAACACTATGGGAATATTTTCACCGCAAAGACTCTGAATTTTGGGATGCTCGAAACCGAATGACGGTTCCGCTATTGTGTTTCGATCAGTTTGAAGAAGTTTTTACGTTGGGGCGTGAAAATCGGATGCGAGCCTCAGATACTGATAGTTTTATTTTAGAGCTTGCCGATTTAGTGGAAGGACGTTGTCCTGAAAGCGTGAAAGCCCGTTTGGACGCAAATCCTGATGAGTCAAAAAATTTCATATTTAGCCGTCATCCCTATAAGTTGCTTTTAAGCTTGCGTGAAGATTATCTCGCTAATTTGGAAGAACTACGCGAACTAATGCCCGCCATTAGTCACAATCGCATGCGTCTTCTTGCTATGAATGGCAACCAAGCGCTGGCAGTGGCTGATCAGACTGATGGCCGATTGATGGAGCACAGTGTCTCCGAAAGTGTTGTCCGTCTGGTGGCCGGTAAACACGGAGAACCGCGCCGAGAATTGGCGGATTTGCGTATCGAGCCGGCATTGTTGAGTCTGGTTTGCCGTGAGCTTAACGAACTCAGAATCAAAAGCCAGGCCAGCATGATTGACGCGCAGGCGGTTGCCAGCAACCAGGAACAGATTCTGGAAGACTTTTACGAACGCAGCCTGCAAGATCAACCCCCTGAGTTACGCCGGTTCATTGAGGACAAGCTGCTCACCGTTTCCGGCTATCGCAACAGCGAGGCTTATGATAATGCCTTGGAAACTCCAGGTATTACAGCGGAGGCCTTGGCCAGTTTGGTACAGCGTCGGTTGTTGGTGTTAAGGTTGCAGGAACGGGACGGCATCAAACGTATTGAGCTGATTCATGATGTGCTGACCGCTGTAGTTGGCAAAAGCCGTGATCAGCGGCAGATACTTGAGAAACAAAAACGGCAGGAACAGGCGCGTCTTGAGGCGGAACAGCGCGAACGCACGGCCAAGCGCAGAGCTTTGGTTTTTCTGATATTGGCGTCTATAGCGTTGGCATCTTCGATTTGGGGGTGGTGGAGTTGGTGGGATGCTAAAAAAGCCCGCAATATTACCTTATCTGGAAAGCTTGCGGTTCAAGCAGCGCAGCTTGCCGATACTGCGCCTGACGACGACAAGATTGAACGTGCAGCGGCGATTGCTATTGAATCATGGCATCTGCAACACAACGCAGAAGCATCTACCGCAGCCAATAAATTGTTGAGAATGCTCCCTAAATATCGAATACAGCATAATGAACCGGTCCAGGGTATCGCCTTAAGCCCGGATGGTCGATTGCTGGCTACTGGTAGCAAAGACAACATGCTGCGAGTGTTCAAAACTGAAAACGGTAAGGAGTTATTTCAAATAGAACATGGAGATTGGGTTAATAGTGTTGACGTCAGTCCAGATGGGCGGTTAGTTGCCACCGGAAGCAAGGACAAAACAGCTCGCTTGATTGATATAGCCAGTCGGAAGGAGATTTTTAGCTTAGATCAGGAAGGCGCGGTGAATGCTGTTGGTTTTAGCCCTGATGGCCGCTTATTGGCAACCGCCGGCAAGGATCATACTGCGCGTCTTATTGACGTGATTTCGGGAAAGGAACTGAGACAGATTAAACATGGCGATGAAGTTTTTAATATTGCCTTCAGCCCGAATAGCCGCGTGCTGGCAACCGCCAGCAAAGATAATACGGCACGATTGATAGCTACCGCGACCGGCAAAGAACTGCACCGAATGGCTCATGGCGCTGAGGTGACCCATGTTACGTTTAATTTCGATGGTCGATTATTGGCGACGGCTAGCATCGACAATACGGCACATTTATTCGATGTTGTAACAGGCAAGGAGTTAGCACAAATTCAACACCGTGACATGGTATCGAGTTTGGCGTTTAGCCCTGATGGCCGGTGGCTGGTAACCGGGAGCGATGATAATACGGCCAGAGTAACGGAAGTTAATAGCGGCAAAGAAATCGCCCAATTTTCGGATAGGGATGATGTTTATAGCGTCAGATTTAGCCCGAACAGTCGATTGCTGGCGATTTCCAGCCTGGATGGTACTGCTCGACTTATCGACACAGCTACTTGGCTGGAAGTCACTCGGATAATTCATGGCGGGGCAGTGTGGAACATCGTGTTTAGTCGGGATAATAAGCTGCTGGCCACTGTCAGTATGGATAAAGTGGTACGGCTTATCGAGACGGTCAAAAATCCGGATGATATAAAGATCAAACAAAATGCTGCAATTATGGGTATTGCCTTCGATCCCAACGGGCGATTGTTGGCGACAGCGAGTCAGGATAAAACCGCCAAATTATACGACATCACTACAGGTAACGAAGTGATGGTAATTGAACATACTGATACCGTTTATGGCGTCACTTTTAGCCGGGATGGGCGATTTTTGGCGACCTCCAGTAAGGACAACACGGCTAAGTTGATAGAGGTCATGACCGGCAAGGAAATAGCCAGGATTAACCACACAGATGAAGTCAGAAGTATTGCTTTTAGTCCTGATAGTCGGTGGTTGGCGACTGCTAGCCTGGATAAGTCGGTAAAAGTGATTGATACTGCGACTGGCAAAGAGGCCAGTCAAATCAACGCGGCTGACGAAATAAGGCATGTCGCGTTCAGCTTTGATGGCCAGCTACTAGCCATTGCTATTAAGGATGGCACGATAAAGTTGATAGACACAAAAACCTGGCAGCTAAAACAGGCAATTAAAGTCGTTGCTCCAGTGGCGCAGCTAGCCTTTAGTCCTGATAGTCAATTGCTGGCAACGGCGAGTGAAGACAACATGGCAAGATTGTTTGAGGTAAGCACAGCTAAAGAAACAGCCAAATTTGAACATGCCGGTATCGTGCTTAGCGTTGCTTTTAGTCCGGATGGCAAATTGCTGGCAACGGGTAGTATGGATAATACGGCTCGATTGATTGATATTAACTCAGGCAAATTAATTTCCTTGATCAAGCATGGCGGTGAGGTTAAAAGCATCGCCTTTAGTCCGACAGGAAGGTTTTTGGCTACCGCCAGCCGGGATGGAATTACAAGATTAATCGAAACATTGTCTGGGCTGGAAACAGGCCGTATTAGTCATGACGGCGAGGTGTGGGGCGTTGCTTTCAGCCCGGACGAACAATTACTGGCATCTGCTGTCAGTGATGGTCATGTGCAGCTGCATGATGCAGATCCGCAAAGAGTATTTGATCAGTTATGCAGTAGGGCCGGGCGAAACCTGAATCAGGATGAGTTGCACGATTATTTGGGCATCAATGAACCTCATCAAACTTGCAAAGACTGGCGTGCATTCGAGTAAGCGCATATTCATCATATATGCGCTCGTGTTATTTTTGGCGGGTTGTACAACTCTTGCAGAAGAGTTTGCCAGCAAAGCTGCAGAGTTGAAAATGCAGCGTGCAGTGCTAACAGGATCGCGCTTTCAACATGTGATCTATATCAAGACAGGATATTCATCAAAAACGCTGCACATCTATCTCGATGGTGACGGCAATCCTTGGATTGCGGGTCGGCCATCAGACGATCCCACGCCACGCAATCCACTGGTATTAAATTTAATGGCGCTTGATGCCGCCCCAGCCGTTTATGTGGGCAGGCCTTGTTACCATGGGGTGGAATCAATAGGCGAGTGTTCCAGCCGTTTCTGGCTGAAAGAGCGATACTCTGAGGAGGTAGTAGCCAGCCTCGCGGCAGTGATTAAGCAACTACTAGAGCAGGGCGGTTATCAAAAAGTTTCTTTGTTTGGACACAGTGGAGGTGGCGTTTTGGCGGTGCTGCTTGCCTCTCGATTGCCACAAACCGTATCTGTAGTTACCGTCGCTGCAAACCTTGATCTTGATGCCTGGGCGGCTGCCTATGGCGTGGATAATGAACTCAGTGGATCTTTGAATCCGGCAGTTCTTCCGCCACTGTCCCAGTTGATTCATCAGCGCCATTATGCAGGTGGCAAAGATGAGGTTGTACCGCCGGCATTGATGGCAAAAGCTGCGTTACATTTGGGTGCTGAACTGATTGTGATCGACAATTACGATCATGTTTGTTGTTGGGAGCGGATATGGCAAAACGTTTTGGATGAATTAGCAGAGTAATTATGGCCAAGTTCGTCATCCCGGCTTGGCTTGCTGGAATAACGAACTTAGAAACTACAGATCGTATGTTCGAATAAAATTGCAGTAAATATGATCCGATTGTAAGCAGCAGCTACCAGCCGACTCTGACGCCGACGTTGCCGCCATAACTTTCAAAGTTGCGGTTTCCCTGCACGGTTGAAAAATTGGCGAAAGCTTGTACACCTTTCTGCATTACTAAAGAAACCCCAAGGTCAATAACCGCCCAATTTCGTGCCGGAGACTCAGTCTGAAAGAAAAAGCCGGTAGAAGTAGCAGAATCAGTAGCCTGAACAAAATGCGAATTAATAGTTCGTGAATTGTTTGCATACTCATGCACCCAAAAAGCGTTGAATTGAGGGATTAAGTCACCGTAAGGCGTATTGTGGGCAGAAGAGGCGGATAAGCCCAAGGTGCTCTGAACTGAGGTTTGATATTGACTGTTATAGCGTAACTCCAGGCCGGTGTTGGTAGATTCCTGATAACCGTTCATTTCCCATTGCCGCACATCGACCCCGATTCTCGGGCCTATGGTGATATTTTCAATCGGATGGTCATAACCGCTCAGAAAATTGAGCGTATATTGGTTGGCGTTGAGGTTTCCTGAAGTTAATCTTGAAATAGTGGCGTTATCTATACGACCATCTGTTCCTGCAACCGCTAATCTATCGGTGGTTTGATTTTGCCGTGTATAACCTAGAGCCAGATTGGCAAAAGCATTATCGAAGGGCAGGTAGTTGATATAGAGGAGCGGCGTGTAAGAATCGACGTTAAAACCGCCGCCCGAGTTGAAATCAGCATTCGAGTTTGAATAATTAAATGCCAAGCCAGCCTCCAGAGACTTGGAAATGGAATACCCAGCCCCTACCGTAACCGATGGAATCGTTGCGTTGTAACCTTCTTCAAATTCATTTTGGTGATGGCGAAGAGTTGTTGCGCCAGCCGTTAAAAAGGTACTGAACCTACCCCAATTGTTAGCTACCACGTCGGCAGAGCCGCGGGGCCTATCTTTTTTTTCCTTTTGGGTTTGCGCATCTTTCAATTGTTGTTGGGAGATCAGCAACGAATTAGGTTGTGACTGAGTACCGACGCCGGCACCGGCTGTGGTTCCGCCTTGTTGCAACCCTTGGCAAATATCGAGAAGATTTCCAGTTGCTTTGATGTTTACAAAATTAGGCCTGTCGCAGATACGATCAAGTTCTGCAGAGCTGGCATTATTGAAGTTTTCTGCGTTAGCAGTCTGCCAGCTCATGGTCGCGGCAAGTAAACCGAACGCGGACAGTGGAAACCTTAAATTTCGTGATGTGCTCCACACCGATAAACATCGCTCAAAATTTAATTCCGATCGATTAATTTCCAGCTTAGTAAGGTTTTGTTTTAAGTCATAAAACATGCGTGACTCCTCTTGAACATTAATAACAAAGATTGCATTTAAACTCCCAAAGAGCGTCAAAACTTACCAGAAACAATTTATATCTCATTGATAATGGGATATTCATATTTTTATTGGATGGTGAAGTTACGCTCATTAGGGAAGGTGGAAGCTATTTGCCACTCTAAGGCAGCGGCTGTTCGTCCTCCTGTATGCCCGATAAAGCGGGACAGGCTCTCCATTTGGTCGTGGCGGACGGCTAAATATGAAGAGATCTATTTGAAAAAGAACGACAGCTTGCAGGACTTACACAGTGTTTTCTATCTTACAACCCAAAAAGTAGACATCAAGCAATGGGCTAGCCACACACTGAGCCAGGTGTACCCAAATGCCAAGGGGGCGGTGTGATATTTTAATGTTGAGCAACTTCCCAATGCAGAAGAAGTGGAACAGCGCCATTCATCTGTAATTTGAATAAGGCTATAACTTAAACTGGCTGGGGATTTGTTTTAACTAAAAGACCACCTTATACATTTTTAACCATAGAAATAGTGTATGGCATATCTTGATGGGAATAAATAAGTAGAACTACTTAGGGAAGCGCTGAACAATTCGCGTGTCAGCCACACTGTCACTAGTTAAAAACGTGCATTTTTGACTGCAGTCCGCATAGGAAAATTGAGTCAATAATAAAAATTAACTGAAGGTTTGATTATAGATATTCTGGCCGTCACTAATTACGATAAGCATTTATCCATAGCTAATTTAGGATATTTGCGAATGTGACGTTTTCAAGCTTTAGCTCATCAACTGGCTGAATTTCATTTTTATATTCAGCCAGTTAGCTCATAATTCGTTACGTTCTATTGCCAGGTAAGTCAATTTGCTTGTAACACCATGGCAACAGCCGCTGCACGGGTAGAAACACCCAGTTTTTCAAAAATATGTTCCAGATGCTTATTGACTGTTCTTGGGCTAGTACTGAGGATAATGCCAATTTCCTTATTGGTTTTTCCGCGGGCAATCCACATCAATATTTCAGCTTCACGGAATGTTAATCTGAGGCTGTCGCGCAAGCTTTCCGGATTCCAGGGCAGGGTTTCACGTTGCAACAGCAATAAATATTCGCCGGGTTGCTGGCACGGGCTAATTCGGGTGCTAAAGCCGGGTGCAAGCTCGAATTCTTCCTGCTCATTGTTAATGTTGTCGGCACGTTGCAGCCAGTGTTGGAACCAAACCAGAATACTTTGTGGCAAAGAATCATTCACATTACTTTCGGCCGGCAAGCCTTGCTGAAAAGTAAAATCCCCGAGCCATTGTTCCGCTGTGGACGTTAACCAAACAATTCCACCACAATCATCTACCGTCACTGCGGCAAAATCGCCGTGAGCCAATAGCCTTTCAGCCCTGAGCAAATTACGTGTCTGGGTCAAATGGACTTCAATTCGAGCTAATACCTCGGCCGGGCGTATCGGTTTAACGATGTAATCCAGTGCGCCTTCACCAAATCCTCGCAATAGATCGTCCAGTTCACTTAAGCCGGTCATGAATATCACCGGAATTGATGCCGTCGTTGGGTTGGCTTTTAAACGATTACAGGTTTCAAACCCGTCTATACCGGGCATCATGACATCCAGCAGGATAATGTCCGGCTTAATGTATTGGATTTGCTCGATAGCTGAGCAGCCGTCAGTGGCTACTAATACTCGGTACCCGGCTTCAGATAATGTATCTGACAATAACGCCAGATTGCCAGGCGTATCATCGACTATCAGCACAGTGCCTTTACTGGAGGTCGGCTCTATCATGGCGATTCTTGTTTGGTAATGTTCAGCAATTTCCTGATTTCCGCAATTTTGAATTGATTTGCCAACGTGATGATTTTTGCAAAATATGCAGCGTATTGAGGCTCAGTTTTACTGAGTTCCCCTAAAACCCTTTTTAAGCCGAAAATATCGCCGATTTGTACGAACTCAATACAAGGTTTTAGCAAAGACGCAGGTGGGACTGCTAATGCATCATTAACTGAATGCGCTTTTGGGTTTACATCAAGTTGATATTGCCACGTCAGCGACAAGTACAATTTCAGCTTATTCATAAGATCAGGCACCTGTATCGGCTTGGCCAGAAAGTCGTTACAGCCGGCTTTCAAGGTGGCGAGTCGATCACTAGGATACGCATTTGCACTCAATACAACTATCGGCATGGCCCAATCTTGTTGACGCAATTGTAGGGCGGTTTCAATGCCGTCGATGCCGGTCATTGAAATATCCAGCAAAATCAGGTCGGGCGGATTGTCATTCACTTTTAGTAAACACTCTTCGCCTGAACAAGCCTCGCTCAAATAAAATCCTAACGGTTCCAGAATAGCCAAAAGCAATTCGCGATGTTCACGCTGATCATCGACAATCAAAATTTTACGACGATGCCCCTGATAACCGACGATATTGCCTGGCGGACTTTGCTCGGTTTCGGTGCCTAGACTGGGTAACAGCAAACGCACTACAAAAGCAGAACCTTCTCCCGGCTGACTTTGTACGGTCAATTCGCCGCCCATCATTTCGGTCAGCACTTTACTGATGGTTAAGCCTAAGCCGCTGCCCGCAATAGCATTGCCGGTGGGATTATGCACCCTGGTAAAGGGTTGGAAAATATTTTTCAGTTGTTCTTCATTCATGCCGCTCCCCGTGTCAAGCACCTGAAAATTAGCGACGCCACCACTATAAGCAATACGAAAGATGATCTTGCCACTGTCAGTAAATTTGATCGCGTTGCTAAGCAAATTGATCAAAATCTGTCCCACCCGCTTTTCATCTCCACGCACCCGTTGCGGCAAGGTATTGGTAAACTGGCAAATAAAGCTCAGGCCTTTGTCTTCCGCTTGTGATTGATAAATCTGCACTAAATGTTCGATAAAGCTTGGGAAATGAATGGGTTCCATCACCAGGTCGAATTTACGGGCCTCAATGCGGGCAATATCCAGAATATCTTCTATCAACGAGCCCAGATGTTCGCCGCTGCGCTTCAGTGTTTCCACCGCTTGTTTACGGTGCGCAGGAATAGCCGGATCCTGATGCAGAATATGCGCATAGCCGATGATACTGTTTAGCGGCGAGCGGATCTCGTGGCTCATATTGCTTAAAAAACGACTTTTTGCCTGATTGGCGGTATCCGCCATTTTGATGGCTTGCTGGAGTTTGAGGTCGGTTTTTTTATGCTCGTCGATTTCCCGCAACAACCGTTGAGTTTGTTTAGACGTTTCTTCATGAGCTACCCGTCGGCTTTCCGCATTCAGGATTAGCCACCAGGTACATAGACCGATAAATACCAGTAGCGAGGCATAGATTTTTAAAAAGTTATTCAGCAACAGCTGAAAGGTCGGAGAATTCTGCTGCACACTTAATAAATCCTGATAATAAATGGTGCTGACAAAAATCCCCGTCAGCACCGACAGGAACAAAAACATCAGCGTAAAACGCAACAAACGCAAGCGGGCGGTGATGCTCATCAGATCCGGCAGAAAGCGTTTAGCTATAGATTCCAGATAATCGTCAAAACGAAAGCCGGGCTTGCAGGCATCCAGGCAGCGAGCATCCAGCGTACAGCACAGCGAGCAGATACTACCCGCATAGGCTGGGCAATAAGCGATGTCGTCATGCTCGAATTCGTTTTCGCAGATCGAGCATTTATTATGCGATTTACGGTTCTTTTCTTTACGATCGCGTACCAGATAATGCTTGCCGCTGCTGAAATAGGCAATTGCAGGAGTCAGCACAAATGCCATCCCAAGAGCGATAAAGGCCGAAAATGCCTTGGGATAGACGCCGAACAGCCCGACATAAGCCAGTATTGAAATTACCGACGCAAAGAACGTGGAAATAAGCCCGACCGGATTCAGGTCTGACAGATAGGCGCGCTTGAATTCGATGACTTTCGGGCTTAAGCCCAGCGGTTTATTGATCATCAATTCCGCAGCCACCGTACTGATCCAGGCAATCGACATATTAGAAAATAGCCCCAGCACTTTTTCCAAGGCACCGAACACACCGAATTCCATCAGCAACAACGCGATGGCGACATTAAACAGCAGCCACACAACCCGGCCAGGATGACTATGGGTCAGTCGCGAAAAAAAATTCGACCAAGCCAGCGAACCGGCATAAGCATTAGTGACATTAATCTTGATTTGGCTAATTATTACGAACAGCGTTGTGGCGGCCAGCGCCCATTTAGGATTATCAAATAACTCGTTATAGGCGACCAGATACATTTGGGTCGGCTCATGAGCATGCTGAGGGCTGATGCCGTGGCGTATCGCCAAATGCGCCAGCAACGCTCCCGCTATTTGCCGGATCATTCCGAATATGATCCATCCGGGCCCTGCGACCAGCAGCGCCGTCCACCAACGTAGCCGGTTAGCTTTGGTTTTATCGGGCATAAAGCGCAAAAAATCCACCTGTTCGCCGATCTGGGCCACCATAGAAAACGCCACAGTCGCCGCGGTGCCGAACATCAACCAATCAAACCCCTGGCCGCTTCCGGCAATCCAGAAATAGGTTGTTAAGGTCGGAATCGCTTCCGGTTCGTGCATTGCCACCGCGACATAAGGCGCGATGAGCAGCAACAGCCAAAGCGGTTGAGTCCATAACTGCATGCGGCTGATAGTGGTGATGCCAAAAGTCACCAACGGCACCACGATTATCGCGCTGACCACATGGGCTATTGCCAACGGAATATGGAAATACAACTCGATAGCCAGCGACATAATCGAGGCTTCCAGCGCAAACAGCGTGAAGGTAAATGACGCGTAAATCAGTGAAGTGATGGTCGAGCCGATGTAGCCAAACCCGGCGCTGCGGGTCAGTAAATCGATGTCGATATGGTAGCGGGCCGCGTAATAACTGATCGGCAAGCTGGTGATGAAAATCACGATGCCGACAATCAGAATCGCCCAAAAGGCATTGGTAAAGCCGTAATTGATCGACAAAAAACCGCCGATGGCTTCCAGCACCAGAAACGACGTAGAGCCGAATGCAGTGTTGGCCACTTCAAATTCCGACCATTTACGAAAACTGCGCGGCGCATAACGTAGCGCGTAGTCCTCCATGGTTTCATTGGCCACCAGCGCATTATAGTCACGGCGGATTTTGGCAATATTTTGATGGATGGTTTTCATTATTTTGGTTGTGTCGCTGGTGCGACGGGTTATTTGAATCGGGTTCTCGCACCCGAAGTCTTATTGAGCGCTCTCGTTTTTAATGTGTTGCTAACGCGACGGCTTGTTTTGAAATCGGTTCTCGGACCGACAGCCGAGGTACTTTCTTTTGCTTCGCCTCGGCAACTGCTCCCTGCGTTGCCCTACCTCCTGCATCCATGCAGTCGAAAAGAAAGTACCCAAAGAAAAGGCGACCCGAATTCCGCCAATTTCCTGCGCTTCTCACTTTTGACGAGGGTTTTCAGAAGGGGCTTCCCAGCCCCTCTGAAAACGAGCGGCCTCCCTGCCGCTCCCCTACGGGCTATTCTCGCCAAAAGCTCCGATGCTCAGGGCGGAATAACGGGGGGGAAAACCATTCCGCGATTAAAATTTATAAAAAAGGGAACGGTAGGTCCGATTAGCGTAATCGGACCTACACGGACTACGTTGTGCTATCAAGTCAATTAATACCTATTACTAGTACTAACAATCCCAAAGCCCCAAAAAAACCTTGGCATAAAAATGCATAGAACTGAATATTAAATAATCGCACTAATCGTTTTTCGCTTGCTAATTGATCCAAACAACCATGCTCAAACGAGTTTTTCATGATTCTACGTAATGGGGGAGTAAAGACCGATACCATTTCCAAATTTAATTCATTCAGTGAAGAAGTCATGTTTTGTATGGTATCTATACCTTCAGGAGTCATGAGTTCTTCATAGATTTCTTCCGATAGAGACAAGGCTGCTGACAAAGCAATACTGAGATGTTTGGTGATAACTCCAGCTAGTAACGAAACAACTAGTAAAGCCAACCCCCATTTTAGGCTCGGTGCGGAAAGCACTTTGGATATAGTTTCCACTTTAACGACAATTGCACCTAGGATCGCCGCAGTCCCCGTAAGAAGCCACGTGGCGAACTCGCCCACTGGCGAGCTTATAGAAAGGACCCTTAAATAGACTAAACGAATAATATTTTGTTCCGGAGTTAAATGATTTCGAAGTTTCATTGTTAATTCAGAATATGTTGGTAGCTAAAAGTCATGTTACTAACATAAATGCATTAATGCCCCAATAAAATTCGCCACACATAATAAATCCGTTTTCCTTCTTGCGGTGTCAAATGCAAGAGGGTTTGTTAGGAATATTGGTAGGATGTCTTCAATAAAATAAAGACTATCAATATCATCCAGACACCCACAATTACGCTACTTGGATCAATCCCGTTATTCCGCCCCGAGCATCGCAGCTTTTGGCGAGACCAGCCCGATAGGGGAGCGGCAGGGAGGCCGCTCGTTTTCAGAGGGGCTGGGAAGCCCCTTCTGAAAACCCTCGGCAAAAGTGAGAAGCGCAGGATACAGGCGGAATCCGGGTCGCCTTTTCTTTGGGTACTTTCTTTTGGCGAAGCAAAAGAAAGTATCTCGCCTTCGGGTGCGAGAACCCGATTAAAAATACTCGTCGCGACAGCGACACAACAACATCACCGCCGTTCATGCCCAAACTGAAATATCACCGGCGTCCCCTGATTATGAATAATAATCTCCTTCTTAGGTTCATCAGCAACTGCAGCTGGCTGAGCAACCCCATTCGCATCGACCTTAACCGGAACCTCTCGAACCTCGACCCGCACATCCGGCATCCATTTGGGTTTGAATAAGGTGGTTTTGTGCCGGTTTTCGGCTTTTGATGTCGGCGCCTTTTCCAATACATCCAAACAAGCCGTGCTGATCTGGTCGATCAGTTTATCGGTGATTTTGGCCTCCCCAGCCTCTCGGTCCAACTGATGGGTGCTGAAGGTTGATTCCATTTTCAGCAATACCATGCCGCTGGCAATATCGCTTAATCGGCAACTGATCGGCAGCACGTCGGCTTTTTGAAATCCGGCGGCACGCGGATCGGAATTGCCGCTGCTGAACGAGAAGCCTACCGGCGTGGCCTGATTGGCGATTTGTCCGAGCGTGGCTTCAAGTTTGTGTGAATAAGAACTGCCGGGAAGCTTGACTGGATATTGCCACTCGGCCAGGTTGTTACTCACTGTTTCGATGATTTTTTGCAACGGTAGCCGAAAGCCGAATTGCTCAAGATGGTCTTCGGCCAGCACAAACTCGATGGCAGTCATCGTGGTTTTATCGAGATTTACGGGTGGTTGTTCGGCAGCAACGACAGGTAATCCGGCTAGTGTAAAAACCAGTAGACCTATTACGGCATAATTTTTTGGCAGCTCATGCATGTTCACAGCATCCTCCTGATTTAGTTAGTAAATACTTTACGAAATCCGCTCTTTGCCCGCCATACGTCAAATGACTGATGAGTTATTTGACGGATTGTTCAAATCGATTGTAAACACAACAATCTCCTCGCCAGCTTTTGGCGGCATCGCTCTCTTGAGTGGATGCATTTACATTTGAGCTGAATAAGGGGTTTTAGATGAATGGTTATAACAATCAGGCAATAGGCGGTCGCAATGTCCGCTCGCTCTGCACTGCAATATTGGCTGCACTGGCTGTCGGCCAGGCATCTGATGCTTATGCAGGCGCAACGTTTAAAATTGACGACACTAAGTGGGTTAGTGTGGGGGCAGGGTTACGCACCAGTTTTAGATCGCAAGAAGAAGCGGCAGGCAATCCGGGCGCAAAAAAATGGAACAACGATTTTAATCTGGACAATATCCGTTTGTATTTGAACGGCCAAATCCACAAGTACCTTAAAGTTGAATTCAATACCGATTGCCAGACCTGTAGCAATGGCGGTGAAGTTAGGGTGTTAGATGCGATCGGCAAGTTTGAAATCGATCCTATGTACAATTTGTGGGTCGGCCGAATGCTGGTACCGGCCGAACGCCGGGAAATGAACGGCCCTTTCTACAGTGCCATTTACAATATTTTTTCGAGCGGCACCCCGTTTGAACCAGCTGATTACAATTTAACCATCAAATCCGATGGTACCTCGGCCGGGTCTTTCGGTCGTGATGACGGTGCCACAGTGTGGGGGGCGTTTTTCGACGGTCGCTTTCAATATGCCGTGGGTTTCTTTCGAGGCCTCCGCGGCGGCGCCAATGTTGACGACAACATCCTTTACAGCCAGCGGTTCGCCTATAACTTCTGGGAAGTCGAGAAGAATCCCGGTTATTACACCTCCGGCACTTACTACGGCAAAGGCGGCGATATTTTAACCGTTGCCGTATCCAACCAATATCAAGAAGACGGCGCCGGTACGGCGGCCGATCCGGGTACCTTCCGAGGTACCTCAGTCGATGTATTAATGGAAAAAGTGTTGCCTAACAGCGGTGTTGTCACCGTGAACGGCGAGTATAAAAATTATGGCATTTCCGGCGGTTACAGTCAGGCGTCGCGTGATGCAGGCGGCGGTTTCTCGATGTTTGAAGGCAATGCCTATGATTTCAGCGGCATGTATTTGTTTCCGCAGAAAATCTGGATAGGCCAAGCGCAACCGTTTGTGCGCTATGTCAATGTTGAACCGACCAGAAGCGCTAACCGCGATGTCTACGAGGCCGGTGTCAACTACGTCATGGACGGACACAATGCCAAGGTTTCACTGAGTTGGCAGTATGGCGATTTACTCACCAAAGGACTTAATTACAGCTCGGATGCTCCCGGCGACAAAGTCAATTCGATGAATCTCGGCTTCCAATGGCAAATTTAATGCCCTCTAAAATAGGACTTCCACAATGAAAAAACTTACTCATTCTCTACGTAAACTGGCACTCAGCAGTGCCTTGTCATCATTACTATTGGCAAGTGCAGCTTCTGTAATGGCTGAAGACACTATTAAAGTCGGCGTATTACATTCCTTATCCGGCACCATGGCCATCAGCGAAACCACGCTGAAAGACACCATGTTGATGCTAATCGACGAGCAAAACAAAAAAGGCGGTTTGCTCGGTAAAAAGCTCGAAGCTGTGGTTGTCGATCCGGCCTCCAACTGGCCGTTGTTTGCCGAAAAAGCCCGCGAGTTACTGACCAAAGATAAAGTGGCTTCGATCTTCGGTTGCTGGACGTCTGTTTCGCGTAAATCAGTATTGCCGGTGATTGAAGAGCTCAACGGCTTGCTGTTTTACCCGGTGCAATATGAAGGTGAAGAATCCTCTAAAAACGTTTTCTACACCGGTGCTGCGCCTAATCAACAAGCTATCCCTGCGGTTGATTACCTGATGAACGACTTGAAGGTTAAGCGTTGGGTATTGGCGGGAACTGATTACGTGTACCCGCGTACTACCAACAAGATTTTGGAAGCTTATCTAATTTCCAAAGGCGTAGCTAAAAAAGACATCATGATCAACTACACGCCGTTCGGACATTCCGACTGGCAAAGTATCGTCGCCGACGTCAAGAAGTTCGGCTCAGCAGGCAAGAAAACAGCGGTAGTATCAACCATCAATGGTGATGCCAATATTCCTTTCTACAAGGAATTGGGCAATCAGGGCATCTCAGCTGAAAATATTCCGGTGATTGCTTTTTCAGTGGGTGAAGAAGAATTATCCGGCATAGACACCAAGCCGCTAGTTGGACATCTGGCGGCCTGGAACTATTTCATGAGCGTCGATACCACCAAAAACGCAGCGTTTATCCAGCAATGGAAGGACTACATCAAAAACCCGAAACGCGTGACCAACGACCCGATGGAAGCGCATTACATCGGCTTCAATATGTGGGTAAAAGCGGTGGAAAAAGCCGGTACGACCGATCCTGAAGCCGTACAAAAAGCCATTATCGGCGTGGAGTTCCCCAACCTGACCGGCGGCACCTCAAAAATGTTGCCTAACCATCACATCAGCAAACCGGTATTGATTGGCGAAATTCAGGACAACGGCCAGTTTCTGACTGTGTGGCAAACCAATAAATTAATTGATGGTGATGCCTGGTCCGATTTCCTGCCGGAAAGTAAACCGATCATCGCCGACTGGACCGCACCAATCAACTGCGGCAACTTCAACACCAAAACCAAAAAGTGTTCAGGACAGAAATACTAAAGCATTTCGTAACTATTCAGTCTCTTGATCGAGCCGTCATGCGTAGGCTGGATAAGCGCTAGCGCATCCGGCAAATGCGGTGGATGCGCGTTGCTTATCCACCCTACACAATAAACGCATAGCCTCAACCAGGTTAAAGACTGAATAGTTACAGCATTTCATTTTTTGGTTCTCGCTGCTTGATGCAGTGAGAACCCACTGTCGAACTTCCGGAGAGAACATGAAAGCGAATTCGATTAAGCGCTACAGTGGCTGGGTGGCAATGTTGTTGCTGATATTTTCTATTCCAACCATTGGCCAGGATGTATTACAGGCGAATACATTTAACGACATTTTGTCAAAACTAAAACTAGGCTCCATGCAAGAGCGCGAACAGGCCATTGACCAACTGGCAGGCAGCGGTCATGCGCGGGCACTGCCAATCGCGCAAGCCTTGCTGGACGGCAAGTTGTTGCTGTTGAAAGCCGATGAAAAACTAATCATCGGCCTGGAAAATAATCAAGGCTATGACATCAGCGATGCAGTCACGGGTGAAAAATCCGGCACTGTCGCACGCGAAGCCGTCACTAAAATCAGCCTGACCAACAAACTCAGAGGCTCGCTGCGCAAAATTATCGGCCAATTGGAATTAAGTGCTGACGATCCAGCGGTGCGTTTAGCGGCAGTCAAAGCTATGGCAAAAGAGGCTGATAGTAATACCTTGGAACTGTTGAAGAGTCGCGCAGCAATGGAGTCGGATGCCGACGTAAAAAAGGCCATTGCGCTGGTGTTCTTATTGCAGGACATGAATAGCGCTGATAAGGCCGTGCGTATCAAGGCAATCGATGCCCTTAAAGACCATAACAGCCTGGATGCCGTAAACCAGCTCAAAGTCATGGTGGAAAAAGATGCCGACGGCCAGCCTCTGGAAGCAGATGCAGATATTAGAAACCTGGCGGAGGCCGCCTTGGCAAAAATCAGTACCCGCTTACAAATTTACAGTTCCATCGAAACCGTGTTTTTCGGTTTAAGCCTGGGTGCAGTGCTGGTGCTGGCGGCGATAGGCTTGGCGATTACTTTTGGCGTGATGGGTATTATCAACATGGCACACGGCGAACTGATGATGCTGGGGGCCTATACCACTTATGTGATGCAGCAATTGCTGCCGAATCATTTGGGCGTGGCATTGATTGTGTCCATTCCGGTGGCGTTTTTGGTGGCTGCTTTAGTCGGTGTGGCTATTGAACGCGGCATTATTCGATTTCTGTACGGTCGGCCGCTTGAAACCTTGTTGGCTACTTTTGGTGTCAGTTTATTTTTACAACAAACCGTAAGATCGATTTTTTCACCGTTAAACCGCAGTGTCGCCACACCGGAATGGATGAGCGGCTCCTGGCAGATTAACGATTTTCTGTCGTTGACCTGGAACCGTTTTTATATCCTGGTGTTCTGTCTGCTGGTGTTTATCGCGCTGTTGCAAATCCTCAAACATACCAAGCTGGGCCTGGAAGTGCGGGCTGTTGCGCAAAACCGCAATATGGCAAAAGCCATGGGCATTCCAACCGCTCGTGTTGATGCGATGACCTTTGGTTTAGGTTCAGGTATTGCCGGAGTTGCGGGCGTGGCCTTAAGCCAGATTACCAATGTGGGGCCCAATTTAGGCCAAGCCTATATCGTCGACTCTTTTATGGTGGTGGTATTTGGCGGGGTCGGCAATTTACTGGGAACGCTAGTGGCCGGCTTTTCGCTCGGAATTGCCAACAAATTCCTTGAGCCTTTCGCAGGTGCGGTACTGGCAAAAATTCTGGTGTTGGTATTCATCATCCTGTTTATTCAAAAACGCCCGCGCGGATTGTTTCCGCAAAAGGGTAGAGCTGCGGAGGCCTGATATGTATAAAGCATGGTTGGCTAATGATAAAACCGGTAGCGCAGTGTTGATGCTACTTGCCGCAGTAACGCTGATTATTCCTATGTGTAATTTGCTGTCGCCGGTAGATTCGCCGCTGCATTTTTCAGCCTATACGGTATCGTTGCTTGGCAAGTACATCACCTTTGCCTTGTTGGGTTTATCGCTGGATTTGGTCTGGGGTTATGCCGGGATTCTGGTGCTGGGGCAGGGGGCATTCTTTGCCTTGGGCGGTTATGCCATGGGCATGTATTTAATGCGCCAAATAGGTAATCGCGGTGTCTACGGCGACCCGCTGTTACCGGATTTTATGGTGTTTTTGAGCTGGAAAGAACTGCCTTGGTACTGGCTGGGTTTTGATCACTTTTGGTTTGCGATGTTAATGGTCGTGCTGGCACCAGGCATCTTGGCATTTGTATTCGGCTGGCTGGCATTTCGGTCCAGAGTGACGGGTGTGTATTTATCCATCATCACCCAGGCACTCACTTATGCATTATTACTGGCATTTTTTCGTAATGAAATGGGCTTTGGCGGCAACAATGGCTTGACCGATTTTAAGGATATTCTGGGCTTTAATATTCAGTCCGAAAACGTTCGGTCAATATTGCTGATGTTGTCTGGCTTAAGTTTAATCACTGCGTTTATGGTCTGTCGCTGGTTGGTCAATACCAAGTTGGGACGCGTAGTAACGGCCATTCGCGATCAGGAGTCCCGGGTACGATTTTTGGGCTACCGCGTGGAAATGTTTAAGCTGTGGTTATTCGTATTCTCTGCGATGTTGGCCGGGATTGCAGGTGCCTTGTATGTGCCGCAGGTCGGCATTATTAATCCCAGCGAATTCTCACCGCTAAATTCCCTGGAAATCGTCATTTGGGTAGCTATTGGCGGGCGCGGTACTTTGGTCGGTGCGATTATCGGTGCCATCTTGGTTAACTACAGTAAAACCGTATTAACCGGTTTGCTGCCGGAAATATGGCTATTTACCTTGGGTGCGGTGTTCATACTGGTGACCTTGTTATTACCGGACGGCATCGTCGGCTTACTGCGCCGTTATCGTAAGGAGCAAAGCGCATGAATTCATTCATAGTTAATTTGGTTCCAGAGAATAACGGCAACGTCGCTTTGAGCAGTGTGCTGGATACCCGACATGGCCCGATACTTTATCTTGAAGATGTCAGTGTCAGCTTTGATGGTTTCAAGGCGCTCAATCACCTGTCGCTGTATATCGATGCCGGTGAATTACGTTGTTTGATCGGCCCAAACGGCGCGGGTAAAACTACCTTGATGGACGTGATCACCGGTAAAACCCGTCCGGATACCGGTTCGGTGTTTTTCGGTCAAACCATCGATTTGCTGGAGCTTGATGAGCCCGCCATTGCCCAGGCCGGTATCTGCCGTAAATTTCAAAAGCCCAGTGTTTTTGATGCCCTGACTGTATTTGAAAACCTGGAGCTGGCGCTTAAATGCGACAAGCGCACCTGGCCGACCTTGTTTCACCGGCTGAATGAAGAGCAGCGCGACCGCATCCACAGTGTTTTACAAACGATTGGTTTGCCGGAATTGGTAAAACAACCGGCCGGAATATTGTCTCACGGCCAAAAACAATGGCTTGAAATCGGCATGCTGCTGATGCAGGAACCCAAAGTCATGCTGGTGGATGAACCCATTGCCGGGATGACTCATCAGGAAGTGGAACGCACCGCCGAACTGCTGTTGTCATTGCAAGGCAAACACTCAATTGTGGTGGTCGAACATGATATGGAATTTGTGCGCAGCATCGCTCGCAAAGTCACCGTGTTACATGAAGGGTCCGTACTCACCGAAGGCACGATGGATGAAGTGCAAAACGATCCGCGCGTGATTCAAGTTTATCTGGGGGGCTAATGCTAAATATAAGCGGGTTACAACAATATTACGGTGCCAGCCATACCTTATGGGATTTGAATTTGCATATCCCGGCCGGTAGCTGCGTGTGCTTGATGGGTCGCAACGGCGTGGGTAAAACCACCTTGCTGAAAACGCTAATGGGGCTGATCCCAGCTCAAGAGGGCAGTATTTTATTTGACGGCTTGGAGTTAAATCGTGCCAAAGCTGAAGCCCGCGCCGAACTGGGGATTGGTTATGTGCCGCAAGGTCGGGAGATTTTTCCGCTGCTGACCGTTGAAGAAAATCTTAAAACCGGTTTGCGTGCCGCACATAAAAAAGGCATCAAAAAAGTCCCTGATTCCATTTACGAAATTTTTCCGGTGCTGAAGCAGATGCTTAAACGGCGCGGCGGTGACTTGTCCGGCGGCCAGCAACAGCAACTGGCGATTGGCCGGGCGTTGGTGTTAAACCCAAGATTGCTGATTCTGGATGAACCCACCGAAGGCATCCAGCCCAATATCGTCAGCGAAATCGGCGATGTGATCATGCGACTAAACCGTGCTCGCGGCACACCTATCTCAATGCCTAAAATCAATCCAAATGCGGTGGGAGAAGTGCATGAGGCGATAGCAAAAATCAATCATGAATTAGGGGTAACCGTCTTATTGGTGGAACAAAAACTTCCTTTTGCTCGTAAGGTAGCGGATCAATTCTGTATCATGGATCGCGGTCGCACAGTTGCCTCGGGAATTATGAACGAGCTGAGCGACGACATGGTGAAACGCTATCTAACGGTATAAATCAATAAAGGAATGGTTATGAAAACTAAAATATGCAGTGTTGTTTCAGGGGGACTGTTGTCGCTCTGGTGCCTGTCCGCCGAAGCACATACCGGCGCCGGTGCGGTACATCACTTTGTGGATGGCGTGCTGCATCCGCTGCAGGGCGCCGATCATTTGCTGGTGATGATAGCGATAGGGCTTTGTGCAGCGATGATGGGCGGACGCGCATTGTGGCTGTTGCCGGGTATTTTTTTAGCCATGATGATGGCTGGCGCCGGACTGCATGTTGCCGGATTAACAATAAACTCCGCCGAAACCTGGGTGGCCTTATCGGTACTGGCCTCAGGTTTGATGGTGTGGCGACAACGGCAATTGCCGATAGCATTTGCCGGTAGTTTGGTGGCGCTGTTTGCCTTAAGCCATGGCTATGTCCATGCCGCAGAAGCAGGTTCTTCTTTGACCAGCTATGCCGCAGGATTTTTACTGACTACGGCAGTTTTGCATGGCGTTGGCATCGGCATTGGTTTACTCAGCGGCGTGAAATTAACAATGATCAGGATTATTTTTGCGATGACCTGTACCGTCGTCGGCACGAGCTTGTTGGCAGGCATTTAAGGTAATGTTTACCGACATGGATGCCAGTAATCTTAATAGTTCGAGCTGCGGTTCAGGCTGGGAAGCCCGCTTACAACTGGGTTTTGTGGCTAAAAACGGTAAAACCGTATTGGCTCAGCGCGACCATTACGGCCCGTTAACCGTGCAGCGGCCGTTTTATCCTGAAGGCGGCGTCTGTCATGTCTATGTGCTGCATCCACCGGGCGGCATCGTCGCTGGCGACCAGCTGTCGATTTCGGCAAGCGCAGCGGCTGAAAGCCAGGCATTAATCACCACCCCGGCGGCAGGCAAGTTTTACCGCAGCGGCGGCGCACAGGCTAGTCAGTCGGTTTCGTTAAATGTCGCGAGCAACGCAACCCTGGAATGGCTGCCGCAAGAAACCATCATTTATGAAGGCGCGCGCCTTGTCTCCAGCATGAATATTGAGCTTGAGGCGGAGGCCGGTTTTATCGGTTGGGAAGTGCTGGCACTGGGCAGACCGGCGTCCGGTGAAGGCTTCGACAGCGGCGAGGCTACCCTGAATTGGCGGATTAGCCGGGCAGGGCAACTGTTTTATCGGGAACGGCTGCGGCTGGATGCGATTGCTTTTGCTGCCCGTTGGGGACTGAACGGCGAATCGGCTTGCGGAACCCTATTTGCCTGCCCGGCTTCGCAGGCTCATCTTGAGGCAGTGCAGCAGCTGATCGGCGATCATCCCGAGCGCGGTGTAACCCGCATCGACGACATGCTGATTTGCCGGGCCATTGATGCCCGCGCCGACCGATTGCGGGATTTTTTTCAACAAGTTTGGCAGTTAATCAGAAACGACATCGTTCATCGTCCGGCATGCGCCCCGCGCATCTGGGCCACTTAACACGGAAACATCATGCAGCTGACACCACGCGAAAAAGACAAATTATTGCTATTTACTGCGGCCTTACTGGCAGAACGCCGCCTTGCCCGCGGCGTTAAATTAAATTACCCGGAAGCAGTGGCATATATTTCGGCGGCGATCATGGAAGGCGCCCGTGACGGCCGCACCGTTGCAGAACTGATGGCCTATGGCCGTACTTTGCTTAGCCGGGACGATGTGATGGATGGCATTCCGGAAATGCTGCACGATGTACAAGTGGAAGCGACTTTTCCGGATGGCACCAAGTTGGTAACGGTACATGACCCCATCGTTTAAGCAGGTTAATACCTTTTGCGTAGGCTGGGTAGAGCGCTAGCGAAACCCAGCAATGGACTCCGCCAAAAGAAAGTATCCAAAGAAAAGGCGACCCCATACCGCTTGATTCCTGCGCTCCGAAGGGTTTGAACGGGGTTTTCCGAAGGGGCTTCCGAGCCCCACGGAAAACGCGATGCATCCCTGCATCGCCCCTGCGGGCTATTCCGTTCAAACCCTCCGGTGCTCGGCGCGGCATAGGGGGGATAAACCATCCCTGTGATTAATGACGTAGGTTAAGTTGAATACTATTCAGTCTAACAAATTGATTTCTTTGGGTTAGCGCTGCTCCCCCAACTTACGATTGCTAATAAATGTAGCTTGCGCGCGATTTATCGTACGCACTCGAAAAACACCAACAAATTGCCAAGGAGCCAACCATGATTCCCGGAGAAATCCTCCCCGCCGATGGCGACATTGAACTCAACGCCGGTCGGCCGACTGTTACCGTGCTGGTGGCCAACAGCGGCGATCGTCCCATCCAAGTAGGGTCGCATTATCATTTTTTTGAAACCAATTTGGCGTTGCATTTCGATCGGGATTTAAGCCGAGGGTATCGATTGGATATTGCCGCCGGTACTGCCGTGCGTTTTGAACCCGGTCAGCAGCGCGAAGTGCAGCTGGTAGCCTTTGCCGGACGGCGCGAAGTGTATGGTTTTAGAGGTGAAGTGATGGGCGCGTTGGAGACACAGTCATGAGCAAAATCAGCCGTCAGGCCTATGCCGACATGTTCGGCCCCACCACCGGCGACCGGGTGCGGCTGGCAGATAGTGAATTGTTTTTAGAAGTGGAAGCCGATTACACAATCTACGGCGACGAAGTTAAATTCGGCGGCGGCAAGGTAATCCGCGATGGCATGGGCCAAAGCCAGCTTGATTCGTCAATTGCGGTGGATTTAGTGATCACCAACGCGCTGATCATCGATTACTGGGGCATCGTCAAAGCCGATGTCGGCATTAAACACGGCCGTATCGTCAAGATCGGCAAGGCGGGTAACCCGGACATCCAACCGGGTGTGAACATTGTTATCGGCCCCGGCACCGAAGTGATTGCAGGAGAAGGCCAAATTCTCACCGCGGGCGGAATCGATGCCCATATTCACTTTATCTGCCCGCAACAAATCGAAGAAGCGCTGTGCTCCGGGGTAACCACCATGATCGGCGGCGGCACCGGCCCGGCAACCGGCACTAACGCCACAACCTGTACACCGGGGCCTTGGTATATCCACCAAATGTTAAAAGCCTTGGATGGATTTCCGATGAATTTCGGGGTGCTCGGCAAAGGCAATGCCAGCTTACCGGCGGCACTGGAAGAGCAAATTCATGCCGGGGCAATGGGTCTTAAACTGCATGAAGATTGGGGCACCACACCGGCGGCGATCGACTGCTGCTTAAGTGTGGCAGAACTTTACGATGTGCAGGTCGCCATTCACACCGACACCTTGAATGAATCCGGTTTCGTCGAAGACACTTTCGCAGCCTTCAAAGGCCGCACCATTCATACCTATCACACCGAAGGCGCAGGCGGCGGCCATGCGCCTGACATTATCAAGGCCTGCGGACTGAGCAACGTATTGCCGTCGTCCACTAACCCGACTCGGCCTTACACCGTTAACACCGTTGATGAACATTTGGATATGCTGATGGTCTGTCATCATCTTGATCCGAGTATTCCCGAAGACGTGGCCTTCGCCGAATCGCGTATTCGCCGCGAAACCATTGCCGCCGAAGATATTCTGCACGACTTGGGCGCGTTTTCGATGATCTCTTCAGATTCGCAAGCGATGGGCCGAGTCGGTGAAGTCATTATCCGCACCTGGCAAACCGCACATAAAATGAAAGTGCAACGCGGCAGTCTGGCAAACGATCCCAGCCGTCACGACAACTTCCGCATTAAACGTTACATCGCTAAATACACCATCAACCCAGCCATCAGCCACGGGATTTCTCATGAAGTCGGCTCCATCGAAGTCGGCAAACTGGCGGATTTGGCATTGTGGCAACCGGCGTTTTTTGGTGTCAAACCCAGTTTGATTTTAAAAGGCGGCATGATTGCTGCCGCGCCCATGGGTGATGCCAATGCCTCAATCCCCACGCCGCAGCCGGTACATTACCGGCCGATGTTCGGTGGGTTTGGCATGGCGGCGTCCAGCACCTCAATGTTTTTCTTACCGCAAGTTGCTGCCGATGCCGGAGTTATCGCTAAGTTGGGCTTAGGAAAACAGGTTGGTATTGTTAGAAATACTCGCAATATTGGCAAAAAGGATTTGAAGTTAAATGACTACCAGCCGAATATCGAGGTTGATCCGCAGACTTACAGTGTGCGGGCCGATGGTCAGTTGTTGATGTGTGAGCCGGTTGATGTGTTGCCGTTTGCGCAGAGGTATTTTTTGTTTTGATTTGGGGTTGAATTCCGTTCGGCCTGAGCTTGTCGAAGGGCTTGGATGTTGTGTCGCTAGCGCGACGGTTATTTAGAAATCGGTTCTCGGACCGACAGCCGAGGTACTTTCTTTTGCTTCGCCAAAAGAAAGTACCCAAAGAAAAGGCGACCCGGATTCCGCCAATTTCCTGCGCTTCTCGCTTTTGACGAGGGTTTTCAGAAGGGGCTTCCCAGCCCCTCCGAAAACGAGCGGCCTCCCTGCCGCTCCCCTAACGGGCTAATCTCGCCAAAAGCTCCGATGCTCGGGGCGGAATAACGGGAGTAATCCCGTCGTAGGACGAAAGGCTGTTAAAGGATTTTGCAAGCTAGATGTATGACTGCTGTAGGATGCTGCCGACGAAGGAGGCGCATCGTTCGCGATTGATGCGCTTCACTAAGTTCAGCACATCCTATGGGCTATCTTCGAGATTTGGCAATAAACTATAAATGAAAATTAAACCATTCCATATAAGAACTTGTGAGTCAATCACTAAAAATGAACCCGGCACAATATTGGAGCATCCAGCAGAAAACCCGTTTGAACCATTCCTAGTTCAAGATCCTTTTGGGTTAAGGAAAGCTGTTGTTCCAGTTTTCAAGAAAGACATAGAAGGGAATATCTATGGGATGGGAACAGCATTCCACATAGATGGATGGGGCACATTTTTAACAGCTGATCACGTAATTGATTTTACAAGAGACCAGCAAAAGCCATCGTTAATGAGGAATCAAAATGTTTCCAAAGGAGACCATTTGGTGCTTTTTCTAGGTATTGGATTGTGCTTTGGCTCAGTCAAAATCCCGTCTGAAGCATTTGTGTTAGCAACAGAGATTGTTTCAGCCATGTGGGAAAAGGATGATCCAATTGCAAAGCTAAGGGGTGAAAGTTCCAGGGAAATGTTGGCTGACTTAGCAGTTATTACGGCAACATCTCAAGTAGGCCCTCTGGCCCCCCATTCAATTCCAGTTAAAGCCACTGGTTGGTATCCATCAATTGGAGAAATAGTTTTAGCAATTGGTTTTCCTCAACTGGAGTGTCAACAATTAGATGAAGATAGTCAGCGAGCTACATTAAGTGAAGGAATGTATGGTGGCTACGGAAGAATTACAAAGTTTCATCCTTATGGTACTAGCCAATACCAGCCCAACCCCGTAATTGAAGTTGAATGCAATTGGCCATCTGGAATGAGTGGTGGCCCAGTATTCAATTCATCTGGTGAAGTTATTGGGGTTGTCAGTAAATCTTTGCTTAGTGATGATGGATTTCCGGGCGTTGGCAAGGCAACTAGTTTTGAATTTTTACACTATTTCAAGACCTTAGTTTCTACACTCGACGGATTAAATCCTATGATGCGACGAGGATGGGGAGTTTTAAGAAATAATCCTTGGCATTTAGCTGGATTTTTCAAAACAGAAAGCGAAGCCGTGCAATTTGCAGAAGGATTTGATTTTACATACCAAGTTAAATATGGCGGAAACCGGTTTGGTACCGATGATTTTATTAGCGAGATTATTTAATAATTTATTTCGGACTGCACCATAAATTTTTTGCGATTTACCGCCGAATTTTGGGATGGTTTCTTCCCGTCATTCCGCCCCGAGCATCGGAGCTTTTGGCGAGAATAGCCCGTTAGGGGAGCGGCAGGGATGCCGCTCGTTTTCGGAGGGGCTGGGAAGCCCCTTCTGAAAACCCTCGTCAAAAGCGAGAAGCACAGGAAATTGGCGGAATCCGGGTCGCCTTTTCTTTGGGTACTTTCTTTTGGCGAAGCAAAAGAAAGTACCTCGCCTTCGGGTGCGAGAACCCGATTTAAATAACCCGTCGCGTTAGCGACACCTTAAATTCAAACCAGCAACTACAAAATTGAAGATGCTAAAACTCACCGAAACTACAAACACCCAAGAAACCCCAGACGATACCTTGACCCTCCCTTACAACGAGCGCCAAAAATCAAGACAACCAGCGATCACCCAGGGCGGAAGACACGTCGGCGTATTCTTGCCTCGGGGACAAACCCTGCGCCACGGCGCGATGTTGACCAACAGCCAAGGCTTTAAAGTGCGAATCAATGCCGCGCCGGAAGAACTGTCGGTCGTTAAATGCGCAGAGCCATTATTGTTTGCCAGAGCTTGCTACCACCTCGGCAATCGCCATATCGCTTTGCAAATTCTGCCCGACGAATTGCGTTACCTCGCCGATCATGTGCTTGATCAAATGTTGGTCGGATTGGGTTTGACCGTCGAACATCACACGCTACCGTTCGAACCGGAATCCGGTGCGTATCATGGCCATGGGCACTGATCTTTCGCTGCTGAGGCTGCTGCAATTGGTGAGCCCCGGCTTGCCGATTGGCATGTACAGCTATTCGCAGGGCATGGAAAGCGCAGTGAACGACGGCTGGATAGTCACTGCCGACGATGCCGAAAACTGGCTAAACGGCCTGCTTTCAGAGGGTTTGGCCCGCGTCGATGCGCCTGTTTTGGCACGGTTATACGATGCCTGGCAGCATAACGATCATCATGCCGTCGACCATTGGAGCCAGACGCTGATTGCTTGCCGGGAAACTGCGGAGCTGCGCAGTGAAGATCGCCAAACCGGCCAAGCTTTGGCACGATTGCTGGACAAGCTGGAAATAACCGAGGCGCAAGCCTGGCTGCGGCGGCCGGATGCGACGCTGGCGACATTGTTCAGTTTGGCGGCGGTGCGTTGGCAAATCACCAAAACCGATGCGATTGCCGGTTATCTGTGGGGCTGGCTGGAAAACCAGGTGCTATGCGCGGTAAAGTTGGTGCCGTTAGGCCAAGTGGCTGGTCAAAAATTACTGATGCAATTAGCCGCTCAGCTTCCTGAGTTGGTGCAGCAAGCAATTACCATCAGCGATGATGAAATTGGCGGCAGCGTGTTTGGGCTGGCGTTGGCCAGCAGCCGCCATGAAATGCAATATTCGCGATTATTCCGTTCTTGAAATTATTAACCATTACGGCCTCAATTTAGTTACGCTGAATCGAAGCTTTTGCCCTCAATCCCAACGTGTGACCGAGAGACATAAAATGAATGACAAACAAGTATTAAGAGTAGGCATAGGCGGCCCGGTGGGTTCCGGCAAAACTGCGCTGGTCGATGCCTTATGCAAACTGATGCGCGACGATTTTGAAATCGCCGTAGTCACCAACGATATTTATACCCGCGAGGATCAGGAGTTTCTTATCCGCAGTCAGGCATTACCGGAACAGCGAATAATGGGCGTTGAAACCGGCGGTTGCCCACATACTGCCATCCGCGAGGACGCCTCGATGAATCTGGCGGCCGTCGATGAGCTTTGCGAACGCTGGCCCGAGCTGGATTTCATCATGGTAGAAAGCGGCGGCGATAATTTAAGCGCCACTTTCAGCCCGGAACTGGCGGATCTGACTATTTATGTCATCGATGTATCAGCCGGTGACAAGATTCCCCGTAAAGGCGGCCCCGGTATTACCCGATCTGATTTACTGGTGATCAATAAAATCGATTTAGCGCCTTATGTCGGCGCCTCGCTGGAAGTTATGGATAGAGATTCCAAAAAGATGCGCGGCGAACGGCCGTTCGTGTTTACGAACATTAAAGCAGGGAGTGGCGTGGATGCCGTTGCTGATTTTATTGTCGAGCAAGGCATGCTAAAAACAGTTGCTTAAGCAATGCCAAATTTCTAAGTGGAGCTAATTTGCAGCAAAATCTGTGAGCTTCTAATTTCAGACAAGCAAAATGAATTATTTATTAATCCATTGGTGTTTCGACTTATAAATAATTCTGCGTGGTTTAACTATTGCTTGAATTAAGCAAGATTGAATAACTGCTTTTTTATTGTTCAATTTAAAATTTTCAATGTCTGCAATTGGCCGAAACTGATTATTCGCCAATTTCAAAAAACCAATCCCGATAGCTGTCATTCAATTTTGTATGGATTTGATGAAGCCAAGGTCGCTGCCCAACCCTTAGACACCATTGAATCCAAATTTCCAATCGGCAGACAAACGACAGAAAGTAGACAGTTAATGCTCAAAAAACCTCCAAATCTTGATCGAAACACTCAGTAGAAACGTATCAATATATACAATAGAGTGAATTAGCCAAACTTATCGCAAGGTAAGTGCGGAAGGTCATGGATTCCGAATAAATAGATTCAGGAAAACCGGGTCGTCGAATATTAATTCGATAACGTCATTATCGGTAATCCGGCTTTTTTTATCCGTAAGCGCAATCAACGGTTTACGCCATATCCGATCCAGACCCACCGCCATCAATCACAACCGGAGCCTATCATGAACAGTATTTACCTGTCAGACCTGTTGTTAGCGGCGGCATTGTGGATTGCAATGTATTTCGCTTACGCGCAAAACTAACATTCCACCGGAAGCCTGCCGATTTCAGTCAAACGGTGTTTTTTGGTGAGTTGGTTTTTTTCAGAGGCATGATCACCGATGAGGTCGGCGTGGCTAGCGGTGCAAAATTAAGGGCAAATGCTATGACTTGCTACAGGTCGTTTCTTTCCATTCTGACACTCACCGTCCTGCTTTTTGTAGGGCCGCTCCTTTTGACGGCAGAAGCGGTAGCTCAGGACGAGGTTTTGAGTCAAGCAACGATCTCAGAATACTCGGCGAAACTTTCGCACGCTCGAAATATCGAGGTGGAGGTCGCACATCGTGTGGAGTGCATCGAAGCTCGCGATGCCGAGTTGGCGTCGCGACGCATCGCTCTCGAAAAAGCGCTCGGAGACCTACTCCGCCACAAACTGGATCTTGACAGTGAAATTGCGAAGCAGCAGGAAAAGCAGAAGGGTTTCAGTGCCAGCTATGAGTCAGAGCTGGCAAATTCCGCAAGACTCCAATGGGAACTTGTCAATTTACAAGCCCAACAGCAGGCTCAGGACGCGGACCTTCGCGACTGCAGGAGCAAATGGTACACCTTGCCTGGAATGTGTCAGTTATCTAATTGGCTCTTGCATACTGTGGGGGCAATTGAGTCAGTTGAGGGCAAAATTGCCTCGTCGCAGCGGGGGCTTCAAATCGCGGAGGCTGGACTGAATAGTGTGGGACTCTGGCTTGAGCAAAGCCAGAATGAGCTTTCGCTTGCTCAATCGCAGTTGGTCGAGGTGAAGACGTCAATTGACCAGACAGAGGATGATATTCAGAAACTGAAAACCACGCTCTCTGATTTGCGCACCGAGGACCAGAGTTACCGCAAACTGCTTGATGACTTCGCCAACGCGCTCAAGGAGGCAAAGTCTGTCGATACAGCAGATGCCCGCGCCCGCACGGCGCGAAAAATCATCCGTATCTCGGACGATGTCGATGCGGCTGTCGCCCGCGTCATCGACCCCGCCAATTCGGTCCTGCCTGAAGGATGGAGGCAGAACTGTTCACCACGATGAATGACAAACAACGCTAAGATTTTCTCAACGAAGAAACAAAGGAGAGACATCATGTCCGATACAGTTATATTTGAAAGTCGCGAAGTAAAAATCAACCGAGATATCCAATCTGAAGTTGACAAGATCCGCTCCGACGGCGTCTACAAACTGCCAAAGATCGACGCGGCAATTGTTTATAGCTTTGTCCAGAAGATTGAAGGGACCTATGATGTTAATCGCGCGAAGAAGGATACCGACAATGCCATCGACCTGCTTTATATCGCCTATAACACCACACCACAGGAAGAGGGCGATGTACGCGTAAAAATCAGTGCGATCATGGACAAGCTGATCAAGTCGCAGCAGGACAGTGAGCGCATAATGGAAGGGGCGATACGTGTCGCCAATAACATCCTCGGCGCGCTAAGCGACATCTTCCCCGACTGGCTCGACGCCAAGGAGGGTAATGACCCTGAGGAGATTAAAGATTTTATCAGTAAGGATTTTCTCTCACTGGCCAAGGAGATCAAAGAGAAGGCGTCAGGAGTGCAGGACGCACTTCTGGCAATCGCCGCGACCTATGACGTGATCATCAAGGATACCGTCGACGCGACCTCAAACAGCGAAAAGACCTTGAGTAAACGCCTGAAAGACCAGGCAGCAATTGAAAAGGAGATCAACGAAGCGAGCGCTGAGCGCGAACGACTCGAGTCGCTCGTGAAGGATTTGCAAGAAGAGGTCATCAAATTCGAGAAAAAGGCGCGTGACTTCGAATCCAGAGCCGAAACCGCCGAAGAGCGGGCGTTTATCATGTCGATTGTGCAGGTCGGGGCACAGATGGTTTCGGCAGCCTTGCCGGCAATTGCCATGGCAGTTGGTGCGTCAGCTACTGGCGGTACGTCTATTATTGCAGCGTCAACGCTCAACACGGTTAAGCAAGCGGTCGGCGATAAGGATGATGGCACGAAAGACGGCGACAACACGACTGAGGTGATTCAGACCAAAAAGAAGATTTCCATAAAACAGGCTGAGATGAATCTCTCTGAGACGAAGAAGAAGGGGTTGAAGGCGAAGATCAAGAGTCTTGAGGTGGAGAAAACCAAGTTACTCGACGCCAAGGATGCGGAGAAGAAGGATTCTGTGTCCAGTAGTTCTGTCGAAGTGACGGAGCTTGATAAGCGGATCGAGGCGACAAAGGCCGAATTGAAAGCTGAAGAGGAAAAATGTTCGACAAGTGGGTGCGCTCTCGCTGATCTTCAAGCCTCGCTTGCCGCTCTGGACAAGAAGCTCAGCAAGTTGACCGATGAGCAACAACAGCAGGCGACCAGCCTCCGCGAGATGCAGATGAAGATGCTCGACAAGGTTGAAGCCTACGAGAAGGAAAAGCGCGGGCAAAATGCTGAACTGGTTAAGATCAATGCGCTATTGAAGGGCCAACGCACCGAAGAGGAAACAATTGAACTAGCAATCAAGTCGCTCAACCTGAGCCTGACCGCGCTGAAGCGGACGAAAGAAATCGTCGAGGAAATCGCGTTCTTCTTCCAATCCTTCGCCGACTTTATGGGGCAAGTCGCGGAAGAAGCGACGCAGCAAGTGAAGAATATCGAGAACGTAGCCGGGATGGAGACTCTTCGCAAGAATCGCCTTGCGCGGCTCATCGAATCGACTGACGAGTTCTTTATCACGCAGGCAGGCGAGTGGAATGCTGTAACGATTGTCTCAGACAAGTTCACCCAGAACTTTGCCGATGGTTGGTCGAAGCTGAACAATCTGAGCGGAACCTATATCAAAGGTGTTGAACTCAATGCCTATTTACAGACGGCGTCGAACCTTCTGACGAAGATCGTAGCTGAGCGTGAGGCAGCGGCCAAACGGAAGATTGCCGATCTCGATGGCTACCGCAAACAGATCCACGCAAGCGCGGGCGCATAAATTCTCGAAGCCTTTCGTAGCAACGCACGAAGACAATAAGGCCAGGTGGTCTTTCCTGATCCCTAAATATCGTTCTGAGAGAGGCTGCGATGTGGTCTCGCTTGGTGCCATGTCCGGCCTGTTCTAGTTCGGAACAGAACGATAAATAGTTGCCCCTGAAAAAGTGCCTCTAAAATAGCTTTTCCGATTCAAGCTATGGCCTTTTAGACGAAAAACACCATTAGACTGGGGCTTGATGAATAGCGGTAGCTTGGCCTTTTTGAGTAGATTGAGGCGAGTTGGGGTCTTGAGCCCCAACATCAGCGCAAAAAATAGCCTCATCCAGAGGCTGAAGTTCCAGGCCACCGCCGCCATTAAGACATTGATAACATCACCGGTCACGCCTTTTAAAAAGTTTCTGATTAACCGAAAGTCTGATTTTAGATGACCAATGATGGGCTCAATAGCCGCCCGGCGCTGACAGCGTTTGCGCTTTTTGTCCTGTTGGTAGCGATTGTCGCGTTTAAGCGGCGGCGCGGGCAGGATGTGTGCGTCTCACCCACGGTCTTAGGGCCACGGTAACCGCGGTCGCAGACGCTAACTTTCACGGCTTTGTTGGCAGTGCGCGAGTACTTCCGGTAGGGGCTTGCTGTCATGCAGGTTGTGTGGAAGGCTGACCACGCCAACGATGATGTTGGATTTGGCGGTGGCGGCAATGGAGACTTTGTTGCCGTATTCGTAGGGTTTATGATCTTTGCCCTTTATGCCCTTTATGCCCTTTATGCCCTTTATGCCCTTTGGGTATTGCCGATGCAATACACCTCGGGTTCATGCAGGGAATAGATTTTATAGTGGTCTTTGGGTTGCTGATTGAGCACGCGTTCGTACCGGCAAGCGTAATGAGTGGATATAAGAGGTAGGCAATCCCTGTGCTATTTCTGCGAGATTTTCTAGCCGTTGAACCAGGCGATTGAGGCGTCACTTTATGTCGCTCACGGTAATAATCGCGGTCTTGCATCCCCATCAACGTATCCTTAAAAATTATATTCAGCCAACAATTCCATTACCGAACACTCACAGGAACCACAGCCTGAACAAGTGCCCGTTTTTCTGGAGATGTCGTCAAGAGTGACGACATCAATATCAATAAGCGCGATGACTTTCTCTCTAGTAGTCCCGCTGCAGTGACAAATAACGCTCTCTTGGGTGTCGGAGGGAATATCACTCATACAGAACCTTCGTGCCTACCAACTTATCCCATAGAGCTTTAACAATTACACCAGAAGCATCGCCTGGATGAATAATCTCACAGTCAGCCAGTAACTTGCTGCCTGACTCATGCAAACCAAACGCATTTTTATTGGTCATGCCGCGGCTAAAGTACAAGTTGATCAAGTCTTCTTCTTGCGTAGAGGCAATGGATTTTCTGCTTACCACCCAGAACCAACATTAGCCGATCGACTGCTTCAGTAACAGTTTCCGGATGTCTGGAATTGTCCTGAAAAAAAGTTGGCCAGTTTTTGATCAATCTAACTTAGCTCCAGTAGGGCAGGTGGCTTGAAGGGAATTGTGACGTTTTAATGACGGGGTTAAGGTTTTAGATAGCGGTATAGAAATTCCATTTGAAGATGTTAATGCTAATAATGCCATTCCGATAATTTACAAGAGGTAGCAATCCTGTTTCTAGTACAGATAAGGCACGGTATTCCGGGCGTTATCTGTTGTTTAATAAGCTTCGCAGAATTCGGAAAAAATAGTACGCTAGATTTTTAGATGATTAATAGCAGATTGAGTCTTACAACTTGACAAAGTAAGGTATCGCTATCAGTACAACGCTCCCTCCAATCAGCATCGGAACAGACTCAACAAAGTAAGGGAAGACCATTAAAGCCAAGCCTGAAAAGAACGGTATTGTCCGGTGTTGTTTTTTCCCATAGATAAAAAAGCCCAGGCCAATTGAACTAAAGACCACGCCCCACAGTAGTAACGCTTCACTCGCTATATCAATCCTCATTGCTTGAACCTTAAAACTAGTTGCGCAAGAAGCGAAGGTGTTTTTTTCCAAGCGGCAGTATATTCGATATGCGTGTGCTGACCGGGTCTACCTGAGAAGATCATTATCTAAATTTAAGCACTGATTGCTTTGGGGATGTTTTATTGGGTTGCGAAATTCAACCAAAATTAAATGCGTTCTTTCCCTAAAAATCAAATGAGGGTCAATGTCAGTTTACATCGTTGGACGCTAAGTGATTTTAAGTCCGTGGCACAGGTAGGGCACATCCAGGGCACAGGGTCAAAAATGCAGTTTGAGGGTTGATGTCAAATGGCGCGCCCTAGAAGATTCGAACTTCTGACCTCGGCCTCCGGAGGGCCGCGCTCTATCCAGCTGAGCTAAGGGCGCATTTTCAAATGCGGTAAAATGACCCTCCAGCCTTAAATTCGGATGACTGTTGCCTCCGAGGGCTGCGCTCTATCCAGCTGAGCTTACGGGCGCGTTGGGGCGTGCATTCTAACCTATCGGTTAGGTAATTACGAGAGCATTGTTTTTAGGTTGGCGAGACTGGCTTTGCCGCGTTCTTTAATAACTTCAGGTGCCAGTTGCTTTTTGTTGACCCATTCCAGGTCATCTTCGGGCAATTCGCTTAAAAACCGGCTGGGTTCGCATTCGACGATTTCGCCGTAGCGTTTGCGGTGCGTGCAGTAGCTAAAGGTTAATGTTTGCTGGGCGCGGGTGATGCCTACGTAGGCCAGGCGGCGTTCTTCATCAATGTTGTCGGTGTCGATGCTGTTTTGGTGGGGCAGGATGTTTTCTTCCATGCCGATTAAAAACACATGCGGAAATTCCAGGCCTTTGGCCGCGTGCAGGGTCATCAGGCTGACTTGGTCGCTGGCTTCTTGTTCCTGGTTACGTTCCATGATGTCCATCAGCATGATTTTGGCGACGATTTCGCTCAAGCTGTTGGTGCCGGAGGTCTGCTTGTCGGCAATGCGTTTAAGCCATTCGATCAGCTCGAAGACGTTTTTCATTTTGCGTTCGGCGGATTCTTTGGTTTTGCTGTTTTCGCGCAACCATTGCTCGTAGCCGATTTGGTTGATGCATTGTTCAATCACGCCAAAGGTGTCGCCGCGTTCGATGCGGTCGGCGGTATCCAGTACCCAATCACTAAATTTTTGCAGCCGTTGCACGGATTTTTCCGACAGCTTTTGCGCCAGGCCTAGTTCGGTGCTGGCGGCAAATAGGCTGATGTGCCGTTCATTGGCGTAAGCACCGAGTTTTTCCAGCGTGGTCGGGCCGATTTCCCGTTTTGGGGTGTTGATGATGCGCAAAAACGCAGCGTCGTCGTTTTGATTAACAAACATGCGCAGGTAGGCGAGCATGTCCTTGATTTCCGAATAGGCGAAAAACGAGGTGCTGCCACTGATGAAATAGGGAATATTGTTTTCCCGCAAGCCACGCTCAAACAACCGGGACTGATGATTGCCGCGATACAAGATCGCGTAATCTTTGTAGTCATTGCCGGTCTTGAATTTGTGATGAATCAGTTCTGAAACAATTTGCTGGGCTTCGATCAGTTCATCTCTATGGCTTAGCACCCGCAACGCATCGCCGTAACCGAGCTCGCTCCAGAGCTTTTTTTCGAAGGCATGCGGGTTGTTGGCAATTAGCTGGTTAGCGACTTTTAAGATGCGACCGGTGGAGCGGTAATTTTGTTCAAGCTTAATAACTTGCAGGCGAGTGTAGTCTTTTTGCAGTTGTTCCAGGTTTTTAGGCGAGGCACCGCGCCAAGCATAAATGGATTGGTCGTCATCGCCCACCACGGTAAAGCGGCCTAGATTACCGGCGATTAATTTAACCAGCTGATATTGGGTGACATTGGTATCTTGGTATTCATCGACCAGCAAATAGCGGATTTTGTTCTGCCATTTTTCCAGGATTTTTGGATGATCTTGTAACAGCAATACCGGCAGCAGAATCAAATCATCGAAGTCGACGGCGTTGTAGGCTTTTAAGCTGCGAGTAAAGTCTACGTAAAGGTGGGCAGCCGGGTATTCTTCAGGCGAGGCAATTAATAGCGATTGTTCCGGGGTAATAAAGGCGTTTTTCCATTGCCCTATTTGCCAGGAGTACCGGTCGAGCTGATCTATATCGCACTCTTTAGTGCTATGGCTGATTAAGTTACGCAGCAGGGTTTGTTTGTCTTGCTCATCAAACAGCGTGATTCCGGCCTTGTAAGACAAGGTAAGATATTCCGCTCGCAGTATGTCCAGCCCCAAAGAGTGGAAAGTAGACACTCGTAGCCCACGACTTTGTTGGTCGTCCAGCAGCTTAGACACCCGCGACTTCATTTCCCGCGCGGCTTTGTTGGTAAACGTTACTGCCGCAATGTGCCGGGCCGGGATGCCTTGTTTAACCAAGTAGGCGATTTTTTCAGTAATCACTCGCGTTTTGCCGCTGCCCGCGCCCGCTAAAACTAATAACGGATGGTCGATAATTTTAACGGCGGCTTGTTGTTGGGAGTTTAATTTGGACATTGTTACAAAATAAAAAACTAAGCAGAGATAGCGGCAGGGTTGTGATGCGTATAAATGAGTACATTTTGGAAAAAATACTCCTGCTTACGCAGGAGTATTAATTTTATCAGTTTGGCTGTCGACTTTAGATTGAATTGCTCGGCAGCAAGCAAATTAAGCGTCTTATTCTGTAAGACGTGTGGTAATACGTTGGTAAGTTTCTTTAAGTTCTTCACCGACAATTTTAGCTTTGGCGATAAATTCTTCAGATGTTTCTTTTGATTCGTCGGCGATTTCTGCAGCTTTATTTTTTACTTGCTGCCACTGCTTTTCGGCTTGCTCAAATTCATCGCGAGCTTCTAACGAAGCAAGATGCAGTTTTAAATTAATTTCTTCACGTTCCGTGTTCAGCTTATTTAATAAATTTTCAAAATCTTCTTTAATTGCCATGATGCACCTCGTTTTGCTTATGATAAGGATTCATTCTGAGCAGAATCGCCGTCTTTTCAGCGAAGATAGTAGAAACTATCTATTTGAAGTGTAACGCGATAAGCCACACAAAGCCATTAAGTAGAAATACCAATATTTTCCACTATAGATGTCAGGTTGAAAAATATTAATTGGAAATTTTACGAGTGATCGATAGGGAAATGTTCTTTGTCATGACTTAATTGATTACGCTAATATCTCTAAAGTTTTTCTGCTTGTATCGTAGGATAAAGTGAATCGTTATGAATAACTCAAGCCCTAATGTATATCGAAACTATTACCGTCTAAGAACAGCGAATCAATGGCGCAAAGTCCAGGCAGAACCGGGGGAGCCTGGTGCAATTAGACCTTATCTCGCCGGCAACTGGAAAATGAATATGACGCCCCGATCCGGTCTGGCCCTGGCAGCAAGGCTTTTTGACATTTGCAAGGGGGTTAAAGATGTGGATATAGGTTTGGGTCCACCATTCACAGGCCTGTCTACCCTGGCTGAATACATTAAACCGGACTTTCTTAAAGCCGAATACGATATTGGTCGCAATGTATTTCTGCTCGCCCAAGATGTTTTTTTCGAATCCAAAGGCGCATTTACTGGGGAAATTTCTGCAGAAATGCTCGCGGCTATTGGCGTCGACCGGGTCATTATCGGCCATTCGGACCGGCGCGCTAATTTGGGTAAATATTTTGGTTTCGGCTCTAGCGTGGCTAGGCGGTTGTCGAATGATTTTTTAACTCAATCATTGAGTCGACTCAAACAAAAAGACGATGCTGATCCCAAGGCAATCATGGCGCTTGAACATTTACTTGCCAAAGAAAATGAAGATGTTTTGACTGGTTTGGCCAGCTTTCTTGGCGGTGAGCTTCGTGATCGTGCCGGAGAAAGTGACGAAGCTATTAACCGTAAAGTGTTGGCCGCGTTAGCGCAGGGCTTACAAGTTATATTTTGCTGCGGTGAAAATCGTGAAGCTCGGGAAAACAACGAAACCTTCAAATTGCTGGAAAGACAAATCCGTATGGGACTTGAAGGTGTGCCCCAACGACTTATTCATGACGTGGTTATTGCCTATGAACCGCTATGGGCTATTGGGGTTGGGGCAAACCCTGCAACTCACGCCCAGATCAGTCAAGTGCATGATTTTATCCGAAATTTGATTATGGATTTGCATGGAGAGCAATTCGCAGCCTCAATCAGAATACTCTATGGCGGCAACGTTAAACCAGACAACATTGCCGACATTATGACTATTGCTGGGGTAGACGGTGCATTGGTTGGTGGTGCCAGCCTGAAAGCCACAGATTTTGGGCGAATAGTTCGTTTTGGTTTAATAGATTAAGAATTGGATCATGATGCAACGGGCTTGGTCATGGCGTATTAATGTTGAATATTTTTTAGCTAGATACTTAGAAACGGTGTAAATCATTAATTGGCGCGGTTTATATTAGTGGGAAAAGTAAATGTATATTTATTATATAAATCAATATGTTAAATATATCACGCAAACCATTTCTTTATTTTTGTTGTGACCTGATGCAATTTTTTATTGACAAGAAAATCAAGAAAAATAATAATATGCGTCTCAGTAAGGCGCCCGTAGCTCAGCTGGATAGAGTAATCGGCTACGAACCGATCGGTCGGGAGTTCGAATCTCTCCGGGCGCGCCATTGAAGAAAAAGTTTAATCCCCTGTAGCTCAGTCGGTAGAGCGGGTGACTGTTAATCACTAGGTCGGCGGTTCGAGCCCGTCCGGGGGAGCCAAGTGAATGAAAGGCTTGCAGCAATGCAAGCCTTTTTTTTGTCTGATTTTTGATCCATCCCCTGTCCAAAGATCTCAGCTTCTTGATCTTGAATTGTGCGGTTCTTATCGTCTGTTAGACTTTGTACCTAGCTGGGTCGGTCATACAGCATTATGAATTCCAAAGATAAAATATCTTTCCGCGTGTGTACTGTTCGCAATGAACGGCGATCATCAATTTATGCTCAAAACGGCTACACATGCCATGTCATCAGTGATCGCATGTACTGAATTGTGGCTAGCATGAAGTTATTAAACATCCCACCCCTGCATATCTTTAAGAGGCAACACGTTTTGAGTTTACATAGTTACCAGTCGGTCGATCGCGAACAATTAGCCAAGGACATCACCAAACTCCACCAACAAGCCTTAGCCAATATTGGGGATGCGGATCTTAGCCATTTAAAAAGAATGGAACGATGGGGGAAGATTTGCTCGGTCATCGGTTATGGCACAGCTTGGATTTTTCCTAATCCGATTTCTGCGCTCCTCATCAGTCAGGGCAGTTTTACGCGATGGACACAAGTAGGACATCCTATCGTTCATAAAGCCTATGACAAACTTGAAGAGCCAAGTAAACATTACACCAGCAAAAAATTTGCCCAGGGTTGGCGACGCTTTCTTGATTGGCCGGATTGGATGACTCCCGCCGGCTGGCATCACGAGCATGACTTACTGCATCACTATAGCTTGGGTGAAAAAGCCGATCCCAATAATGCCCAACACAACATGGAATGGCTAAGACAATCAAGTCTGCCGATGTGGCAACGCTATGCGATTGTGGCGTTGTTTTCGGGCATCTGGAAAATTATTTATTACACCCCGCGTACCCATAAAGAAATGCATCTAAATGCTGCCCGGCAACAGGGTAAACCCGTGCCAGTAATGACACGTACCGGTGCATGGAGCCTATTTACTCAACAAGGGCGGGCGTTGTGGCTACAAAGTATTTTGCCTTATATCGCCTATCGATTTGTATTGTTGCCGTTGTTGTTTTTGCCGCTGGGCACGTTTGCCGCCGTTAGTGTGTTGATTAATTCCATACTGGCGGAAATTTTCACCAACATGCACAGTTTTTTGGTGATGATCCCGAATCATGCAGGGGATGATGTGATGATGTTTGATGAAAAAGCGAAAGGGAAGGGGGAGTTTTATTTGCGGCAGATTTTGGGGTCAGTTAACTATCCAACCGGCTCTAATTTCAACGACTTTTTTTATGGCTGGTTGAATTATCAAATCGAACATCATTTGTGGCCGGATTTGCCGTTAAGTCAATACCAACAATTACAGCCGCAAGTGCAGGCGTTGTGTAAAAAACATAATATCCCTTATTGCCAACAGTCTGTGTTTAAACGGCTATTGAAAGCGGTGGATGTTATGGTAGGAAAAACCTCAATGCTGAAGCCGGTGGTAGTGTAATAAACCAAGCTGCTAGTGAACTTTTAAGCTGCTTTTAGTTAACCACGCCCCCAATGATTAGAATCGATGGGGGCAAGTAAATGAATGCATGCTTCAATAAAGCCGCAAATCAAAAACCGCAATAGCTGCTTTCCTTAATCGAAAAACCCCATCACACGCGCTCTTAGCTATGAGTGTGTTACTGTCCAATAAGCTCGTTTATCGATAATGGCTCTGGCTTTATCGATTAAATGCTGCAACATCAAAAAATCCATATAGGCATTTTCAGTGCATTGTAGGTTGTACAGCTGATCAATCAGCTCTTGGAAAACGTGCGCATAAAACATGAATCATGTTTTATGATGTTGCATTACCAACACAATTTATGCCGAATTGATGCACAACACCTATTTCGATGAGCAATAACAACAATACCTTAATCGAATTGACCGCACATGTGCAGTTTCAGTCTTTATTGGCAGAGCTATCTGCTAGTTTCGTTCGTATTTCACCCGATAAAGTCGACCAAGAAATCCAGAAGAGCCTACAGCGGATTGCCGAAAACTTGGACATTGATCAAGTTAGCTTGGGGATGATCACAGCCGATAGGCATGATTTCTATTCGAAATATACCTATGCTAAATCTGGTACAAAGCCGTGGGAAGCTGAGTCACTGATGTCTGAAATCCCTTATGTGACCCGAGTTCTCCTGGGAGGCCAACCCTTTATCATGCACGACGTGGATGAATTGCCCGCGGAAGCCGCTGAAGATAGAGAAGGCTTTCTTCGTTATGGGGTTAGAGCTGATTTAATCTTTCCTTTTATCGTGGGTGGACATTTGACCGGTGGTATTGGTTTTGCGTCAGCACATCCCAGACAATGGAGTGATGCCATTGTGCGGGGGTTGGGACTGATTGCCGATGTGTTTGCCAATGTTTTGGAACGGCAAATGGCCGTACAAACCTTGCAAGATAAAGAGGAGCAAATGCGATTAGCTGCAGAAGCCGGCAACATTGGTCTTTGGGTGTGGAATATTCCGCAGGATACGATATGGGCGACCGAAAGAGCGCGAAAGTTGTATGGCGTAATGGATCACGAAAAACTGAATTTGCAACGTTTTCTGGATTGCTTGCATGCAGAAGATAGGCAACGAGTCAGTGCAACGGTGCAAAGGCTATTGCAGGGCGCAACTGAGCTGCGTGATGAATATCGCGTGGTGCATCCTGATACCAGCGAGCACTGGATCTGCGCCAGCGGTCGTTGCCTAGCTGGCGCAGATGGCCAGCCCGAACAATTGATGGGTGCCAGCTTAAATATTACCGAGTTTCGGAGTACCCAATTAGCGCTGGAGCAGTCTAATAACGAACTCAACACCGCGCTGGAAGAAATTCATCGTCTTAAAGACCAGGTGCAACAGGAAAATATTTACCTGCGCCACGAAATATCGGGGCAACAGGATTTAGGGAGAATCGTCTACGGCAGTCCGGCAATGCAGCTGATTACCAGCCAAGTAGAACAAGTCGCACCTACGCCGGCTTCGGTGCTTATTCTGGGGGAAACAGGCACTGGTAAAGAGCTGCTGGCAACCGCTATCCACAAAGCTAGTTCACGCAAACATCGCCCAATGATTCGCGTAAATTGCGCTGCCATTCCTGCTGCACTAATAGAGAGCGAACTGTTCGGACGTGAAAAAGGCGCTTACACTGGCGCGCTTTCCAAGCAGATTGGCCGCTTCGAACTAGCCCATGGTTCAACGTTGTTTCTCGATGAGATAGGCGAGTTGCCCCTGGATGCCCAAGCGAAAATACTGCGGGCGTTGCAAGAAAAAGAAATCGAGCGTTTGGGGAGTCCAATACCGATCAAGGTAGATGTACGAGTGATCGCTGCGACCAACCGTAATTTGGTGCAGGAAGTTGCTGAGGGGCGTTTTCGTGAAGATCTTTATTACCGACTGAATGTGTTTCCTATTCAGGTACCACCGCTCCGCGACAGGCGGGAAGATATCCCAAAATTGGTCGAGATGTTCATAGACGAGTTTGCCAGAGCCATGGACAAATCGATCGATGTAGTGGCTAAAGCCAGTTTGCAGGCGCTGTGCAACTATGATTGGCCGGGTAATATTCGTGAATTGCGTAATGTCATAGAGCGGGCCGTGATTCTTGCCAGAGGGCCGGTGCTTAAAATTATGCTGCCTAATGATGCACTGACGGCTGCGCTGCCCACACATGCCAAATTGCTATCGCTTGAGGAGGTCGAGCGTGAGCATATTCTCCGAGTATTGGATTCCAGCGGCTGGCGAGTCCGTGGCCAAGGCGGTGCAGCTGCGATTCTTGGGCTTAATCCTAGTACGCTCGAAAGCCGCATGCTCAAGCTTGGCATTCGCAGGCCGTCTTCTTCTTAAAGCGAATTTTCGGGGAATCCACGATATTTCGGATAACTTCTATGTCTCGGATTAGGCAGTGAGTTGATCTATTTAACTTAACCTACTGTTTACCCTTTGTTTTTCGAACAAAGCCCCCCGTCTCTAATTTCGGCATTACTTTTGCTCCATATTTATTCATGATCTAACTGTGCTTCGTGTTAAGGCGGGTAAAACCAAGCCGATTAATAACACCGCAAGGCAATCTCTCGCCATCATGCATATTAGATTTATCTGTTGGGCTTATGCTCTTCCTGTCGGTATTGGGTGGGCAACGAAGGTCTATTAATACTTTTAACACACGACAGAGGAATGACTAATGAGAGCTTTACAATTCAAAACGCATCGATCAAATCAAAATCAAAAAGGCCGCTATTTCGGGCCAATCATTTGTTTGTTGTTGATGTTTTTACCGATACTGGCTGGCTGCCAATCCATCGGTGATTCCCGGGCTGACTCAACGACCAATGCTGCGCAAATCGATAGTGATGTCAGTGCTGCTCTGAGCGAACTATACGAAACCACACCCGCAGCCAGAACGTTGGCGGCAAAAGCCAAAGGGATATTGGTATTTCCAAATGTCGTTAAAGCCGGATTTATCGGCGGTGCCGAATACGGCAAGGGCGCCATGCGTAAAAAAGGCCGAACTACCGGTTACTACAATATCGTCGCCGGATCTTATGGTTTGCAAGCCGGGGTGCAAAAGTTCAGTTACGTGATGTTTTTTATGAATGATGCCGCGCTGGCCAGTCTGGATAGTAGCAGTGGTTTTGAAGTCGGTGTGGGCCCGAATATCGTAATTCTGGATGAAGGCATGGCCAAGAAAGCCACTACTACCACGCTGCGTGATGATGTGTATGCCTTCGTATTTGGCCAAAGAGGCTTAATGGCCGGACTGGGTCTACAGGGTTCCAAGATCACCCGTATCAATCCTTGAGGGTGATGAAGTCAATTAGCAAGTAACAGTGCTCTACCCCTATTTTTCTAATAAGCAGGAGAATCAACGATGGTGCGCATTAGCAATCAAAACATAGTGGCTATTTTCGGGCTGGCATTCGCTCTGTCCATGTCGGCCTGTACGCCAATCAAACAAGCAAGAGATGTCAAGCAATCAGGTTTTCTGGGCGATTATTCGGCGTTGCAGGAAGGCAAAGAAGGCGAGGCACTGAAAATATATATTAATCCGCAGTATCAACAATCCTGCAAGGGCTATGACAAAGTGATTATCGAACCGGTTACTATTTGGGTGCGGGAAAACAGCGATTTAGCCGAACTTCCGGCCGCCGATCGCCAAACCCTGGTGAACCATCTGCACGGTTCACTGGTTAGTGAAATGGGTAAACATTACCAAATCGTAAACACACCGCAGCCCGGCACCTTGCGGATTAAAACCGCGATTACCGAAGCCGAAGGCTCTTGGGCCACCCTGGACACTGTGTCATCGTTCGTGCCCCAGTTATTGGTGATGTCGAAATTGAAAGAAGTGGCGACCGGTACCGGCACTTTTGTCGGCAAGGCCAGCGGTGAAGCCGACATAACCGATGCGATAACCGGTGAGCGTATCGCCGCGGCAGCCGATCGTATCGTCGGCGCGAAATCAGTCACTGGTGTGACCAGTAAATGGGACGACGTTACCCGAGCTTTTGACTTTTGGGCGGGACGCATGGCTTACCGCTTGGTGAACTGTGGCGCCATGCCGCCGGAGTAATAATCTTGCTTAATTAGTTTCAATTAACTGACTCAATACAGGAGCGCAAAAAAATGAATTTCAAACACAGAACAATCCGTAACAGTTTGGTGGCAGGCATTTTATTGCTGAGCACGGGATCGATGACAGCATGGGCTCAAGGTGCGCTAATGATTTACCCTGCAGCCGGTCAAAGCCCTCAGAAACAACAGCAAGACCAGTATCAGTGCCATAGTTGGTCAGTTCAGCAATCCGGTTATGACCCCACTAATCCACCGGCGCAAAGTTCAGGGCCATCTTTTGGCAGTTCAGCTAAAGAAACCTTACGCGGTGGCGCTCGTGGTGCGGCTGCGGGCGCAGCGATTGGTGCGATTGCCGGAGATGCGGGTAAAGGTGCGGCAATAGGCGCCACCGCTGGCGGTTTGAAGCGCGGCTTTCAGGAGCGTGATAGACAGTCGCAAGCCGCATCGGCGCCGCCTCCCGGTCTGGATAACTATAATCGGGCGATGAAATCCTGTCTGGGAGCGCTGGGCTATTCGGTTAATTAACAACTCCGACTGACAGGGTTAATCTCTTGGCAACCAATTCTTCGGCATTCCAAGTGTTCCAACAGAATATGCCGGATTTCCTCGATAACCTCGGGTTGGCCGGTTCCAGCACCACCATGTTCGGAAATGGCCTCATTGATGTGGATGCGTAGGTAGGCAACACACCGTTTCACTGCGCTAGCGATCCTTTTATTAGGTCGTTAGCGAGAGAAGTAGAGCTTGTCCTCGTTAGTGCAGGGGACCGCTGGGGCCGCCGAAGGCATAGCGGTCGCGCAATATTTCTGATTTTAAGATAATCAATTTTTGGCACATTTAATGGTTACTCATTGGGCATGATTGAACTGCATCTGACTCTTAAAGTTCCGCTAAAAAAGGTCCGCGCCATGACTGAAGCATTGCAAGCGCTTGCCAAAAATGTGCGTTCAGAGCCTGGGTGCGTCAATGTAGAACTGTATAAAACTGTAGGCTCGCCATGCACCCTTTGTTATGACGAAATTTGGGAGTCGGAAATAGGACTACGCCGAATGATTGTTTCCAAACATTTCAGTCAATTAGCGTCCTTGATGGAACTTTCCACCGAACCGCCCAATTGCCAGTTTCGGTTTATTAGTCAAACTCATGGGCTTGAATTTGCCGAGCAGGTAAGAGGTGGCCTGCCTACATAATTAATGGCATTACTCATACAAACTTAAAGCAGTATCGAACAGTGGTTTGGTCAGTTTGTGCAGATTGCCAACCGTAAACCCGGCGAAGCGATAACCGACCCGGTGCCGTTTACGTTAAGACCGTTTTGAAGGTAATAACCAGTTTATCTAGCCAACCTTGTAAAGATTTTCCAAGCAAAGGACAGAAAGCATGAAAAAGCATTTACTGATCACCGCAAGCATAATAGCTCTGGCATTGGTCTATGAGCCGATGGCTGTCGCTAAAAGCAACACCCAATCCATTACTAACGGTCGCCTTGATCGTACAATTCTGCCGATTGCTGACCCCATACCTCTCGTCAGCAAGGTGTTAGATGTTCGCAACGCCAAAGCGCCGCCACGTTTCGAAGTAAAAGCGCCGAACGGTGCGCCCAACGTATTGTTGGTGCTACTTGATGACCTGGGCTTTGCGGGCACCAGTACCTTCGGCGGTCCCGTCGCCACGCCCACCTTTGAACGGATTGCCAACGAGGGGGTGCGTTACAACAATTTCCACACTACCGCCGTTTGTTCGCCGACGCGCGCCGCGCTCAAAAGCGGACGTAACCATCACGTTAACAACATGGGCGGAATTATCGAGACGGGCACCGCTTTCCCCGGTAATACCGGCCAAATCCCCAACAACGTCGCTCCCGTCGCTGAGATGTTGCGCCTTAATGGTTATGCCACCGCGGCCTTCGGTAAGTGGCACGAAACAGCGGCTTGGGAGGCCAGCGTGGCCGGACCTTTCGACCGTTGGCCGACCCGCCAGGGATTTGACAAGTTTTATGGCTTTTTGGGCGGCGAGACCAACCAATGGTCGCCGTTCATCTATGACGGTACTCATCCGGTCGAATTACCTAATGATCCGAACTATCACTTCCTGACCGATATGACAGATCAGGCGGTTGCTTGGATCAAGTATCAAAAAGCATTGACGCCCGAAAAGCCATTCTTTACCTATTTCGCGCCGGGCGCTGTGCATGCGCCACATCATGTGCCGAAGGAATGGATCGCGCGTTGGCAAGGCAAGTTCGATCAAGGCTGGGACAAACTACGCGAAGAGATTTTGGTTCGGCAGATCGCCAACGGTACCGTGCCTAAAGATACTCAACTAGCGCCTAAACCCGAGGCGATTCCCGCATGGGATTCGCTGTCGGCCGATGAAAAGCGGCTCTATGCGCGGCAGGCGGAAGTGTTTGCCGCCTTCGTCGATATGACCGACCATGAAGTTGGCCGGGTTATCAAGGCCATTGAAGACATCGGCCAGCTCGACAACACCCTCGTTCTTTTCGTTTATGGCGACAACGGTACCAGTGCCGAGGGCGGTCGCAACGGCATGTTTAGCGAGATGACCTACTTCAACGGGGTGCAGGAAACAGTACCGGATATGCTCAAAGTGCTGGATAAATGGGGTAGTCCGGAAACCTATCCGCACATGGCGGCAGGTTGGGCGGTGGCATACGACACGCCTTACCAGTGGACCAAGCAGATTGGTTCAGATTATGGCGGCACCAAAGTCGGCATGGCGGTTCGCTGGCCCAAGGGCTTTAAAACTAAGGGCGAGCTGCGGACACAGTTTCATCATGTCGTAGATGTTGCCCCGACTATTCTTGAGGCTGCCGGCCTACCTGAACCTAAAGTCGTCAATGGCATTAAACAGCGGCCGATGGATGGTGTCAGTATGGCTTACAGCTTCGATGATGCAACAGCGAAAGATAGGCATACCACCCAGTACTTCGAAATGTTCGGCAACCGGGCCATGTACCAGGACGGCTGGTATGCTCGTACCATCCACAGGGCGCCATGGGAGATGAAGCCGCGTCGGCCGCTGTTAGATGACATTTGGGAGTTGTATGACACCCGTACAGATTTCAGTCTGGTCAACAATCTGGCGGAGCAACAACCGAAAAAGCTGAAAGATCTGCAAGCGCTTTTTATCAAAGAGGCCGAGAAGAACCACGTGCTGCCGATCGACGATCGAGTTGTTGAGCGCATCAATGCGGAGTTGGTAGGCCGCCCCGACCTGATGGCCGGACGCACTTCACTGACGTTGGCGCAAGGTATGACCGGAATGAGTGAGAACGTGTTCCTTAATATCAAGAACAAGTCCAAAACCATCACAGCGGAACTGGATATTCCTGAAAACGGCGCCAATGGTGTCATCATCGCTCAGGGCGGACGTTTTGGCGGCTGGAGTTTGTATGTCAAGGACGGTAAACCGGCCTACACCTATAACTTTTTGGGGTTGAACAGTTACACCGTCAGCGCTCAGGAAGTGTTGCCAAAAGGCAAAACCAAACTGGTGTTCGATTTTGTCTATGACGGTGGCGGACTGGGCAAAGGTGGTCTGGGCACTTTATTTGTCAATGACCAAAAGCTCGCGGAAGGCCGGATCGAAAAAACCCAACCTATGATTTTCTCTGCCGATGAGACCGCTGATGTGGGTATCGACGACGCTACACCGGTTGTGGTCGGCATAGGCGAAGGTGCAGCTACTCGCTTTACCGGCAAAATCGAGAAAGTCACGATCGACGTGAAATAAGCGGCTGGGAGTAGGTGCGTCGGTGCGCGCCTACTGTTTAGCAAATGAATAGCTATGGAGCTTAAACTGATGATGCAAAAAACCAAACTAGCCACGGCGATCGCAGTGACATGCGGCTTGTTAACAGGAACCGCAGTTGCCAAACCGGCCAAGCCAGCGCAGTACAAGATGACCACGGCAGTTCCCGCAGGCATCGCGATGCCGGATCAGGTCAAGACCCGCTTGGGCACCCTAAAATTTTTCGACGGTTTTCCGGATGATGCCAGCGTCGAAAAACTGTACGACAACCTGGACTTTCAACGGGCGGTTCAGGCCTATCTGCTGGCTTTGCCCGCCGTCAGTCAGGTTGCTAATCGAAACGAAATTCTCAAGTTGGGGCCGGCTAATACCACTGTGCCGATTTTTGAAAATCGCATGGATTCAAAGTCGCTATTCCTGACTCCCAATACCGAAACTCCCTACAGCTGGATGTGGCTGGATCTGAAAGATGGTCCGATCGTACTGGAGACGCCACCGAAGGTATTGGGTGCCATCAACGACATGTGGTTTCGCTGGGTGGTCGACATTGGCCTTACCGGACCGGATAAGGGCGAAGGCGGCAAGTATTTGATTTTGCCTCCTGGCTATAACGGTGACATTCCAGAGGGTTATATTGTCGTCAAGTCGCCCACTTTTAGCTTGTGGGCGCCATGGCGCAGCTTCGTGGTCGATGGCGATCCCAAGCCGGGTGTGGATTTGGTCAAACAGCATACGCGAGTTTATCGTCTGGCCGATGCAGCCAATCCGCCGCAGATGAACTTTGTCAATGTCTCCGGCAAGGATTTCAGCACGGTCGCCCCGGCGGATTACCAATTCTGGGAATATCTGAACCAAGTGGTGCAACAAGAACCTAGCGAATCGCTCGATCCAGTCACGCTTGGCTACTACGCCTCCATTGGTATTCAAAAAGGCAAGCCGTTTGAGCCGGATGCGCGGATGAAGAAAATCCTCACCGAAGCGGCGACCGTCGGCGACGCCACCGCCCGCGCCAATGCCTACCGGATGCGTCAGCAGGAAGCCTTTTATTACGAAGGCAGTTCCTGGCAACTACCCTTCCTCGGTGGCTACAAGTTTGAGACGCAACCTGGGGTACGTAACCTGGATGGCTACAATCTTTACTACTTTATGGCCACCGGCGTCACGCCAGCCATGGAGTCGAAGATGGTGGGACAAGGTTCGCAATACGCATGGACCGCCAAGGATGCCAAAGCTAAACCGCTCGATGGTGGCAAGAACTATAAATTGCACCTGCCGCCGAATATCCCGGTGAAAAACTTTTGGTCGGTGATTTTGTACGACAACCAGACCCGCTCCATGCTACAGACTGATCAGCAGTTTCCCAGTATCAGCAGCCAAAATAAGGATCTGGTGGTCAACGCCGATGGCTCGGTGGACATCTACTTTGGCCTCAAGGCGCCATCCGACAAAGTTAACTGGTTGCAAACCGTTCCCGGCAAGGGCTGGAACACGATTCTGCGCCTGTACGGCCCGCTCGACCCTTGGTTCGATAAAAGCTGGCGACCGGGCGAGATTGAACAGGTGAAGTAGCACGCTAACGGGGCATTGCACAGTCTCCAAAACGCGTGCGCCAACCGGCAAAACTAAACACTACGTTCACGATTACAACTACTTTGAGACCATTGAGAAACCCATTAAAAAGGAACAGCAACACCCAATAAATCGTTAACTACATTGCAGCCTGACAATCACTTCAAGGCATCTGGTTGGTTCGATGCTACTGATGAACCTGTTTTGAGCGTAGCCGAAGGGCATGAACGGATGATTTTTAGAGATTCCCTTTGGTATTTTTAAGAAAGGAGAAAATTACATGAGTACTTTATTTTTAAAACCATCACCTACAGGAGGTGAGCAATGATAAAAACACTACAAAAGGGCACGCGTAACGTACTATGCTTGGCGATTTTAGCAACACTGGCAGGTTGTGCCGAGCATCAGGCTGTGACGCAATCAGATACTTTGGCGTCGCCTGCTGCTGTTCCTCAAACGACAGTACAGGAACCTACCGAGGCCAAGGATCTTCTATTACGTATGGCCAATTACTTGGCAAAGGCTCAGAAATTTACTGTCGCCATGACAGATAATTACGATACCTTTCAAGCGTCCGGTCAAAAAATAGAATTTGGCGAGAAGCGTAATATTACTGTTAGTCGACCCAACGGACTGCGTGTCGATCTGGAGGAAAGTAACGGTGAAAAACACGTTTTTCTCTATGACGGCAAGGATATGACGGTATTTAACCCTTCGCAAAATGTTTACGCGCAGGCCGCCAAGGCAGGGGGTATTGATGAGGCCGTTGTATATCTGCTGAAAGATCTGCACATGCGTCTGCCTTTAGCGGCATTATTACTTAGCCGTTTTCCAGCGGAAATCGAAAGCCGCACTCAGACCTTGGATTACGTGGAAAAAACCACTATTCACGGTGTGCCTACTCATCATTTGGCTGGACGCACGGAAACTGTTGATTACCAGGTGTGGATACCAGAAGGCACTCAGCCATTACCACTGCGTATCGTGCTAACGTATAAAAATGCCGAAGGGCAGCCGCAGTTCAGCGCGCAATTCTCAGATTGGAATTTATCGCCTACTGTCAGCGCGTCTGAATTTGCTTTCACGCCACCCGCAGGAAGCCGGAAGATTGCCTTCGCTGCTCAAGTAACCAATATCGCCCCTGCAGCGATAGCGACCCCAGAAGCTATAGGAGGTAAACAATGAACATTAAGCTTAATTCGATCGTGACAGCGATGGCCGCATCGTTTGTGATCTTGGCAATTTCTGCGGATGACGCTACTGCTCGTGGTTTTGGCGGTGGTGGGGGCGGCGGAGGCGGCTATTCTCGTGGTGGCGCAGCTGCGAGTGGTAGTTTTTCCTCTGGTGCAGGTCGAACAGCGCCTTCAGCATCGACGGCATCCAGTCGCTCACAGGCTGCTCAAACTGCTTCAACTAATCGATCGGCAACCGCTCAAACGGCGTCCACAAATAGGGCTGCGACGCAGCAAGGCATGCAATCTACGTCCACGGCCAATCAGGCGCAACGTCAGGATTCCTCGGCTGAGAACCAACAGCAGCGTCAAGCAACCTCATCGCAAAACCAAGGCCAGCGGCAGAATTATTCCAATCAAAACGTGCAAACGCGGCAGCAAACTGCCCAGCAATATCATGGAAGCTATCCTCCTCCAGCGGGTTACTATCCACCACCACCGGCTGGTTACTACAACAATAACAATAATAGTTGGGACGATGGCGAAGTGGCCGCTGTGGCCGTGGGCTCCGCAGCTATCGGTGCAGTAGCCGGTTATGCCGCCGGGCAATCGAACACATCGCAAAGCCAGTCTACAGCGCCCGCCACGACTGTAGTGTACACAGCCCCGCCACCGGCGAGTGGAGGATTGCCTTGTAACCCTAATACGTCGGTGGTTAAAGGCGTGACGTATTATCAGTGCGGTACCAATTGGTATACCCAGGCCTACGGTAACGGTGGTGTCGTTTATATGCCGGTACCGGCGCCGTATTAGATAAAGTGGATTGAGTTGAAGTCATTTGGGCCGGATCTATCGATCGGCCCAAACCTTTTTGACCATTTAGAGATGCCAATGTCAAAAGAAAACGGTTCGCTAATGAACAAAGGAAACTTCAAACTCGAGCGTTGCAATGCATTGACCGACGGTGTCTTTGCCATCGTAGTAACGCTGCTGGTGTTGGGTATAGACGTACCTGTCGATCACAATTTTACCGAAGATGGGTTTTATAAATTTCTGGAACGTATTAGCTATGAGGTTTTGCTGTATACGATTAGTTTCTGGCTTGCTGCCACTTACTGGCTGCAGCACGCGGCAATCATGCATTATTACCGTGAAGGAAACCGCGCCCTAATTTGGCTTAATTTGTTGTTTCTGTTTCCTGTGACATTGTTGCCTTTTGCTACTCAACTCAGAGGTACTTACCGTTACGAAGAGTTGATGACCGTGCTGTTTGGTGTTCTGCAAATAATGATCGGGCTTGCTCTTATCGCGATATGGAACTATTCCAAGTCCAACCCCCAGCTATTAATTTGCCCGATAGACGATGCCTTTCGCAGAAAGGTGATTTTGAGAATGCTGGTCAGCCCAATCATTATCAGTTTTATCGCTATTGCGCTTTCGTTTGTAAGCTTACATGCCAGCGCACTGTGTTTTTTGAGTATCCCTTTGCATTATTTGTCACACCGTCAAATCGACCAAAACTGGATTGAGTCTTCGCCGCGTGAAGACTAATCCAAGCCTGTTTGCTTTCGATTTCAACACTCTTTGACATATAACTAACGCTACGCTCTTTCTCCCTCTTCCCCCTAAAGGGCATACAGGAAGAGCATTTTTAGAGGTTGCGATAAAGTAAATGCAAGCTCAATCGATTTTTTCCAATGCAGGGGGATTAGCTTTGAATAACTCTGCGACAAGCTCGAGTTGAGCCGAAAATTGAGGTATCTCAGGGATTTTCCAGGCTTTGCCAATAACGCGGGACAATAAATTATTCAACCAAGGACGGTCCGATTTTGCTTGATGAATGATAAATCTGTATGACTCGCCATCATTGAATACTGCAAAGTCTTCCAAACAAACATCAATCGTGTCTTGTTCGCCGTAGAGCCTTGTTTGTACATAGACTTTGCGAGCTTCAATATCAAAATTAAATGCTGTTAATTCTGCAATGCCTTTTAGGACAATATTTGCCACCCAAATAATCAATATATCGGGTGTCAATTTTATTACTATTTTTAATAAACTGGATTTGATGCTCATTTTTAGCCTTCCTTTTCAAACAGGGTGAAATTTTTAATTTTACGCATTATTAGCTTGATGGGTTCACAAATGTTACAAAAGGAAACCTCTAAAACCCAGCATTTCGACTATTCGACAAACTTACAACTTGGAATGGGTATTCGTCAGCTATTGGGCGCATAACCTAATTTGTTAGAAGTTTTGCATCGTCGCATCAATCTGCACAGATTGACTGCCCTTACAAAAAGGGCATTTTCTTCAGCAGTTTTTGGTTGTTCAGTGTTAGTTCAGCGGCCGCATGGGCTAATGAGTCGAATGTTCATTTCAGTGGCAGTTTGCTTTGGGAATTAGCATTCTCAAGATGTCTCTGCCTAAGCAACTTAATCTCCAGCGCAGTCCAGTATGTTCATACTATTAAGGAGCACTAAAATGAAAAAAATCGCCATATTTCTGATGCTGGTTATGATCGTTGTCTCAGAAAGTGTTTTTGCTAAAGACCCATTTCATTGGGAATTTATCAATGTCGAAATCGATCTGCAGGAAAATGGCGATATGGTGGTTAAAGAAACGCAGCAATATGTGTTTGATTCAGCTTACAGCGATTTGCGTTATCGCTGGATTCCTCTTGACGGGATTGACCGCATTACCGACATTTTAGTTACCGAAGACGGTAAGCCACTCAATATTAAAACTGATATTGAAAGTGACCGGCAATGGATCCAATGGACAAGGCCGGTTAATGGCCCGGAAATTCAAACATTTGTGCTTAATTATCGGGTGGTAGGTGGTGTTGCCATGCATAAAGAGGGTGATGTGTTGCATTGGACGGCGGTTTTTAAAGGTCATTCCGCCCCCGTCAATGCGACCAAAGTCACCGTAAAATACCCACTTAATTTGGTAGGACATGTGCAGTCTTATCAAAGTGCCATTCCTAAAAAATTAAATAGCCAGACGGTAGAGTTTGTCTACGAAAAACCGTTGTTGGCAAATCAGGGCTTTGATGTTGCCGTTACCTTTACCAGCGGAATTCTAAATGTGCAAAATGATAAAACTCACGAAGTAGTTTCTAAGGAAGTATCAATTGGGCTGGGCTTGATATTGTTAAGTGGATTAATCGGTAGCTTGTATGTCACTAAGCAAAGTCATAGACCCGTTGGTATTGAAGGTGGCGAGGGCGGGGCAGGGGCCTAGTTGTGAAGGTTCCGGCAATTAAATTATGCCGTTGGCTGAGCGGAGTCGAAGCCAACGGCCTATGTTGTAAGCTTTAAAAAATCTCTCAACAGATTTTCCAGAGCGTTGGCGCTCTCCGTATTCACGTTAATTACAAATTGCTGTTCTTCCGGCATTAAGGGCTGGGCGGTTTTTTGTTGGCGATAAAGCACATCGGTGGTGGCTTCCGAGGCATCATGTTGCCGTTGCTGGAGTCGTTTGGTTAATTCGGCATTGGATGCCTGAACATGGATAATGAAAAACTTTAACCCTTCGTCCGCAGCTAGTTGGCGGAATTGGTTGCGCTGTTCGAATTTAAGAAAAGTGGCATCAATGATGGTACTAAAACCGGCATCCAGTGTGGCTTTAGCAAGTTCAATAAGACGTTGATATGTTTTCAGCCCTGCATCTTGCGTATACAACCCCGTATCAATTCCACTACTGGATTGCTCTTGTGCCTGGTAGCCAAAAAGTCGTTTGCGCTCTATATCCGAACGTATCTGCAGTGCTCCTATGTGTTCAGCAAGCTGACTGGCAAAAGTTGACTTGCCGGATCCGGAAAATCCGTGGGTAATTATCAAAACCGGCTGGTTATAATTAATAAAGCGCTCTGCCAGATTTGCATACTTCGTGTAATCGGAATGTGCTTGTTTACAAATAGCATCATCAGCTGACTGCGACATGCGCAACAGCGACACTTTCGCCCGTACCAGCGCGCGATAAACCAGATAGTACCTAAATAATGCCAGACCCTGATAATCACCGGTGCGTTGTAAATACTGGTTAATAAATCGGTGTGCGTAGCGGTCATAACCACAATGCTGTAGATCCATAAATAAAAAAGCCACTTCGCTGATGACATCAATCCAACGCAGCATCGGATTAAACTCAATGCAATCAAATACGGTGACCTTGCCATTAATCAGCGTCATATTGCCCAGGTGCAAATCGCCATGGCATTCTTTTATATCGCCTTGCTGTTTGCGTTGTTGCATCAGCGCCGACTTTTTATGCCATTCCTCATCGCCCCATGCCTGGATAACTTGAAGCTGCTGTTTTGCATGGTTATCAATCAATAGCGGCCTGATATGGTCAAAATTTTCCACAAACCAATGCTTAATGTTGTCAGGCTCGCCATAAGGTGATGTGTCGCCGGCTGTTGCAATCGAGTCATGAAAATCGGCAATAATCGTGACAATTTGATCGATCTCATTCCTGCTTAATTCCCCCTGTTCTGCTCGTTCGCTCAAAATAAACCCGGCGGGAAATTGGGTCATTTTAACGGCGTATTCAATAGCTTCGCCCGAGCCGCCCAGTTTAGGGTGATCCGGCTGTCCGGTTATTGCGACTACTTCAAGATACAAATCGGCTGCCAAACGGCGGTTGAGCCGACACTCTTCCCGGCAACAAAAAAGCCGTTTCTCCAGCGTCGAAAAATCCAGAAAGCCAAAATTAACAGGTTTTTTGATTTTGTAAGCGTATCGACCGGTTAACAGCACCCAGGAAATATGGGTTTCAATCAAGCTGATAGAGCTGGGCGCATGGTCATAAACACGGGGTTCGCACAGTGCTTTAATTAAAGGGGCCGTGGTATTAGAAGTCGTTTTACTAATTAATGACGTATTCATAATCCAACTCTCAATAAAAATTGCAAAGGTTTAAAACGTTCTATGTTCGGTTTAATAGGGCTTTTGCGCTATGATTCGACTAAAAAAATCAACGAGGAGGCAAAGAACATGATCGACCCAAACGGATTTTTTATTCAGTTTATAAAACTGGCCGGCCCATTCTGGCATTCTGAGAACAAATCTACCATTCGTAGGCTCAGCTTTGGTTTGTTTGTACTGACTGTTCTGCAAATTGCGATTGCGGTAGTCATTACCGAGTGGAGTGCGGCATTGTTTAATGCCTTGGACCAGCACTCTATGTCCGGTTTATATACGCAGATAGGTCTGGTAGTACTGATTTTTATTGCCAATATTTACGTTACCACTACACATTTTCAAGTCAAACGTCGCTTGCAGTTAAGTTGGCGTAACTGGCTTACAGATCGCTTGATTGGTCAATGGATGGACAACGGACGACATTTTCAGGTGATACATGTGGTCGGCAAACACGATAATCCCGATGGTCGTATTGCCGAAGATGTCCGTATCGCCACCGAATCGGCGATTGATCTTTGTCATTCGTCAGTTTATAGCCTGTTATTACTGGCCAGTTTTACCAAAATTCTGTGGACGCTATCTGACGTAGTCACCCTGGATTTTCTGGGTTTTTCAATTCCTATCTATGGGCATTTAGTGTGGCTAGCGTTGATATATGCGACTACTGCTTCGATTTTAGGTTGGTGGATAGGTCGACATTTGACCGCAGCAACCGATGACAGGCAAACCATGGAAGCCAACTTTCGCTATGGATTAGTCAATGCCCGTGAAAATTCCCTGGCTATTGCATTGGTACATGGTGAAGCCAATGAGCAACAACGGTTTCGCAAACTGTTTCAGGATATTGTCTGCGTCTGGAATCGGCAAACCATCGCATGGGCTAATATTTTCAAATTCTCATCCGGCTACTCGGTATTGTCTATGGCGTTTCCGGTGCTGGTGGCTGCACCTCGTTATATTCATGGCGATATTCTATTAGGTGCGCTGATGCAGTCTGCCCAGTCCTTTCAACAAATGGCCGCCGCTTTATCTTGGCCGGTTGATAACCTGGCTAAAATTGCTGAATGGCGCGCCTCAGTTGAGCGGGTATTGGGACTTAACAAGGCGTTGGTGGCACTGGATGATCAACTGTCAATGCCGCATCCGAATCGTATTCGTATAGAAAAACCGGATCAGTCGACTTTACGACTTGTCGATTTATGTATTCGCAATTCCAAGGATGAAGTGATTGTTTCCGGCATCAATGCCGAAATTAACCGCGGTGAACATGTGCTTGTCACCGGCGATACTGCCATCGGCGGTAAATTATTTAAAGCGGTTGCCGGACTTTGGCCGTGGGGCGGCGGCCGTATTGAATTACCTGACAGCGAGCCAATGTTTTTTATGCCGCCTCGGCCGTATTTACGCGCAGGTAGTTTACGTTCAGCTATCAATTACCCGGCAGCCGCCGATGCCTTTAGCCAAGCCGAACTCGAAGAAGTACTTAAGCTAGCCGGGGTGGCAGATTTAATCGATCAGCTTGATCAAATCGACACATGGGGAAAGGTATTATCGCGTGAGCAATCACAGCGTTTAGGCATGGTGCGTTTATTGTTATACAAACCACAATGGATTTTAGCGCAAGAAGCATTTGATTCGCTGACCCCGGAAGGCGAGGTCAGCATGCTCAGGTTAATATGCCAACAGTTACCGGATGCGGGCATGTTAACGATCACCAACCAACCAACCGCTGAAGCATTTCATCCGCGTCGACTGCATTTAGAAGGCGCAAAGTGCAGCATTGATGGTCTTGATATTGTCTGCAAATAAAGGTTTTAGGTAACATCGTGAAACTTAATAAAGGAATCATTTAATCAGTCAATATGCCCAACAACCAACCATCAAAGCCAAAATTAGCAAGTCATAGCGGTATTGTTTCCGTGGTTTTGGTGTATGCGGTATTCGCTGGTTTATGGATATTGTTGTCAGATCAGTTGATGCAAATGATTGTTACTGATCCCGAGCAGCTTGTTTGGATTAGCATGTTTAAGGGTTGGTTATTTGTTTGCATAACCTCAATGCTGCTGTACGGAACAATGCTTCGCTGGGTCGGCAGCGGTGATGAGACTTTGGACGTTCCTAAAGCGTCTCACTGGTTTAGGATACCGTTCTTATCTTTGGTAATAATCATCTGCCTGTTCACCGCTACCAGTATTATCAATACCCGCGAGCATCAAAAACAAACAGAGATCGCTAAACTGCAAGCCATTGCCGATTTAAAGGCCATAGAAGTTATTGATTGGCTCAAGGAGAGGCAGCGCAATGTTGATTTTGTCCAAACCAGTAGTTTTTTTGCCGAGCACTTCCAGCGCTGGCAAGAGGCAGGTGATCTGCAAAGCGGCCAACAATTACAAAAGCGACTGGAACAATTCGCCACTACCTATGGTTTTGCCGCTGTTAGTTTATTCGATGCTCAAGGCAATCGATTATGGGGATCCAGCAAGGCGCCACCGGTCCTAAGTCCAGATTTTTTTCCTATAGTTGCTAAAGCGCTTGTAGGCCATAACGCTCAGCGCATCGGCCCGACTCGTGATGCAGCCGGTCAAATGTGGCTGGATTTTATCGTACCGCTGACAGCATTACCTGGCCCTGCGCCCATCATTGTTTTACATGCTAATTTGGCGGATTGGCTGTTGCCTAAGCTGCAGGCTTGGCCGCTACCTAGCACTAGTGGCGAAACCTTATTGTTTCGTCGTGATGGCGATCAAGTGCTTTATCTTAATGATTTACGCTACCGCCAAGCATCCACAGCCAATCTAACGCTGCCCATAGCCACCGAAAAACTCTTGGCCGCGCAAGCATTGCGTGGTGCTGCCTTAACCAATGGCGCTATCGAAGGTGTCGATTATCGAGGTATACCCTCCATTGGTGTGGCACGTACTATCGAGGGCACCGACTGGATGCTAATAGCGAAGATTGATCTAGCTGATTTATATCTCGAAGTCGCAGATGACACTGCTTGGATAAGTTTTGCCGGGCTAGTCACCCTGTTTGTGAGTATTGCCGGGTTTTACTTGTTACGCCAAGGCCAACAACTTGCCGTGGTAAAGGCAGTGCGGCAAGTTCAAGAAGAGCGTCTAGACGCATTAAGTCTACTTGGCGCTATTGCCGATAGTTCGGATGACGCTATTTTTGCTAAAGATTTGGAGGGACGTTATACCTTGTTTAATCCTGCCGCCAGTCGCTTCGTAGGTAAGCCGGTCGAAGAGGTGTTGGGGCAGGATGATCGGGCGATTTTCCCCCCGGAACAAGCTGAAAAATTAATGGCCATAGGTCGGCAAATCATTGCTAATAACGCGATCTTTTATCAAGAAGAAGCGCTGTATACCACAAAAGGAACACGCACTTTTCTTGCTACAAAAGGGCCACTAAGCGATAAGCAGGGCCAGGTAATAGGTATATTCGGTATCTCCCGCGATATTACTGCATTAAAACAAGTGGAGCAGTCCTTGCGCGAAGGTGAAGAACGTTTGCTATTGGCGCAAAGTAGCGCACATGTAGGGATATGGGATTGGGATCTTAATACTGGGGCGATAACTTGGACAGCGGAATTAGAAGCAATCTATGGTTACCCTAAAGGTTCGTTTCCGGGTACTTATTCAGCTTTTAGCGAGCGAGTGCATCCGGATGATTTAGCAGGATTTGAACGTTTTCGAGACGAAGCGGTAAATGCTCATCAAAGTTTTGATTATGATTTCCGGGTACAGCTGCCTTCTGGTACTACTCGTTGGGTAAGTTGCAAAGGCGGCGCGATTTACGATGACACAGGTAAAGCTATCAGGGTGTTTGGCGTTAATATCGACATCACCAAGGCTAAAGTTGCTGAGCAATCATTACGGCAACAAAGTGAAGAAATCGCCCAACGTAATGAGGAATTGGAACGCTTCAATCACGCCATGATTGGGCGAGAGCTGGAGATGATTGAATTAAAAAAACGGGTTAATAAACTATCTGGTCAACTTGGACACGCACCGCCCTATCCATTGGATTTTATTGATGCGCCATTAGTCCAGGAAAAAACGGACGGCAGTCAATGAATAGATCATTAATCGTTGCTTTTGTGTTACCCATTTTGGCCTTGGTGTTGCAGTGGCTACTGTGGTCTTGGCTTACACCATTTATTTGGTTTTTTTTCTTTCCTGCGGTGTTTTTTAGTGCGCGCTATGGTGGCCTTAAAAATGCGCTGATCAGTAGTCTGTTAAGTGTCTGTCTGGCGTGGTTTTTCTTTATCTCGCCGCAACTGAGCTGGGCGATTGACCAGCCGTCATATCTATATTCGGTTGGCTTATTTTTGGGAATGGGCTATTTAATTGGCGACGCCCAAGAACGATTTAATCGCCAGCTACAGCGGACCCAAGCTGCATTGGCGCAAATGCATGTTGCTAATGACCAAGCTAGTCAGGCCAATAGCACGTTTGCGGCTATTTTCGAGCAAGCGGCCGTAGGTATTGCGCAAGTGGCGTTGGATGGTCGATGGTTGCAAGTTAACCATAAATTCACCGACATCGTGGGTTACAGCGAGGCGGAACTACAAAGAGAAAATTTTCAACACCTCACTTACCCTGAAGATCTGCCGACTAATCTAGCGCAAATACAGCGGATACTGGCTGGCGAGATCCAGTCGTATACTTTGGAAAAACGCTATCAACATAAAGATGGTCATTTAATTTGGGTCAACCTGACCGTGGCGTTGGTAAGAAAGCCGGATTTGACGCCGGATTATTTTATTTCCGTGGTTGAGGATATTCACGCTCGCAAGCTAGCCGAAGCGGCACTCGCTGATAGTCGATTGGCCCTAAAAGAAGCGCAACGTCTGGCCGGTGTCGGTAGCTGGCAATGGGATGTCAACACCAATACAACCATTTGGTCAGAAGAAATTTATCGCATCTTCGGGTGCGACTCGTCGTTACCTGCCGTTGGTTATCCTGACGTTCAGCAATTTTTCACACCGGCAAGCTGGAGCTTGCTAACCGTTAAGTTTGAGCAGTGCTTTGAGGAGGGCATTCCATACGAGTGCGATGCAGAGGTATTAGCACCAGAGGGGCGTAGTCGATGGGTTATTGCTCGGGGTAACCCAAGCTTTGCTGAAGACGGTTCTGTTATTCAGCTAAATGGCACGTTACAAGATATTACCAAGCGTAAATCGGCTGAGTTGGCGTTGTTGGAAAATCAAGCCGCAGCGTTGGAAACTCAGCGTCAAGCCAGGCTTGCGGCGCTTAATTTGATGGAAGATTCTTTAGCTGCCAAGGCCCAAATCGAAGCAGCCAATGCCGCATTACGACAAAGCGAACAGCGCTTGTTGATAGCGCAAGAGGGCGCACATGTCGGCATTTGGGATTGGGATATTGTTAATAATCAAAATTACTGGTCGCCTGAATGCGAGCGCCTTTACGGTGTTACCGCCGGGAGTTTAAAGAATAACGATGATTGGCGCGGACGCGTTCATCCAGAAGACTTAGCCCTCATTGATGCGCAATGGGAAAGCAAGATTATCCACGGCGAACCGTTTGAGGTGGAATTCCGCATGATCATGGATTCCGGCGAAACGCGCTGGTTGATCAGTAAAGGACATGCTCAATATGATGCGGCGGGCAATCCAGTGCGCCTTACCGGGATTAATTTGGACATCAGTGAGCGTAAACGCAATGAACAGGAATTAAGCAAACTTGCCCAAGCCGTAGAACAGAGCCCCGGCAGTATCGTCATCACCAATCTGAATGCGGAGATTGAATATGTTAACGAAGCATTTGTAAACTGCACCGGTTTTACGCGTGAAGAAGTCATTGGCCAAAATCCGCGTATGTTGCACACCGGCAAAACGCCAGACCAAACCTATGTTGCTCTATGGGATACCGTAAGCCAAGGTAAAACCTGGCAAGGTGAGTTTATTAATAAGCGCAAGGATGGCAGCGAATATGTGGAATTTGCGGTGATAACCCCCATTCGCCAGGCTGATGGTGCTATTACCCATTATGTGGCCGTGAAGGAAGATATAACCGAGAAAAAACATATCGGCGAAGAGCTGGATCACTATCGTCATCACCTTGAAGAATTGGTTGCGACCCGTACTAAAGATTTGGTTGCAGCGCGTACTCTGGCGGATACGGCTAATCAGGCCAAAAGCGCTTTTCTGGCCAATATGAGTCATGAAATTCGCACCCCGATGAATGCCATCATTGGCCTGACTTATCTCATGCGGCAGGGTATTCATACTGCCGAGCAAGGTGACCGCCTGAATAAAATAGAAGCCGCAGCCCAACATCTGCTGTCTATCATCAATGATATTTTGGATTTATCGAAAATCGAGGCCGGACGAGTAGAACTGGAAACCACGGAATTTTCCTTGGGAGCGATTCTGGATCATATCCGTTCATTAATTACCGAACAGGCCAAAAACAAAGGCTTAACGATTGAAGTAGATAGCGATCATGTACCACTTTGGTTACGAGGTGACCCGACTCGTCTGCGACAAGCCTTGCTCAATTATGCCGGCAATGCCGTTAAGTTTACTGAGCATGGCACTATCTGGTTACGCGCGACGCTGTTGGACGAAAACATACAAGGATTGTTGATACGATTTGAGGTTCAAGATTCCGGGATTGGTATTGCCGAAGAGAATCAGCCGATGCTGTTTGATGCATTTTCTCAAGCGGATATTTCAACCACTCGTAAATATGGCGGCACCGGGTTGGGACTGACCATCGCACGGCGTCTGGCGAATATGATGGGCGGCGAAGCAGGTGTGCAAAGCACCTTAGGGCAGGGCAGCACCTTTTGGTTTACGGCCCGGTTACAGCGGGGGCGTCAGCAGATAATTTCCGAAGCAGCTGAGCAGTCAGTAGCTGCCGACGTGATATTACGCCGCGAATTTGCCGGTGCCCGTTTGTTGCTGGCTGAGGATAATGAAATTAACCGCGAAGTGGCTTTGGAATTACTGCATGGCGTCGGCCTGTCGGTGGATACTGCCGAAAATGGGCGGATTGCCTTAGAGAAGGTGTGTACCAAACACTATGATCTGGTGCTAATGGATGTGCAAATGCCTGAAATGGATGGCTTGACCGCGACCAGAGCGATCAGAAACCAAACTGGCTTTGCAACGCTACCTATTCTAGCGATGACCGCAAATGCCTTTGATGATGACCGACGCACTTGTTTAGAGGCAGGCATGAATGACTTTGTTGCCAAACCGGTGATTCCTGCCTTGCTTTACGCTAAGTTGCTGCGCTGGCTATCAATGCAGGATCATCAGCGTTTTTCGAAAGACGTTATTGTCAGCTCATCTGATAGCAATGAGGCTAGTCCAATGTTGAATAATCCAGCTCTAAATATTCCTGGATTGGAGGCTCTGCAATGCATGGTGATTGTCAAGGGTGACATTACCCAATACTTGCGGCTGTTGCGGATGTTCGCCAGCGCGCACAATGATGATATGAAGCAAGTACAAAAAAGCTTGATCAATGGTGATATGCAACAGGCGCAGCACTTGACTCATGGCTTAAACGGCGTTGCCGGGGTGTTGGGCGCGCGTCGTGTTTCAGAGTTGGCGAGCAAACTGGAAAATGCCTTGCGCGCCAATTCTATAATTGACGAATGTTTAGAATTGGCGCACCAGTGTGATCATGAGTTAACGCAACTGGTTTTAGCAATTGATGCCTTGCCAGAAGAAGTTCGCCCGAATATAAACACAGATCAAACTGGCTAGACGTTAGGCAATGTTCATGCGGAAAATTTAGCCTACAAGGACGCGCTGGCTTTAATCATCTACCCAATTTCCGTTCTGTCTCCAGCACCTGTTGAGTTGTTTTTAATACGGTGTCCGGATTTAAGCTCATCGAGTCAATGCCAATCTCCACCAAAAATTCCGCCATTTCCGGGTAATCCGATGGCGCTTGCCCGCACAGGCCGCAATGTCTGCCATTGCGTTTGGCACCGACCACGGCCAGTCGAATCATTTCTTTAACACCGGCATCGCGTTCATCAAAATCCTCGGCAAGGATGGCAGAATCGCGATCGACGCCTAAAGTCAGCTGGGTTAAATCATTGGAACCAATAGAAAAGCCATCAAAGTGTTCGGAAAAAGCGTCAATCTGGATGACGTTATTGGGGATTTCACACATTACATAGATTTGCAGGCCGTTTTCGCCGCGCTTTAAACCCAGGCTGGTCATGTAATCAAGTACGCGTTTGGCTTCTTGCACGCGACGACAGAACGGAATCATCAAAATGACATTGGTTAAGCCCATGTCATCGCGGACCCTTTTCATTGCTGCACATTCCAGCGCAAAGCCTTCGGCATAAGCCGGATGCGTGTAGCGTGAGGCGCCGCGAAAACCTATCATCGGGTTGGCTTCATCGAACTCAAACCAGCGTCCGCCCAGTAACGTGGCGTATTCATTGGTTTTAAAATCTGACAGTCGCACTACCACAGGCTTGGGATAAAAAGCCGCAGCAATGGTGCCGACACCTTCCGATAGTTTTTCGATAAAAAAATCGCCTGGCGTTGCATAGTTTTGCGTTAGGCGTTTTAACTGTTCGCGTTCATCAGTATCTTGTACTTTTTCCGGGTGCAACAGCGCCATCGGATGGGCTTTAATGTATTCGGTAATGATGAATTCCATTCGCGCCAGCCCAACGCCATCGTTCGGTAAAAAACTGGTTTTAAACGCGATCTCTGGATTGCCGATATTCAGCATGATGTGAGTTTTTGGGTGTTGCAGGCCTGATAAATCAGTTGTTTCAACATCAAAATCTAAAATGCCGTCATAGACCTTGCCGACATCGCCTTCTGCACAAGATACGGTAACGGCGGCATTATTTTTAATTTGTGTGGTCGCGTTATCGCAGCCAATCACCGCAGGTACGCCCAATTCACGGGAAATTATCGCAGCATGGCAAGTACGTCCGCCGCGATTGGTGACGATGGCGGAGGCTATCTTCATTACCGGTTCCCAATCTGGCGTAGTCATGTCGGCGACTAAGACATCACCCGCTTTAAATTCGTTTAATTGCGCTGGATTTTTGATGATGCGGGCATTGCCTGTGGCGATTTTGCTGCCGACTGAATGGCCGGTGACGATGGGCTCGGCTTTGGTTTTTAGGTGGTATTGCTCCAATGTCATACCGCTGAGCTGCGATACCACGGTTTCAGGTCTGGCCTGCACGATATAAAGCTTGCCGTCAATACCGTCTTTTGCCCATTCCATATCCATCGGTCTGGCTTGCCCGGCCTTGGTGCTGTAATGATGTTCTATTTTAATGGCGTAGTCGGCCAGGGTTAAAACATCCTGGTCGGTAATGCAAAAGCGTTGGCGTTCTTGTTCGGAAGTGGCGATATTGCGAACAGGCTCAGTGGTGCTGCCGTCGCTGTAAATCATCTTTATTTTTTTGGCGCCCAGTGTGCGGCGTAGTACTGCCCGATGGCCTTGGGCAAAGGTGGGTTTGTGGACATAAAACTCATCCGGGTCAACCGCGCCTTGCACAACATTTTCACCCAGCCCATAAGCACCGGTAATAAACACCACATCGCTAAAGCCCGATTCGGTATCTAACGAAAATATTACGCCGCTGGCATCCAAGTCGGAGCGCACCATTTTCATAATGCCTATTGATAACGCCAGTTTGAAATGATCAAAACCCTGGTCGATGCGGTAATGAATGGCGCGATCGGTAAACAGGCTGGCAAAGCAGCGTTTGCAGGCTTCCAGCAGCGCAGCATCGCCGCGAATATTCAGGTAAGTATCTTGCTGACCGGCAAAACTAGCGGTGGGCAGGTCTTCTGCGGTAGCCGAGCTGCGTACGGCAACGCTGACATCATTGCCGTACTGCTCTTGCAGCTTTTTGAAGGCCGCGATGATTTGTTGTTTAAGGTCTGCAGGCAATGGCGCTGCATAGATAATTTCCCGAGCTTGGCGCGCACGTCGGGCTAAATCAGACACATCATCAGGATTTAAATCATCCAGTGCCTGATGCAACCTCTCCCATGCGCCCGCTTGCTGCAATACATAACGGTAAGCTTCTGCTGTCACTGCAAAACCATTGGGAATCAAAATACCTTGCGGCGTTAATTCCTGGTACATCTCGCCTAACGAGGCATTCTTGCCGCCTACTAGCGGTATATCGGTAATGCTTAATTCGTTAAACCAGCGGATGTAGTTTGTTTGTGCAGTCATGGTCTTGCCCTCCAAGTTAATCCCGATAAAGAGCATTTAAGTTTGCTCAGTTATTGGTTAGTTTACTCCTGGAAAATAAGTGCGGGGTAATGACTGATAGTGATGGGGTTAGAAAATTTTTGCTTAATAGAAACAAAAAAGGCGGCTTGCGCCACCTTTTTATGTCTAAAGAGCGAAGCTTATACGTTCTTACGACGACGTGCAGCAACCATGCCCAGAGCGCCTAAGCCAAGCAGAGCCATTGAGGTAGGTTCAGGAACGTTAGTATTACCGCCTTGGTCAACGGAACCTTTTGGAACCGATGCAAAACGTAAGGTACCGCCTGCAACTAAGAATTCACCAAAACCATCGCCAAAAAAAGTAACTTTAGAGAAATTATTGCTTGAATCGATTGCACCAATAAAATTAGTGTAACTATTAGATGCAACAACACCTGGATTATCTAAGCTACTTAAAGCATTAGCCGGCAATGTAAAAGCGCCGCCGTCAAAAGCAATCCACAAACCAGAGCCTTGAGCTGCAACACCATAAGTTGAAACAGTCGTAGCATTACGAACAGTACTTGTGCAGCAAGTTGCCCAATCACCAATTTCAAATCCGAACGCATTGACAGGTGATGTAAATGTGAATGTTAAGCCGGAGTTAAAACCTGGAATAATTTCGCCTGAAGTTTGGCCTGGGCTGATACCCCAAACGGCACCAGACAAAGATACGCCATTGTCGCTGTAACCACCGCTTGGGCTAGCAGAAGAACCATTAGGACGAGTAACCGTTACAGAAGCAGCATTACCGTCTTTATCAATGTAATTGTATGTATTTTGGCCATTTACTACTTGAGCAGTAACAACTGTTGATCCTGAGCCAGTAATCACGCTATCAAATGAACTACCGATATTAGATAAAGCACTGTTAACGATATATGGGGTTGCTGAAGCGTTGCTGGCTGCGAACAATGCAGTTGTCGATATTGCGACTGCGATTAATGCTTTTTTCATAGTTATTCCAGGTTTAGATATTTAAATTTGAAGATATTCAATTGTGAAAGTGTCAGATAAAACAATTTCATTTAACTGTCATTTATCCACACAAATTAAATAAACACGTTCCGTGCCAACATCTGTTAAATTTATATAAGTTATTGATTATTAAACGATTATATATTTTATAAATATGGGTTATGAGGTGTTGTTGGTTTTTTTATCTAAAAGTGTAAAAAAACCTGACAGTTTTAACGAAAATTTAAAAGAGAGAATTTATTAATTGCCGGGTAAAACAAGATCGTTTTGCTAAATGTTTTAGGATAAATACAAAGTTTTAAAAGCTGTCGAAATGATAAAAATTATTTTTTATCAAATGGTTGCGGTAAATAAAGTGTGACTTAGTGCCTGTATTTTTGAATTACTATGTGGTAGATGCTATTTTGAAGCGGCTATTTTGGACAGTGTAAATAACACTGACACTTTTTTGAGTATTCGCAGCAAAATTTGTCCATAAAACAAAAAATACCATACTTTTTATGAGTTTTTTAAGTAGCGCAGGTAAAATAAAATATTTGTATAATTAATATTTTCAATGGGTTAGGGTGAGGTGTCGATGATTTAGCTAAATTTGCCACCTAAAGTTTCTAAGATTTTATCTAGGTATTTATACGTATAGACAAGTGTAAAAAAACCTGACACTTTTTTTCTAAAACGGCTTAACCACCGCCAAAATGATAATCCCCACCAAAAACAACACCGGCACTTCATTCATCCAGCGGTAAAAAACGTGGGAGCGTTGGTTGCGATCGTGTTTGAAGTCTAGTAGCCAGCGCCAGCAGTAATAGTGATAGATCACAGCCAGTAAAAGTATGGTTAATTTTGCATGCAGCCAGCCGCTGGTGCCGTAAATTGCCCAGGCGTAATCGGTCAGCATCCAGATACCGAAAATAAAAGTCGCAATCATCCCCGGCGTCATAATCCCGTAAAACAGTTTACGTTCCATGATTTTGAAGCGCTCATTGCTGATTTCATCACTGCTCATGGCGTGGTACACGTAAAGTCTGGGCAGGTAAAATAATCCTGCAAACCAGGTGACCATAAATATCAGATGTAACGCTTTTAACCAGAGCATGGCTTATCCTTTTAAAAGTGATTCAATTCGCGCTTGCAGGTCTGCAAGTGCAAATTTACCGGTTTGTTGCCAAACGATGCTGCCATCGGGGGCAATTAGAAAAGTGGTCGGTGTCAGTTTTACTTGTCCAAAAGCCAACGCATATTCGCCCGTTATGTCCAGCGTAATCGGGTAGGGCAGTTGCATGGTATGGCTTAATTCAACTACGTGGTTGGGCGGGTCGTAGGCCATGGCAATGGCGATAAGTTCAAAGCCTTGACTGTGATAACGGTTATATAGCCCAACTAAGTCCGGGATTTCCTGGACACAGCTGACACAGTCAGTGGCCCAGAAAGTGACTAACACCGGCTTACCGCGCAGCTGTTGCAAGTCAATGTGCTGACCGGTGATAGTGGTAACGTTGATGTTGGGTACTTGGTCGAGAATGTGCAATTTTAAATAGGTTAACGCTACAGCCAATAACAAAATTCCAGCTAGCCAGACGATTTTTTTCATGCCGTTTCCCGTGGTGCAGCCTTAAAAACCACCATTTTTGTCGGTCCATTTCAGGCTATACCAATACCAAACCGTCATTGGTATCGTCATCGCAAACCATTCCCAATCGTCGATCAAAAACAATTTTTCTATCCAGATATTGCCTTGGAAGTAGTTAACCCAGGGAATACAGTAAATGCTGAATACTAGGCTGCTCCAAATCAATATCAATGCACCTTTGCGTGATTCGATACTTGAAAATGCCAGGAATACCCAAAGTGGCGTGCTGTCGGTTTTTTTCATGTGTGATTTCTCTAGTGGATAGGATTGCGCGTCGCACTATAGATTACCGTGGCATCATCATCAATAGAACGTTTACAAAAACGCGCTTTCAGAGATGATCTATTGCCCTTGATTGCAATCAAGTACATCGCGCATACAATGAAGAGTCTTTAATTTAATCCAACTCAAACTATGAAAAAAATTCTGCTTTCGCTGTTAGCCATCGTCTTGATAATAGAGGAGTGGTTGTGGGACTTACTGACTGCCTTTGGCCACACGCTAGTTAAATGGTTGCACTTAGAAGCGTTTGAGCAATGGTTGAGTCGGACATCGCCGCTTGTGGCGCTAGTGGCTTTTAGTATCCCAATCTTGATCGTCACGCCGATAAATATTTTAGCGTTTGCGTTGCTGGCCAAAGGCTTGATTCTTCAAGGCGTGTTATTGGAGGCATTGGCAAAGTTGCTCGGTACTTTGTTGGTGACTAGAGTATTTGCGCTGACCAAGCCGCAACTCTTAACTTTTTCCTTGCTTAGGTTTGTATACAACACAATTACTACGTGGCTGCATTGGGCGCATCAGAAAATTATCGATACAACAGTCTATCGATTAGCGAAACAGTTTAAAGCAGACGCAAAAGTAAAATTTGCTGCTTGGTTTAGCTAAGTGCTTGAGTTTTAAGCATTCAACATTCTGAGTAACCAATACAGGCAAACTAATGTCTAAAGATAAAACCAAAGAAATCAACTGGCTAACGGATGTTGATGATCATAATTACCCGGCAGCTGAATCTTATCTTACGATTCTTTATAGCCAGGAAATTGTTGTGGACATGATAGCTAGGTTAAAAAATACCGGCATTGTGCAATTCAAAGCTAAGGACATCTTTAGAGCCTCCCAGCTTTCATTACTGGGCGTGAGTAATTCACATGTTGAGAAGGATATAGACAAGATAATGACAGGAAAATCGCTGTCGCCCTTGCTTTTGGTGAGAGATCAAAAAAATGGCAAGGTAATCATTGCCGATGGCTACCATCGTTTGTGTGCGATTTACAAATTTAACGAAGATGCTTTTATTCAATGCAAGATTATTTGAGCATTAAAGCGCAGTTATTGGCGGCAGTCAGACGGTTATCCGCTGCCGATGCAGTTGCCGGGCTATCAGTTGCCTTTATTTTGCTGCCTGAGGCAGTCGCTTATGCGGCTATCGCACATTTGCCGATTCAGCATGCCATTACCGCTGCATTAGTGGGATTACTTTGTTACGCGGGCTTAGGAAAAAGCCATTTCGCTATTGTCGCCCCAACGTCATCTGCTGCCGCGCTGCTTGCCGCAATCGTTTTATCGTTACACCCGGTTGGCAGAAATGCCGCCGAAGACTTTGGCGTTGCCTTGGTTATCTTAACCGGCCTAGGCTTGATCATATTAGCCAAAGCAGGCCTGGGGCGGCTTTCGGCATTCGTTTCGCGCCCGGTATTACATGGTTTCTCGTTTGCTTTAGCAGTGACCATTATCATTAAACAGTTACCCATTGTGCTGGGGATTAAGGTAACTGCGGCCAATCCATTTCTAATCATTGTTGAGGTAATTCAGCATGGCCATGAATGGGGGCTTTGGAGTGCCGCGATAGGTTGCAGCGCACTGATTTTATTGTGGGTTTTGAAACGCTGGCGCAATGTCCCCGGCGCTTTTGTGGTGTTGATATTGGGGGTTGGGTTAAGCGAGACAGTTAATATAGCCGATTTTAATGTAACTACTGTTGGGACATTGTTGCTTATCCCGCCCGGCTTAAGCGCGCCGCAATTACCGTTGGAAAAATGGTTGCAGTTAGCAGAGTTAGCCTGTGGCTTGCTGGTGATTATTGTCGCCGAATCTTGGGGAAGCATTCGTAGCTTGTCGTTGCTTCACGGTAATGTGATTGAACCTAATCGTGAATTGCTGGCACTTGGCACGGCCAATTTTGTCTCAGGACTATTTCAGGGAATGCCGGTCGGTGCAGGGTTTTCAGCCAGCGCGGCGAATGAAGAAGCCGGTGCCCAAAGTAAAATGGCCGGGGTTATTGCGGCCGCAGTTTTACTGTTAATGGTGATTTTTGGCAAAGGATGGATAGCGCTTATTCCGGAACCTATCGTCGCTGCAGCCGTCATCAATGCCTTAAGTCATGCGTTAAATCCCCAAACGCTAATACATCTATGGCGAATGGATCGGGATCAGTACTTGGCATTGGCGGCAATATTGGCCGTATTAGTATTTGGGGTATTACACGGCATGCTGATTGCCGTTGGACTGTCACTAGCCTCAGCTATTCGATCTTTCAGCCAACCGGTGGTTAGAGAATTGGCCGAGCTTGGGCATTCACGCGATTATGTGGATAGGGAAAATCACCCCAATGCGAGAACGCATACAAAGCTATTGATTCTTCGTCCTGAAGAACCGTTATTTTTTGCCAGTGTCGAAGGTATTTTGGCGGAAGTTCAATTACGTTTAACAGGCAGGACCGATCTGCAGATCCTTATTATTAGTCTTGAACAAAGTGCCAATTTGGATAGTACGGCGGCTGAATGTTTGATTGAGCTTGCTGATGAACTTAAACGGCAAAATAAAGTGTTGTTATTGGCACGGGTTAAAGATCGAATAAGGCGATTATTATTGAAGCTGGCTAAAGAGCAATTTAAGGACAAGCTTTTTTGGAGCGTAGAGGATGCGGTGGTAACGGCTAAAAAAATACGTCAAGTATCGGTTAGTCGCCATTGGCCAATTAAACAGGGTATGAAACGCCTAAAGCGGAAGAGATTGAGGGTCAGATTTTTAGGTAACAAAAAGAAATCACAGCGCAGATAAAATAGAACCGGCCCTAATTCTGCAACAAGGTTTTGATATGTACGGCAACGCTGGCAGCCAGCGCCGGCAGGTGATAGCCGCCTTCCAATGCGGAAATAATACGGCCTTGGCAATGACTGTCGGCAATGGTCATTAATTCCTGAGTCAGCCAGCGGAAATCATCTTCAAGCAATAATATAGATGATAATGGGTCATCCTTATGGGCATCAAAGCCCGCCGAAATCAGCAATAATTCAGGCTTGAAATGATGCAGAGCCGGAAAGATGATGTTGATATATTTTTGTCTGACACTTTGGCCGCTCTCACCGTGCGTAAGCGGCACATTAATGATATTGCCTACACCTGTTTCAGTGGGGTAGCCGGTGCCTGGGTAGTGCGGCATCTCATGGCTGGAGGCATAAAGTACGCAGGGCTGATTATAAAAAGCCGCTTGTGTACCGTTACCGTGATGAACGTCAAAATCAACAATCGCGATGCGCTTAAGATGGTAATGGCGGCGCGCGTATTCTGCGGCAATGGCAATGTTATTAAACAGGCAAAAGCCCATCGCTTGATTAGGTTCTGCATGATGTCCAGGTGGCCGTATCGCGCAAAAAGCATTATTTGCCTGATTCGACATAATCTTATCAACTGCATCACACACCGCACCCACGGCACGTAATGCCGCATTTTTAGAGCCGGGGGAGACGATAGTGTCGTCATCCAAATAATGTTCACCGTGTTGGGGAATCGCTGAGAAGATTTGTTCGACATGCGCATGCGGATGAATCAGTTGGATTTGCTGTTCTGATCCCAATGGCGCCGAGAGCCTAATTAACCCAGTAAATTCCGGTGTACTGAGCGCCGCTTCGATCGCTTTAAGTCGAGCTGCGCATTCAGGATGGCCGACACCGGTATCATGTAGTAAAAAATCCGGATGCGAGTAGTAAAGGGTTTTCTTCATCGGCGCTTATTCGGCGTGTTGCCGTTTAATTATTTTCTTGCAGCAGATTTGACAGCGCAAAGCGGGCAAATAGCAGCGTCATAATAGTTGGAAACAACAGGTAATTGTCATACCACGCCAAGCTACCTAAAACGCACAGCATCACAACCCATGGCTGCAACCGACTGCGTTTGGAAATAGCCTGCATTTGCCGGAATGATTCGGCATCGAACTGTTGTTTTTGGCTGCTAAAAAATGCCGAGACAAACGCCGCCATTAATGAAAAATAGACCGGGAAAAAGAAAAATATCGGTGAGTCTTCTTTAAATAGCGGTATCGATTTCCAGTAATAAAACCAGATGATCAACACAGAGCTGGAAAAAACATCATAAATAATCTCCAGCGGGATTTTTTTGAAAGCACTAGCGATAAGACTTACAGCCGCCAAAGTCGAGCTGACATAAAGCACCGCAGGTGACGAGATCAGCATCTGTTGCCAATGGCTGTCGGTATGAACTAAATAAGTTAAGGCAAGGCTTAGGATAATAAACAGTGGCATGTCAATTTGAAGTGAGTGAGGTGGGATTAAGGATGCTTACAGGCAGGGACGATTATTCACACAAAATGTTGATTGCGTCAAAAATCGTTGCCGCTGGTTTTCAGCTTACAAGCCTAAATTTATATGGCAAATCGATTTATTCGTTAACAATGTATAAAAACTAAGCAATCTATGCGCAGCAGCCGTTTTATAAGGGGTGAAGCGACTTATCTTGATCTTTTACACAAAGTTATCCACAAAAAGTGTGGATAACAATTCCAACGTAAGAAATGACTGACTTTGGTGTAATGTAAAACCAATATCGTATTTTTAATTTATTAACTAATTGATAATAAACAATAAAATTACTTTGTATAAAAGTAAGTCAATTTAATGACAGGCCTGATTTTACAAGGGCTGAGCGGACTTATTTTTTACTTATGCACAAAGTTATCCACAGTTTTTGTGGAAAAGTCGCTATGTCATTGATTCTTTGTTTTGGATGGCACAAATTAGCGTGATGCTTATCATGTCAAGTCCTATTAATGCCCGGACTAAGATACAATGCCGGTCATTAATGATTAATGCCAAGTGAGGATAGAAGTGGACATTAAGCAGTACATGCAAAACCTGGGTGAACAAGCCAGAAAAGCTGGGCGTGAAATCAGTCGCGCCGAGTCAGGTAAAAAAAATCAGGCACTGTTGAAGATTGCTGAAATCATCAGCAACAGCAGCGACCGGTTGATTGCCGAAAATGCCAAAGACTTAGCGTCAGCCAAGCAAAGTGGGCTGGATGCGGCGTCATTAGACCGTTTGGCATTAACACCTAAAAGCATTTTGGCCATGGTTGAAGGCTTAAAACAAGTGGCTGCATTGCCGGATCCTGTCGGTGAAATCAGCGACTTGAGCTACCGGCCTAGCGGCATCCAGGTAGGGCAAATGCGCGTGCCCTTGGGTGTGATCGGTATCATTTACGAGTCTCGACCTAATGTCACTATTGATGCGGCGGCGTTGTGTCTTAAAGCTGGCAATGCTTGTATTCTGCGCGGCGGTTCGGAATCAATACATTCCAATCAAGCGATTGCTGCCTGCATTAGCGAGGGCTTGGCAGCATCGGGTTTGCCGACGACCGCGGTGCAAATCGTCGCCACTGCAGATCGAGCCGCAGTGGGCGAGTTGATTACCATGAACCAGTATGTTGATGTGATTGTGCCGCGCGGCGGCAAAAGTTTGATTGAACGTATTTTCAATAATGCGACCATTCCGGTGATCAAACATCTGGATGGTATTTGTCATGTCTATATTGATGACAAAGCTGATATTGATAAGGCGATTGCAATTGCCATCAATGCTAAAACGCATCGTTACGGCGTCTGTAATGCCATGGAAACCTTGTTAATAGCGGAAAGCATTGCCCCCAAAATATTGCCGTTGCTGGCTGCGCAATATCTGGAAAAAGGCGTGGAGTTACGGGGCTGCGCAAAAACCTGTTCATTGATTCCACAGGCTATAAGAGCCACAGAAGCAGATTGGCATACTGAATATTTGGCGCCGATATTATCCATTCATATCGTTGCCGGTATCGACGAAGCGATTGCCCATATCAATCAATACAGCTCTGCGCATACCGAAGCTATTGTTACTGAAGATTACACCTTGGCTCGACGTTTTCTGCGTGAAGTGGATTCCAGCTCAGTAATGGTCAATGCCTCAACCCGTTTTGCCGATGGTTTTGAATATGGCTTAGGCGCTGAAATAGGTATTAGTACCGACAAACTGCATGCGCGCGGCCCGGTCGGCTTAAAGGGCTTGACGTCGTTAAAGTACATCGTCCTGGGCGATGGTCATATCAGGCAGTAAATGATTGGTATTTTTGGCGGCACCTTTGATCCGGTGCATTACGGTCATCTACGTTCAGCGTTGGAAGTCAAAGAGCTGTTTGGTCTGGATGAAGTCAGGCTGATTCCTTGCTATCAACCGCCGCATCGAGATCAGCCCAAGGCATCTGCAACCATGCGCTTGCAGATGTTACAACAGGCCATAAATCATGAGCCGGGCTTGGTTGTCGACAGCCGCGAACTGAACAGGGCAGGGCCATCGTATATGGTCGATACTTTAAAATCGTTGCGTGAAGAATTTTCAGAGCAAACATTACTATTGTTTATTGGTAGCGATGCTTTTGAAAAATTAACCAGTTGGCATCGTTGGCAACAGCTATTTGATTACGCTCATCTTGTGGTGCTGACCCGGCCGGGTTATGCGATCAAATCGCTCGATTCTTTTTTTAACCCCCGCTTGGCAGATGATAAAACCGAGCTGAGCAAAACACCCGCGGGGTCGATATTTTTTCAGCCGGTCACCCAGCTGGATATTTCTGCCACTGCGATTAGAAACATGATTGCGCTTAAGCAGTCCCCACGTTTTTTATTACCCGATGCTGTCATAGAATACATACAGCAGCATCAACTTTATCAAACTCAATAACACTAATTTTTCAGGAATTTGAATGCAAACAGAAGAAGTTTTAAAAATAGCCCAGACAGAACTGGACGACCATAAAGGACAAAACATCGTGACCCTGGATGTGCGCGGCAAAACCAGCTTTACCGATTACATGGTTGTAGTCACGGGTACATCAGATAGACACCTTAAAGCCTTGTGCGAATATGTGGCGGTAAAACTCAAAGAAAACGGCGTGATTCCATTGGGCGTAGAAGGTGATTTGGGTTCCGATTGGGTGTTGTTGGATATTGGTGATGTGATTGTTCACGCCATGACCAATCAAGCCAGGGAGTTTTATCAGTTGGAAAAATTGTGGTCGGTTGAACACGTCAAAGAGACCGAGCAACAAGCTGGTTAACAGGGGATATTTACGCCCTTAACATTGGATTTTTGAGGAAATCACCATGACAGAGCCGCTTGTAATCGCTAAATCCGGCGTTATTGATTTGAGTTTATTGCCAGCGATGGCCAACCGTCATGGCTTGATTGCCGGAGCGACCGGCACCGGTAAGACCATTACCTTGCAAACCTTGGCCGAAGCTTTTTCGCAAATTGGTGTGCCGGTGTTTATGGCCGATGTTAAAGGCGATCTGTCCGGTATCAGTCGGGCAGGCGGCGGCAATGCCAAAGTCGAAGCGCGTGTGGCCGAACTGGGTATTGGTGCTCTCAACTATGCCGCCGCGCCGACAGTATTTTGGGATGTGTTCGGTAAAAAAGGCCACCCGTTACGGTCAACAGTATCGGAAATGGGCCCGCTGTTACTGGCGCGGATGCTCAATCTTAACGACGTTCAAGCCGGTGTGTTGACGGCAGCGTTTAAAATAGCCGATGACAACGGCTGGCTGTTGTTGGATTTGAAAGATTTGCGCGCGTTGTTGCAACATGCGTCAGAGAACGCTGCTGAGCTGGCAAGTGAATACGGCAATATTTCCGCGGCCAGCGTTGGTGCTATTCAACGCGGTTTGTTACAACTGGAACACGAAGGCGGCGAAAACCTGTTCGGCGAACCGGCACTGGATTTTAATGACCTGTTGCAAACCGAGGGCGGCCGTGGAGTGATTAACATTCTAGCAGCTGACGCGCTTTACAATTCGCCGCGAGTTTACGCTACGTTATTGCTGTGGCTATTGTCGGAACTGTTTGAAAACTTGCCTGAAGCCGGCGATTTGGATAAACCGAAACTGGTGTTCTTTTTCGATGAAGCGCATTTGTTATTCGATGATGCACCGGCTGCGTTGCTGCAAAAAATTGAACAAGTTGTGCGCCTGATTCGCTCTAAAGGCGTCGGTATTTATTTCGTTAGCCAGAATCCGTTGGATATTCCCGATGCCATTCTCGGTCAGCTCGGCAACCGCGTCCAGCATGCCTTGCGAGCCTTTACCCCTCGCGATCAAAAAGCCGTTAAAGCCGCGGCAGAAACGTTTAGAGTTAATCCCAACATAGACGTGGAAACCGCTATTACCGAACTAGGCGTCGGCGAAGCCTTGGTGTCGTTTTTAGATGAAAAAGGTATTCCGGCGCCGGTTGAACGAGCCTTGATCAAACCGCCTTGCTCACGTGTTGGTCCCACCAGCGACGCTGAACGCCAGGAAACCATTCAAAACTCGGTAATTTACGGGCATTACGAAAAGCAGGTTGATCGCGAATCAGCCTATGAAATCCTTAAAGGCCGTGCCGTACAGGCCGCGCAACCCGCTACGGAATCAGCCAACACTGGTAATTCTGGTTTCAATTGGGGCGGTGTGTTGGACGGTGTTACGGGGTCTGGCAGTGGCCGAGGACGACAAGGTGTTTTGGAAACCGCCGCCAAGAGCGTTGCCCGCAGTATCGGTCAGGAAGTCGGCAGACAGATTATTCGTGGGGTGCTGGGGTCATTGTTGGGCGGTGGACGCAGGCGATAAAGCAGAACACAATCTACCGTTGGCTGAGCGGAGTCGAGGCTTCGGCTAAGCGCAGCCAACCGTAGATTGGTTATTTTCAAAGATTTTCCTCAATTACTGATTCCTCTTTTATGCCCGCTCCAATCAACGTCGATGTGCTGTGTGTCGGCCATGCCTCTTATGATCTTATTTTCGCAGTTCCGCATCATCCCAACGCAGACGAGAAGATTTTTGCTGACAGCTTATTAGCTTGCGGCGGCGGTCCTGCGGTCAATGCCGCTGTCACAGTGGCGAGGCTAGGTTATCAAGCTGCATTTGCCGGTTACTTGGGGCGCGACCTCTATGGCGATAAACATTATCAAGAGCTGGTCGAGGAGGGCGTCGATACGCAATTGCTAGTAAGAGGCACAGCGCCGACACCGCTATCGACCATCATCGTTAAGCCCGACGGCAAAAGAGCGTTGATTAACTACAAAGGTGACACCAAAGCGTTACCCGCAGAAGCTATCGATTTCTCTTTAATCAAACCTAAAGTAATTCTATTCGACGGCCACGAGCCGCATATTTCCCTGCCGCTGGCTGAGCAAGCGCGTAAGCAAAATATCTCTACCGTGTTAGATGCCGGTTCTTTGCATGACGGCACCCGCGCATTGATGTCCAAGGTCGATTATCTCGTCTGTTCAGAAAAATTCGCTTGCCAGTTGGCTGGCGATGAAAACGCTGCACTGAATCAAATGGCAAAAATTGCTCCCGTTGTCGTCATCACTCTCGGAGAAAAAGGTTTGATTTGGCAACGGGGCAATCAACGCGGCGCTATGCCGGCCTACCCAATTACTGCCATCGATACCACCGGTGCAGGCGATGCCTTTCACGGCGCTTTTGCCGCTGCCATTGCAGCCGAAATGGATTGGCTGGATATTCTTCGTTACGCCAGTGCCGCAGGCGCGTTTTGCTGCACCCAAATTGGCGCCAGATTAGGTTTACCTACTAAAGAACAACACTTGTGGCTATCTAAAAGCGTCATTTAAAAATTTATGTTGTGAATAAAACATTAGTGTTATATTCATAACATGAATTGGATTATTTTGATTATTTCCTTACCCAACGAAAATGCTTCGGTAAGAATGCGCGTCTGGCGAGCGGTTAAAGCATCCGGCGCTGCAGTGCTCCGAGATGGCGTTTATTTGTTGCCGGAACAGGACAGCTGTCGTTTGTTGTTAACTGCGATAGCCAGCGATGTGCAATCGGGTGGCGGTTCTACCAGTTTGTTGCGGGTTGAATCTTTGGATGGCAGAGATTTTGCTGGTCTTTTCGATCGTCAAGAAGCTTATGCCTCGCTACTGATCGAAATCGAAAAAGCCGCCGATGCGCTAAATAACAATATTCAGGATGCCACCAAGCAGCTACGCAAACTGCGCAAAGCCTTCACTACGATTGTCGAGATTGATTTTTTTCCTGGCGAAGCGCAAAAACAAATCGATACCGCCTTGCTTGAATTGGAAGTCAAAGCTAATCGGTTACTGTCGCCAGATGAGCCGCATGCCATTGATGCATCGTTACCCAATTTATTCGTTAGCGATTTTCAAGCTCGAGTTTGGGCTACCCGCCAGCGGCCTTGGGTGGATCGTTTGGCTTCCGCTTGGTTAATTCGTCGCTTTATCGACCCGCAAGCCCGTTTTGTTTGGCTGGCAGCAATTACTGATTGCCCAACTGATGCGCTGGGTTTTGATTTTGATGGTGCCAACTTTAGTCACGTGGGTGCCCGTGTCACTTTTGAAGTGTTACTGGCGAGTTTTGCAATCGATCATCCAGGCCTAAAACGCTTGGCTGCATTAGTGCATTATCTGGATGCCGGCGGAATTCAGCCGCCTGAAGCTGTCGGTGTTGAAGCAGTATTGGCTGGATTACGCGACGCAATTAGTGATGATGATCAACTGTTGGCAGCTGCCGGTGCTGTATTTGATAGCTTGCTGGTAGCTTTTGAAAAAGGAGTGATCACGAATGATGCAACCTAAACGCCCAACCGAGCAGGCTTTAGTCCGGCCCGAGCCAGTGGCTTTCTGGCAAGCATTTATTTTTTGGCTGAAACTCGGCTTTATCAGCTTCGGCGGGCCCGCCGGACAAATTGCCATCATGCATCAAGAATTAGTGGAAAAACGGCGCTGGCTTTCCGAACGGCGTTTTTTACATGCGTTGAATTACTGCATGCTGTTACCGGGTCCGGAAGCTCAACAACTGGCTATTTATATCGGCTGGTTAATGCACAGAACCTGGGGCGGAATTATTGCAGGGGCGTTATTTGTATTGCCGTCGTTGCTGATTTTGATAGTGCTGTCCTGGATTTATGTTGCCTTTGGCGATGTGACTTGGGTGGCCGGGGTGTTTTACGGCATCAAGCCTGCGGTAACTGCAATTGTGCTGCAAGCCGCGCATCGCATAGGTTCGCGCGCACTAAAAAACAATGTGCTGTGGTCGTTAGCCGGATTGTCTTTTCTGGCAATTTTTACTTTACAGATGCCTTTTCCGGCGATTGTTGCTACTGCGGCATTGATCGGTTTTTTCGGCGGTCGCATTTCTCCTGAGACCTTTAAAACCGGTGGTAGTCACGGTAAGTCAGGCCAGTCTTTTGGTCCGGCATTGATTGATGATGACAGCGCACGGCCTGTTCATACCCAGTTTCGATGGGCACAGTTCAGTTTAATTGTTGGTGCCGGAGCCTTACTTTGGGCTGTGCCGATGGCGATACTTACTGTTAATTACGGCTGGGACCATGCCTTAACGCAGATGGGTTGGTTTTTTACCAAAGCGGCGTTGCTGACTTTTGGCGGCGCGTATGCGGTACTGCCTTATGTCTATCAAGGCGCTGTCGAGCATTATCACTGGCTGCTGCCGCAACAAATGATTGACGGTCTGGCATTAGGAGAGACCACGCCGGGGCCGCTGATTATGGTGGTGACGTTTGTCGGCTTTGTTGCCGGTTGGTCGCAAGCGCTATTGGGTGCCGACCAGCTATTTATTGCCGGTGCCGCGGCTGCAGTTGTCGTGACGTACTTTACTTTTCTACCGAGCTTTTTATTCATTCTTGCTGGCGGGCCGTTGGTGGAATCGACACGAGGCAATCTTAATTTTACCGGGCCGCTGACCGCGATTACTGCAGCGGTAGTCGGCGTGATCTTGAATCTGGCGGTTTTTTTCGCCTATCACGTATTTTGGCCGCATGGACTTAACGGTCAATTCGATGCGCTTGCGGCAGGCATTTGTTTGTTGGCGTTGCTGGCGCTGTTTCGTTACAAAATTGGTGTTATTCCTGTCATCGCCGGGGCTGGCGGATTGGGGCTGTTGGTAGTCGTTGTCAAACCCTGGCTGGTTTAGCAGGCATTTATTTTGTTATGGAGAAAAACTATGTCATCACAAACGCGTCGCGATTTTTTAGTATCAGCTTCCAGTGCAGTGGCGCTGGCTGCCCTGGGTTCTGAGGCTCAGGCCGCCGATTTAGCCCCGGCCGCTGGGCTTGCTACACCAATCCCAGCGGCATTTGCAGCCAGTCATGAAGTTAAAGCCTTGCCGTTTGATCCAGCTAAACTGGACGGAATTTCCGAAAAATTGATCCGTTCTCATTGGGAAAATAACTATGCCGGATCGGTCAAGGCCTTGAATGCAGTCAAGCAAAAATTGACGAGTTTTCTGGACGATGCCAATCTGCCTGCGTTTATCTATAACGATCTTAAACGCGAGCACTTACTGCGTACCGGTTCGGTGGTGTTGCATGAATTGTACTTTGGCAACTTGGGCGGCACAGGCAAAGCTGATGCGGCATTGCAAAAAGTGCTAACAGAAGCATTTGGTAGTGTGGAAACCTGGGAAAAAGAGTTCCGCCGCTTGGGCGCAGGACTTGGCGGCGGCTCCGGCTGGGTCGTACTCGGCTATAACCTGCACACCGGTTTATTGGAAAACTATTGGCAATGGGATCATGCGCACGCCCCAACCGCGACGCTGCCGGTGTTAGTGTTGGATATGTACGAACATTCGTATCAAATGGACTACGGCGCAGCGGCGACAACTTATGTCGATGCGTTTTTCCGCAATATTCATTGGGAGACAGTGTCAGCGCGTCTGGACCGGGCATTAAAAGCCCGGACGATTTGGCAGGTAGCTGGCGCTCGATGAGTTGGAGCTTCCAAAGGTAGGAGCGGGCTTTGTCCGTGATATGAGCGATGCCGAAAACCCATTCGCGGGCGCCCGCTCCTACAAGGTGTTAAACAGTTAAACGACCGTGACGAAAATCGCTAACTGCTTTGATGATTTCCTCTTCGGTATTCATCACAAACGGGCCATGTTGTACGATCGGCTCATTTAAAGGACGACCGGCAATCAATAACACGCGGGCGGCTTGTCCGGCGTGCAAGACCACGCCATCGTTGTTTGGATTGTTAGCAAAGATGGCTAACTGTCTTTCTCCAACGGTCTTATCATCGACGCTGACTTCGCCTCGATAAACATAGATAAAACCATTATATCCAGCAGGCAGAGCTTGCTCGAAGCTGCGGCCTGCTTCCAGATGTAAATCAAGATACAACGGTTCGGTGACCGGTCTAGTCACTGCGCCGCTTATGCCGTGACTGGTTCCGGCAATTACTTTAACCACCACGCCATCGCCGGTTTCGAATGTAGGAATCATTTCGGCAGCAATATCGCGATACCACGGAGCTGATAGCTTGTCTTTCGCAGGCAGGTTAAGCCAAAGCTGAAAGCCTTCCATCACGCCGTCTTCTTGTTCCGGCATTTCCGAGTGAATGACACCGGCACCGGCGTTCATCCATTGCACACCGCCGTTTTGCAGCAGACCTTGGTGTCCGCCACTATCGCGATGGCGCATGCGACCGGCAATCATGTACGTCACGGTTTCAAATCCGCGATGCGGATGATCAGGGAAGCCAGCCAGATAGTCGTTGGGATCGTCGCTGCGAAATGCATCCAGCATCAAGAAGGGATCAAGGCGTCTGTGTAGCGGTTGACTGACCAGCCGGATGATTTTTACTCCGGCACCTTCAGTCACAGGCTGACCGGTAATGATTTGCTCTATGTTACGCGGATGTTGCACGGTTTCAGTGATAGTGGTGCTCATGATCGTCTCCTGTCTAACAATGTGTTCAGGCTAGGTTTCGGCTTGAGTAAATGCGTCTTTCGCCGCACCTGCAGCACAACTATATCAAGCATCGGGTACGTGCGCGATAAGTCCATAATCGTCAGGCCGGCTGAAGGGGTAGCTGTCATTAGTCGTTCGTAATGGTGTTAGCTAATCGTCTAGATTGAGAAGCACTGTGCGGACGCTGGTGTTGAATTGCATAATGTTCATTATTTAACTCTATGAGTGATTGTTGAAAAGCTGGACAGTTGCTTGCCGTCAGTTGCGGCCAGGATGGAGCTTCCAGGGCTGCGGCTGATGCCCGCAAAACGTGAATCTTTCTGGATATACTGAATACGGTGCTGGCTGAGGGCGGCAGTGTTGATTTAATCCAATAAATACAGCCAGTGCCAGCCTAAAAATAGCCGCGTCTTTGTGTAGCTATATAAAGAATATCGACGTTTTAAATGTAGATTAACTTACATGGAGGAGGCGTAATCTAAATTATATTTTGTGTGTTCATAACAATTCGCTGTTAGTTCGCTAGCTACAAAGAGGCAAATGGCGAAAGTATTATTTCCAAGCCACGTCATAACGTTCTTAGATAGGCGCTATACGCCTGTACTACAAAAAAATTGACTTATACGGTTGGACTTCCTATTGTTAGGCAAGTTATGTTTTACGCATGCTTTCGAAGGATCCCTTATGGAAATATCCAATCCTCAAGCCAATACATTTGGTTTTGATGTCTTTCTTAGCCATAACAGCAAAGAAAAAGACTTCGTACGGAAAATTAAAGAGGATTTGGGCTTGTTAGGTGTTAAGGCTTGGCTGGATGTGGATGACCTGCCTCTAGGCCCGCAATGGCAACCAGAACTTGAAAAGGGATTACGGGACAGCCGAATGGTGGCCGTCTTCATCGGCCCGGTAGGTATGGGGAATTGGCAAACTGCAGAAATGCAGGTGGCTATCAATCACAGCGTGACAAAAAATAAACCGCTCATACCGGTACTCTTACCAGGAGGGCCTGAACCAAAGGAGCTTACCGAATTTCTACAGCTTTATAGTGTTGCGGATTTTCGTATGGGGTACAACCCAATCGAACTTAAGCGCTTGGCCGAGGCCATAACCGGTAAGAAACTAGAGCTGCTAGAATCAAAGCCGAGCAAAGCGCCAGAGCCATCAAGCCCAATTCTGAACGGCGATGACGAAGAGCAAGACCCATCGGTGCAAAGAGCCCTAGAATATTTCGAACAGGCTTTCGATTCCGTTAATCCAGTCAACATTACTTTTTTCATCGGCCAGGGGATAAGCCACAGCGGCTTAGACTCGGTGATTAGCCCACAGAAGATAAGTCGCGAATTGCTGAAAAACCTGCAACTGATCGACCAGGACTATAGTCAGTTGCTACCCGCTATTGACACCAGTTCGGCGTATTACGCCATGAGCAAAGGTGATTCTACGCTGCAAAATGCCGTTGCCAAACAACTGAAGGTAGCCCCTGATACCAACCTTCCAACTTACCAAAAACTTTCCAGTTTATTGGCGCTTATCGGCAAGCGTGAGCCAGACCGGGGCCAACATATCAGTCCCCAAGTGGTTGTTACCTCTAATTTCGACTTGCTGCTCGAACGTTGCCTGTTGCGGGCCGGGTTGTCATTCACCCGGCTAGTCCAGTACCGCGCCTCCCAGCAAATAGATGTCAATGAATACAAAAATGTACGCATCTCGCAGGATGGAGTAATTTCGGTAGATTGTGCAGGCAGCCCGAGTATTCAGGCTAACCTGAATGACACACAAGCTATGGATAATCTTATTGCCACTTGTAACAAAAAAACCTTGAAGGATGCTAAAGAATTTGGGGTTTCACAGTCCCTATCTTTGTCGAGTCTAAGCTCGCCGATCATTTATAAAATAAACGGCTCATGCGACGTTTCTAATAGTTGCATCATGACCATAGACCAGCATCTCGATTTCATCTGGCGTCAAAGTAAACAATCCCTAATTCCCGATCAAATTAACGAAATCATTAAGAACACCCCTATCTTGTTTATTGGCAGTAGGATACTGGATCCCGATTTCCGGCTTGGATACTTGGCATTGCTGCAGGAAGAAACGAAAAGCAAAAGTTATGACCGCTATGCACTGCTTGCTAAACCCAAGGATGGAGACTCGTCCGATTGCGGTTATCGTATGCTTAGCAAATGTTGGGATCCCATCAAGGATAAGGCACTCGAACGATATGAAATCAAAATTATCGATGTACCTAATGAAAAGTTCCTTGAATTATTACGGCAGAGGCTTGTCGGTGTAATTGGGGGTTAGTCATGAGTAACAAGATGCCCGATGATTCTCTAGCAAAACCCTACAAAGGTCCACAAAGCTATCAAAGCCATGACGCCGGCTTGTTTTTTGGACGAGAAATGGAGGCTGAGAAACTGCTGTCGAAAATTCTCTCTTCTCGATTTAGCTTACTCCATGCCCAATCGGGGGCCGGCAAAACCTCCTTGTTGAATGCCCGCATCATTCCCCAACTTGAGCAACGCGGTTGGTTGCCGGTGCGTATCCTGCCACAAAACGATCCGATTGAATCCACCTGGCGCAGCACGCTACAAGCATTGCTACCCCCGCTGGAGACCGAGGCAAAAGCGATCAAGAGGGCAGTAGAGAGGCTTGCGGGCGAAGGGGAAGACTTAAGCCTGGATGAGCTTTTGCGCCGTTATGACGACTTACCCGATCGCAGTGCTGCCAAACGCGAACTGATCGCGCCTATGGACCTCGATGACACTGTCGGGAAACAATACGAGCAATGGCTTGGTGGCGGGCAGGTGACGCCATTTTTTTGCCGATTGTTGCGGGCCACCTCGGAAATTAGAGCTTTAAATGACCATCTTAGGTTTTTCATGAAAAACCCAACCGGTGATCCGCTCACCGGGAAGACTCCCGTCAGCCGGATTTTTCAGTTATGTTCACACTCAAGCCAGCTTGAAGGCTATATTGCAATGCTTGCCAAGTTGGAGGCAAAAAACCCTTTATGGGGGTTGTTGGAGAAATTTGAAAACCTGTTCGAGGTTTATTCCGCGAATGGGATTTCTTTGAAATTGACGCTCATATTCGACCAATTCGAGGAAATGTTTACCCGCTTTGTCGATCCAGGCCAACTGAAGGTCGAAATCCAAGACATTCCCGATTGGCGATTGCGTTGGCGTTTTTTTGACGAGCTGCAAGCCTTGTATTTTCGTGGTTATGGAGACGCCCGGAGCGCTGATGTCGAGGGGGAGGGCCTGTCTGCGTTGCCGCTTCGTTATGTGGTGTCGATGCGTAGCGAGTGGATATCCAGGCTTGACGGTATCGCACGCTTTGCCCCCGATATTGTGCCAAACGCTTACCACCTTGATTTACTGGTCAAAGAAACCGCTAGGCAAGCTATCCAAGAACCCGCTCGGCAATATGGCTTTGGTTATGAAAACTCTCTGTACGATAAGATCATCGATGACTTATGCAAGGAAATGCGCTTCGTAGAACCCACTCATCTACAAATTGTTTGTGAGAAGCTTTGGGATGCACGGGGGCGTCAGCTTGCCGGTGGCTTGCAGCAAAAAAATAATAATAATACAGACAGCTCGTTATCGACGCCTGAATGCACTTTGGTTGAGCTTGAGGTTTATCAAAGTTTGGATGGGGCTGCTGGTATTCTCAAAGCCTTTTTAGTGGATTATTTGGAAGGCTTGGTCAAGGATGAGAAATTAACAGCTATCGAGATGCTCGAACCGTTGGTCACCGTCAGCGGAACCCGCAATATTGTTGATTACGAACAATTGCTTCATAGTCCGTTTCGCAAGACAGAAAATACAACGGAAAATTCTTCCAATGGAAGTAATATTATCCCTTCCCTGGATTGGAGCAGCGATTGTCTCCAACGCCGTAAAAACTGCCTGGCCAACTTGATCAACCGTAATATTGTGCGGATGGAAAATCGTCTGGGTGGACAGTTCCTAGAAATAACCCACGAATTTTTGATTGATCCAATCAGAAAAGAAGTTAGCCGTGAACTCTACAGCGACTTGAGTCGTAGAAACTTCCGCCAAGCCCTCATTGTTCTATCTCATTGTGAGGCCATGAGTCTAGGGATAGACATGGATGAGGATTTTGGGCAGGCTGATTTCCGCGCGATCATTGATTACAGTGAAGAGATTGCATGGAGCCATTGGGCTTGCGAATTGATGCTGCGACGTGCCATCGAATATGGCACTGGGAAAGCAGTACTTGGAAAATGGCTTGAACGCTATGAAAGCCTGTCATCAAGTGGCGATGCTTTTGCAACAGCACTAGTGCAACTAGGCAAAATCGAGCAGGAAAAGCGCTTTGATTTAACTTTAGGATTTAAACAGATTCAGGCGCTTAACTTACAACGGGAACAGTTAACTGATCTTTCTTTAGGAATTGTTGAAGTTGTTTTTAAAAGCCAATTAAAACATGCCAAAGACGCCCATCGTGCCGACATCGTGTATTGGTCTAGGAGATTTTATGAACAATAACCCCCTTGAAATTATTATCGAATTCCTTAACTCGGAAACCCCACAGTTGCGGCGTAATGCAATGACAGCCTTGGCCAACCTTCACGACAGTGAAGCGGTAAAATACATGGTTCAAACCGCTTTGACTGATAAGGATGAGTCTGTGCGTGCTCGAGCGGAAGACGAATTGGCGAATCTCGACGAACAATCCCTGGCCATGCTGTGTAAAGACTTTACTGCCCGTTTGAAGGACAAAAGCGAAAGGTTGCCTGTTTATGCCTTATTGGGAAGACTTCGTGCCAAAAGCTTACACTTGAAATTGGAAAGTTTGAATTGGCTACGAATTTTTTATTTGGAATTTAGCTTATTTAAATATGTTTACCCGATAAGGGGATGGAAATTTTATTTACGGTCTGTCATGCCTGCCGTGAAAGCAGCGCTAATGGCGGCAGTTGTATACTTTATTTTTTTCACATTGTTGCACTATCGTATAAATTGGTTTTTGCCTCAGACACACTCTTTTTCTTCCCTAGACACAAATGTGAATTTCACTGATTTAGTCGTTGGTGCCCCTATGATTTTTGCATTCCTGATTCCTTTGGCGACCTTCAGAGTCATGGCGCTGGATTTGCATGTAGACAGATTTAAAGGTGCATTGATAGAGTCTCTTTGGGCTGGCCTTGCCGGATTGTTATTAGGAATAATGGTTTCGAATGAGTTTGCAATAGCCCTAATGCTAGTGATGGTCGCTGTCAGGATAGGATGTATTTCAACCCATGGAGTGGAATTTGATTATGTCCCAAAACACTTCGCACAAACCCTGGCTGGAACATTAGCTGGCAGCTTGGTGTTGCTTGTGTTTGTAGCGTTTGATTTTGATGAAGGCAGTGGTGTGAGGCCGAAGTATTATGAACCTACACTATTTTATATAGCCGCGTTTATTCCGGGAGCCGCGAACAGCTATGCCAGCATAGATATTGCCCATGCAAATGCATTGCCACGGAATACTCTGTTATCCCGGCTAATAGCTTATGGCTTGCCTATGCTGTTTGCTATTTTTGTCGTGGTTGCCTACTTGCCAGAATCGCGTTGCATGGAAATCAAGGAGAATATTCAAGCAAGCGCAGATGTTAAAGAGCTGGTAAAGGTGGAAATTTCACAAGCCTCTTATTGTCGAAGCCTCGTGGTCGGCGCCGAGCAGCAAGCTGTTATTACTATTCCAGCTGAAGAAGCCAGCCTCTATGGCCTACGGGTAATTAAAGAATCTGAATTCGATGTTTCAACAGTAGATTCATCAGAAGTGGATTCTAATAGCAAGAGTAAAATAACAATATCGGATCCAGGCCAATATATGCTGATATTTTCTAGAAAAGATTCTGGTCTGCTGCACAAGCAAATAAATAGTAAAAATGCGTTATTGATTTTATTGGATCATTACAGCAGTCTGCTGAGACATGGCAAGAACGCTATTCCACCCGTTAAGATGGATATTGCATTCACAAACATCTCTAGAAAGTAAGGCTAATAGCGGGTTTGATTTGCTATTCGTAGGAAATTCGTGTTTTTCGGGGTGAAGGCGTCGTGAGTTTTGTGTAGACGGTGTTTAATTATCGATTAGGCATCCTGTTGTCAAACATGACAGTAAAATGACTAAGATCAACTTTCCAAAATCAAACTGTTCTGTTCTGAGGCTGGTTGACAATTGATCGAAAGCAGATAAGCCGTTTACAACATAATTTAAAAACAACAATAACGCGATGAGGAATGATGATGAAGCGATATAGCAGCTTGTGGGTTTTTGTATTAATGATGTTTACCGGCACTTGTTGGGCTTATGGCGGCGGCAGTAGTAGCAGTTCAACAGCGTGTGCCAAACCCAAATTTACCGACCTTGTTCCGGCTGAAAATACCGAAGTTATGCCAGGTGCAAATTTTTCTTTTACAGCGTCCGCCAATACTTATCCTGATTCCATCAAAGTCACAGTAAAAGGTCAGCCAGCTACGCTTAAAGTCACGCCAAGAGATTCGGGCAGCTTTGAGGTGGAAGGCGCAATACCTGCATCTTTAAAGGGCACCTACGCCAGAATTGTCATCGCTGCTGACGGTCAAAGTAATTGCAAAGGGTCGGACGGCTGGCTGGTGAAAATTGCTGAGTGATAAGCTGTTAAAGCGGGTGAAACGAGGCTGAATTTGATAAAAAAAGCGCAAGTTTCAAGGCGAAACTTGCGCTTTTTTACGTTAACGGATGCTTTCTTGGCTTTGTTGTGCTGGAAGTAATTTGTATAGCTTGAAAACTGCGTAACCAGCCAGGATATAAATCAGCGCAGAAGCGGTATAGGGCGGGTAGTATTTGGCTACTCGTTCTATGTACTGTGCCCACGATGTATCTGGGTAGCGGCCGGACAGTAAATAAAAGCTGCCATTAGAAATAAGAAATGCTGTTGATGTGGCGAGTGCGGCTGAAGCGAACGATTTTGCGAACTCTAGTGTTGTCAGGGTTTTGAAGGTGGCACTGTAGCGGCCGGCCAACCACATTGCCGCGTACGTAGGAATTAAAAAAACATAGGCGGGCGAAACGCACCAGCTGCTGGTGCCGCCTTTGATGGCGACATAATCAATAAATGCGGCTAACGCCAGCAAAAATATAAATAGTATTTTTTTACGATAAAAACCGGCAAAGAAAAAAGCTGCTAATGAGGCATCGGGTAAATGTAGGAAATCACCAAAGTGGTGAAAGCGAGTCAGAGCCATCAGCGCGATTAACGCGAGGGGTAAAAAATCGATTTTTGGCAATTGTTTAGCGGTCATATTGTTATCTCTAGTCATGTTTTAAGGTTAAAGCCATCCTGGCCATTGTTTTGTCAGTTATTGTAATGCACTGAGACAAAAAAGTTTCTATCGGCGGTGTTGTAGGTATCGACAGTCTGATAGTTTTTATCCAACAAATTACTCAACTTTGCGCTTAGCATCCAGTTGTTATTGATGTGATAAGCAGAGCGAAGGTCAACGGTGACAAAACCAGCGACCTGATTTTTATTTTTAACATCGTCATATCGATAATCTTGCGCCAGCACATTAGCCCCCACATCAATAGCGCCAAAGCTTTTGGATAAATCGAATGACAAGGTTTGTTCGGCGCGTCTCGGCAGTTGCAAGTTAGTTTTTCTATCGACAGGGCTTAGCAGATTCATCCCCAGCTTGCCGTTCCAGCCCAACAGTTGGGTGGAAATTTCCGTTTCGATACCGTCAATTTGGGCTTTGTTAACGTTTTGAGCGGTAGATTGTTTAGTGACAGGATCAGTGCCAACAGCGATTAAATTGTCGATATTGGTATGGTAGGCACGTATCTCCCATTGCCCCCAGTCATGATTACCGGCAAGACCGGTCTCGACTGAGGTTGATTGTTCCGGTTGTAGATTTTGGTTGCCATAATTTGGAAAGTACAAATCATTAAACGAGGGTGCTTTAAAAGCGTTACCAAAATTTGCCAATAAACTTACACCATAATTCCAATTATAACGCCAGCCAACGTTGCCGGTGACATAGTCGCCAAACGCTTCGTTTTTATCCCAACGCACCGCCGCATTAACAAAATGATCGTCGAAAAGTTGGCTGTGTAATTCAGTAAATACGCCTACATCATAGCGAGAACGTTCATTGTATTTGGTTGAGCTTTCAACTTCATCCAAACGATAGTCCGAGCCCATAACAAGCTTGTGTTCCTCCGACAAAGCAACTTCATTAAGCCAACTGGCATTCCAACGAGTGGTGTTAAAGCGGCTATAAAATAAACCTGACGGTCTAAAGTTATCGCCATCATCGCGGCTTTGACCAAAACGTAAAGTTGAACGCCAGCTGTCCAGTAAATTCATACTGCCGGATGCCCCAACAACCTGCTCGACAAATTCACTTTTGTTACCGGTGTTATCTTGTGGTTTTCCCTTGTTATTAAGAGTGCCGTCATATTTATTTTGGCCTTCCGAGCGCATAAAAAACGCTTCAATTTCGGCGTTATTATCGAAACGATGGCCGACTTTGGCATTAAGTCCGGTGTTGTAATAACCGTCGTTATCAGGCTCATTAGTACCAAATGGCCCGAGCACCGGTTGTCTTACGTTAAATCCTTTCGTGTTGATATGCGACACACCCAAGTTATACCAACTGTTTTGCCAACTGCCGTTGATAGTGCCAGAGGTTTTGAATGTGTCATAAGAGCCGCCGCCTGCATCCAAAGAAATGCTGGGCTTTTCTGACGCGTTGCCTTTACGAGTAAAAATCTGAATGACGCCGCCGATGGCTTCTGAGCCGTATAAGCTGGATTGCGGCCCTTTGATGATTTCGACGCGCTCGATTTGATCGATAGGAATAAATTCAAAGGCTGATTTGCCGGCGGTGGCCGAGCCGAATTTGATACCGTCGACTAATACCAAGACATGATCTGAATTGGTGCCACGCATGAACACACTACTGGTTTTACCCAAGCCGCCATTCTGAGCGACGTCTACGCCAACAGTGTTTTTTAATAAATCGGGTAGGGATTGAACTTGCAGCCGTTCAATATCTTTGCGGGTAAACACGGTAGCCGCTGCAGATAATTGATCTTTGGCAACTGCTGTTCTGGTTGCTGTCACAACCAACTCGGGAAGATTAACTGAGTCTTTGGTCGTGTCGGTTTCTGATTGGGCATTAAAGCCCGTCAGCAACAAGGTGCTGAAGATGAAAGTTTTTTGCATGATTGTTCCTTTGCGCCGCCCGCGCAACAGGTTGAATAAATCACAGAGGAGAACATGCAGAAAAACGATAAGAGGCAACACAAGATTGAGCTATCGCTTCGCCGACAGCCCGCCGCTGTGCCGAATATACTTTCGGGCCGGTCTCCGGGCTTGTAAGTGGCGTTAGCCTGAATCATCACCTTCCCATGCATAAAACACAGTGGCGTATTGATGACTCTTTACTTACATACCGTTGCGGGGGCAGCGTCGGAATTGGTGTAAACCTTACCGACTTCCCGTTTAACCATTGGTTTTAAAAGGCCAATGGAACCTGAAAGCAGGCGGGGATTATAGTGAATTGAGTGGATAAGGCAAGCTGCAATTGTAAAAGGTTTGGACTTCAGTATCAGTATTCTATACAGCCTATCTAAGACATTTAGGGGCTTGTCAAAGCCTGCCCAGTGGCAGGGAGTAGTGTTTTGCGATTAACCAAAATAATCGGTGATTGCTGTTATGACATTGATATTTTGCAATCATGCACTCAAAGCGCTTGGCAAAAAGGAATGTTTGTGATGTTATATTATAACAATTAAAAATAACCAACCTCCTCTTGGATAAATTATTGATGAAAGTTTACAAAATCCATAAAGCTATCGAAATAGCTGCGCGCGCCAAAAACACGTGGGCTGCTCCTTGCACGGTATCGCTGTTAATAAAGTTGGCTAATCAATCAGCCAACAGCAGCGTGAGTACAAATTCATGACTGAAAAACGTTTACCCGTCACTGTGTTATCCGGCTTTTTAGGCGCCGGCAAAACCACGCTGCTCAACCACATTCTCGCCAACCGCGAGGGCTTAAAAATAGCGGTGATTGTTAACGACATGAGCGAAATCAACATTGATGCCGCGCTCGTTAAAAACGAAGTCACTCTTAATCGCGCCGAAGAAAAAATGGTGGAAATGAGCAACGGCTGCATTTGCTGCACCTTGCGCGAAGACTTACTGGTGGAAGTCGGGCAATTAGCCAAAGAAGGTCGGTTCGATTATTTGTTGATTGAATCCACCGGCATCGCCGAGCCCATGCCGATTGCTGAAACCTTTACTTTTAGAGATGAAGACGACGTCAGTTTGTCGGACATTGCCGTGCTGGACACGATGGTGACGGTAGTCGATGCAGTCAACTTCATGCGCGATTATTTAGAGGCGCAATCGCTAAAAGACATCCATGCCGAACTGGGCGAGGAGGATGAGCGCAATATCGCCGATTTACTGGTCGAGCAGGTTGAATTCAGCAACGTGATCCTAATTTCCAAAGCCGATTTGGTCTGCAGCGATGAGCTGGCGAATTTAACGGCCATTCTTAAATCTTTAAATCGCGAAGCAGAGATTATTCCGATGGTGATGGGACAAGTGCCTCTGCAAAAAATCATCAATACCGGGCGTTTTAATTTTGAGCACGCCGAGCAAGCGCCCGGTTGGTTACAAGAAATGCGCGGCAGCCACACCCCGGAAACCGAAGAATACGGCATCGCCAGCTTTGTTTATACCGCGCGTAAGCCGTTTCACCCTGAGCGGTTTTACGATTATCTGCATCGTGACGATTGGAACAACGGCACTTTGCTGCGTTCCAAAGGCTTTTTCTGGCTGGCGTCACGGCCCGAATGGGTAGGCAACTGGTCGCAAGCGGGCGGCACCATGCAACATGGCTGTGCCGGTCGTTGGTGGGCGTCGGTACCGGAAGCGGAGTGGCCGGAAGAGTTTGTCGATGATATTCAGGCCAATTGGCAATCGCCGTTTGGCGACTGCCGCCAGGAGTTAGTGTTTATTGGCCAAAATATCGACGCTGACCAAGCGCGCAACGAATTGGATCAGTGTTTATTGACTGATGCCGAATTATCCGCCGGTGCAAGCACATGGAAAACCTACCGGGATAATTTTCCGGGCTGGTTTGCCGATGAACTCGCTTGATCAGGCCGTCCACACGTTAGGTACGGGCTTATTAATCAGCCTGGGCGTGTTATCGCTCCGGATTGAGGACAAACGTTTAAAACGGATTGTTACGAGAAGCTTCGTTTTAGTGTTGGCGGTGCTTTTAGCAGATGCAGCCATGCACCTGCTGCCCAATGCGCTTGCCGGTTTTATTTACCGGACACGTTAAGGGAACCTCTAAAAATTATCCATTCATGCCCTTCGGCTATGCTCAGGACAGGCTTCGACAGGCTCAGCACGAACGGATAAGTAATTGATTTAATGTACTAACCGTTCGCACTGAGCTTGTCGAAGTGCAATTTTTAGAGGTCCCCTTAAAACTCTACAGTGATAAATAACGATGAATCTTTCATTTGAAGTGGTTGCGGGTGCTATCGGTGCCAGTGTTTTGGTTAGTCTCACCTCATTATCCGGATTGTTTGCGTTATGGATTGAGCCTGCTCGGCTACAACGCATTATTCCTTACCTGGTTGCCTTGGCCGTGGGGGTATTGTTAGGCGATGCCTTTATTCATCTGATTCCCGATGCGGTAGCCCGGCAAGGCTCGATTTCAACCGTTTGTTTAACGGCATTACTGGGGATGTTTTTATTCTTCGTGCTGGAAAAACTGGTGCGCTGGCGCCATGACCACCACATTCCCGTGGCCGATCAAACCAGCGATATTCGCCCGATAGCCAAGATGAATTTGATGGGCGATGCGGTGCATAACTTTGTCGACGGCATCTTAATCGGCGGCAGTTTTCTGGTCGATCCGGTGCTGGGGTTTACCACGACGCTGGCGATTATTGCCCACGAAATTCCGCAAGAAATCGGCGATGTCGGGGCGCTGGTGTACGGCGGTTACTCACCGGCCAAAGCCGTACTGTACAACTTTTATTGCTCGCTGACCGTGGTGGCGGGCGCCATTTTTACGCTGATGTTCAGCCAATTGGCGGAATCATCGTTAGTCTTCTTACTGCCGATTGCCGCGGGTGGTTTTATCTATATTGCGGCCACTGACATGATCCCGGCGTTGCATGAACATTCATCGATAGCCAACCTGGTCTGGCAAACCGCCATATTCGGCTTGGGCATCGGCTTTATGCAATCAATCATCGTTCTGGAGCACGCATTACTGAGCCAATAAGCGCCGCCAGGGTGGCTTAAGTCAACAGCTCCCAAACCGAAAAAATCATTTATCCCCATTAACTGCAAAGAGAAGCTAATGTCTGATTCTAACTATTCCACAGCCGTACCAGTGACCATTTTGACCGGTTTTTTAGGGGCAGGAAAAACGACCCTGTTAAACCGCATTTTGTCTGAACAGCACGGTCATCGTATTGCTGTCATTGAAAATGAATTTGGCGAAGCAGGCATTGATAACGACCTGCTGATTCAAGGCGAAGAGCAAATCGTAGAGATGAACAATGGCTGTATTTGTTGCACCGTGCGTGGCGATTTGGTGCGCATTCTGGGGGAGCTGGCGGAAAAACGTGAGAACGGATCGCTGCATTTTGACAGAGTTATTATTGAAACCACCGGCCTTGCCGACCCCGCGCCGGTCGCCCAAACGTTTTTTGTTGAACAGGATATTGCTGAATATTATTTGCTCGATGGCATTATTACGGTGGTTGATGCCAAACACGCGCTTAAACAGCTTAGCGAATGTCATGAAGCTGAAGAGCAGGTGGGTTTTGCCGATCGATTGGTATTATCCAAAACCGATTTGATAACACCGGCAGAGGTGACTGAATTAGAAGCACGCTTACGCGCAATCAACGCTCGCGCACCCATCGCCCATGCGCATTTTGGTGAAACCGACATCAGTGAAATTCTCGATATTCGCGGCTTTAATCTCAATGCAATTTTAGAGATTGAGCCTGATTTTCTGGATGACGTCGGTCATGAACACGATGCAGGGATCACTTCATTTGTTTACCGTACCGATAAAGCACTGGATGCAGCAAGAATCATCGGCTTTATGGATGTGATGATTCGCGATTACGGTAACGATTTATTGCGCTATAAAGGCATCGTGCATATCGCGGGTTGTGATCGTAAGGTGATTTATCAAGGCGTGCACATGTTACTGGGAGACAGTTTGGGCGTGCCTTGGGCGATTGATGAAATCCGCCAATCGGTGCTGGTATTTATCGGCCGCAACCTGCCTAAACAAGAAATCCATGCGGCATTAGACAGCTGCAGAGTGTTTTAACATGCTTACGCGCTTAACAGGCGGGCGGATTGTTGATCCCGGCCAAGGCTTAAACGGCACTCTTCAAGACCTGTGGTTTCGTGATGGCTTGATAGTTTCCCCGCCTGAAGCCGGTGTGGTCTCGGATGTTGATATTGATGTTTCCGGCAAAGTGGTAATGGCCGGTGCCATTGATATTCACAGCCATATCGCCGGCGGCAACGTTAATACCGCGCGCTTGTTGCTGCCGGAACAGCACCGTAACTTTATGGCCAGAAAGCTAGGTCATGCCTTTAGTACTGCGCGCTGGTCAACCACCGAAACCGGCTATCGTTATGCACAAATGGGTTACACCACTGTCGTCGAACCTGCCGTGTTACCCGCCAATGCGCTGGATGCGCATTTACAGATGGCCGATATTCCGATTATTGATACCGCAGGCCTTGCGATACTCGGTAACGATGATTTTTTACTGCGGCTCATGCGGTCAAAAGTCAGTCAAAACCAGATCAACGATTACGTCGCCTGGACGCTGCAAGCCACCCGCTGTTTAGGCCTTAAGGTGATTAACGCCGGTGGCGCCAATGCGTTTAAATCGAACGTGCGCAGCTTTGCTTTGGATGACGTGGTGCCCAATTACGGGGTGAGTTCGCGGCAGATTTTGCAAACATTACAACGCGCCGCTTGCGATATAGGACTGCCGCACCCGGTACATGTGCATTGCAATAACTTGGGCATGCCCGGCAATGTCGATACCGCCATCGCCACCATGGAAGCAGCGCAGGGCTTGCCCATGCACTTGGCGCATATCCAGTTTTACGGCTACGGCAACGAAGGCGACAAGGGCTTTTCTTCGGCAGCGGCGAAATTGATTGACGCCTTTAACAAACACCGCAATATCACCATGGATGTCGGGCAAGTGTTGTTTGGACAGACCGTGACGATTTCCGGCGACGTGGTTGCCCAATACAGCCGTCGCAATGATGCCAGTCCCAGCAAATGGGTGATGTGGGATGCCGAATGCGAAGGCAGTGGTGGTGCGGTGCCGTACCGTTATCAGCAAAAAAGTTTTGTGAATAGCCTGCAATGGCTGATCGGTCTGGAAATTTTCTTACTGGCCGAAGACCCATGGCGGTTATTTTTTACCACCGATCATCCCAACGGCGGGCCGTTTACCCGTTATCCGCATTTGATTCGCTTGCTGATGGATGCTGATTTTCGATTAGAGTGCATGGCCGGGTTACATCCTGATGCCATTGCTATGAGCTTGTTAAAAGACCTGAAAAAAGAGTTTTCTCTTTATGAAATCGCCACCATGACCCGCACCGCCGGCGCGCGCATGTTAGGCTTGCATGATCGCGGACATTTATTGCCCGGTGGCATTGCCGATATTGCCGTCTATAGCGAACAAGCCGATAAAGAAGCCATGTTTACCGGTGCGCATCTGGTCTTCAAAAATGGCGAATTAGTGGTTGAAAAGGGTGTGGTTCAACAGCGAATTCGTGGCCGCACGCAAACGATACAAGCGCAGTTCGATCCGCATATCAAACGCGACATCCAAGCTTATTACGACCGGTTTTATAATTTAAGCCTGGATAATTTTGCGGTGGGTGAGGTCGGTTTTAATCAAACAGATAACGAGCGTTTTGTGTGGCATGATTGCGGTAAGCCGTATCATGTGTAATTTGTAGGCAGTACATTAGTCTAAATGAACCCAACTAAACCTATCGAACGTATTCCAGTCATCGTTATCAGCGGATTTTTAGGCAGTGGTAAAACCACATTACTTAACCGTCTGCTTCAACATGCGCCAAAGTCTGCGGTGATTATTAATGAATTCGGCAGCACGCCGATTGATCAACAACTGCTCAGAGATCACAACGTGCCGATGTCGGTGTTGGCCGGTGGCTGTTTATGTTGCCAAGTGCGCGGCTCGTTAACGCCGGTATTAAAAAACCTCCGTATGGCTTGGGATGCCAAGGCCGATAAACCATTTGATCGAGTCATCATCGAAACCAGCGGTGTTGCCAACCCCGAACCGGTGCTGGATACCCTGTTAAGAGAGCGTTGGCTATCTGCCCGCTATCATCTGCATGGAGTGATTACGACGGTGTCGGCTGTCAGCGGCGCAGAGTCTCTTGAGCGTTTCACTGAAGCTAAAGCACAACTAGGCTGGGCCGATACGGTAGTGCTTACTCATGGCGATTTAGCTAGTTCGGCACAACTGGCGACGACCAATGCCTGGCTTGATAAACTGGCACCCAGTGCTGCCAGATTGAATGTCGTACTGGGGGCGGTAGCGCCGGATTTATTACTGGATTTGTCAAAGAAAATGCGCCCGCTAGGGCAAATGCAAAATGATGTCGAGCATCGATTTAACAGCATCAGCCTTCAGCTGGATGATCCTATTGCCTGGCCGCGTTTTCAGATTGCACTGGAGTCTTTACTCAATAAATACCCGCTGCAGTTAGTACGTCTAAAAGGCGTTGTTTTTACACCGGAATGCCCTGAACCGTTATTGATTCAGGGCGTTGCCAATAAGCTTTATCCCCCTGTCCGGCTGCCCGTTAGAGCAAGCGATGACGGTAAAAGCCGCTTGGTGTTTATTACCGTAGGTGATGTTACGAGTTTGGCCGAAGATTTAATGGCTATATTGCGTGTGCATTTCCCTAATAAGTCGCCGATCTATCAGCAACCTGACACTCAAAGAGGTTATATTTTCACTGCCTGAATGACTGAAATTGACCAATTAAAGATGATCAGCGCACAGTAAATGTATTCATGGCTATTGGCTGTTTCCATTATTTTTGAGGTCAGCATCGTAGCGGTTTATGGCGGTGGTCCTGATGCTCAGCGGTTGCGGGCTAATTGGGCAAAATGACCGGTTGGGTATTGGTTTAAATAAGCTTGAAATTCGGCGGTGTTATTGTTGTTTTTGATGCTATCCCAAAACCCTCATTTGCTGAATTCGCGGATGCGGTTTCCGTTGAGGCTTACTTGTCTTGGGCATTGGCGTTTATGCGCTCTAACTCCTGCTGCTGATTGCCCCTCTCCAGTTCTTCTGACATTTGTTGGTATTCGGCATTGCGTTGTTTTTGTTCTGCCTCGGCTCGAGTTATGTATTGGGTGTTTTCGGTGCCTAGCGCTTGAGCGTCGGCATTAACCTGTTGTTTACTGATCACCTGGCAAAATTCACGCCCCCCTTGTTCAACCAAGCATTCTTCAATAATTTCAGTGGCTTTTTTTGGTTCGCGCTGGGCTTGTGCTGGATGGGTGGTGAATAATCCCGGGCCGATCAGCAGCAAGAGTAGGGTTAGAAGGTCGGGCGATTTTTTGAAGGTCATGCGGAGATTCTCGATTTTTAGGGGAATTGGTTCTATGCAACAGTTACAAATGTCAGGTAAACCATCATGGAGCGTATGTTTACATCCCAATTATTCAACTGAAGTTACACCATATCAAATGCAGGCAGGTAAACTCAATCCAAACGAACCGGCCTCATCGGCAGCGCGTGGCATAAGAGAATGATTCCTCTGATTACGTAATATCAGTTACCAATTTTAGTTAATACCAAACCCGCATCCCGACCACAAAGCGTACGCTGTGGTGGTGTTCGAGTAAGGATTCTTCTTCGACATAATCAAAGCCTAAGTAGGGTGCAAATTCCCGTTCGATCTCGTAGCGTAAACGCACGCCGGTTTCGAATTCGGTGACACCGGCTTTAACGCCACGGTTGCCAATGTCCGAGGCTGCGACGTTGACTTCAATGCGCGGCTGTAAAATCAGCCGTTGTGTCAGCAGCAGTTCATAACCTAAGCCCAAACGGCCCAATACGTTGCCATTATCGGTGATGAACATGGCGCTTTCGACTTCGATGAAATAGGGCGCTAAGCCCTGAAAGCCTATGACGGCATCATAGGTGCGCTCGGGCTCAAACGCTCGCCGCGCGCCGATTTGAAAATCCCAAAAGGTGCTGATGTTACGGCTGTACAGCAACTGCAAATCGGCGCGGCCGAAAATGTTTTGCTCGCTGACATAATCGCCTTCGGTTTTAAGCCATAACTTGTGTTTGTCGTTACCGATCCAATTTTGCACATCCCATTTGAATAAACTCAGGTTTTCGTTGCCTTCATATTCCAGGCGCTCAGCTTTGAAATGGTTGAAAATCATTTGGTCTTCTTGTGCATCTGCAACGCTAACAGTCATTGCCAACAGCAGTAATATCAAGCGGCTAGTCATGATGATGCTCTGCTTTTTCCACAATCAACTTGCGGAACATGCCGGTATCCATGTGGTACAGCAAATGGCAATGAAACGCCCATTCGCCCTCGGCATCTGCAAGCACATCGACGATGGCTGTTTGGCCGGGTTTAACGCTGATAACGTGCTTTTTCGGGTTGTACATGCCGTAGCCGTTATCCAGGTACTGCCACAGGCCGTGGATATGAATCGGATGATTCATCATGGTTTCGTTGACGTAATGAAAGCGAATACGCTCGCCGAATTTGACTCTGATCGGCTCGGATTCGGAATATTTAACATCGTCGAACGACCAGATATAGCGATTCATATTGCCGGTGAGCCGTAAGGTGATTTCACGATCCGGTTGCCCCATTAAATGGTGCTCCGGTTCGACTGATTTTAGAGCTTGATAACTTAGCACGGGGGAAGACCCTATCTTCTGGGGCATCGGCATTTGATGCCCGGCATGAGGATCATTTTCCGAAGGTGTATGTCCTGCGTGACTGGTGGCCGGTTTATTATGTCCGACATGCTGTTCTGAAGCGTCAGTAGTGGTGTGCTGATCATGTTGCTGATGCTCAGCATGACCACTATGTGCGCCGCCCATGTCTGCCATCGTTAATAAAGTCCGGGGTCGCATTGGCGGCGGTGTTGCCTGCAGATCACTGCGTGGCGTCAGTGAGGCATGCGCAAAACCGCTACGATCCATGGCTTCGGCAAAAATGCTGTAAGCCTGCTCGGTTTGCGGCTCGACTAACACGTCATAGGTTTCAGCCACTGCAATGCGAAATTCTTCAACGTCGACTGGCGCGACTTGCTGGCCGTCGGCGGCGATTACCTGCATTTTTAAGCCGGGGATACGAATATCGAAATAACTCATCGCCGAGGCATTGATAAAACGTAAACGCAGTTTTTCACCGGGCTTAAACAAGTAGGTTTTATGCATTTTCGGCGTTTGGCCGTTGATCAAAAAATGATACGTTGCGCCGGTGACATCGGCCAGATCGGTCGGCTCCATGCGCATTTCACCCCAGGCCAAGCGGTCTGCGACGGTTTCCCAAAAGCCGAGCTGTTGAATGTCAGTAAAAAAATCGCCGACGGTGCGTTTCTGGAAGTTGTAATAATCGCTCTGCTTTTTTAAACGAGCCAAGGTGCGATGTGGATCGGCTTCCGGCCAGTCGGACAGCATCACTACATAATCGCGGTCGACCGGTTGCTGATCATGCTTGGGAGCTATCACCAGCGCGCCGAACAAGCCTTCTTGCTCCTGCATGCCGGAATGGCCGTGATACCAGTAAGTACCGCTTTGTTTGACTGGAAATTGATAGGTAAAGGTTTGGCCGGGTTCAATACCGTCAAAACTGATGCCGGGCACGCCATCCATTTGATAAGGCAGCACAATGCCGTGCCAGTGAATTGAGGTCGGCACTTTTAAGTGATTGGTAACATTTAATGTGACCAGTTCACCTTCTTGCCAATGCAAGGTTGGCGCAGGCAAGCCGTCGTTGCCGACGATGGCATGTTGTTCTTCACCAATGAGATTGATGGATTTTTCAGTCACCGCCAGCTGATAACTGGCCGCAAAAACCGGTTGCCGGCTAAGAAATAAACTAAAGCCAACGATTACAAAACATGACATACGCCACTGCCGATGATTTGCCATTTATCTCCTAAAAACTGGGGGTTACTATTTTAAATTGACTGCTGTGTTCAGAGAATATCAAAAAGCCTTCTGCAAATATTTAAGTTTTTTGATCTAAGAAGGTTAATCTTATCGTCTACATTAGTAATCAATTACTGTGGGCAACCCAGCAAGTTGACTTTTTTGATGTGCGGGCATTAAATCAAATTGTCGCAAATTGAAACTGATTTGTAATCATAAGCAATGAATTTCTAAACGCTAATAATTTAATCAGTTTTCTTTAAGATCAGTTTTAACACAGCCGATGATTTTTAACGGCAAACGTTTATTTCGCAAATAAGGTCGTTCCATGAAAAATCAGCAAACTATCACTATCGACGGCAACCAGGCCGCTGCCGGCATTGCCCACAAATTGAACGAAGTTATCGCCATTTACCCGATTACGCCATCGTCGGCGATGGGCGAATGGGCCGATGAGTGGTCTTCGCGTGGTCAAGTCAATTTATGGGGCACAGTGCCTAAGGTTGTCGAGATGCAGAGTGAGGCCGGCGCCGCGGGTGCGATTCACGGCGCTTTGCAGGCCGGGACCTTGGCGACAACCTTTACCGCTTCGCAAGGTTTGCTGTTAATGCTGCCGAATATGTACAAAATCGCCGGTGAACTGAGTCCGACCGTGTTTCATATCGCCGCTCGCTCGTTGGCTTGTCAGGGCCTTTCGATTTTTGGCGATCATAGCGACGTGATGGCAGCGCGGATGACCGGCTTTGCGATGCTGTGTGCCAACTCGCCGCAGGAAGTGCAGGACTTCGCGCTGATCGCCCATGCGGTAGCATTGCAAAGCCGGATTCCGTTTATGCACTTTTTCGACGGTTTCCGCACCTCGCATGAAGTGTCGAAAATCGTTAGTCTCGACGATTCGGTGATTCGCGCCATGATTGATGATGCATGGGTGAGCGAGCATCGCGGCCGAGCCTTGACACCAGACCATCCGGTACTGCGCGGCACCGCGCAAAATCCTGACGTTTATTTTCAAGGACGGGAGTCGGTTAATCCTTACTACGTCGCCTTACCCGAAATCGCCCAGCAAGCCATGGATAGATTTGCTTCTTTGACTGGTCGGCAATATCGGCTGTTTGAGTATGTCGGCTCGCCGCAAGCTGAACGGGTGATCGTGCTGATGGGGTCTGGCGCAGAGGCAGTGGAAGAAACGCTGGATTATTTGACTCGACAAGGCGAAGCGGTCGGTTTGCTGAAAGTACGCCTGTTCAGGCCGTTTGCTCCGGAACGATTGATAGCAGCATTGCCGGTCAGTTGCCGAAAAATCGCCGTATTGGATCGAACCAAGGAGCCAGGTGCAGACGGTGAGCCTTTGTATAAAGACGTGCTGACGGCTTTGGCGCAAGATTTTAGCAACGGCGGCAAGTTTGCCGGTTTGCCGAAAGTGGTGGGTGGCCGTTACGGCTTGTCATCCAAAGAATTTACCCCCGGCATGATCAAGGCGGTTTACGACGAGTTAAAACGCGAGCAGCCGAAAAATCAATTTACCATCGGCATCCACGACGACGTCAGTCACACCAGCCTGGACTGGGATGCCGGCTATCGTACCGATGCTCATGATCAGACCTTTCAAGCGATGTTTTACGGCTTAGGCAGTGACGGTACGGTCGGCGCTAATAAAAACACCATTAAGATCATCGGCGAAGAAACCGATTGGTTTGCGCAGGGCTACTTTGTCTACGACTCGAAAAAGTCCGGGGCGATTACCGTCTCGCATTTGCGTTTTGGTCCCAAACCCATCCAAGCCACCTATTTGATCGCCGAAAATGACGCTAAATTCATCGGTTGTCATCAAGCCGTGTTTCTGGAACGCTATGACATGCTGGTCAATGCCGCTGACAATGCGGTGTTTTTGCTGAATAGTCCGGTGCCGGTCGATCAGGTCTGGGATACCTTGCCACATAAAATGCAAGAGCAAATGCTGGCGAAAAAGATTCGCTTTTATCTGATCGACGGCAACGCGGTCGCTGAGAAAAGCGGCATGGGCAAGCGCATTAACACCATCATGCAGACCTGCTTTTTTGCGATTTCCGGAGTGTTACCGCAAGATGAGGCTATAGCCGCAATTAAGCACGCGGTGCAAAAAACCTACGGCAAAAAAGGCCAACGCATCGTCGATTTAAACTTTAAGGCTATCGACGAAACCTTGGCTGGCTTGCAGCAAGTGCCGCTGCCTAATCAGGCTGACAGCCGCTTCGACATCGTTTCGAATATTGCAGACAGCGCGCCGGACTTTATCAAGCGCGTCACCGGTGAAATCATTGCCGGTCGCGGCGATGCGTTACCGGTCAGCGCTATGCCTGTCGACGGTACCTATCCAACCGGCAGCGCCGCCTACGAGAAGCGCAATCTGGCGTTGGCAATTCCGGTTTGGGAAACCGATTTGTGTACCCAGTGCGGCAAATGCCCGATGGTATGTCCGCATGCAGCGATCCGCAGCAAAATCGTGGCAAACGATACGTTAAGCGATGCACCGGCAACCTTTAAACATGCGGCGATGCTGGGCAAGGACTTTCCGGCCGGCTTGTCGATCAGTTATCAAATAGCCCCGGAAGATTGCACCGGCTGTGGGCTGTGTGTGGACATCTGCCCGATTCGTGACAAGACCAATGCCAGCCGTAAAGCTTTGAACATGCAGCCGCAAGCGCCGTTACGCGAACCGGAAAGCAAAAATTGGGATTACTTCTTGTCCTTGCCGGAATACGATCGCAGGCAGTTAAAAACCAACACCATCAAAGGCGCGATGGTATTGCAGCCGCTGTTTGAGTTTTCCGGCGCTTGCGTCGGCTGTGGAGAGACACCTTATATCAAACTGGCCTCGCAATTGTTCGGGGATCGGATGATCGTCGCCAACGCTACCGGTTGTTCGTCGATTTACGGCGGCAACTTGCCGACCACACCGTGGACCAAAAACGCCGAAGGTCGGGGTCCGGCTTGGAACAATTCCTTGTTCGAGGATAACGCCGAATTTGGATTGGGTATGCGGGTGGCGATCGACAAGCAAGCCGAACATGCTGCCGAATTGTTATTCTCGCTGCGGGAAACTCTTGGCGGCGAACTGGTCGATGCGATTTTGCAAGCCGATCAATCCGACGAAGCCGGTATCTACGAGCAACGCCAGCGCGTCGTTGAATTAAAACAGCACTTGGAGGCTTTGAGCCAGCCGGCCGCGCAAGCTTTGTTGTCGCTGGCTGATTATCTATCTAAGAAAAGCGTTTGGATCATCGGCGGCGACGGCTGGGCTTACGACATCGGTTATGGTGGTTTGGATCATGTGCTGGCCAGCGGTCGCAACGTCAATATCTTGGTATTGGATACTGAAGTGTATTCCAACACCGGTGGACAGACGTCCAAATCCACGCCGTTGGGTGCTGTGGCTAAATTCTCGGCTGGCGGCAAGGCTACCGCCAAAAAAGATTTGGCGCTACTGGCGATGGATTACAACAATGTTTACGTTGCTCATGTCGCCTATGCCGGTAAGGATACGCAAACGCTTAGCGCTTTTTTGGAAGCCGAGGCCCACGATGGTCCGTCCATCATCATCGCTTATGCACCGTGTATCGCGCACGGCGTGGATTTATCGAATAACCATCGTCAGCAGAATCTTGCTGTAAAAAGTGGGCATTGGCCGTTGTTTCGCTTTGATCCGGGCAAGGTCAAGCAGGGCAAGAATCCGATGCATTTGGATTCTGCTGAGCCATCAATCCCGTTACGTGATTTTGTGATGAGCGAAACTCGTTTCAGCATGTTATGGCAAAGTCATCCGGAACAGGCGGAGGCTTTCTTAAAGCAGGCTCAGCAGGATGTAAAAAACCGTTACCGGTATTATCAACAATTGGCGGAGCTGGAATGGAGCGATGCCACTAGCGTGGCGGCGACTAAGGCCCAACTAAAAACCGATCTTGCTAAGGAGAACCAACATGGTTGATTTAACAACGAATTATTTGGGGCTGAAACTGGCAAATCCCTTAGTGCCGTCGTCATCGCCTTTAAGTAAAGATTTGGATAGCGCCCGCCGACTTGAAGATGCCGGGGCCTCGGCCATTGTAATGTCTTCGTTGTTTGAAGAAAAAATCGAGGCTGAGCAACAGCAGATGGAACGGTTTTTTTACGGGCAGGGCATCGGTTATGGTGAGGCTGATTCTTTTCATCCGGTACCGGAGCATATTTTGACTTATCAGGAACAATATTTGGAGCATTTGCAGCGGCTGAAAAGTAGTCTGAATATTCCAGTCATTGCCAGTTTGAACGGAATTTCCCGAGGCGGTTGGATTGAATACGGGGAAGCTCTGCAGCAAGCTGGGGCCGATGCGCTTGAACTGAATATTTATCATCTAGCCGCTAATATCGAAGACAGTAGTGAAACCGTGGAAAACCGTTATCTGGATATTCTGCGCGAGTTGAAAAGTCGGGTCAGTTTGCCGCTGACTTTAAAATTATCGCCACAGTTCAGTTCGCCGATAAATTTTGCCCAACGCCTGGAAGCGGCCGGTGCGGATGGAATCGCGCTGTTCAATCGCTTTTATCAGCCGGATATGGATCTGGAAACGCTTGAAGTACTGCCAAAATTACATTTGTCGACACCGGAGGAAGCTTTGTTGCGCATCCGCTGGACGGCGCTGATGTATGGTCGAGTCAAATTGTCATTGGCGGTGACTGGCGGTTTTCACCAAAGCGCTGATGTGATTAAGGCCCTGCTGGCGGGTGCTGACGTGGTGCATTTATGCAGCGTGTTGCTGGCGCATGGCGTGGGCAAGCTTGGCGAGATTCGCGCGGAACTGGAGCAATGGCTGGTCGAGCATGAATACGAATCCATTAGTCAGTTAAAAGGCAGTGTCAGTCAGCAGCATGCGATTGATCCCAGCGCCTATGAGCGGGCCAACTATGTGCAGGTGCTGGATAGCTATACCCCGGCCAGCGGCGTGTTGAGGTAATTATAACCATGCATAATTTGGACGAACTATTTACCGGACTGGCCAAATCGGCATTCCGCGCCAAGTTTCATCTACAGAGTAAGGATCTGGAATATTTACACCAAAAAGGCATGGATACCGTGCTTAGCCATGCAGCAGACTTCATAGCCAAACGACTGGCGGTCGCCCAACCTTTAAACGACGGCAAACAAACCCCGTTTCGAGGTCATCCTGTTTTTGTTGCGCAGCATGCCACGGCCTGCTGCTGTCGAGGTTGCTTAGAAAAATGGCATCGTATTCCGCAGGGCAGAGAGCTTAGCAGCGAAGAGCAGATGTATATTCGTTCTGTGCTTGAGCGCTGGCTAAATTTGGAGGGTGGCTGTTCATCCAGTTAATTAAGGATTTTGGTAAACATGGAATTGTTGGTTAAGTTGAGAGGCGTCTAGTTTTGTTTCGCCTGATTATTTGTTGGCTCCTGGAAAGGCATGAATAAGTAAACTGACCAGTAATGTTGTAGGAGTTTTTGAACTCTTACTGAAGTCTGAAAATGAAAGCAATTGATTACATATAGCATGGGACGATGAATTGATGTTATCCATAAGTTATTGTTGATGATAAATGATTAATAATTAAGATTTGGTTATCTTTAGTTTGTCTGCTATTGGTTTTTTATGGATAATGCCTCGACTATTTCGCAAGTTTTAATGCAGCAGGTTTGATGAAATGACAGAATTAATGAGCAGTGGTCTCGAATTATTAGTGGCAGGTATGGGCATCGTGTTTTTGTTCTTAACCATGTTAGTGGTCGCTATCAATCTCATGTCTGCAATGGTGTTACGTTTTTTTCCAGATGAACCGAAGGCATCATCTTCATCATCTGTTGTAAGCAGTAACGATAAGCGTATTGTGGCTGCGATTACAGCAGCAGTTCACCAATATCGTCACGATCATAAATAATCCCTACGTTCATCCCCCAAAATTCTATTAATCCGACCCATAAGGTCAAAGTTTTAAAACCCACAAAGGTTCTAGGAGATACACAGAATGGCCACCGACAATAAAAAGAAAAAGAAGCCTTTGGGCATTACTGAAGTAGTTCTGCGTGATGCGCATCAATCTATATTAGCGACACGCTTACGTATAGAAGACATGTTGCCTATCTGTGACAAAATCGATCAAATTGGTTATTGGTCAGTTGAATCTTGGGGTGGCGCTACATTTGATGCATGTATTCGTTATCTGGGTGAAGATCCGTGGGAAAGATTGCGTTTATTGAAAGCAGCTATGCCCAATACGCCACAACAAATGTTGTTGCGTGGTCAAAATCTATTGGGTTACCGGCATTATGCTGATGATGTTGTAGATAAATTTGTTGAGCGCGCTGCTATAAACGGTGTCGATGTGTTTCGTGTATTTGATGCGATGAACGACATGCGCAATATCGAGCATTCAATCAAAGCGGTGCTGCGTACCGATGCCCATGCACAAGGCACAATTTCGTATACAACCAGCCCTGTGCATACTATTGATGTATGGGTTGCGTTGGGTAAGCAAATTGAAGATATGGGTGCGCATTCGATTTGTATTAAGGATATGGCTGGCTTGCTAAAGCCTTATGATGCATTTGAACTGGTGTCGCGCTTGAAGAAAAGCACTAAGATTCCTATACATATGCAATGTCATGCCACTACTGGCCTGAGTGTACCCAGTATTATTAAAGCTGCAGAAGCCGGCATAGATAATGTCGATACTGCGATTTCATCATTGAGCATGACTTATGGTCATAGCCCCACCGAATCGATTGTTGCTAGTCTTGAGGGTACCGAACGCGATACCGGATTGGACTTGATTAAATTAGAAGAAATTGCTCATTATTTTAGAGACATCCGCAAAAAATATGCGCAGTTTGAAGGCAGTTTAAAGGGCGTTGATGGACGAATTTTGGTATCTCAAGTGCCTGGCGGTATGCTGACCAATATGGAAAGCCAGCTTAGAGAGCAGGGTGCGGCAGATAAATTTGATGAAGTAATGGCCGAAATTCCGCGCGTGCGTGAGGATTTGGGATTTATCCCGTTGGTGACACCTACTTCACAAATTGTTGGTACCCAAGCAGTGCTCAATGTCATTAATGGTGAACGTTATAAAACCATTACCAAAGAAACTGCCGGTGTCTTAAAAGGTGAATATGGCGCTACTCCAGCGCCGGTTAACAAGGAATTACAAGCCAAAGTGCTTAATGGCGCTGAGCCGATTACTTGTCGCCCAGCCGACTTAATCGAGCCGGAAATGGACAAGCTGATTGCAGATGTCCAACAAAAAGCATTAGCAGAAGGCATTACGCTGGTTGACCGTATCGAAGAAGATGCATTGATTAACGGTCTTTTTGCTCAAATCGGCTGGAAATTTTTAGTTAACCGTGGCAATCCTGCCGCTTTTGAACCTGCACCGGATGCACAAGCATTTGCAGCAAGTCAGAAACCGGAGTTGAGTAAATCAGCTGCCAGCCAGATTGTGGAAAGCTATACCGTTAATGTTGATGGTAAAAATTATCACGTTGCGGTGGGACCAGGCGGTAGCGCTTTAAGTATTCAACCTTCAGCGGCTTCTCCTGTCATTTCTTCTGAACAAGTGGCTGGAAACGGTGAGGTTATTGAGTCACCTATGGCAGGAACTATTTTAAAAGTGTTGGTCGATATCGGTAGTCAGATTGCTGCAGGTGATGTGGTCGTGGTTATGGAAGCCATGAAAATGGAAACTGAGGTGCGCTCTAAAGTTGCAGGCACGGTCAGCGCCATCCACGTCAAAGAAGGTAATGCCATTGGTGGTGGCGATGTTTTGATCAGTTTGTGAAGGATAAACTTATGGAAAATTTGCTTTCACTTTGGCATAGCACCGGCTTGTATAACTTTACAGCCGGCCAGGCATTTATGATGTTGGTGGGTTTTTTGTTGCTGTTTTTAGCAATAAAAAAAGGTTTTGAACCTTTATTGCTGTTGCCTATAGGCTTTGGTGCCATCCTCAGCAATATTCCGGTGGCAGGGATTGCTGAAGAAGGTGGTTTGTTACACTTTCTGTATTACGGTATCAAACTAGGCATTTTTCCATTGCTTATTTTTATGGGCGTGGGCGCAATGACAGATTTTGGCCCCATGTTGGCTAATCCGAAAACATTACTTCTCGGTGCGGCTGCGCAATTTGGTATTTTTGCATCATTAATAGGTGCTCTGGCACTAAATATGGTTCCCGGTTTGGAATTTACGCTTAAAGATGCGGCCGCTATTGGCATTATCGGTGGAGCCGATGGTCCAACAGCTATTTATGTTGCCTCAAAACTCGCACCTGATTTGCTCGGAGCGATCGCGGTTGCCGCGTATTCATACATGGCTTTGGTGCCCTTGATTCAACCGCCAATCATGCGCGCATTAACCACAGAAGCTGAACGAAAAATCGAAATGCAGCAATTGCGGGTGGTGAGCAAAACCGAAAAAATCGTTTTCCCGTTGATGTTATTAATTTTGTCTATTTTGTTGTTGCCTTCTGCTACGCCTTTAGTGGGTATGTTTGCACTGGGTAATTTGATGAATGCCAGTGGCGTTGTTGATAGGCTGAGTCAAACTGCGCAAAATGAATTGATCAATGTTGTTACTATTTTCTTAGGATTAGCTGTTGGATCCAAACTTAGTGCGGAGGCGTTTTTGCAGCTGGAAACACTCGGAATTTTGGCGTTGGGTGCAGTAGCTTTTGCTATTGGTACTGCAGCCGGGGTGATCATGGCAAAGATAATGAACAAATTCAGTGATACTCCTATCAATCCGTTGATTGGTGCAGCTGGGGTTTCAGCAGTGCCTATGGCCGCAAGGGTAGCTAATAAATTAGGTCTGGAAAGCAATCCTCATAATTTTTTGTTGATGCACGCTATGGGGCCGAATGTAGCTGGAGTCATAGGTTCTGCAGTGGCCGCCGGGGTATTGTTAAGCTTAGTCAAATAGTTATTTCAATAGCTTTTAACGGACAAAAAAACCCGCCTGGAATTTTTTTCTTGGCGGGTTTTTTTATGCGTTGAAATAATTATTTACGAGTATTGGATTTATCTAAATGAGCGCTTTAAGTAAGTTTTTCTAAAATTATTTTTCTTTTAACTATAATTTCGAAGCTGTATTAATTAATAATTTTAATAGATACATTAAGTCAAATCTGAACAATAAAATAATGAGGTAATATTAGTGAACCAAGATAATACTAGCACTGAGGAGCGACGCCGGTTCTTTAGAATTGATGACGAAGTTAATCTTTTTTATCAAAAAGTTGATGAGAAAATGGTGGTGGAGCCTAGTCATCTTTCCGATAACATTTTAAGCAATTGCTCGTTATCATCAGCGTTAGATCTAATTTCTCAAGATTCGGCTCAGTTGCTGTATCGTTTGGAACGTAACCAGCCAGATGTAGCAGAATATTTGAGGCTAATAGACTCTAAAATTGATTTGTTGTCACAAGCAATTATGTTGCAAGGTGGCCAGTTTAAAGAAAACAGTACGCGTAACGCCAATTTAAGTGCGGCTGGTATTGCGTTTGAAGTTGAGCAACAATTGGAGCAAGGTGATTTTTTGGAAATCAAAATGCTCTTGGTGCATTGCATGGCGGTGATTGTTGCCTATGGAAAAGTTGTATATTGTAAAAAAAGTCAGTCGGGTGATGATCAATATCCTTATCTTGTTGGGGTTGATTATGTCAACTTGAAAGACCAAGACCGCGAATTACTAATCAAGCATGTAGTTAAAAAACAACTTCAGCAACTTCGGGACAAAAAAGAATCTGATAATGCTGCGCGTATCTGAGATTTTCATAAATTTAATCTGCCAATGTTAGCCGGATTGTTGCGCTGGGTGTCGTGAGTGTCTATTTCAGATAATCAAAAACAAATTCTTGATTTGTTGGCCGACGGTCAATTTCATTCCGGTACTGAATTATCAGACATTTTAGGGGTGAGCCGCTCGGCTATTTGGAAACACATGCAATTCTTAGCTTCTGTGGGCTTGCCATATTCGGCGGTGAGCGGTAAAGGTTACCGGCTGGAAAAACCTCTTGAATTATTGGCGGCACATAAGATTGGTCAGGTACTCAATAATCAGGCTAAAAGTTTAATTTCATCACTAGAAATTCATCAGCAAATTGACTCGACCAACAGATATTTATCTGAGCGAGCTCAAAATCATGCGCCTTCAGGATCTATTTGTTTAGCCGAACATCAAACCGCCGGTAAAGGCAGGCGAGGGCGGCAATGGGTTTCACCTTTCGGCAGCAATATATACCTTTCAATACTTTGGCGTTTTCAGCAAGGTCCTGCTGGTATTTCCGGTTTAAGCCTTGCTATTGGCGTAGCAGTTATCCGGGCATTGAAAATTTACGGCATTGATGAGTTAGGTCTTAAGTGGCCCAATGATATTTATAGCCAAGGTAAGAAGTTTGGCGGTATTTTGGTTGAAGTTTCTGGGGAAGCAGGAGGGCCATGCGTTGCCGTAATTGGCTTGGGGTTAAATATGTTTTTACCTGAATCTGAAGCGGAGGGCATTGCTCAGGCCTGGACTGATTTAAATAAAATTACCGGACGCAATGATCTAGCAAGAAATGAATTGGCTGGTTTGTTGTTAAATGAGCTAATGCCAGTTATTGCTGAGTTTGAGTCATTAGGCATTAAAGCCTATCTTGATGAATGGCGTGACTACGATTGCCTTAAACAAAAAGCGGCTACATTGTATATCGCAAATCAACCCTTTGATGGCATTGTGCAAGGCATTGATGATAATGGCATGCTTTTGATTAAACGCCCCGATGGAAGTGTGCAAACATTTGCGTCCGGTGAAGTCAGTTTCAATGATTCTTTGTCATGAATTTATTGGTTGATATTGGCAACAGCCGATTAAAGTGGGGGTGGGCCAAAGATAGGCAAATAATTTCAGGTTCCCCTTTAATCAATCAACAAGTTAATCAAGCAACCCTACATGATCTATGGCGACAAATACCCGCGCCTGACAGGCTGGTTGTTGCTTGTGTTGGCGCGAGGGATCAACTTGAGCAGGTAAGAAAAATAGCAACCCTGCTTTGGCCTGCGATTAAAGTTACTGCCGTTATCTCACAGGCTAATGCATTTGGAGTAATTAACTCTTATCTACAGCCAGAAAAGCTGGGAGTAGACCGTTGGTTAAGTTTAATAGCGGCCCGTAAACAATATCAAAATGCTATCTGTGTAGTTGATTGCGGCACGGCAATAACTATCGACTTATTAGCTGCAGATGGTCATCATCAAGGTGGATTTATAGCGCCAGGCTTAACTCTGATGAAAAAATCCTTGGCTGAAGGAACGTGTCAGTTGAGTTTCGATAATACTGAGCATGATTTTGAGCCTGCTAATAATACTGAGGCGGCAATTTACAACGGAACATTAGCCGCCTGTTGCGGTTTGATTGAACATGTTTTATCAGCACAACCTGAAAATATTCGTTTGATACTGACCGGTGGAGACGCGCTTACTATTGCTGGTCAGCTTGATGTTGTGTCAGTAATTGATCAAGATTTAGTGCTGCGCGGTTTGTTACGTGTTGCAGAAGAAGGGGCTGAATGAAAGCACTGTTTTTTCTGATCATTACTGCGAATGTCGGCTTATTTATGTGGGAGTACCACCAGGGTGCTTTTGAGCCTGTTACAGAGGTGGCGCTTGTCAATAAAGAGTCCATGTTGTTGCTCAGTGAGGTTGAAAAAAATATTCCGCCTAGTGAGGATCTTGCTAAGAAAGAATCGTTAGGCGATGCAAACGGTATAGCTCTTGATCAAGACATTCCACTTGAACAAGCAAAGTTGCCTGAACCTAATACTGAGCAGCAAGTAATTCTCGAACAAGAAAAGCAAAATCCTAACGAAATAAAATCATCAGCTGAAGTGACTTGCTATGAGGCAGGTCCTTTCGATGCGAAAACGTATAAAACTTGGCGCAACCTTTTAAACGATACATCAGCAAATATCAAAATATTTGATCGAGATGTCCCCGTAATAAGTTCCTATATGGTTTATTACCCGGCTGAAAAAAGCCTGGAGCAAGCAGAAGCCGTATTAAAAATGCTTAAAGATCATGGGATAAAAGATTTATTGTTGCAACGGGGTGGGGAAGATCAGGGGGAAATTTCTTTAGGTGTATTTAGTAGCAGAGAACGCGCTTTAGTTTTAAAAGACCAGCTGCAAATTAAAGGTATTTTTGTTGAGATCAAGCCACGGTATAAACCGGCGGCAAGAAAATACGTCAATGTTATTGGTCATGCGACGATGTTGGAAAGTCTACAAAAGATTCAAAAAATCGATCCGGAATTTACTATAAAGCCAGTAGAATCATGTCCTTAAGTAATGCAGACTTTTCCAACATAAACAGTGGGCGGGTGTTGCTGTAAATGAAGATTTTATCAATCAGTTTCCGCAAGTTGACGATAAGCACCGCGGTAATATAAAAGCGGCTCTCCACAGCCTAAAATACTCGCCTGAACTTCACCAATAACAATCCAGTGTGTACCAGCGCGTATTCTTTCAACCACTTTGCACTCTAGCGACATTAAGCTATCACTCAAGACTGGGGCACCGGTAATGCCTGGTTGCCAGGATGTATTTTCAAATCGTTGTTGTTGACTGCTGCCACCTGCAAATTCGTTGGAACTATCCTGCTGATTAGTGGTTAATAAGTTAACCGCGAAATATTGGCTTTCTTGAATACCTTCGCCAGTTTCTGCAGAGTCATTAAGACACACTAAAATTTGTGGTGGTTCAACTGAAACGCTGGTAAACGCAGTTACAGTCATCCCTTGAATACCCATTCGATCAGATTGCGTGGTAACCACACATACGCCACTCGCCCACAATTGCATAGCCTTTTTAAACTCGTCCGCAGCAACAGTCATTCAGTTCTCCAGTTAATTAAAAGAATCGTTTAATCATTGAAAATGATAAATACGATGTTGATATAAAATGTAAGCAATATATTACATTGCCAATGATAGCTTGTTAAATATTACCGGTTGAAATCTAATATTCACTGCTTTTAACAAAACGCAAATTCAATTTGAAGGGCGGATTTAAAAATGAAGTGCAACACCGCGATATTAATGAATGAGAGTTGATTTTTACTTAGGATTCAAAAAATCGACATCCTCTAACGATTCTGCGAGGCCTCTTGATTGAGCGTTGATCCACAGTTCTGACAATAATGTTGTCCCTCTGAAACCTTTGTCCCACATTCAGAGCAACAAACATAGTCCTGCGTTTTATGACCGCACTTGTTACAAAAATGGGCATTAGTGGAAATTTCTGCACCACACTGAGAACAGGCAGTTTTCTGCTGGGGTATTAAACGAGATAAATATCCGCCTATTTGTTCTACGGCATCTACTAAATAAAATGCATGTCGATAAGCTCTTAAAACAAACCATATACTGACGCATACAATTACAATAATGGCGGCACTATAGTAAATGGCCCTACCTTGTGAACCGACAAACGGAGCCAATACTTGCCAAAGTAACGCTTGGCCCATAATAACAAGTAATAGCGCAGTTAAGGGTTCAGCTACCCCTTTTACAAAAGACAAAGCACCGTCATGATTCGGGATGGCTGCTATTAAAAAGCGTGCAAAATAATAAAATACAATTAATGCCGCTGACTTGGCGAGAAACCAGATTATCTCAGCGGCACTGAAGGTATCAGCCACTTGTAACTCATGCATCACTGGCACCAGCGTTATTAATTTACCTAATAACAGTATTGTCAGCATAGTGATCAATAACTGCGATGCACGGCGACCGGCATTGTTTGATAAGGACATTAAAGAAAACATAATAAAAACTCCAACTGCTATTGACCGGGACGGTACTGATTTTAAAAATACTCTCTAAGCGCTTAGTGAGCAATAAGAACGGCATCTTAATTTTAACCCCTTGATGGCTTGAGCTTTTAACGCGCTGTTTTAAGAAGATAAGATACCTTTTTCTGTAATCTCCGAGTTCAAGTTGAATAAAATTGAATCGTTTTGCGTGTTACACTCAAATTTGATTTAGTTTGCAAGAATAAAAATTGCATCGATTTACATCTCATCATTCACTGGAATAATTTTTATGTCATTAACCATGTATCAAGCTTCAATCCCCGTTTTTGTGCGTATGCTAGGGAATTTATCCGCGATTCTCGATAAAGCTGCCGCGCATGCGGAAACGAAAAAAATCGACCCGGCCATTTTTGTAAACGCGCGTCTAGCGCCTGATATGTTTCCACTTAGTCGCCAGGTACAAATTGCAACAGATATGGTTAAAGGCTGCGCTGCACGCCTGGCAGGGATTGAGGTTCCCAGTTATGAAGATAACGAAACCACTTTTGCTGATTTACAAGAGCGTATTACCAAGACGGTAGCGTTTTTACAAAGCGTAAGTGCTTCGCAAATTGACGGCAGTGAAGATCGTAAAATCACCCTTAAATTTGGCAGCAAAGAACTCAATTTTTTAGGGCAAGCTTACTTGCTTGATTTTGTGCTGCCCAATTTCCATTTTCACCTTACCACCACCTATGCGATCCTGCGCCACAATGGTGTGGAGATTGGAAAAAAAGATTACGTTGGTAATTACTAATAGCGACCTAAACGTTATTGCATCGTAAAAAACTCACGCTAATGAACCTGAAGCTTCAGATCTGCGCCTAGCAAGGCGTGTAGTTCTTGTGCGTTGCTCTAATAACGTTACTTTCGGAAAGATATTTTTAAGCAAATACGATCATATTATGTTGTTACATTTAGATCTCACCCAGCTGTTATGGATTGCTCTTGCCGGGCTTTATGCAGGCACCCAAAATACGCTTGCAGGTGGCGGCTCTTTTATTACCTTTCCGGCGTTGCTGTTAGCGGGTCTTAATCCTTTAGCCGCAAACATTACATCGACAATTGCTTTATTTCCCAACCAGATTACGTCATCACTTGGTGGACGTAAGCTCGCAGGAGGCTTAGGCGCGTTGAGTTTGGGCAATTTATTTGCCTTAAGCGTGACAGGCGGTCTTGTTGGCGCTTTGCTACTGTTAAATACCCCGGTAACTATATTCGCCCTGTTGGTTCCCTGGCTGGTGCTCTTTGCCACGTGTGTTTTTACTTGGGGGACTTTCCGTAAAAAACAGCCTCATTTAGCGAGTGTGACTCCAGATCCAATTTTGGCTATAGCGCAATTTTTGATCGGTATCTATGGGGGCTATTTTGGCGGCGGTATTGGCTTTTTGATGCTGGCAACCCTAACCATTGCCGGTCAGCAAGTGCGTATGGCGACCGCCACCAAAAATGTGCTGGCCATGGCGATGAATGCGTCGGCGGTGGGGCTGTTTGTTTTTTCTAATCAAGTTGACTGGCTTGCCGCGTTGGCCCTGTCTATTGGCGGTATCGGCGGAGGTTTCGCAGGCAATTGGCTGGTTCACCGATTGCCCGAAAAAATTATGCGCGGCTTTGTTGTGTTGGTGGGAATCGCACTGACAATTTGGCTGTTTGTGCGTTAGTCGTAATCCCTCAACCTAACTTTCTGCCGCAGGAGTAGGGATTGCGATAACTGTCGGTAACTTATCAAATTCATCAACAGGCACTGGTCTCGAAAACAAATAGCCTTGTGCATAATCGCAACCGGCGGCAATTAATAGATCACGTTGCTCTATAGTTTCCACACCTTCTGCGATAACCTTAATGCCCAGTTTATGGGCCATCACAATGATAGCCTCACACAGCACCATGTCACTGGAATGTGGCGTCATATTTCTTACAAACGACTGATCGATCTTGATGTAATCAATGTCGAATTTTTTAATGTAGGACAGTGATGAATAGCCCGTACCAAAATCGTCTAATGCTACCTGGATACCGGCATCACGAAAATTCAGCAGTTTATTGTCAGTAAAGTTGCTGGCATCCAGCAGCAGGCCTTCGGTAATTTCCGCAACAATACTCTGTCCAGGAACGCCTAGTTTATTCAGTAACGTCGGCCAAGAATCGTAACTCATGCTTTGATGGCTAAACTGCACTGGCGACTTATTGACGCTGATCTGGAATTGAGGATGAAGCGTCGACCGCCAACATTTCGATTGCTGAGCAGCTTCATATAACACCCAGTTACCGATGTCGATGATCATGCCGGTTTCCTCGGCAACTGGGATAAATTCACCTGGACTGACCAGGCCGCGCGTGGGATGTTGCCATCGTATCAGCGCTTCGGCTTTATGAATGGCCCCGGTCGACAGCTCTACGATAGGTTGGTAAAAAACGCGGAATTGATTGTCGGCAAGTGCGCCGCGTAAATCATTGACCAGCTTCATGCGCGTTTGAGCAACTTCCTGCATGGAGGAGGTAAAGTATTGGTATCTGTTGCGGCCAAGGTTTTTGGCGGCATACATCGCTTGATCGGCGTTTTTGAATAATTCGTCAATATTAGCGGCATCATCAGGATACAGAGTGATACCGATGCTAATCGAAACATATACCACTTCTTCGCCTAAATGATACGGTTCGGAAATGTGCTGCAGTATGCGTTGGGCATGGCTTTCCACATTGTTGCAAATATCCGCGCCAGTCAAAATGATGGTGAATTCATCGCCGCCTAAACGCGCAACCGTATCGGTGTGCCTGACAGACGTCTGTAGTCTTTTTGCTACATCCTTAAGCATCTGATCACCAATACCATGCCCCAGCGTATCGTTAATTTCCTTGAAATGGTCTAAATCTAACAGCAGTAATGCCAGAGACTGTTGGTTTGAATGTGCTTCCTTGATCTCTTGATTCAAGCAATTACGAAACATGTGCCGGTTAGGTAATTCGGTGATGTGGTCAAAATTGGTTTGGCGCCAGATCAGTTCTTCGGATTGCTTTCTCTGGGTAATATCGGTAAATAGGGCCACTCGACGATGCACCGAGCCATCTTCGTTGTAAACGCTATTTATACTGAGCCATTCGGCATAGATTTCGCCGTTTTTACGCCGATCCCATATTTCGCCTTTCCAGCAGCCGGTGGTGTTGATTTGGTTCCACATCTCTGCATAGAACGTCCGATCGTGATGGCCTGAGCTGAGAATATTGGCATTTTTGCCTAGAACCTCATCGATGCTGTATCCCGTCATCTTGGTGAAGGCCGGGTTGACGGCAATAATTTCACCATTAGCGTTGGACACCATAATGGCTTCGCCGCTGCTTCGATATACCAGCTCGGCTAGTTGCATCGACTCCTCGGTTTTTTTGCGCTCGGAAATATCTTCTATTATCGACCAAATGCATTTTTCACCGTCGCTGCCGGTAATTCGTATACCACTGAGTCGTACCGGAATACGGTGTCCCGAGCGATGGATATACTCTTTTTCGTAGGGACCGTAACGCCCGGTATCTTTCAAGAGTTGTAGTTGATTGGCTTCCTGTTGATTGTATTCTTGGGGAGTAAGATCCCAATACGTCAGGGTGTTGAGTTCTTCGAGTGTATAACCAACCATACCGAGCAATGCGAGATTTGCTTCAATGTAATGGCCATCCATTGAATTGCGCGCCATGCCCAGCGGTGACATTTCGAACATGGTGCGAAGTTTTTCTTCGCTCAATTCCAGTGATTTTTCCGCGCGGTTGCGCTCATAAACAAATAAAGCCAGCGACATGCCGATAGCCGATAACACCAGGATATAAAACCAGAAATTAAGCAGTTCGGACTGAATGTAGTTATTTGCGCCGAAAAATCCCTTGTGCTTAACCAGTCCATAAAGACCTTGAATCATGGTCATTACCATGATTAACATGGCGCCATGGCGTCCAAAACGCACCGCCGCCCAGACGAAAAACAAAAACATCCAAAATCCCAGCATGTGCCCGAGTTGGTCGCTGAACCATTCCAGAAAAATGGCTTGGCCAAATAAAAACGCCAGCCCGAAGCAAGCGAATGTTTCCAGAATGCGATCACGGCTTAACCAGTCGCGAGGGTTTTGCCGCCATACCAGTACAAACGGCGTAATCAGTATGATGCCGAGTACATCGCCTTGCCACCAATGCAACAAGTTCAAGGCAATTGCTTGTTGAGGTAATAAGCCTGAGATAAATAAGCTGGATACGCCGATGATGGCGCTAACGCCGGCGCAAACAGCACCGGCTAGCGCTAGCCATAAATAATGTCGAGGGTGGGTTAGCGCAGGATTAAATCGCCCAAATCTGTTGAGTAACCAAACGCCGGTAAGCGCTTCCAGCGTGTTGCCGATTGCAATAAAAAAGGATATGGCAACTGAACTACCGGCAAGCATATTACCGGCAAGTGCACCTATAAATACACCAGGCCAATATTTTTTGCCACCCAGCAGCAAGGCCGCCATCGCTAAACCACTAGGTGGCCATACGATTGAAACAACGGCGTTGTCAGAGAAAAAATCAAGTACGCATTTGGCAAGCAGTGCGTAAACCAATGCCAAACTAATCAGCCAAAATATATTCGGCCAGTGATAATTGCGGAAGCGTTGGAACATGGGTGTGAGTAATAACTTACAAATAAAAGGCGTTTATCTTATCACCTGGAACTCTTGTGGCGATTCGTAAAATTTTAACTTAACTGATTTATGGGGGAAATTACGCTGAGCCAGGGTGCCCCAACCGGTAAAAGAGCATTGTTGAGAGGTATCCATCATTGAACACAGGCACAATGATGGATACCTCTCAGGTGTCTTTAATCCGCGTGTTTTAACACTAACTTACTCAGCGCGGGCAAGATAATGAAGGTGCTGGTCATGATCCAGAAAATACCCATGGTAATAATCAGGCCCATGCTGGCGATGCCTTGGTGTGGCGAAAAGGCCAGTCCAAGAAAGCTCGATGCCGTGGTCAGTGCACCGTAAAACATCGCTCTGGCGGTGCTGGATTGATAAATGTTTTGCTCTTCAGACATTGAATGATGCAGTTTTTCCACCATGTGTATACCGTTGTCGACGCCTAAACCCAATAGCAAGGGCAGGGCGATGATGTTGGCAAAGTTGATAGGTGTGCCGGTAATAACGGCGCTGGCCATGGTGAACAAACCGGCCAAGATTAGCGGCGCCATGACCAATAAGGTATCCGTTACATTGCGACGAATAGCGTAAAGCAACAGGGCAATAGTGATCAGCGCGATGATGATGGCTTGCTGGAAGGCGGCGATGACTTCTTTCATCGATTCCCAGTACATGACCGGCAGGTCGGTAGTTTCCGGGGCAACGGATTGCACCTCGGTAATAAAGGTTTGCAAGTCGGTTAGGTCATCCAGATTATGCTTTGGGAATATCTGAATACGGTAAATGCCTTCCTTACTTAACCATCTTTCCCGGAGCTCTGATGGTAACCCGGTCAGAGTGATTTCCTGGGCGTTTAGACTGTCCAGTAGTTCGTTGATGGCATTGGGCAGCGTGCCTAGCAGTGCGGTTTGTATGTTTTCAATAAACAGGCGCCGATTGGGTTGTAAACGGGTATCAAGTTCAGTCAATACGTCTTGTAATTCTTTTTTAAAGTGGGTTAGCGACGATATTTCGTGAGCATCGGTTTTAGTCGGCAGCACTTTATCGATAGTATTGATAACGCGCTTGATGGCAGCGGTTGGGTCAACATCGTATCTAAGAGGCGGAAATCCTTGTGCCTGCGAGCCCAACAATAAGGCCATTTCTTCGATGATGGCTAATTTATCTTCTTGATGCGACGGGATGAAATCAAACAGGCTGATGGTTTTATCAACAGACGGCAATTGTTCAATTTTTTGTTGCAGATCTTTAGCTTTTTGCTCATTTTCGGCCAACACCGTTAAAGTCATAGGTGAGGTGTCCGGATCTTTAAGCAGGTTTTTAAAGGCGATGACCGATTCGGTATTCGGGTCGCGCAGGTTGATCGGGTTAAAGTCGGTTTTTACCTGCAAGACCAGTATGATCGAAACTGCAGCAAGCACAGTAGTGCCGATAGTAATCGGTTTAGCGTAATGCAAAGTAAGTGCCGCTAGTTTTTCGGACAGCGTTTGCAGAAAAGGGTGGTGGGATTTAGCTTCTGCTTGGCTCATCGCCGGTAACAGTGTTAACAGCACCGGTAATAACGCTAAGGTAACTAGAAGGCAGATAAATAAGCTGGTTCCAGCCAACAAGCCGAGTTCAGAAACGCCTTTGTAATCAGTTGGAATAAAGGCATACAGACCAATTGCAGTCGTGCCGGCGCACAAGAGTAGGGATGGTGCGGTGGAAACTAAAGTACTGCGTATGGCTCTTTCTTTATTGACATGAAGTGTCAGATTATCACGGTAGCGCAAGCAAAAATGAATGGCATATTCAACGCCAAGTCCCATGTTGGATACGGCAAAAGCGACAGAAATAAGATTAAGTTCTTTTACCGAAAAGGCTGCAAATGCGCCGCAAAATATCATGCCCATTGCCAGCGTGATAAACGTGGCGACAGTGAGTAACACTGATTGATAGGCGACCAGTAAAATGGCTACCACCAACACAATCGAAAAGAGACTTGCTGTAAACGTGCCGGCACTCATTCCCGCCAGTTCGTCATCTTCAAGGCCGACTTCGCCGGTAATCCAGACTTTAACTTCAGGCAGATTAGGTTCCTGAATGCTGGCTATAGCCTCGCGTATCCCGAGAATGGCCTTTTCTGCGGGACGTATTTGGGTGAAATCAAGTACCGGTGTGACCAAAATAAAACCATTGTCGGAATGTTTCCCGGTCATTTTTTTTTCAGCAATTAATGTTTCCCAGGACATTAATCCCGCGCCGGCATTGATGCTTTTATGCAGAGTGTCTGACACTTTGTCGATTAACGACGATATGTCAGTCGGTAATTCTTGGGTTTTGTCAGTCGAACCCAAGGCATCTTCAAACACCGAGAAAAAGCCATTTAGATCAGGTTCTTGAGAAATTCGGCCAATAAACGGCTGAGCTTGAGACAGGCTGTTGGAAACGGTCTGTAGATCATTGTTTTCCAGATAAAGCAAACCGTTACGGTGAAAAAACTCGGTGTCGTTGGGGGCGTAAACGGATTTTATTAGGTCTTTATTGGCGCTAAGTAGCCGCTCAAGTCGGCTGGTGGCTGCTTTGGTTAATTCAGGCGTTTCAGATTCCAATACCAGTAGTAGCGTGTGCGTATCTTGGGCAAACAGCTTTTCGACTTTGCGGCGATTTTGTTGAAACGGCGCGTCGGGGGCAATCAGTTCAGTAGTATCTGTGTTGACGCTCAAGTTATTACCGGTGTACTGCAAGGCGCCGCCGGCAAGCATTACAATGAGTACGACAATTGTAAAAGGATGACCAAGAGCCCAGTTGCCCCAGTGAGACAACAGATTTTTTGACTTGAGTTTTAACGACATATCTTAAATTCGCTTGGTGTTAAGCATTAGTGGAAAGTGACGGTATTCAAAGCGTTGAGAGCGTCGCTTTGAGATTCGTTGAGATTATCGCCTTGCTGTTCAATGAACAAAGCGGCGATGTTTGCAGTATTTGCGGCTTTTAACCCGTCTTGTTGGCCCAAGCAAAGCAGCGCGGTTGACCAGGCATCGGCAAGCGTTGGGTTGCTGTTTAACACAGTCACAGAGACTAAATTGTGAATGACAGGACGACCGTTACGAGCGTCAAGAATATGGCTGTAGCGTTTGCCATGATCATCAAAATAATGGCGATAGGTGCCGGAAGTCATCACCGCAAGTGGCTGTTCTTTGGGCATGGTGATGATTTTATGCATCACTTTTTGGCCTGGCAGCGGCCTTTCCAGGGCAATGCGCCACGCGGTACCATCCGGTTTTACACCTTGGGTTTTTAATTCGCCGCCAATTTCTACCATGTATTGTTGAACGCCTTTTTGCTCCAATAACTTACTTATTCTTTCCACGCTGTAGCCTTGCGCGATGGAACCTAAATCTACTTTAATCATCGGCAGTTTTTTTCTCAGGTGGTTGTCGTCGAAAATTTCCAGCTTATCCATGCCGACATTACTTAGATTCTCGTGGATAGCAACATCGCTGGGAATAGTGAGGGTATCTCCTTTAAATCCCCATAAATCAAACAACGGTTTAACGGTTAGGTCGTAACAGCCCTGGCTGGCCTCATAAACTGTTTTGGCGATGCGCACCAGCGAGACAATTTCGGCGTCTACTGGGTGGCTATCAGTGTTTTCGGTTTGATTAAATGTTTCTATGTCCGAATCGTTACGGTAATTGGACAGTGTCTTATCGATGGCGGCAAATTCATTTTCGATGCTGGATTTAATCTCAGCAGAATTTGTCGGCTTTTGTGACCAATAACTGATGTGGTAGGTCGTGCCTTGGGCGGCACCTTCCAGTTTTTCAATAGGCTGTTCAGAACAACCAGTAAGCAACGCAACAACCAGCGCCAGGCTAAAATAGTCGGGTAATTTCATGATTGAGTCAGTGGATTAATCTGCAACATCGTCGAGCCGGTTAGAGATAATCTAACGACAAGAATGGGCAAGAGAATAAGTAAATTTGCGAATAGTTATCTTGGCAAAGTGCCCTCTGAGGCATTGCCGCAGCTATTATAATCGTATTAAAGGGATGGTTTTTAAAAAATAACCCAGATTTAGGTTAACTCCGCCGCATTACCCAGCCACGTAATAACAAGGCCGCGAGCAAGGCGCAGCAGGTCGCAAAGCTAAAAGCGGTCAGTGGGTTGGTCATTTGACACAACCAGCCAAAGATGATGGAAGCCGGCAATAACATGATGCCGGCAGTCAGGTTAAACCAGCCGTAAGCAGTGCCCAAGACTTCACGTGGCACGATGTCTGCAACCAAGGCTTTTTCCGCACCTTCTGTTGCCGCCATAAACAAACCGTAAAAGGCAAATAACGGCCATAGTAGTAAAGGATGGCTGTTGAAACCCAACAGCAAATAGAAGACGCCATAAACACTCCAGCCGCCAACGATCAGGCGGATACGGCCGACTTTATCGGAAAGCGCCGATAAGGGTGTAGAGAATACTGCCGCCGTCAATGATGTTAGTGCCCACAGCAATGGGATTTGATATTCCGGAAGCCCTAAGTCTTTTGCCCGTAACAACAAAAACATATTTGACGCATTGCCCAATGTGAACAACGCCAACACCAGTAAATAGCGCTTAAAAGCTAAGGGGAGGGCGGTCACTCGCCAGCTAAAATGCTGAACCGGCAGCTCAAGGTTACGATTGGGCTCTTTTACCCATAGCGCTAAACTGACTGCTAAAACGCCGCCCAACGCAGACCACAGAAACACCTCTTTTAAGGGCATTTGCTCGGCCAGTAACCAAGCTGCAAGCAGCGGCCCTACTACTGCACCGGCATTATCCATCGCTCGATGCAAACCAAAAGCCAAGCCGCGGTTTGCTTCATCGACCGTCAATGCCAATAGCGCATCTCGTGGCGCAGTGCGCAAACCTTTGCCAATGCGATCAGCAAACCGCAACGCCAACACCATCGGCCAGATGCTGGTAAACGCCAATAGTGGTCTGGCTATGGCGGCTATTGTATAACCGCCTACTACCCAACGCTTGGTCGACCCCAAGTGATCGGATATCACCCCGGCAAACAACTTCAAAAGACTTCCTGTTGCTTCTGCCAAGCCTTCAATCAACCCCAGCGCTTTCGGGCCAGCCATCAGCACCGACGCCAGATAAATCGGCACCAGTGGATACACCAACTCACTGGCAGCATCGTTAAAAAAGCTGACCAGGCCGAGTAGCCAGACGGTGCGAGGGAGAGCTAGAAGGGTGCGTAACATGAGGATCGTTAAGCTTGCAAAACCACCGGAATCTTAGCAATCTTCGATTGCCATAATTTGGGGGCGGTGTCGTGGATGGAGATGCCTTGGGTATCTACTGCGACGGTGACCGGCATATCCTCAACCACGAATTCATGAATAGCTTCCATACCTAAGTCTTCGAAGGCGACGATGCGAGCTTTACGGATAGCTTTTGAGACCAAATAGGCAGCTCCGCCCACTGCGATCAGATACACCGCTTGGTGCTTTTTTATTGCAGCAATGCCGGTCGGGCCGCGTTCGGCTTTGCCGATCATGCCCAGCAAGCCGGTTTTTTCGAGCATGGTTTCGGTGAATTTATCCATGCGTGTAGCGGTAGTGGGGCCGGCGGGGCCAACAACTTCATCGCGAACAGGATCAACTGGGCCGACGTAGTAGATAAATTTGTTGGTAAAGTCGACGCTGTCCGGTAAGGCTTCGCCTCGATTGAATAAATCTACCAAGCGTTTGTGCGCGGCATCGCGGCCGGTGAGCAGAGTGCCGTTCAATAACAAGGTTTCACCAGGTTTCCAGCTGGCTATGTCTTGTTGGGTGAGTGTGTCAAGATTGACGCGGCGTGCGGTGGCGCCTGCATCCCAGTTAATCTGTGGCCAATCTTCCAGTTTTGGTGGATTAAATTCTGCCGGGCCACTGCCATCGAGTACAAAATGAACATGACGTGTCGCTGCGCAATTGGGGATGAGCGCGACGGGGAGGTTGGCGGCATGGGTGGGGTAATCCAAAATCTTAACGTCTAGTACGGTTGTTAATCCGCCTAGGCCTTGAGCCCCGATGCCTAGTGCGTTGACTTTTTTATATAGCTCCAAGCGGAGTTCTTCCAGTGCATTGGTCGGGCCGCGGGCGATGAGTTCTTGAATATCGATACTGCCCATGCAAGCTTGTTTCGCCAGCAGCATGGCTTTTTCGGCAGTGCCGCCAATGCCTATGCCTAATATGCCGGGAGGACACCAGCCCGCACCCATGGTGGGTACGGTTTTTAATACCCAGTCGACAATGCTGTCGGATGGATTGAGCATGATGAACTTGGCTTTGGCTTCCGAGCCACCGCCTTTGGCGGCAATTTCGACATCAATGGTATTGCCGGGCACAACTTCCATGTGGATCACGGCCGGCGTGTTGTCTTTGGTATTAATGCGCTTACCGGCCGGGTCTGCGAGGATAGAAGCGCGCAGGACATTATCCGGATGCAAATAAGCACGTCTAACGCCTTCATTAACCATGTCGGCGACACTCATCGTGCTATGCCATTGCACATCCATGCCGATTTTTAAGAACACGGTGACAATGCCGGTATCCTGACAAATCGGTCTACGGCCTTCCGCACAGAGTCTTGAATTGATCAAGATTTGCGCCATTGCATCTTTAGCGGCCGGGCTTTGTTCCTTTAAATAAGCCTGGTGCAGGGCATCGATGAAATCTTTCGGGTGGTAGTAGGAAATGAATTGCAGCGAATCGGCAATGCTCTGGATAAAGTCGTCCTGGCGAATAATGCTCATGCGCTAATTCCTTAAACGCGTCCGTAGGAGTCATCAATGCGAACGATGTCATCTTCTCCTAAGTAGCTGCCCGATTGCACTTCGACAATTTCCAGGGGGATTACACCGGGATTTTCCAGGCAATGGATGATGCCTAGCGGAATGTAGATAGATTCATTTTCGGAAATCAGTAGTTTATCTTCGCCTTTAGTGACCAGCGCTGTGCCTTTGACTACTACCCAATGTTCTGCACGGTGATGATGTTTTTGCAGCGATAACCGTGCACCGGGTTTGACTACGATGCGTTTGGTTTGGTGGCGTTCGCCGTTGTCTACTGAATCGTAATGTCCCCAAGGTCGGTAGGCTTTACGATGAATATTGGCTTCTTTCCGTCCCAGGTTTTTAAGTTGTGCGACGATGTCTTTAACTTCTTGCACCCTGTCTTTAGGGGCAACCATGACCGCATCGGCGGTTTCAATAATGACTAGGTCTCGTACTCCAATGGCAGCAACTAATCTGCTTCCAGCGTGAATGTATGAGTTTTTAGTGTCAACGGTTAACACATCACCGTTGATGGCATTGCCGGAACCGTCTTTGTCGGTGACATCCCATAAGGCTGACCAAGAGCCAACGTCATTCCAATCAGCATCAAGGGGTATGACGACGGCTTTGTCGGTTTTTTCCATGACCGCATAGTCAATGGAATCAGACGGACAGGTAGAGAAAATTTCTTTGTTTAAGCGCACAAAATCCAGGTCAATTTTTGCAGTAGACAGTGCTTGCTTGCAGGTTGCCAACATCGTTGGGTGAAACTTTTCCAACTCTGCTAAGTACACACCGGCTTTGAAAGCAAACATACCGCTGTTCCAAAAATAGTCGCCGGTTTGTAGATAATGTTTGGCAGTTTCTAAATCTGGTTTTTCAACGAATGCTTCAACATTAAAAGCAGCTCCTTGTGGTGAGGAAGCACGTTTAATGTAACCGTAGCCGGTTTCAGGTTCTGTGGGCACAATGCCAAATGTTACTAGGTAGCCTTGCTCAGCCAGATCTCGAGCTTGATTGACAGCGGTATGAAAGGCTTCAAGATTATTGATGACGTGGTCAGCAGGTAGTACCAAGAGTATGTCATCTGGGGATTGCGCCGATAATGCCGCGAGTGCTACGGCAGGGGCGGTGTTTTTACCGATGGGTTCCAGAATAATCGCGGCAGGTTTGGCATGTATTTCCCATAATTGCTCCGCCAGCATAAATCGATGATCTTCATTGCATACGGCAATTGGCGGTTGTAATTGCTCAAGGCCTGATAATCTGAGCAGGGTTTCCTGCAACATGGTGTTTTCAGAAACTAATGGCAAAAATTGCTTGGGATATTGACCGCGAGATAAGGGCCAAAGCCGGGTGCCTGAGCCGCCAGATAAAATAACAGGGATCATGAATTTGGTTCCTTATATTGGTTGTTAGTTATTTGGGTATTGGTTAATTGCTGGCTTGGGGCTGCAATGATTGCATGAAATCTTAGCCTATATTTTGCATTGTTTGATGTTACAAAACGCCTACTAAATATCTAACTGGTGCATTTTTTCTATTGCGTAACTGTCAAGGGCATCAATAATCGATAGGTTGGTATTTTGGTCTGCACGTAATTCTTTTAAGCGGGCTAAGTAACTATCAAGAGTAAGACTTGCTCCTGACTGGCTTCCTGTTAATCGGGTAATACAGAACTGCTTCCAACGCTGCTGTTCGTCAGCACTGAGGGATTCTGGAAAATTACGCGCTCGGTATCTAAAGAGCATTTCCGGTAAGCGTGAGTCTTGAAAATGAATGGTATTAACCAATTGTTCTGGCGACATGGCTCTGATTTTTGCCATTTTTTGTTTATCGGTATCAGAAAAAAAGCCGCCACTGTAAATTGCAAGATCAGGGTCTAAATCAGAAGATCCTAAATGGGTATCACTAAAAACAGCTGCTAACTTTTCAGGTAGACCGCTTGCTGCTTTGATTTGATCAATGTTTGTATTGCATACGTCTATGTCGATGTTAAGACGTTGTGCATCTTCAGGTTTAATTACAGAAATTGGTGCTAATACAGGGCATTTATTAATGTGTACGGTTTTTAGCGGGATTCTTTCAACACCGTCAGGTAAATCAGCAGTGGCAGTAAAAATACGTTGTTGGATTTCTTGTACTGATAAAGAAAGCAGTGGGGTAGGGTCGACAGATAGGTCGTAAACAATTACACCATTGTTATTGGTGGGGTGCTTGCAAATAGGCAGAACGATAGCCAAGCAATTTTTTGCCGCAGGATACTTGCCTGAAATGTGTACAACTGGGTTAAAACTACCCAGTTTTAATAACTCTAACGCTTTGGCTTTTACGCGGTGTTGAAACAGAAATTGATAAAGTTTTGGTTGAGCATTTTTAATCAACTTGGCGCAGGCAATGGTTGCATATACGTCGGATAATGCATCATGTGCAGACTCATGCGCAATGCCATTGGCTTGGGTTAATCGTTCAAGTCTGAAACTGGGTTTGCCGTCTTCATCATCAGGCCATTGAATGCCGGAAGGGCGTAGTGCTCTGGCGGCTCTGGCTACGTCGATAATATCCCAGCGTGAATTGCCATTTTGCCATTCACGAGCATAGGGATCATAGAAGTTCCTATACAACGCATTCCGGGTGACTTCATCGTCAAAGCGAATACTGTTGTAGCCTAGAGTACAGGTATTGGGTTGGGCGAGTTGATCATGAATCAGCTTTACAAAATGTGACTCAGAGACGCCCTTTTGTTCGGCAGTTTGCGGTGTAATGCCGGTAATCAGGCAAGCATCTGGATGCGGCAGGACATCAGTGCTGGGTTTGCAATAGACTATTAACGGGTCGTCTACGATATTAAAATCATGGTCGGTCCGAATGCCGGCAAACTGTGCCGGTTTATCCATTCTAGGATCTGCGCCCCATGTTTCATAGTCGTGCCAATAAAGGGTATGGTTTGTCACTCACTACATCTCATCTGACTATCAGTGTATAGACGCCAATGCCCTCAACACATCTGTGCGACTGACAATACCAACCAATTTATTATCACTAAAGACAGGAAAGCTTCGAATCGAGGATTTTTGGAATTTTTCTGCCAAATCGACAATGCTGTCATCGGCATTAACGCTGTTAATTTCTGTTGACATGTATTCTGCAACTTTTCCGCTTTGGCTCTGGTTGTAAACGGTTTCCAATACCACACGCATGACATCCTTTTCAGAAAACATACCTAATAATTGGCCTTGCGGATCGACCACTGGAGCGCTGGTGATTTTGTGGTCTAGTAGAGTTTTTATTGCGTCAACAACATTGGTATCTTTGCTGAGTTTGACCAGATTTTTTGACATGTAATCTGCAACAGTAATTTTTGCTAGCATGACCAACTCCAGATTTACGGTTGAGGATAATTTAAAAATATCGACTAATGATTTAAACCTTCAGCTTCAAATTTTTTGCGTTTATCGCATTTTTCTACACAAACACAGTTGCTGTTGTTTACTCCACCACAAGATCCTTTGATGGCTTTTCTACCGAATATTACGCCTATTGCCATAATGGCGATAATTATTAGCATAAATATAAACGTCACTACAAAATAAGTCATTGGGACTCCCTTGTGAATAAAATGATTATCATGCCTGTCACTATATCAATTTAATAACAATAACGCACATAAACTCTAATCCAGCTGTGGCAAGTGTGGTGTATCAAATTTTGATATTTCAGAGTGAATATTATGGGGATTTGAACATAAAAAAACGGGGAGCAAAATCGATTTGCTCCCCGCTTATTTTTTACTTGCCAAACTTTTAAGGCTAAAAAGTCATTTAGAGTGCAAGTAATTAGCCGCCAAAGTCATCAAGGGCAATGTTTTCAGATTCAACACCATTATCCAAAAGCATTTTGATTACCGACGTGTTCATGATTGGAGGACCGCACATGTAAAACTCACAATCCTCAGGGGCAGGGTGCTTTTTAATGAACTCTTCATAAAGAACATTATGAATAAAGCCGGTATAACCTTCCCAATTATCTTCAGGTAATGGATCTGACAAGGCTACATGCCACTCAAAGTTGTCATTTTCTCTTGCAAGCATATCGAAATCTTCAACATAAAACATTTCGCGCTTACTGCGAGCTCCGTACCAGAAGGTGATCTTACGTTTAGATTTTAGTCTGCGGAGTAGATCGAAGATATGTGAACGCATAGGCGCCATACCTGCGCCGCCGCCGACGAAGACCATTTCTGCATCGGTATCTTTGGCATAAAATTCGCCATAAGGACCAGAAACAATACATTTATCACCTGGTTTTAAGCCAAATATAAAAGACGACATAATGCCTGGTGGAACGCTTTCGGGAGCACCAGGAGGTGGTGTCGCAATACGCACGTTCAGCATTATTTCTTTTTCTTCTGGATAGCTTGCCATTGAATAAGCACGCAAAGCAGGTTCTTTCACATCAGAGACATAACGCCACAAGTTGTATTTGTCCCAGTCTTCGTGGAATCTTTCTTCAATCGCAAAGTCGCTGTATTTGACAACATGCGGAGGACATTCGATTTGAATGTAGCCGCCCGCACGGTAATGAATTTCTTCACCAGCTGGCAAATCGAGAACCAACTCTTTAATGAAGGTGGCAACGTTGTTATTGGATTTAACAGTACATTCCCATTTCTTTACGCCAAAAACAGAGTCTTCAACTTCGATGTCCATGTTATGTTTAACAGAGACTTGGCAAGCAAGACGCTCACCTTCTGCTGCTTCACGTTTGGTGATATGGCTCAGTTCAGTTGGGAGGATTTCACCACCACCTGAATGTACCTTAACCTTACATTGAGCACAGGTACCGCCGCCACCGCAAGCTGATGACACAAATAAACCATTGTCTGCTAGTGCAGTTAATAGCTTTGAACCTACAGGTACATGGATTTTCTTTTCATGATTTATCAGGATTTCGACATCCCCTTCAGCAACCAATTTTTTCTTGGCGCCGATAATCACAAACACAAGCGCTAATACAAAGGCCGTGAAAATAATAATCCCTAATAAAATTTCCAGCATTACGTTACCTTCTTAAAGTTGGATTCCAGAGAAAGCCATGAAGCCAAGAGACATCAAGCCTGCGGTAATAAAGGTAATACCCAAACCTTGTAATCCGGCCGGTATATCACTGTATTTAAGTTTTTCTCGTACACCAGCCATAACGGTTATAGCTAATGCCCAACCTAAACCACTACCTACACCATAGGTAACGCTTTCACCGAAGTTATAATCACGTTCGATCATGAACAAACTACCACCGAGAATGGCGCAGTTTACGGTGATCAAAGGAAGAAACACTCCTAATGCGTGGTAAAGAGCTGGAAAAAACTTATCTAAAATCATCTCCAGAATTTGTACTAAAGCGGCAATCATGCCAATACAACTTAATAACGCCAAAAAGCTCAAGTCAACGCCGGTAATTCCCAGCCAGGACAAAGCATCTTCTTTTAGTAAGGTGTGATAAACAAGGTTGTTAGCAGGCACAGTAATGGTTTGCACCACCATGACCGCAATGCCCAATCCCATCGCGGTGGAAATCTTTTTTGAAACAGCAATAAACGTACACATTCCCAAAAAGAAGGAAAGTGCCAAGTTTTCAATAAAGACTGCCTTAACAAATAAACTGATATACGCTTCCATTAGTGATGTCCTCCTTCACCATGAGTAATCGACATGATTTTGAAGTCGGCTTTTTCGACCTGATTAGGTTTCCATTGACGAACGCCCCAAATAATCAAACCAATGATAAAAAATGCACTAGGTGGAAGTAACATCAAGCCATTTGGATCATACCAACCGCCGTCTTTTGTTAATTTGAAGACTTCGATCCCCAACAGCTTGCCAGATCCCAGCGTTTCTCTGAAAAAAGCCACTATGATCAAAATTAAACTGTAACCCAAGCCGTTACCGATACCATCAATGAAACTTTCCAATGGCGGGTTTTTCATCGCATAGCCTTCAGCACGACCCATCACGATACAGTTGGTAATGATCAAACCAACAAATACTGATAGCTGTTTACTGACATCATAAGCAAACGCTTTCAAAATTTGATCAACCACGATTACCAATGACGCGATAATAGTCATTTGAACAATAATCCGGATGCTGCTTGGGATATGGTTACGAATAGCACTAATCGCGGCACTTGAAAAAGCAGTAACCAACGTTAATGCCAACGCCATAATCAGCGATGTAGACATTTGTGAGGTAACTGCCAAGGCCGAACAAATTCCCAATACTTGCAATGTAATTGGGTTGTTTGTGACTAAAGGCTCTACTAATACTTTTTTTGTTTCATCATTAATAATTGAACTATCAACTACTGCACTCATGATTTAGCTCCTTTAACCGTTCTTACTTTGCTCAAATACGGGGCAAAACCTTCTTTGCTTGTCCAATATCTGATTAGATTGGTTACGCCTGTACTAGTTAATGTTGCACCTGCTAGGCCATCAACCTGATATTGCGAACCTGGTTTACTGTTATCAACAACACCCTTGATCAAACTTAATGCAGGTTCGCCGATGTCTGCTTCGGTAATTAAGCCTTTTTCCATAGAGGGCTGGTCAGTCTCGGCATAAATTTTCTTGCCTTTCCATAATGCACGCCAATTTGGATTAACAACTTCACCACCTAGTCCCGGTGTTTCAGCTTGGTCATAAAAGTTAATACTTTGTACGGTCTGTCCATCGGCATCAACCGATAAAAATCCATATAAAGTTGACCACAAACCATAGCCGTTGATTGGCAGAATAATTGATTTAATTGCTCCAGCTTCTTTAACCAAAAACACCTTGGCGTATTTAGCTTTGATTCTGATGTGAGCAATATCCTTATCCTTTGGAATAGCGATACTTTGTGCAGGGTCTTTCGCGGCTTTTCGTTGGTCATAGTCGGCAGCATTAATGCTCTCGACATAATCACCTGTTTCTAAATCAACGATTTTAGCTTCGATTTTTTCTGCAAAAGCCGCATCAATATCTTTGCCTTCTTCAAGCAAACCTGCTACATCAAGGATATTTTGCTTCATATCCAGTTCTTTGTTGTTGATCTGCAATGGTTTTAATGCAACAGCAGCCAATGAAACCAATACCGCGCAGACCAAACAAAGCGCAACAGCAATAGCGATAGTTTTTTCTAAGCTATTGTTGCTCAGGGCAAGAATATGCTCGGCATACACTTTGAATTTTTGATAATTTTCGTTTTTTTCGAGGACAGCACAAAGTTTTGCGTAATGCTCACATTGCTTTTTTTCATTAGGCATGACGTTTTATCCTTCTTCTAATGTTGGCCTGAATGACAAAATAATCGATAGTCGGTGCGAACATGTTGGAAAAGAGAATTGCCAACATAATACCTTCGGGGAAGGCTGGGTTCACAACTCTGATTAATACCGTCATCGCACCTACCAATCCACCAAATACCCAGCGTCCGGTATTGGTCATTGCAGCACTTACTGGGTCGGTTGCCATATAAACCATACCAAAAGCAAAGCCGCCGACAGTTAGATGCCAGTACCAAGGAAATGCAAACATTGGGTTGGTATCGCTGCCGATTGTGTTAAATAACAATGATGTTGCGAGCATTCCTAAAAATACTCCACCCATGATTCGGTAAGAAGCAACCCGGGTATACAACAAAAATGCTGCGCCAATCAAAATAGCCAATGTTGAAGTTTCACCTAAGCAGCCTGGCTCAAATCCAAAAAAAGTTTGAATCCAGCTGTAGTTAGCTGCGTAAACCGCTTCAAGACCACCATTAGCAGCAAGGCCTAAAGGCGTAGCGGCGGTATAGCCATCAACGGCTACCCAAACAGCATCACCTGAAATAGAAGCTGGATAAGCGAAATATAAGAATGCTCTTCCAGTCAAGGCAGGATTCAGGAAGTTTTTGCCGGTACCGCCAAACACTTCCTTGCCGATAACGATTCCGAATGAAATACCTAACGCAACCTGCCATAAAGGCATGTCAGGCGGCATGATCAAGGTGTAAAGCATGGAGGAAACTAGGAAACCCTCGTTTACTTCATGTCCACGAACCGTTGCGAATATGACTTCCCATATACCGCCAATGGCTAGAGTCGTAATGTATATGGGCAGAAAATATAACGCACCATGAACGATACAAGACAATGGATTATATGGGCTATACCCGAATATCATCATGGGTATGCTGCGCCAATTGTCGACTTTCTCTAGTCCTAAGGCTTCGAGAGCGACATTTGCTTGGTAGCCTGTGTTATATAAGGCCATCAATATGCAGAAAAACGTGGCTATTACCACAAACGTCATTGTCCGTTTGAGGTCGTTACCATCGCGAACATGAGTGGTTCCGCGTGTTACATCAGCGGGGGTGTAAATAAAAGTATCAACCATCTCATAGAGACCGTAATACTTTTCTAACCGGCCGCCTTTTGTAAAATGCGGCTCAATGCTATCTAAAAAATCTCTAGCCGACATTATCCTTCCTTCTCAATTTTAGTTAAATTCGCTCTCAGGACAGGACCGAAGTCATGTTTGCCTGGATCTACAAACGTAAATAAGGCCAGATCTTCTTCATCAAGTTCCAAGCAGCCCAGTAATTGAGCTTGATCAGAGTCACCAACCACTAATGCTTTAAGTAGAGGCGTTGACAAGATATCTAACGGCATTACTGTTTCGTAAACACCCACTGGAACAATGGCTCTATTGCTGCCATTTTTAGTGGTTGTTAATGGAAACTTGCGATCAAATTTACGATCAACACTGGAGGTGTAAACATTTAGTGCAGAGTATTTATTTTTGCCCGGCACAATCCAGCCAAATAACTCGCGTTCGCGACCTTCTTTTAAGGCTGTAATTTGGTTGCTATAGTGGCCCAAAAAGGCGGCCCAATCTGATGCCTGACGGCCATATAAAGCTGAGCCTGAAATAACCCGGCTTTCAACATCATCTTGCAGTTCGCCACTCACAAGGTCATCAGTGTTGGCGCCAACACGAGTGCGAATAAGACGTGGGTTCTTTACTGTGGGACCAGCTAACGACACCACTCGTTCCACGTTCAATTTACCTGTGGTAAACAGGGCGCCAATAGCAATAACTGCTTGGTAATTAATATGCCAAACGAATTTGTCAATGTTAACAGGATCAATAAAGTGAATGTGCGTACTTGGTAAGCCGGCAGGATGGGGGCCAGAAAAATCAGCTACTTGCAAAGAATTTGTATTGCCAACGGCAATGTCGGTTCCAGTCGCTTTGCAAACGTAAGTTTTGCCTTGTGTAAGCTTAGATATAACTGTTAAACCGTTAATAAAATCATCAGCCCGATCTTTGATGACGATAGCAGGGTCAGCGGCTAAAGGACTAGTATCAATTGCAGTAACAAAAATAGAATTTGCATTGCTATCGATAGCTGGAATTTTGCCGTAGGGTCGAGTACGTAAGTTTGTCCAAAGTCCAGATGCAAGTAAATTTTCTTTGACTTGTTCTGTTGTCAGGTTATTCAGTTCTAAAGCATCGTATCTTGAGAAAAACTCTTCTTCAGTACCTTTAAGATCGATAACTATTGATTGTAGAATCCGTTTCTCACCGCGATTTATTGATTTTACGACACCGGCACCTGGTGACGTAAAGTTGACACCCGGATTTTTCTTGTCACTGAAAAGCACTTGGCCAAGTTTGACACTGTCCCCTTCATTGACCGCCATGGTAGGCTTCATGCCCACATAATCCAGCCCAAGAATTGCAACCGAATTAACGGAATTGCCATTCTCAATAACTTGTTTAGGCTCGCCCGTTATAGGTAAGTCCAAACCTTCTTTAATAGTAAATTGCATAGTTAATAGCCTGCTCTCCAAACAAGTTGTGGCGAAACCATCCCCTTATCTAAAATCGTAGAAATAAGAGGTACATTAAGACGTAAAGCCTCGGTATTACATCACAAAAACCTCGTCTTCTCAACACCGAGACTGCCCTTGTAGTGGATATGTATTTGTATCTGTAAATATATAAAAATTATATCTATCAGAAAGTTAGGTAAATATTCGCTGTCGACTTTAGAAAAGGTGATCACTGCGATTCTTTTTAAAGAATCGCTTAGTATTTCTCTTTAAAATTTAGAGATGCTGATGTATTTAATTTGTGAAGGATTATCTTGAGCGATAAAGCCAATGATAATTTTCAGATGTATTTTAAAAATGGCAACAGTAATATTCATTTTAAAGATATGGAAAATGCTTTTAAAACTGATAATAAATGCCCCATTAGTCACTTTAGACTCTGATCTGCAAATTAAAATGTATGGTAAATTGCAAGTAAATTTGAATAACTTACTTATAGGTTGGTGAAAATGCAGGAGAATGAAGCTTTTGATCTTCAAAAGACAGATCTTTACATCAATCGTGAATTCAGTTTGTTGGAATTCAATAAACGAGTTTTGGCACAAGCAAAAAATGAAGAGGTACCTCTGCTTGAGAGGCTTAACTATCTATGTATTTCTTGTTCCAACTTAGATGAGTTTTACGAGGTTCGAGTAGCTAGTGTTATTCAGATGGCAAGCATTGATCCAAAAGCTGTTGGTCCAGACGGTTTAACGCCGAATGAGCAGTTAGAGCTAATTGCTATCAAAGCTCATCAATTGGTCGAAGACCAGTACAAGGTTCTTAACGAGATTTTGATTCCAAAATTAAGTGAACAAAATATTCGTTTTTTGCGTCGTAAAGAATGGACAGAGGCTCAGCATAAATGGCTTGAGGCTTATTTTAATAATGAATTAATGCCAATTTTAACGCCAGTTGGTCTTGATTCAGCACATCCTTTTCCTCGTATTCTTAATAAAAGTTTAAATTTTATAATTTCGCTGACTGGCAAGGATGCCTTTGGTAGGAATAGCGGTAGAGCAATTTTGCAGGCCCCTCGAGCGTTGCCGCGCATTATTCAATTACCTAGATCTGATACCAATAGCGGTCCGGCGGACTTTGTTTTTTTATCGTCAATTATCCATGCATTTGTGGAGCAGCTATTTAACGGCATGACTGTCAAAGGCTGTTATCAGTTTAGGGTAACCAGAAATAGCGATTTTTTCGTCGATGACGATGCCATCGACGATTTACTACTGGCTGTTGAAGGTGAATTGGCTATGCGCAATTATGGCGATGAAGTCAGGCTTGAGATTGATGCGAAATGCCCCCAGGAAACAGTGGATTTTTTACTGGGCCGCTTTGACATGACGAGGGATCGCTTGTTTTTGGTGGATGGGCCAGTCAATCTAAATAGAATGCAAGAGATCAACAATCTGCTAGATCGCCCTGATCTTAAGTTTGTTGCCTTTAAGCCGTCGGTTCCAACTGTATTGGGGCGCAATAAAGATATTTTTGCAGCGATTAAGCGCAATGATATTTTGCTTCAACATCCTTACGAATCGTTTTCGCCTGTTGTTGAATTCTTGCGTCAGGCGGCAGTTGCACCTGATGTTTTAGCTATCAAACAAACATTGTATAGAACAGGCGCGGATTCGCCGATTGTTGCTGCTTTAATCAAAGCGGCAAGAGCCGGTAAAGAAGTGACGGTGGTTATCGAATTAAGAGCTCGTTTTGATGAAAAAGCCAATATTGATTTGGCGGCAAAATTGCAAGAAGCCGCAGTCCATGTTGTTTACGGTGTGGTTGGATATAAAACACATGCCAAGATGTGTTTGGTGTTAAAACGCGAGGGTAAGGACTTGCGTAACTATGTGCATCTTGGAACAGGTAATTATCACCCCAAAACGGCACAGTTTTATACCGATTATGGTCTGTTTTCATGTGATAAAGAGCTCGGTGAAGACGTTAGGCGAGTGTTTGCTCAGTTGACTAGCCTTGGCAAGGTTACTCGACTAAATAAGTTACTGCAGGCACCATTTACCTTACATAGCGGATTAATGGAGAAAATTGAACGAGAAATCCACAATGCAAGGGCCGGAAAGCCCGCAAAAATTATTATTAAAGTTAATGCCGTAGTTGAAGAGTTGGCTATTCAAAGCTTGTATCGTGCATCACAAGCTGGCGTTGAGATTAAACTGATTGTCAGAGGGATTTGCTGTTTACGCCCAGGAATTCCAGGGGTATCTGAAAACATAGAAGTTCGTTCAATTATTGGGCGGTTTTTAGAGCATGCGCGGGTTTATGCGTTTGCTAATGGCGGGAACTGGGAGGTATTTGCTTCTAGCGCCGATTTGATGAATCGCAATATGTTCCGGCGTGTTGAGATTTGTTTTCCTATTGAAAACAAAAAATTGCACAATCGGCTTCTACAAGATTTGGAGTTATATTTAAAAGATAATTCACAGTCGTGGTTATTACAATCGGATGGTAGTTATCATCCAGCTGTAAGGGCGGAAGGTGAAGAGATTGTTCAAGCTCAGGGTTTATTGTTACAGGAATTGCAGGGGTAGTCGTGAAACGTGATATTGCCCAATTGGGCGCTAAAGTGCTTAGGCAGACAGCCACGAGCGTTGAGGATGTTGGCTCGATTGACACAAGTCAATTAATTGAAGACTTACGGTCTACACTCGCGTCTACCCAGGGTGTTGGTCTTGCTGCACCTCAAGTTGGCATTTCAAAACAGTTGATTGTTGTGGCTTCAAGACCTACTTCGCGCTACCCGAAGGCTCCTTTTATGGAGCCTACAATCATGATCAATCCTCGATTTATAAATAGGTCGGATGCTAAGGAAAAAGACTGGGAAGGGTGTTTGAGTATTCCTGGAATACGTGCATTAGTTCCGCGCTATAAACATATTTCAGTTCAATATACTAACGAACAAGGGCTTCACGTTGAACTGGAATTGGATGGGTTCATCGCACGAGTATTTCAGCATGAATATGATCATCTGATTGGTAAAGTTTTTCTGGATCGAGTTGAAAGCAACATTGATGTGTTTTCAGAGACTGAATATTTAAAATTGATCGAAGTGGCTGTTTGATTGCGATTCTAAACAGATTTTTTGCTTTGTCTTTTCCACTTCTGTTGTTAAAAATCAGGCTATGGTATTATTCACGGCTTTAATACTACAGGTGATTATAAATGGCTAAAGAAGATCAAATTGAAATGGAAGGTAAGGTGATTGATACACTTCCTAATACTATGTTCAGAGTGCAACTTGAGAACGGGCATATCGTTACTGCGCATATTTCTGGAAAAATGCGCAAACATTATATTCGTATCTTAACAGGGGATAGCGTTAAGGTTGAAATGACGCCCTACGATTTAACTAAAGGTCGAATTACCTTCCGTATGCGCTAATCGTCTTATTCGATATAGCGCATCGTTTTAGTTAAGCTAGCTGTTTTCCGTAACACTCATTTCATTGCATTTTATTGCAAACGCAAGTTCATTATCTTGTACGTAAATTCGTACGCTACCACCCTGAGCTAATTCGCCAAATAATAAGTCATTTGCTAATGGCTTTTTAATTTTTTCTTGTATTAATCTTGCCATCGGTCTTGCCCCCATTTTGGGGTCGCAGCCGTTTTCAGCAAGCCAGAGTCTGGCATCTGGCTCCAGCATTAATGTTACGTGTTTTTCTGCGAGTAGCGCTTCAAGCTCAAAAATAAATTTATCAACAACATGACCAACGATTGAAATATCGAGCGGTTTAAACTGAATTATCGCATCTAAACGATTGCGGAACTCCGGCGAAAAACCTTTTTCTATTACTTTCATACTGTCAGTAGCGTGATCTTGATGTGTGAACCCTATTGATGCTCGACTGCCTTCTTCAGCGCCGGCATTAGTAGTCATGACTAAAATGATGTTACGAAAATCGGCTTTGCGCCCATTATTGTCAGTTAATGAACCATGATCCATAACTTGCAACAATAAATTAAATACGTCAGGGTGAGCTTTTTCCAGTTCGTCCAATAGTAAAACTGCATGGGGGTGTTTGGTTACTTGCTCAGTCAATAATCCGCCTTGATCAAAGCCGACATAACCAGGAGGGGCTCCTATTAATCGCGATACGGTGTGTCGTTCCATGTATTCAGACATATCAAAGCGAATCAGTTCAACACCCAGCACTTTGGCGAGTTGTCTTGTCACTTCTGTTTTACCTACGCCTGTTGGGCCGGCGAACAGAAATGAACCGATAGTTTTTTGGGATTCACGTAGCCCGGCTCGTGATAGTTTTATTGCTGAAGCTAATGCTGTAATAGCCTCATCTTGACCAAAAACAAGCATTTTTAAGTTTTTTTCCAGATTAGCAAGTTTGTCAATATCATTGGATGAAACCGACTTTGCGGGCACTCTGGCTATTTTTGAAACGATGTCTTCTATTTCGGCTACATCAATAAGTTTTTTACGATCGGCTTCCGCTGTCATACGTTGCTTTGCGCCTGCTTCGTCAATTACATCTATCGCTTTGTCTGGTAAATGACGATCGGTAATGTATCGATCTGATAGCTCAGCCGCCAGGCGTAACGCTTCTGCTGAATACTTAACATCGTGATGATCTTCAAAACGAGATTTCAATCCTTTAAGTATTAAAATTGTGTCCTCAACGGAAGGTTCAAGTACGTCGATTTTCTGGAAGCGTCTTGCCAAAGCGTGGTCTTTTTCAAAAATACCTCGATATTCTTGATAAGTGGTAGAGCCAATACAGCGTAATTGTCCAGAGGCGAGAACCGGTTTGATTAGATTAGATGCATCCATTACGCCACCTGATGCCGAACCAGCACCAATAAGGGTATGAATCTCATCGATAAACAAAATTGAGTCGGGCTCTTTTTTTAGTTGATTAACTAATGCTTTAAGGCGTTTTTCAAAATCACCTCTATATTTTGTGCCTGCAACCAATGCGCCTAAGTCAAGCGAGTAAATAACGCTATTTTTAAGAATTTCGGGTACGTTTTCTTCGACGATGCGTTTTGCTAAGCCTTCGGCAATGGCGGTTTTACCAACGCCAGCTTCACCAACCAATAATGGGTTGTTTTTTCGGCGACGGCAGAGTGTTTGAATAGTCCGTTCAAGCTCTAGTTCTCTACCAATTAGTGGGTCGATTCTACCCTTAAGTGCTTCTTCGTTAAGATTGCTTGCATATTTATCTAATGCAGAACCAGCAGCTTCGGTGTCGGTGTTATTTTGATCGGTATTACGATATTCAAGTGGATCGGGATTAATTTTTGAGATGCCGTGCGCCAAGTAATTGACAACATCCAATCTTGAAATGTCTTGTTTGTTAAGTAAATAAACTGCGTGTGAGTCTTGCTCGCTGAATAAGGCGACAAATAAATTTGCGCCAGTAACCTCTTTTTTATCGGAAGCTTGTACATGAAATACCGCGCGTTGCAGTACTCTTTGAAATCCCAGTGTCGGCTGGGTTTCACGATGCACTCCTTCAGGAAGCAGTGAAATAGTTTCATCAATGAATTGCGTTAACTGTCCGCGCAAGCCACTAATGTCGCAGCCACATGCCGTCATAATGGCTTCAGCTGAAGCGTTATCAAGTAATGCCAGCAGTAAATGTTCAACTGTTATAAATTCATGCCTTTTGTCGTGCGCGTTTTTAAAGGCAGTGTTTAAGGTGATTTCAAGTTCTTTGCTTAACATAGATGCTCCAAGCTAGTCTGCTTCCATTGTACACAGCAATGGATGGTGGTTTTCTCGTGAATATTCGTTGACCAGGTAAACTTTAGTTTCAGCGACGTCTTTAGAATAAGTTCCGCAAACACCAATGCCTTCAGTATGAACTTGCAGCATAACCTGGGTTGCTTTTTCTTCAGTCATGGCAAAAAAGTCCATCAATACTTCTATCACAAAATCCATGGGCGTAAAGTCATCATTTAAAAGAATAACTTTATATAATGGAGGTCGTTGCAACTTCGGCCTGGCTTCTTGAACAGCTAAGTCGTTATCATTATTTTTTGTTGGGTCTAGCTCGGACATAGTCGTTGTATAAAAAACACATTGGTTGCTTAACATGGTGCCAATATTAGTAGATTTCAACATTATTGACACAACAAATTATAAGTACTGTTTTCTTGTCAATTTATTCAATTAAATCATTCGATTGAGTTGTAGATTTGATCATTGCCAACATGGCATCCATATAATCTTGTAAAATATCAAATTTTTGAGATCCGGAATTTCGCAATGGTTTGGAAACCACACGTTACAGTAGCAGCAGTGGTCGAACGAGATGGTCGTTTTTTACTTGTTGAAGAGCATACTCCTCATGGATTGCAGTTCAATCAACCCGCCGGACATTTAGAAGAAAATGAGGATTTGATTGCCGCTGTTAAAAGGGAAGTGCAAGAAGAAACTGCCTGGCAGTTTGAGCCGGAATCGCTTGTGTCGGTTCAACTATGGCGCAAAAATCCAGACTATCCGAGCTTTATGAGATTCTGCTTTGCTGGACATTGCCACTCTCATGCACCTGGACAAATGCTAGATGAAGGGATCGTTGCTACACATTGGCTTAGTTACGATGAGATTGTCGCCGAACGACACCGTCTTCGTAGTCCACTTGTGTTGTTTAGCGTTGATGAGTTTTTGAGTGGGCAGCGTTTTCCGTTGTCATTATTAAAATCCTTTCTTGATGTCGACTATGCGTAAAAACATAATTGTCGGCATGTCCGGAGGTGTTGATTCATCTGTAACTGCCTTAATTCTCCAAGAGCAAGGTCATCAAGTGACCGGCCTGTTTATGAAAAATTGGGAGGAGGATGATGGCACCGAATTCTGTACTGCTATGCAAGACCTTGCTGACGCCCAGCAAGTTTGCGATAAATTGGGTATAGAGCTGAAAACAGTCAACTTTGCCGCAGAATATTGGGATGAAGTGTTTGAAGTATTTTTGTCTGAGTTCAAGGCTGGCCGGACGCCAAATCCGGACATTCTCTGTAATAAGCACGTTAAGTTCAAAGCTTTTTTGAATTATGCAACCGAAGATTTGGGTGCTGAATACATTGCTACCGGTCATTATGCCCGCGTTGCTGAAAAGAACGGCGAATTCCAGTTATTAAAGGGTCTGGATCCCAATAAGGAACAAAGTTATTTCCTTTACACGCTTGGCCAAAAAGCCTTATCGAAAACCTTGTTCCCGATCGGTCATCTGCACAAGCCGGAAATTAGAGCAATGGCAGATAAAGCTGGCTTTGCCAATAGTCGAAAAAAAGACAGCACAGGTATTTGTTTTATCGGCGAGCGTAAATTTACCGAATTTCTCCAGCGTTATCTTCCTACCCAGCCTGGCGAAATGCGGACTCCTGAGGGCCAATATATCGGCAAACACCATGGTTTGATGTATTACACCTATGGTCAGCGTCAGGGATTGGGTATCGGTGGTGTAAAAGATGCTCCCGATGAACCATGGTACGTACTGGAAAAAGATCTGGAGAATAATGTTCTTATCGTAGGGCAGGGGCATGACCACCCTTTAATGCTCCACAACATCCTAGAAGCTTGCCAATTAGATTGGTGTAGCGATAAACCCTTAACACAGCCGCTGCGTTGCGCCGCAAAAACCCGTTACCGCCAGGCTGATCAGGCTTGTTTTCTGGAACCATTGGGTGATGACCGTTGTCGTGCAGTGTTTGATGAGCCGCAACGAGCAATCACACCCGGCCAATCAGTCGTTTTTTATGACGGCGATATTTGTTTGGGTGGTGGGATTATTGAATCCAGATCAAACGCAAGCTAAACAATTTTTTAAAAGTGTATAACTCGGACTAATCATGACCAATTTTTCATTAACCGCTATATCCCCAATCGATGGCCGCTACGCCGATAAAGTCAGTGCGCTACGGCCAATTTTTAGCGAGTACGGCTTAATTCGTTTTCGTGTACAAGTTGAAGTGCGCTGGTTGCAAGCGTTATCTAAACATCCAAAAATTATTGAAGTCAGTTCTTTTAGTGATGCAGCAAATCAACTTTTAAATACTATCGTTAGTGATTTTTCAGAAGCTGATGCGCAGCGTGTTAAAGATATTGAAAAAACCACTAATCATGATGTCAAAGCTGTTGAATATTTATTAAAAGAAAAAATTGCTGGCAATGCTGAACTGGAAAAGGTCAGCGAATTTATTCATTTTGCCTGTACCTCGGAAGACATTAATAACCTGTCATACGCATTGATGCTTAAAGAGGGGCGTGAAGTAATTACTGCACAAATTGATGACTGCATCAGTGCAATCAAAAAAATTGCCATTGATACTGCCGACCAACCTATGCTGTCTCGCACACACGGACAATCAGCGACGCCAACCACTACCGGTAAAGAGTTCGCCAATGTCGCTGCGCGGCTATTGCGTCAACAAGCGCAATTACAATCGGTAGTGTTGCTGGGTAAAATCAACGGCGCGGTCGGCAATTACAATGCACACGCGGTAGCTTATCCTGACGTGGATTGGGCAGAGTTTGCCAAGGACTTTGTCGAATCGCTGGGCTTACAATGGAATCCTTATACTATTCAAATTGAGCCTCACGATTATATCGCCGAGTTTTTCCATGCTTTATCGCGTTTCAACACGATTCTGTTGGATTTTAACCGCGATATTTGGGGTTACATTTCCCTGGGTTATTTCAAACAAAAAACCATTGCTGGAGAAGTCGGTTCATCGACTATGCCGCATAAAGTTAATCCAATTGATTTTGAAAACTCAGAAGGTAATTTAGGGCTTGCCAATGCGATATTTTCACATTTAGCCGAAAAACTACCGGTATCTCGCTGGCAGCGCGATCTGACTGATTCGACTGTGTTAAGAAACATTGGTGTCGGTATTGCTCATACCAGTATCGCCATTCAGGCCAGCCTAAAAGGCATTTCCAAGTTACAAATTAATGTCGAGGCTATTGAAGCGGATCTTAATGCAAATTGGGAGGTGTTGGCTGAGCCTATTCAGACAGTAATGCGTCGTTATGGCGTTGAAAAACCCTATGAAAAACTAAAAGAACTCACTAGAGGTCACCGGATTACACCTGAACAATTGCGTGTTTTTATAGAAAACCTGGATATTCCCGCTGATGCAAAGAGCGCTCTTTTAGATCTAACACCACGAACTTATATTGGATATGCCGAACAATTAGCTAAAAATATCTGAGATTAAGCGGAATTAAAACTTGTAAGTTTATGTTCAAGTTTTAAGCAGAATTAAGTTGCTTAAGTGTCGATTGTTTATCTCTTAAGTAACTTAAATAAATGCTTACCCGCTTTGCTAGCTGTGTAAAATATGCCCCAGGTATTTCCTATCCTTTTCAACATAAACATCGCGTAAATTAAAGGTTTCCGAGCCATAAAATGAAAACCAAAATAGTCACAGTTATCGCCATTGCTCTATTGGTTGTCATTAACTTCAGTATCTGGAGTTATGTTAACAACCCCTTACAACTCCAACCATGGACGAAAACCACCATGGGGGTTACTTTCGACCCTCAGCGTAAAGACGATACCCCAACTAGCGGCACTTTCCCAAGTGCAGAGGATATTGATAGCGATCTGGCATTGCTCGCCAATAAGGCTTATGCGGTTCGCACCTATAGCGTGCTTAAAGGCTTAGACAAAATTCCTGAATTAGCCGCCAAACATAATCTGAATGTCACAGTCGGTGCTTGGATCGACGGCAATTTGGAAAAAAATCGTCAAGAAATCGAAACATTGATTAACGTCAGCCGGGAAAATAATCCGAAGATTATTCGCTTAATGGTGGGTAACGAGGTGTTACTTCGTGATGACATTCCAGTGCAGCAATTGATCGATTATATTCGTGAAGTTAAGCAGCGCACTTGGCGACCTGTAAGTACTTCTGAAACATGGGATGTATGGATTAAACATCCCGAACTGGTAAATGAAGTTGATTTTATTGCGGTACATATCTTGCCTTATTGGGAAGGCATAGCTGCGGAAGATGCCGTGGACTATGTGTTTGACCGTTACCATGACGTGCAAAAAGCTTATCCCAACAAGCCAATCATTATTACTGAAGTAGGCTGGCCGTCAGATGGTCAACCGTTTAAACATGCCACGGCATCCATTGCCAATCAGGCAAAGTTTTTGCGAGAGTTTCTCAATCGTGCAGATAAAGAAAAAATAACGTACTACGTGGTTGAAGCCTTTGACCAGCCTTGGAAAAAATCCATAGAAGGTTCGGCTGGTGCGTATTGGGGTATTTTTAACGCCGATAGACAGCCTAAATATCCGATGGACGGCGACGTTATTGCTTTGCCTGGTTGGCAACATTGGGCGACAGGTGCAGCTATTTTCAGTTTTGTACTGATGATATTGTTCCTGTTTACTAGAAAAAGTCTGAAACTACCTGGTCTGCTATTTTTCGGCCTGGTAGCTAACCTTGCCGTTTCGGTGATCTTTTGGTCTGCTTCTATCGGGGCTCAGCAATACCAGACACCTATTACAGCCGTATTCTGGGGGATTTTAATCTTGATGCAGGTGATGGCCGCTGCCATTTTGCTGATAGAAAGCTTAGAAATAGCCGAAGTTATTTGGCATCACAAAACCGCAAGAACCTTCCAGCCGCTGACACCTTCAGAAAGCTTTAAATATCCTAAGGTCTCATTGCATTTACCGATTCATAACGAGCCACCGATGATGGTGCGCAAGACCTTGGAAGCACTTGCCAAAGTCGATTATCCCAACCTGGAAGTGTTGGTAATGGATAACAACACCTATGATCCGACAATATGGGAACCAGTGCGGGATGATTGCGAACGCTTAGGACCAATGTTTCGTTTTTTTCATTTGGAAAACTGGCCGGGTTTCAAGGCTGGGGCACTCAACCACGCGCTTGAGCAAACCGCACCGGATGCAGAAATAATTGCCGTTATCGATAGTGATTATATTTTGTCGCCTGATTGGCTTAAGTCTATGGTGCCGTATTTCGATAACGAAAACGTCGGTTTCGTGCAATCGCCGCAGGATTATCGCGACCGCGATTTAAGCTCTTTCAAATCGTTTTGTTATTGGGAATATGCCGGCTTTTTTAACATCGGCATGGTGCAACGAAATGAATACAACGCCATTATTCAACACGGCACCATGACCATGGTCAGAAAGTCTGCGATGTTAGAAGTAGGCAACTGGGCGCAATGGTGTATTTGCGAAGACAGTGAGTTGGGTTTGCGCTTGTATGAAGCAGGTTACGATTCGGTCTATGTTAAAGACTCCTTTGGCCAAGGCTTGATGCCTGACACCATGTCTGGGTATATGACTCAGCGTTTCCGCTGGGTTTATGGGGCCATGCAAATTATCAAGGGGCATTGGCGCAGCTTTTTGCCATCTAATAAATCGCCACTTACACCTGCTCAAAAATATTATTTTGTGGCTGGTTGGTTGCCGTGGTTTTCTGATGCATTAGCCTTGCTATTTACCGGCACCAGCTTGTTGTTGACAGCTGTTATTTTGTACGACCCAATTCATAGCGAATTACCATCCAATGTATTCTTATTACCTACCATTGGTTTATTCAGCTTTAAAATACTCCGAGGCTTATGGCTTTATCAGGCCCGGGTTCCGTGTTCTTTTTGGCAGTCATTAGGTGCTGCATTGACGGGGTTATCTTTAACTCATACGGTGGCGAAAGGTACTTTGCAAGGCTTGTTTACCTCGGGCAAACCATTTATGCGTACACCTAAGTACGAAAAACAAGGGCCATTAATTGCTGGTCTTCTGGTTATCCGTCAGGAATTACTGCTACTTATCTTAATAGGCTCAGCTATTGCCGCAATGGCATCTATTGAGCATTTTGATAACTTTAGTGGTCGCTTGTGGATCGCTATTTTATCCGTGCAGGTAGTGCCTTACGCCGCGGCTTTGCTTACATTGCTGATAAGCATCGCACCAAACTATCGACTTAATAAATCTGGCTTGGATGCTGAAGATCTGGATAATGAAATTACCTCATCTACTGAGTCGAAAGAAAAATAATCCCTGATTTATAGTTGCGATACAGGCAATAATGATTCGTTATTGCCTGTATTCATAACACCTTTCATTAATTGTTATGTTTGTCCCACGTTGTTTCATCAGACAAACAACATACCGACAAATATTATCGTGAAAAACTCCATTCCTCATTATCTGGTCGGCATTGATCTGGGTACAACACACACTGTTGTTGCCTATATAAACGCAGAGCAGAACAATCAAGATATTCAATTATTTCAAATAGAGCAATTGATTGCACCAGGGCAGGTAGCGGCAAGACCTTTGCTGCCATCAGTGCGTTACCACTCTGCTGAAGGCGAGTTATCTGACGCTGATGCAAGCTTTCCAAATGGGCAGCATAATTCAAGGCAGACTTCTGTCATTGGTGAAGCTGCGCGACTTTTAGGCGCGAAAAGTAAAGGTCGACTAGTGACTAGCGCCAAGAGCTGGCTTTCACATCCTTCAGTTGATCATGCGGCAGATATTTTGCCGTGGGGAGCGGGTGATGATGTCGATAAAGTTTCACCTATTGATGCCAGCGCCAGTTACCTTGCTCATATCCGTACAGTTTGGGGGCATAAGTTTCCATATGCGCCGTTAGAGCAACAAGATATTGTGTTGACCGTACCGGCTTCATTTGATGAGGCGGCACGTTCTTTGACTTTAGAAGCTGCACGAATTGCCGGTCTTAATAATGTCAGGCTCCTGGAAGAGCCACAGGCAGTTTGTTACGACTGGTTACGACGCCATGTGGGTAATATCAAGCAGGCTCTAGCTGACGTGCATTTACTGCTGGTCTGTGATGTTGGTGGGGGTACTACGGATTTAACACTGATTAAGGTCGAGCAAGGTGCTTTAGAACCCAAGTTAACCCGTATCGGTGTTGGCGATCATCTTATGCTGGGAGGCGATAATATCGATTTGGCACTGGCCCATGTTGCAGAAAATCGCTTAACAAATGACGAAAAACGTCTATCAGCTGCCGAGTTTGCGCAGCTTATTGAACAATGCCGAACGGCTAAAGAACGGTTGCTAGCTGATGATGCACCCGAACAATACAGCGTCACCTTATTAGGTGGTGGAGCAAAGCTGATTGGCGGCTCACGTTCTATTGCTTTAAGCAAAGAGGATGTTAGGGCAATTGCACTGGATGGGTTTTTTCCATTGTCTGGCTTGAATGAGTTACCAGATAGAAAGCGCAGTGGTGTAGTCGAATTTGGTTTGCCCTATACCGCCGAACCGGCTGTCAGTAAACATATTGCCGCATTTTTGCAGTTACATACTGGCGCTTGTCGCGAAGCGTTAGCAGGAAAGTCTGAGGTACCCGATGCCTTATTACTTAACGGTGGAGTATTTCGCAGTCAGTCGATTACCAAGCGAGTAGTTGACCTGATTAGCGCTTGGCGCTCCAGTCCGCCGGTGTTACTAGAGAACAATCATCCCGAATTGGCCGTTGCGTTTGGTGCGGTGAGCTATGCCGTGGCCAGACGCGACCGAAAGTTAAAAATTGGTGGTGGCTCTGCACGCAGTTATTTTTTGCTAATTGATACCAGTGATACAAGTGGGCAACAGGGTGTTTGTTTATTACCCAAAGGTAGCGAAGAAGGTGCGGAAATCATCTTGAAGGATCGCCGTTTTGCGTTGCGACTTGGGGTGCCGGTACGCTTTCACTTGGCTTCATTGTCCGGCGATAGCCCTTTTAAGCCTGGCGATGTGACCGAAATTACTGATGTATTTCATTCCTTGCCACCATTAGCGGTTGCCTTCGAAGGAGACGACAGCAATCATAAAGAAGAAATAGTTGTTGAGCTTGCTGTCACCCAAACAGAGATCGGTACGCTTAAAATCCAATGTGTTTCCGTTATCGATAACACTCAGCGTTGGGATGTAGAATTCCAAATCAGAAAAAAATCGGCAAGCGCCGCTCAATTTGATGCCACGCTACCGGCTCAGTTCGATCAAGTTATCGACCAAATACAAACAGTTTTTGGCTCAAAATCGAAATTAGTTGATCCCAAAGCCGTTAAAAATCTCCGTACTAATCTGGAAAAAATCCTCGGAACTGACCGGAATCAATGGCCTACAGCCTTACTAAGAGCGATGTTTGCGGCGCTCTTGGAAGGAGCTAAATATCGTCGTCGATCTGAACATCATGAGCGTCTGTGGTTGAGCTTGATCGGCTTCTGTTTGCGGCCGGGTTTCGGTTACCCGCTTGACGATTGGCGTGTCGAACAACTTTGGAAGCTTTATCCACAAGGCATTCAGTTTGTGACTGAAGCACAGCATTGGGCCGAATGGTGGATACTGTGGCGGCGGGTTGCCGGCGGTTTAAATGAGCAAGCTCAGCAACAAATTTTTGAAGATATTGCTAAGTTCATCAATCCAGAGTCAGCCCGGCAGCCGGGTGTAGCCAAGCAAATCAAGACGCGCGGTTATGATGATATGGTGAGGTTGGCGGCCGTATTGGAACGCTTGCCGGTCGATAAAAAAAGTCAGTTGGGTGAATGGCTGTTAAAACGTCTGCAAAAGTCTTCTGAACCTAGCCAAACCTGGTGGGCAATAGGCCGAATCGGTGCGCGGGTTCCGTTTCATGGCAGTAGCCATAATGTGATAGCCGCTGGCATAGCAGAAAAATGGTTGCAGCAAATCATGCTTGAAGACTGGAAAAAAACACCACAAGCTGCTTTTGCAGCCACCCTCATTGCCAGAATGAGTGGCGATAGAGTAAGAGAGATTGCTCCTCATACTCGGCAACAGATCATTGAAAAAATGAAACTCAGTAAAGTCCCTCAATCTTGGATCGATATGGTTGAACACTTTAAAGAATTGAATTCGGCTGAAGAAAAACAAATGTTTGGCGAAACGTTGCCGCCAGGCCTGAAATTAATTAGCGAATAACGTGGAGTAATAATGAAGTTATTAAATGTTGTCATCGTGTTCGTATTAGGCCTGATTATGCTTTATTTTGCTGTTGCAGCATTGAAAGTAAGTTTTAGTGGGGAATTATTGGTACATAGTGCGATTAGATTTATTGCCGGTTTTGTCATTCTCGGCATCGGTGTTTTTTATGCGCATGTTATTCGGTTGAAGGTTTCAATTTATATTTTGCTGACTTTAGCGCTGATAGATGATGTGTGGGACTACTCCAGAGATGTTGATAGCTTTGTGCCTGAGATGATGCTCTACAGCCTTTTTATGATGTTATGGGGCGCTATCTCCGGCTACGTGGTAATGCGTCAATTTAAAGCAAACATCTCTGAGCAGTGACGCCTTTGGCTCGATAATTTTCTACTGACAACGCATAGAAATTATTTGCCGCCCATTTAATTGCCTTGCTTACTGCCTTAGCTAGTATAATTCCGCGATCGCTGAGATTCATGGAATGCACCGAACCGGAGTCGGAAGGTGCGTGAATCTTAGTCGCCGGTAGCTATATCGTTCCGGCGTTTTATCGAGCGTGCTGTTTGCGATGGAAAAATGCAATCGGTCGATGCCGATAGCGTAACGTCATTGCTGCGATGTTTAGCCACCTTGTCGTGGATAAACGATATTGGAGCAGGACAGCCGGGGCTTGCGTAGCAATCTAACCGTCGCTAAGTTTTGATGATTTCACGCAGGAGCAAGGAAATTACCCTTCAAAACTTAGCGACTCGCTTGTGTTTCAGCTGGATTTTCTTTGCCGAACAAACCTTTTATCAAAAACTCTTAAGAGAACTTTATGGCGTTGTACTGTGGAATTGTTGGTTTGCCGAATGTCGGTAAATCGACCCTATTTAATGCATTAACCCGTGCCAAAATTGCGGCTGAAAACTACCCATTTTGCACTATTGATCCCAACGTAGGCGTTGTGCCTGTGCCTGATCCGCGTATGGATAAACTGGCAGAAATTGTTAAACCTGAACGCATGCTGCCGACCACAATTGAATTTGTAGATATTGCCGGTTTAGTCGCGGGTGCTTCCAAAGGTGAAGGTCTTGGTAATCAGTTTTTGGGCAATATTCGTGAAACCGATGCAATTGCCCACGTCGTGCGCTGTTTCCAGGACGATAATGTAATTCACGTCGCCGGCAAGATTGATCCTATTAATGATATTGAAGTTATCAATACCGAATTGGCTTTAGCCGACATGGCTTCAGTGGAACGAGCGCTACAAAAAACCAGCAAAGGTGCTAAATCCGGCAATAAAGACGACGTAGCCAAAAAGTTAGTGCTCGAAAAAATACTCGTACAACTTGATACCGGGGCGCCGGCACGCACTTTAGGGTTGACTGATGATGAAAAAGCCCTGATTAAAGACCTGTGTTTGCTAACCATCAAGCCGACTATGTACATTGCCAATGTTCAAGATGATGGCTTTGATAACAATCCTTTACTTGACCGCGTAAGAGCCTTTGCCGAGCAAGAGGGTGCGATGGTAGTGCCTATCTGTGCGGCTATTGAAGCGGAAATTTCTCAATTGGATGACGACGAAAAACAAGAATTTCTGGATGATTTAGGGTTGGAAGAACCCGGTCTGAACCGTGTTGTCAGGGCTGGCTACAGTTTGTTAAATCTAGCGACGTATTTTACCGCCGGCGTTAAAGAGGTTAGAGCTTGGACCATTTCCATCGGCGCCACTGCACCACAAGCAGCCGGAGTGATCCACACTGATTTCGAAAAAGGCTTCATTCGTGCTGAAGTAATCGCTTATCAGGATTTTATTGCTTACAAAGGCGAACAAGGCGCGAAAGATGCTGGTAAGTGGCGATTGGAAGGAAAAGATTACATCGTTAAAGATGGCGATGTAATGCATTTCAGATTCAACGTTTGACAAAAGCAGGGCGCATAACTAAAATGCGCCCTCTTTGATGCAGACAGATTAAGGCGATATAGCTCAGTTGGTTAGAGCACGGGATTCATAACCCCGGGGTCGGTGGTTCAAATCCACCTATCGCCACCATGTAAAACAAGGGCTTAGGTTAATACCAAGCCCTTTTTTATTGCCCGAATTTTATCCTGATGCACTTTGAAAAAAACGCCACCAACACTTGCCAACATTTCATGCATAAAAAAGCCGCTGTTACGCGGCAATAAATCAGAGTGGCACTGACGCTACCCCGCGTCAGTGAAAGGCAAGATAGGTTTGTGTATATTGGTTTTTATTTTGCAGGAAGGTTTTTAGCGGCAAGAATGGGCGTTGAAGGTTGGTACTTGAAGATTAGAACGATTCGTGGAAACGCCAGTTTAAAAATGAATCTGCTTGCTGCCTGCCTTTCAAACAGTTCAACAATTTCCTCCTGCCATCCCAATCACTGAGCGACAGTCTCGTTTGTCATAACCTTATAACGTTCAATCATTTTTGCTGTACGGCGAGTCTTGGACTCTACTCTTTCCCGAAAAATTGTGCCTGACCATCTGGTTTCCAAATGGGGTATTTGGTCATGACTTTGTCGAAGAGATGACTAGATAGAAATCGATTCAGCCATTGTTGAAGCGCTGGATAAGGCGACTCCTCAAACCACACACTATCTACAGCCGCAAACTGGCGAATAAACGGCAGTATGGCGGCATCAGCCAATGCAAAATGATTGCCGCATAGAAATGACAGTTGATTCAATCGTCGCTCCAGCTCTGCCAGAAACAACTCCCCTTGCTGCCGATATTCCAATTCAGAACGTTCCGGATAACGATCTGCATATTTATAGCGATCCAGATGATATTTAAACTCTCCGTCATTCCAGAGGATCAGTTCCTTAGCCTGTTGAATTTCGCCGTTTTCTAACCAGTGTTCGGGATCGTGTTGCTGCAAGGCCCAGAACATAATGTCTAGGCTCTCATCTATAACGACACAGTTCTGAAGTTGCAACACCGGCACAGTTCCCTTGGGTGATGCCAATAACAGGGCTTCAGGTTTATTGCTTAATTCGATTTCCCGCAATTCCACCGTTATTTGCGCGGTCGCTATCGCCAATCGTGCTCGCATGGCGTAAGGACAGCGGCGAAAGCTGTATAAAACAGGATAAGAGTTATCTTTAATCAAAGCGGGTGAGGGCATTTGTAATCGGGCTTGTAAGATTTGGACATTGTTGGTTTTTTGGCTGTACTTGAAGGAAGGGGCCTGTGCCGTTAGTATGGTCTAATAGTTTTGTAAAATTTGCCAGTTGGGTAGTTTATCAACACTAACTATTTGCCAAAATAATAAGGACATACCCACCCAATGGTTGACAAGAAAAGTCTCTCCGAACGTGACATTTGTACCAAATTCATCACCCCGGCTCTCACTGCCGCTGGATGGGATTTACATAGCCAGATCCGTGAAGAAGTCAGCTTTACCAAAGGCCGTATCATCGTGCGCGGCAAGCTGCATACCCGCGGCGAACAAAAGCGCGCTGATTACATTCTGTATTACAAGTCGAACATTCCGCTGGCAGTTATTGAGGCTAAGGCCAATGGTCACAGTGTCGGCGCCGGTATGCAGCAAGCCTTAAACTATGCCGAAACCCTTGGCGTGCCGTTCGTGTTCAGCTCCAATGGCGATGCCTTCCTGATGCATGACCGCACTGGACTAGCTGATAAGACCGAGCAGGAACTGGCGCTTAATGCTTTCCCATCCCCCGCACAACTCTGGCAGGCCTATTGTCAATGGAAACAGTTAAATACCGCTGATGCTCGCCACACCGTAGAAATGCCGTATTACGATGACGGCACCGGTCGCGCTCCGCGTTATTACCAAGCTAATGCCATCAACAACACCGTCGAGGCCGTGGCCTTAGGCCAGCAGCGGATTTTGCTGGTGATGGCGACCGGCACCGGCAAAACTTACACCGCATTCCAGATCATCTGGCGCTTGTGGAAGTCGGGCACCAAAAAACGCATCCTGTTTTTGGCTGACCGCAACATCTTGGTTGATCAAACCAAAAACAACGATTTCAAGCCGTTCGGCGCGGCGATGACCAAAATCAGCAAACGCCAGATCGATAAAAGTTACGAGATTTACCTGTCCTTATATCAGGCCGTCACCGGCAGCGAAGAAGAGCAAAACATTTACAAACAATTCTCACCGGATTTTTTTGATCTGATTGTCATCGACGAATGCCACCGCGGCAGTGCCGCCGAAGATTCTGCATGGCGCGAGATACTGGCTTACTTTTCTTCCGCCACCCATATCGGTTTAACCGCTACACCTAAAGAAACCAAGGATGTTTCCAGCATTTATTACTTTGGCGAACCCATCTACAGCTACACCCTCAGACAAGGCATTGAAGACGGTTTTTTGGCTCCTTATAAAGTAGTGCGTATCGACATCGATAAAGACCTCCAAGGCTGGCGACCCAGCAAAGGTCAGACCGATAAAAACGGCCAGTTGATTGAAGACCGCGTCTATAACCAAATCGATATGGACCGCACCTTGGTGTTGGAAAAACGCACCGAACTGGTCGCCCGCAAAATTACCGAGTTCTTGCAGGCGACCGATCCTTACGCCAAAACCATCGTCTTCTGTGATGACATCGACCACGCCGAACGCATGCGCCAAGCCCTGGTCAACCTCAATCCTGAGCGGGTCAAAGAAAGCCGAAAATACATCATGCGCATTACCGGCGATGAAATCGAAGGCAAGGCCGAGCTGGATAACTTTATTAACCCGGAAGAGCGCTATCCGGTTATCGCCACCACCTCCAAACTGATGACCACCGGCGTCGATGCCCAAACCTGCAAACTGGTAGTGCTGGATCAGCACATCAAATCCATGACCGAGTTTAAACAAATCATCGGCCGCGGCACCCGTATCAATGAAGATTACGGCAAGTTTTGGTTCACCATCATGGATTTCAAAAAGGCCACCGAATTGTTTGCGGACAAAGATTTTGACGGCGAGCCGGTGATGATTTACGAACCTAAAGGCGATCAATCCCCAGTACCGCCAGATGATCAATCAGAAACCAATATTGATGAAAACGACGGAAACCTTCCCCCCTTTGAAGAAGGCGGGATCGAGGGCGGATTTGACGATGAACCCGGCACCAAGCGCGTCAAATACATCCTGGGCGATGTCACCGTCTACGTCGTTGCCGAACGTGTGCAATATTACGGCCCGGAAGGCAAACTGATTACCGAATCCCTCAAGGATTACACCCGCTCAACCGTACGTAAAGATTACGCCTCGCTCGATCAATTCTTACTGCGTTGGAGCAAAGCCGATCGTAAGGCCGCCATTCTGCACGAACTGGAAGAACATGGCGTGTTGCTGGAGCCGCTGGCTGATGAAGTCGGTAAAGACTTCGATGCCTTCGACCTGATCTGTCATGTCGCTTTTGACCAACCGCCACTGACCCGCCGCGAACGTGCCGAGCAGGTTAAAAAGCGCAACTACTTTGCCAAATACGGCGAGCAAGCCCGCAAGGTGCTGGAAATCTTGCTGGATAAATACGCCGACACTGGCATAGAAAACATCGAAGACATTAAAATTCTCACCCTCGACCCATTCAAAACCATGGGCACCGCCAGCGAATTGGTATCAGCTTTTGGCGGAAAACCCGCGTATATGGCAGCGCTGCAAGAATTAGAAGCACATCTGTATGCGTGAAATCCCCCTCCGCTTCGCTCCTCCCCCTTTGTCAAAGGGGACGTATCTATTCCCCCCTTTGAAAAAGGGGGGCTAGGGGGGATTTTCAAAATAATCGCAGGACACAAAAGCTTGCCCACTTTTCAGCCTTTAACATAAAAATAACAAACCCCAAATTATGAGCATTTCCTCCACCATCAAATCCATTCAAGACATCATGCGCAAAGACGTGGGTGTCGATGGCGACGCTCAGCGCCTGAGCCAGTTGGTGTGGATGTTGTTTTTAAAAATATTTGATGATCGCGAAAGCGAGTGGGAGCTGCTGCAAGACGATTACCAGTCGCCACTGCCGGAAGCCTACCGTTGGCGCAACTGGGCGGCCAATGCCGAAGGCATGACTGGCGAAGCACTCAAGCAGTTTCTGGATAACGACATGTTCCCCGCCTTGCAACAATTAGAGGCCAAAGGCGGCGATCAGCGCGCTTATGTGATCCGCTCGGTGTTTGAAGATGCTTACAACTACATGAAATCAGGCCAATTGATTCGGCAAGTCATCAATAAGATAGAAGAAGGCGTCGATTTCAACAAAGCCCAAGAGCGCCATTTGTTCGGCGATATGTACGAACAACTGCTGCGCGACTTGCAGGCCGCAGGCAATGCCGGTGAGTTTTACACCCCGCGCACCGTCACCGAATTTATGGTGCGCATGGTCAATCCGCGCCTGGGTGAAAAAATCATGGACCCGGCTTGCGGCACCGGCGGCTTTTTATCCTGCTCGATAGAACACATCCGCAAACAGGACGTGAAAACGGTAGACGATGAAGCGCAATTGCAGACCAGTATTTTCGGCATTGAAAAAAAGCCGATGCCGCATTTACTCTGCACCACCAACATGATTCTGCACGGCATTGATGTGCCCAGCAATATCCGCCACGACAACACCCTAGCTCGGCCGCTCATCAGCTGGGGGCCCAAAGAACGCGTCGATGTCGTCGTTACCAACCCGCCGTTCGGCGGCATGGAAGAAGACGGCATCGAAACCAACTTCCCCGCCGCCTTCCGTACCCGCGAAACCGCCGATTTGTTTCTGGTGTTGATCATGCAAATGCTCAAGCCCGGTGGCCGCGCCGCGCTGGTGTTACCCGATGGCTTCCTGTTCGGCGAAGGCATCAAAACCCGCATCAAAGAAAAACTGCTGGAAGAATGCAACCTGCACACCATCGTGCGCCTGCCCAACGGCGTGTTTGCACCCTACACCGGTATTAAAACCAACCTGCTGTTTTTCAGCAAAGGCACGCCCACCCAGCACATCTGGTTTTACGAACACCCGTACCCGCCCGGCGTAAAAAGCTACAACAAAACCAAACCGATGAAGATCGAAGAATTTGTTGCCGAAACCGACTGGTGGGGCAGTCGGGAAGAAAACCAATACGCCTGGAAAATCAGTATTGATGACATCAAAGCCCGCAACTACAACCTCGACTGCAAAAATCCGCATATCGGCGAGCAGGAAATCCATGATCCCGAAGTGCTGCTGGCGCAATACGTAGCCATGCAGGCAGACATAACTGCATGGCGTGCGCAGTTGAAAGATGTTTTAAATGCAGCACTAAAATCCCCCCCGGCCCCCCTTTTGCAAAGGGGGGAGAGTCAATTAGTACAAAAAAATAATTTTTCAGAAATCGTAGAAAATCAGTTAACCAAAAAGTCCCCCACTTTGAAAAAGGGGGGCTAGGGGGGATTATGAAACCATACAATCCAGTCCTAAAACCATATTCCCGCAACCTGCGCACCAACATGACCGACGCAGAACAGTTACTGTGGTCAAAATTACGCCGTAAGCAAATACTAGGCTTGCAGTTTTATCGCCAAAAACCTATAGCAAACTACATCGTCGATTTTTACTGCGCAGCGGCCAATCTGGTGATTGAACTGGATGGCTCGCAGCATTTTGAACCGGATCACCAAGCTAACGATACAGAAAGAGATCGGGCACTGGAGTCAATGGGCATACAGGTGTTGCGGTTTGATAACCGTCAGGTATTGACCGAAACGGATGCTGTGATGAGTGTTATTTTTAGTGCAGTTGAAAAAATCCCCCACAGCCCCCCTTTTGCAAAGGGGGGAGCCGGTAATGCTTCGGAATTGAACCCAACTGAACAAGATGACTTAACACCACCTTTTTTTTCAAACGACGAAACATCATCAATATGCCCAACCTTTGAAAAAGTCGAAGATCCAATATCACCCCCTTTGCAAAAGGGGGGGCAGGGGGGATTTTCAAAAAAGGGCACAACATGAATATCCAAAAGTTGCTGACCGACCACATCGACATCTGGACCGCCGCCGAAACGGAAAAGAAATCCGGCCGTGGCCGCAGTTCAGGCAATGCGGGCAATGTCTACGGCATCAAGAAACTGCGCGAGCTGATTTTGGAATTGGCGGTGCGCGGCAAGTTGGTGCCGCAAGATGCGAATGATGAACCGGCTAGTGAATTGCTTAAGCGTATACAGGCTGAGAAGGCCAGGTTGGTTGCTGAGGGCAAGATCAAGAGCAAATCCCCCCTAACCCCCCTTTTGCAAAGGGGGGGATCAAAAGCAACAGCAGCAAACTCAAACTTAACTTCTCCCCCCTTAGTAAAAGGGGGGCCGGGGGGGATTTCCGAAAATGAAATGCCGTTTGAATTGCCGCCGAGGTGGGCGTGGATTAAAGTTTCAGAAATTGCCGAATTGATAACATCAGGTTCGCGAGACTGGGCGCAATACTTATCAGATGAAGGTGCAAAATTTATAACAATGGGCAATCTGTCTAGGGGAAGTTACGAACTTAGACTGGAGAATATGCGCTATGTAAACCCTCCTAAGACAGGTGAAGGGGCTCGTACCAAATTAGAGGCAGATGACCTTTTAATATCTATTACTGGCGATGTCGGGAATTTAGGTAGGGTTCCAGAAGATTTTGGTGATGCTTACATTAACCAACATATATGCCTTTTGAGATTTCTCCCGCTGTGTCGAAATAGATATTTTCCGGAGGTCATGAGGTCGCCAATGGCTACCTTACAGTTTAATGAGCCGCAACGAGGCATTAAGAATAGTTTTCGCTTAGGTGATTTAAATGAAATGGTTATTCCTTTGCCCCCGATTAACCAACAACATCGCATCGTCGCCAAAGTCGATGAACTAATGGCCCTCTGCGATCAGCTCGAAACCCAGCACAGCAATGCCGCCGAAACCCACGAAAAACTCGTCAGCCATCTGCTCGGTACGCTCACGCAATCACCAACCACAGCCTCCCCCCTTTGCAAAAGGGGGGCCGGGGGGGATTTAGATTGGCAACGCATCGCTGCGCATTTCGACACCCTGTTTACCACCGAAGCCAGCATCGACGCCCTCAAGCAAACCCTGCTGCAACTGGCAGTCATGGGTAAACTCGTCCCGCAAGACCCCAGCGACGAACCCGCCAGCGAATTGCTCAAGCGCATACAGGCTGAAAAAGCTAAGTTGGTTGCTGAGGGTAAGATTAAAAAATCCCCCCTAACCCCCCTTTTACAAAGGGGGGGATCAAAAGCAACAGCGATGGCTGCAATGTCATCAAACGCTGCCTTTGAATCAGATAATGTGCCCCCACCATCACCAACATCTCCCCCCTTAGTAAAAGGGGGGCCGGGGGGGATTTCCGAAAATGAAATGCCGTTTGCATTGCCGCAGGGATGGGAGTGGGTGAAGCTTGAAGAAATATCTCAGGTTGGTACGGGCGCAACGCCTCTTCGTACAAAACCAGAATATTTTAATCCAGCAGAAATTAGCTGGGTAACCAGTGGAGAAACGTCAAGTTCGCATGTTTTTAAAGCTGAACAATATGTTTCAAAGCTAGCATTAGAAGAAACCAATTTAACGGTATATCCAAAAGGCACGCTAATCGTTGCAATGTATGGACAAGGAAAAACGCGAGGTCAAATTACAGAACTAATGATTGAAGCCTGTACGAATCAGGCTTGCGCTGCAATTCGGCTATTCAATTCTGATGAGCTTCATCGAAAATACGTAAAATTCTTTTTTGAGAAAATATACGATGAAATTCGTGAATTGGCTGCTGGAGGTGCGCAACCAAACTTAAATTTGAGTAAGGTTAAAGAAACATTGCTCCCACTCCCCCCTCTCGCCGAACAACACCGTATCGTCGCCAAAATCGACGAGCTAATGGCCATCTGCGACCAACTAAAAGCCCGCATCACTGAAGCCAAGCAGTTGCAGCAAAAGCTGGCGGATGTGCTGGTTGAGCAGGCAGTTTCCCAATAAACACGTTCATTTATTGGCGCCTATAAAGGCTGGTTAATGAAATAAATCAAGGAATTTAACAAGATGAGATTAAAAGAAAAAGAGGTTGAAGTCGGCTATTTGTATTTGACCACGGCAAAGCAATACCGAGCTGTGTTGGCGATGAAGGGTGAGTTTTTGATTTATGCGCCCAGTTCGGAAGGGGCGGCACCCTTAAATCTGAATGCTACAAAACTGCCCTTTGAAAATCAGCCCTTTAAGAAATGCCAAATCGTTACCTTTGCCAAGAAGGATTATCAGGTGTTTGAGTTCAATGGTGCTGAAGGCATTAAACATAAATTGGATGAATCGCAGTTAGCAGAAGCCATAGCACAGTGCAATGCAAAGGCAGGTATTGCGGCTTTGTTACTAGAATAAAGCAGTTGCCTCCGTCGCTTGTCGAGTTACGCCCAATGAGCTAACCCGCCGACATTAATGAATTCACCAAGTTTAACGTCGGCGGCAGGTCTTCAGTAGAACAATATTTGTTGAATTGTTTGGCATGTTATTTCAGTGCTTGTTTGGTTACCGTGGCAGGTGGCTTTTCCGTTATAATTCCCGGCAGTTTTAACTTACGTTATTGAAAGGTCTATGTCAGAAATTAACAAAGTGGTGCTTGCTTATTCTGGAGGTTTGGATACTTCCGTTATTCTTAAATGGTTGCAGGATGTTTACGACTGTGAAGTGGTGACGTTTACTGCCGATTTGGGGCAGGGTGAAGAAGTTGAGCCGGCTCGTGCAAAAGCCCAAAGTTTGGGTATTAAGGACATTTTTATCGAAGATTTGCGGGAAGAGTTTGCTCGTGATTTCGTGTTTCCAATGTTCCGCGCCAATACGATTTATGAAGGCGAGTATTTGCTGGGTACATCAATCGCCCGGCCGTTAATTGCCAAGCGTTTGATTGAAATTGCTAATGAAACCGGCGCCACGGCGATTTCTCATGGCGCAACTGGTAAGGGTAATGATCAAGTACGTTTTGAGTTGGGCGCCTATGCACTGCGGCCTGATATTAAGGTGATCGCACCTTGGCGGGAATGGGATTTAACGTCGCGCCAAACTTTACTGGATTATGCTGAAAAGCACGGCATTCCTGTGGAAATGAAAAAGGGCAAAACCTCGCCGTATTCAATGGATGCCAATCTGCTGCATATTTCTTATGAAGGCCGCGTTCTGGAAGATCCTTGGGCAGAACCTGAGGAAGATATGTGGCGTTGGACAGTGTCACCGGAGAACGCACCTGATCAAGCTACTTATATTGAACTGACCTATCAACACGGTGACATTGTTGCGATTGACGGCGTGGCGCACAGTCCGGCGGAAGTGCTGGAAAAGTTGAATAAATTGGGTGGCGAAAACGGTATTGGTCGTCTGGATATTGTTGAAAACCGTTATGTGGGTATGAAATCTCGCGGCTGCTATGAAACTCCGGCCGGTACGATAATGTTAAAAGCACATCGCGCGATTGAGTCGTTAACGCTGGATCGCGAAGTTGCGCATTTGAAGGATGAATTAATGCCGCGTTATGCGTCATTAATCTACAACGGCTATTGGTGGAGTCCTGAGCGTAAGTTGTTGCAGACCATGATTGATGAGTCGCAAGTCAATGTTAACGGCAAAGTTAGAATCAAACTTTATAAGGGCAATGTGATCGTTGTTGGTCGGGCGTCTGAGACTGACAGTCTGTTCGACGAAAGTATCGCTACTTTTGAAGATGATCGCGGTGCTTATAATCAAAAAGATGCAGAAGGCTTTATCAAGCTTAATGCTTTACGGTTGCGCATAGCCGCCAAACGACTGAAATAATCCTAACGGCATGAAGCTCATAACTTCATGCCGTTTTTGTTTGTGCTATTGGTTGCACCAAAACAAGGAAAATTTCAATCAAGCTTGTATAATCGCCTACTAACTGACGGTTATCACTATTATAAAAATGAATGTTAGTACGCCTGCCTGTTTCTGGCTTGAGAGGAAGTAAATAATGAGCGATATGCGAGAAACTAAATCAGCGCTAGTTAAAATTGATAGTGGGCTAATACCTGCACATCAGCGACTGGTGAAGGTTAACCGATTGCTGCTGGCAGTCATTGCGTTCTTGATGACTGTAATTATGGTTATTGGCGCTTGGTTACTGCCAAGCGATGATTTTATTGCCGATTATAAAAGCTCAGTGTCATCAGCTTATGCTAAAGGAATGAATCCGGTGTTGTCTGCCGAGGTAAATACTTTAAAAGGGCAAGTCGTGGGATTGGTTAGTGGGTCAATCGAAAGCAAGCTGAAAACATTAGAAAGCAGTATTAAGGGCGGCTCTTTTGCAAACTCATTGGGCACTATCGAAGATTTGAAAAACGACGTTAAAATTCTTCGTACTTATGAGCCCGAAACCAACCAGCCAACTGCAATTTCTAATGAGCAAGTGCTGCAGGAAATGTCCCAGTTAAAGCGGCTTATTTATACGACTGTCGGCTCGTGTGGCTTGATGTTGGCAGCTGTCGCAGGCATCTGGATAAAAAATCGTAGACGACTTCCTCATATCAAACCAAGTTTTTTAGGTAAACGACATTAGTAATTGATAGGCACAAAAAAACCGCCCCAGCTTTGAAAGTTGGGGCGGTTTTTTTGTGTCTTACGTTAGGTGTTATTTGCTGCCTAAGTAAGCGTACAGTGCGTCAACTGCTTGGTCTTCGCCGTAGCCTGCAGTTGTAACAGCTTTTACCTTCAGAACTTCTTCGATAGCTTTTGGCATGCCGCCTTTGCCTTCTTTTAGAACTTTTTCAAATTTAGCTCTATCCAATGTACCTGCTTTTACCAAAGCAAACAATTGTGGGTTTGATGAAATGTCATGGCAAGTGCCACAACCGCGACCGAAAGAACGCTCATAAATTTTTTGACCGATTTCCAACTTTTCATCAGCGACTGCTTGCCCACTTAAAGCAATTAAAGCAACTGCTGCGATAGTACCTATTGTTGTTATTTTCATGTTGACCTCTCTTGGTGGAAAAAAAAGAACCATCCTCCCGAACAGTTCGCTTAAAGTTAAACGGCGCAAAGGATAGGCAGTTTAACGGTAAATTTCAATTGTTTTATGCAAATAGTGATTAAATCCCGACATCGATTATCAAAGTTTGCAATGAACAACAGATGAATTAAAGCTTATTGGTTTTGTGCATTGATCAATGCATATTTTATGACGTCTGTTATGTTAAGTCGCCCTATAAATTGATATGCATTAGTAAAGAATATCAACTGTCGCCATGAAACCAAGCCAATTTGTCGTGTAATGTGACTACAGTGCCGATGATTATCAGTGTCGGTGGCTTAATGTCTTTATCAATAACCAAACTTGGCAGAGTTTCTAGTGTGCCCGTGATGACTCGTTGATTAATGGTGGTACCTTGTTGTACCAAGGCAATGGGTAGGTCTTTTGGACTGCCATGAGCTATCAAGGCCTCGCATATTTTTTCTAGTCCCACCAGACCCATATAAATAACGATTGTCTGGTTTGGCGCAGCCAATTGCGTCCAATTTAAGTTGATAGAGTTATCTTTTAAATGTCCGGTGACAAAGGTGCAGGACTGCGCATGATCTCGGTGTGTAAGTGGAATGCCTGCATAACTTGCACAGCCTGAAGCGGCTGTAATACCAGGAACCACCTGAAAATTAATACCTTGTTGCATTAGGGTTTCAATTTCTTCGCCGCCACGACCAAAGATAAAAGGATCGCCACCTTTAAGGCGCACAACACGCTTTCCTGCTTTGGCTAAGTCTGCCAGTAAAATATTAATGTCTTCTTGGGGGACGGCATGATTTTGCCGTTGCTTGCCGACATAAATCTTTTCTGAATCACGTCTAGCCAATTCAAGAATTTCTGGCGAGACTAAGCGGTCATAAACGATTACATCGGCTTGCTGCATTAATCGCAAGGCACGAAACGTAAGTAAATCAGGTGCCCCAGGCCCAGCGCCGATTAAATAAACCTCGCCGAAGTTGGTGCCTTGTTCATGTTTGGCAAGATTTTCTGTCAATTGCCGTGCGGCTTCTTGTTCTTTGCCGGCAAAAACCAATTCAGCAACAGAGCCTTGAAAGTTATTTTCCCAAAAAATTCGCCGCTGTGCGGGCACTTTAATGGTGTGCTTAACCGCCGATCTAAATTTTTCTGCAAGCGCAGCCAGCTTGCCGTAAGCGGGGGGGATTACTGTCTCAATCTTAGCCCTAAGTAATCTTGCTAAAACCGGTGCAGAGCCCCCGGAGCTAACTGCAGCAATAATTGGCGAACGATCAATTATCGCTGGAAAAATAAAGCTGCATAGATCGGGGCTATCAACCACGTTAACTAGGATGTTTTGCTGTGTAGCCGTGTATGCGACCAGTTCGTTGGTTTGTTGATTATCTGTCGCCGAAATAACCAGTCTAAAACCAATTAAGTCTTCTGTAGAAAATGATTTTTGCAGTACATTTAAGTCATGTACTGCCTGCAATTCAGACACATGTGTGCTTATTTTACGGGCTATTACTGTGATCTTTGCGTCGGCTTTGAGCAGTAACTCGATCTTTCTGGCGGCTATTTCACCAGCACCTACTACCAAGCAAGGTTGGCCTTGGAGTTTCATAAAAACGGGAAAGTAATCCATTTTAAGGGCTATGATTTTTGGATTAAAAAGGGGTGGTATTATAAGCACTCTTAAAGAATGCAATAAAACTTAAAACCAGCATGAATATTGAATGTCATTTTGAAGTGGATGCCAGTGGCCTGCAGTGCCCGTTACCGTTGCTTAGGTTAAAAAAAGCCTTAGTCACAATGGCTAGTAATGAAATTGTTAAAGTTATCACCACAGATCCTGCTGCGCATTTGGATTTTGGTGTTTATACCAATCAAACCGGCCATCAAATTCTTGCCTGTATACAAGAATCGGACAGCCGAATTTTTTTCATCAAGAAAAAATGACAGCTCAGCGATTATTTGAAATGATGGCCCGGGCAAATTCCATCTCTTAGTGTTATAACCGGCCAATTTGATGATTTGGCAAACTGTTCCAACTTTTCATCAGGGTCTACTGCTACTGGGTTATCTACTCGTTGTAAAAGCGGTAAATCATTATGAGAATCACTGTAAAACCAGCTGCCTTCTAAAGTATTGTTTGATTGTTGTAGCCAGGCTTCCAGCGTCTTCACTTTGCCCTCGCGAAAACAAGGAATGCCGCTAAAACCACCGGTATATCGGCCATCGACAAATTCAGGCGTGGTCGCCAGCAAATGCTCAATACCATATAGATTAACGATCGGTTCAGTAACAAAGCGATTGGTTGCAGTGATCACCATTAACGTGTCGCCTCGCGCTTTATGTTTAGCTATTAATTCTTCAGCAGACTTCAACATTAAAGGTTTGATGATGTCTTGTATAAATTGCTCGCGCCAGCTGTAAAGTTGTTCCACAGGATTATCGGCTAACGGTTGCAGCGAAAACTTAAGAAATTCAACCATGTCCAGGTTGCCTTGCTTGTAATCATCGTAAAATTTAGTATTGGCGCTCTCGTAGTAGTCTTTATCAACAATGCCATTATCAACAAGAAATTGTCCCCACAAATAGTCACTGTCATCGGCAATTAGGGTGTTGTCCAAATCGAAAATCGCTAAGCTCACGGTTAAACCTGTCTGAAATAATAAAAAAATTAAGCCCTATGGCGTCTGTAGTTTATTTATGGAACAATGGTTGCATTATAAAACTAGCTTGCCTGCTGGGCGATTCTAACACAGTCGAATTAAAGTCACGGGTAAGGTAATAACACAGGTTTTTTGACATGATAGACTCTAAAGGATACCGGCCAAATGTCGGAATCATCCTTTGCAATGACGAGGGTCGCGTGTTTTGGGCAAAGCGGATGGGCATGAACTCCTGGCAGTTCCCGCAAGGTGGTATCAATGACAACGAAGACCCGGAAACAGCGATGTATCGAGAATTGTGGGAGGAGACAGGGCTGCAAAAGCAGCATGTTGAAGTGCTGGGGCGTACCCGCTATTGGCTGAGATACCAATTGCCTGAACGCTACATCCGCAAAAACTCATTGCCGTTATGCATTGGTCAGAAGCAGATTTGGTTCATGTTGCGCCTCGTTAGTCACGAATCGAATGTGCGATTTGATCTTAGCCCTAAACCGGAGTTTGATAGTTGGCGCTGGGTAGATTATTGGGAGCCATTAAAGGATGTGGTGTACTTTAAGCGTAAAGTGTATCAAAAGGCTATGAGCGAACTGGGTTGTATTCTTACCATTGATTCTGTTCCAGTAAAAGCTGAAGGATTCTTAGCCATCGACAAAATACCTGTGGGTCAGGATGGTAAACGTTAATAGCCGTGGTCAGTCACTTTCAGTTCAGTTAACCGTCCCGGTAATCTGATCACTTCCGAATTGACGTTCCCATTATCATCCAGATGTATTAAGCGATAGCCTGGGGGCGTGTCATCGACGCTAAATTGTGTACTGCCGGGACTAAACTGAAAGCATGTTGATGGCGTGCCAAATACTTGAGCGGTGCCTATCTCCGCTTCTAATTCCTGATGAATATGCCCAGTGATTAGCACTTTAATCTGCGGAAATCGCCTCACGATTGCCAGCAATTCTTCACTGTTCTCTATCATCATAGTATCCATCCATTTGCTGTTGGATTTTATAAAATGGTGATGGACTGCGATGATGGCGTTAAGGGCAGGATAATCTTCTAAACACTGTTCAAGAAACAGCAGTTCTTCTTCAGCTAGACGACCTCCTGGCTTTCCCGGAATCTGGCTATTTAAATTAATCACCTGCCAGTTATTCAGTAATAGTTGTTTGTTGCAACTTACCTTGTCGGTATTAAAAACCTGCAGCATCAAGTCATAATCATCGTGATTGCCGGGCAAACAAAGGCAGGGCAGGGCAGGATAATGCTCCAGGCATTTTAATATTTGCTGATAACTTGCTATGCAGGGTTCTTGTGCCAAATCCCCGGTCAATAACAGCAAGTCAAAATGCTGTCCGGAACTGAGCGCTTGCTTTAAGCAAGCCTGAAAATAATGCAGCGTATCTACGCCTAATAATGTGGCACCGGGTTGCGACAAAATGTGCATATCGGATAATTGCAGTATCGATAAGACATTTTCGTCGGAAGTATTCATGTGCCAGTCTTAATCGGTAGTCTTGTAAAGAATCTTCGAATTTCGCGCGGGGTTATATAACAACCTAAGCGCCTCAGGGAGATGCTGCAAATCAGTAGGTAAAAATCCCTGTTCAATAAACCAGTGCATAGTTTGTGTCGATAACACGAACAAGGTATTAAGCTGCAGCTGTTTGGCTTTGTCATAGACAAATTCCAACATGCGCTTAGCACGCGCGCCGCCCTGGTAATCAGGATGTACGGCCAAACAGGCAATAGCGCCGAACTGCCCTGGCAAATCAGCGTGCAAAGCGATGCAGCCGATAATTAAACCGTCGCGTTCAATGACCACATAATCGCTGATTTCCATTTCAATCTTTTCTCTGGAGCGCTTAGCCAGCTTGCCTTGCTGCTCTAATGGCTTAATGAGTTCCAGAATGCCGCCGATGTCGTCGAGTGTGGCTGTGCGGATAGTTTCAAATGCTGTTGAACTGATTAAGGTACCAATGCCGTCGCGGGTAAACAGTTCTAGCAGCAATGCACCGTCTACATGGCGATTGATTAAATGTGCGCGCTGCACGCCTTGCTGGCAGCTTTGTATCGCGGCTTGCAATGAACGAGCAATAACTTCCGATAACTTTGGGGTTTGTTGCAACAGTTCATTAGCCTGCGCGGTAGTGAGTTGCTGAATCGGTTGTTGATCTTGTGGCGAAACACACGCTTGTTCAGTCAGTAAAATCAGTTTTTCCGCTTGTAGCGCAATTGCTACTTCGGTTGCCACTTCTTCGGCTGATAGATTAAACACCTCGCCGCTGGGCGAATAGCCGATCGGTGAAATAAGCACTACGTTGTTTTGATCCAGCTGCTGGTGAATACCCTGGCTATCGATACGCCGTACCTTGCCGGTATAGCAATAATCGATACCATCCAACACGCCTAACGGTTTAGCTGTGACGAAATTACCGGACGCCACCCGGATCTTGGCACCCGCCATCGGCGAACCCGACACGCCCATCGACAGTAAGGCTTCGACCTCAATACGTACCAGCCCAGCCGCCTGCTTAACATATTGCAGTGTCGTGGCATCGGTAATCCGCAAATGGTGATGAAACTTTGGTGTGTCGCCTTGCTCTAACACCCGTTCGTCAATTTGTGTACGAATGCCATGCACCAGCACCAATCTGACGCCCAAACTTTTCAGCAAGGCAAAATCGTGAATCAGATTATCAAAATCCGGCTCAGTTACCGCCACGCCGCTGAAAAAAATCACAAACGTGCGATTGCGGTGGGCGTGAATATAGGGTGACGAATTTCTAAACCAACTTACGAATGTGGATTGTTGCTGCATTAGCGTGTTGGATTCTTAGTAGATAGCTATGGGGGATTAAATCTTTTTCACAAACTCTGATTTCAGTTTCATCGCGCCAATGCCATCGATTTTGCAATCAATGTCATGATCGCCATCAACCAGGCGAATATTTTTAACTTTTGTGCCGACTTTAACAACGAGGGATGATCCCTTAACCTTCAGATCTTTAATGACAGTAATGGAATCGCCGTCTTGCAACACATTGCCGTTGGCATCCTTAATTACGCGCGCATCATCGCCGCTTTCAACTGCCGAACCTTGTGGCCATTCGTGCGAGCATTCTGGGCAAATATACGACTCTCCGTCCACGTATGTGTATTCTGAGCCGCACTTTGGGCAATTGGGTAAATTACTCATTTAATATCCTTGTATTCGGTTAACTAACTTAGGGGGTACAAGCCTTGGGGGCATGTATTGAATGTAAAAAAGTTTGGTAGGGTACGCATTGCGTACCTTTTGCAATTAACGTTTTGAAATTGGTACGCGATACGTACCCTGCTTGGCTCAATGCGAAAATACAGGGTGTTTCGAAAATTTGTTAAGGATGATATTAATGTAGAGAATAGAATGGGTAGAGTGATAACGAAACCCATCATCAATGTAATCGATGGGTTCCACTTTGTTCTCGGCAACTGCTCCATGCGTCGCTTAAAGCGCCTACTTTTGGTGCTCTACCTCCTGCAATCAACAATCAATCCAAATTATCCGTCACCGCACCCTTAGACGCCGAGCTTACCAATTTGGCATATTTTGCCAATACGCCGCGGGTATAACGCGGGGCGGGTTGTTGCCATTTTTCAAAGCGTCGAGCGATTTCTTGCTCATCGACATGCAGGGTCAATTGTTTGGTTTCAGCGTCAATAGTGATTTGGTCACCATCTTGAACGATGGCCAGCGCTCCGCCGACATGGGCTTCTGGAGTGATGTGACCGACTACGAAACCGTGGGTGCCACCGGAAAAACGACCATCTGTAATAAGTGCAACCTCTTTGCCCAAGCCTTTACCCATTACTGCTGAAGTGGGGGTGAGCATTTCACGCATGCCGGGACCGCCTTTAGGGCCTTCATAACGAATAACAATAACATCGCCTTTTACAATGCTACCGTCCAAAATACTTTTCAGTGCCTGCTCTTCGGCCTCAAATACTTTAGCTTTACCAGTAAAGACTAAACCTTCTTTGCCGGTGATTTTGGCAACTGCACCTTCGGTAGCCAAATTGCCATAAAGAATGGATAAGTGGCTGTCTTTTTTGATTGGGTTGTTCAATGGCCGAATGATGTCTTGGCCTTCCAGATAAGGTTTAACATCGGCAAGATTTTCGGCCAGGGTTTTACCCGTAACGGTCAAGCAATCACCGTGTAACAGGCCAACATTTAATAATTCTTTCATTAACGGCTGAATGCCGCCGATTTCCACCAATTCCGCCATTGAATACTGACCGCTGGGTTTTAAATCGGCCAGCATTGGAACGTGTTCGCCGATGCGAGTGAAATCGTCCAAGGTTAAATCCACATAAGTGGCGTTAGCCATTGCTAACAAATGCAGCACAGCATTGGTCGAACCGCCTAGAGCGATGACGACTGTGATGGCATTTTCAAACGCCGCTTTGGTCATGATGTCGCGCGGCTTGATGTCTTTTTTCAATAGTTCTAATACCGCTGCACCGGCGCGTTCGCAGTCCAGGCGTTTATCATCGGAAATTGCGGTTTGCGCGGAGCTGTTCGGCAAGCTCATGCCCAACGCTTCAATGGCTGATGCCATGGTGTTAGCGGTGTACATGCCGCCGCAGGAACCGGCGCCGGGAATGGCTTTTTCTTCAATAGCCGCCAATTCGGCATCATCGATTTTGTTGTTGGCGCGGGCGCCAACGGCTTCAAATACGGAAACAACGTCGAGTTTTTTATTGTTATGGCAGCCTGACAAAATAGTGCCGCCGTAGACAAAAATCGCAGGGCGATTAAGGCGCGACAAAGCGATCATACAGCCAGGCATGTTTTTATCGCAGCCGCCTATGGCAACTACTCCATCGAAGCCCTGGCAGCCAACTACCGTTTCAATCGAATCGGCAATCACTTCCCGAGATACCAATGAGTATTTCATACCCTCGGTACCCATGGAGATACCGTCGGAAATGGTAATGGTATTAAAGATAACAGCCTTGCCGTCGGCATTATTGACACCGCGTGCAGCATCGTCAGCCAGACGATTAATGTGCATATTGCAGGGTGTAACCATACTCCAGGTCGAAGCGATACCGATTTGCGGCTTTTTGAAATCCTCGTTTTTAAAGCCGACTGCGTGCAGCATAGCGCGGCTTGGCGCACGCTCCATACCGTCAACTACCAAAGAAGAAAAATGCCGGATATTTTTGTCGTCTGTTGTGGCCATCTATGAGATTCCTGAATAATTCTGTTTGAGAAGGCAGAGGAGAGTCTGCCTAATGTTTGCGAGAAAGGGGCTTAAATAAACCGGACTTAATAAGAGTCCCAGCTATTTTTACGGCGCCAGCTGAGCTTAGGTAGGATAAATCCCAACAACACACCGACTAAAGCGAGTGTGCCACCATAAATAAACCAGTCTTGGTTGGTGCTGTCTTGTAGTGCTTTATTTTCAAGTTTGATTTGCTCAAGTTCGCGTTCTACATTGACGACACGTTCTTGAAGTTCATCACGTTGCTCTTTTATTTGTATCGCATTGGCGGATGCTTTTTTAATATCAGCCAGATCTCGAGTCAATTGATCACGCTCATTAGCTAGCGATTGCTCCAGTGAAGTGCCTGGTGTAATGGCTTCTTTTACTGTTGCTAACTCAGCTTTAAGCGTGGCATTTTCGGATTGTAAAGCCGAGAGATTTTTGGTAGCTGATTCCAGCTGTTGCTTACTCGGCGGTTGATCAATAGTGCTGCGAATAGGAAAGTAACCTTCCGTACCATCATTGGTACGCACACGTAGAAATCCGCTGGCTTTGTTTTCTTCTAATACCGTCAAAGGCGTGCCGGTAGGTACAAGTTTTATGCTTTTGCTTTGATTGTCTGCTTCGCTACGCAGAGACAGGCTTAGATTATCTGTCACGTAAACCGTTTTTGCCTGTGCAGTACTGATTACTGCCAAGCAAATAAAAAGCGAACTGAGGATTTTTTTCACGAGAGTCCCTGAGGATAGTGTTGAATTAAATGGAATTTTAACTTTATTTGCCACCGAGAAGAAATTCCAACAGTGCTTTTTGCGCGTGCAAGCGATTTTCTGCTTCAGGGAAAATAACGCTTTGAGGCCCATCAATCACTTCTGCTGTCACTTCTTCACCTCGATGCGCCGGCAGGCAGTGCATAAATAAAGCATCGGATTTAGCCGCGTTCATAACCGCCGCATTGACTTGATAATCGGCAAAAGCAATTTCACGAAGTTTTTGTTCTTCTTCTTGACCCATGCTTGCCCACACGTCAGTGACAACAAGGTCAGCGTTTTCAGCAGCGGCCAATGCAGTATCAAAAAACTTAACTTTATCGCCAGCAGCATCAACAATCGCTTGCTCTGGCAAATAACCAGCCGGGCAGGCAATATTAAGAGTGAAATCAAGCACCATCGCTGCATGAATATAGGAATGGCACATATTGTTGCCATCACCAATCCAAGTGACTGTTTTACCTTTAATTTCGCCACGAAACTCAAAGTAAGTCTGCATATCGGCCAACAATTGACAAGGGTGTTGTTGATCGGTCAAGCCATTGATGACCGGCACACGGGAATGTTCTGCGAAGGTAGTGACGGTTTCGTGTTTGTTGGTTCTGAGCATGATGCAGTCAACCATGCTTGAAATCACTTTCGCACTATCTTGGAGAGGTTCACCGCGTCCCAGTTGGGTGTCACGAGGTGATAAAAATAAGGCGCTGCCACCAAAATGACTCATACCCGCCTCAAATGAGATGCGGGTACGCGTTGAAGATTTTTCAAAAATCATCGCCAGCACTTGGCCTTTTAGTGGCTGATAGTTGGGGTCGCGATGGTTTTTAAGAGCCGCGGCTCGATTGATCAAGCCACGGAATTCGTCGCCGGTCAGATCAAGCAGGCTGATGAAATGTCTAGGTTTCATAGTTAGTAAATTATGCAAAGCGCGCGTTGATAAGCGCCGATAAGGTTTCTACAAGTTGAGCGATTTGTTGATCGTCGATAATCAACGGCGGCAATAACCGAATGACGCGCTCGTTAGTAACATTAATCAACAGGCCATGTTGCAGGGCTGCAGCAACTAGATCAGGGCAGGGCGCGTCCAGCTCAATACCAATCATCAAGCCTTTATGACGAATGTCCAGAACATGCGCATTGTCTTTTAGATGCTGGCTAAATCCGGCACAAATAGCATCGCCTTTTACTGTTGCTTGTTTGATAAGGTCGTCGTGGTCAAGTGTTGCCAGTACCGCCAGTGCGGCGCTACAAGCCAATGGATTGCCGCCAAAAGTGGAGCCATGCATGCCTGCCGTCAGCAATTGCGCCGCCTTCCCTTTTGCTAAACAAGCGCCGATAGGCACGCCATTTCCTAAAGCTTTTGCCAAGGTACATACATCAGGAATGATGTTGTTATGTTGAAAAGCCAGGAATTTTCCAGTGCGGCCGACGCCGGTTTGAATCTCATCAAGCATCATCAGCAAATTATGCTGATCACACAAAGTGCGTATTTGATTAAGATAATCATCGGCCGGAATGTTGACACCACCCTCACCTTGTATGGGCTCAACCAAAATCGCAACGATATTATCGTTTTCAGCTAGCGCTTTTTTAATAGCGGGGATGTCGTTGTATGGCACGCGCACAAAGCCTTCGACCAAGGGTTCAAAGCCCTGTTGTACCTTTGCGTTGCCGGTCGCACTCAAAGTTGCCAGCGTGCGACCATGAAAACTTTTTTCTGTGACGATAATGCCAGGCTTGGCAACACCAAGTTCATGGCCATATTTACGCGCTAATTTGATTGCCGCTTCATTGGCCTCGGCTCCAGAATTGCCGAAAAATACATTGTCCATGCCGCTTTTTTCAGCAAGCTTGGCAGCCAAATTTACCTGCACCGCAATATTGTATAAATTGGATGTGTGTAACAGTTTGGCGCTTTGCTCGCATATAGCTTGATGAACGGCCGGATGAGCGTGTCCCAAACTACACACGGCAATGCCGGAGATAGCATCCAAATAGCGATTATTGTTGACATCCCAGAGCCACGCGCCTTCGCCCCGTTCAAAGGTTATCGGTAAGCGTGCGTAAGTTGGCATGATGTGACTGGTCATAACTCACTGTCCGTAAACATAGAACCGGCTGCAAACCGCAGCCTGGTAAAAAAGCGCTCGATTATAGGATTCAAGCCAACCTCAAGCAAGTTTTGTCGATAGGCTCAGATGCGCTTGATCTAGCAAAATCGAGTGTATCAAAAGTATTAACGCGATAGCTTTTGAGGTAGTTGGTCGTTGTCTGCATATTAGGCAATGTAAAACCTTAATTAAGTCTTACCTTAAAAAGGCAAGACTATGAATGGAAGTTACCTTTATCAAAGCTAATAAAAGTTGATAGAATAACTTGGTTTTTATTTAAATAGAGTGTTAATAGCCATGAGTGTTACAGAAAGAATTAAACAGCAACTTGAGACTAACCCAGTGATCTTGTACATGAAGGGCACGCCTGATTTTCCTCAGTGTGGCTTTTCCGGGCAAACTGTACAAATTCTTGATGCTTGCCAAGCTAAGTACGCGCACGTCAATATTTTTGAGGATCCGGAATTAAGAGAAGCCTTAAAAGAGTATTCAAACTGGCCGACTTACCCACAGCTATACATTAACGGCGAATTAGTCGGGGGTTGCGATATTGTTATCGACCTTTACAAGAAAGGTGAATTACAAAAATTACTCGCTGCTGTCGGAGCAACTGAATAACACTAAATAGCATCGAGACGGCAAACTATGCCGTCTCGATGCTTTCAACCAGCCAGAGCATCAAGCCGCTTCCAGCGGTTAACTATCTTGCAAAATATCTCCGCTGTTTTTTCCGCATCATACAAAGCCGAATGCGCTTTTTCATTGTCCCAGTCTATTCCTGCAGCCTGCGCAATCTTAGCTAACACGGTTTGCTGATACATCAAACCACCTAAAGTAGCAGTGTCAAACGTACTAAAAGGATGAAAAGGACTGCGTTTTGTTTGTGTACGACTAATGGCTGCATTTAAAAAGCCAATATCAAAAGCCGGATTGTGACCAACCAAAATGGCACGAGTACATTCGTTGCGTTTTACCGCCTCTTTGATAGGTTTAAACAGCAAGTGCAATGCGTCTTTTTCCTCAATGGCCATACGAAATGGATGGTGTGGATCAATGCCATTAAATTTCAGCGCGGCATCATCCAACTCAGAGTTTTTGAAAGGAACTACATGCGTTGAATAGCGTTCGGTAATGGCCAAGTCACCTTGATCATCTAGCTCTACAATGACTGCAGCAATTTCCAGTAACGCATTTTTTTTAGGATTAAATCCTGCAGTTTCAATATCAATAACTACCGGGAGATAGCCTCTAAAGCGCTTATCTAAAGGATTTTGTGCAAGTATGTCCATGTATGAGACTGTCCGACCCGGAATAAAATGAAAGAAAAATAGGCCTTGCTTGCTCGAAGACTTTGACCACCTGTGCTATGTTAAGCGATGCAACCTGGAATGAAAACAATAACAAAAGAAGAGGACATCTACATGCATAAGAAAAAATTACTCACCCAATTGGTTTGCCTGACCTTAGCAGGCACTTTGGGTGGATGTGCAACTAGCGCCAGAGACACCAGAGATCCATTGGAAAACTGGAATCGAGGTGTGCAGACATTCAACGATAATCTTGATGACTATGCCATGAAGCCGATAGCTAAAGGCTATCAGTGGATAACCCCGTCATTTGTAGATATTGGTGTAAGCAATTTTTTCAGCAACATTAACGACATTGGCGTCACTATAAATGACTTATTACAATTCAAACTGACCCAAACTGGTTTGGATGGCTCTCGATTTATAGTCAATACCGTTGCCGGTGTGGGTGGCTTGGTCGATGTTGCAAGCATGATCGATTTACCTAAACACGATGAAGACTTCGATCAAACGTTAGGTTTTTGGGGCGTTCCGGCCGGCCCTTATTTGGTATTGCCATTATTGGGGCCTAGTTCACCCCGTGGTGTGAGTGGTTTAGTGGGGGATGCAGCGATGAATCCGTTCACATATTTAAGTTTTGGAGTTATCCCAGGCATTGAAAGTGGCGTAGGTAGCGCTATTAGTGGGGGAGCATTTGCACTTAATGCGATAGACCTAAGAGCTGATAACTTAGGTACTGAAAAAATAGCCTCTGAGGCGGCAATAGATAGGTACGAATTTTTTAAGAATGCCTATTTTCAGCGACGTGAGCATCTAATTCATGATGGCAAAGTGCCACTTGATCACGAGGCTTTCGATATTGATAAAGAGTTTGATCAAAATATCGGCGCACCAATAAGAACCCATTAAAAAAGCTCGTTAGATAAGCAAAACAGGCCGGAGGCTACTTTTGTAGCCCCGGCTTTTTAATGTCTAAAACTATTGCAATTGCCAGTTCAGCTCTTCGCCCGCCAACAGTGGCGTTATGCTTACGCCACCCGTTCCATAATTTTCAGGCACTTTCCATGTGCTTTTCAGCAACGTAACAGTTTCTGAGTTTCTGGGTAGTCGATAAAAATCAGCACCATAAAAACTTGCAAAGCCTTCTAATTTGTCCAGGGCGCCTGCCGTTTCAAACGCTTGCGCATACAGTTCCAACGCCGCATGGGCGCTGTAACAACCCGCGCATCCACAAGCATTTTCTTTTAATGCAGTCAGGTGCGGCGCACTGTCCGTACCTAAAAAAAACTTACTACTACCGCTAGTCGCAGCTTTAACCAATGCCAAGCGGTGTTGTTCTCGTTTTAAAATCGGCAAGCAGTAAAAATGCGGGCGTATGCCGCCTGCCAACATAGCATTACGATTAAATAGCAAATGTTGCGGCGTAATTGTTGCGGCAATATTAGCGCCTGCAGATTCTACAAATTGCACCGCTTCTGAGGTAGTCACATGCTCCAAAACAACCCGTAAAGCCGGAAAGTCGCGAGTGATAGCGATAAGATGGGTATCAACAAACTCCCGTTCCCGGTCAAAAATATCGCAATGTTCATCAACTACTTCACCATGAATAAGCAACGGAAGATCGTATTTTTCCATGGCAGCCAGTTGCGGATAAATAGTCTTAATATCGGCGACACCCGCATCGGAATTGGTAGTCGCACCGGCCGGATATAATTTGAACGCATGAATATAAGATGATTCGGCGGCTAACTTGATCTCTTCAATTGTCGTTGATGCCGTCATATACAGCGTCATTAGCGGCGTAAAGTTAATCCCATCAGGTACGGCTTGTAAGATTTCCTCACGATACGCCAGCGCTTGCAGCACCGTAGTTACCGGCGGCTTAAGATTAGGCATGATGATGGCTCGGGCAAACTGCTTGGCAGTGTGAGCAATAACAGTTTTTAAAACAGCGCCGTTTCTAACGTGTAAGTGCCAATCATCGGGTCTGGTAAGGGTTAATGTTTTCATTGTTGACGGTGAGCCTGTAAAATGGCTGGCTATTTTATAGTAAGTGCCTTGAAAAACTAACGCAGCACACTATTAAGTGGTTGAAAAAATTTTTGAACCTTTTTCAACTCGGCCATCTTTGGCTTGCCTTGACAGGGGGAATACCCTGCTAACGTAGCTATTATTTTTCTAAAGGAATTAAGACAATGCCAATTTACGAATATCAATGCCAGTCCTGCGGCCATGAGCACGAAGCACTGCAGAAACTAAGTGATCAGCCATTAATAGTCTGCCCGGCTTGTAGTAAGCCTGAACTTATGAAAAAAATATCGGCAGCAGGCTTTAGATTAAAGGGCACTGGCTGGTACGAAACTGACTTTAAAACGGGCAACAGCAAGAAAAATGTTGCCAGTGAATCGCCCAAAGCCACCGATGCCTCTTCTAGTACCCCCAAACCTGCCGGCACGCCTAGCAGTGCCGCTAAAAGCGATTAACACTCTTCTAAACCGATTCAATAACTTTTTTAACACAGGGACAAACTATGCGTACTCACAAGTGCGGAGAATTAAATAAGCAACACACAGATCAAGCGGTTCAATTATGCGGCTGGGTTCATAGGCGCCGCGATCATGGCGGGGTTATTTTTATCGACCTACGAGACCGCGAAGGTTTGGTGCAAGTGGTATTTGATCCTGACGCGCCCGATACCTTTGCCATTGCAGAGCATGTACGCAGCGAATATGTCTTACGCATTGAAGGCGTGGTTCGCGGTCGTCCGGAAGGCACGCATAATCCCAATATGCGTACCGGCGAAATTGAAGTGCTGGCCACCCAAATTGAAGTCTTAAACGAATCGGAAACACCACCATTCCCTATCGAAAGCGACATCGAAGTCAACGAAGAACTGCGCTTGCGCTACCGTTACATCGACCTGCGCCGCACTGCGATGCAGGAGAAAATGAAAGTGCGCCGCGATGTTACCCGCGTGTTGAGGAATTTCTTGGATGACAACGAGTTTTTTGAAATTGAAACGCCTTACCTGACTAAAGCCACACCGGAAGGCGCACGCGATTACATCGTCCCCAGCCGCACCCACGAAAATGCCTTTTTCGCATTGCCGCAATCGCCACAACTGTACAAACAAATGCTGATGATTGCCGGTATGGATCGCTATTATCAAGTCGTGCGTTGTTTCCGCGACGAAGATTTGCGCGCCGACCGCCAGCCCGAATTCACCCAGCTCGATATCGAGACCTCGTTCATGACTGAAGACGAGATCATGAACATCATGGAAGAAATGATTCGGCAACTATTTGCCAAAGTCATTGACGTCAAGCTGGATGATGTTTTCCCACGCATGACGTACCAAGAATCGATGTCCCGCTTTGGTGTCGACCGCCCGGATTTACGTATCCCGTTGGAATTGGTTGATATTGCCGACGAAATGAAAGACGTCGACTTTAAAGTCTTCTCCGGCCCTGCTAACGATCCTAAAGGTCGCGTAGTCGCTTTACGCTTGCCTAACGGCGGCGATTTAAGCCGTAAAGATATCGAAGATCTGACCAAATTCGTCAGCATCTACGGTGCCAAAGGCTTGGCTTACATCAAAGTTAACGATTTAAGTGCCGGTATTGAAGGTTTGCAATCACCTATCGTCAAATTCGCGCCAGCCGATGTTTGGGCCAAAGTCCTTACCAAAACCGGCGCACAAACCGGCGATTTAATTTTCTTTGGCGCTGATAAAACCAGCATCGTCAACGAAGCCATGGGCGCACTGCGCGTTAAACTGGGCCACGACCTTAACTTGATTCAAGGCGATTGGAAACCGGTTTGGGTGGTCGACTTCCCAATGTTCGACTGGGATGAAAAAGCGGGCCGTTACAACGCTATCCACCATCCGTTTACCGCACCCAGCTGTTCAGTTGAAGAACTGGTCGCTAATCCCGGTGCAGCGCTGTCACGCGCTTATGATTTAGTGCTTAACGGTACTGAAGTTGGTGGTGGCTCGATTCGTATCAATCGCAGTGCAATGCAGCAAACCGTGCTGGAAATTTTAGGCATTGGCGAAGATGAAGCCAGAGAAAAATTCGGCTTCCTGTTAGATGCTCTGAAATACGGCGCGCCTCCTCATGGCGGTTTGGCGTTCGGTTTGGACAGATTGGTCATGTTAATGACTGGCTCACACTCCATACGCGACGTTATTGCATTCCCCAAAACGCAATCAGCAGCGTGTCCATTGGTAAGCGCGCCAGCTGTGGTGAGCGACGAGCAATTGAAAGAATTAGGTATTCGCTTAATTAAAACAGCAGGGAAAGACAAAGCTTAAAACCCTTTAGTAAATTCCGTTCGTAGTTTAACTTTACAACTACGAACGGAACGACTATCTAGTCGTTAAATCCTCTCAAATCAAATTCAACATTGCTAACAGATGGCTAATCTAAAGCATGCCTAACTCTGACAATTACTACAGTAGACGGTTGAGCGATTGGCTAGTCTAATTTCAGTTAATGGCCGTTGGCAGTTAATACAAGGCTGTCCAGCCCGGCCGTAAACACGCAGCTGCTGTTTAAAATACCCTGGCTTACCTGCCTCGTTAACAAAATCTCTTAATGTTGTACCACCTTGATCAATAGAATGTTGCAGCACTATGCGGATGCATTCTGCTAATTGCTGATAACGTGCCAACGATACTAAGCCAGCTTGGCGAGCTGGAGATATACCCGCCATAAACAGCGCTTCATTGGCATAGATATTACCAACGCCAACCACGATGTGACTGTCCATAATGAATGTTTTAACCGGTACTTTTCGCGTTCTGGATAAGCTGTAAAGCAAGTCGCCGCTAAAGTCCGCTAATAATGGTTCCGGGCCTAAGTCTTTAAGTAATGGGTGCGTTTCGGCTGGGGCGGTCGTCCATAATACCGAGCCGAAACGTCGCGGATCGTTGTATCTAAGAACCGTATCTGCTGAAAAAATAAAATCAATATGGTCGTGTTTGCCTGGTGGCTGTGTAGTGGACACAATCCTTAAATTGCCTGACATACCTAGATGTATTATCAACGTTCCTTTAAGCGTGCTTAATAGCAGGTATTTGGCGCGTCTTATAACGGATTCTATAGCTACTCCGGATAAGATTTGATCGAGATTGTCAGGTACCGGCCAGCGTAGTTGAGGGTGTCGAACAATCACTTGCTGGATCGCTTGGCCGACAATGTGTGGTGCAATGCCTCGGCAGGTGGTTTCAACTTCGGGTAATTCAGGCATGATGGGATAAGACGTTGTGGCAGGGTAAAAAAAATCCGGGGTCTAACCGCTCCCCGGATTTTTGTTTATGTTTGGTATTAAGCGTTAGGCAAGTTATTCCAAATCGCTTAAGTACAAGTCTTCAATCAACTTTCTTTCTTCTGCAGTCAACAAGACTCTGGCGTATTTCTTTAATGAGCGGCTTTGCTCGGTGAGCTGTTGCTCACGGCGATCTGGTGAGCGTCTTTCGTTGCTGCGTCTGTTATCTACACGGCGATTAGTTTTGGGCCAAGCCAGGTAGTGTCTTTTGATATGCTCCTCCCACTCAGGCGTACCAAATGGGTAAGGCACTTTACGTCTGTCTTCAACTCGACGAGTTTCTTGCGATCTGCGTAGTTCTTTGCGCAAATTAATTATATTCACTGCTATCACCTTCTACTAATGATTGTCGGTACATTCTTACATACACGGGGCAGGGTTAGAAACAATTTGTTAGTTTTTTACAGGTTTTGATACCTGCTAATGTCAAATAGACCGGCACTTTCAGGGTTTTGTTGCCGATATTTCTTGTTAAACCAATCGTAAGTTTGCCAGATATTAGGATTGGTCCGGCGAATCGCATATTGGCCGAAGAACAAGTTTAGTTCAGCATCGGTTTGTGTGTGCTGTAAATGCTCAATAAATGTTGCTAACTGTTGTTTGGGTACGGCAAAAAATTGATTCGGGTAGCTGCCGATAAATCCAGGCACTACGGTAAGTGTGTCTTTTTCTGGCTCACGCCTTAAATTTTCCGCAAAAATAAACGATACATTCAGCAATTTTCGATTACGAATTAATGTATAGACCAAGTCGTTTTCAGGGTTACTGGTCAGTACACGCAGGAAAGAGACTTCAGGTAAAGCGGCAATTTGATCGCCGGTAAGATTAGCCAGTTGACGCATCATCTCGTCGGCTTGTTGTTGCTCGGGCGATGTGTTTGGGCGGTTGCAACCGGCTTGTCGACAATGATTTATTAAGTCGGCGTTACCACCGGCATTGGCTATTTTTTGTTGCAGCTGGCTAAAAAATTCTTGTTTGTAATCGCTAGACTGATAAGTAATAGCAGGTTCCACCTCGTTGCTGAAAGCAGGGGTTTCAAAAAAATTGTAAATTTTTAAGTCGATACCTTCATACCAGCTATCGTGCAGAATTTTGCGTTGTTTGATTGGGATAAATCTTAGGAAGTTGTTTTCTGCTTCCATGCGCAAAAAGTCCATATACAGGCGCGTGGTGACTTGATGGCCGGCACTGCCATAAACGTTGTAACCGGCAACCAGCAGGTAATGAATACGTTCAAAGAGTGGATAATCAACGACCCAAGCGGTTAGCGGCGGCTTACCTAATAGACCTTTGACGACGGTGGCATTATCGTCATGGCGGAATACGGTTAACAGGGCATTCTCGTTTTGGCCATCACCATCCCAGAGAGAATCTAGATTAACGGATCCTGGCAGTTGATTACGGGTAAAAGTCTCTTTGTTTTTGAGGTAGGTTTGTTGCAGGCCATTAAATTCACGCCACTCTAAAAAACCAATGTTTTCGCCGTCGGATGCCGGCATACGGAGCGCATGGTGGTTATCTGCCAGAAAGCGTGTGGTTTGCTGATTAAGCTCGGGATAAGGTTTTAAGAAAGCCACCCAGAATTGATCTCGAATTACATTGAGAGCGGCTTGTCCACGGCATACCGGGCCTTTGATAAAGCCGGAGAAGAAGTATTGCGCGTCATCCAGTAAAAATTGGTAGCGGGACGTTGCCGGTAGCTGCGCAAAGGTTTTAAAAGGATTGGCCGCCGCATCTTGTAGGTAACCAGGCAGTTCGGTAACTTTGTAGTCAGCTTGTAAAAACAATTGCCGTAGCCGCTGCATTTTGCTGTTGCTGAGCTGATAAACGAAATGATCTTTGTCGACAATGGTCGACGTAATCGGGCGCAAGCGATAATAAAATGTTGCACCAGGATCGTCGAAAGGCCGTACACTTTTTAACTCATCAATCGGCTGACCAGAAGGTGTTTTTGATCGCACCAGCTTGTAAAACTCATTATTTGGGTGGCCGGTAAAATGCAGGTCGCCGATGAATAAATGCTCGTAAATATAACGGGCAGTGAGCTGTTGTTTTAACGACTTGTGCCCTTCAGGGGGCTTGCCGTTAAAGAAATCTTCCCATTTTTTGATTTCAACTGTTGCCGCCGGTGATAGCGCAAATTGAGTGTCGTTTTTTGCACCTTGTTTGAGCCAGGTTATTAACGTGGTTTCCTGTTCTTGAGAAAGTGTTGGTAAACCATAGGGCATGCCCCATAGCGGGTGCTTTTTTTGATAGCCGTCAAATTCATCCAGGTTGGGACACTGTAGCGTGCGATCCAGATCCAACTTTATATCGGCAGGTAATTTGCCAGATACCGGCAGCGGATGGCTGCGTTTTAATTGCAGCAATCTGGCAATCAGGGAATTGTTGATATTGTCTTCGGGCGTGCGATTTTGTTCGTTGATGACCGGGAAAAACTCTTTGTTTCGCCAGCCTGTCGTTGTGGTTTCATCAATGAACAGCCGAGTGGGTTCGACTGCTTTTAGTCTTTCGTAGTCATAAATGGGATGTTTGCTTGCACCGCGTTCTAAGCCTTCAAAAGCCGTGAGTTTAAGTTGGCAGGGCGAGTCATAGCAGCCATGGCAGGCAACACAGCGGTTGTCGAGAATGGGTTTTATGTCTTTAACATAAGATTGTTGTTTTTGTTCGATGGCAGCTGGCGATATGTCATCCGCAAAGCCTACATTTGCCATCAGTAACAGGCTAAGCAATGGGATGAAAAATAAAAACCGGTAAAAACTAATCATGTCGGAAAAACCTCAATTTGGCTGGCTAGGGGTGGCCCGCCTGATTGATCGCCCTTCAAAGAGAGTCGCGGTAAGTAAATAAAGTAATAACAAAGTCGATGATAACAGCCCGGGCGGCCAGTCGTTAATAAACTGCAAATACCGATAGGCAAAATATATCGCCACGCCCAAACCGATATAAGCCAGTAAGCGCTTTATTTCATAATTCACCGGGTAAAATATTTGTCCCAGCAGATAAGAAACCACCGCCATGCTGCTGTAACACGCCAGCGTTGCCCACGCCGAACCAACATAACCAAATTGCGGTATCCAGACGATATTGAGGGCAATGGTCAGCAACGCACCGGCGATCGATACGAAGGCGCCCAGCAGCGTTCGGTCAGTCAATTTGTACCAAATAGAAAGGTTGACGTAAATGCCCAGACATAAATTTGCCATAAGTAAAATAGGCACCACGTCGAGGCCGGCGCGGAACTCTTCGCCGACAAAATACTTAAAAAAATCAATATACAACGTTACCAGTAAAAAGATAAATACGCAGAAAATGACGAAAAACTTGAGCACAACGGCGTAAATCTTACGGGCGTCATTTTTGTCGGCATAAGCAAAGAAAAACGGCTCGGCGGCATAGCGGAAAGCCTGAATAAACAGCGACATCAGGATAGATAATTTGTAACAGGCGCTATAAATGCCCAATAATTTCATATTGGTTTGCCAGTCGTAAGGCAGTAGATGCTTGAGTAGAACCCGGTCGAGCATTTCATTGATGATACCGGCAAAACCAATGACGACCATTGGCAGTGAATATCTTGCCATACGCTTGAATAGCGCCCAATCAAATCCCCATGTGATGCCTTGTAATTGCGGACTGAGCTGTAAAAACTTAACAACGCTGGCCAGCAAATTGGCGATAAAAATATAACCGATGCCGATAGCCGGGTAATACACATGGGCAATCCAGGATTGCGGGTTTTCTGCGTAAACCTTTGGGCAGTAGGCAATAAAAAACAGGCTGAGTAGTACGGTTATCAGGATTTCCGTAATTTTGATACTGGCAAAGCGCATGGCCCTATCTTCTGCGCGCAACCGAGCAAAAGGCAGGGCGGCAACCGCATCGAAAATCAGGATGGCGGCAAAACACAACAAATATTCAGGATGATCTGCATAATGCAGCGCCGCGGAAAGTGGTTGGTTAATCAGCAAAATGACCAGCAAAAAAAACACATTGATCAGCACAATAAATAGCAGCGCAGTTGAATAAGCAACATCACGTTCGGGCTGTTCTTTGTCGCGAAAACGGAAGTAGCCGGTTTCAAAGCCGAATAATAACAATACGGAAAAAAAACCCGCGTAGGCATAAAATTCCGACACTACCCCATATTCTGCGGCCGAAAAGTAATAGGTATACAGCGGTACCAACAAATAAGTAAGGAAGCGGCCAAAAATGCTGCTAAGTCCGTAGATGGCTGTTTGTGAGGCTAGTTTTTTTAAGATGCCCATGGTGATTTGAATGAGATGACTGGAGGCGCTTTAGGATTATCAATAACTTAAAGAACTGCGTTAGTTAATAATTTTATCAGTACATTGTGTGGAATTAGCAGTTAGCCAGGCGGACACGGTTTCTACCTTCGGATTTAGCTTGATAGAGCGCTTGGTTGGCAGCATCAATCAGTGTAGGCATATCTTGAAATCTAGGGAATTCAGCAATGCCTGCGCTAAAAGTGACAGAAAATTGTCGATTATTTACGCTGAACTTAAGGGTGCTGAATTTTCGCAATAATTCGGCAACCAATAGTTTGGCCTGGTCGGCGCTGGTGTTGGGCAGAATTAACACAACCTCTTCTCCGCCAAACCGTGCCGCCGTATCTACCGCACGCAGTCGCCGATTGAATAATGCCCCCAACGCTTTCAAAACTTCATCGCCGACTTGATAACCAAATTCCTCATTTACAAAACTAAAATGATCTAAATTCAGCATCACGTAGGAAAAAGGCTTAGGTTGGTGCTTGTTTTTGCTGATTTCTAATTGTAAATGTTCATCCAGCGTACTTCGATTAAGCAAGCCTGTCAGACCGTCGCGGACCATCATTTCCTGAATAATTCTGGAGCGTTTAACTTTGACCTCAATCGCGGCGATAAACTGCTTAAGCTCCATAGACTTGATGAAAAACTCCTCGTCTGCGGCAGTCAAAGCATTTCGATGATGATCAATAACGCTATCATCCGCCCAAAATACGATTGCGGTACTGCTGTAAGCGTAGTGATGTCGAATATTGGCAGCTAATTCCAGGCCATTGGTTTCGCGCATATGCAGATCGATCAAAATCAATTCCGGTTGAAATTCAATCAATGTCGCCAGCACGTTGGCGGGGTTGGTCAATAAGCGGGTTTTAATGCCGTTTTTTTGCATGATCGACAGCGATTGTTTGGCCGACATTGCATCATCGTTAATAATCAGCACACGATATGCTGAGCGTTGGGCCGCATGTTGCTGGGAACGGATAAACTCCACCATTTGGTTTATCGGTAATGGGTGAGCGAAATAAGCCGCTGCACCCGCGCGTGCGGCATTTAAACGGCTGAATATGTCGTCTTGTTCGGCAATCACTACAATCGAAGGTAACTCAAGCGCATGCTGTTTGAGTTGCTCAATCTGGCTTAAGCCTAAGCCAAGCGTGGTTGAAGAAAGTTGTATTAATATAACCGCTGGTTTAAGCGCTGAGCTTATGGATAGAAACTGTTCAATACTGCTGACTTGTCGAGTGCGTATTCCCTCATTACTCAGTTGATTGTTGATGTCATCAAAAATAGCGTCGGTATCACCCATAACAATAACTAGCGGTTCGTCACTGGCGCGTCTATAAGGCGGAATATTGGTGTTTTGCTTGTTGATGATGTTGTGAGCCGCTGTTTCCAGAGCTAAAAACAACACATCCAGGGTTTGTTCGGAATGGATTTGTAATAGCGGTAGCTCGGTGTTTGTTTTTGACAGAGTCTCTGTTGAGGCTTCGGCAATTTCGGCGATATCCAGAAAGCCAGCCGCTGCGCTTGCATGTGCAAGCTGATGTAATTCATCAAGCAGTGTCGTGATAGCCGGAGCATCAAGTTGAGATTTACAATGTTGCCAAGCTTTGCTGATTGCGGCAATTGCGCTCGGCACCGTCTGGGTAAAAATCATTTCCTTGGTATCAAGCTGTTGCTTTAGTCGGTTTTGGTTGGCGTTGTCTACCATGACTGTCTTGAAGAGTTTGTTGTCGTGTATGAGTCGCGATGTGTGATCCAGGTTGATCAGGGCGAATCAGTTTGTGGTTGTTATCATAGCATGATGCATCAGGCGAAAAATGCGTTCTGCCAAGTCTGTGTTTTCTTTGCTAAAATCAGCCATCTTTGTAAATTTCATTGTGTAAGCACATAGAAAATCCTCTTAATATAGGGAAATATGTCTGAATACTTATCGTTATCCCCATCCCAAAAATTACTGAGGATTGGTCGAATTTTTAGGGTAGTCCTCAGTAATGCCAAAAAGTAATCAACTTATTTCTCGATTGCTATTGCTCTACATTTTGTTGGGCTGGCTGCTTATCGGCTTGGTTATTTATAAATTAGTTATTGATGAGGTAGAAACCTCAAAATATCAGGCACGTTTTTTATCTGATATTAGCAAACAACTTTCATTTAAGTTACAGACTGGTCCTAGTAGCTCAATTCGTTACCCTGAACATGGGCCTTATGATCAACGCCTGGGCTATACGCTGTTGGCGGACGAGATTGAACGCTTACAAAAATCGGGTTTTAAAATTACCGCTCAAGCCAGTATCTCGCCAATGATGGCCAGATTAGTTGATGATTACGGGCTATTTTCCATTTACCACGAGAAAAACCAAGCCGGGTTAAAAATTGTTGATCGATCTGAGCAAGTGATTTTTAACGCATCCTATCCTGCGCATGGCTATGCCAGTTTTCAGGCAATTCCGCCATTGGTATTGAATACCTTGTTGTTTATTGAAAATCGGGAATTGCTGAACTCGAAAAACAAGCAAGTTAATCCCGCGGTAGAGTGGGATAGATTTGGCTTTGCAACCGTGCAAATGATGGCTAAAAAGCTAGGTGCTGACATTAATGTGCCAGGCGGCAGTACCCTGGCAACGCAGCTGGAAAAATACCGACATTCACCGGACGGCTATACCAAATCAATTTCAGAAAAATTTCGGCAGATGGCCACCGCCTCAATTCGGGCTTATTTGTTGGGCGCCAATACACTGACTATGCGTCAGCAAATAGCGCTGGCCTACTTAAATTCAATGCCCTTAGCGGCAACCGCCAGCAAAGGCGAAATACACGGCTTAGGAGATGGCTTGGTGGCTTGGTTTGGCGCCGATTTTAACGAAATTAATAAGCTGCTTAGCCTGCCGGACATCAATGCAAGTAAACGTATTTCGCCCAAACAGGCACAAGCTTATCGGCAAGTGCTGAGCATTTTATTATCGCAACGAAGACCATCCTATTTACTCGGCCGCGGCCGGGAAGCCTTGCAAAAACTCACTGACAGTCATTTGCGGATATTAGCCTCACAAGGGGTAATACCCGAATCATTAAGAGATGCCGCATTAAAAGTCGACACTCGGCAATTACTTAAAGCGGAGCCAGCAAGTAAATTCCAAGTGCGACAAAAAACCCAAAATGTGTTGCGCAGCCGTCTTGCCACTACCTTGGGCGTGCCATCAATTTATGATTTAGACAGACTGGATTTAACCGTAAAAACCACCATCGATTATGACGCCCAACAAGCGGTAACCGCTGCATTGCGAAGCTTAAGCGAGCAGAGCAACGCCACTGCAGCCGGGCTATTGGGCGTCAGAATGCTCAATCAAACCAACGATCTGTCGCCGATCGTGTATAGCTTGATGTTGTTCGAACGCGGTACCAAAGGCAATTTGTTGCGTGTGCAAACCGATAATTATGACCAGCCTCTGGACATTAACGAAGGCATTCGCCTGGATCTTGGCTCAACTGCCAAATTACGTACTATGGTGCATTATTTGGAGCTGGTCGCTGAGCTGTATCAGCAATATCATGGCCGATCGGCACAGGTATTAAACCGGGTTGAAGTACATCCTAGAGATTACTTGTCAGCTTGGGTCATCGAACAATTACGCGCTACCCCCCGCATTAAACTTGAAGATTTGCTCAATCAGGCCTTGGATAGGCGGTACTCAGCCAGTCCAGGTGAAAATTTTTACACTGGCGGCGGCGTACATCATTTCAATAATTTTACCCGCGATGAAGATTACAAAATCATGTCGGTGCGGGAAGCCTTACGCGATTCCGTCAACTTGGTGTTTATTCGCTTGATGCGCGATTTAACGTATCACCATCTCTACAAGCCGGAAGGTATTGCTCGATGGTTGGAAATTCCTGATGACCCGCGCCGCCTGGAATACCTGCAACGCTTTGCCGATAAAGAAGGCACTGTTTACATGCGGCGCTTTTACGACCGCTATCAAGGTAAGTCGCCAAAAGAGATCATGGAATTGATCACCCAGCGCGTGTTTGCCAAGCCGTCACGCTTAACCATGCTGTATACGTCTGTGAATCCTGAGCATAATGTTACCGCACTGACACGCTATCTTAAGACACGCATTCCGGCATCGGTATTGGCTACAGAAGATATAGATAAGCTGTATTACAAATATTCGCCTGAGAATTTTAATCTCCAGGATCAAGGCTACATTATCAAAATTCATCCATTGGAGCTGTGGCTGGTGGGCTATCTGACCAAACATCCCAAAGCGACCAAAGACGAAGTTATTGCCGCCAGCGCTGAACAACGCCAAGAAGTGTATAGCTGGTTATTTAAAAGTAACCGACAAAATGCCCAGCAGCGGCGAATCATGACCTTGCTGGAAGATGAAGCATTTAAACAAATTCATGCGGCGTGGGAAAAAGTCGGCTATCCGTTTGGCGCATTGACGGCTTCTTACGCGACCTCCATCGGTGCATCTGGCGACAGACCGGCCGCATTGGCCGAACTGGTTGGTATTTTGCGTAACGATGGCGTCAAGCTGCCCATCGTGCGTTTTGAGAGCTTGCATTACGCCAAAGATACACCTTACGAAACCGTGCTGGATAAAGCGGTCGAAACCGGCCAACAAGTGTTGCCGTCGGAAGTCGCAAGAGTTGCGCGGGGCGCTATGATAGGCGTGGTAGAAGGCGGCACAGCTTCACGGCTGCGAGGTGTTTATACCAATACTGACGGCTCACCATTATCAGTGGGTGGAAAAACCGGTACCGGTGACCATCGAAAAGAAATTTGGGGGCCGGGCGGACGGTTGATTGAATCAAAATTTATCAGTCGTGCAGCTGTCTTCACATTTTTCTTGGGTGAGCGTTTTTTTGGTGTAATTACCGCTTATGTAGCCGGGTCGAATGCCGGAAATTATCACTTTACCAGCTCGTTACCCGTGCAAATTGTGAAGTTTTTACAACCCACTTTGACACCGCTTCTGAATAGAACGGCAAGCCAGGCATCCAGCTTAAGAACGGCTACAACTAGCGAAGATATTGTTTCAGTGCATCAACCACAATAGCTATAAACACTTGGCGATACAAAATAGGCAGGAATAAATTGCCGAAATTCTATAAAATCGCCGTTTCGTAAAAATTCTGCAGACATCCCCATCATGGACTTAAATTTTCTCGATTTCGAACAACCCATCGCTGAATTAGAAGCAAAAATCCAGGAACTCCGCAACGTAGAGTTTGATAACAACATTGATATTTCTGATGCACTCAAGCAATTAGAAGATAGAAGCCTTGCGCTGACAGAGTCGATTTTTACCAACCTGTCTGATTGGCAAATTTCGCAGTTATCACGTCATCCAGGACGCCCTTACACACTGGATTATCTTGACAGCATATTCACTGATTTTCATGAATTACATGGTGATAGAGCCTATGCCGATGACCCGGCCATTGTCTGCGGCTTAGCGCGTCTTGATGATCAGCCGGTGATGGTGATCGGCCATCAAAAAGGTCGCGATACCAAAGAAAAGATTTATCGCAACTTTGGCATGCCACGCCCTGAAGGCTACCGTAAAGCCTTACGCGTAATGAAAATGGCGGAACGCTTCAAGCTACCGATTATTTGCTTAATCGACACCCCAGGGGCCTATCCCGGTATCGGTGCCGAAGAACGCGGCCAAAGTGAAGCTATCGCCAGAAACTTGTTTGAAATGGCCAAATTAAAAACCCCCATTATTTGCACCATCATCGGTGAAGGCGGTTCCGGCGGCGCCTTAGCCATTGGTGTGGGTGATCGTTTACTGATGCTTGAATACAGTACGTATTCAGTGATTTCCCCTGAAGGTTGTGCGTCTATTCTGTGGAAAAGTGCTGATAAATCCCAGTTGGCGGCTGAAGCAATGGGCATCACCTCTGATCGCATTCGCGAGCAAGGTTTTCTCGATGAAGTTGTCAGAGAGCCATTAGGCGGTGCGCACAGAAACTTTCATGCTGTGGCGTTAAATTTAAAAGACGCTTTGGGACGGCATGTACGTGACTTAGCTCGTCAACCGCTCGATGAGTTATTAGAAAGGCGCTACCAACGCATCATGTCGTTTGGTGTGTTTGCCGAAGAAGCAAAATAGCTATCTGTTTGCTTCACCTTAAAAGCCGGCATGGCGAAGCATTCGGGCTTCGCCATGCCGGCTTTTATGTTGACAGCATTCTGGTAATCAGCCTCTACGCCAGGCATGAAATTTCCCCACCAAGCTCAATAATCCTTGCGGCGCATGCTTGCGTTTCCAGACACCAGCCACGTATTTATTAGCTTCAGCCAGAGTCGGATAAATATGGATGGTGCCCAAGATTTTGTTCAGGCCGATGCCGTGTTTCATTGCCAGGACAAATTCAGCAAGTAAATCCCCTGCGTGTTCACCGACGATAGTCACACCAAGGATCTTGTCTTTACCCGGTTGCGTTAACACTTTTACAAAACCATGCGCCTCGCTATCAGTAATGGCGCGATCAAGTTCGTCGATGCCGTAAGTCGATACCTCATAAGCAATGCCCTGAGCCTTTGCATCCAATTCATTTAAACCTACCCGAGCCACTTCCGGGTCAGTAAAAGTCGCCCATGGAATTACCGAATAGTCAGTGCGGAACTTTTTAAACTGACCGAATAAGCCGTTAACAGCCGCATACCAAGCCTGATGCGCGGCGACATGGGTAAACTGATAAGGTCCAGCAACGTCGCCGCACGCGTAAATATTCGGATAATTGGTTTCCTGAAAGACATTGGTATCGATAGTTTTATTGGGCGACAAGCTAATGCCTAATTCTTCCACACCATAACCTTTGACATTGGCAACGCGGCCAAGTGCGGCCAGCACTTGATCGAACGGCAGTTTGACTGGTGTGCCCTGATGCTCGGCAATCAAAATTTTCTCGCCGTTCTCGATAATGAACTCCTTGGCGATATGTTCAAGGCGTAAATCGATATCTTCTTGCCTGAATTTTGCCGCCACTGCTTCTGATACTTCGAGATCTTCGCGAACTAATAGACGAGGCGCCATTTCTACAACGGTAACCTGACTGCCAAGGCGGGAAAAACTTTGCGCAAGTTCGCTGCCGATCGGCCCGCCGCCGAGTACCAGCAAGCGTTTAGGCAACTCCCGGAGATCCCAGATATTGTCCGAGGTCAGCGGATTGATGTTATCGATGCCCGGAATCGGTGGCAAAAGCGGGCGGGCACCGGCAGCAATCACGATCGACCGTGTTGTTAAGGTTTTAACGCCGTCATCGGTTTTAACCTCAACCTCCCACGGTGAGATAATCTTGGCTTCGCCGTTGATAACTTCGACACCCAGCTCGGTATAACGCGCTATCGAGTCATGCGGCTCGACGGTTTTAATCACCGTCTGCACACGCTCCATGACATCGGCAAAATCAAATTCCGCACTGGCTTTTTTGATACCAAACTCTTGGAATCGGTTTAACTGCGATAGCCATTTCGCCGAACGAATCAGCGCCTTTGATGGCACACAGCCGGTATTGAGGCAATCGCCGCCCATTTTGTGTTTTTCGATCAAAGTTACTTTGGCTTTGACGGCAGCGGCAATGTAAGCAGTGACCAAGCCGCCGGATCCAGCGCCGATCACGATGATGTTATTGTCAAAGTGCTTGGGTTTGTTCCAGTTTGCATAAATTTTGTTGGCTTTGATGGCGTCGACGATTTTATTGGCAAGTAACGGAAAAATGCCCAGTAAGGCAAACGAGCCTAATAGTCCGGGTGACAAAATGCCCGATAAAGATTGCAGTTGCGCCAATTGCGTTCCGGCATTTACATACACCAAGGTACCGGCCAGCATGCCGACTTGGCTGACCCAATAAAATGTTTTAGTGCTTATTGAGGTTAGCCCCATCGCCAGATTGATCACAAAAAACGGAAACACCGGTACCAGCCGGAGCGTAAATAAATATAACCAGCCATCCCGGTGAACGCCTGCATCGATGGCCTGCAAACGTGCGCCGAAACGGGCCTTAACGGCATCCCGAAACAAAAATCGCGCGGCTAAAAACGCCAGTGTTGCGCCGATGGTTGAGGCAAAAGATACAATCAATGTACCCCAAAACAACCCGAACACCGCGCCACCAGCCAAGGTTAACACGGTCGCCCCAGGCAGCGACAAACCGGTCACAGCAATATAAATCAACCCATAGATAAGCACAGCCATGCCGGGATGCGCGCTTCGATAAGATTCAATTCCGGCCTGTTGCAACTTCAAGGCATCTAACGTCAGATATTGCTGAAGATCGAAAATGAAAAAGGCCGCGATTAATACCGCGATGATGACGAACAATAAATTTTTCGATACTTTCATGATGCACCCCCTCTATAGATTGAGTAACAGAACTGGCGATACTAGCGCTACTAAAGCCAAGTTTGCCACGAGTTTAAACAGGCATTGATTGCGTTCACAATTAGTAACTATTCAGAGAAAATTTAATGAGTAGGATGTGCTGAGGCACGCAGCGCATCGGTCGCGAATCGATGCGCTGCGTGCCTCAGCACATCCTACACTCCTTTATTTTCGTAACAAAAGCATTACGATGAACAGTTACGTTTTCTTTTACATTAAGAAATAACAATGGATACTGTAGGTAGTCGTTTGATTGAGTATTTGCTTACAAAATTCAGGAGACAGTAACATGAAAAATGTTGTTATCGCAGGTTACGCAAGGTCGCCGTTTACTCCTGCTATCAAAGGCCAATTGGCAGGCGTCAGGCCGGATGATTTAATTGCGCAAGTGATTACAGCACTGGTGCATGAAAGCGGCATTGATCCCAATGACATCGAAGATTTGATTCTGGGCTGTGCGTTTCCTGAAGGCGAGCAAGGCCTCAATCTGGCAAGACTGGTGGTGCATTTAGCGCAACTTCCGGTCAGCATTGCCGGGGTTACCGTCAACCGTTTCTGCGGCTCGTCAATGCAGGCGATACACATCGCCGCCGGGGCCATTCAAATGAACGCCGGTGATGCGTTTATTTGCGCCGGTGTCGAGTCGATGAGTCGGGTACCGATGGGCGGTTTTAATATGTTGCCGCATCCGGAACTGTACCGAAGTTACCCACAGGCCTATATCGGCATGGGCGAAACAGCGGAAAACCTGGCCCTTGAATATCACATTTCCCGCATTGATCAGGAAGCCTTTGCATTAGCCAGCCAACACAAAACCTATGCTGCCCAACAGCAAGGCTTATTGGTCGATGAAATTATCCCAATCGTAAACGGCAAAGGCGAGACTGTTAGACAGGATGGTTGTTTGCGTCCAGATTCTACGGCCGACGGCTTGGCAGAACTTAAATCCGCCTTTTTGCTAAACGGCAGCGTGACGGCGGGGACTTCTTCGCCGTTGACCGACGGCGCTGCTGCAGTGTTGGTTTGCAGCGAGGATTATGCTGATGAGCATGGCCTTAATAAATTGGCACGCATCAAATCCATTGCGGTTTCTGGTTGTTTGCCGGAAATCATGGGCATTGGGCCGGTTGCAGCAACACAAAAAGCGTTGCAGCGAGCCGGGTTATCGTTGGCTGATATTGACATTGTCGAACTGAATGAAGCGTTTGCTGTTCAAGCGCTGGCTGTGTTGAAAGAATTACCCATAGACCCGGAAAAACTCAATCTTGATGGCGGCGCGATAGCTTTGGGTCATCCCTTAGGCGCAACCGGTGCGCGTATCACCGGCAAAGCGGCCAGCCTGCTACAACGAGAAAACAAGCAATACGCGCTGGCAACGCAATGCATCGGCGGCGGGCAGGGCATCGCAACGATTCTGGAGGCCGTGTGATGAACATTGACAGAGTTGCCGTCATCGGCGCGGGTGTTATGGGTGCCGGCATCGCCGCTCATCTTGCCAATGCCGGTATTCCGGTCGATTTGTTGGACGTGGTTCCCAAACAAGGTAATAACCGCAACGCAATCGCAGAAGGCGCTATTGCCAAATTGTTGAAAACCGAACCGCAACCCTTCATGCATCCCAAAAACGCCCGATTGCTGACGCCCGGTAATATTGAAGATGATCTAACACGGCTCGCAAAAGCGGACTGGGTGATTGAAGCGGTGATTGAAGACTTGGTAATCAAGCAGGCGCTTTATAAAAAAATCGAAGCGGTTTGCCGACCCAGCACGCTGATTTCCTCGAATACTTCCACTTTGCCATTGACCTTGTTGACCCGTAACCAGCCGGACAATTTCAAGCGACGTTTTATGATTACGCATTTTTTTAATCCGCCGCGTTACATGCGGCTGTTAGAGCTGGTCGTATCGCCCGAATTGGACGAAGGACTGCTGAAAACTGTCAGCACCTTTGCCGATGTCCAACTGGGCAAAGGTTGCGTACTTTGTAACGACACGCCGGGTTTTATCGCCAACCGTATCGGCACGTTCTGGATACAAACGGCTTTGCTCGAGGCCATCGCGATGAAATTGACCGTAGAACAGTGCGATGCCGCGATGACCTTGTTCGGTATTCCGAAAACTGGCGTGTTCGGGTTGTTGGATTTGGTCGGCCTGGATTTAATGCCGCACATTCTGGACAGCTTTAAACAGACGTTGCCGCCAAACGATCAATTAAATAAAATCGCCGAAGTCCCGCCTTTGCTGCAAACCATGATTGCTAAAGGCTTGACCGGCAGAAAAGGGCAGGGAGGTTTCTATCGGCTACAGCCGGGCGCTGGTCATAAAGTTAAACAAGCCATCGATTTGCAAAGCGGGGAATACCGGCCCAGCGAGAAATTCGACATCAAAGGCGTATCGCATCAACCCGACGCTTTGCGGGCGTTTTTAACCGGCAACGATGCGCTCAGTCGCTATGTTTGGCGAGTGTTGTCCGCTACCTTGAGTTACACCGCCGGGTTAATTCCCGAAATTGCCGCCGACATCGTTGCCGTCGATACCGCAATGCGCCTGGGCTATAACTGGCGCTACGGCCCGTTTGAACTGCTGGATGGTTTCGGCGTCGACTGGTTTGCCGAACAATTGGCGCAGGAACAACGCCCAATTCCCGAACTATTGGCGGCCAGGCAAAGTTTATATCGAGTGGCAAACGCAAAGCTGCAGTTTAGAGGCAAGTCCGCCGGTTATCTTCCAGTGCAACGCCCGGAAGGCGTATTGCTGCTGAGCGATATTAAACGGCACGGTCCACCGTTGCTGACCAACGCTTCAGCCAGCCTTTGGGACATTGGCGACGGCATCGCCTGCCTGGAGTTTCACAGCAAAATGAATACGCTGGATACCGACAGTTTGGGGCTGATCCAGCAAAGCATCGGCATCATCAAGCAAGGCTTCAAAGGACTGGTGATTTACAACGAAGCCGAGCATTTTTCCGCCGGAGCCAACTTGACTTTGTTGGTGCCCGCCATCCTTCAACAAGATTGGGAGACGGTTAAAGCTATCGTCAAACTCGGTCAGCAAAGCTACCAATTACTCAAATATGCGCCATTTCCCGTAGTCGGCGCGCCTTCCGGCTTGGCATTAGGCGGCGGCTGTGAAATTCTGCTGCATTGCGATGCGATCCAAGCGCATGCCGAACTCTACATGGGCTTAGTGGAAGTAGGCGTGGGTTTGGTGCCGGGTTGGGGCGGTTGCAAAGAACTGCTGCGGCGCTGGCAAGCCTTCCCAAAACGCCCTGGCGGTCCGATGCCGTTTATTGCCCAAACCTTTGAAACCATCGGCCTTGCCAAGGTTTCAAAGTCAGCGCAGGAAGCCAGGGAATTGTTGTTCCTGTCCAAGAACGACGGTATCACCATGAATAAAAACCGCCTATTGGCCGACGCTAAAGCCCGCGCGTTGGTATTGGTGAGCGGTTACAAGCCGCCTGAGCCCGCCATGTATGTTCTACCCGGCGCATCGGCACGGGCGACGTTGGACATTGCTGCGCGCAATTTGTTATTAGCCGGTAAAGCCAGTGCCTACGATGTGGAAATTTCCCGGCAACTGGCTTACGTTTTAACCGGCGGCGATACCGATATTTCACAGACTTTGACTGAACAAGATTTGCTGGATTTGGAATTGAAAGTGTTTTTAACGCTGGTGCAACAACCCGGAACCTTGGCAAGACTGGAGCACATGCTTAAGACCGGTAAAGCACTTAGAAATTGAAGTTATTAACAGTGTAGGGTACGCACTGCGTACCTTTTTGGAGATCGATGAAAAAGGTTTAAAAACGGTACGCGATGCCTACCCTACATAAACCGATTGGTGTTACCCCAGGAGAACCCAATGTTTGAAGCTATCCTGATTATTGTATTACTCGGAATCATCGCCTTCAGCGTGCCGTCAATCCGGCGCAATGTATTGACTCGTCCGCTGTTCAACAAGATGCGCCACGCGTTGCCGCTGATGTCGCAAACCGAACGTGAGGCTCTGGAGGCTGGCAAACCTTGGTGGGATGCGGAACTGTTCACCGGGAAACCCGATTGGCGCAAACTCAACGATCTGCCTGCCACCCGGTTGAGCGAGGAGGAGCAAGCCTATCTTGATGGCCCGGTAGAAATCTTGTGCAGCATGCTCAACGACTGGGACATCACCCATAATCGCCGAGATTTGCCGCCGGAAGTTTGGGAGTACATCAAGCAGCATAAATTTTGCGGCATTATCATTCCCAAACATTACGGTGGTTTGGAGTTTTCCGAATTCGCCCATTCCCAGGTGGTGATGAAGATTGCCAGCCGCAGCACTACCGCTGCAGTGACGGTGATGGTGCCTAATTCGTTGGGGCCGGCCAAACTGCTGTTGGCTTACGGTACCGAACAGCAAAAAAATCACTATCTACCTCGACTGGCTGAGGGTTTGGAAATACCGGCGTTCGCGCTGACCGGCCCGCATGCAGGCAGCGATGCCGGGGCCATGCCTGATACCGGCGTGGTGTGCTACGGCACATTTGCAGGCAAGGAGCAGCTGGGCATTCGCCTAAATTGGGAAAAACGCTACATCACACTTGGGCCGGTGGCTACTGTGCTGGGCTTGGCGTTTAAATTGTATGACCCCGAGCATTTGCTCGGCGAACAGGAAGACATCGGCATTACATTGGCGCTGATTCCCACCAACACGCCGGGTATCGCCATCGGCAAGCGGCATTTTCCGCTGGATTCCGGCTTTCAGAATGGTCCGAACTGGGGCAAAGATGTATTTATTCCTATCGACTGGATCATCGGCGGCGCGGCGCAGGTTGGTAAAGGCTGGACCATGTTGATGCAGAGTCTTGCGACCGGCCGGGCGATTTCATTGCCTGCGCTCAGTGTCGGTGCGGCTAAATTCGTCTGTCGCAACAGCGGTGCTTATGCGCGCATTCGCACTCAATTCAATTTGCCGATTGGTGCTTTTGAAGGCATTGAAGAAGTGCTGGCGCGCATGGCTGGGACAACTTATCTAATGGATGCGGCGCGCCAAGTCACTTGCGCTGCGCTGGATGACGGTGAGAAACCCGCGGTGATTTCAGCGATTTTGAAATACCAATTGACCGAAGGCATGCGCCGGATCGTTAACGACGGCATGGATATACAAGCCGGCTCCGGGATTTGTCTGGGGCCATCCAATTATATCGGTCGACTGTATCAAGTGATTCCGGTAGGGATTACCGTGGAAGGCGCGAATATACTGACGCGCACCATGATGATTTTCGGCCAGGGCGCGATACGTTGTCATCCTTTCATTCAAAGTGAAATGGCCGCTTTGAATGAAGCAGACTTGGCGCAATTTGATGGGATTCTTTGGCGGCATAGCAGATTTTTCTTGAACAATCTGCTGCGCGGCCTGTGGTTCGGTTTCGGTGGCGCGGCGCTGGCACAAACGCCGGGAGACCAACATACCCGGCGTTATTATCGACAATTAACTCGGCTTAGTACTGGTTTTGCGCTAGTTGCCGATTTTGCGTTGCTGACACTGGGCGGTAATCTCAAACGTAAAGAACGCATTTCTGGGCGTTTTGCTGATGTACTGAGTTATTTGTATTTATGTTCCTGCGCACTCAAACACTTTGAAAACCAAGGCGCGCAAACCGATGATCTACCTTTGCTGCATTGGGCCTGCCAACATAGCCTACACCGTGCGCAGCAATCGCTATTGGCGGTGTTTTGGTTATTGCCATCCAGAATTCCGGCAGTGTTGTTACGTGCCGCGCTGTTTCCGCTTGGCAAACCCTATGCGCCGCCGCAAGACTGGCTGGTAGGGCAATTAGCGCACTTATTGCTCACCGACAATCCGGCCCGTGATCGTTTGACTGCCGGTATCTACATTAATAACGATCCTAATGATTCCACCGGCCGCATTGAAACTGCCTTCAACGCGGTATTGCAGGCCGCACCCATCGAAACAAAACTTCGGCTTGCTCAAAAGCAAGGTTTACTTAACAAAGGGATAGTAGAAAGCATCTTAAAAGAGGCGTTATCAAAAAATATCATCACAGCGGCTGAAGCAGAGTTAATCAAGCAGGCCGAACAAGCCCGATTGATTGCCATAAGTGTTGATGATTTTGCGCCGAAACAATTAACCGGCGGCTTTAATACTAAAGGATGAATTCACCCGAATTCATGCGTATTCAAAGTTATCATCTCAATACCATCTAAAGCCATCCTCGTTGATTCAGTATAATGATCAACATATTCATTCACTAACAGCATTACTTATGTACAAATACGATGGTCGCGTGGTTTATCAAAGCCACGATGATGAAGGCATTTTAGAGGTTGTCGAAGTCGATGGCCTTCGCTCGCTGCATTTTGGGTCGTTGCCTCGGCAAAGCACCATAAAGTTGGCTGATCCAGATCAACTGCAACTGCCTTATGTGCGCGCTATGGCTAGCTGGCTTTTATTTAAAGAGTCGTTTGATGATGAGGCGTTGGTGGTTGGCTTAGGAGGCGGCTCGTTAACCCGACATTTGTTACAGAATTTTCCCGATTGCAAGTTAAAAGTCGTCGAATACCGGCGCGATGTCGTCAAAGTCGCGCGCAGTCACTTTGATTTACCGTTGGATCCTCGTCTAAAGATTATTGTCGATGATGGCGCGCGCTTTATCCGGCAACGCAGCGATAGCCATGCGGAACGTTTTAGTTTGCTGTTTATTGATGCCTTCGACGATGTCGGCATGGCTGAATCAATCCGCAATGAAGCTTTTTTCGATGCTTGCAAGGCGATAATGAAAACCGATGGTATGATGGTCATTAACTTGTGGGGCGGCACGAATAACCCTGAATTTCAACAGGTTGCATTATGGTTAGGGCGGATTTTCGATTGGAAGATTTTGTTTCTTCCGGTATTGGACCGGGGCAACATTATTGGCTTGGCGTTTAATTCTAAAACCCCTGTTTACTCCTTAAAAGCATTGCGACTTCGCGCCGCCGCCCTTGAACAACAGTATCGGATTGAGTTTCCCCTCTTTTTAAGAGACTTGGTAAAACACAATACCAGCATCATCAACAATACAATTAAATCCTAATGTCTTTAGCTTCCACCACGCCACCCAACCTTTTTAGTTACCGTAAATACTGGGCGCAGCGCTTTGGCGTCGCACCGTCTTTACCCATGACCCGTGCCGAAATGGACGCGCTGGGCTGGGACAGTTGCGATGTCATTTTAGTCACTGGCGATGCCTATATCGATCATCCCAGCTTCGGTATGGCACTGATTGGCCGAGTGCTGGAGGCGCAAGGCTTCCGAGTCGGGATTATCTCGCAACCGGATTGGACCAGCGCCGGCGATTTCAAAAAACTGGGCCGTCCAAATCTGTTTTTCGGCGTCACCGGCGGCAACATGGACTCCATGGTCAACCGCTATACGTCCGATAAAAAAATCCGCTCTAACGACGCTTACACCCCGAACGGCGAAGCGGGCAAGCGCCCGGATCGCGCCGTCAATGTCTATTCGCACCGCTGCCGTGAAGCCTTCAAAGATGTGCCCATCATCATCGGCGGCATAGAAGCCAGTTTGCGGCGCATTGCTCATTACGATTATTGGTCCGACCAAGTGCGTAAATCGGTATTGTTGGATTCCAAAGCCGATTTGTTGGTATACGGCAATGCCGAGCGGCAAGTGGTGGAAATTGCCCATCGTTTAGCTAATGGCGAAGCGATTTCCGAATTGAAAGGCATACGCGGCACCGTGCATTTTGTTAAGCAAATCCCGGAAGGCTGGTTGGTTAAAGACTCCACCGACATTGATATTCCGGGCACGCCAATGCCGCCGCAAGACCCGTATCAAATGGAACCGGCTTGCGATAAAAAACCGGACGACAGCAACCCTAATGAAAAAGTCATCCGTTTTGATAAACAGATAATCCGCGATCAACGCGCGCAAACAGTGATTCGGTTGCCTGCTTTTGAAGCCGTCAAAGACGATTCCATACTTTACGCCCACGCTTCGCGCGTAATGCACGGTGAGACCAATCCCGGCAATGCCCGCCCGCTGATTCAGCAACACGGCAACCGGCAATTGTGGGTGAATCCGCCGCCGATTCCGCTGACCATGAAAGAAATGGACGGCGTTTTTGATTTGCCATACTCGCGCGTGCCTCACAAAACTTACGGTAATGCCAACGTACCGGCGTTTGAGATGATTCAGCATTCGGTCAACATCATGCGCGGCTGTTTCGGCGGCTGTAGCTTTTGTTCAATCACCGAGCACGAAGGCCGCATTATCCAAAGCCGCTCGGAAGATTCCATTATCAAAGAAATTGAAGCCATTCGCGATACGTCGCCCGCTTTTACCGGCCACATTTCCGACTTGGGCGGCCCAACCGCTAACATGTACCGGCTGGCCTGCAAAGACAAAGCCATCGAAACCGCCTGCCGCAAGCCGTCTTGCGTGTTTCCCGGTATTTGCCCCAATTTGGATACCGACCACAGCTCGTTGATCAAGCTCTACCGCCGCGCCCGCGCCTTGCCCGGCATCAAAAAGATTTTTATCGCCTCAGGTCTGCGTTACGACTTGGCCGTCGAATCGCCCGAATACGTCAAAGAACTGGTCACCCACCATGTCGGCGGCTACCTTAAAATCGCCCCGGAACACACCGAACAAGGCCCGTTATCGAAGATGATGAAACCGGGCATCGGCACATACGACCGCTTTAAAGAAATGTTTGATAAATACTCCAAAGAAGCGGGTAAGGAACAATACCTAATCCCTTACTTTATCGCCGCCCATCCCGGCACCAAAGATGAAGACATGCTCAACCTGGCCTTATGGCTAAAACGCAACGGCTTCCGGGCCGACCAGGTGCAGGCATTCCTACCCTCGCCGATGTCCATCGCCACCGCCATGTACCACTCCGGCAAAGACACCCTGCACAAAGTCAGCCGCACCGCCGAAGACATCAGCATCCCCAAAAGCTTTAAACAACGCCGTTTGCACAAAGCCTTCTTGCGTTATCACGATCCAAAAAACTGGCCGTTATTGCGTGAAGCACTTAAAGACATGGGCCGCAGCGATTTAATCGGCAACGGCAAACAGCATTTGGTACCGACTTTTCAGCCCAAAGGCACGATTGATCCTGCTGATAAAACGCAGGCTTTTAAGACCAAGTACACTGGATTTGCTAAAAATAAACCGGTTGGCGGGCAGCAGAATAAACATGGGCATCGAAAGAAACCTAGGTAGAGGGGGGCAAACGATAAAGCCTTATGTTCACTCTACTTGCTTATGGTACGATTTATTTGTGTGCATATATGATGGCAAAATCTAATGGCGATCAGAGTTGTAGTTGATACTAATGTCCTTGTCGCTGGATTGATTGGCAGAAAAGGGCCTAACCGAGAAGTTCTCCGTCTTTGCCTTCAAGGTGACTTACAACCATTTGTCGGTAATGCGCTCTACCTTGAGTATCAAGACTTACTGAATCGAGAGAAAATACAGGCGCTCTGCAAACAAACGTCTGTGTCGCTAATGGAGTTTTTGGACGGTTTTGCACAAGTCTGCACAGCTATTGATGCACGCTACCTGTGGCGACCCAATTTAAAGGACGAAGCAGATAATCATTTGGTGGAACTGGCCATTGCTGCCCGTGTCGCCTACATCATTACTAATAACGTGTCCGACTTTGCCCATGCGGAACTTAAACGATTGGGTTATGACGTCATCACACCGGAACAAATACTGAGGTTACTAAGATCATGACAACTTTATCTATCCGCTTACCCGACGACATGGCCGAAAGGCTCAAAAATATCGCCAAAGTACGAGACATCAGCCTGAACAAGTTGATGTTTGAACTATCCACTCAAGTACTAGCCGAAGAAGAAGCAAAACAGCGTTTTTTGGCTGCTCAATTGCGCGGTAATCCTAAACGGGCACTGCAATTGCTGGATGAGTTAGATGACATGGAGCATTGAAAGAAACAAGGCTGACAGCAGCGTCTCTTTTCTTGCTCACCGTCCCTATTAAAGCTCTGCAAATAATAAGTAATAATTGTTATGAAGGAAAATAGTCCGACCTGTATAGATTTGTTTGCGGGAGCAGGTGGATTTTCGTTGGCAGCAAAAAATGTTGGTTTTAAAGTATCCGCAGCCATCGAAATAAACAACCATGCATGTACAACATACCGACAAAACCTGATCGAAGGCAATTCAACAAAGCTATATCAAAAAAATATACTTGAACTAGCGCCTGAAGAAATTAAGCACGCTCATTTTATAGATGGAGCAGTATGCGATATCGTCTTAGGAGGACCCCCTTGCCAGGGATTTTCAGTACATAGAATTAATGACGCGGGTATTGATGACCCCAGAAACAAGCTTATTCTGCGTTATTTTCAATATGTCGCCGTCTTAAAACCAAAAGTATTTCTTATGGAAAATGTGCCTGGGATATTGTGGCCAAGGCATAAGAAGTTTTTAGATGCATTTTATGCTGAAGGGAAAAAAGCCGGATACCTTTTGATGCAGCCGATGACTCTTGATGCCAGGAATTATGGTTTGCCGCAAAGAAGAAAAAGAGTATTCATATTGGGCATAAGACCCGATATTGAATTTAATTCACTATGGCCGCCGGCAGCGACGCACGGTATCTCAAAAGAAATAGAAAAAATTCCATCGTTGCACCCGTGGGTGCCGGCGTCTGATGTGTTTAAAAAACCTGTTTCTGAAGATGATGAAAACAACATTCACATGAATCACTCTACCGGTTTGATTGAAGTATTCAAATCTACACCGTTAAACGGCGGCAGCCGTCGAGACTCAAATCGTGTTTTGCCGTGTCATGAAAAACATAATGGACATAAAGATGTTTACGGCAGAATAGATCCGACTCAACCGGGACCAACGATGACTACCGCCTGTATTAATCCCTCCAAAGGCAGATTTGTTCATCCTACAGAGCATCATGGTATTACCTTACGTCATGCCGCCCGTTTTCAAACCTTTCCAGATTGGTTCGTGTTTAAGGGAGGGATTATCGCCGCAGGAGAACAAATCGGTAATGCCGTACCGGTAAAACTCGGTGAAGTATTACTACGCACTATTGCGCAAGGCCTAAACTTTAAGCTTGATAACTAGCAATTAAAAAACACAAGCAGGAAGCACCATGATTGAAACCGCAGCATTTAAAACTCGAGCCAGAACCATAGACCATCTGGGCCGTGAACAGATTGCCGACTGCCCGACCGCAATTTCCGAGCTGTGGAAAAATGCTTATGATGCTTACGCACGAGAAGTAGCGCTGCATATTTTCGATGGTGGCGTGCCGATTGCCGCCATAGTCGATGATGGCCACGGCATGAGCCGGACGGATTTTATCGAAAAATGGTTGGTGATAGGTACAGAATCAAAAGCCTCGGGTACAGAAATGCCGGAACCAGACCGTAATGGTTTACCTTTTCGTCCAAAACAAGGACAGAAAGGCATTGGTCGCTTATCTGCGGGCAACTTGGGATCATTGCTATTGCTGATTTCCAAAAGAATGGATCAGCCCTTTGTAGCCGCCTTAATTGATTGGCGATTATTTGAAAATCCGTTTCTCTATCTTCAAGACATTGAAGTCCCCATTATTGAGTTTTTTGATAAAGACGAATTATTGCAACAACTACCGACCATGTTTGATCGCCTCATGGGCAATTTATGGGGCGATGGCAGCGACCCGGCAAGAAACCAACGGATTAAAGCAGCTTGGCTAAGTTTTGACCAAGTGGAACAAGCCGAAAATAAACCGCTGACACGGGATGCCATTGAGCAAGCGCTAGTCACAACAACGTTTGAAACACGGCATTTGCAGCAATGGCCTGTGTGGAACAACAAAGCAACTCACGGTACGGCGTTGTTAATCGGCAATATTTCTTTTGATCTGGAAGCACAATTGAATACTCGGGTCGCATTGGACGAAGAGAGCACCGCCAATCAAGCAAAAGACCGATTGTTTCAGACTTTGCAGAATTTTACTGATCCGTATGTTGATCCGACTGAAATCCCAGAAGGTTATGCCGCCGAAGATTTTCATTTTTCAGTTACAGCCTGGGAGGGTTTACTAAGCAGGCCGATTATTTCCGATGAACGTGAATTCGATTTGCGAAATCTCGAAGAATTGGAGCACATTGTTGACGGCACAGTTGATACAGCTGGTATTTTTAAAGGTCGTGTCCGTGCTTTTGGGCAATGGTTAGATGGTGAAATTCAGATATTGCCTCCAAAAGACCTAAAGGTTCCCACTCGTTCTGACTACAAAGTTGGAGCGTTTCACATTCGCATAGGCTCATATGAAAGAGACCAACCGAACACAACCTTGCACTCTGAAATTTGGAGTAAATTAAAAATTCAATCTAAAAAATATGGCGGATTTTTAGTTTATAGAAACGGACTTAGAGTGATGCCTTACGGCAGAGAAGATAACGATTTTTTTGAAATTGAGAAGCGACGCGCCTTAAATGCAGGTCGTGAATTTTGGGTGACAAAAGGCTCTTTTGGTCGAGTGGCCCTAACAAGAGAAGATAACCCAAATCTCAAGGACAAAGCCGGCAGAGAAGGTATTATCGATAACAAAGCAGCTAAAGTTTTCAAAGATTTAGTTGAGAATATACTTATGACAGCCGCTCGCCGATACTTTGGTTCTTCTGCTGAAATTCGCCGGCAGCAGTTGCCGTTAATACAAGAAAACAATACCAAAGCCAAAGCCGAAGAAGCACAAAAAAAAGTAAAAGCCCGCAAACGTAAAGAATTTCGCAAAAATCTACAGGAGTTTTCGCCCAAGCTGCACAATACCTTGCATGAACTTCAAAAACTCGCTGAACAAGCAAAATCAGGACTGCCTGATGATGAATCAGAAGTTCTCGCGCTCAGAGAACGCGTAGGCAGTTTAAAAAATAATGCTAAAGAATTGGCGCTGGGAACTCCGCCCAACACACTAGGTACGCTGGAAGAGGCATTCAAAGATTATCGGCGTGAAAGCCGCGAGGTTACCGAATTATGTTTGCAGTTAAACGATACGCTGATTAAAAAACTGGAAATTTTAAAACCCAAATCTCCTTCCGAAACCGCTTATTCAGAATTGAACCGTAACGCTGCTTTTCTGCACAAGCGCTTACGTAAGTGGGGCCAAGAATCCAAGGAAATTCTCAATGCTGAACTCCAACGGATAAACCAACTAACCGATGAAAGAAACAAAGCTTATCATTTAGAAATGTTGCCGCGTCTGGAAGACCTGGAACATCAACGAATTTCGTTGACTGAAGTACTTGACGAACTTGACCGAGAACGTGACCGTCAGGATCGAAAAAACGCCGAAGTATTCGAATCCTATATTTCAGTTTTAAAAAGCCTTCAGGAAAGCATTGATGTTGAAACCCTCATCAGCTTCACTCTGGATGAGTCAATTGAATTAAAACAGGAACTTGAGCGTTTGAATTCGCTGGCTCAACTGGGCATTACCGTCGAGTTTATCGGCCATGAAATTGAAGGGCTGGATATGACGATTTCCCGAGGATTGCGTGAAATGCCTGAGCAAACCAAGCTTACATCTGCTTACGCCGCCGTTAAATTGGCGCATGAGATGTTGACTGACAGATTGCGCTTTTTATCGCCGCTGAAATTGTCAGGCGAAAAGATCAAAACGTGGCTCAGCGGTGACAAAATCCTCGAATATATTCATAGTTTTATGGGCAAAAACTTGGCGCACCGAAATATTAGCTTGGAAGCTACACAGGCATTCAAAAATTTCAGTGTCTATGAACAACCCGCGCGCATTTATCCCGTCTTTCTCAATTTAATCAACAACGCCGCTTATTGGGTATCCCAGAGCGGCACTGATTCCAAAACAATATTGCTGGATATTTTTGACGGCAAAGTCGTTGTCGCCGATGACGGCCCAGGGGTGGAGGAGGATGATCTTAAGCACCTGTTCAGTTTGTTTTTTACCCGCAAACTTCGCGGTGGGCGTGGGGTCGGGCTTTATTTGTGTCGAGCCAACTTGGCGGCAGGCGGGCATACCATTGATTATATTAATGACGGGAACTTAAAGAGACTCCCAGGCGCCAATTTCATCATCGATTTTAAAGGAGCTAAATATGAGTGAGTCTGTCGCATCAAAACCAATCGAATATCGCGACCTGATTAAGGAAGTTTATATCGACCCGATTCGCACCGTGGTAGTAATTGATGATGAGTTTCCTTCATTGGATGGCATGATTGCCGAAAAATGGTATGGGGAAAGCGGAAGGAGCGGAACACTAGAAAATGCCGAAAAGGTAAAAAATATTCTGGCAGCCTGCAGGCGCGCGGATAGACGATGGTTAGTTGATGTTCATGACGGAAAAGATATTTCCACAGATGACGACCTTTGTATCGCATCTCACCTACATCAAAGTGACTTGATGATTTTGGATTATCATCTTGATGGTAATGATGGAAATGGTGACAAAGCGATTTCCATACTCAGAGAGTTGGCTGACAATGACCATTTCAATATGGTCATTGTTTATACGAAAGGTTACGGAAATGACGCTGGTGACCTTGACCGTGTCATAAGGGAAATTGCATTAGGCCTTACGTCAAACAAATCGGATTTAGTACTAAATCCGCAAAGTTTAAACAAGGTGACCGAATATCTTGAGGAATGGGAGGATGAAGAGGAAGGAATTACGGATAAGTTAAAAGCAACGATTGACGAGAATGCTTACTTGTTTGTAAATCACCAACTTAAGATTGACTGGGGAAAAAATAAAAAAACACCTGAATTTCAAGAAGCTATTTCATTATTTGAGAATACTGCGAATAAACCATTCAATCTGAAAGATTCATTATTTTTGCGTTGGCTAATTCATGAGCAACAAAAGAAATTAGAAAACAAGTTATCGCCGGACAATCTGGGACGTGTCAACTTTCGCTATTCCGAAAATGGTATCAATTGGATAAGAACTAACCGCCTATTTATAACAGTTATCCATAAAGAACAAAACAACCCTGACTCTTTGCCGGATAAATTGGTCGAAGCCCTAAATCATTGGCAACCAAAGCCACATCGTCTTTTGATGACAAAAATGCGAGCGGCCCTTGATGCTAGAGGGGTGTTATCTGAAGAAGAAGTTCTGGATAACCCGTATCTACAAGCAGCTTGGTTTGAAGAGCTATTGGTTGAAGAAGTTTCCCTAAGAGCTTTAAACGTTAACAAAAATATAGCTCGCCATTGGGAGGGGTTAAGCAATTCGATTCAATCCGAGGTTGCTGATTTTGCAACTAAAGTCACTGAGTTTCTTTGTGGGCTTGATCGGAGCGAAGCAGTCGAAACGTATTGTCCTCATGATTTTGGTAAAAACCGAGCTCAAGTTTTAGCTGAGGCCAATTGTTACCATTGTACTAAAGCAATACAGGGCAACCACCTTACAACCGGCCAAGTTTTAAAGATTAATTCCGAGTTTTGGCTTTGCCTTTCTCCGGCTTGTGATTTGGAACCTGGACAAGAAAAAGGTTGGTTGAAAAACTTAAAACCGAACATGCCTTTTAAGGCAGTACGTCTATACGAGGAAATCGATCTTTCAAATGCCTTAAAAGCAGTAAATAATGGCAATCATCTATTTCTTAAAATAGATTCAACAATAAAATCATTCTGTTTTTTGCCTGGCGAATCGGTTACTTCTAATCCGCGATGGGAACAAATGTTTGCTGTTAATCAAGGAATATTTGTTGATGATTCCAATAGCTTACAAATACGTAGAATTTATACGGAACGAGAACAGCTAGTCATTACTGAACATTCTTCCCAAGTAGTTGCTCATCTTCGTTACGAATATGCGTTGAATCTTTTACAGCGGCTTGCCGTTTCCCTTTCACGGGTAGGGCTTGATTTTCAATCTTTACAGAACTAATAGGATTAACGGTTCGGTTGATAGATAAACTTAGTCCCACGCAACGTTCGCTGAACATGGCAGCAGTGAAAGGAAAAAACACTACGCCGGAAATCCGAGTCAGGCGAATGCTGCATAAAATGGGATACCGCTTCCGATTGCATCGGAAAGATTTACCCGGAAAGCCTGACGTTGTTTTGCCTAAACATCATCTTTGTATTTTCGTTCACGGCTGTTTTTGGCATCAACATCCGGGATGTAAACGCGCAACGATTCCCGAATCCAATCACGAATTTTGGGTAACAAAATTCCAAGGAACTCTGGAAAGAGACCAGTGGGCAGAAAAAGAGCTCCGCCAACAAGGATGGCGTGTTTGTGTGATTTGGGAATGCGAAACAAAAAAAGAGGAATTTCTTAATAGAATTATTCGAAATCAGCTTGCGGCGTGATTATTATTTAGTATTCATTCGCCACTTGGAGCCGCTCCTGAACTCGTCGGTTTATTTTAGCAACGTAATCATTATCTATCGTTAACCCTAAGCAGCTATCGGCTTGGTCGATTCCCTGCTGGATTTTTTGATCCAATTCCTGATTTATTGATGATTGATTTTTAAATTTTAAAAACTCGACAAAATGCAAAACTTCTAAAGCCAATGGCTCCGGAAAACTTTGCACACCTTGATAAATTTTTTCTACTGTATTCATAGATTAACCTCGTAAACTAACTCTTAAAATTTGATTCTCGAGCTGCTATTTCTTGCGAGAGCGTTGTTTTTAGCTGTTCTGCATGGTATGGAAATGACTCCAATTAGTCAAACTCGAGCCGAGTAGCGTACCAATTTTGAAGTATTCTAAATCCAAAGAATGTACGTGGTGCGTACCCTACGGCTTAAACTCATTAAATTCGTGTTGTAATCTCTTCTCAATTTCACGCTTGAAAACCCCAGGAGCTACCCATGAATGATAAACAACTTGTTGCCGAGCATGCTGCACGGCTGGTGGATGATGGCATGGTCGTTGGTTTGGGGACGGGGTCTACAGCCAATTATTTCATCGAAGCTATCGCCAGACGGCGAGTTGATGAGGGTTTAACTGTGCAGGTGGTAGCCAGTTCGGTGGTCAGTACGATTAAGGCTCAGCAGTTAGGTTTGCCGATGTTGGCGTTGGAGCATATCGATCATCTGGATCTTTATGTTGATGGTGCCGACGAGGTGACTACTGATCTGACATTATTAAAAGGGCGGGGCGCAGATTTGGTGCGGGAGAAATTGTTAGCCAACGCCAGTGATAAATTTCTGGTGCTTATCGACGCCAGCAAGCGCGTTAGCCGCATTGGCGAGAATTTTCCGATACCCATAGAAGTGATGCCGTTTGCCTGGCAACTGGTACAACGCAGTATTACCAAGCTTGGTGGACAGGCTAATCTGCGCGCCAATGCCAGTAAAGACGGGTTAGCGGTTACCTCGCATGGCAGCTTGGTGCTGGATGTGGTTTTTGATGCAAATTTGGATCATCAATCATTAAATGACCAACTGAACGCGATTCCAGGCATTGTCGAACATGGCATATTTTACGGGCTGACCAGTGCGGTATTTTGTGCGGAACAGGGGCTGGTGCAGGAGCAGTGGCGTAGCTAGAACGCCATTTTACGGTATCAATTTAGGGGCCGTTATAGAGGTGATCATTGGAGCAGTTAATGCTGCAGTGCATGTCGGCTTGCTACCCACATTAGGAGCATTAGGCGAAGTGCCTACTGTTGGTGGGCAACCCGATTCTGCAATTGTTAACCGACAAATTCACCTAATACAAAGTTGTCATCGCTAACTTTTAGTGTAGTCAGCAAGGTTTTATTCTCAACCGATTCGGTGTCAGGGATGATGTTAGCAACGCGCAGGTAATTGGGGGTGTAACCGAATACCCGGTGCTGATTGTTGGGTAAAGGTTCGCTGTAGCCTTCCCAAAGTACAGGAAAAGTCTGGCCTAGGTTAGCTTGGTTAAACTGCCGCTTCATCTCGTTGGCTAGTTCATGCAGTTGTTGGCTGCGTTGTTTTTTAATCGCTTCCGGAATTTGGTCGGGCAATCCGGCAGCTTTGGTGCCTTCGCGGCGCGAGTAGGTGAAAATATGAATGTGGCCGAACCCAGTTTGTTTGATGAAGTCAAAGCTGTCTTGCCATTCCTGTTCGGTTTCACCGGGAAAGCCGACGATAATATCGGTGGTGATATTAAAGTGTGGAATCTGCTGTCTTAATTGATTGACGATGGCGGCAAATTCTTCGGTTTTGCAACGTCTTGCCATACGCCGCAACACAGTATCCGAGCCGCTTTGCAGCGGTAGATGTAAATGAGGCATCAAGCGCGGATTGTCGAATAACTCAAAAAAGTCGGCAGGTAGTTCCCAAGGTTCAAGCGAGCCTAGTCTCAGTCTTGGAATATCGGTGTTGGCAAGTATGGCTTTGATTAAATCTGACAGTGTGTTGTCCAAGTCACTGCCATAGCCGCCCAAATGCACACCGGTCAGGATGACTTCGTTAATGCCTTGGTTGTGCAGTTCGTTTATTTCATCGATTACGGTTTGTACCGGGCGGCTGGATTCTTCGCCGCGCGCGACGGTGACGATGCAAAACGTGCAGCGATAGCGGCAACCGTCCTGGACTTTTACAAACGCACGTTGCCTGCCGCGGGTAAATAAGGAAATTTCCGCCGGTTCGGTTGACATGGCGGGCATGGTCGACATGTTTAATTGGCTTAATGTGGTTTCGACCAATTGGTCTTTGTCTTTGTTGCTGACGACTAAATCCACACCCAGTAAAGATGCGGCTTCATCTTGGTTGAGGGTGGCATAACAGCCGCTGACGACCAGTTTGGCTTGGGGATTGTCGCGGTGTATGCGCCTGATCATCTGGCGGGATTTTCTGGCCGCATCCTGAGTGACGGCACAGGAGTTGATGACGACTACATGGGCATTTTCGGCTTGCCGGGTAATTTGGTGGCCTTGTTTTTGAAAGGCTTGTGCCCAGGTTTCCAGTTCCGCTTCATTCAGGCGGCAGCCCAGTGTTTTAAGGTGTATTTGCATTTATCCAAAGAAGGCGTAAGTAATAAAAACGGCAGCGATCATGCCGCCTAGGTCGGCTATTATCCCACACGTCGCAGCATGACGAATACGCTTGATGCCGACGGCACCGAAGTAAACCGCCAACACATAAAAAGTGGTTTCTGTGCTGCCCTGAATGATGCAGACCAAGCGACCAGCAAATGAATCGGCACCGTGCGTGGTCATGGTGTCTATCATCATGGCCCGGGCTCCGCTGCCGCTGAAGGGTTTTATTAACGCAGTGGGTAGCGCATCGATAAAACGGTCGTCCAAGCCTAAACGTTGCACGACATGACGAGCCGCATCGGCCAACAAGTCCAACGCACCACTGGCCCGGAATACCGCAATGGCTACCAGCATGGCGACCAGATAAGGGATGAGTTTGACGGCAGTCTGAAAGCCTTCTTTGGCACCTTCAATAAACACTTCGTAAGCATTGATGCCTTTATTGATAGCACCAATGAGAAAAGCGATGATCAACGAAAATAGGATGATATTGCTGGCGGCGGCAGATTGTTCAAGCATTTGCTGTTGCGGCAAGCCGGAAAAATAGCTCAGCAGGCCGCCAACCACGAGGGTGATTCCGCTTAAGTAAGCCAAAACCACTTTGTCTAAAAGATTGATTTTTTGTACAGCGGCAACCGCTAATAAGCCCGCCAGTGTTGAGCAATAAGTAGCAATCAAGATTGGGATGAACACATCAGTGGGATTAGCTGCACCCAGCTGGGCGCGGTAGGTGAAAATGGTTACAGGAAATAAGGTGACGCTGGAGGTGTTGATCACCAAAAACAAAATTTGCGCATTGCTGGCTGTTTCCGGCGTGGGATTGAGTGTTTGTAACTCCTGCATCGCCTTAATGCCCATCGGCGTTGCGGCATTGTCCAAGCCCAGCGCATTGGCGGAGATATTCATCATCATGGCGCCCAAGGCCGGATGATCTTTAGGCACTTCCGGCATTAAACGGCTAAATAATGGGGTGAGGGCGCGGGTCAGTAAGCGGATAAAGCCGCTTTGTTCGCCGATGCGCATGATACCCAGCCATAATGACAATACGCCGGTTAGCCCCAGCGCAATTTCAAATGCCGCTTTGGACTGGCTGAACAAAGCCGCCATGATGTCGGCGAATACATGGCTGTCACCCAGTACCAAGAGCTTGAACAAGGCGATAACGAAGGCAATAAGAAAAAAACCAATCCAGATGATATTGAGCACGATATGTGAATGAAGGGTAATAAAGTCTAGGAAATACCAAGTATTGTCAGGCTACCTGTCGTTAAATGTAAACGCTGTATTTACCTTTGACTGTACAGGCAATCACGTTAAGTTGACGTGGTTTGATGGTAAACTGCCCGCCTAGGCTTAGACAATAAGCCATTTTCTTATATCCAATCACCCTGAGTGAACGCTATGACCTCAAAATACACTCCGTTAAAAGATCATGATACTCCGGTTAAAGTATTGTTTACCGGCTACCTTTGCACCGTGGGCGTAGGTTATTTGTTTGCATTGATTCAAATTCTATTTACTCACGGTATGGCCGACGGCAAATTCGGTCTATCAGTTGATGATATTGTGTATAGCTATTACGGCAACCGTTCAGGTACGGTGTTGGAGCAAAAATTAAACGGTTCCATGAAAGAAAATGCCCCTGAACAAGAGGGTTTTGCGATCATGCAATGGGCTAGAGATGGTGCAGATCTGGACGCCTATAAAGACGACGGTATTGATAAAATCATCGAAACACGTTGCGTTATGTGCCATAACGCCAGTGCTTCCGGCATACCTGATTTATCAAATTTTGAAAAATTAAAAGAGTACGCCAAGCAAGATGAAGGCGCGACTTTTGCGTCACTGACTCGCGTTTCTCATATCCATTTATTCGGCATCAGTTTTATCTTTATGTTTGTCGGCGTTATTTTTAGTTTTGCTGAGACGACGACTACCAAAATTAAATGTATTGCTGTCGGTATGCCTTATGCCTTTTTGATGGCTGATATTTTGTCGTGGTGGTTAACCAAAATTCACCCAATGTTTGCCTGGCTGGTGATTCTTGCCGGTATGGGCATGGCCGCTTCTTTTATATACATGTGGGTAATTTCTCTTCTGGAAATGTGGCTGTACAAACCGGTATTTGTCAGTGGCTTGGGGATGCATTATCTGCAATGGCGAGATAATCTTAAATCTGATGAAAACAAGGCGCGGCTGGATAAAGCCTCAGCATTAATTAACGGTACGGCTACGCAGTTGGAACGCTTGGCTAAATTGGGATTGGAAAAATGGTCGTCAACAGTGTGGCCATTTATAAAGAGCTTGATTAAGAAATAAAGTTTGGCCGGCACACACTTTAAGCCAGGCGTTGCAACACCCCTTCAAAGAGGGAGGTTGCAACGCCTGCGCGCATTTTATTTTCCTTTGTTACTGCTGGTGCTTGGCGGTTGTGTGCCCAAAGAATATGGGCCAGGAGCGCCAATCACTCCAGCTCATCTTGTCGATAATATTTTGGTAACTGAAGACGGTGCACAGCTACCGCTGCGCCATTGGTTACCCAAAACCGACCCCCATGCCGTTATTGTGGCATTGCATGGTTTTAATGATTACAGCCGCTTTTTTGAACAACCGGGCCAGTTTTTTAGTAGCCAAGGCATAGCCTGCTTTGCTTACGATCAACGCGGATTTGGCGCGGCACCCAAGCGCGGCTTGTGGGCAGGTACCGATGCTTATACCGATGATTTACACTCACTGGTACGCTTACTTAAACAACGCTATCCGCAACAACCTATTTATTTACTGGGTGAAAGTATGGGCGGCGCCGTCATCATGGCTGCGCTTAGCAAGCATCCAATACCTGAGTTATCCGGTATTGTTCTGGCCGCTCCTGCATTGTGGGCACGGTCGACTATGCCTTGGTATCAAACCGGATTGTTGTGGACACTAGCGCACAGCGCGCCTTGGTTAAGGCTTACCGGCGAGGGTGTTGTTAAGGTTACCCCTTCCGATAATATCGATATGCTGCGGGCGTTAAGTCGAGATCCTTGGGTGATCAAAGCAACGCGCGTCGATGCCTTGTATGGCTTAGCGGATTTAATGGATCAGGCCTTTGCCAGTGCATCCTCATTGCAGGGCAATGTGTTGATGCTTTATGGCGAAAAAGACGACATCATCCCCAAACAACCGACCTACACCTTTCTGCAGCAACTTTCCGCAGTCAAAAGCACCAATAAAACCGTAGCGTTTTATCCGCAGGGCTATCACATGCTGTTGCGTGATCTTCAGGCAAAAACTGTCTGGCAAGACATTAAGGCCTGGATTGATAGCCACCAAGCACAATTGCCGTCGGGCGCTGAATTACGCGCAAAACAGGTGCTGGCAAAAGCAGCTTCTGACGTTAGCGTGGAATAAAACAACAGTCTTAAGCAAGCTAAGCAATGACTAATAACCTAGTAATATAGTAAACTATAAAACATCAAATAAAGGCACAGTACGATGACAGCAAAAGAAAACGTAAATCTGCATGAAATTCATAAATTCGGCTCAATGGCTGAGCGCTGGTGGGATCCGCAAGGCGAGTTTAAAACGCTGCATGACATCAATCCACTACGTATCGAATTTATCCAGCGTTACGCCGACATCGCCGGAAAACGAATTGTGGATGTTGGCTGCGGCGGCGGTATTTTGACTGAAGGTTTGGCCAGGCAAGGCGCAGATGCGTTAGGTATCGATTTAAGTGAAGAGCTAATCGACATCGCAGATTTACATGGACTGGAATCGGGCGTTAACGCGCATTATCAAAAAATCAGTGCTGAGGCATTGGCCGATCAACAAGCTGAAAGTTTTGATCATGTTACTTGTATGGAAATGTTGGAACATGTGCCGGATCCAGGCTCGATTATCTCTGCCTGCGCAAAGATGGTTAAACCCGGCGGCATGGTGTTTTTTTCTACACTGAATCGCAAACCTAAAGCCTATCTGTTGGCGATTGTCGCTGCCGAACATGTGTTGAAAATGTTGCCCAAAGGCACGCATGATTTCAAAACGTTTATCAAACCATCCGAACTTAGTCAGTCTGCTCGTGCATCCGGACTAGAGCTGCAAGGCATGGTTGGTATTGAATATAACCCGTTCAACAAGCGTTTTAGTTTGGGCAAAGATGTTGATGTTAATTACATCGCCGCGTTTAAGCGTCCTGCATAATTCTAATGACCGCTGAATTTAAATTATCTTGCGTGTTATTTGACCTTGACGGCACATTGGTCGATACCGCGCCTGATTTAATTTCCTGCCTAAATCATGCTTTGACTCAGCATGGCTATGCCGATGTAGCACCGGAAACCGTTAAGCCGTTTATTTCTTATGGGGCGGCAGCAATGATTCGGGCCAGCGTACCCGAACATGACGCCAGGCTAATGACCGATATTTTGGCAACCATGTTGGATCACTATCAAGACAATATTGCTGAGCACACAGTGTTTTTTCCCGGCATGCAAAATACTTTAGCGGCCATTGAAGAACGCGGGCTCAAGTGGGGCGTGGTGACCAATAAACGCGAGCGATTTACTAATCCGTTAATGGATGCGCTTAAGCTGACTCATCGCGCCGCCTGTATTATTAGCGGCGATACCACAGCAAATCCCAAACCTCACCCCGAACCCATGCTGACAGCTTGCAGGCAGGCTGGTGTTAACCCGCAACAATGCGTTTACATTGGCGATGCTGAACACGACATTATTGCCGGCATAAGTGCCCAGATGAAAACCCTGGCTGCGTTGTATGGCTATATCAAACCTGGCGATACCCCGCAAAACTGGGGTGCCGACGCCTTAATTACTTCTCCCGATCACCTGACTAACTGGATAGCCTCATGCCCTTAACTGATCAAGTCATTCTGATAACTGGCGCCGGTGGCGGTTTGGGTGGCACTGCTGCGCTGACATTAGCCGGGCAGGGTGCGCACATCATCTTATTGGACAAAAGCATTGCCAAATTGGAAGCGATTTACGATGTTATAACCACTACCAAAGCGCCTGAACCGATTATGTATCCATTTGATTTAGCGGGTGCAACCGAGCAGGACTATCAGGAATTGGCCGATAAAATCGACCAAACCTACGGCTCATTACAAGGGCTGCTGCATTCGGCGGTTGAGTTTAGCTCCTTTGCGCCAATGTCGATGACCAGCACTAAAGATTGGGGGCATAGTCTTAACGTCAATCTTAATGCACCGTTTTTGCTGACACGGGTGCTATTGCCTGTGCTGCAAAAAAGCGCTCACGCCAGTGTCGTGTTTACTTCTGATTCTTCAGCGCGGACGGCTAAAGCATTTTCCGGCGTTTACGGCGTTGCCAAAATTGCTCTGGAAGGCTATGCAAAAATACTGGCGGACGAATTGGAAGCTAGCGGAAAAATCAGAGTGAACACCTTGATTCCGGGACCAGTCGATTCGCCGTTAAGAAAACGCGCTTATCCTGCGGAAGACAAAAATAAGCTGCCGAATATGAGTTCATTGGCACCTGTATATAGTTATTTATTTGGCTCAGAGAGCATCGGCATAACCGGCCAGGCTTTCGATGCCCGTTCCTTTCATTTATAAAAAAGAGCTGTCATGGCGGAAAGAGAAACTGTTGTATTAACCCGGAATGTCAATATCATCACTATTCCTGATGGTGCGGCTGGCGCTTTGAGTAAAGGTGAAATAGTCACTATTCATCAAGCGCTTGGTACCAACTATACCGTGGTAACAGATCACGGCCACATGGTGCGGATTGCCGGTGCCGATGCCGATGCGCTAGGTAAAGAACCGCATGAGTTATATACCTTGGTATCTGAAACCAGCCCGGAAATGGTAGAAAAAAATTGCTGGGAAGTGATGAAAACAGTCTATGACCCGGAAATTCCTGTCAATATTGTTGACCTTGGCTTGGTTTATCAATGCAAGGTGACCCAGGTTGATGAAGACAAAAATGATGTTCATGTCAAAATGACGCTGACCGCGCCGGGTTGTGGCATGGGGCCGGTGATTCAAGGGGATGTCGAAAAAAGTATTCGCGCCTTGCCGGGCGTAGATCATGTTAACGTTGAAGTTGTTCTGGATCCGCCCTGGTCCAGGGAAATGATGTCCGAAGTCGCCCAAGTACAATTGGGTTTATATTGATTTAGTTCGCGATAACAACTGACAAGTCCAACTGGACCGTTGAGCGGTTATGGGGAGCTATCGTCGAACCATAAATCGCTTAAGGTCAGCCCATGAATGATGATTCCAATCAGCAATACTCCCACTTCCTAATACCCGGCATACTGCTGGCAGCACTGATTCTGCTTGGCTTTATGGTATTGCGGGAATTTTTGTTTACGTTGACCTGGGCTTTTATTTTAGCCTACGTTATGTGGCCGCCTTATCAATGGTTAAAAGACCAACTTAAGGGTAAAGCAACGCTCAGCGCCGCCATCATGACGGCGTTTATCACGACAACAGCATTACTGACAGTCTTTGGATTTGCATCAATATTGCAAGATGAAAGTCAAATTGCCTACCAAGTCCTCATTGACAATTTCACCCACGGATCACTGCGCCTGCCTGACTTTGTTCGTCGAATCCCCGGTTTAGGCGATTATTTACAAAACGGCTTAGATAGATTAACTAATAATCGCAGTGATGCCACCGCCCAGGTCTTGGGTTGGGCAAAACAATGGTTAGGCGAATTTGCTAATTTTGTCGGTGGCATCGGTCGTAACGTCGTTAAACTCGCCGTAGTGTTAGTGACGGTATTTTTTTGTTTTCGTGATGGCGAAGAGGCCTTTAAACAATTGCATCAAGGGCTGATTCATTTTCTTGGTAAATATAAAAACGTCTATTTGCAAGCCGCGGGAAATACTACGCGAGCGGTTGTTTATGGTCTGGTGCTTGCTGCCTTGGCACAAGGGTTGTTGGCCGGAATAGGTTATTCGGTGGCCGGAGTTAGGGCGCCGGTGTTACTGGCTACTCTCACTGCGTTACTGGCCATGGTGCCTATGGGCGCGACCTTGATCTGGGTGCCGGTCGGAGTTTCGCTGGTTCTTGCAAATCAATTTTGGCCCGGTATCGGGCTGTTACTCTGGGGCTTTTTTGTCGTCAGTACCGTTGATAACATTATTCGACCGATCGTTATTAGTGGTGCGGGGCGAGTGCCTTTTTTAGTCGTGTTGTTTGGCGTATTAGGTGGTCTTACTGCTTTTGGTGCGGTAGGGTTATTTTTAGGACCAGTGATTTTGTCGGTGTTGCTGTCGGTCTGGCAAGCCTGGTTAAAGCAACAGCAGATGGCTATTACAGCCGAAAAAACGCTTCAAGAATCGTCTGAAAAACCGCTGGAATAAAATTTATAGTAATCCCCTTTTCCTCAAGCGCTGGGTAACTTGCCAGTGATAAAGTTTGGCTAATAGCGGACGAATCAACGGCAGTCCAATCAGCCACGCAAGTGGTTTCAATAACGGTATTTCATTCAGCAACAGGATGTAAGCGTCTAATTCCGAAACGATCCGGCCGCTGCTATCGCGCACATGCAGTTCCGATAAAGCCTTTTGTGGATCGATACCCAACTTTTGCAACTGATCTTCTTGGTCAGTAATATCGAACCAGCAAACACTGTCAGACTTCGAGCCTACGAGTTTTTCGTAGTTTTTTCTATCGCGGATGCATTTTGGACAAGCGCCGTCGTAATAGACGATCAACTTGTCCGCTGCTACATGTGAATTTTTGCCAGTCGATGACATAATCAATCTAAAACTTAAGCATCAGAACAGCCTGTTGGTTTAAGTCCGCCATGGATGTGATGGCAAATCGGTAAGACCAACCACATCGCCGCCCGCTTTAGCGACTTGATGATCATTTTCCACTGAGCTGCCGCTAACACCGATAGCGCCAATCAATATGCCGTCTTCATCGACAATCGGTACGCCGCCGGGGAAGGTAATCAAGCCTTGATTTGAATGTTCAATGCCGAAGAGCGGTCCACCCGGCTGCGATAACTGGCCGATTTGTCCGGTGTTCATGCCGAAGAAAACCGCAGTCTTAGCTTTTTTGATGGCAATATCGATACTGCCAACCCAGGCGCCGTTCATTCGGGTAAAAGCTTTCAAATCGGCACCGGAATCGACCACGGCGATGCACATTTGCGTGCCTAATTTATTCGACTCGGCAATGGCAGCCGCGATGGCTTTTTCTGCTTGTTCATAAGTGACGTGCATGGTGTAACTCCCAGGTTATTGTTGTAATTGAAATGTTGTCTTAATTCGGAGAAAGCATTTTTTCCGGCCTGACGATGGCATCGAATTCCGCTGCAGTGACCAGTCCACTGGCGATAGCTTCCTCCCGTAAGGTTGTCCCATTGCTTAAGGCCAGTTTGGCGATAAGCGCTGCTTTATCGTAGCCGATATGCGGCACCAATGCGGTGACCAGCATTAGCGATTTTTCCAACAGCTCGGCGATTCGTTCGTTATTCGGGGTGATGCCCACTACACAATGATCGGTAAAACTCATCGTGGCCTCAGCCAGCAGACGGATCGACTGTAACACGTTATAAATAATCACCGGTTTAAATGCATTAAGTTCAAGATGACCTTGGGCGCCTGCGAACGTCACGGTAGTGTGATTGCCCATTACCTGAGCGCATACCATGGCTAAGGCTTCGCATTGGGTAGGGTTGATTTTGCCAGGCATAATTGACGATCCCGGCTCATTTTCCGGTAACATCAGTTCGCCAAACCCGGCGCGTGGGCCGGAGCCAAGCAAACGAATATCGTTGGCTATTTTATTCAGACTCACCGCCAGCGTGTTCAACACGCCGGAAATTTCCACCAATGCATCATGTGCGGCCATCGCCTCGAACTTATTGGCAGCTGAAGTAAATGGCAGCCCGGTAAAGCTTGCCACTTGTTCGGCAAACTGTTCGGCAAAACCTTGTTTAGAATTCAAACCGGTGCCGACAGCGGTGCCGCCTTGGGCGAGTGGAAACAGGCGCTTGAGACTATCGTGAATGCGGTTGAGCCCAAACTGCACTTGAGCTGCGTACGCTGAAAATTCCTGCCCCAGCGTCAGCGGCGTCGCATCTTGTAAATGAGTCCGGCCGATTTTGATAATGTCAGCCCAAGCTTCAGATTTTTCCAATAGCGCTTGATGTAAATGTTGCAACGCCGGGATCAGACACTTATGGAGCTGTTCAACCGTCGCAATATGCATTGCGGTTGGAAACGCATCGTTGGTTGATTGGCTAAGATTACAATGATCGTTGGGGTGAACCGGCGATTTTGATCCAAGTGCGCCGCCCAGCCGCTCATTAGCTAGATTGGCAATTACCTCATTGGCATTCATATTAGATTGGGTACCGGAACCCGTTTGCCAGATTACCAGCGGAAAGTGCTCGTCCAACTTGCCGCTAACCACATCCAGTGCTGCGTCGGCAATGGCATTGCCGATAGTTTCATTAAGATCGTTTAAGCGGATATTAGTGAGCGCTGCGCAGTGTTTAATAATGCCCAGCGCTCGTATTAAAGGTCTTGGCAGGCGTTCATCGCCGATTTTAAAATGAACCAGCGAACGTTGGGTTTGCGCGCCCCAGTATTTGTCAGCGGGTACCGCGATTGCGCCTAATGAGTCGCTTTCCAGCCTTGTTGGATGATTGTCATCAATCATTGAATGTCTAAAAAACCAAACTTACTCGCCAGGTTTTTTTAACATCTTGAGGACCTCGCCCAGATGTCCTTCTTCTTGCGCGATTTTTGCGCGGGCATATTCTTCAAGCAGAATATTGCGACCACTTACCAACTCAAGCAAACGATGGTAATGGCTTAATGCCAGCGTTTCATGCTCCAGGGACTCACGCAAAATATCGCCAATATCGTGGCGATGCGTTTCCAATAATGGTCCGATGCCTAAAGAAGGATGACCGTCCAAATGGGTGATCAACTCGCCGGCTTCATTGGCGTGGGTCAAGGATTCATTGGCCTGGCTGCGCATCCAGGAAACGATAGGGATACGGTTATAGCCGAAAACCATCAGTGCATAGTGCGTATAACGAACAACCCCAGCCAGTTCGGCTTCAAGAATGTTGTTCAAAACCGAAATAACTGCATTTTTATCGATGTCGATATTACTCATGATCGTCTCCGGTGATTGTATGAAGCAAAAGTCACTATAAGACTTTTGCATGAATAAGGAAACTGATTAAACCGGCTGTTGGAGAACAATAAAAATTCATTCTGAACTACAGGATATATGACAATTTTTAGTAAAAAACGCTTCAGTTTTAGCCCTTCACTCTGGTTTTTAAATGCTCTGCGAGTCGTTTCATCGCCGAAGACGCGTCCTCGGACAACAGGTGAACATTAATAATGCTTGGCATAGTTTGGTTTTGCAGGGCATGAATAAGAGCGGTTTCAAATTCATCTTCTGTGGTGGCGTCGTAGCCATTCAACGGACCGAAGACCTCGCCCAGCCGGTCAAAACGCCAGGGGCTAATATCATTGAACGGACCTTCAAGAATGAAGCGCTCAGTGCTGTAACCTGAGTTGTTAAAAACGATCACAATCGGATTTAGGCCAAGATGTGCGTGTGTTGACAGTTCGGTGCCGGTCATTTGAAAAGCGCCATCGCCGACCAAAATCAGTGCGCGATGATCTGGGCGGGCGATTTGCGCACCCAGAGCTGCGGGGACTGCAAAACCCATGGTCGCGTAGAAACTGGAAGCCAGAAATTCGCTTTGTTCGTGTACTCGTAAGTCAATCGCTGCAAACAGGCAATCGCCGACATCACAAACCACCATCATTTCTGGGCTAAGTGCCTGATTGAGACGTTCGATTAAGCGGCTAGTCGACATTTGCCGGTTTGGCTCGGGAAATCGATTTGGTTGCAATGTGATTGGGGGCGAGGTATAGGCTTGATTGTTGGTTTTGACCGAGCAGGCCAAGGCCGATAAAAAATCGGCTAACAAAACGCGAGGATAGCGATGAGCGCTGATCACCACTTCATCCTGTGCAGCACGGACCATATGGTGGGGATCAAGCTTTGCGGTATAGATGCCGGTATCTATATCATTCAAGGTGACGCCTAGCATCAGCAGTAAGTCTGATTGCTCAACCATATAGCGCGCATGTTCGGAGCTCATCGCGCCTTCGTAAATACCCAGATAAGCAGGGTGACGTTCGGCAAGCACTGATTTGCCTGTTAAAGTGGCGGCGACCGGTAAACGCGCCCGTTCAACAAGATCAAGCAACTCACTCTGTAGTCCACGTCGATGACATTCAACGCCTGCAATAATCATTGGTGACACGGATTTAGCCATTAATTCCAATGTCTCAGACACGGCTTCCGCCAGTGCGCTTTCATCACTGGTAAATTTTTCCAATACCTCAGAGGGCATTGGATAGCCTTCAACCATCACCAAGTCACGAGGGATTTCTATATAAACCGGCTTGCAATATCTGCGAGCGGCGGCAATGGCATGATCTATCTGCCGAAAAGCGATCACCGGATCATTGAGCACTACCGTTGCACAGGTGATGCGTTCAAAAATTTCGCGCTGGAAGGTGAAAGGACCAAAACGGTGATGAATTAACGGATCATCTTTTTGCTCAGTGATACCCGGTGAGCCGCTAATAACAATGACAGGTGAGGATTCTGCATATGCGCCGGCGACGGCATTAACCGTATTTAAAGCGCCAACTCCGTAAGTCACCGCCAGCGCGCCCAAGCCTTGACAGCGAGCATAACCGTCAGCGGCAAACGCGGCGCAATCTTCCCGGGTCGTGCCGATATGGTGAACGGGGCTTTTGACCATCAGGTCATAAAAGCCGAGCACATAATCGCCCGGCACGCCGAAGATATGCTTAACGCCTTCTTGATATAAGCGTTTGAGAAGGTATTGCCCAAGAGTATCGAACTTAGCAGTGCTCATAACGATTTATCTCCTGAAAAAATGCTGATTAAACAAGCCTAATGCCTTGGTGGCCTACACGAGCGTTTTTTTCATGTCGCCGGTAGAATCAAAGCGTAATGCTAGTTTAAACATTACATCCTAGATTTCTAAATGAGCAAGAAATTTTATGGTTATTGAGCTGCTGTCAGTTCTCATGATTAAAGGTCAAAAAACGAATAGGTATCTATCCGCGTCGAAAGGAGCCAGGCGCAATGCCGAAATGGCGTTTAAAGGCTTTGCTAAAGGCTGGCACCGACTCGTAACCGCTCTTTTCCGCCATGCGCTCCACACTCATAACTCATATTCGATTCCATCAGCCAGTGAGCGGCGATTTGCAAACGCCACAGCGTTAGATATTCGATGGGAGAATAGCCGATCAGCGCGGAAAATTTCTCCGACAATACCGACTTGGAAACGCCTGCCTGGGCGCATAACGCGTTGAGTGTCCGCCTGCCAGGGGCGCTCATGTATCAAACCGAGGGCCTTGGCCAAGCGCTTATCCTGCATTGCCGCAAACACGCCTTCGCGCACAAGGTTTTCCTCGATGCAGAAGCGGATGACCAACACAAACAATCCATCGCACAAGCGGTCTATGACCGACTCGCTGCCGAAACGCGGCGTTGAAGCTTCGCCAATCACCAGCTCAATCAAACGCGTCAGGATAGTCCCGGCCTCGTTTTGCCGGATCACGATTTCGGCTGGCAACCATTTAAGATGAATTCAAAGACTATCACCGCCAACCGCTTGGCACCGAGCACAATGACCAGCGGCGTCTTGTACAGCATTGACAATATGATCTCGATGAGATGAAGGCGCACGGCGGTAGTGATATTGAAAACGATGTCATGATGCAAGCGCCAGAGCCATTGTCAGCGATGGGCGGCGCGTAAATCGCCAAGTCCAGCAATAACAGGCTCAGCAGGCTCAGCAGGCTCAGCAGGCTCAGCAGGCTCAGCAGGGTGTTTGGCCAAACCAGCAGCGATAGGATATTGAACAGGCCAAACTGTTGTTCGATGGCTCAATTGGCCGCCAGACCCAGGTTGATCGGCCAACGGTGCATTCGGCCCGAACTCAATACACGCTTGGGGCGGAGCCCGCGTGTTTTATTGTTACGAATGCCGCGGGCAACCTCGTCAGGATTTTTAGAAGGACGCCAATATGCTGTTCACAACCCCAAATCGCTCAAACCAGCATGATCGTCGGGACGTCGGCCCAACGGCCAGTGGAACAAGCGCTGTTCTTCTTTGATAGGTAAATCATTGATACTGGCAAAACGCCGTTGCATGAAACCTTGCGGGTTGAATTCCCAGTTCTCGTTGCCGTAACTGCGAAACCACCGGCCGGAATCGTCGCGGCATTCGTAGGCAAAGCGCACCGCAATGCGATTGTCGGTAAACGCCCATAATTCCTTGATCAAGCGATAGTCCAACTCTTTGGCCCATTTGCGTTGCAAAAACTGCCGCACTTGTTCGCGGCCTTGCGGAAATTCGGCGCGGTTGCGCCAGAGTGTGTCTTCGGTATAGACCAGCGCGACGCGGTCCGGATCGCGCGAGTTCCAGGCGTCTTCGGCCATGCGCACTTTCTGCGCTGCGGTTTCAGCGGTAAAGGGCGGAATGGGGGCTTTGATTTCTTGGGTCATGGTATTTCTCCGTTATGGAATGGTGGGTGAGTTAAGCCTGCCACATGCCTGGCATCGGCACATAACCGGGCAAGGTGCGGATGCGTTGAAACCAGGCAACGATATTGGTATACGTGCCAATGTCGATATCGCCTTCCGGCGCCAGCGCCAAATAGGGATAGACGGCGATGTCGGCGATGGACACTTTGTCGCCAGCCAGCCAATCCCGGCTTTCCAGGTGGCGGTCGATAATGCCCAGTACCTTTTCGGCGGTTTGCTGGGCTTTAGGTGTATCGATGGCGCGGCCGAATTTATGGTGTACTCGCAACAAGGCCGGACCGTTGGCAATTTCGTTGGTGGCGGTCGATAGCCAGGCCGTAATTTGCGCCAAACGGTAGGTGTCGTCCGGCCACCACTGTTCGCCGCTGACTAAATTGACCGGCTGGGTTTGATAGGGCAACGCCAATAAACTCAGCAACAGGCGAACTTTATGGCAGTTACCGGATAGCGTCATGTCGTAAAGTGTGATCATGCTGTTCTCCTTCGGTTAAATGAAGCTTTCAAATTGCACCCGTTCGTCGGCGATGCCGAGCTGGCGGGCGGTTTGGCGCACGCTGTCGATCAGGCGGGTTGGGCCGCAGACGTAAATGACGGTATCGGCGGATGCGTTAGCGAGCAGCGCCGAAACGTCCAGTCGGCTTGGGTTTTGTGCCTGACTGAAATAAAACCGGCTTTGAGCGGGAATATGCCGCCGCAAGTCCTCGACAAAGGCCATTTCTTGCGGCGTACGGCCAGCGTAGTGCAGTTGGAAATCCACGCCGCGCGTCGTCAACTCCTCCGCCATCGCTTTGATCGGCGTGATGCCGATGCCGCCAGCGATCAATAATGCCGGACGGTCGTCGTCATGCAGGCTGAAATAGTTGTCCGGCGCATCAATGTTGAGGCGGGTGCCGATTTGCCAGCCGTTGTGCAATGCCGGCGAGCCGCCTTCGCCGTCGTCTACCCGCAGCACCGCTATGCGGTAGCAATCCCGATGGTCCGGCGCGTCGGTCAGCGAATAAGTACGGCTGGTAACGCTACCGTCGGGCAGTGCGATCGGCACGCGGATATGTGCCCCGGCCCGGTACGTCGGTAGCGGATCGCTATGGGCATGACGCAATTCATAGGCGCGAATGCGCGGCGTCAGTTGTCGAATCCCGCTAATGGTCAACGGCAATGCGCCGTTTCCCAGAACTGCTGGTGCTTGCCGTGCCACCGCCACCGGTTGTTGGCGAGCCTGAACCAGCAGCGCTTCGACTTCGCGTGGTGTGATGTACTTGGGGCAATTCCAGTCGAAGGCTTCGACTCGGATCACGATGCCGCGCTCGACCGTGGCGCGAAAGTCGGCCGGTTCCAGTTTCGCCAGCAGTTCCGGCTCGCGGCGTTCGTCCACCGCGCGCGCTCGGCCCCAGATTTTCAAGCGTTGCCGCCCTGGATAGTCCATCAGCAACAAGCTCACCCGGTCGTCGCTGCGTAAATTGCCTACAGAAATGTATTGGCGGTTACCGCTGAAATCGGCATAACCAATGGTCCGTTCATCCAACACTTTCAAGAATCCCACCGGCCCGCCGCGGTGCTGTACATAGGGCCAGCCGCTTTGACTCACCGTGGCTTGATAAAAGCTGTCGCGCTCGGCAATGAAGGTCTGTTCGAAAGTACTCAGAGCCACCGCTTCGGCTTCGCCGAGTTCGGCCGCTCGATACGCCATACGGCTGCCCATTTCGGCTTGGACCGCTTGCACATCGGGTGTGAAACTGATTTTGGCAAAAGCACGAGCCATGATCTTGCTCCTAGTTGGGGTTGAAATAGTGGCGGTTACTGTGGCATAACCACCGGCCGCGTTGAATAGTCATAATTTGCAATACCTTATTCCATTCAGCGCAAGAATTCGGGCCCAAGTCCGTCCTTGAACTTGGCCCGGCTCATCAGGATTACGCGGCCAGTTTTAACGCCACTTTCGGGAAGTCGATACTGACCCGGCTGGCTTTGCCTAAGATATTGGTCATGATATTCATGCCGACGTGGGTAATCACCTCGACGATGTCGGCATCGCTGAAACCTACGTCGCGCATGGACTGCAATTCGGCATTGGTGACCTCGCCTTTGTGCTCGACCAGGGCGCGGGCGAATTTAACCGCTACCGCCGCTTTGGCGTCCTGGCTGGTGCCGGCCCGGTTGGCCTCGATTTCCGCGCCGTTCAAACCGGCTTTGCGGCCGATGGCGGTATGGGCGGACAGACAGTATTCGCATTCGTTCTGTTGCGCCAGCGCCAGCGCGATGCGTTCGCGGGTGGCGGCGTCCAGCGATCCATTGTTGGCGATGTGATGCAAGCCGAGAAAGGCTTTCAAGGCATCCGGTGAATGGGCGAACACTCGCAAGAAGTTCGGCACCATGCCCAGTTGGCTCTGGATGGCTTCTAACAGGGCACGTTGTTCGATATTGGCGGTTTCGTTGCTAACGGTGGTAATACGGCTCATGATAATTCTCCAAATAATGAAAGGGTTGTAATACGCCTGTGTGAAATTCAGCAGGCGTATATAGTGTGTCTTATTGCAAAATAATAAAGAATAGTTAAAATTATCAATTCACTATTCCGATAAATGGAACTATTAATGGGTCGTCTGCATTTAATGAGCGTGTATGTCGCAGTGGTCGATGCGGAAGGCTTTGCCGGCGGCGCTCGGAAGCTACAGATGTCGCCACCGGCCGTGACACGTGCGGTGGCGGCGTTGGAAGAGCGATTGGGCGTTAAATTGCTGAACCGCACCACCCGCTACGTGCGCATGACCGAGGCTGGTCAAAAATACTACGAGGACGCCAAACGCATCATCGCCTTGGCCGATGAAGCCGACGACGCGGCGCTGGGTATCAATGCCGAACCGCGCGGCCAACTCACCGTCACCGCATCGGTGTTGTTTGGTCGCTTGTTCGTGATGCCGGGTATCGTCGAGTATCTACGCCGCTATCCGGCGGTGGAAGTGAATGCGCTGTTCGTCGACCGGGTGGTCAACATGCTGGAGGAAGGCGTGGACGTGGCAATCCGCATTGCCGAATTGCCCGATTCCTCGTACCGGGCACTGCGGGTGGGGTCGGTAAGGCGGGTGTTGTGCGCCTCGCCGGATTATTTGGACGCGTATGGCATTCCGCAAACGCCGGAAGATTTGCCCCTGCATCGAATCATTCTGGCGCGCGGCTTAAATCCGAATAATGAAATGCGCTTTCAGCAGGGCAGCCAGACGCAGACGGTCAAGTTACAACCGATATTGAGCGTCAGCGACAACGACTCGGCGGCCAGCGCAGCCATGGCTGGATTGGGCATCACCCGCTTGCTGTCCTACCAAATTGCCGAGCCGCTACAAACCGGCAAACTGAAAATCGTGCTCGGCGAATTCGAAAGCCCACCGGTGCCCGTGCATATCCTGCACCGCGAAGGCCGCCACTCGTCGGCCAAAATTCGTTCGTTCGTCGATTTGATGGCTGAACGTTTGCGGGCGGAATTGTCATTAAATTGATCGATTTTATTCTGCTGGATACTTACGCTGAGGTGTAGAAATAGCATGACAAATGAAGGGTAGTGGGTTGAATCTGAAATATCTTGTATATTTTCAACTATGACACACTATCAAGAAATCGTCTGCCCCGACTGCGGTATGAAAGCGGGGCGAAGCGCAAGTGGCGTGCAGCGTTACCGTTGCGACAATGCCGAGTGCGCCACCAAAAGCTTCATGCTCGAATACCGCTACCGTGCCTATAAACCAGGTATCAAGGCACAATTGGTAGACATGGCCATTAATGGGAGTGGTGTCCGTTGTTGGAGCCAAGTCCAATCAGCGCTGGTGTTGGTATACCCAAGGGCACAAGTGCCGTTGACCACGCCACCAATACGATCTTGGCTTATGTGTTTGGCAAACGGACAGATGACGTTTTTAAAAACCTTAAGGCGCTGGGTATCAGCCATTATTATTTATGCCCTTTGGGTACACCGATGATTGGGGCGCTTATTCACGCTATTGGGATGCTGACCAACATGAAATTGGCCAACGTCACACTCAGAAAATTGAGCGTAAAAACTTGAACCTCAGAACCTGGATCAAACGGCTGACACGTAAGACAATTTGCTTCTCCAAACTCGAAGTCATGCATGAGTCGGTCATCGGTTTACTCATCAATAAGGTTGAATTCGGGAGAAATATTTATTCATGATTACAGATTTCACCCACTACCCCTTATTGAAATCCGGTCCCGGCCATAACCCGCCGTTGGCGACATAGAGGAAAGTGTAGCCAGGTTAGTCAATAGCAACTCCTGGAGGACATGCAAAACGCCATATCGTGAGAATTGATTTGCCTGTAAGTCTGCACCGGCCAAAATGCTGCAATCCCATAATCAGATACTGAATCATAGTGTTCATTAAAGATATTGTTTACATACACTGCTCTTTCTTTATGTGTTAGTTGGTAAATTCATTATCCTGAGTTTTCAAGATATGAGCCTGATTACGCCCCTGTTCTTTGGCTATATAGCAAGCTGCGTCAGCGGCGCTCAAAACTACCCTGACATCGCTATCGGCGCTGGTCAACGGCACTATCCCGATACTTACGCCGACTGAAAAGGCTTTGCCTTCCCAAGTAAAGTTGAAGTCTTGCACGCATTCGCAAAGCTCATTTGCGATACCCCAAGCCTGGTCGAGCATGGTGTGCTCAAGCAATAGGGCGAATTCGTCTCCTCCCAGCCGGGCCAATGTATCGCGCTGGCGAAGTTTCGATTTAAACAATGTACTCAAGGCACGTAACAATTCGTCGCCGGCAGCATGACCGCAGGTATCGTTGACGGACTTAAAGTGGTCCAGATCAAGGAAACACAGCACATGCTCCGATTGCTCCTCATGGGCGCTTGCCAATACTCTGGTTAGGCGCCGCTCGAACTCTGTCCGGTTGATGAGGCCGGTAAGCGAGTCATGACTCGCTTGATAGGCAAGGCTTTGCATCAACAATTGAGACTCGGTCACATCCCAAAATACCAGTACGGCACCGTTGATCTGTCCATCAAGCTCAATTGGGTAGGAAGAGTATTCGATTGGAAAAGAGCGGCCGTCCTTGCACCGGAATATTTCTTTACTTCGTTGGGGGATACCGTCGCGGAAAGCATTGTAGACAGTGCATTGTTCTGACTGGTTGACCGCTCCACCAGCGCCACTTTGATGTATCGTTGCATGGATGTCTTGGCCCATGAGTTCTTCTTGATCGTAACCCAGCATTGTCAATGCCGCCCGATTGACGAAAGTGCAGCGCCCTTTTGCATCAAGCCCGAGAATACCTTCACCGGCCGATTCCAGCAGCAACCGAAAACGTTCCTCACTGGCGCTTAACGATGAATCCGACTGCCTGAGCTCGGATAGCGCCTTATCCAAGTTGGCGTTGGCGGACTTGAGGATAGCGCATTGTTTTTCTAATTGCTCTGTACGCTGGGTTACCAGTTCTTCAAGACGTTTGCGGTAATAGTAAAGTTCTTGCTCGATTTCCTTGTCTTTGGTGATGTCGACCAGAATGCCTTGCAGAAATAAGCTCTCACCAGCCTCGTCTCGCACCAAAACAGCCTCGTCCAAAAACCAACGCACTTGCCCATCGCTCTTGACCAATCGATATTCGCAGCGTAGCGGGGCATGGTGCTCGTAAGTATGGGCGAAAGCCTCGATTACATCTAAATGATCGTCCGTATGAACCCGCTTGAGCCAGCCCTGAGTGTCATCCAGCCAATACTCTTGCGGAAAACCTAACTGATGAATCTGCGGGCTGAGGTATAACAGCTTTCCTGGATTTTCCAGTGACGCTATATAAGTGATGGCTGGAATTTGTTCCACCAGCGTGCGGTATTTGGCCTCAGTCGAACGCAATAGCTCCATGGTATCAGGCGTATCACGGATAGCTTGTTGTTCAGTAAACGCATCCGGTAAAAGATTAACGTCCGCGCTTACGGTCTCATACGCGTCATTCAGAGTCTCCACCGGCATCGCTAGTTTGCCGGTTTCTGTATCCAAATTCCCAAGATCACCGTCCGGGTAGTGCGAGAGGACACTTTTGAAGGTAATGCGATCGATCTGGTCGTTTACCGCTAATAGACGACGGAAGCTGGATTTTTTGAGTATGGCGTTCATAAGAGAACCTCACTGATATTCTAACGGTTTTGATTAATCCATTTTCAAATGGAGTGAAAATAGGTTTGATGCATGATTTTCACGCGCTCATCGCTCTACTCCGTGAGGTTAATGGCGGCACGGCGTATAACGCGGGGAGTAGTCGGCCGAATTCGTTTTTGACCACTTGGTAACACTCGCAAACTTGGGCTTCCAGTCCCAATCTGTCCAGTACTGTAATGTGCCCACGTTGGTAATTAATCACTCCTGCTTGCTGTAATTTGCCGGCGGCGTCGGTAACGCTTTCGCGGCGTACACCAAGCATTTGAGCAATCAGTTCTTGGGTCATGGTTATGTCATTACCGGGCAGTCGATCGAGGCTTAGCAGCAGCCATCGACAAAGTTGTTGCTCTACAGAATGATGCCGATTGCAGACCGTTGTCTGCGACATTTGGGTAAGTAGCGCCTGGGCATATCGCAGTAGCAAATGGTGTAACGCCCCACTACGACGTCCTCCAAAGCGATTGAATTCCTGTAAAACCAGGTGTGCCGGTATCCGATAGGCGTAGCCCTCACTTACTACCATCGCCCGATTTATCATAGTGCCGCCGCCCATGAAAAGCGCGATACCAATAATACCTTCGTTACCGATCACAGCAATTTCTGTCGACGCGCCATTCTCGGTAAAGTACAGCTTAGCCACAATGCAAGTTGTGGGGAAATAGACGTAATCGAGCTGACAACCAGATTCGTAAAGCGTTTCACCGAGTGGTAACAGGACCAGTTCCAGATGGGGAATAAGGCAGTTAAGTTGCGCAACGGGCAAGACATCAAGAAGATAGTTATGGCGGGGACTGGCTAGATCGTTCATAAGTAAATCTTCCTGATTCTGGGTTAAAAGTGAGTGGCGTTCCTATTAAGGCCAAACGGAAACTGCCAAGTAAGAATTATGGAAACTAGTGTGTACTTTTTAGCACAGAGTATTTAGAGTAAAAATAAGGGCGACTACTTATAAAGCCAGAATAAACGTAAGGAATGTCTGAACACGTTGATTTCCATCATGCCCTTTGAAGCATGATCGGAAGATTTTAGAAATTTCCAATATAAAATCGTGAGGAAGTGCCTGTGGATCATAAACACTCATTAGCTAGCCTCTTAACTCCAATGAAGTGCTTCAACCCCATGAGCTGCAAAGGTCATAATAGTTTCCCAGGTATTCCTGTTACGAATTGGGTATTGAGACTATGAGAATTTCGCGATACAAAATCCAAGCCATTCTCCAATATTTGGCCACGCAACCGCTTTGGATTCGATATGGCTTGGCGGCTCTGGCAGTCGCTGTCGCCACTCTTGCGACAGTGAATATTCCGGTGTTTGGTGAGCGAGCCGCCTTCTTGTTATTCTTTTTTGCGATTATCCAAACCGCTTTCTGGCTCGGACGGCGTCCTGGCATTTTTGCGATGGCTTTATCCTTGATCGCGGTGAATGCGCTTATTTTGTTTCCAGCTTGGAGTTCTCAGCTTTACGACGTCTTTATTTTAAACGCAGGTTTTTGCATTTTATCTGCTGTTATCATCGTTACCACCAGCCGCTATAAGCAACTAACTGAGCTACTTTGGAAAAGCCGACAGGATTTGGCTCATGCCCAAGCCATCGGACAAATCGGCAGCTGGCGCTTGAATGTGCAACGTAATGAACTGCACTGGTCCGACGAAAATCACCGTATTTTCGGTATTCCCAAGGGAATGCCGATGACCTATGAAGGCTTTCTCGTCACCGTGCATCCGGATGACCATGACTATGTCGACCGGATGTGGCAAGCAGCCCTGCACGGCGATCCTTACGATATTGAACACCGATTAATTGTTGAAGATAAGGTGAAATGGGTACGCGAGAAAGCCGAACTGGAGTTCGATAAAAATGGCCTGTTACTGGGTGGGTTCGGCACCACCCAGGATATTACTGAACGTAAACGCAGTGAACAGGCTTTGAAAGATAGCCAAGAGCGCTATGCCAAGATTATCGAGTCGGCTATGGATGCGATTATTACGATCGATGTCAATCAATGTATCTTGGTCTTCAATCACGCGGCGGAAAAAATGTTCGGCTGTATGGCGGATGAAGTCATTGGCGGATCTCTCGAGCGGTTCATCCCCGAGCGGTTTCGTCACGCTCATTGCAATCATACCCGTGCATTCGTCCGATCCGGCATTACCAATCGTAAAATGGGCTTTCTTGGCACTACCACAGGACTACGCACCAGTGGCGAGGAATTTCCCATCGAAGTGTCCATTTCTCAAAACGGAAGTGGCGACGAAAAATCGTTTACGGCAGTCCTGCGCGATATTACGGAACGCGAGCGTGGCGAGTTTGAATTGCTCGAAAAGCTAAGGTTACAGGATCAGTTAGCCAAGGTTGCGGCATCTGTACCTGGAGTGATTTGTTCTTTCCGGTTACGCCCGGACGGCTCAGCTAGCATGCCCTACGCCAGTCCGGCTATAGAATCATTATTCGGATTAAGTAGGGATGTTTTAGCAGAAGATTTTAGTTCGGCATTTGCCCGCACCCATCCCGACGATCTTGGACATATCAACGATACTATCGCCGAATCCGCCCATACCCTGCAACCCTGGCGAGATGCATTCCGCTTTAACCATCCAAGCAAAGGCGAAATGTGGATCGAAGGTCATTCCATGCCGCTATGCGAGGATGACGGCAGTATTCTTTGGCACGGCTATATCCAAGACGTTACTGAACGCAAACTTGCGGAAAAGCAGTTACAGGACCGTGAAAACGAATTACGTCTGATTATGGACGCTACTCCGGCACTGATCGCTTACTTAAGTACCGATTTCCGGTATTTACGTGTTAATGCGACTTACCAAAACTGGTTTTGCATTGACCCGAAAACTATCCTTGGACATGAAGTGCGGGAAATAATCGGCGAAAGAGCCTGGACTATCGTTCAACCCTATATAGAACGGGCTCTAGGTGGTGAGCGAGTTGGTTTCGATCTACAAATCCCTTATGGCACAGGTAAACCCCGTTGGGTGCATGGGAGCTATATTCCCGATAAGGATACAAGCGGGACCGTCAAGGGAATCGTGGTGCATATTTTCGATATTGATGAGCGCATGCGCATGGAAGAATCACTGCGTGCGAGCCAGAAGGAAAACATGTTTCTTGCCAACCTAATTCGTAACTCGTCACAGCCCGTGGCTGTTGGTTATCCCGACGGGCGGATAGGGTTGGTCAACTTGGCCTTTCAAGAACTGACCGGCTACTCCGCCGAGGAACTGCAACGGATCGATTGGGCGGCTGTACTCACGCCGCCTGAGTGGCTTAACATTGAGCGGGACAAACTGGCGGAACTTCACCGCACCGGCGTCCCTGTACGTTATAAGAAAGAATACATTAAAAAAAATGGCACCCGGGTGCCGATTGAATTATTGGTTCACCTCGAGACTGACTCCGAAGGCAAACCGCAATTCTACTATGCGTTTGTCAACGATATTACCGAACGAAAGCGTGCCGCCGAGGCTCTGCGTGCAAGTGAGGCCTTTGTGCGTGAAGTGCTCAACTCGCTGCCCGAACATGTTGTGGTGCTGGATGAGCACGGCGTGGTGAGCGCAGTGAATGAGCCTTGGGAACGCTTCGCCATTGACAATGGCGGCTCGGCAGGGGGTTTATCGGTGGGCGCCAATTATCTTGACGTTTGTCGACGCTCGTCTGCGGCAGGCGACCCGGACGCGCGCAAAGCGGTTCAGGGCCTTGAGGTTTTGTTTGCTGGACAGCAACAGGAATTTGTCATGGAGTATCCGTGCCCGACAGCCAATGACGAACTCTGGTTTATCATGCATGCCAAACGCTTAGTTGACAGCCTCCAAGGAGTCATTATTACCCACATCGACATCACCGAACACAAACGCGCTGAGCTTGCATTGCGCCATACCCAGGCGCGGCTCGCTCTGATCGTCGAAGAGGTGAAAGCGGGCTATTGGGACTGGGATTTATTGTCGCAGACTTTGTATTTATCCCCTGAATGGAAGCGCCAAATCGGTTTTGACGAGAACGAATTGTCGAACCATCAGGATGCATGGGAAGACCGTCTGCATCCTGATGACCGGGCATTAGTGTTGGAGGCAACTGAAGACTATATCGCAGGCATTCAGCCCAGCTACGAATTAGAGTTCCGCCTTCTTCATAAAGATGGTTCGTACCGCTGGATTCACTCTCGAGGCGCATTATTACGCGATCAAAATAACCAGCCCTATCGTTTGCTGGGCATAAATTTAGACATTACCGATTATAAAAAGACGCAGGAGTTGAATGAGAAGCGCGATCAGATGGAGCAAACGTTTCGGTATTATATCGCCAGACAGACAGCGGCTGCTATCGCTCACGAGCTGAACCAGCCGCTCACTGCTATCTCCTCTTATGCGGATGTAGCGCTACAACTCATGCAATCCGGCAACCAAAATCCAGAAATACTCTCCCATGCAATGGGAAATTGTTCTCAGCAAGCGCAACGTGCCGGTCAAGTCATACGGCAATTGATGACCGTATTGCAAAAAGACGAATTTATCAATGAGCCGATAGATATCAATACTTTGATCTATGAAGCACTCGATTTTGTCAAGGCAGATGAGTATTCAAGCACTTTTAAAATAGAGCTGGATCTCGCCGCTAGTTTGCCGCCGGTTTCGGCCAATAGTCTGCAAATTCAAAAGGTACTGATCAATCTATTGCAAAACGGTCTGCAGTCCATGCTGGAAAACGGAACAAACGTTAAAACGATGACCGTAACAACGCGCAGCTTCCCCGGTAATCCGGCCATGGCGAAGGTGACTGTGTGCGACAGCGGAAAAGGCGTGGAGAATGCCGCCGCCATTAAAAAAATGTTCCAGCCCTTTTACACTACTAAAGCCAATGGTTTAGGCATGGGCCTGGCTATCTGCAGCGCCTTAATCGAAGCGCACGGCGGAAAAATGTGGGCTGAACAAAACACTGATATTGGCCTAAGTGTTCACTTTACCTTGCCATTCACATCATGAGCACCCAACCTTGCGTTTTTATTGTCGATGACGACTATGCAGTACGCGACAGTCTTGGGCTGGTTTTCAAAACCGCAGGGTTGAATTACCTGACTTTTGAGAACGCCGAGCACTTTCTTGAAACCTATAGTGGTGTTACTCCAGGTTGCCTGTTGCTGGATATGAACATGCCCGGCTTAAACGGCGACGAACTTCAAGCCGAACTCATCCGCCGCGATATCCATTTGCCGATTATCTTCCTTACCGCCTATGGCGATATTCCTATGACCGTGCGAGCAATGAAGGCTGGCGCGGTCGATTTTCTGACGAAACCGGTGCCAAGCAAACTGTTGATTGAGCGTGTTCAGACAGTGCTGCAGCACGAAGCGCGAACACAAGAACAAAATAGGGAAAAACAAGGACTTCGTGAGCGCCTAAGCTGTCTTACTTCCCGCGAAATGGAATTATTGCCGCTGATTGTGGCTGGCAAATCCAATAAGGAAATCGCGAGGCAACTAGACGTTAGCCACCGTACTATCGAAATTCACCGCGCCCGGGTCTTAAAAAAAACCGGAGCAACCAATCTCATGGAACTTGCCCGCCTCTATGAAGCCTGCCAGCTTCAACCCGAAACAAAGTCAGAATAATTTTGGCGCAATAGAAAACCAAAACGTTGATCAGAAGAATTTTATTCCAGCCCCAACGTTGACCAGAATAAAATACGCGGAACTGTTTATAGCAATGAAATAATCTTGCTCACAACCTCAATCGAAATGAATTAATGCCATCGAATGCTACTTAAGAAGCTGGGGTTTGAATCCGTCCTGTTTTATAAACTGAACAATCAAAAGCCTGTAATCGCTAGCGTTGCTCGCCCGCTCGTTGGCTCAGCATTTAAGCTATGACCCATAGGAATGTAATGGTTCATTGATTTTATCCAACGTATTGGCAAGCTATCACCTGAAGAGGATACTTAGTGCTACCCATTGACAATGTGAGCGCCCGCCATGACTACTACAATAAAACTCAAATGGCTGTTAGCCCTTGTGATGATTTTTGGCGGATTTACCATTTATAAAATTTTTGAGGGGCTGGTTCATAATCCTGCTTACCAAGAATATGAATGGGTATTTAAAATTATTTCAGAATTTGGCCTGTTCATCTCTGTGATCGTTTCGGCCGGTTATTTTCATCACTGGTTTATTGCTGCTGAAGAACATAAAGAAGCTGAAATTAGTTTACGCGAGACGCTGAGCAAATATGTCGACGGCGTGTTGATGAATTCCGTTAAAAGAGGATTTTTGGGTATCACCAATAAAGAATTTGATTTTAGCCAGATTATGCACGGGCTCAAACCGGGGGATTACGTCTATTGGTTAATAACCTTTGATCCTCGTTTCAAAAACAAATCGCGGGAATTGGAAAATGCAATAAAAACCGGCGTGCATTTCAGAATGCTGATTTTAAAAGCCGATTGTCGAAGCGGTGAATTACGCGCCGCTGAAACCAATGGCTTTAATCCGCATGAATTCAATGAATATTCCAAACTATTTAAAGTGTCGCTGGAAGATGTTATTAGTCGCATCGACGACACCATAACGGGATCTTTAGGTGTGTTTGTCTACGATGGTTTGCCCAGCCTGCCGCTGTTTATTATTATCCGTAAAGAATCCAGAAAGGTGGAAGTGTATAACAGCTTTTACCTGACCGAACCGGTGTCGAAAATGCCTTATTTGCATTGGGAAACGGAGTTTAAATCAGGTAATCAGGAGTTATTTGAATCCGATCACTGGAATATGTCAGAGCTGTTTCTCGACTATTTCAAAAAACGCTGGGACATGGAAAAAGAACACCTTTACGCAGCAGGAAACCAAGATGCTCAACCGAAGGACTTTATCCATGCCCCTGCAGCGGCCAGAGAAAAATGCACTGAGCTTTTTATTGGAATGTGAGCCTGGCAAAATTGTAGTCAACAAAAAAGTACTGCCGACATTTGAAAGTTACACTGTGAGAGTCGATTTGGGTCATTATTTGCCTGTCAATTCTCGTTTAGAGCCATCCTTTCCCCAATTACTTTTGCATACTTAATGATCTTCGCTAAAAGATGGCCCATCTTTAACGGGCTCTTTTCAGAGCTCATTTCACAATTGTGAGATTCGACAGTTGCTATGAATTAGCAATTTAAGCATTAACGTTGTTAGCGATAAAAATGTGTTATTAGCATTTTTAATTGCTGGATATGATTGAAATCTTATATCAGTAACTAATCAACGGACTTGCTAAACCGTTAAGAAATGGTAAGTGGTATTAATCGTTATCAAATTTAATTAGACAAAAACTATGAATTTGAATCTGGAAAAAATAAGTGACATTAGCGTGCTAACTATCAATGAAGAGCGCATTGATGCGCACAATTCGGGAGAATTAAAAGAATATCTTTTGCAGATGATAGAGCGGGGCGAAAAGCATATTGTTGTCCAGCTGGCGCATGTTCGATTTATTGATAGTTCCGGCTTAGGGGCGTTATTGTCCGGTAATAAAAATATCATCGCTAAATCCGGCAAGTTTGCTTTAAGCAATATTCAGCAACAGGTTATGTCGATGTTTGAATTAACACGACTGAATCGGGTGTTTGAGATTTATACTGATTTAAATGATGCTGTAAAAACTGAAACCTAGAGGTTAGTTATGTGTCCTTCCGTTATACAGGTAGACGTTATTATCCCCACCCAGACCAAATATTTGGATTTGATTGGCAGCATTGGTGAGCGTATCGCTAAAGAGCTGGATAATTTTACCGGCGATAGGGAGGCTTTAGCCTATCAGTTAAATCTTGTATTAACCGAAGCGACGGTGAATGCCATCAAGCACGGTAACGATAATCACCCACAAGACACCGTTAGAATCTCCATTCATTTATTTGAGCAAGAATTAAACATCAAGGTTTACGATCATGGTCAAGGCTTTGATTTGGCTACCGTACCTGCACCCGATTTTGAGCACCCTAAAGAAAGCGGCATGGGGATTTTTTTGATACGGTCTTTGATGGATTCAGTTACCTATACCCGGCAGCAGGATTGCAATGTGTTGGAGATTATTAAATACCTAAAGTAAATTCCTTCAAATAATATCGACAGCATTAACTTGGTTGACCGCATGAATAAACGGACTAAATCTTGGCAACATAATCTGAAGGCGATAACTGAAAGAGCCTTAGGTAAGCAAATCGGGCTGTCGTTATGGCAGAAATATCATGAATTATTTTCAGTTGATTATCAGTCGCTCATTTCTCCCCGTTATGCCCTCAATGACATACTGCAACTGGAGCGCTTAATTACCTCCCATCGTGAGAGTGTCAGCCTGGTTAAGCCTTACGCCAGTCAATCGAACTACCGGCTACATTTTTACAGTCAACAAAAACGTTATCTTGATGAGTTCATTCCCGTGCTTGAGAACATGCATTTGCGGGTTATGGATCAGGTGCAGTTTACCTTTGCTATTGATGGTGAGAGTGCGACTATTAAAAGTTTCACCGTTAAAGCAACGCATAATCAATATGCACCGTTGAGTCAGTTAAAAAACCGGCTGCTGGAAACCATTCAAGTAGTGATGGAAGGCCGGGTTGAAAACGACGCCCTTAACAAGCTATGCGTGCTGGCAGGCATGAACTGGCAAGACATTGATGTGCTGCGCGCCTACCGAAACTACTTTTTGCAATTAGAGCATCGCACCACACGGGCAAGTTTTCATCATGCCTTAATTAATAATTCTCAAGTCGCCCTTGGATTGTTTAATTATTTTGAAGCGCGTTTTAGGCCCAATCCCGATTGGCAAGATCCTATGCTCCGAGAAGAGCAGGTTTTGTTTCCTCTGCGTTTGCAATTACTTGAGAGCATGGCGTCGGTCGCCGATATTAACGATGACCGAATTTTGCGTACTGTTTTCAATTTGATCGACGCCACCGTCAGAAGCAACTTTCATCAGCGTCGTTTTAGTGATGATTACTTTATAGCTTTTAAAATCAACAGCCTTGGCGTTATCGAAATGCCTGCGCCAAAACCGCAAGTTGAAATTTATGTTCATGGCGTCGACATGGAAGGTATTCATTTGCGCGGTGGCAAAATTTCACGAGGTGGCATTCGTTGGTCAGATCGTCTGGATGATTTCAGAACGGAAATTTTGGGTTTGATGCAAACTCAAATTAGCAAAAATGCGCTGATTATTCCCACCGGCGCTAAAGGTGGTTTTGTTGTGAAAAGGAATGGCGGTAATCTGGATTTTAAAGCCGCCGGCAAGAAAGCCTATCTTCAATTGATACGCGGTTTGCTGGATTTAACCGACAATTATCGCGACAACACAATCGTAAGCCCTGAAGGTATTGTTGTGCATGACGGACCTGATCCCTATATGGTGGTTGCGGCGGATAAAGGTACTGCGCAGTTTTCAGATATTGCCAATGGCGTTGCCGCAGATTATCAATTTTGGCTGGGTGATGCCTTTGCCAGCGGTGGTTCGCGCGGTTACGACCATAAAGAATTGGGCATTACCGCAAGAGGTGCCTGGGAATGCGTGAAAAGGCATTTTCGTGAATTAGGCAAAGATATTCAAACAGAGCCGTTTACGGTGATTGGTATTGGTAGCATGGATGGTGATGTATTTGGGAATGGTATGTTGTTATCTCCCTGCATCCGCTTGTTAGCGGCTGTCAGCGGTCAGCATATTTTTATCGATCCCAATCCTTCTGATTCTGACGCTGCGTTAAGGGAACGCAAACGTTTATTTGAGCTGCCGGGTTCGTCTTGGAATGATTACGACAGAAGCTTAATTTCCCTGGGTGGCGGGGTGTATTCACGCGCAGATAAAGACATTCCGGTATCTGCAGAATTAAGAAATTGGTTAGGTATCCGCTATAAATCCATTGATGGTGAATCCTTGATCCGGTTATTACTGGTATCGCCGGTGGAATTGCTATGGCTGGGCGGCATTGGCACTTATGTCAAAGCCAGCACTGAAAAAACCGAAGAAGTGGGTGATCGGAGCAATGACAACGTGCGGGTCGATGCTTCTGATCTGCGTGCGCAAGTAGTCGGGGAGGGTGCTAATTTGGGATTTACCCAAAAAGCCCGGATTGAATACAGCTTACGCGGCGGTCGTATCAATACCGATGCGGTGGATAATTCTGCTGGGGTTGATACTTCCGATCATGAAGTTAATTTAAAAATCTTGCTTACCTTGCTGCATAAGCAACAGGTGATTGACGACTATCAATCGGTGTTTATTGACATGACTGAGTCCGTTTGCCAGTTAGTGCTGGCAGATAATATCGCGCAGAGTCTTTGTTTATCGTTAGATCATCTTCGCAGCGCCGACAATTCGGCGATGTTTTTACAAGTGGCGGACTTCTTGGAAGCAACAGGATTTTTAGACAGAGCTGTTGAATCCTTTGCCCAAACCAAAGAGATTTTATCCCGCTCAGAACAAGTCATCTCTCGTCCTGAGCTGGCGGTATTAATGGCGGCCAGCAAAATGTACCTGACCCAGCAAATACAAAATCACGTCACTTTGTTGCAGAATGAATGCTATGAACATTATTTACAGGCTTATTTTCCTGCCACGTTTGCTAAGACCTTTAAGCAACATCTCGCCAGTCATCCGCTAGCCAATGAAATTAAAGCCACAGGCATTAGTAATAAAATCATTAATCAGGCGGGATGTGGTTTTTTAAGCCAACTCAGCGAAAATGGCAGCGTGTTGGCTTATGTCGATTGTTATTTAGCATTTGATCAGATTGTCGAAGCTGATCAGTTACGGCAGGCGATTGCTGATTTGGATAATATTGTCGCGGCAGATCTGCAATACCAGTTACTCCTGCAACTTGAACAAACCCTGATTGATTTGTGTCGCTGGGCGGTATCGCAAGATAGAGCTATTCGCCCCGAAGTAAAAACCATCAATAGTTATCGCGGTTATTTAAAAGAGTATGAAGTTTATATAAACAGCCAGTTGTCTGATGCTGCGCAAGAACAACTTAATGACTATCAACAGCTGCAGATTCCGGTGGCCTTAGCGCAAAAAATGGTCTTTATTGCCAACCTACAGAGCTTTCCATTTATGGTGTTATTGGTGACGGAAACACAGCAAAAATTGTCAACAATCGTGTCATTATTAAATGACGTTAGTCAAACGTTAGGCTTAAATGAAATCCAACAACAGTTAATCAAACTGACTCTGCGTGATAATTGGGAGCGAACTGTATCAGGTGATTTGCAAGCTGAGATACAACGCATTAGCGGCCAATTAGTTAACAAAATTCTGCTTAGTCAGGTTGCAAGCTGTGCCGAGTATGTTGAGTTAAAGATGGAAAAAAAGCCGATTGAGCAATACAGGCGCATGTATCAACAAATTCAAAAGACGCAGCCGTTGAGTTTATTAGCCTACGTTGCTTTAATAAAAACGATGGGCAATTTGCTTGATGTTAACGGGGTTAGTGCTCATCAAATGCGGGTTTAACGCAGGCTTGAGTACCTCGAAAAATGATTTATCAGATTTTTCGAGGTGTACAAGACAATAGAAAAGGCAGAGCTATTTTATTGCCAGCAACTCAATCAAGATTTGTTCGTAAATAGCTGACAAGATTTCCAAATCTTCCACGCCGACATTTTCATTCACTTTATGAATGCTTTCGTTCAACGGGCCGAGTTCGATCACTTGCGCGCCGGTTGGTGCGATAAAGCGTCCGTCTGAGGTGCCGCCGCCGGTGTCATCAAGGGTTTCAAAGCCGGTCACTGTTTTGATGGCAGTGTGAGCGGCATCAATTAACGCACCTTTGTCGGTCAAGAACGGATTACCGGATAAACGCCAGACAATATCGTAATTAAAGCCGTGTTTATCGAGAATGGCGTGGGTGCGTTGCTGAATGATTTCTTGGTTCAGTTCAGTACAAAAACGCAGGTTAAATTGTACTTCGACAGTGCCGGGGATGATGTTTTCAGCACCGGTGCCTGAATGGATATTGGAAACCTGCAGGCTGGTGGGTGGAAAAAATTGGTTGCCGTTGTCCCAAACTTCATCTGTCAGTTCTTTTAAAGCCGGAGCAAAACTGTGGATAGGGTTATTCGCAAGTTCCGGATAGGCGACGTGGCCTTGGATGCCGTTAATGGTTAGCTTTGCGCACAACGAGCCGCGGCGGCCAACCCGTATTACGTCACCGATTTTTTTATCGCTGGAAGGCTCGCCCACTAGGCACCAGCCGATTTTTTCATTACGTTGCTCCAGCACTTCAACCACTTTCACCACGCCATTGGTCGCTATGCCTTCTTCATCGCTGGTCAGCATCAGGGCAATTGCGCCTTTATGATCAGGATGTTTAGCAATAAATCGCTCGACGGCAGTAATAAATGCCGCAATGCCGCCTTTCATATCGGCGGTGCCACGACCATAAAGCTTGCCGTCGCGAATGGTTGGTTCGAACGGCGGTGATAACCACTTATCCAGCGGGCCGGTGGGCACCACGTCGGTATGACCAAGAAAGACGAACAACGGTTTTGCCGTGCCGCGTTTTAGCCAGATATTTTGCGTGTCGTTGAAATCCAGACGTTCTGCTTTGAAGTCCAGTGTACTTAACCGTTCTGCGAGCAAGTCTTGGCAGCCCGCATCCTCGGGTGTGACTGAGGCGCGGCGAATAAGCGCTTCAGCAAGTTTTAGTGTTTCACTCATAATTGTGTTGTGTTAGCTATAGACTTTTTCGGCACTTGCATCCGTCAGGTTGGCGGCATACTCATCCACCTTAAAGCCGATCAGCATCTTGTTGCTAGTGTCCAATATAGGACGTTTGATTAGGGTAGGGGTGGCCAACATCAGCGCGATGGCTTTATCGGCATTAAGATCGGCTTGTTGCTCGGCACTGAGTTGCCGCCAGCTGGTGCTGCTGCGGTTAAGCAGCGTGTTCCAGCCGAGTTGGTCGGCAAACGTCTTAAGAAGTTCGGGACTTAGCCCATCGCTACGATAATCATGAAAGCGATAAGCTATGCCGTTGTCATCCAGCCATTTCCGAGCCTTTTTGACGGTGTCGCAGTTTTTAATGCCGTAAAGCGTGATCATGGATTTTATAGCTGGCTATCGAGTAATTCTTCAATAGGAGGAAGTTGTTTGTCTGCTTTGCAGCGACCTTTGTAAAGATCAACAAACTCCATAAACGCTTGTTCAAGATCGTCGAGCATTTCTTCTTCGTTTTCACGTTCATCGGCAGGTACATCGTCAGAGTCTAAATACTCACGTTGCAACTCTACTTCACTGTTTAGGGCAAGTGTGGCGTAAATAAGGGCATTATTGGTTAGTTTTTCGCTCATGATGGTCTCGGATGGGTTGGGAAGTTAATTGGCCAATTGTTGTTGGGCTTGGTTTTGTAAAAAGGCAGTGACATCGTCATTGTTGACTTGATAATAAATATCTTCAACACTGACCTTAACATTTAATGAAGCAAAAGTAATGGTATCGCCCAGATAGTAGTAAGAAGATTGCCAGTGGTTTTGCCTGCTGAACACCTCGATTTCGCTGAAGTTTTGTTCAATCAACACATATTCCTCCAGCGATGCTATTTGTTTATAGTTTGATAATTTATGGGTTTTATCGAAGCGGCGAGTGGTATCGGATAATACTTCTACGATGATTAGCGGCGATGTTTTGTAATAGTCGTTGGCGTTATCTTCCTGGCAAACGACCATGACATCCGGATAGAAGAAGTTGTTCTCAACTTTAACTTTCATGTCCGACATAAAGGTTTTGCAAGGTTTGCCTTTAAGTTGACTCTTTAATTCGGAAAATAGATTCCCTGATAGCAAGTTGTGATTTTCACTGGCACCCGCCATTGCATAGACTTCGCCATCAATATACTCATGCTTGCTTTCGGCAAGCACTTCACCGCGCAAATACTCGTCTACGCTGATTTTGTTTTGGGCATATTTCAGGCTCATCTTTGTCTCCTGGCAAGTGCCGATCAATTAAAACAATCCGCTAATTTTGCCGTCATCATCAATATCGATGCGCTCAGCTGCCGGTACTTTGGGCAACCCAGGCATGGTCATCATATCGCCTGCAATGGCAACGATAAAGCCCGCACCATTAGCTAAACGCACATCACTAATCTCAATGGTGTGTCCGGAAGGTGCACCTTTAGTCGCTGGGTTAGTTGAGAATGACATTTGCGTTTTTGCCATACAAATCGGGAATTTGCCGTAATCCGCATCCCAGGTTTTGAGTTGTGCTTTAACTTTAGGGCTGGCGGTAATGGCAGCTGCACCGTAAAGTTTGGTGGCGATGGCTTCGATTTTGTCCCACAGCGGCAGGTTTTCATCGTAGACATAACTAAAACCGGGCTCGCGATTATCGACGATGTCGGTAATGGCTTGTGCGAGTGTTTCTGCGCCTTTACCGCCTTCTGCCCAATGTTTGGACACTACGCATTTTGCACCAAGGGATTCGCATTTAGCCTGCAGTAAAGCAATTTCGGCGTCGGTATCAAAGGTAAAGTGATTGATACACACCACGCAAGGTAGGCCGTATTGATTGTTGATATTGCTCAGGTGGCGTTCCAGGTTTTCAAAACCCTTTTCAAGTGCGACCAGGTTTTCCTGATTGAGTTCTTCTTTGACAACGCCGCCATGGAATTTAAGCGCTCGAACCGTTGCAACCAGAACGACAGCTGAAGGTTTCAAGCCCGACATGCGACACTTAATATCGATGAATTTTTCAGCGCCCAAATCGGCCCCGAAACCGGCTTCGGTCACCACATAATCGGCCAGTTTTAATGCGGTTTGGGTGGCGGTTACGGTGTTACAGCCGTGGGCAATATTGGCAAACGGGCCGCCATGAATGATGGCGATGTTGTTTTCCAGCGTTTGTACCAGATTGGGTTTAATCGCATCTTTTAATAATGCCGCCATCGCGCCTTGGGCATTCAGGTCGCTGGCATAGACCGGTGTGACTTTGTCGGATTTATAACCGATGACAATGCGGCCCAGGCGTTCTTTAAGGTCAGCACGGCTGGTCGCTAAACACAAAATCGCCATCACTTCTGAGGCCACGACGATGTCGTAGCCGTCTTCACGCAAATAGCCGTTCGCCGGTCCGCCCATACCCACCACGATATTGCGCAGCGCGCGGTCGTTCATATCTACGACGCGTTTCCATTGAATGCGACGCGGGTCGATGTCCAAGGCATTGCCATGATTGATGTGATTGTCGATGAGCGCCGACAACAGGTTGTGCGCCACACCAATTGCGTGAAAATCGCCGGTAAAATGCAGGTTGATGTCTTCCATCGGCACCACTTGCGAATAGCCGCCGCCTGCCGCACCGCCTTTAACACCAAAGCAAGGGCCTAATGAAGGCTCACGCAGGCACATGATGGTCTTTTTACCGATACGATTTAAGGCATCCCCAAGCCCGACTGTCGTAGTGGTCTTGCCTTCGCCCGCAGGCGTCGGGCTGATCGCCGTCACCAGAATCAGCTTGCCGTCTTTTTTATCGGTCAGACTGTTGACGTATTCCAGTGATAATTTGGCTTTGTAATGACCGTAAGGATCCAGATGCTCGGCATCAATACCGAATTGTTCCTTAACCAGCCCGATAATGGGCTTCATGTGGGCTTGTTGGGCAATTTCTATGTCTGACATGGTTTAATTTTAAGAAGTTGATGTTTAGTATTTTGAAAATATTTGTGTTCAAAAGTTAGTTACGTCCTAACAAATGTCCATCTAATTCACGGTAAGCCGGAAACGCTGAGTCAAAACTGATTAAGCGGGCATTATGAGAAAGCGCTGTCGCTATAATAATTCTATCTTGTGGATCTTTATGATGTTCTGGCAACTTGACTGCCTGAATGCCTATTTGCGCTGTTACCGGTAAAATCTGAATATCAGTGTTGTATTCTATTTTATTAAACCAATCGTCAAACGACATATTTAGATCGATTCGTCCGTGATGTACCAGCCACGCCATCTCGAAACATGATATGGCGGACACACTTACATCGTCCGCCTCTTCGATTAACGCAATGACTTCCGGCGATAATTTGTCTGGTATTTGATTAATCCACCAGTGCCAGATATGTGTATCCAGCAGAATCACTCACATCCCCCAGTCTGAGGCTGACACGGAGGACATAACATCTCCTAGCTCTCTTACTTGTCCCGCGAATTCGGGAGGAGGCGAGCGGCGCTTTTTAGCTGTTTTGGGTTCAACCTCATTTTGGGTATCATCAATAGTCATCACTAAGATCTCTACCCGCTGGTGTGCAAATGATTCGGGTAGATCAATCACAAGATGGGGAGAGTCCAGTGTTTGAAAAGTGCGCTGAATTTGCATGTTTGTTTTACCTAAATAAAATATTTTTCAGAAGCCTCGTAGGTCGGGCATAAACAGAATGCCCGACATCACCATGTTTCAATATAGCGGCAGCCAAAATGTCGTGCAACGAAAAGCAGTCGCCTAAAGCGCCTACTTTTGGTGCCCGACCTCGACCTACACATTAACTATAAACCGGAAACCGCTTACAAAGCGCACTCACCTTCTCACGCACTTCAGCAAGCACAGTCTCATCTTCCAGATTTTCCATCACATCACACATCCAATTGGCCACATCAGTCACTTCGGCTTCTTTGAAACCGCGGGTAGTGGGCGCTGGCGTGCCGACGCGAATGCCGCTGGTGACGAAAGGCGATTGCGGGTCGTTGGGGACGGCGTTTTTGTTGACGGTGATGTGGGCTTTGCTTAAAGCAGCATCGGCAGCTTTGCCGGTTATGCCTTTGGCAATTAACGATACCAGCATCAGGTGGTCGTCGGTACCGCCGGACACGACATCAAAGCCGCGCGCAATGAATACCTTGGCCATGGCTCTGGCATTGTCGATCACTTGTTGTTGATAAACGCGGAATTCAGGTTGCATGGCTTCTTTGAAGGCTACGGCTTTAGCGGCGATGACATGCATCAACGGGCCGCCTTGGATGCCCGGAAAAATGTTGGAATCGATTTTCTTTTCCAGATCCGGGTTGCTTTTGCACAAAATCAGGCCGCCGCGCGGGCCGCGTAAAGATTTGTGTGTGGTACTGGTGACTGCGTCGGCAAACGGTACCGGGTTGGGGTACAGTCCGGCGGCGACTAAACCGGCAACGTGTGCCATGTCGACGACAAAATAAGCGCCTACTTTATCGGCGATGTCCCTGAAACGTTTCCAGTCCCAAACGCGCGAGTACGCGGAAAATCCGGCGATGAGAATTTTAGGTTTGTGCTCCAGCGCCAAGGCTTCAACTTGATCATAATCAATTTCGCCGGTTTCTGGATGCAAGCCATATTGGACTGCTTTATAGATTTTGCCGGAGAAGTTGGGTTTGGCGCCGTGGGTTAAGTGGCCGCCATCAGCCAGACTTAGGCCTAAAATGGTGTCGCCGGGTTGAATCATCGCCATGAATACCGCCATGTTGGCTTGTGAACCGGAATGCGGTTGCACGTTGGCATAATCAGCGCCGAATAAGGCTTTGGCGCGATCGATAGCAAGTTGTTCGACTTTATCGACATGCTCGCAGCCACCGTAGTAACGTTTGCCGGGGTAACCCTCCGCGTATTTATTGGTTAATTGCGTGCCTTGCGCTTCCATCACTCGCGGGCTGGCGTAGTTTTCAGAGGCGATTAATTCGATATGGTCTTCCTGACGTTGGTGCTCTGCCTCAATGGCGGCACTCAATTCATCGTCAAAGCCTTTGATGGTCATAGATTTTTTGAACATGTTAAATCTCCTTAGGGACTAATTTTTATTGTTAATTGGTTGGATGAATAAGCAGGATTTGCAGATCGGCAACATTGGTGCCAGTCGCTTCGGTAATCAGTAAATCTCCGGAGCTTTGCAATGCGGCATAAGAATCGTTGTTTTCCAGCATTGCGGTAGGGTCAACCCCTGCATCAGTCATTCGTTTTAAGGTGTTGGGGTCAACAATTGCACCCGCAGCATCGGTGGGGCCATCACGGCCATCGGTCCCGGCACTTAAAAATGTCCAATTGCCGGTTAAGCTTTGTTTTTTAGCGGCAATGGCAAATGCCAAGGCCATTTCTTGGTTACGACCGCCTTTGCCATCACCTTTGATTGTTACCGTGGTTTCGCCGCCAGCGACCAGTGCGGTTGCTTCAGTAATGCCTTGTGCGATTAAGGCTTTGGCGTGGATCACCCATTTTTCTGCTTCGTCTCTGGCTTCGCCGCAGAGATGGTCACTATAAAGATTGGCTTGATAGCCTAAGTCTTGGGCGGCTTGAAGTGTGGCATTGACACTGATGGTGTTGCTGCCAATGAGCGTATGGTCGGTTTGCTTGAAGACACCATCACCGGGCTTTGGCGTTTCTGCAAGCAAACCCAGTTGGCCGTTTTGCAGAAGCTTTTTAACATTCGCAGGCGTTTGTTCCCAAACGCCGCGAGAAGTGAGTACGTCTATCGCGTCACTATAGGTTGTCGGATCCGGTACGGTCGGGCCGCTGGCAATCGCGCTTAAGTCGTCGCCCAGTACGTCAGATAAAATCAGCGCATGTAGATCGGCAGGCGCTGCCAATTTGGCCATGCCGCCGCCTTTAAGTTGCGATAAATGTTTGCGCACACAGTTGATCTGATTGATGCTTGCCCCGCAAGCCAAAAGCAAATTGGTGGTGGCTATTTTTTCTTCCAGCGTGATGGCGTCGACAGGGTAGGGGATGAGCGCAGAACCGCCGCCGCTAATCAATACCAGTACTAATTCACCTTGTTTCGCGTTACGTAATATGGAAGCGCATTGTTGCGCGGCCTGGAAACCCGATTGATCGGGCAACGGGTGGCCGGCACCAATGACTTCGGCATGGTTGATCGATGTAACGTTTTCGTAGTTGGTGACAACAATTGCTTTATCTGCCAATAGATGTTTAGGAATAACGTCCAGCGCAGCTTTGGTCATCGCGCCAGCGGCTTTGCCGAAAGCAAGCACATGAACTTTTGACCATTGGTTCGTGCGTTTGTTCGACTCTTTATCTGAAAAATGCGTGGTAATTTCCAGCTTATTGTTAACAAAATATAAGCATTTTTTAACTGCTAAGTAAGGATCGGCAGCCGCTACACCAGACCGAAAAATATCGGCGGCGTGAGCTCTTAAAATTTGCAGATCGTGATTCATTGTGAATTTTGTTATGCCATTTCTTTTGCTAAGGCAAAAATGTTTTCGGCATCGAGTACTTGTTTATTATCTTCAAACAACTTGGCGATACAGGCGCGGTGTAAGGCCAATTTTAAAGTGCCAAAACCAATGGCCCCCCAGATGATCTTGCCATGGCGATCGGTGCCTTTATCCATCATATCGATCCCGCCAATTCCCAATGGCGGCGTCGCATTTGCGTCGGCCATCATTTCAATGGTCGGATTATTCTGCCATTGTTCTGTAGTCAGCAACTCAACACCGGCGGCTCCGGTAGCCAGTACGATATTGGCGCCTTTAATAGCGGCTACCCGGCCATTGCTGTCAGCGGCTTCTATCGGTGTCAGGTCAACATTAAAGCGTGCTTTCATGTCCTGGCACGCTTGAGCTGCGCGCGCCAACGTGCGTGAAGTCAATGCAACCGTTGCACCTTCTTGAGCCAGCATGACTGCCGCGCGTTGACCTACCGGGCCGGTACCCGCCAAGACCACGGCTTTTTTACCCGCCAAGGTGCCGCTGCTGGCTAACTTAGCAACAGCTGCTGCCGCTGTTGTGTTGCTGCCATTGCTATCAAGCATCACAGAGACTTGAAAACCAGGGAAAAAGTGTCTTTGCACGGCAATAAATAATTGCTGGCCGGCGGCCATGTCGCTACCGCCGACAAAAATGGCAGTATTTTTTTTATCTTTGGGGGCGCGAGTAAAAATAGCGCCTTCAACCAGCGCAGTGATGTTTTCTGGAGTTAATCCTCCATGCCCAATGACATGATCGGCACCACCATCGTAAGCGACAACGGTATCGAAAACGGAAGGGTGACTGTCTGTGTCAAATTGGAACAGCAATTTTTTCATTAGCTTACTCGGTAACCTATCTGGGAGTGGATGTTACGGGTCAATTAAGGCGCACGATTATACGCGATAAACTCAAGACTGCCGCTCTTTAGCAACGGGCCGAGTCGAGTTATCTAATTAGTAGGTTGCAAGCTTGCATGTCAAGCGCTGTTTTCGTTACCATTCACGCAGTTTACAGTACATGCATGTGTACTTAAGTTCTATTTGGGGTATTGGTAATTACTTGGGCAGAGAGTATTGGATTACTTGCACGCGCGCTCGACCAAGCTCAAGAAAAAATTCAATTGAAGGAAAACAGATGAAAAACCCCGTTCATATTGCTGTGACTGGTGCCGCTGGGCAAATAAGCTATTCGCTGTTATTCCGTCTGGCGGCCGGATCATTACTCGGACCAGAACAACCTATCATTTTGCATTTGCTGGAAATCACACCGGCATTACCCGCCCTTCAGAGTGTGGTCATGGAGCTTAAAGATTGTGCCTATCCACTTTTATATGATGTTGAAGTGACCGACAATCCTAATATTGCTTTCAAAGATGCCGACTATGCTTTTTTACTAGGTGCACGTCCTCGAGGCCCAGGAATGGAGCGCCGAGATTTATTGGAAGTCAACGCAGCCATTTTTGCCGTACAAGGCAAAGCTATCAACGAAGTCGCTAAACGCACGGTTAAGGTGTTAGTGACCGGCAACCCCGCCAATACCAACGCCTTGATTGCGTTAAAAAACGCTCCGGATCTCAAGCCGGAAAATTTTTCAGCAATGACACGTCTTGACCATAACCGGGCATTGAGCCAGTTAGCCGAAAAATGCGCCGTATTGCCAGCGGCAGTTAAAAAAGTATCTATTTGGGGCAATCACTCCCCGACTGAATATCCCGACATTCATCATGCCACTGTTAATGGTCAAGCCGCGCTGTCTCTGGTTGATTACCAATGGTATGTCAACGAATTTATCCCTACTGTTCAGCAACGCGGCACGGCAATAATCAATGTTCGGGGACAATCCAGCGCCGCTTCTGCAGCCAATGCCGCTATTGGGCAAATGAGAAATTGGGTATTAGGCACCGAGCCCGATGACTGGGTTAGCATGGCCATTTTATCTGAGGGCAGTTACGGTATTGAGCCAGGACTGATATTTTCTTTTCCAGTGACTGTCGTTGATGGCCGCGTCAGCATCGTTCAAGATTTGCCTATCAACGAATTCAGCCAACAAAGACTGCACATTACTGAGGCTGAACTCAAAGACGAGCGCGATGCGGTTAGGCATTTGTTTTAGCCGATTGTTTCTATCTCGACTCTATTACCAGTGTTACCGGCATTAATTTAGGATTTCCAATTGCGGCATTTAATTTTTATTTTCATGATTCTTGTGCTGGGCGCTTGCTCACGCACCCCGGAATACAAAGCGCCGGAAGGCGAAGCAGGTGGTTGTGGTAGCTTGTATTATCGCTACGACACAGCGCATCTCACACTGCTCAAGTTGAACTTGGGAGATCGGGCACTACAAGCTAACCAAACCAGCCTGGAACTTAATGTTCCTGAAGATAAGGTCGATGCTGAAATGCTGGTATTTGCCAAAGCAACGCCCGACTACTTTTGCCATGGTCAAACGCCACAGCAACCGCCAAAATCTGTATGGAAACTGCTTAGCGGTAAAATTACCGTTAAAACTACCGGAGCCTGTGCAACTCCTGCTTCCTGCAACACCTCGGTGATACTAGAAGACGGTCAGTTTGGGATGGAGTTTGAAGGCCAAATGCTGAAATTCAACATTGAGAGCGTCAGCATAGATCGGGTTGTTGAGGGGGCTAAGTAGAGGAGGCTCGCGTACTGCCTCATTTAGTGTCAGTCGAGGGCAAGCAGTTTTGCTCGCCCTCGACGATAACAGTTAAAGAGGCCGGCCTAAGCGTTTTTCAACTGCTTTCTTTTCCCAGTCTGCCCCCAGGAACGGCAGGAAATTGAATACTGATCCTGCGTGGGTCAATATGCCGATGCCCCAGCCGAATGCCGGCCATAGAAACCAAAGTTTATGGGGTGTTTGAATAAGATTAAATACGGCCAAAGCGCTGATGACTACAACATATTGGATAAGGTGAACGTAAAATCGCTTAACTTTACGAACATGTTCGAATGCAAGTATTTCTTCATTACTGGTTCCTTGTTTAGAGGGTGAATTCATGTCTGACTCCGGCTGAATTTTAGAAAAATCGATCTCAAAGACCGCTGCCAGTGATTTCAGGGATTCAGTGCTGGCCGGTTGCCCTCGTTCAATTCTCTGAATAGTCCGGACGCTGATGCCGCTTAACTCCGCTAATTGTTGTTGCGACCAACCGTGTTGTAATCTTAATTTTTGTATCAGCATAAAAAACTCCTGTTATCACCAGAGCCGAGTCTACCGTTGGGATGGATTTTTAGTGACGACATTCCCATGACAGTCACACGACAAAAACCCGCCACCCCATGAATAATATGAATTTCCTCGTAATGATGTGTATCGAATCAACACCCTCAAACGTTTTACATACCCTACGGTTGAACTAAAACAGCCTACCCCGCCGGTTCTGTTTTTATTTGTTCGAAATACCATTTTGCCTGTTCCCAGTTAAGGTCTTGTTCCATCCGGTAATCAAATTGCCGCGGGTGGTTTTTATGCTCAATAATAAATTGCAAATGCGCTTGAGCAATCTCCGGATCATAAACACGCCAAACTAATCTGCGCGTTTTATTCCAGGTCTCACGCACAAGAAACACTGCATTACCTCCGGCTTTTATTTCCTCATCAAGTTTGTCGCAAAACGGATCAACAATGTCTCGTTCATGTTGAGAAGGCATGCCATTTTCTAGCAAATCTTCAAAGTCGATAATGAGTGAAAGGTGCCAGCTAAATATCTTTTTGGGTTCAAAGTCTTTTAATGCAGTATTGAGTACAGCCACGCAAGGCAATCCTTCGGCTTGCCATTCCAGGATGCCGTAACGTTCCGCTGGCAGAACGACTTCAATTTCCTCTACTTGTTGCTTTTCCATTACTTTTAATCCTAAAAAACTGTAAATATTTGCGTTGGAGTTTGCTTTCTAGTCATTCTCCGGAATCAGCAACGCCATCGATAGATGATTTTCATAACTGCCGTTAATTTTGACGGCCTTGATATGTCGACCTTCCTGGAAAAAGCCAAAATTTTTATAGAGTTGTATGGCGATCTCATTCTGTTCGCGAACCGTCAACACCACCCGGCTTAAGCCGCGCTCTTTAGCCGCTTGCAATGCGGTGCTGAGAAGGCGTTTGCCAATGCCTTGGCCTCGGTACTCGCGGATAAGGCCCAAACCAAGTACGCCGGAATGCACGCATACCGGCCTGTGCATTGATGCAATATCGCACCAGCCGATCACTTTTTCGCCATCAAGGGCAATGAAGTGCGGCCAGTTTTCGGCAATATTTTGTTCGACGTAAGCCACGGTTACCTCTCGAGGCGGGGCTTGAGTAAACGCCAAATAACGTAACTCTCTGGCAACACTGTCTAGCGCCTGGGCAAAGCTGTCGATATGCTGCGAACTGATTTTTATTATTGGGTAGCTCATTGGTAATGTGTATTGGTCTAATAATTTTGCACTCGCCTCATTCAGGCGACATCTGCAAGTAAAGCGGCTTGGCTTGCTCGCGTTGTAGATGCCTAAATCATAAGCTTCACAGGCTATGGCACAATGTGGAACTGGAGAAGATCATTGAGTGTGGTACTCGCGCTATTTTCGCTTTTACCCTGGTCTACACCCGGAATATTTACATAATCCGTCCATTTGATTTCCCCGCCTATTTGCTCAGAGTTCGGTACCTGATTAAGATCCCAGCCTCCGCCCAAGGCTGTTATCAGCTGAACTGAGGCGGCTAGACGCGAACCTTGCAGTTGCACTGAACTTACCCTGTTCGTCAGCGCAACGGTCTGCGCTGTCATCACATTTATAAAGCTGACAGTGCCGGCCTTATACTGATTAATGGTCAGTGCCAACGCTTGATTGGCAGAGGCCACGGCTTTATTTCGAACCTCCGCTTCTTCTTCCAAAATTCGTAATGCTGCCAGGTTGTCTTCTACTTGCTGGAAGGCTGTTAACACTGTTTGCCGGTAATTGGCGACACTGGCATCGAACGCATCTATTCTCTGTTTGTACTGAGCGTTTTTCGCGCCGCCATCAAAGATGACCAGTGCGGCAGAGGCCGGGCCCAAGGTCCAATAATTACGCGCCGAGGTATAGAGGGTTTCCAGCAAACCACTTTGGAAACCTTCACTGGCATTTAGGTTTACGGTTGGAAAGTAAGCGGCTTTGGCTACGCCGATAGAGGCATTGGCGGCGGCGGCTTGTCGTTCGGCTACGGCAATGTCCGGGCGTCTTTCCAACAATTCAGAAGGCATAGTGAGTGGAATAGCAGGCAATTGCGTGGTTAGTTCGGAAGAGGGCAAGGTTAATTGCCCAGGCGCTTTACCAATCAACACGGCAATCGCATGCTCAAAATTAGCTCGCTGTACACCAAGATTAATGGACAGGGCACGGGTTGATTCAAGTTGGGTTTCGGCTTGTACCACATCGCTTTTAGCGACAATGCCTGCAGCGTAGCGGTTTTGGGTTATTTCCAGGGTTCTGTTGTAAGCAGCAACTGTTTCATCCAGTAACTTCTTTTGCTCGTCCAATATTTTCAGCTGGAAATAATTCAATGCTAGTGTCGACTGACTGGACAGGATTAACGCCTGCATAGTGGCGGCACTGGCTTGAGCGTTATCGACGTTGGCTTCTATCTGTCGGCGGACGCCACCCCACAAATCCAGTTGCCAATTCGCGGACGCCGAGTTGCTGAACGTGTTCCTGACCCCGCCAACCGGGGCGCTGATGCCGCCACTGGGAGCGACAAACCGTTGCGCTGAACCGTTAAGCGTGGCAGAAGGCAATAACGCCGCCTCTGCCGTTAGCACCAAATGCTCCGCCTGCCTGAACTGGGCTTCAGCCTGGATTATCGACTGGTTGGCGGATGCAACTTGTTCTTCCAGTTCATTAAGCTTGGCATCGTTGAAAATTTCCCACCATTTACCGGACAAGACATTGTCGCGGGGTTGGGCTTGTTTCCAGCCTTTGACTTCCTTGAATTCAGTAGGAACCGTGGCTTCTGGGCGAACATAATCTGGACCCACCATGCAACCGGCTAGTTGTGTAGTAAGTAGTGAATAAATCAAGGGTTTGGCAATGCGAAAACTCATAAAATCTCGGCAGTTCTAAGCGGGTTTTACTGCTTTGGAAGCAGTACGGTTAAAGAAACGGCCATGAAACCATAGCCGGAAACGATCCAGGTAAAGATAAACTACTGGCGTGGTGTACAACGTCAGCAGTTGACTGAAAATAAGGCCGCCGACAATGGCAACGCCGAGCGGATGACGTAATTCTGCGCCGTAGCCTGTGCCTAACGCTAATGGCAATGCGCCGAACAACGCTGCCAGCGAGGTCATCATAATCGGCCGGAACCGTTGCACGCAGGCTTGATAAATCGCCTCGCGTGAATCCAGCCCCTGCTCACGTTCAGCTTGCAGGGCAAAGTCGATCATCATGATGGCATTTTTTTTAACAATGCCGATCAGCAGGATGACACCGATCATCGCAATGATGGTGAATTCGGTGTCACAAACCATCAAGGCCAGCAACGCGCCTACCCCGGCAGAGGGCAGGGTAGATAAAATGGTCAGCGGGTGAATATAGCTTTCATAAAGTACGCCCAGCACAACGTAGATGCTCAGCAAGGCGGCCAATATCAACAAAGGCTGGTTGCGCAGAGATTCTTGAAAAGCTTTGGCCGACCCTTCAAAGCTGCCATGAATCGAAATGGGCACGCCGTTATCGCGCATGGCATTTTCGATTAAGCGGGTTGCCTCGGATAAGGAAATACCGGGTTTGAGGTTAAACGATATAGTGGTTGCGGCAAATTGACCTTGGTGGTTAACGCTTAGCGGTGTGTTAGTAGGTCCAAAGCTGGCTACTGCCGACAACGGTATTTGCCGGGCTGCGGCTTGTTCGCCGGTTGGCAGGCGTTTGGCCGGAACGTTGATATAAATCTGTTTCAAGGCTTCAGGACTTTGCCAATATTCAGGTGCCAGCCCCATCACTACGCGATATTGATTGAGCGGGTTATAGATGACCGACACTTGCCGCTGACTAAAGGCATTATTGAGCGTGGTATCAATCATCGCTTGGGTGATGCCATAGCGTGAGGCCATGTCTCTGTCGACAATCAGGCCGATTTGTTCGCCTTTATCTTGCTGATTACTGTTGACGTCAGCGAGTTCAGGCAATTTAGATAAAGCGGCAACTACCTTGGGTGTCCATTCCCTGAGCAAATCAAGGTCGTCAGATTGCAGGGCATAGTCGAACGAGCCGTTAGACGGGCGACCACCAATACGCAGCTCTTGCGCAGGGAACATGAACAGGTTTGCACCGGGAATCCGGTTAAGTTTATTGCGTAAGCGATCCATCACTTCATCAATGGAACCGCGTTCATTGTGCGGCTTAAGATTGACGAAGACGTTGGAATTAGTGCTGCTGGCAAAAGCAACGACGGTACTTACTGCTGGGTCGTTTTGCACAATATCGCTAAACTCAAACAGTTTTTTCTGTAGCGCCCCAAACGAAGTGTTTTGATCGGTTTGTATCCCGCCCAGCAAACGCCCCCCATCCTGGCTGGGGAAGAAGCCTTTATCAATGACCGTATACAAATAAATGTTAAGACCGATGGTGCTCAGCAATATCAGCAGCATGATACGGCTATGACGCAATGCCCAATCTAGCGAGCGTTCGTAATAGGCTTGTATGCGATCGAATGCCCGGCCAATGCCCAAATATAACTTGCCGTGCTTAGGCGTTTCCTTACCCAGCCAGCGTGCGCACAGCATCGGGGTAACGGTGAGCGAAACTAATAGCGACACTATCACTGCCGCTGACAGCGTTACCGCAAACTCTCTAAACAAGCGGCCAACAACCCCGCCCATCAGTAAAATCGGTAGAAACACGGCAACCAGCGACACGCTCATCGCCAATACCGTAAAGCCGACTTCCTTGGCTCCCAATAATGTGGCTTTAAACGGCGGTACGCCTTTTTCAATATGGCGGCTGGTGTTTTCCAGCACCACGATGGCATCGTCAACAACAAAGCCTGTGGAGATGGTTAAAGCCATCAAAGACAGGTTGTTTAAGCTATAACCACACAAATAAATGACCGCACAGGCGCCAAGCAGAGATACCGGTACGACAATAATCGGTACCAGTGTTGAACGGACATTACGTAAAAACAGCAATACCACCAGCATCACCAAACCGATAGCAATGAATAAGCTATGTTCGACTTCGTTGATTGAAGCCCTGATGCTTAATGATCGATCAACCGCTACTGACAAGTCGATGGTATTGGGTATCGTTGCGCGTAATTGCGGCAACATGGCTTTAACCTGATCGACAGTTTGCATGACATTGGCAATCGGCTGTTTTCTGAGAATCAGTAACACTGAGGGTTTGCCGTTTTTGAGTCCGGTGTTAAACAGGTCTTCTACAGAGTCGCTCACTTGACCTAGATCAGCGATTCGCACTGGCGCGCCGTTACGGTAATTAACAATCAGCGGTAAGTAATCCTCGGCTTTACGGGCTTGATCATTGGCCTGAATTTGCCAGCGTTGATTGCCGTTTTCGATGATGCCTTTGGGCTGATTAGTGTTGGTTTGGGTGATGGTATTTCGCACATCTTCCAAACCAATACCGTATTTACTCAAGGCATTGGGATTCAGTTCAACCCGCACCGCCGGTAAAGCCGCGCCGCCAATCTGTACTTGACCAATACCCGGAATTTGGGAGATTTTCTGCGCCAAAATGGTTGATGCCACATCATACATTTGCCCCCGGCTGAGCGTGTCAGAGGTCAGCGCCAGGATTAGAATCGGCGAATCGGCAGGATTATCCCGCCGGTAACTCGGACGATTAGGCATGCCGGTCGGTAACATGCTTGAAGCCGCATTGATAGCCGCCTGAACGTCGCGAGCAGCGCCGTTAATATCGCGATCCAAATCAAATTGCAGGGTAATACGCGTCGATCCCATCGAGCTTCCCGACGTCATTTCCGTTACCCCGGCAATACGACCTAATGCCCGTTCCAGCGGCGTTGCCACCGTGGCGGCCATCGTCTCAGCACTGGCTCCCGGTATTTGCGCTTGTACCGTAATGGTCGGAAAATCCACTTGGGGCAATGAACCGACCGGCAAATTTAAAAAAGCCAATGTACCTAGCAAAGCAATCGCAATCGTCAGCAGCGTGGTGGCGACCGGGCGGTTAATAAATAATGCCGACAAATTCATCTTAGAGTCCTAATGACTCAGCCGGCTTCGCTAGCCGCGAAGCACTGCGGTTTACGAATCGCGCATGAAACCACAGCCGGAAACGATCCAGATACAGATAAACGACCGGGGTGGTAAATAACGTTAAGGCTTGACTAAAAATCAACCCGCCGACGATGGAAATCCCCAGTGGTTGGCGTAATTCCGCGCCGTAACCGGTACCGATTGCCAGCGGCAGAGCGCCAAACAGCGCCGCGAATGTGGTCATCATGATGGGTCGAAAACGTAATACACAGGCCTGGAATATCGCCTCGCGGGAATCTAATCCTTGCTCGCGTTCGGCCCATAACGCAAAGTCGACCATCATAATGGCGTTCTTTTTAACGACCCCGATCAATAAAATCACGCCGATTAACGCAATCAGGCTGAATTCGGTGCCGCACGCCATTAATGCCAACAGCGCACCGACGCCAGCCGAGGGCAGGGTGGATAAAATCGTCAGTGGATGAATTAAGCTTTCGTACAAAACGCCCAAGACAATATAGATGCTCAGCAAGGCGGCAAGTATTAGTAAAGGTTGGGTGCGTAGCGAGTCTTCAAAGGCTTTGGCCGACCCTTGAAAACTGCCCTGGATTGCATTCGGTACACCAATCTCACGCATAGTGTCTTTAATAACTTCTGTGGCAGTGGACAGCGAAATACCAGGTTTAAGATTAAAAGAAATTGTCGTGGCGGCAAATTGCCCTTGGTGATCAACTCTAAGCGGCGTCGAGGTGGGTGCAAAACTGGCTAACGTCGATAGCGGTATCTGGCGGGCACCGGCGGCTTCACCACTAGGTAAGCGTTGCGCAGGTACGCTGATATAGACTTGCTTTAAAGCTTCCGGGCTTTGCCAATATTCAGGCGCTAGTTCCATCACCACTCGGTACTGATTGAGCGGGTTATAAATTACCGATACCTGACGCTGGCCAAAGGCATCATAAAGGCTGGCATCGATCATCGCTTGAGTGACGCCGTAACGGGATGCCATATCCCGATTAACTACCAAGCCGATCTGTTGTCCCTTATCTTGCTGACGTGTGTTGACGTCTTTTAATTCCGGCAATTTTGACATTGCGGCCAGCACCTTCGGAGTCCATTCTCTCAGCAGATCAAGGTCATCGGCTTGGAGGCTGTAGTCGAACAAGCTGGATGAAGGCCGTCCGCCGATACGCAGCTCCTGAGCCGGGAACATGCGCATCGTAGCGCCGGGAATGCGATTGATTTTTCTAAACCTAGCCACGATGGTGTCGACGGAATCGCGCTCTTCATGCGGCTTAAGATCCACAAACATTTCTGCACTATTGGTCTGCTGGCTACCGATAAAGCCCATCACATTAGTGACTGCTGGGTCGCTTTGAACAACATTGGCAAATTCGAAAAGCTTCTTCTGCATGGCATAAAAAGACGTACCTTGGTCAGCTTCAACCCGGCCAAGTAAACGCCCGCCATCCTGAGTTGGGAAGAAGCCTTTATTGATGATCGAGTACAGATACGCGTTTAGCATGACCGTGCCCAGCAAAATCATGATCATGATGCGACTGTGGCGTAATGCCCAATGCAATGCGTGCTCGTATCCCGCTTGAATTTTATCGAAGGCTCGACCTACGCCTAAATACAAGCGGCCGTGCTTGGGCGTTTCTTTTGTTAGCAGTCGTGCACATAACATAGGCGTGACCACTAAGGAGATCAGCAAAGAGACCAGCACCGCTGCCGAGAGCGTCACTGCAAACTCTCTAAATAAACGGCCGACGATACCGCCCATTAATAAAATCGGTAAAAACACCGCAATTAAAGACAGACTCATTGCCAACACCGTAAAACCGACTTCTTTAACTGCCAACAAGGCAGCTGGAAAAGGGGGCACGCCCTTTTCGATATGCCGTTGCGCGTTTTCCAGTACTACGATGGCATCATCAACCACAAAGCCGGTGGCAATGGTCAATGCCATCAACGAGAGGTTATTCAGGCTATAGCCGCATAAATACATCACCGCGCACGACCCGAGCAGGGAAACCGGCACGACGATAATCGGGATCAAGGTCGAGCGAGCATTACGCAAGAACAGCAGCACCACCAAAATGACCAAGCCAACGGCAATAAATAAACTGCGCTCAACTTCTTTAAGTGACGTTCTGATGGTCAGTGACCGGTCAGACACGACTTCCAGATTGACCGTGTTGGGAATTACCGCTCGCAACTGCGGAATCATTGCTTGGACTTGATCGACAGCCTCGACAACATTCGCGGTAGGTTGTTTTTTCAGCATCAACAGTACGGCGGGCTTGCCGTTTTTTACGCCGATGTTGCGTAAGTCTTCTACCGAGTCGACCACTGTGCCCAGGTCGGCGATTCGAACCGGCGCACCGTTGCGATAACTAACGATTAGCGGCTCATATTCTTTTGCTTTGGGTGCTTGATCGTTCGCTTGGATTTGCCAGCGTTGATCGCCGTCTTCCATCACACCTTTAGGGCGAGTGGTATTGGTTTGCGTGATGGTATTTCTAACATCCTCAAGACCGACGCCATATTTATTGAGCGCGTTGGGGTTCAATTCCACCCGCACAGCGGGCAGTGCCGCGCCACTGATTTCTACCTGGCCGATGCCGGGCACTTGTGCCAGTTTTTGCGACAATACCGTCGATGCGACATCGAAGAGTTGCCCACTGCTAAGCGTATCGGAGGTTAACGACAAGGCCATGATTGGCGTATCAGCCGGATTGTAGCGGCGATAACTCGGACGGTTGGGCATATTGCTGGGTAACTGGCTGCTGGCTGCATTGATTGCCGCCTGAATGTCTCGCCCGGCGCCATTAAAGTCGCGGTTTAAATCAAATTGCAGGGTAATTCGGGTATTGCCAAGCGAACTTTCCGAGGTCATTTCTGTGACGCCGGCGATACGTCCTAAAGTCCGTTCCAGTGGCGTAGCGACAGTGGCGGCCATAGTTTCAGCGCTGGCGCCGGGCACTTGGGCTTGGACGCTGATGGTTGGAAAATCGACTTCAGGTAATGACGCGACCGGTAAATTCATGAATGCCAGCGTTCCTACCAAGGCGATAGCAATAGTTAGCAGCGTGGTAGCAACCGGTCGGTAAATAAACAACGCTGACAAGTTCATTACGCTTCCTGATCGTCTTCAGAAATTTCAGGCTGGTTCAAATTCAGCCAGCTATTGACTCGCTGCGCCAAACTGTCCATCCACAAGTAAATCACCGGCGTGGTGTACAACGTCAATAACTGACTAAGTATTAAACCGCCCACCATAGTGATGCCTAGTGGGTGACGAAGCTCGGAACCTACGCCGTTGCCCAACATCAATGGTAACGCACCCAGTAATGCCGCCAATGTGGTCATCAAAATCGGCCTAAAGCGTAATAAACACGCTTGAAAAATCGCCTCATCAGGCGGCAAGCCTTGTTTGCGCTCAGCCTCGAGCGCAAAGTCGATCATCATAATGGCGTTTTTTTTAACAATACCGATCAACAAAATGATGCCGATAATGCCGATGATGTCCAAATCGCCACCCGAGATAATCAGCGCCAGTAAGGCGCCAACGCCGGCGGAGGGCAGCGTCGACAAAATGGTGACCGGATGGATGTAGCTTTCGTACAGCACGCCCAGCACGATATACACAGTCACGATTGCCGCCAAAATCAACCACAAGGTGTTGTCCAGTGACGCTTTAAAAGCCAGTGCCGCACCTTGATAGCTAGTGCGAATACTCAGCGGTAAGCCGATGTCTTGTTTGGCGCGATCAATAGCTTTAACCGCATCGCCCAATGATTTGCCTGCGGCTAAGTTGAAAGACAGCGTTGCAACCGGGAACTGGTCGAGGTGATTGATCGATAGCGCGGTCGGCCGTTCGGAGATTTCAGCAATCGCCGATAACGGCACTTGGGTGCCGTTGCTGGAAGGAATGCGTAATTCTTTGAGCGTTTCCGGCGAATTTTGCGCGTTGGGGTCAACTTCAAGCACCACACGGTATTGATTGGCCTGAGTAAAAATAGTCGATACCAAGCGTTGCCCATAAGCGCTGTAAAGCGTGTTGTCGACTGCCGCCGTGGTAATGCCGAGACGGCTGGCAGTGCTGCGATCAATGTTGACAAACACTTGCTTGCCTTGATCCTGCACGTCGCTGGCAACGTCGCTAAATTCGGGCTGACCGGCTAACTTGTCCACCAGACGATGGGTCCAACTGTTAAGTTCATCAATATCCGGGGTTTCCAGGGTAAATTGATACTGCGTGCGGCTGACCCGGTTTTCCATAGTCAGATCTTGCACCGGTTGCAAATATAAGGTCACGCCGCTCATGCCTGACAGCTTTGGCCGTAAGCGAGCAATGACTTCGGTGGCACTAACGCCGCGTTCTTCTTTCGGTTTTAGATTGATTAAAAAGCGGCCACTGTTGGGGGTGGTGTTGATGCCGTCGACGCCAATAAATGACGACAGACTTTCAACCGCCGGATCTTCAAGAATGACTTTGCCAAGGGCTTGTTGATACTCGCCCATTGCCGCAAATGACGCGCTTTGTGGTGCTTCGGAAATGCCCTGAATAATGCCGGTATCTTGGATCGGGAAAAAGCCTTTGGGGATAAACACATACAAGGCCACGGTTAAGGCGACGGTGATAAAAAATACCGACATTGTTAATACTTGTCGTTGCAGCACCCATTCCAGGGTGCGACCGTAACCTTTGATCAGTCGATCAAACCAACCATCGCCGAGTTGATCTGCTTCGCTATGTGCGGTTTCCGGGCGGAGCAGTTTGGCGCACATCATCGGCGTCAAGGTCAGTGAGACGATGGCGGAAATTAAAATTGCTACTGCCAGCGTGATGGCAAATTCCCGGAACAATCGGCCGACCACATCACCCATGAACAATAAAGGAATCAGTACTGCAACCAGGGAAAAAGTCAGCGAGATAATGGTAAAGCCGATTTGTTCCGAGCCTTTGAGTGCCGCTTTTAAAGGGGTTTCGCCGCGCTCGATATAGCGGGAGATATTTTCAATCACCACAATCGCATCGTCGACCACAAAACCGGTAGCAATGGTCAGTGCCATCAGCGTCAAGTTGTTGATGCTGAAATCAGCCAGATACATCACTGCAAAAGTGCCGACTAATGACAGCGGCACCGCAACCCCAGGAATAATGGTGGCGGGGACATTGCGCAAGAATAGAAAAATCACCATGACTACCAGCGCAATTGCCAGTAGTAACTCAAATTGCACGTCGTGAACGGAAGCGCGAATGGTGACGGTGCGATCCGTTAACGGTTTAACTTCCACGCTGACCGGCAAGGCCGCTTGTAGCTGTGGCAGCAAGGCTTTGATGCTATCAACCACTTCGATAACGTTGGCACCGGGCTGACGTTGAATATTAAGGATGACAGCCGCATTGTCGTTGGCCCATGCCGCCAAACGCACATTTTCCGCGCCGTCGATTATTTGCGCCACTTCAGACAAACGCACCGGTGCGCCATTGCGGTAAGCAACTAACAGGTCACGATATTCGTCTGCCGAGCGCAATTGATCATTACTGTCGATAATCGCCGAACGCATCGGCCCATTGAACATGCCTTTGGGTTGATTGACGTTGGCTGCGGCAATTGCGGTGCGAATATCTTCCAGACTAACGCCGTATGCTGCCAACGCTTTGTGATTAGCCTGAATGCGCACTGCCGGACGCTGACCACCGCTGATGCTGACCATGCCGATACCGGGTAATTGGGCAATTTTTTGCGCCAGCCGGGTGTCGACCAAGTCTTCAACTTTAAATAACGGCAAGCCTTTCGACGTGATTGCCAAGGTCATGATGGGCGTATCGGCCGGATTAACTTTGCTGTAAATCGGCGCTTGCGGTAAATCGTTGGGCAAAAAATTAGTGGCCGCATTAATTGCCGCCTGCACGGTTTGTTCGGCAATATCTAAGTCAAGATTGAGATTAAATTGCAGCGTAATGACCGACGCGCCGCCGGAACTGGACGAGGACATTTGCGAAAGCCCGGGCATTTGACCGAACTGGCGTTCCAATGGTGCGGTGATCACCGAGGTCATTACTTCCGGACTGGCTCCCGGATACAAAGTCACTACCTGAATGGTGGGGTAGTCGACTTGCGGCAATGCCGACACCGGCAACAGCCGGTAAGCCAATATGCCGACCAGCAACATCGCGACCATCAGTAACGATGTTGCTACCGGCCGCAGAATGAAGAGCTTGGACGGATTAAAATTCGCTGAGGAATGATTTGAGGTTGTCATATTTTTTTAAGAGCGCCGATCTCTTTTACGAAACTTGCCTTCGTTTTGGCCTTCGGGTTTGGGCTGTTGTGACGCTGGGCTGGCCGCCACGGCTTGGCCGTCTTTTTGGGCAACATCAACTTTACTGCCTTCTTTAAGTCTATCGGTACCCTCATTTACAACGATTTCATTTGCTGTGAGATTACTTAACACCACGACTTTGTCAGCTTCGGTGGGGCCGAGTGTTACGCGGCGCAGTTGCACCGATTTATCTTCTTTAACTACGTAGACAAACGGACCTTGGCTGTCGTTTTGGATGGCGGCAGTGGACACTAAGGTCGCGCCGCGCAAGGTATCCAGATGCATTTTGATGTTGACGAACTGATTGGCAAATAAGGTGCGTTCGTTATTATCAAATTGCGCCTTCAATTTAAGCGTGCCGGTGGTGGAGTCGATTTGGTTGTCGATAGCCAGTAATTTACCTTCAGCCAGTTTAATTTTGCCGGCACGATCGTAAGCCGATACCGCTACGGGTTCATTGGTGCGCCAGCGTTGTATGATTGCCTGCACTTTATCTTCCGGCAGGGTAAACACGACAGTAATGGGTTGCATTTGGGTAATCACGACCAAGCCGGTGGTATCGCTGGCACGCACGATATTGCCCTGGTCTATTAGGCGCAAGCCGACTCGGCCGGGGATCGGTGCCGTCACACGTGCATAAGTCAGTTGTAGCTTGGCGTTATTGACCTGCGCTTTATCCATTTCGACAATGCCGCGATATTGTTTTACCTGGGCTTCCTGGGTCACGGTTTGTTGTGCGGCAATAGAGTCTTGCTCAAGCAATGTTAGATATCGGGCATGATCTACTTCAGCATTTTTCAGCAAGGCTTCATCGCGCAGCAGCTGACCTTCAGCTTGCTGCAACTGAATTTGAAAAGGGCGTGGATCGATTTCTGCCAATAAATCGCCTTCTTTGACCAACTGTCCTTCGGTGAACGCAACTTTGATCAGTTCGCCATCGACTCTCGGCCGAACGGTCACATTACGTAACGCGGTTACCGTGCCTAAACCGTTTAAATAAACCGGAAAATCCCCTTGGCTGGCGGTCTCAACCGCTACGGCTGTCGGCGCATCAAAACCGCCGGGGCCACCTCTGCCCCCCCCAGGAGGGCCAGCTTGATCGCCAGGCGTCGAAGGGGATTTTGCGAAATAGTAGCCTCCTGCACCGATAGCCAACGCTATCAGTAAGCCGGGAAGCAAATATGATTTTGGCTTACCGGTGGAAGGAGGTAGCTCGTGGTGATTTTTTTGACTCATATAACCCAATAATTAATTAAGCGTTGAACGAATGGCTTTAATGCCGGCAAGCGAAAATTGCACGACGTGTTCGGCAAAGGCCTCAATGTCGCTTAAGTCGCTGGGATGTTGACGATATGGGCGGACACTTTGCATGTGTCTTAAACGTAGCAATTGAAAACATTGCCCCATGATGCTGGCGTGGCAATATTGGATGTGTTGTTCGTAAGCCTTCTGCCCTAAATATTCCCGTAATAAAGCAAACATTTGTATGCGTTGGGGATTGATTTCATTTTCCAAAATGTCAGATAAAAGCCGGGTAGGGTGCGCCATCTCTTTATGAAGAATCGCGAATGAGTAGGAATTATTATCTGCGACTCGATAAACCAGTGATTTAATCCGTTTGGCTAAGCGTTGCTCGGCAGTCGATTCAGGTTTTAAATCTAAATCTGGCGGGTATTGATCAAGCTCCCGATTAAACGCAAAACGCCAAGATTCCAGATAAAGAGTCTCCTTATCGTGAAAATGATAATGAACCGAGGCGATATTGGCCTCAGCCTGCTCACAGATTTCGGCGATTGTCGCATCCTGAAAACCTTTTTCAGCAAAAATACGGCTGGCGGCGCTTAATAGTCGATGCCGAGTTTGTTCTGATTTGGTTTTAAGGTCGGCCATACAACATCATAATGTTTAAGTTGGACAATTGAAATTTGTATTTCAATTGTGTATTTGAAACAAAAAGCAGATTTTATGCCAAACAACTTGTTGTTGTTTTAATTGAAGTTTTGTTCGCGGTTAAGTCGCCACTGTTTGAAAATCAGCAGCGATTGCGCATGTGCTGACCGCCTGTCAACAGTTCTGCAGGTATGAATTTAAACCTCCGCCCACATCCTTAAAAGATTGTGATAGCAGCCGGTTAAATTAACGGCAGGCGCGCTGTCGCCTTGAGTATTGCGTAATTCCAAGATCGACATATCCATTTCAAACAGCAGTCGGCGGCGTTCGGTTTCGCGCACCATGCTTTCAATCCAAAAAAACGATGCTACGCGTGCGCCGCGGGTGACCGGTTCCACCCGATGGAGGCTGGATCCGGGGTACAGCACCATGGCACCGGCCGCCAGTTTGACGCTATGTTCGCCGTAGGTGTCTTCGATAATCAGCTCACCCCCATCGTAACTATCGGGATCACTTAAAAATATTGTGGCCGACAAATCGGTACGTACCCGCTGGCCGGTAACTGCGCAGTAGCGAATGGCATTGTCGATATGGTTGCCGAAGGTATTATGTTCACCTTCATAGCGATTAAACAGCGGCGGAAAGATCCGTTTTGGCAGCGCCGCCGATAAAAACAACGCATTTTGATTCAAAGCTTCCTGCACAATCGTTCGGACAGCTTGACATTGCTGAGTCTGCTCCGGCAATTGCAGATTGTTTTTTACCTGCGCCGACTGCGTACCGGCAGTAATGCGGCCATCTGCCCACGGCGCGTCGGCCAGGAGCTCCCGGCATTGCTGCAGGGCTTTACTGGAAAGGAGTTCCGGGATTTCGATTAACATGACTTATCCTCCGATGGCCTGCAACGCGAAAAATACCGTCAAACTCAGTGAACCTAAGCCAAGCCCCGCCGCCGCTAATCGACGGCCATGCAGCCGTGTCCACAACAATGTGCCGGTCAAACTCAATACTATCAAACCGCCGGCCAGCGTATCGGCCAACAACACCCAACTCACGCCCAACCCAGTGCCTTTATGTAGATTAGTCAGCACCGAGAACACATTGCCTTCGCCTTGTTTGACGCTGACGAAGGCATTACCTTCCCAATATTCAGCCTGCATCATCCGCTGGGGATTACGCACGGTGATTTGCCAGAGTGACGGCTGCTGGATCTGGGTATTATTCCAGGTCACGACTTTACCAGCTTCGCGACGGGCTCTGGCATGGTCGGTGTCCATATTTAAGGTTTGTCCCAGCCATGCTGCCATGGCCTTGGGATCAGCAGGGCGGGGTTCCGGCAGCGACAATTGGATTTCTTTTTGTTCCATTTTAGTTGCCGGGATTTTCATGATGTCGCGATGATTAAGCAAGATGCCGGAAAAACCGAACAACAGTCCCAGCGCCGCCCCCCACAAGCCTATCCAGGCATGGGTGCGGCGTAACCATTTTAAAAATGCGCCGCGCGATAAGCGTTTGGGTAAAAATAGATAGCCACCGTTGGTTTTTGGCGGGCGGGTGGCTGGCTTTATTGGTGGCTGGGTAGATGTGTTCATGTATCTAATGAAGTGTTGATTGGTTGGATTTATCAGCAGAGTAAGTTTTACTCCCGTATGCCGCGCCGAGCACCGGTGTATTTGCCGGGAATCGTCCGCGGGAGGGCGAAATGGATTTCGTCCGTTGCCAGAGGGGCATGGATGCCCCTTCTGGCAACCCCCGACAAATATACCGGAGCGCAGGAAGCAAGCGGCAACTGGGCCGCCTTTTCTTTGAATACTTTCTTTTCGCCTGCATGGATGCAGAAGGTAGAGCAATGCAGGAGCAATTGCCGAGGCGGAGCAAAAGAAAGTATTCCGCTTGTCGGTGCGGGAACCGACATTAAAATAATCTGTCGCGATAGCGACGCAGTTTCTCAGTATCAATCACAACTGCCTCAATACTTAAAATTAACCGACAACTGCCCGGTAACCGGCGTCCCCGGCAATGCCGAATTTTGCTGGCCCGACTCGTAATAAACAGTATCGGTCAAGTTGAAGACATTCAATTGCACGTCGTAATGTTTTTGATGATATGCCACCACCGCATCCAGCCTGGCGTAACCCGGTAGTACGGCTTCATTAACGCTGTCGGCATAGCGATCGGTGGCGTAAAACACGCCGCCGCCTATTTCCCAGTTATCGGTGAGTCGGTAGCTGGTCCAGGCGACACCGCTATGCTCGGGAACATTAGTGGAGGTCATGCCCTGAAATGATTTGGTCAGGCCGCTGACAGAGCCGACTGCGGTGCTGTTGGACTTGGTAATCTCGGCATCCAGATAGGCATAAGTCACCGACACATCCCAGCGCGGTAAGATTTCACCTGCCAGTCCCAGCTCAAAGCCATCGGTGCGTTGCTCGCCAGACAATATCTGTAGATTCGGGTCGAGCGGTGAGGTGGTGCGGGCATTGGTTTTTTCCAGCCTGAACAAGGCGGCGGTGGCTGACAAACGATTATCGAAAAAGTCCAGCTTGGCGCCGATTTCGTAATTGTGGTTTTGCTCCGGCGGCAAATTGACGTTGTTGGCCGACAAACTCAAACTTTCGGCGGAAGGATTGAAGGATTTACCGTAGCTGAAATAGTAGGACTGTGCTTTGGTGGGTTGCCAGACGATGCCGCCGCGCGGACTCCATTGATCGACGCTGCTTTCAAAGTTGGCGACACCCAAGCGATCTTCTTGCTGGGCTTCAAAAACATCGTAGCGGGTACCGGCCAACAGTTTCCATTCGGGAGTGATTTCAAACTGATCCAACACATAACCGGCATAGGTTTGCGCATGAGTCGCGCGGTCTGTAGCCAGAACGCCGCTAAAATCGTCGGCTAAAATAGCAGTGCTGCGTGCCGATACCGGGTTGAATATTGAAATAGGAAAAGTGGTGGTTGTGCCATTGGCTCTGAAGGAGTTTTTCGACTTGAAATCGTAGTCTTCCCAACCGAATTCGCTACCGAACATCAAGGTATTGTTAAAGCCGAGCAAAGGTTTTTTAAAGACAAAGTCGGTTTGGTTGTAGACGTTTTCTTGGGTATTCAGACGTAAAGCTTGGGTACGGTTAATGGTGGCATTCAATCCGCTACCGGTAGCCGCGCCGCTGAATAGGTGCGTCAGGTATTTCCGCTCATATTCCCCGACACGGACACTGTTTTTCACCGAAAAGTCCGAGTTGAATCTATGCGTTAGCGCCACGGTGGCAACGTTAACATCGGTGTCCATCAAGCGATTATCGGCAAAACCATAAAAGGTGTTGATCGGTACATCGGCGGGCCTGCCTTTGTACATTGGTACGCCATAGTCGAACACGCCTTCTTCCTCTTGATGCAGCAAATTCAAAGATAGATCGGTATCCGGAGTCAGCTTTAATGCAAATGACGGTGCAATGCCCCAGCGATTGGTTGAATTGTAATCACGGAACGAACCGGCATCCTGGTACATGAAATTAAGTCGTGCCGACAAATCTTTATAGGCTGATTCCGCGTCGAGCGAGGTGCGTTTGAAATCATAAAGACCGTAAGTAAAGCCGCCGGTAATGCCGGTTTTACCTGTTGGTTTTTTTGCGACTTGATTGATAACACCGCCGGTGGCGCCACGTCCGAACAGAATCGACGAGGCGCCTTTTAGCACTTCAGCTCTCTCGATGAAAAAGGTATCGCGATTGTACTGGCCGTTATCCTTGACGCCATCCAGGTATTGATCGGAGCTGGCGGCAAAACCGCGTAAAGTGATCGAGTCGCCGGTGCGTCCGCCTTCGCCGGCGGCAATGGTCAGACCGCTAACGTTTTTTAGTGCATCGCGCAGACTGAAGGCATTTTGCGACTGGATCAATTCCTTTTTTACCACGCTGACCGATTGCGGAATATCTCGAAGCGCCATTTCAGTCTTACTACCGGTGCTGGACGTCTCGGCTTTGAAGCGGTTGGCTTGTTTCTCACGGTTGGCTTTGACCTTAACGTCTTTCAGGATGATTTCCTGCTCCTCATTCGCGGTGGGTTCTTCAATCGGCTCGGCCGCCATGGCCATCCCGCTTAATGCTGCGCCCAGCGGCAACAAAGCCCCCAATCGCCATTTGGATTTTCTGCTCGAATTTTTGTTAGACATACGTTTCCCACTATTTAGCTTTAGTAAAAATTGTTGGCTGCCTGGCGGGAAACGCTGGGTGGCTGGTTGATTGTTATGGTTTGTTAGTTTCAGGCTCTGACACAAAACCGATACGGGTAACGCCTGCTTTAGCGGCATCAGCCAGGGTTTCGGCGATAAGCCGGTACTGCGCGGCCTGATCAGCCCTGATATGCAATTCCGGCTGCGGCGTTTGTCCGGCGATTTGTTGCAGGCGTTGTTGCAGCTCGTCACGCGATACCGGTGTTTCGTTCCAGAACAATTGCTCGTCAAGTTTTATAGATAGGGCAATATGTTCGGTTTTCTCCGGCTGTGCCTGACTACCGGCTTTCGGTAGGTCGATTTTTACCGTGTGCGTCATCATCGGCGCGGTGATCATGAAAATGATCAGCAGTACCAGCATCACATCGATCAGCGGCACCATGTTGATTTCCGCAACCGGGTGGGTGTTTTTGCTTTGATCAAAACCGCCGAATGCCATTACGCACCTCCGGAGTTAAGCGGCACGGTGGCGCCGGTGGTCAGGAAGGCGAATAAGTCGTGGGCAAAGGCATCAAGCTTTGCCAGCACCAGCCGGTTAGAGCGGGAACAATCGTTGTAAGCCAGTACCGCTGGAATGGCGACGGCTAGCCCCAGTCCGGTCATAATCAAGGCTTCACCAACCGGTCCGGCAATTTGATCGAGCGTACCCGAGCTACCCTGGCCGATACCAATCAATGCGTGGTAAACACCCCAAACGGTACCAAACAAACCAACAAACGGCGCGGTGCTGGCAATCGAAGCCAGCGCAGTCAGACCCCATTCCAGTTGCGCGGTTTCTTCGTCGATCACACGGCGCATGGCGCGGGTTAAAAATTCCGGAGCGGAACCGGCTTCGTTCAGACGGTGCGCGCCATGTGTGGCGTGGTGCCGGGAGGCGGTAATGGCATGGTAAGTTAAATGCGCAAACGGTTCGCTGGCAGGGTGTTGATTCAGCGATTGCGCCACATCGTCCAGCGAAGCGGCATCCCAGAAACTGTTTAAAAATTGCTCGCTATAGCGGCGAGCCTGTCTGCCTTGCCAAGCCTTGATAACAATAAAATACCAGCTGGCCATCGACATGCTGATCAGCAAGCCAAACAGGAATAAGCCGACCGAATCGTTTTGCGCTAAAAAATGTTTGAAATCCATAAGTTTATCCTTCAAGTGAAAATGCAACGGGTACAACAACCCAGGCCGATACTTTTTGCTCGCCGCGTTGGGCCGGCACAAAGCGCCAATTTTTAACGGTATCCAGCGCAGCCTGATCCAGACGGTCAAAACCGCTGCTTTTACGCAGTATCACTTGGGCGACCGTACCGTCGATATTGATCATGGCGCGCAGTAACACCCGGCCTTGTTCGCCGAGTTCGCGAGAAGCCGGGGGATAGTCCGGTGCCGGGTTGTTCAAATAGTCGGCATTGAGATGCGGCAGCGTGACAGGGGCATCGTCAGCAGTGCTGTTTGGTGATGCTGTTGCAGCAGGTGCCGGATTGGCAGCCGCAACAACTGCTGGTGCAGGCGGTGCTTCCACAGGTTGGGCAATCGTCGACTCTGCTGATGTACTGGTGGCGGCAATGACTGGTTTTGGGGGAATGGCCGCCACTTTTCGTGGTTGTACCTTGGGTTTGACGACAGGTTTTGCTATTTCCGGGGTTGGTTGCGACTGCGGTTTGACCGGTTTCGCCTGAGATTGCGAATTGCTAAGCCATTCCACCATGATGGGTTGCGGCGGCGTGACGGCTTCGCGCTTTTCGGTGGCCGGTGTCGTGAAAAACCATAGCAAATGCAACGCCAGGGTTAGCGAAATACCGAGTAAGGCATCACCACGTTTGATGGGGCTGTGGAAATTCGACGAGTCCCGTTTAGCGGGATTGTTTTGGCCAATTGCTAAGGTGCTTGTGCTATTAGCATTAACGACGGTAAGCAATCCGGCAGCGGCTATTTTGCTGCTTGGAATCGTCGTGGGATTTTGATCGGCGGCTGCCGGAAAATCCAATAATTTAAAAGAATGTACTGACATAGCCATACCTTGTGTCTGAATAAAGGTTGGCTGGCTTCCTGGCCCGGGAGGGCTGAGTGGCTGGCTGTACCGCTGAATCGGGTTAATCTATTTAGTCAAAATCAGTTTGCCGTTGCTGGTGATGCGGAGACGATAGTCATCTCCCTGATGTTCGATAACAATTTCATTTTGCGTACCGAACAACAGTCGGCTGTTAAACCGGAGTTTGCCTGCAGCAAGTTCACGCTCGCTTTGCGGCTCGGCTAAGTCGGGTGCCGGATTGTTAGGTGGATTTTTCATGAGTTTATAAATTGTCGATTTAACGAGTTAATGATATTGGCTCTGTCGTTGCCCGATCGCTTGATGTTCAAGTAACAGAGCGGTTACTTTTTGCCAATGTTCCAATAATTGCTGATACATATTCCGGCTATCTGGAAACTGTTCCAGTTCTGGATGCGTCAGTAAGGAACTAAGTTGTTGTACGATTAAATGAGCCAGCTTCGGGCAATGACGACCATTGATGAACTGGGTCATCAATAGGCAAGTTGCGGCATGTAAATGCGGCAGCTCCGGTTGCATCGGAACGTTAATTCTTTCATCAGACATGACAACCTCGTTCGAAACAATTTCACAAAATATTACATTGCTCACCAACTGTATTTTTCAGAGTAAAAGTGAGGGAGTAAAAAAGATCGCCTTTTTGCAAATGATAATGATTATTATTTGGTAGTCAAGAGTTTTAAGAATTCCCCTGCTATTAATCGTGTGGATTGTCTTTAATTTGGTTTATTTAATGCGGGGATATTCAATTTGGCGCTTTTGGCATGACACGAGGTGTTTTTGTGAGGAAAAGCTATTTTGGGCAAGAGGCGCTCAGGTTATAAATTTTTCTAATCTTTCCATAGCAATTCGTAAATTATCTATCGATGTTGTATAGGCAAAACGGATATGTTGTTCGGCATGGTAATTACCGAAATCTTTGCCGGGCGTTATCGCTACGCCTTCAGTTTCTAGTAAATCCAGCGCAAACTTGAAGCTGTCGTCGGTAAATTTGCTGCAATTGGCATAGATGTAAAATGCACCTTCGGGTTTAACTGGGCAATCAAAGCCAAGTGCCGATAATCGTTGATAAAGAAAATCACGTCTTTGTTCGAATTCATGCCGCCTGAGTTCAAGCAGATCTATCGTGCCAGGCTCAAACGCTGTAAGTGCGGCATATTGTGAGACTGTCGATGTCGCTATAAATATGTTCTGTGCCAGCTTTTCGGTCGCTTCAACATACGCTTCAGGAACCACCAGCCAACCTACTCGCCAACCGGTCATGCCAAAATATTTCGAAAAACTATTGATGACAAAGACGTTATCGCTGAACTCCAGCGCGGTACTCGCTTGCGCGCCATAAACCAAGCCGTGATAGATTTCATCAGAGTAAAAACAGCCACCCAATTCAGTCACTGCGTGAACGGCCTGTTTTAAATCGAGTGGTGAAATCAGGGTGCCGGTGGGGTTGGAAGGTGAGGCGATCAAAGCTCCGCGGGTATTTTTTGTCCAATGTTGCTGAATCAGGTCGGCGGTTATTTGATACTGCGTTTGAGCGTCGACAGGAATAGTTTTTGCCTTGCCTGCAAATAGACTGGCAAAGTTGCTGTTACAGGGATAGCAAGGATCCGCCATCAGTAGTTCTTCACCTGGATTTAGACTGACACCTAACGCTAATAACAGCGCGCCTGAGGCACCAGGGGTGATGAAAATACGATGTTTGGCAACTGATACGCCATAGCGTTGGCGATAAAAATCAGCAATTTTTTCACGCAATTCCGGAAGGCCTGCGGCCGCGGTATATTTCACTTGGCCGGTCTGTAAATGTTTGATACCGGCGTCAATAATGAGTTGAGGCGTAGCGAAATCCGGTTCGCCAATTTCCATATGAATAATATTTTTGCCTTGCGCTTCTAATTGCTTGGCGCGTTGCAATAATTCCATTACATAAAACGGTGAAATCTCATGGATTCGATTTGCTACTTGGTGTTCTAACATGTCAGGCCTTGAATTTATAAAGCTCCCGATCATATCAATAAACCTTGCTATCAATTTACTATTCTGCTAAAAATGCGCGGTTTTTAACCTTGCCTTGGGAGTTAATGGATGACTGATAATTCTAAAGCCGTTGCATCACCTTTTAGTTTTGCGCCTTATATAGAAAAAGACGGTGAAGAATACATGAATGGGCCTCAATTGAAGCATTTTGAGACCATTTTAAAAAACTGGAAATCTGAATTAATGCATGAAGTTGATCGCACTGTGCATCATATGCAGGACGATGCGTCTAATTTTCCTGATCCTAATGACAGAGCGTCACAAGAATCTGAATTCAGTTTGGAATTAAGAACGCGTGATCGCGAACGTAAGCTCATCAAAAAAATTGATGAAGCACTGAAATCTATTGAAGCAGGCGACTATGGTTTTTGTGAGTCTTGCGGCATAGAGATTGGTATTCGTCGCTTGGAAGCTAGACCAACAGCGACATTATGTATCGATTGCAAAACCCTTGATGAGATTCGCGAAAAACAAATGGGCTAAGTTCTCTTGTTGTGTCTGACGCACAACTATATGTAGGCCGGTTTGCCCCGTCTCCAACCGGCCCGTTGCATGTAGGCTCAATTTACACAGCCCTGGCAAGCTTTCTTGATGCTCGCTCCCATCAGGGCCAATGGCTGTTACGCATTGATGATCTTGACACTACTCGCAACATCAAAAATTCCGCTGATAACATACAGACAACCCTGGAGACATTTGGGTTGACTTGGGATCAAGCGGTTTATTATCAAAGCCAGCACCTTAGTGACTATCACGAATTTCTTGCCGAGTTAAATCACCAACAGTTACTTTACCCCTGTAGTTGTAGCCGTAAGACTTTGTCTACTTTGCCATCTGATATTTATACTGGCTTGTGTCTGAATCAACCGGTGTTACCTGATACACCACATGCAATACGCATCCAAACCGATCAACGTATTATTGCCTTTGATGATGAGTTGCAAGGCCTTATTACACACTCTCTGGCTGAGCAGCATGGTGATTTCATATTAAAGCGTAAAGACCTGATCATCGCTTACCAATTTGCGGTCGTTGTTGATGACTACTTGCAAGGCGTCAATCATGTGGTCCGAGGCTGCGATTTACTTGATGTCACGCCCAGGCAAATCTATTTACAGCAAGTGTTTAAATTCATTACGCCCAGCTACATGCATGTGCCCGTGATTGTCGATGCCGAAGGTCATAAGCTCAGCAAGCAAACATTGGCTCAGGCGGTAGATACCCACTCTCCCAGTCAGTTGATTTTTAAATTGCTGGGATTATTAAAACAACACCCACCTATTGAATGCCAAAATGCGCCAGTCAGCGAACTTCTCGATTGGGCACAACAGCATTGGAACCCAGCGGCCTTAAAAGGTACCGTACAATTGGCTGTGGCAGGCTAGTTGCCGTCTTTCCAAATTCAGGATAAATCATGTCAGATAATAAAGTGTATGCCGTAAATCCTAGCGTTGCTGCCAACGCACACATTACTGCCGACAGCTATAAAACTATGTATAAGCAGTCAATAGATGACCCTGAAGCGTTTTGGGCGGAACGAGCCGAGCAGTTTTTAGACTGGAGCAAGCCTTGGCATACGGTCATGGATTGTGACTTTGGTAAAGGTCATATTCGCTGGTTTGATGGCGGCGAACTTAACGTTAGTGTTAATTGTGTAGACAGGCATTTGGCAACCCGCGCTGATCAGGTCGCAATTATTTGGGAAGGCGATAATCCTACGCAGGATAAAAAAATAACTTATCGGCAATTGCATGAGCAAGTCTGCCGATTTGCGAATGTCTTAAAGAATTTAGGTGTCAAAAAAGGCGACTGCGTCTGTATCTATTTACCGATGATTGCCGAAGCGGCTACCGTGATGTTGGCATGTACCCGTATCGGTGCCGTGCATTCCATCGTTTTTGGCGGGTTTTCTGCTGATGCTTTAAAAGACCGGATTATCGATGCCGACTGTCGCTACGTAGTTTGTGCCGATGAGGGGTATCGTGGCGGCAGAACTCTTCCCATAAAAGCCAATGTCGACCAGGCTGCGGCAGGTTGCCCGCAGCTGGAAAAAGTTATCGTGATAAAAAATACCGGTAATCCCGTTGCTTGGCATGAGCCACGCGATGTTTGGTATCACGACGCAATGGCAACGGCATCAAGTGATTGCCCAGCCGAGCCGATGGCTGCGGAAGATCCGTTATTCATCTTATATACCTCAGGTTCCACTGGTAAACCCAAAGGCGTTGTACACACTACCGGCGGCTATTTGCTTTATGCCGCGATGACCCACAAATATGTGTTTGATTATCACGATGGCGATATTTACTGGTGTACCGCCGACATAGGCTGGATTACCGGTCACTCGTATATGATTTACGGGCCGTTGTGTAACGGTGCAACTACGTTAATGTTTGAAGGGGTGCCTACTTATCCTGAAGCGGATCGATTCTGGCGCGTTATTGATAAGCATCAAGTGACTATTTTTTACACGGCACCTACAGCCATTCGTGCGTTGATGGCGCAAGGTAATGAGTTTGTCACGCGGACCGATCGCAGCAGTTTGCGATTGCTGGGTAGCGTTGGTGAACCGATTAATCCGGAAGCATGGGAATGGTATTACCACGTCGTTGGTGAAGCACGCTGTCCGATTGTTGATACGTGGTGGCAAACAGAAACCGGCGGTATTTTGATTACGCCGTTGCCAGGTGCCATTGCTTTAAAACCCGGCTCGGCCACATTGCCGTTTTTTGGCATAAAGCCGGAAATTGTTGATAACGAAGGGCGTGTTTTAGAAGGCGAATCCGAAGGTATTTTAGTGATTGGCCGCTCTTGGCCTGGTCAAGCACGCACTATTTATGGTGATCATCCGCGCTTTATCGACACGTATTTCAAAAATTATCCCGGCTATTATTTTGCCGGTGACGGTGCGCGTCGGGATAAAGACGGCTATTACTGGATTACCGGGCGTGTTGATGATGTACTCAATGTTTCCGGACACCGAATGGGTACTGCAGAAATTGAAAGTGCTTTGGTGCTGCATGAACATGTTGCCGAAGCAGCCGTGGTCGGTTATCCGCACAACATTAAGGGGCAGGGTATCTATGCCTATGTCACCCTGAATGTCGGAGTGCAACCTTCGGAGCAGCTACGGCAGGAATTGATTGAATTGGTCAGAAAAGAAATTGGCCCGATTGCGCATCCTGACATCATCCAATGGGCGCCGGGATTACCGAAAACTCGTTCGGGTAAAATTATGCGACGTATCTTACGTAAAGTGGCGGCTAACGAAATTGATAGTTTGGGTGATACGTCGACGTTGGCGGATCCTTCCGTCGTCGATGAAATTATTGACCATCGAGCTAATAAATAAATTAGACATTCGAGTCTGATTTTGGCTGTGCGCAGATTCTCTCGGCATCGTTTGGTATTAATGGACAGGCTGAAGCGTGTCGCGTTATATGTTGCCTATGGTTTTGTGTTGTCATCGGTGGGCTTATGTTTACTATTTCGCTGGGTGCCACCACCAACATCGATGTTCATGCTCTATCGGCATATTGAAGATCTTGCCGATAAAGGGACTTTTAAATATATTGAATACAACTGGGTTAGTGCCAAAGCCATCTCCCCGAGCGCAGGGTTGGCTGTAATTGCGGCCGAAGATCAGCGTTTTTTTCAGCATTCAGGGTTTGATTTGCATGCTATTCAATCTTCAATTGATGTCTATATGGACGGCGGTAAGCTCAGAGGTGCCAGTACTTTGTCGCAGCAAGTGGCTAAAAATTTATTTCTAGTTCCGTCTAAAAGTTTTATTCGTAAAGGGCTGGAAGTGTGGTTTACAGTTTTGATTGAAGTGTTGTGGAATAAAGACCGAATCTTGGAGGTATATTTGAATATCGCCGAATTTGGTGATCATTTGTTTGGCGTGGAAGCTGCCAGCCAAAATTATTTTGGTAACTCAGCCAAACAATTAAGTCGCCCGCAGGCGGCGTTACTGGCAGGGACGTTGCCCAACCCCATTGTTTTGCAAGCCAGGCGACCATCAAGTTATTTACTTAAGCGACAACATTGGATTCTCAGGCAAATGCAAAATTTAGGTGCAACAAGTTATCTAAAAAGCCAGCGAACTTTATGAACTCAGCTGATTTATAACGCTATAATATTCACGAAAATCAGTACGCCCGTACAAAGTTATCTAAAACCGAGATTGATCAATCATGACCATGTATATCACCTATTCAAAACACCGTCTTTTAATCAGCAGCTTAGCGATTTCAGCCGTTTTATCCGGTTGTGCAACTACCGGCGAAGAGGTGAAAAATGAGGATCCCTGGCAAGGGTGGAATAAAGGCACTCAATCGTTTAATGATGATGTCGATGATGCAGTGCTGAAACCGTTGGCAAAAGGCTATTTGAAAGTGACTCCGGATCCTGTTGATCAAGGAATTACTAACTTTTTTAGCAATCTTAATGACATCGGTGTGACAGTTAATGACTTCTTGCAATTTAAACTGACTCAAGGTGGGATGGATGCAAGTCGCTTTTTAATCAACACCACAGTCGGCGTTGCCGGTTTTTTTGATGTGGCGAAGATGATTGACTTGCCTAAACATAACGAAGACTTTGGTCAGACTTTAGGCTTTTGGGGAGTGCCTTCAGGTCCTTATTTGGTGTTGCCTTTTATGGGGCCTAGTTCTCCGCGCGAAGCCGTTGGCAGCATTGGTGATGCATTGTTAAATCCGCTTACCTATACCTTTGCTTTTGCTGGCGCCGGCGCAGCCGTGAGTGCAATTAATGTCGGCGCAAAAGCAGTTGATGTTACCGATACTCGCGCAGGATTATTAACTACCGAAAAAATTGTTGATGAAGCTTCGGTAGACCGTTATGGCTTTATTAAAAATTCTTATCAGCAGCGTCGTGAAAGTCTGGTGCATGACGGCAATATGGCTGAAGAAGACGAAGTGCAGTTAGAAGACATCGATGAGCCTTCATCTTCAAGTCCTGCTAAAAAGCCTGTGGTCTCCAATCAAAACGTTAAAACACAAAATAGTACTCCAGCACCAGTTATCGATAACTCTGGATTACCACCAGTAATTGATAACTCCAGGCATATGCTGGAATTATCCTCTCCTGACAAATAAATTAAGTTCTATCAGCCAAAGATGACCTGCTTTTAACGTGATCATCTTTGGCTTTTCTTTTAAGGAAAGTTTGGTAGTAATTGTTAGTGCCAAGATTACTTTAGCTTTTACTGATAAAAATCATTTTTAATGTCAAAACAGCCTCCTTTGCGTCCGGAACATGATCATCAGCAATGTGTCAGTAAAGCCTTAGGCACAGCCGAACAGTTATGTATGCTTCGCGGCGTGCAACTTACTCCCATTCGTCACCAGGTATTAGAATTGATCTGGGATAGTCATAAAGCTGTTAAGGCGTATGAGTTACTGGATCGCATTAGACCGCTTCAGCAAGCCGCAAAGCCTGCAACCATTTACCGAGCGCTGGATTTTTTGATTGAACAAGGTCTTGTTCATCGGGTTGAAAGTTTAAATGCGTTTGTGGGGTGCCATTGTTCAGGGCAACAGCATGAGCAATTGTTGCTAATTTGTAAGCAATGTCAGGAAGTTGAAGAACGATCTGCAGCTGACGTGATGAAAACTCTCGCCCAAGAAGCTGAACAGGCAGGATTTATAATTCATAGCAAAGCTATTGAAATTCATGGTATTTGCGCTAAATGCGCAAGTAAATCTCAGTTGTAAAGTCCACCCCCTCACGCGCTTAGAAAGTGTAACTTTTTAAAGTTACTGTACGCTTGATGTCATAAAAATTTGTAAAAATAGCTATTGGTCTTCTTTGAAATTGTTATATTATAACATATCGATATTAAGTGGGATCTCTATATGGGTATTGCCACAGTAATGTTCGGGCTCTTCAAATTGATAACCTTGGATGTCAGATGAACAAAAAACTTAGTTTTATTCTCTTATCAATCAGCAGTCTGGTCGCACATGCCGATGCTGATAGTGCTATTGATAAACAAAAAAAATCGGCAGTCTTGAATCAGGAAAACGATGTTAAAGAACTTGATGAGGTAGTCGTTGTCAGTACGGCCTTAAAACACGCGACCTCAAAATCTGCTAAACCCGTCACTGTGTTGTCCGGTGATCTGTTGCGTAGCAAAGTGGGTAGTACCATTGGCGAAACGTTAAAAAACGAACTTGGCATTACTACGCAATCGTTTGGTTCTGGGGTAGGTACGCCGGTAATTCGAGGCCAGGCTGGTCCCCGAGTTAGGGTAATGCAAAATAGCATGGGCAATAATGATGCGTCTTCGCTAAGTCCTGATCACGCCAATGGTGTAGAGCCGATTTTGGCGGAGCGGGTTGAGGTGCTACGCGGCCCAGCAACATTGTTATATGGCAATGGTGCAATTGGCGGAGTTGTTAATGTCATTGATAATCGTATTCCTGAGGTCGTACCCGATAAGTTGGTCGGCGGGGCAGGTGAGCAACGGTATGATTCTGTAACTAACGAAAGCGCCAGTGTTCTTAAGTTGGAAGGTGGCAAGAATGGCTGGGCTTATCATTTTGACGGTTTTTACCGTGATCAAGGTAATACTCATATTGGTGGGCGGGCAATTGACGAACAGGCGGTTCGAGTTAATGAACCGGATTTTGCAGCACCAATAAATCCTGATGGATTGATAGTTAACACGGAGGGGCGAACTCGAGGTGGTTCTGCAGGGGTTTCTCGTATTGGTGATGCAGGATTAATTGGCGCTTCTATCAATACCTTGGAAAGAAATTATGGTATTCCCTCTGACGGCAGTGGTGGTCTACACGTAACTGTAGAACTAAAGCAGACTAAATATGATTTCAAGGGACAGTTAAATAAACCGTTCGCTTTTGCTGATCAGGTGCGAACAAAATTTGGCTACACCGATTACCAGCATCAAGAATTGGATGCTGGTATGCCGGCAACTACTTTCTTAAATAAAACCTATGAAAGTCGTCTGGAGTTGGAGCATCAGCCGATTGGTGCTGTGCGTGGCGTATGGGGCTTTCAATCCACCAATAGCGAATTTACCGCTGTTAGCGCTGATGGTTCAGCCCCATTGGTGCCCAAGTCGGACATTGATTCATACGGATTGTTTGCGGTGGAATCCTTCAAATCAGGTGTCGTTACTTATGAATTTGGTGGACGTGGTGAGTGGCAGACCATATCACCAGAAAATCGTAATAGCCTGACTTATTTGCCGATCAGTGGTTCGGCATCAGCGTTATGGGATGTAACTGATCAACATCAACTTAGTTTGGGAATTACGCACTCGCAACGCGCACCTTTAATTCAGGAATTATTTTACGATGGGGTTCATGAGGCTTCGCGTAGTTATGAGTTAGGCGACGCTAATCTTACCCGTGAAGTATCTAATAATTTGGACTTGGGTTATCGCTATCAAGCCAGCTGGATGACGGCAGAAATAAATTTGTTTCACAACTGGGTGAGTGATTATATTTATCAACAGCGAGCGAACTATTTGTACGATGAAGATGCAGGTACATTTGTTTCTAATTGTCCCTCTGGCGGCGCATGTATTCCGGTTGAAGAAAGTCAGCAAGCTGCGGCAACTTTTAAAGGCTTTGAGGCTCAAACTATATTGCCATTGATGCAAAATAATTATGGCGCTTTAGATTTGACTTTGTTTGGTGATTACACGCGAGGTAAGTTTGATAAAGGTGGGGACGTGCCCAGAATGCCGCCATTGCGTTATGGATTTCAGTTGAGCTATGAAAAGAATGATCTTTCGACGAATGCGAGGCTGACACGTGGCGAATCCCAAACATATTCTGGCGAAAACGAAACACCGACCCCTAGTTATTTACTGCTAAACCTAGGCGCTCAATATCGATTGGCTGGTTTTCAGAAATCTAATATTTTACTGTTTGCGAACGGTAAAAATATGCTTAACGAAAATATTAGAAATTCAACGTCATATCTGCGCAATTTCGCCCCGGACCCGGGGCGTAGCGCTGAAATAGGTATCAGGATAAGCTATTAATTATTGGTACGTGACCAGCCTAATATCTAGCTATAAGAAGATTTCAAAAAGTCAGGTATTCTGTACATTACTGAATTGGGTAAAGAAATAGGTTGCTAAATTCAGCAATGTCTTTATAATACATCAAATCAATCGCGGGGTGGAGCAGCTTGGTAGCTCGTCGGGCTCATAACCCGAAGGTCGTAGGTTCAAATCCTGCCCCCGCTACCACATTCAGAACCCCTTTATGGGGTTTTTTATTTTTTGGGCTTCTGGTTGGTGTCCAAAAACTAAGTTAATGGAAGAGCCTTTGGCTCTTTTTTTATGTGCAAAATTTAATGAGGTCGCAATGAAACAGGCTCCCGAGCATTTGAGTGCGTTAATTGAGCCGATTGTTGAGGGGTTGGGTTACGAATGTGTTGGCATCGATTATAACCCTCACCCAAAGCACGGGTTATTAAGAATATATATAGATAGCGAGAAAGGAATTCTTGTTGAAGATTGTACAAAAGTTAGTCACCAGATTAGCGGGGTATTGGATGTGGAAGATCCTATCCCCGGCAATTATCAGTTAGAGGTGTCATCGCCAGGCGAGGACAGGCCATTCTTCAAAGTGAGTCAATTTGAACGCTTTATCGGCAATACGGTATTAGTTAATCTATTCAAAACTATTGATGGCCGAAGAAAGATTACTGGTGTGATCAAACAAGTTGATGGCGACGTTATCACCTTGCAAGACGGTGAACAGATTTTTGAGGTGGCTTTTGCGGCGATGAGTAAAGCTCGCTTGGTCCCTGAGTATTTAATTGAAAAAGGAGGGCGCAGTGGCAAATAAAGAGATTTTGTTGGTAGCAGAGGTTTTTTCCAACGAGAAGGACATCGATAAAGAGGCGGTTTTTCAAGCGATAGAGTCAGCATTGGAAGCAGCCACAATTAAGCGTCATGCCAATCAAATAAAAACTCGTGTAACAATTGATAGAAAAACTGGCGATTACACCACTTACCGTTGCTGGGATGTAGTTGATGCAAATGATAAAATTGACGGTGATGTTGAATTTCCCGAAACGCAGATTTTGCTTGAAGTCGCAAGATTTGATAACCCTAATGTTCAAGTAGGGGATGTCATTGAGGAAGAAATCGAATCCGTAGATTTTGGACGCATTGCCGCCCAAACTGCTAAGCAAGTGATTATCCACAAGGTACGTGAAGCTGAGCGTAAAAAAATCGTCGATGCCTATAAAAGTCGCGTGGGCGAGCTGATTACCGGTATTGTCAAACGTATAGAAAAAGGTAGCATTTACCTTGACTTGGGCGGGCATGTCGAAGCTTATATTGCTAAGGAAGATATGATTCCTCGTGAAGCTGTTCGCATCGGCGACAGAATTAGGGGTTATTTAAAAGATGTTCGATTAGAGCCGCGTGGCCCCCAATTGTTTGTAAGCCGGACTGATGCTCAATTATTGGTTGCTCTTTTTAGATTGGAAGTGCCCGAAGTTGGCGAAGGTTTGATTTCAATCATGGGTGCAGCAAGAGATCCGGGCTCCAGGGCGAAACTGGCGGTAAAAGCTAACGACCCAAGACTAGACCCTGTTGGTGCTTGTGTTGGTATGAGAGGATCAAGGGTGCAAACTGTTTCCAATGAATTGGCCGGTGAGCGTGTTGATATTATTCTCTGGAATCCAAGCGAAGCCCAGTTTGTGATTAATGCCATGTCGCCTGCAGAAATTGAGTCCATAGTCATTGATGAAGACAAGCACAGCATGGATTTAGCCGTAAGCTCTGATAATTTGTCACAGGCAATAGGCCGTGGCGGTCAGAATGTTCGGCTTGCTAGTCAGTTGACTGGTTGGGAGTTGAATGTTTTAGATGCGTCTAAAGCAGAAGAAAGCAGTGAGGCTGAAGCTGAAAAAATTATTCAAATGTTCATGGCTCAGCTTGATATTGATGAAGATATTGCATCAATTCTAGCTGAAGAAGGCTTCAATACGGTCGAAGAAATCGCCTATGTGCCAGTCAGTGAAATGTTGGAAATTGAAGGTTTTGATGCAGATTTGGTTGATGAGTTAAGAACTCGTGCCAAAGATGCGTTATTGATTAGCGCCATTGCCGCCGAAGAAAAAATTGAAACTGCTGAGCCTGCACAAGACTTGCTAGAAATGGCAGGGATGGACAGAGACTTGGCTTATGAAATGGCAGGACGGGGAATTATCACAATGGATGATTTGGCCGAGCAATCGGTAGATGATTTGTTGAGTTTATCCAATGTGGATGAAGAGCGTGCGGCTAAATTGATTATGAAGGCCCGCGAGCCTTGGTTTGCTGAGGCAAAAAGCGAGTAGGAAAGGGGTTACAGATGAGCAATAAAACAGTACAACAATTAGCAGAGATAGTGAAAATTCCTCTGGAAAAGTTATTAGAGCAGCTCAAAGAGGCCGGGCTATCTGCGACCGCCCCTGATGATGTTATTAATGAAGATGAAAAAATGCAGCTGCTTGCGCATTTACGCAAGCGCCATGGCAAAGATGATGAGTCTGCTGAAAATTCACCACGACGCGTCACTTTAAAGCGCAGATCCGTTACCGAATTAAAGCAGGCCAGCGCACCTGGAAGTGGTACTAAAACGATCAGTATTGAAGTGCGTAAACAGAAAACTTATATCAAGCGTGAAGCTGAAGCAGATGAGTCCAAGATAATAAGCGCTGCAAAACCTATTGTTGAGGAAGAGCTTTCTAAGCAAGTGGTGGAAAGTCTTACTACTACAGAATCTCCTGTATCGCCTGAAATAATAGCTGAGGTCTCATCTGAGCCTGAAGAATTGGCAGCTGTAGAAGAAAAAACCGAGGTAGTTGTAAGTGCCTCGGAAATCGATATTGAGCCTGATGTTGAGGACAAGTTTGGTGTTGTTAAAGTCGATGCTGATGACAAGAAAGTTAAGCAAGACAAGCCTATCAAGACTAAAGAAGCTGAGGAACTTAAAAAGAAACAGCTGGAAAAAGAGCTGCGCCTGGAAGAGTCCATCAAGCGAAACGCCGATAAAGTAAGACAACTGGCCGCAGCTAAAGAACAAACGTTACATAGAAAAAAACAGGAAGATTCAGCACGTGTTGCTGGAAAAGATAATAAGAAAGGCAAGAAAAAAGGCAAAAAAGTAGAACGCGCGGCTACCGTATCTGATGGCAAGCATCAATTTGAAATGCCTGTTGCACCTGCTGTTAAAGACGTTGCTATTCCTGAATCAATTATTGTTTCTGATCTTGCTCAGAAAATGAGTGTTAAAGCGGCGTTAGTGATCAAGCATCTAATGAAGCTTGGAATCATGGCGACAATTAATCAAAGCATTGACCAAGATACGGCTGTCATTCTTGTTGAAGAAATGGGGCATAAAGCTGTCATTCAAAGCGAGGATGATCTCGAGCGGGAAATGCTGGCCGAAGTGATGGGCGAAGAAGAGCATAAGGAATTACCTAGAGCACCTATTGTCACCATCATGGGGCATGTTGATCATGGTAAAACTTCATTGCTGGATTATATTCGTAAAACACGCGTTGCAGCAGGCGAAGCTGGTGGTATTACTCAGCACATTGGTGCTTATCAAGTAGTTACTGATCATGGTTCGGTTACATTTTTAGATACACCGGGCCATGCCGCCTTTACTGCGATGAGAGCGCGTGGAGCTGATGTAACTGACGTGGTTATTGTTGTCGTCGCGGCTGATGACGGTGTGATGCCACAAACCAGGGAGGCTGTTGAGCATGCCAGGGCGGCAAATGTGCCAATTATTGTGGCGATGAACAAAATTGATAAGCCTGATGCAAATCCTGAGAAAGTTATGCAGGAATTGGCCAACATTAATGTGTTGCCGGAAGAATGGGGTGGTGAAGTCCAGTTCCTGAAAATTTCAGCAAAAACCGGTGAAGGTATTGATGATCTGATTGAGGCACTTATTGTTCAGACAGAAATTCTTGAGCTTAAAGCACCAGTTGATGGTCCAGCCTCAGGCGTTGTTATTGAATCACGCTTAGACAAAGGCCGAGGAGCAGTTGCAACCGTATTGGTTCAAAAAGGCACCCTGGAAAATGGTCAAATGGTCTTGTGCGGTCATGAATTTGGCCGTATCAGAGCGATGTTCAACGAAAATGGTAAGCCAATCAAAGAAGCAGGTCCTTGCGTTCCAGTTGAAATATTAGGTTTGTCCGGTACACCGAATGCCGGTGATGACTTCTTGGTGGTGCAAAACGAGCGTGTAGCTAAAGATTTGGCTAAACATCGCGAAGATCGCAAAAAGTTAACCAAGCAAGCTGCGCAACAAGCTACTAAGCTCGATGAAGTATTCTCCAAAATGACTACAGGTGAACTTGCCAGTGTCAATTTGGTGATCAAGACTGATGTTCAGGGTAGTTTGGAAGCATTGCGAGGTTCTTTGACCGCTTTGTCTAATGACGAAGTAGAGGTTAAAGTTATATTTGGTGGCGTAGGCGGCATTAACGAAGGGGATGTCAATCTCGCTTTAGCGGCTGGTGCTATCTTAATCGGCTTTAACGTACGAGCTGATGCTACTTCTCGTCGATTAATCGAAGAAAGAGATGTCGATCTGCATTATTACAGCGTGATTTACGATGCTATCGATGAAGTTAAAAAGTCCATTAGCGGCTTGTTGGCACCTGAAATTAGAGAGCAAATCGTGGGTCTTGCCGAAGTGCGTGATGTGTTCCGTTCACCGAAATTTGGTGCTATTGCAGGCTGTATGGTTGTCGATGGCTATGTCAAAAGAAACTTGCCGATTCGTGTATTGCGTGAAAATGTAGTGATTTATGAAGGCCAATTGGAGTCGTTGCGTCGCTTTAAAGATGATGCTGCCGAAGTCAAAATGGGTATGGAATGTGGTATCGGTGTGAAGAATTACAACGATGTCCAGCCTGGCGATCAAATCGAAGTTTTCGAGCGCACAGAAATTAAGAGGGTACTGTAGATTTATGGCAAACGAATTTGGCCGTAACGCCCGCGTGTCGTCTGAAATGCAAAAAGAGCTGTCACTAATTTTGCAACGCGAAATTAGTGATCCAGCCTTGGGCTTTATTACCATCAACGAGGTTGTCGTCACAAGAGACCTCGCTGTTGCCAAGGTGTATGTGACTGTGTTGAATGCTGATGCAGCCGGGAAAAAGGCAAATGTTAAAAAACTCAATGAATTAGCCCCGGTTATTCGCCATGAGTTAGCAAAAAGAATGCGTTTACGACATATCTCAGAATTGCGTTTTCATTATGATGATTCTTTTGATACTGGTATGCGTGTTGCTGAATTGTTAAGCGGGCTGGATAAAAGCAACGAGGAATAACCTGCTATGAGCAAGCGCAAATCCGGGCGCAATATTCATGGTATTTTATTATTGGATAAGCGTCTTGGAGTTTCATCAAATAAAGCCTTACAAGAAGTAAGGCGTTTATTTGATGCCAACAAAGCCGGGCATACCGGCAGCTTGGATCCATTGGCGACAGGTTTATTGCCACTGTGTTTTGGCGAAGCAACCAAGGTCTCGGCATTGATGCTCGATGATAATAAGCGTTACCAAGTGCTGATTCAGTTAGGTGTGATGACCGACACTGGTGATGCCGAAGGAATTATCATTGCAACCCAGCCGGTTCCCGAATTATCAGAGCAACAACTGTTGACTTGCCTGCAACAATTTACTGGTCCGATTGCCCAAGTGCCGCCGATGTATTCGGCGCTCAAACTTAATGGCAAAAAACTTTATGAGTTGGCTCGTGAAGGCATCACTGTTGAGCGTAAAGCCAGACAGATCAATATTTTTGAATTGAAATTATTGGAGTTTGGTGTCGATTGGTTGCGTTTGGATGTTTTTTGTTCAAAAGGTACCTATATCAGATCGCTAGCGGAAGATATAGGGCATGCTCTAGGTTGCGGCGGTACTGTTAAAGAATTGCGCAGAATTAGTTCAGGACAGTTTGATATTAAAGACGCCTGGCGGATTGAGCAATTGGTTGAAATGGCCCCTCTCGCTCTCAATGAATGCCTTCTTGATGTTGATAAGCCGCTGGAGTTTATGCCGGCTGTGCATGTTACAGATTATCAAGCCGATTGCATTGGTTATGGACAGTCAATAATTATCAATGAACACAGTCCGGGTAGCGTTCGTATCTACCATGACACTAGGTTTTTGGGCTTGGGAGAAATCCTAATGGATGGTAAACTAGCTCCGAAAAAGTTGTTCAATATGAATAACTAGGCAAAAATTAAAAGGCGCAATGATTTTAATGCTGCGCCTTTTCTTTTAGGTCTTTTTTCCTGTTTCTACACCCTATCGTGGAAACAGTACTTAAGCATCGTCACAAAGCGATGTATTTTTAATTTAATCTTAATAGGGATTATCAATGCCTTTTACACCAGCACAAAAAAAAGCAGTAGTTGAAGAGTACCGCTTGTCAGAAACTGATACCGGTTCACCTGAAGTCCAAGTGGCTTTGTTGACTGCACATATCGTGCATTTAACTCCACATTTTGCTGAACATAAAAAAGACAATCATTCCCGTCGCGGCTTGCTGCGAATGGTTAATCAGCGTCGTAAATTGCTTGATTATTTGAAGAGAAAAGACAGCGCACGTTATCAATCTTTAATCGAAAGATTAGGCTTACGTAAATAAAAAAAGTTTTAAAGAAACGGCGCATTATCGTGCCGTTTCTGCTTTAACACTTCAGGGATGAACTCATTTTCAAACCACCTTTATACAAAGGAACCTTATAGTGAATCCTATCAGGAAAGAATTTCAGTACGGCGATAGAAAAGTTATTTTAGAAACCGGCGAGATTGCACGTCAAGCTGATGGTGCTGTCATCATTGATATCGAAGGCACCTCGCTATTGGTGACTGTTGTAGGAAAAAAAGAAGGCACCGGCGGTGACTTTTTTCCATTAACTGTTAATTACCAAGAAAAAGCCTATGCGGCCGGTAAAATTCCCGGCGGTTTTTTCAAAAGGGAAGGACGTCCCAGCGAACAGGAAACCTTAACTTCTCGTCTGATTGATCGGCCGATTCGTCCTTTATTTCCAGAAGGCTACACTAACGAAGTACAAATAATTGCTACTGTCGTATCGTTAAATCCTGATGTTGATCCAGAAATTCCAGCCTTACTTGGTGCATCCGCTGCTTTAGCTGTCTCTGGTTTACCGTTCAACGGCCCAATTGGTGCCGCTTGTGTTGGTTACAAAGATGGTGCCTATTTATTAAATCCATCACCCTCTGCGCTTAAAGAATCGCAACTTACCTTAGTAGTTGCCGGAACCGCGCATGCCGTGTTGATGGTCGAATCAGAAGCTAAAGGATTGTCTGAAGAAGTCATGTTGGGTGCGGTATTATTTGGTCATGAGCAGTTACAAACTGCTATTAACGCGATCAATGAGTTTGCTAACGCGGCCGGTGCTGGCGTCGTTGAGTGGAAAGCACCAGAAGCCAACGCGGAATTGGTCAGCTTAGTGACTGCTGAAGTTGAAGCGGGAATTAAAGCCGCTTACCAAGTCGCTGAAAAACTGATCAGACAAGAACAACTTAAAGGCATTAGGAATGCTGTAGTTGAAAAGCTTGTTGCCAATGGCGAATATGCTGAAAAAGACATCCGTAACATCATCGAGCATCTCGAATACAAGATAGTCCGTAACGCCACTTTGGATGGTAAACGTATTGATGGTCGTGCGGTTGATTCTGTCAGGCCTATCAGTATTCGTACCGGCGTATTGCCAAGAACTCATGGTTCAGCCTTGTTTACTCGCGGTGAAACTCAAGCATTGGTTGTCGCCACTTTAGGCACTCAACGCGATGCACAGATCATTGACGCATTGGCTGGCGAATACAAAGAGCCATTCATGTTGCATTACAATTTTCCTCCCTACAGCGTCGGCGAAACCGGCTTTGTCGGCTCACCTAAACGTCGCGAAATTGGTCATGGCCGCTTAGCGAAACGCGGGGTTGCGGCCGTATTGCCAAATATGGAAGAGTTTCCTTACACCATTCGTGTGGTCTCTGAAATCACTGAATCTAATGGTTCCAGCTCAATGGCTTCTGTCTGCGGCAGCAGCTTGGCATTAATGGATGCGGGTGTGCCTATTACTACACCGGTTGCTGGTATCGCAATGGGATTGATTAAGGAAGGCGATAGATTCACTGTATTGTCTGACATCATGGGTGATGAAGATCATTTGGGCGACATGGACTTTAAAGTTGCCGGTTCAGCAGAAGGTATTACAGCCTTACAAATGGACATTAAAATTGATGGTATTACTGCTGAAATAATGAAAGCCGCATTGGAACAAGCCAAACATGGTCGGTTGCATATCCTCGGTGAAATGAATAAAGCTTTATCATCAACACGCGATGAAATGTCTGACTTCGCACCACGCATCATTACTTTCAAAATTGATCCGAGTAAAATTCGCGAAGTGATTGGTAAGGGTGGTGCGACTATTCGCAGCATTACCGAACAAACTGGCGCTAGCGTTGATTTGACAGATGATGGTGTTGTTAAAGTTGCCTCAGTTGATAAAGCGGCTGGTGAAGAAGCGCGGCGTCTTATCGAAGAAATTACTGCAGAAGTAGAAGTGGGTAAAATTTACGAAGGCAAAGTTGTCAGACTGATGGATTTCGGCGCTTTTGTTACTATTTTGCCTGGCAAAGATGGCTTAGTGCATATTTCTCAGCTTTCTGATGAGCATGTCGACAAAGTCAGTGACAAAGTAAACGAAGGTGATGTGGTTAGAGTCAAGGTACTTGAAATTGATCGTCAAGGTAGAGTTAGGCTAAGCATGAAAGATATCGAAGCCGTATAGACGAAATTTAATGCTGTAACCTTAAAAAGGGGTGATTGCTTTAGCAATCACCCCTTTTTTATGTCTTGCCATTTATCAATTAACTTTAGTGGAGCAATTCCCAGACTGGCTGTATTTGTTTGGGTAATGGCGCAAGCCGGCCAAGCTCTACCCAGACATTTGCTGGGTTGTGAAAATCCGAACCGACAGAGCCAGCCAATTGAAACTGGCTGGCAAAAAGACTGGTGCGTCTTATTTCATCTGGGTTAGTTCTGCCGGTGACTACTTCCATGGATTGGCCGCCGGCATCTTTAAAAGATGTGAGCAGGCGCCTTAGCCTGCTGGCAGTTAATTTATAACGTAACGGATGTGCCAATACAGCTACGCCGTCGGCTTCAGTTATCCAGCTGACTGCGTCCCTTAATTCCGCCCAAGTTGTCGACACATAAGCAGGTTTGCCGCTTCCTAAATAGCGATCGAAGGCTTCTTGCTGGGTCGACACATGGCGTTGTGACAACAAAAAATCAGCAAAATGGGTACGAGTAATCATGCCGGCGCCGGCGATCTCTTTTACCGCTGCCAATGCGCCGGGAATACGATTTTTAGCGAGTTTGGCCGCAATTTGTTCGGCGCGTTCTGAACGAATCAATTGCAGATTGTGTATGCCAGCTGTCAACGTTGGATTTAAAGGATCAATACCTAAACCGACGATATGAAAGCAGTGATTTTGCCAGCTGGTGGATAATTCAATGCCATTGATAAGATGAATTCCGTTGGCATCGGCAGTCGCTTGGGCCTCTGTCAAACCTTGAGTGGTGTCGTGATCCGTTAATGATAAGTGAGTAACACCATGTTGACTGGCGCGTTGTACCAGTTCAGTTGGCGATAAAACGCCATCAGAGGCGGTTGAGTGGCAATGTAGATCGTATATTTCAGACATATTTATTGGTATTCACCATACAATTTTGCGTAAAGGCCCTGCTGATTGATTAATGTTTCGTGGCGGCCTTGCTCGCAGATTTTGCCTTCTTCGAAGACATAAACATGATCGGCTTGTTTAACGGCACTTAATCGATGAGCAATGATAATAGTGGTTCGGTTTTTCAAAAATAAACTAAGCGCCTTGTGTAGTTTATGTTCTGTTTCGCTATCCAACGCTGACGTCGCTTCGTCCAATATCACCACGCTTGGGTTAGTGACTACCATGCGGGCAATCGCCATGCGTTGGCGTTGACCGCCGGACAAACGCATTCCTTGCCGGCCGACGATCGTATCCAGGCCCTGTTCAAGATCTTTTACTGTCTCGAAGAGCTGAGCGATGGTTAAGGCATTCCATAATTGTTCATCTGTGGCGGGTTTACCTAAGGTTAAATTAGCGCGAATGGTGTCATTAAAAAGAATGGGATGCTGCAGTACCGTTACAACATGCTCCCTGACAACATCAAGACCAATTTGGTCGATAGGTACATCATCAAAGTAAATTTGGCCCTGATCTGGCGGGTATAGCCCTATTAATGTTTGCACTAACGTGGATTTGCCGCCACCACTTGCTCCAACCAATGCAACTTTCTCACCGGCTTTAATATGTAATTGGATACCGTTAAGAACTTTTTCATCACCATAACTAAAATGCAGGTTGTCGACCTTGATTGATACGGTTTTTTTGTTGAGGAAAGGATCGTTAATGTGCGGGTAATCCGGCTCCTGTTTTAAGGCGCCGAGTCGATTAATGCGGGTCAATGCGGCTTTTGCGGCAAAAAAAGCGTATTGAATACTGAGTATTTCTTGTACTGGTGCCATCATAAACCAGAGATACCCAAAGACTGCCAACATCTGGCCAATACTAAGGTCGGAATAAAACACCATTAACATCGCGCAAGCACGAAAAATATCGAAGCCGAATAAGAACACTAGAAAGCTTAAGCGTGAGGCGGCGTCGCTTTTCCAGGCAAAGGCAATGGAGGTATCTTTTACTGAGCGGGCGGAATCGATTAACTGGTTGCAATAATGGCGTTCGCGGTTGCTGGAACGAATTTGATTGATGGCTTCTAAAGTTTCGGTTAACGATTGCTGGAATACTTCATAGGCTGAGTTTTCTTTGGATTTAAGGTCTTTTACTCGTGAGCCTACTGTGCGTGTAAAGTAAATAACGATAGGATTTAGTAACAAGATGAACAGGCCAAGTTGCCAATGCATCCATAACAAAATAACGCCAGTACCGGCGATGGTTAAGATAGCCACCAATGATTTGCTGATGGTGTTGCCAACAAAATTATCAATGGTATCGAGATCTTTAACTAAATAAGTCACTACCGTGCCAGTTCCCAAGCTTTCGTATTCGGACATGGAAATGGTTTGTAAATGATCAAGCAGGCGTTTGCGAATACGGAAAACAATATCTTTAGAAATAACCGAAAATTGTCGCGACTGAATGACACCAAAAATGATGGCAATAATGCGTAGTATTACGCTGATTACCAGCACTACGGTGATATAGACGATAGGTAAATGCCATTCTGGAGGGGACAGATTGTCTATTGTTGAAGTTATAAGGCCAGGCTTATTTAAAAGGACCTCATCAACCAGTAATGGCATTAATAAAGGAATAGGGACACTGACGACCATGGCCAAAATGGCAACTAAGTGGGCATAAAAGAGTTCTTTTTTATGCTCTAGGGCAATATGCCGAATGTTTGTCCAAGTATAAATTGGGGCTGTAGGTTTTGTTGGCACGGGATTGCGAGAATAGAATCAGAATGTTGCGATTGTAACAGCTCGCTCTAGCTAAATTAACTGTCGTTGTATTGATAGATTTGAGAATTTTTATGGGTGATTTTGATGTTCCGGCTGGTTTCTAAAAGCAAAAACCAGCCGGATTTTCTGTTTAAGCGTTAGGTTCTTGCGCCTGATGGTTCGCGTGATAAGTCGTGTAAAGATAAACGGGAATATCAAGCCTACCCAGGTGGTTGTCAATAAGTGGCCAGACGTCATCCCATTCCAAGCCGCCGATTCCGCTGGCAAGTTTTGGTAGAGCTAAAGAATTGATCTTTTCATGTTCAATGACTTTTACCAGTGCACGTAATGCATGGTTAACAGTAGTCAACGTAGCTTTGCCTAAACGATGGTCATGGCTGTCTAAGCCTTCCTGGGTAATCAAATTAATGATGCGTACGCCATCAACACCACCCCAAAGCCATGCATCACCAGGTTCTGGATGGTGTTTGTGGCACCAGTGATGAAAATCTTTATGCATGCCAGGGTATTGATTGTGCAATGCTAAGGCCAAACCTTTGTCCATAGGGTCATTGATTCTTACACCATGTGCGATAGCTTGGGCTTTACTAAGTAAAATATCACCTTCAACTTGATAAATCATAATTTCCCTTTTAGTTATGTATTACTAGTAACAATTTGGTTATTGATTGCTAAATCAAGTTGAATAATAAAATTGCAAAATCGGGCGCTTTTGAGTCTTAACGTAAGTTAAAAATAGCGTTACCGTCTGCCTTTTTTACCTGCTGTGACGTCTTCGAATTTAACTTTTAATGGTTTGCCGCAGTATAGATTGCCATCTAAGCTGGTTATTGCTGCTCTTGCTTCGTGACCTTCCATGCCTACAAAGCCGAAGCCGCGGCATTTGCCACTAAAAATATCAGAAACAAGTTGGATGGAGCGTACTTTGCCGTATTGGGAGAATAATGCTTGCACAGATTCTTCGGTGGCGTCGCTAGGTAAATTTCCTACAAAAAGTCGTTTCAAAAGACATATCCTAAAAATTTGGTTAGTTTATATTAAAGGCCGATAGGCCATTTATATATAGATAAAAAATAGTATTGTTTTTAAGCGGCGGCCACATTTAATGCTTGTGGACCTTTAGCGCCCGATTCCACGTCATAGCTGACAGATTGGCCTTCTGCCAAGGTTCGAAAACCTCCATTAGCAGCGATGGCAGAAAAATGTACAAATACATCTGCACTGCCGTCATTTGGGGAAATAAAACCAAAACCTTTAGAATCGTTAAACCATTTAACGGTACCAGTTGCCATTAGACACTCCTAAAATAAATCAATAAAAAATTTGATTGCAAATCATGCCGGGCAATTTTGAGGAGAAAAGCGAATGGAATTTCTGAAAAAATAGCTGAATAACATGCAAAGACTGGGTAGATGTCTTAAAACTGAGTATAAGTACATGTACCTAGTTTTCTATTATAAAGTTATCTGACCCTTATAACCATCTTAAAATTTGTCGGTTAGTAATCAGTGCTGGCGATAATTATGGTCATAACGTCTTCCATGACCTTCATTCTGGGAATGATGTTCGTGATTTTCGGAATGGTGAGTTCGTTCTTCATGCTCGTCGCGAGGTCTTGAATATGAACCCTGCCATGATGAACGAGGATTGGGTCGATAACTTGGTTGTTGGGGGTGATAGTGATGACTATAAGTTTCGTATCCTCCTGCATAATAACTTCTGTTATAGGAGGAAGCAGGATAATAAGAGTAGTTTTGAGGGTGGGCGCAACCTGTTATGGCAATGACTAAACTAGCAAGTAACAGCTTTTGAACTAATGTATTCATGTTCGACTCCGACTCTCAATAATTGAATGACGGAAGGATTTTATATAGGGCACACTGAATGCTTAGTGAATCAAAGTTAAAATAAACATTTATTCAATCAAATAATATCTTCCACTATCTATGAAACACCCTGTTATTGATGCACAAATTACTCCTGAAGGTCGTTTGGATATATTGTCTAAACTCGAAGTCAATACACTTCTTGATACCAGTCAGGGTGGGTTATACCAACTATTTCGCAATTGTTCCTTAGCGGTGCTCAATTGTGGCAGCGATATGGATGATGGCAAGGAATTACTGAATCGTTATCCAAATTTTGATATTCGAGTGATTCAAGAACAACGGGGCATCAAATTAGAAGTCAAGAATGCCCCCGCGCATGCTTTTGTAGATGGCAAGATGATAAGAGGAATTAGTGAGCATTTATTTGCCGTGCTACGTGACATTATTTTTGTTAGCGACGAGATAAACGATAACCCCAAATTTGATCTCAATGTTTCTGAAGGTATTAGCAATGCTGTATTCCATATTCTTCGAAATGCCAATATTTTGAGGCCTATGACAAATCCCAATCTTGTAGTGTGCTGGGGTGGGCATTCTATTAATCGCGAAGAATATCAATATACCAAGCAAGTTGGTTACGAATTGGGTCTACGCGGCTTGAATATTTGTACAGGCTGCGGGCCTGGCGCAATGAAAGGCCCAATGAAGGGGGCGACTATTGGCCATGCCAAACAACGAATCAAAAATGGGCAATATCTAGGAATTACCGAGCCTGGAATTATTGCTGCAGAATCACCCAATCCGATTGTCAATGAATTGGTCATCTTGCCAGACATAGAAAAACGTCTGGAAGCTTTTGTCAGAATGGGGCATGGCATTGTTGTGTTTCCAGGCGGCGCAGGCACCGCCGAGGAAATTCTTTACCTATTAGGCATTTTGTTACATCCGGACAATAAGGATATGCCATTTCCATTGATATTTTGTGGCCCGGAAAGTTCACGTAGCTACTTTAGGCATATCGATCAATTTATTGCCGGCACTTTGGGGCAAGAAGCTCAGCAACGTTATCAAATAATTATTGAACAGCCTGATTTGGTTGCTAGAGAAATGCAGGTAGGCATTAGAGAAGTCCGAGAGTTTCGCAAGTCTGCAGGAGATGCTTATTACTTCAATTGGTTGCTGAAAATTGATCAAGTTTTCCAGCAACCGTTCAATCCGACGCATCACAATATGCGCAGCTTGGAGTTACATAAAAATCAATTGAGTCATCAACTTGCTGCCAATTTAAGGCGAGCTTTTTCCGGGATTGTCGCCGGTAATGTGAAGAATGAAGGCATTCTAGCCATTGAAAAATATGGGCATTTTGATATCCGTGGTGATCTGGACATTATGCGTCTCATGGATTCCTTGCTGACTTCATTTGTTGAGCAACACCGTATGAAATTGCCTGGCAAGCTATATTTACCTTGCTATCGCATAATTCAGTAGTCAATCAATAGGAACTGTCATTAGTCTTGGATTGTAGGGCTGCATAGGTCAAAAGTTAAATTCGGTTTGAGGTTTCACCCCAAACCAGTTGATAATAACGGCATTGTTAATTCAACTAATAGAGAAAAAATGAGTAATGTATTTAGTTTTACAGGTACGATTGGTCGCGATGCCGAAGTAAGATATTTACCATCCGGACAGGCTGTGTTGAATGTCGCTGTTGCAAACAATGTAGGTTTTGGTGATAAACAGCAAACACTATGGATTACTGTTGCCTTGTGGGGTAAGCGTGCGGAAGGGCAACTGCAAAATTATCTAAAAAAAGGTCAGCAGGTTTTCGTCTCTGGTGAATTGACGCAACGCGAATACCGTGCCAATGATGGAACTACGAAAACTAGCTTGGAATTAAATGCCAATATTTTAGATTTGGTTGGCAAAAGGGGCGACTCGGGTAGCTCGCAACAACAAAACTATCCAACATCTCCGGCATCAACATCATCTGTTGCCGAATCAAGAACGGTGCCGGATAATTTTGATGCGCCCTACGATGACGATATACCCTTCTAAAAATATTTTTTAGCATTTAAGCACTATTCAATTGAACGGATAAAACATGATTAAAATGCCTTGGTATTCAAATAGAAAAATATTAGTTGTGTCTATTCTTTCAGCGTTATCAATGCTTGAAGGATGTAACAAAGAAGAGGATTCCGAGGCCCATTTACAGCGAGGTAAGGAGTATTTCGAGAAAGGGGAATACGATAAAGCTAAGCTGGAATTGAAGTCTTCCAATCAAACAGATCAAGAAACTGCTGAGACTTATTACTACCTGGCTTTGTTGGATGAAAAAAACCAGCAGTTCAAAGCGATGAAGGAAAATCTAACCAGAACTATCGAGTTAGCGCCTACCTTTACTGCTGCAAGACTAAAGTTAGGCAAAGTGTTATTGCTATTCGGACAGTTAGATGAGGCGACGGAGCAGGCTGAATATGTGCTAAAGGATGAAAGTCAAAATCTTGAAGCATTAGCATTAAAAGCTTCAATTTTGATTAGGCAAAAGAAAGAAGCAGACGCGTTGGCGATTCTCGATAATATTTTGAAAGATCATCCAGATAATGCTGATGCATTGTCTTTAAAAGCGATGGTTTATATGGAAAAAGAAGACTATCCAAAAGCATTGGAATTAATTGAAGCAGCTAAAAAATATGATCCTAAAAATATCAGCTTGGATATATTTAAAATCCAAATGGATGCAAAAACTAAAAATTTGGATGCAGTAATTACCGATTATCAAAAATTAGTTGAGTCCAATCCAGATAATCAAGAGTTTAAGATAACATTGGCAAAAATCTATTCTCAATTTGGTAAAACAAAAGAAGCAGAAGATGTATTGCAAGGCCTTGTAGATTCAGAACCCAACAATATAAGGGCAGAATTGCTGTTGCTTGATTTTTATCAAGCAACAGCCCCAGACAAAATCGACAAGCAATTTTTGCAATTCACTGAGCAACATAAAAAACAGCCTCGTATGTTGCTAGCTTTAGCAGATTGGATGATTGCCAGAAAGAACTTTGATCAAGCTAAAAAAGTACTAAATACGGTTATCGAATTAGAAGAAAACTCCAATGTTGGGTTAGGTGCTAAAACAATTTTGGCAAAAATCGCTTTTGATTTGAAAAAGACTGATGAAGCACAAAAGATTGTCGATGAAATTTTGGAGTCAAATTCCAATTATGACGATGCAAAAATTCTTAATGCCAGATTGTTATTGGTTAAAGAGCAGTACGATGAAGCTATCGATCTGTTAACTAAGGTAACCTGGAGCAAGCCTGATTCAGATGAAGCAATGTTGCTACTGGCACAATCTTTTTTAGTTAAGGGAGATACTAAACAGGCTGATAAACAATTTATAAGTGCTTTACAAGCTAATCCAGGGAACTTACAGGCTTTTGTTTATGTGTATGAAAAATCACTAAAGGCTGGGGACTTACAATATGCAAAAGAAATACTTGAAAAAACACTTAGGCTTTATCCTGCTAATTTAGGCTTACTTGAAAAGCAAGGCCAATTACATTTGTCAGAAAAGAATTGGAGTGCGGCTAAGGAAGCTGTAGAGAAAATAGCCAAAACACCTGATCCGCTTGCAAATAATTTAGCATCAATCTTGTCAGGAAAAATTCTTCAAGGGCAGGGTGAATATGCTAAAGCTGCTGAAATATATAAACAAGTTTTGGCCCAAATCCCTGAAAATAGTGATGTGCTAGGGAATCTTGCACAATGCTATGAAAAATTGAATAAACGGGGGGAAATGATTGTTTTTTTAAACAATATGCTCAATAAAAATTCCCAAAATATTTCTGCGGGCATTTTATTGAGTGACTTGCTGATCTTAGATAAGCAGTTTGATAAAGCATCAGTAATTTTAGCCGGCCTTATTACCAATAATACTAGAATCGCGTCTTTATACATTTCACAAGCAAATGTCAAATTAGCGCAAAATGATAAGCAAGGTGCCTTATCTGTTTACCATGAAGGACTTAAATATAACCCCGATGATCTTAAGCTAACTTTATCTTTAGCCGCTTTGAATAAAGTAATGGGAGATTATGCAGCAGCGATTGAACGATATGAGTCTTTGCTAGTAAAAAATCCTTTATTTGATATAGCTATTAATAATTTGGCTATAGTATTGGCTGAAAATTACGACGATGAAGTACATCTTAAAAAAGCTGGTGAATTAGCTGAAAAGTTAAAAGATTCACCACAGCCCTACTATAAAGATACCTATGCATGGGTTTCAATCAAGCGAGGTGAGTTTCGCCAAGGCTTGAGCATCCTTAATGACCTTGTTACCAAGTTTCCAGATGAACCTATATTTAGGTACCATTTGGCGTTTGCTCATCATAAAAATGGTCAAATAGGATCAGCAATATCGGAACTAAAGCAATCGCTTGAAATAGCAAAAAGAAAAGGCGCATTTCCTGAGCAAAAAAATGCTGAAAAACTGCTTGAGGAAATTTTAGCTAAGCCAAAACAAAGTTGAGTTTTCCTAGATTGTATCTATGCTTAAATTAAAAACTGATAGGATGATATTTTGAAAATACTAGTTACCGGTGCAGCTGGTTTTATAGGCTCTAGTCTTAGTGTGAGATTATTGGAGCGTGGTGATGAAGTTGTTGGAATTGACAATCTAAATGATTATTACGACGTAAATTTAAAATTAGCTAGGTTAGAGCGGTTAAAAAAATATGCGAATTTTAAGTTTATAAAATGTGAAATTGCCGACAGACAATCGATGGAAGAGCTTTTTGCTAAAGAGCAGTTTCAACGGGTGATGCATTTAGCAGCTCAAGCCGGGGTAAGGTATTCAATTACCAATCCCCATGCATACATAGATTCAAATATTGTTGGCTTTTTAAATATCCTAGAAGGCTGTCGATACAACAATGTTGAGCATTTGGCCTATGCTTCGTCAAGTTCGGTATATGGTGCAAATACCACCATGCCATTTTCTATCCATGATAATGTCGATCATCCAGTTTCACTTTACGCTGCAAGTAAAAAAGCTAATGAGTTGATGGCTCATACCTATAGTCATCTTTACAACTTGCCAACGACTGGACTACGTTTTTTTACTGTATATGGCCCATGGGGCAGGCCGGATATGTCATTGTTTATGTTTACTCGAAATATTATTGAAGGCAAACCAATAGATGTTTTCAACTACGGCAATCATCGTCGTGACTTTACTTATGTGGATGATATTGTCGAAGGAGTAATCAGAGTTATAGATAAACCAGCACAAGGTGATCCCAATTGGTCAGGTGATAATCCAGACTCGGCTTCTAGTCATGCGCCTTATCGAGTTTATAATATTGGAAATAATAATCCTGTGCATTTACTAACTTTTATTGAGACGTTGGAAAAATGCCTGGGTAAATCAGCGGTAAAAAACATGCTTCCTCTACAAGCTGGCGATGTGCCTGATACTTACGCGGATGTTTCAGATTTGGTGACCGATTTAGGATATAAGCCCGCAACATTGTTGGAAGATGGTATTAAAAATTTTGTTGAATGGTATAAGAAATTTTATAGGATCGATTAATGAGTAAACATAATAGGAAAATATCAGTTGTCGGTTTAGGCTACGTTGGTTTGCCTGTGGCTGTAGAGTTCGGTAAAACTCAGCAAGTTGTTGGTTTTGATATTAATTCAGTTCGAGTTGATGAATTGAAGCAAGGGATAGAACGAACAAACGAGGTTGAGCTTGATGAGCTTGCATCAGCCGACATTTTATTTACATGTGACCCTACTGACCTTAAGAAAGCAGATTTTCACATTATCGCTGTACCAACGCCGGTAAACCAAGCTAAACAACCAGATTTAACACCTGTTATTAGTGCGTCAAGAACAGTTGGGCGACAGTTAAAAAAAGGCGATATTGTTGTTTATGAATCAACAGTATATCCAGGCGCAACCGAAGAGGATTGCATTCCAGTGCTTGAGCAAGAATCTGGTTTAAAGTGGGGTGAGGATTTCAATGTAGGGTACTCACCAGAACGTATCAACCCAGGCGATAAAGTCCATACTTTTAAGACTATTACTAAAGTAGTTTCAGGAGATACCCCTGAAACTCTTGTCTGCGTAGCTGCTGTTTATGAGTCCGTTGTTGTTGCTGGGGTACATAAAGCCGCAACTATAAAAGTCGCTGAAGCTGCTAAAGTTATTGAAAATACTCAGAGAGATTTGAACATCTCATTAATGAATGAGTTAGCATTAATCTTTAATAAAATGAACATTGATACTAGAGATGTATTGGCTGCCGCCTCTTCAAAATGGAATTTTTTACCTTTTGATCCTGGATTAGTGGGAGGTCATTGTATTGGTGTTGATCCTTACTATCTGACTTATAAGGCCGCGGTACTTGGGTATTCACCACAAGTTATTTTGGCTGGACGCAGCATTAATGACAGCATGGGCAGCTTTATTGCAGCCCAGGCAGTTAAAGAACTGATAAAGAAAGGTGTGACCGTTAAAGGTAGTGTAGTGACTATTCTGGGATTCACTTTTAAAGAAAATGTACCAGACATTAGAAATACTCGAGTCATAGATATTGTTAATGAATTGCAAGACTATGGCATAAATGTTCAAGTGTTCGATCCAATGTCAGATACCCATGAGGTTTTTGAAGAATATGGTCTCGAATTAGTAGGTAGTGAAGAAGATTTGAAAGTAGCACAGGCTTTGATTTTTGCAGTCCCGCATCAATATTTTCTAGATAAAAATTGGTCATATTTGACAGGCTTGTTAGAAAACCACAATGGTGTAGTTATTGATGTCAAAGCAAAATTGGATAGAGGCAATGTCCCTAATGGTGTGACATTGTGGAGACTTTGATCTTTGGGTTATTTCCTAACATAACGAAATCTTGGTTTAAGATATTGAGAGGGTGAAAGTGGGATTTTTTTATAAATTTAGGCTTGCATATCTGTTTGTTTTACTGGCTCCAGGCTGTGGATATAATCAATTGAGTCAGGATGATGTAGTGGCTGTGCCCTCAGATTACACTTATATAATTGGTCCCGGAGATAGTGTAAATATTTTTGTATGGGGTAATCCAGATATTTCAACAACCGCAACAGTTCGCCCAGATGGAAAAATAACTATTCCGTTAGCGGAGGATTTGCCTGCTAGCGGCAAAACACCTTCCCAATTAGCTAGGGAAATGGAGAAAAAGCTTGCTAAATATGTTCGTGATCCGCAGGTTGTTATTATGGTTGGTGGATTTCAAGGAGTATACAGTCAACAAGTACGGATTGTTGGTCAATTAAGTGGCGGTGGCGGTGGCGGTGGTCGATTTTCTGCCAAGGCTTTTCCATATAAAAAAGATATGACTTTGCTGGATCTAATGATTCAACTTGGAGGTTTAGGGCAATATTCAGACGGCAATAGAGCAAGCATTGTGCGAAATGTCAATGGAGAACTTCAGCAGTTTGGCATTAGAATCGATAGTTTAATTGATGATGCCGATTTATCCGCGAATGTTTTAATTTTACCTGGCGATATTGTTATTATTCCAGAAGCATTTTTTTAACGGCAAATTAAAAGTCAATTACTAATGATATGAAGGGCAGTTAAATAATATGCAAGAACAATTATCCGCAATACTTTATTACGTTAAAGGAACATTAAAATATAAATGGACTTTACTAGCTGTTGCTTCACTACTATCCATTAGCGGGTGGGTATTCGTTTTAACTATGCCTGATAAATATGCTTCTGAGGCTAGGGTTCATGTCGAAACAAGAACCATGCTGCAACCGTTGCTGCATGGTATGGCGATTCAATCAGATATCAGAGGTTTGCTTAGAGTGATGCAGATGTTAATGTTTACTAAAAGCAATATCGAGCAAATAATTAAACTGTCTGATTTAAATAAAACAGTTAAAACTGAAGGTGAAAAGCTAGCTTTAGTAGCGCAATTAAAAAAAGACATTCAAATAAATGGTGGGGTTGAGGATATTTTTACAATAAAGTATCAAGCAAAAGATCCCGTTATGGCTAAAAATGTTGTACAAGCCGTATTAACTGTTTTTTCTGAGCAAACCCAATTAAATACTTCAGGTGATACTACGGATGCACAGCGTTTTATTGAAAATCAAATTCAAGATTATGAAACTCGTTTAAGAAATGCAGAAAAGGCTAGGGAAAATTTTCAGCGTGCAAACCTTGGTTTACTTCCTGGTCAGGGAGGTGGACAAATTGGTCAGATTCAGGAGATGACAACCGCATTAGAAGAAGCAAATTTGAGTCTGAAAGAAGCCATTTCTAGAAAAGAAACCTTACAAGAACAATTTGATGAAGCATTGGCTTCCGAAGAAGATGAGTGGGGGGGGGATGAGTCGGGTGGTGAAGCCACGGAAGAAAGCCCTCAAATTAGTTCGCTCAAGCAAAGAAGAGATGACTTACTTATAAAGTTCACAAACAAACATCCGGAAGTAGTCCATATTGATAAGACAATCAAAGGCCTGGAAAAAATTAGAAAGGAGAAGTTGGCAAAAACCGATGATGCAGGGCTTTTAAGTTCAGCTGTAAAAACTAATCCATATGCACAGTCAATTAAAATTGCTTTAAATGAAGCAGATGCAAATATAGCATCTATACGTTCTCGGGTAGAAATTTACCAAAAGCGATTGGAGAAAGCACAGGAAGAAATAAATACCCGGTTATCTGTAGAAACGGAAATGCAAAATTTAAATCGCGATTACAGTGCAATTAAAAGTAATTATGAGAATCTACTAGCTAGTAGAGAGCAAGCACGGATGACTGAAAAGGTCGGTGACCAGGCTGAGGCGTTAAAATTTAAAATTGCAGATCCACCCAACACTCCATTGAAACCTTCATCGCCTAATCGCTCTTTGTTTTATACTGGAATATTAGCTGGAGGTACCGTCTTAGGATTGTGCGTATCTTTTTTAATTCATTTGCTTAGACCAACAATTATGACGCCATTACAGCTTAGACAGGTTACAGGTCTTCCTGTGCTAGGTACTGTTTCAATGAAACTCAATAGTGGTAAAGTAGAAAAAAATCGAAAATATTTGGCTATATATGCTGCCACATGGTCAGGGCTAGTTTTGATTTATTCATGTTTTATGATGATTGATATTTTTGAAATAAAAATTCCAGGTCTTTCCATATTGTTGAAGAGTATTAACTGATAGAAATATGGAGAGATTGTAATGAGTATTATTGAAAAAGCTTTCAACAAAGCAAAAGGTCAAGGACAGATCACAAATAATCCAATCCAGGCACTGAATGAAGATCGTAATCTTTTAAATGTTACTGGGGTTGAAAAAGAGACTTGTATTGATGTTAGTAAGCCCAGTACCAGCTCATCTAACGAAAGCAAGATGGCAGAAATTGACTGGGTTAAGTTAGCTGAATTAGGCTTTGTAACTCCTGGCGATTCAAATACTCAAGCTATTGAAGAGTATAGGAATATCAAACGGCCTTTAGTTAATAACGCCTTCGGTGAAGCAAGTTCAGGAATTGAACGCGCAAATTTAATCTTAATAACAAGTAGTGTACCTGGGGAAGGTAAAACATTTACCGCTATTAATCTAGCACTTAGTATCGCAAATGAACGAGATAAAAAAGTGCTTTTGATTGACGCAGATGTCGCTCGACCGTCAGTTTCTAAAACCTTGGGAATTCAGTCATCACCTGGATTGATTGAATATTTGGAAGGTCAGGATGTTGAGTTTTCCGATATTGTTCTGAAAACTAACATGCCGGGGCTTAGAATTATTCCCGCAGGTAAGCAACATAAGCATTCTACTGAATTACTAGCAAGTAACAGAATGGTTTTGTTAGCCCAACAATTAAGCAATAGATACCCTGATCGAATTGTTATTTTTGATTCACCGCCACTTCTTGCAGCAACCCAGGGGCAAGTATTAGCTGAATTAGTTGGGCAGGTTGTTCTGGTCATTGAGGCTGAGACCACACCTCAGAGCATGGTAATGGAATCGGCTAGCCGGTTGGCATCTTGTGATGTGGTTTTGACAGTTTTAAATAAAGCTAAAAGCACTGGGGATGCTGGTTATTATGGATATGGGCAGTATGCGCACTGATGGTGCTTGTGAACTAAAACCGTTCGCAATATTACGTTTTCTCCAGATGAGGGGCATACCATTTATATGTCTGATTGGATTTAATGATGTAGCTTATCCTTACAGTTTAACAGTGACCCCTACTGCAACTATCCAGGAAACATATTCCGATAATATCAATTTATCTTCTGATAAGAAGCAAAATGCTTTTGTTACAGAATTGAATCCTGGGGTTTCTATTATTAGACAATCAGCACGTTCTATGTTGAATTTTAATTATAGAATGCAAAACATATATAATTCTGGCGGTAATTCGGGTTTAAAAACATTCAATCAGCTTCAATATAATTCTCACAGTATTTTTATACCAGATCGGCTTTTTTTAGATTCACGAAGTTCAATTTCACAACAGAATTTAAATAATAATCGCTTGGCAAACGATAATATATCAGGTGCAGGTAATAGTACAAATGTTTCAACCTTTGGCTTATCTCCGTATTGGACACCGCATTTTAGTAATTTTGCCAATGGTAATTTTCGAGCTAACTTTGATACATTTACTGTAGGAAGCGGTGCAACAGCTAATCAAAACTCAATATCGAATTCACCGGCACCTATTTCGGACTCTGCGAACTTGAGTGAAGTGGTACAATTAACAAGTGGCAATTACTTCAAAAGAATTAATTGGTATTTGTCATTTAATAATTATGACAGCATTAGAAGCCAAGGAGATGATATAAAGTTTCAAAACTCATCAGGACTAATAAGAACTCATATTAATAATTATTTTAATGTGTTTGCCCAAGCCGGTTATAGCAATAATACTTTTCAGTCTATTAACAATAACCAGGGAAATGGCGCTTTTTATACGGTTGGAGGGCAATGGACGCCAAGTCAGCACTATAGTATTGAGGTTGGTGCGGGTAACAATAGCCATGTTACTGTAAAAATTTCCCCTATGCAGCGTTTGAACTGGGTTACGACTTACCGTGACAATTCTGTTGGTTTAAATACCAGTCAAACCAGTCAAGTAGGTCAAGTAGGTCAAGTAGGTCAAGTAGGTCAAGTAGGTCAAGTAGGTCAAGTAGGTCAAGTAGGTACGACCTGGGAAACAGCGTTGACTTACCAAACAAGACAGTCGAACTGGTCAATAACTCATAATAATCTTACCACTACATCTCAACAAATTCTTTTGCAAGATCAGAATAATCTGACTAATACTCAGACTACTAGTCCAATTATTACGCAACAAACGCCAAGATCTATTAATAATGGTTATTTATCTGACGAAGTAATTGTTCAAAAAATATGGAATGCTTCAGTATCATATATAACTGGTAAAAGCACTGTATCTACCAATGCATATAGTCGGGATAGCGTATATCAAATTAGTGGAAGCAAACAAAAAGCAACAGGCTTAAATGCAACATGGAATTGGAAGTTCGCTAGTCAAACCAGCGCATATTTGAGACCACAGTGGCAACAAACTGAGTATGGAGATACTAATAATAAGGATCAATATTACGATATTTCCATTGGTCTAACTCGTACTATTACCCCTCAAATGAACGGTAGATTAGAAATTAGGCATTCAGATCAAAGTTCTGATATAGAAACTAATAACTATCAAGAAAATCGTGCCACAGCTAGTTTATTTATGAGATTTTAATTATGTACGATGGTTTTTATAATTTAAATAAAAAGCCTTTTCAATTATCCGCTGATACTGAATTCTTTTTTAACAGTGCGGTACATAGAAGAGCATTAGCATATATGCGTTATGGCTTGACGCAGGGTGAAGGTTTTGTTGTTGTGACTGGTAAACCTGGTACAGGTAAAACTATGCTAGTCAAAGAGCTAGTTAAAAGTTTAGATAATGACAATATTGCCATAGGGATAATGGTTTCATCCCAGGTCGGGGCAGATGATTTGTTGAAGATTATTTCAGCTACTTTTGGCTTACCTTATGATGGTGAAGACAAATCAACGTTGTTGACTAGGATTCAACGATTCTTCATTCAGCAAGCCAGGGACGGTAAAAGAGTATTGATGATTGTCGATGAAGCGCAAAACCTACCCAAGGATTCATTGGAAGAGTTGCGTATGTTGACCAACTTTGAATTATCCGGCAAGGCGCTGTTTCAAATTTTCTTAATAGGACAGCCTGAATTGGGTGAAACGTTGTTTCTGCCCGAATTAGAACAATTGCGGCAGCGTATTGTTGCAACTTATCAGTTGAAGCCCTTAAGTGAAGAAGAAACAAAAAGCTATATTTTATTTCGATTGGAAAAAGCAGGTTGGAATAAAACCCCTGAATTCGAAGATGATATATTTGCGGTAATTTGCTCTTATACCCAAGGAATTCCGCGCAGGATAAATACCTTATGCGATAGGGTGTTACTATTTGGTTATCTTGAAGAGTTAGCCGTTATCGGCTTGGCAGCTGTCAATAAAGTGATAGCAGAAATCGAGGAAGAGTCATCAGTTGTAACAGATGAATTTCATGATCTAGTTTCGGCGTCAACATCACCGACAATTAACGCTGATGGCACACTAATCGAACGAATTCAGGCACTAGAAAAAGTGGTTTTTTCTTTGCAGAATACACTTAATAAGGAAAGAACATTGTTACGTAAAGCTATTTTGATCCAACTAGACCTGGATAATGTATACGATGATCTTCCTGGACAAGAATAGGACCGCTGAATGAGTAAGAAGACCCTGGTATGTGTGGTAGGTGCGCGGCCTAATTTTATGAAAATGGCACCTATTATCAAGCAGCTGAATTGCCTAAAGGAAATTGTTTCAGTCTATTTGGTACATACCGGCCAACATTATGATCAGGCAATGAAGGCTTCGTTTTTTGAGCAACTTGGTATCCCTGAGCCTGATGTTGATTTGGGCGTCGGATCTGGATCCCATAGTGACCAGACAGCCAATATTATGTTGCGTTTCGAACCTGTTCTGGATGCTGTCAATCCGTGTGCGGTTCTAGTTGTTGGTGATGTCAACTCAACCATTGCTTGCAGCTTGGTGGCAGTTAAAAAGCAAATTCCTGTTATTCATGTTGAAGCAGGTCTTCGTAGTGGTGATAGATCTATGCCGGAAGAAATTAATCGGATCTTAACCGATCAGATTTCTGATAGCTTGTTTACGACTGAGCGCAGCGCAGAAGCTAATTTGAATAAAGAAGGCATAAATAGTAAGCGTATCCATTTCGCAGGCAATGTGATGATTGATACCTTGTTGGCTAACTTACAACTGGCTAGTCCTTTTGCTGAGACGTTAAAAGGCTATTGTGCTTCTGATGCAATTAAAGAAGGTGGATATGCATTGTTGACCATGCACAGACCTTCTAACGTTGATGATCCAGAAACGCTGACAAGATTATTACAAGTCATTGTTGGTATTAGTGAGAAGTTACCGGTGATTTTTCCGGTGCACCCAAGAACACTTAGTCGCATTGAGCAAACAGGGCTATCAACGCTTATAGCTTCAGGCAATATTATTTGTCTGCCGCCAGTTGGATATTTGCAAATCCTAGGTTTGATGAAGTCGGCAAAAATGGTACTTACGGATTCCGGCGGGCTACAGGAAGAAACTACTGCTTTAGGTGTTCCTTGCGTGACTTTACGTGAGAATACTGAGCGACCGATTACTGTTGAACAAGGTACCAACACAATAGTCGGATCTGACGGCAATAAAATACAAGCATGCGTTAATGATATTCTGATTACAGGAGGTAAGTCTGGTCGGATTCCTGAATATTGGGATGGTAAAGCTGCCGAACGCATTGTTGAAGACATTAAGTCCCTTTATTTTTAAATTGCCTGCATGACTAATTCCATTTCTAAGCCAGATCGGGGGCTTATAAACGCCCTTACCGTCGATGTTGAAGATTATTTTCAAGTATCTGCATTCGAACCTTATATAGATAAAAAAGAGTGGGACAATCTTCCTCATCGTGTGGTGGAAAATACACTAAAGATACTGGATCTTTTTGAAGACAGGGGCGTAAAAGCGACTTTTTTTACCTTAGGTTGGGTGGCTGAGCGTTACCCACAGCTGATCCAGCGTATTGTTAATGATGGACATGAGTTAGCTTGTCATGGTTATGAACATATCCGTGTGACGGAGCAAACACCTGAGCAATTTCGTAGCGACGTCAGCAAAACAAAAAATATTTTAGAAGAGCTTAGTGGAAGCGAAGTTAAAGGCTATCGAGCAGCCAGCTACTCCATTGGAGCAAAAAACTTATGGGCCTTAGATGTCTTACAAGAGTTGGGTTTCCAATATAGCTCAAGTATTTATCCAGTTAAACATGATTTATACGGTATGCCGGAGGCACCAAGATTTATTTTTGAACCTATAGCGAATAATTCTTTCAAGGAAATCCCGATAACGACAGTTAGGTTTGGCGATAAAAATATACCTTGCGGTGGCGGTGGATTTTTCAGGTTTTATCCTTATGCCTTTTCCAAGTGGGCCTTCAAGCACGTCAATAACAAAGAACAACAATCGGGTATTTTTTATTTCCATCCTTGGGAAATTGATCAGGAGCAACCACGCCAGCAAGGCTTGAGCTTGAAAACCAAGACCCGTCACTATCTTAATCTCCATAAAATGGAAAGCAGAATCAATCAGTTACTAACTGATTTTAATTGGGACACTATGGAAAATGTTTTTTTGAAATAACTCCGCAGTTCCAGTCAACGAACCAAGCAGGTTAAATAAACATGATTAAAACACTGGACGCTGCCGATTATCAGCGCTGGGATGACTACGTTAGTACCAAACCCGAAGCGACTTTTTTCCACCAAGCCGGTTGGAAAGAAGTTATCGAAAAATCTTTCGGTCATAAAACCTATTATCTCTATGCCGAGCAAGAAGGAAAGGTCATCGGGATTTTCCCTTTAGTGCATATCAATAGTCTGCTGTTTGGTAATACGCTGGTTTCGAACGCTTTTTGCGTTTATGGCGGTATTGTCGCCGATGATGAGCAAATTTATTCAGAGTTAGACACATACGCTTGTCAACTAGCTAAAGAGTTGGGTGTCGACTGTATGGAAGTTCGCAACAGAGAGCGCAAGTCGCCTGATCGACCTTTCAAAGATCTCTACGTCACGTTTAGGAAAGAACTCGACCCGGATGTGGAAAAAAATCTCCTGGCTATTCCCCGCAAACAACGGGCTATGGTTAGGAAAGGCATTGACGCCGGCCTTGTCAGCGTCATCGATGATAATGTCGATAGACTTCATCTGGCCTATTCCGAGAGTGTTAGAAACCTAGGCACACCGGTGTTTTCAAAAAAATACTTTCAGACACTCAAAAATGTGTTCGCTGAGCAATGCGAAGTATTAACAGTTGAACGTGATGGGCAAATTATCGCCAGTGTGATGAACTTCTACTTTAGAGATGAAGTGTTGCCTTATTACGGTGGCGGTACTAGTTTGGCGCGCGACGTTAAAGGTAACGATTTTATGTACTGGGAAGTAATGCGCCGAGCTACGGAAAAAGGTGTGAAAATATTTGATTATGGTCGCAGTAAAATAGGAACCGGTTCTTATAGTTTCAAGAAAAATTGGGGCTTTAATCCGGAGCCGCTTTTTTACGAATTTCATCTGGTTAAGTCCGATTCTTTGCCCGACATCAATCCGCTTAATCCAAAATATCAATTATTTATAGCAGCTTGGAAACGATTGCCGCTGTTTGCGAGTCAATTATTGGGCCCAATTTTATCTAAAGACTTAGGCTAAACTCTATCTAAGCCCAGCGTATGGGCTAGTCTCAAGTAACTAACAGTCCCAGGCTCATATGGAAAACCTGCTTTTTCTTGTTCACAGAATTCCGTATCCCCCTAATAAAGGCGACAAGATACGTTCGTATCATTTGCTAAAACGGCTAGCGAAACATTATCAAGTCCATTTAGGTACTTATATTGATGATCCTGCTGATTGGCAGCACATTGATAAAGTTAATGCTATTTGCGTGAAAACTCATTATGTGGGGTTGACGCCGTGGCAGGCCAAAATAAAAAGCCTGAGCGGTTTGTTGAGTGGGCAGGCACTAAGTCTTCCTTACTACAACAATCAATCCATACAGACTTGGGTTGACCAGAGCATTAACCAATACCACATTAAAAAAGTACTGATATTTTCTTCGGTGATGGCGCAATTTATCAATGACAGTCACGATGTTGAGATGATTGTCGATTTTGTCGATGTTGATTCTGACAAGTGGCGGCAATACGCGAACAAAAAGTCAGGGCTGGCAAAATGGATTTATCAGCGTGAATCTGAATATTTGTTGAAATATGAACGCGTAATAGCCGCCAAAGCCAAAGCCAGTCTTTTTGTTTCTGAACAAGAAGCTCTGTTATTTAAACAACTGGCTCCTGAATCCGATTCCAAAATAACGCATATCAACAATGGCGTTGATACCAATTATTTTTCTCCTGAACATGAGTTAGCTTCCCCTTTCCATGCTGACGAAGCAGCGCTTGTATTCACCGGTGCGATGGATTATTGGGCAAATGTCGATGCTGTAGTCTGGTTTGCTACTGAAGTTTCCCCAAGCATTCTTAATAATTACCCAACGGCAAAATTTTATATCGTTGGCTCCAGACCCAGTAAAGACGTTCAGAGTCTCGCCAAACTGAATAATATTGTCGTAACCGGAGCTGTAGACGATGTCAGACCTTATATCGCCCATGCCAAATTGGTTGTTGCTCCTTTAAGAATTGCCCGCGGCATTCAAAATAAAGTGTTGGAAGCCATGGCAATGGGTAAATATGTAGCCGCCACATCAGCGGCGATGGAAGGCATTGTTGGCGAAGAACCGATTGATGTTTCGATTAACGATGCAGCAGACGCAATGGCAAATCAAATAGTTGAATGGTTAAAGCTAAATCCCCAGGCACCAGTATCATTAACCAATCGTAATTTTGTACAGCTTAAATTTAGCTGGGAACAGAATCTAAGCCAGCTTCTAGCATTGTTGCAATAAAGCTGCCATGAGCGGCAAACTTATTTTAATAACTTTGGAATAAAACCATGTGTGGAATCGTCGGCATTTTTGATCTCAAAGAAAAACGAGAAATCAATCGGGACTTACTCTCGCGGATGAATGAAACCCAGTTTCACCGTGGCCCCGATGAAGGTGGGCTGCATGTAGAACCTGGCTTGGGATTTGGTCATCGGCGGCTATCAATTATCGATTTGTCCAGCGGTCAACAGCCGATGATTAGTCGGGATAAAAATGCCGTGTTGACGTTCAACGGTGAAATCTACAATTTTTTGGAGCTAAGACAAGAGTTGGAAGCATTGGGCTATCGCTTCGAAACCCACTGCGATACCGAAGTAATTCTGTACGGCTGGCAAGCCTGGGGGGAGGGTTGTGTTGATAGACTACGTGGTATGTTTGCTTTTGCCGTGTGGGATCGTGATCAGCAAACTTTATTCTTGGCTCGTGACAGACTGGGTGTTAAACCGCTTTATTACGCCGAGCTGGCCAACGGTCAATTCATTTTTGGTTCCGAACTAAAGTCCCTTAAAGAGCACCCCGACTTACCGCGGAACTTAGATCCGACGGCAATTGAAGACTATTTTGGTTTTGGCTATGTGCCGGATCCCAAGACCATCTACAAAGATGTTTATAAATTGGAGCCGGGTTATTGTTTAACTATTAAACATGGCGCCAAAAGTTATCAGCCCAGACAATACTGGGATGTGCATTTTTCTTCCAAACCACAGCAAGATGAACGCGCCGTAGCCGATGAATTGATTGAGCGTCTGCGCGAGGCGGTGAAGATTCGCATGGTGGCCGATGTGCCGTTAGGCGCATTTTTATCCGGCGGTGTCGATTCCAGCGCGGTGGTTGCGCTAATGGCTGGCTTATCGCCGGATCCGGTCAATACCTGTTCAATATCGTTTGGCGACCCAGCTTTTAACGAAGCAAAATTTGCCGCGCAGGTCGCCGATCGTTATCACACAGCGCATCGTGTTGAACAAGTTGACCCTGATGACTTCAGTCTCATTGATAAGCTGGCTGGTCTTTACGATGAACCGTATGCCGACAGCTCAGCGCTGCCTACGTATCGGGTGTGCGAACTGGCTAAAAAACAAGTGACCGTTGTACTGTCTGGCGATGGCGGTGATGAAAATTTGGCAGGTTACCGTCGTTATCGCTGGCATACCTACGAAGAACAAATGCGCTCATGGTTGCCTGACAGCATCCGCAAGCCAGTATTCGGCTTATTGGGGCAGGTTTATCCGAAAGCCGATTGGGCACCGAAAATTTTTCGCGCCAAATCCACCTTTGAATCGATTGCCCGTGATTCATTAGAAGGCTACTTCCACAGCGTCTCAGTATTGTCGAATGAGCTACGCAACAACCTGTTCAGCGACTCATTCAAACAGGAATTACAGGGCTATAAAGCTGTCGAGGTATTCAGAAAATACGCTGAACAAGCCCCCACCGATAATCCGTTATCGCTGGTTCAGTACCTGGATATAAAAACCTATCTTCCCGGTGATATTTTAACCAAGGTTGATCGGGCCAGTATGGCGCATGCCTTGGAGGTCAGGGTGCCGTTACTGGATCATAAGCTGGTGGAATGGATGGCGACTTTGCAACCGGACATGAAATTAAAAGGCCGCGAAGGTAAATACATTTTCAAAAAGGCGCTGGAGAATTATCTGCCTAACGATATTTTATATCGTCCGAAAATGGGTTTTTCGGTACCTTTGAATGCCTGGTTTAAAGGCCCTTTAAAAGACAAAGTGCGCAATGCGCTACTAGGTGAAACCATGAAGCAGTCCGGCTTATTTAATCAGTCATTTTTAGAGCAGATGGTTAATCAACATCAAAACGGGTTGCGCGATCACAGTGCAGCGATCTGGTCATTATTGATGTTCGAGGCGTTTTTACGGAATGAGGGGCTGTAGCTTTAATGCTCAACACTGAACCAAAAATAGTTGTTTTCAGCTCTCTTTACCCGAGCCAGATTCGGCCTAATGCTGGTGTTTTTATACGCGAGCGTATGTCGAAAGTCGCAGAACAGTTGCCGTTGGTTGTGGTTTCGCCAGTGCCTTGGTTTCCGCTTCAAGGATTGATAAGACTATGTAAACCTGAGTTCCGTCCGCAACCAGCGACATTCGAGCGGCAGCAAGGCATTGACGTTTATTACCCGCGGTTTTTATCCATTCCAGGTTTACTGAAATCCTGGGATGGTCTATTTATGGCTATAGGCAGTTTTTTAACCTTGTACCGGCTGCGCAAGCAATTCCAATTCAATATCATTGACGCGCATTTTGCTTATCCCGATGGTTATGCCGCGACTTTATTAGGGAAATGGTTTGCCGTACCTGTGACTATTACTCTTAGGGGTACTGAAGTTCCACAGTCAAAGCGGCCTCAAATTAGAACGCGCTTATTACAAGCACTACAGAATGCTACTCAAGTTTTCTCGGTTTCAGAATCCTTAAAGCACCATGTGGTTGAGTTGGGTGCTGATGCCGGAAAAATTCAGCGGATAGGTAATGGCGTTGATACTAAAAAATTTCATCCTGTCGATAAACAAGAAGCCCGGCAACAGTTGGAGTTGCCTGAAGACGCTAAAGTCCTAATTTCGGTAGGTGGATTGGTCGACAGAAAAGGCTTTCATAGAGTGATTGATGTGCTGCCTGCGCTGGTTAAACAGTACCCGAATCTCATCTATTTAATTGTCGGTGGCCCTAGCCCAGAGGGTAATATCAGCGAGCGGTTGCGGCAGCAAGTTAAAGACTTGGACTTGGTAGAACATGTCCGTTTTCTTGGTTCACTGCCATCAGACCAACTTAAAACGCCGTTGTCGGCATCGGATGTATTTGTGTTGGCGACAGCCAATGAAGGTTGGGCCAACGTATTCTTAGAAGCGATGGCTTGTGGCTTGCCGGTGATTACCACCGATGTTGGCGGCAATGCAGAAGTGGTTAATGACGAAGCACTGGGGGCGATAGTTACTTTTGGTGATCGTCAGGCTTTACAGGAAGCACTATCAGCAGCTTTAGAAAAAACCTGGGATAAAACCGAAATTCTCAAATACGCTAAAGCCAACGCTTGGCAGCAACGGGTCGATAAACTGGTAGGCGAATTTAAACGTTTGTCGGCAAATTAAAATTTGTCTGACTGATCGCACTACTTTGCTTTTACTTCAATATCTATGGCTGAATAAGCCGCTCAAACTATGTCTTCTATATCAATCCTGTCGAAACTAAAGGCAGCTTGATTTTTCCACTATAAAAGTTTGCGCTAGCTTCATAACATAACAGCGAACAAGACCATACGTTTCCAAATTACATACTCAAAACCTTGAATTCATCATTGTATTTAAGTATCCAACACTGCTCATTTTTCTTAGTCAAAGCAACGCAAACCATGTAATCAATGGATTACATGCCTTCATAAGCGCATAATGCTAATGCCACAAACTTTGCAAGTGAATTACACAAGCGAAGGGCGTAGCTATTAAGTTCAGTAGAGTTTTTTACAGCAAGGGTGGCGTTTTGCTTGTTGCAGTAATAAAAAGAATAATTTTTTGCTGGCGATAAATAATCAAAATGAAGGGGTAGGATATGGAACAAATGACAGATGAAGAACGTAAAAGCATTCTCGAAAGTTCCCCGGTGGGGACCTTTGCGTTAATGGCGACAGTGGTGGGGGGCATGGTTTTCGCCTGGCTGTTTTTGTATTACGGCGTATTTTTGCCGCGCGGCTAGGGGGATTTATGCAAACAGAACCCATTCAAGCCAAATGTAAGCAATTTTGTCGAGATTTTTTCACACAGCTTAATGCTGTCCATATCGATCATCTGGAACGAAAATGGATTGCCATATCAATAATCATCATCGCCTTGCTGGTGGGTATTATCGTCATTGACGCTTTCTTTCACGGTGTTAATCCACCTAGCAAAGTCGAAACCATCGATTCGGCCAGCCTGCATTTAAGCAAAGAATTTGCCGAAGAAAATCTAGGCGTGCAAACCGATGACAAAGGCAATGTCGTTGTTCGCATGGTCGCCGGACGCTATTCGTTTTTCCCCAAACACATTGATGTGCCGGCCGAAACTCCCATCACCTTTCGCTGGGTCAGTATGGATGTTTTGCATGGCGTACATATTCCAATGACTAATATGAGCACGATGATAGTGCCCGGTTATGTCGCTGAAATTACCACTACTTTCCCAAAACCCGGCGAGTACCCCTTGTTGTGTAACGAGTATTGCGGAATGGGCCATAACCATATGTGGAGCAATATTTCCGTTATAGAAAAAGAACACTGGACGTCCAAACAAAATACACCAGTGCCTGCGGCTAAGGGAGGATCAGTTAATGAATAATGCAGCAGAAAAAAAACTCGCGTTAAGTCATCTATGGGTGGCTTTTGCAGCCTTTATCGTGGCCTGTTTTATGGGTGAATATCAAGTACTGGAACGCAGCGGCTTATTTCCATCATTGGAATCGCCCACTGTCTATTTTGCTTCTGTCAGTACCCATGGCGTGTTGATGGCGTTTGTATTGACCACCTTTTTTATCATGGGTTTTGGCTATTACATTGCCAGCACCAGTCTAAAACAACCGGTCTGGAATAAACCGCTGGCATGGGGCGGCTTCTGGCTGGCCTTGATCGGCGTCGTGCTGGCGGCTTTACCATTACTGAGTGGTAAAGCCTCCGTGCTGTACACCTTCTATCCGCCGATCGTAGCGCACGCTGCTTTTTACATTGGCGCGACGTTGCTGGTAGTGGGGTCGTGGGTCTGGTGCGTGATCATGCTGGTCATGTTTAGCCAATGGAAAAAAGCTAATCCTGGTCAAAATGTGCCGTTAGCGATGTTTGCTACCGCAGCCAATGCCTTATTGTGGCTTTGGGCCAGTGCCGGTGTAGCATTAGAAGTACTGTTTCAATTGATTCCATTTTCATTGGGATGGATTGATACCATTGATCCTGGCTTGGCTAAAACCTTATTTGCCTGGACTTTGCATCCGATTGTGTATTTTTGGTTAATACCGGCTTATACCGCATTTTATGTATTCGTGCCTAAACAAGCCGGTGGTTTTTTATTCAGTGACGAAATGGCCAGACTGGCATTTGTCGTTTTGGTGGTGTTCGCACTGCCGATTGGCTTTCATCATTTATATATGGATCCGGAACAAGCTAAAGGCTGGAAACTACTGCACGGCGTTGGCACTTTCGTGGTGGCCTTACCGACCTTAGTGACCGGGTTTACCGTAATAGCTTCATTAGAAATTGCCGGCAGATTGCGTGGCGGCAAAGGTTTATTCGGTTGGATAGGAACATTGCCTTGGACTAATCCAATGGTGTTGGCAGTTATTCTTTCGTTGCTAATGCTGATCTTCGGTGGCTTCGGCGGTATTGTTAATGCCAGCTATGCAATGAATGCGATGATTCATAACACCGCATGGGTACCGGGTCATTTCCATCTGATCTTTGCCGGTACCACTGTCATTATGTATCTTGCAGTTGCTTATTACTTATGGCCAATTTTGGTTGGTAAACCGTTGTTTTCCAATTCGATGGCTCTGGTGCAGTTGTGGACTTGGTTTATCGGTATGAGTGTATTGACCACACCCTGGCATGTGTTGGGCTTGTTAGGCCAACCGCGCCGAATATCTACGGTTGTTTACAATAACCTGTTGACCTTGTCGTGGAAGCCATACGAGCTGATGATGATATTGGGTGGCTTGATTTTGCTGGGTTCAGCTTGTTTGTTTATTTACAACTTGGTTAAAACCCAGTTGACACCACTTGTGGGAGAATTCACCGCCGAGATCGAATATGCCGAGCCTATTCATGCAGTTGGTGTGCTGCCGGAATATCTCAATGATTTGAAACTTTGGAATAAAGTTATCGCAGTATTAATGGCGATCAGCTTTGGCTATCCGATCTTGCAATTCTTTTTTATGAAAACCTTTGGTTCAAGTGTGTGGGGATATTAATCATGAAAACTTTCATATTTTTCCTAGCACTTGTTGCCCCGTCGCTCGTAGTTGCCGGTTCGCCATCCAGTATTGCCTGGACACCTGAAACGCTTAACTTTGTTAAACATGGCAATGCCGACAAAGGTAAAGAATTGGCGCAGCAGTGTGCTGGTTGTCATGGTGAACAAGGTATCAGCCAGATGCCGGAAACGCCATCTTTAGCCGGACAATTAGCGACTTACACTTATAAAGAGTTACGTGATTATGCCCAAGACCATCGTAGTCATCCGATTATGACTGCGACAGCAAAAGGGCTTTCCGAGCAAGATTCGGCCGATTTAGCGGTGTGGTTTAGCACCTTAAAACCAGCTGGCGGTGAAGGGGATAAGCAGTTAGCCAAAGCCGAAAAGATGGTTGAAGAAGGTGATGGCAAACGCATATTGCCGCCATGCTTTGTATGCCATGGTGCTAATGGTCAGGGTGAAAAAATGGATATTCCCGCTCTGGCAGGGCAACGTGCAGATTATTTGGAAAAAACACTGTTGGAATATAAAACCGGTCAACGTCATAACGACATATACAGTCGTATGCGTTTGATTGCTCAGCAGCTGAGTGAGACTGAAATCAAAGATCTAGCTCAGTTTTATCAGCAAGAAAAGTAGTAAAAAAGCTAGCAACAAAAAATAGAAAGGCGGATTTGCGAAGGCAGTTCGCCTTTCTTGCGTGTTGACTTTAATAAAATCAGCGAACTTTATAGTGATCAGCATTTGGCGCTGCAAGATCGTTTAATGCCAACAATCAAATTATTGTTGGAAAAATATTTTGAATAGTAATGGCTGATTCCTCTTTGTCGTATAAAAGGAATTAATGCTGCCTTTGTTGAACTATCTAACCTCTGCCCAACACTTTATTCCGGGCACTTTCTGCTATCGCCAGAATATCGTCTTGTAAATCTTCAGCTACTGCGAGCTCTTTGAGTGTGTTGGTTAAGTGACTGATAACGACATCGTAGTGAAAATCGTCCGGCTTTAGTTTTAACAAATGGGAATGGGCGTCAGATAAAAATACAAGCACACGGGTATCTTTGCCTCCTGCAATCTCCAGCAGAAAATCAAAATCGCTGGCAATATGAGTGCGCTGCATGCCTGGCTTGCCGAATGCGGCCATGAAATAATCATCAATTAAAGCAGTAGTCTGATCTGGGTTAGTTAGTCCGGCAAAAATTGATGTTAATAATTTCTTCAGCGGTTTAGTTTGCTCAATCACCGGATTGCCGCTAAAAAACCGGTTTATCGCATAGTCATCAAGCATCTTGTCGTAAAAAAGATCAACAATCTCGTTGAGCAAATTGTCATCAATTTCAATATAGTGTTTTGCAGGGGCTATGTTGATAGCGCTCATATTCTTCTCCCGGGTGTCGATCTTATAATTGGATAACTTTCGGATATTTTGGCTATTAGAGAGTTGCTAACTTTATGCAAGCCAACTAGAAAAGAACTTATACTCAAAACACTGCTTGTCAAATCATAGCTATGGCTGAAAGTCAGCATCAATTGCCGGCATCTGCTGCAGCAAAACAATATTTAAGAAGGCGCATAAATGATGACAGAACTCCCGCTCACCACAATTGCTCATGCCATTCAGCTGGCTGTGGCGCCAGTGTTTTTACTGACCGGTGTGGCCGGCATCTTGTCGGTGTTGACGAATAGATTGGGACGAATTATCGATAGATCGCGATTTTTGCATGGCAAATCGTTGGCAGAGGTGGAAATAGACCAAATTGTTCAGTCTGAGCTAAAAGTATTAAAACAGCGGGCCCGGCTAATTCATTGGGCAATTGGCTTATGCACGACTTGTTTATTATTTATTTGTTCGGTGGTCGCAGTATTATTTTTAGGGTCGTTTTTTAAGCTAAAGATGGAGGTGGTCATTGCCTCGTTATTTGTCGCGGCGATGTTTTGTTTAATCGTGGCATTAATCAATTTCATCTCTGAAATTTTTCTAGCTACAGCGCATGTGCGACATGGGCATTAAAGGTGGGTTAGAAATAACTTTTTGTTATGCATTGGTAATTTTTCCGTTCCTGGTGAGCTTGTCGAACCATGAATGGAAAAATCTCTAACAGGCTCCGTCAAACCGTTCATGCTTCGACACACTCAGCACGAACGGTTTGACGGATCGGGGTTAAATTATACGATTATCTAGCTTTTGGTTTATTGTTGGGTAATCACCTTAGCTTTACGCGTTTCGCCCTTGCCGATGGTTAATAAATCCCAAATAAGCAAGCCTAATCCGGCAGCCGTAACGACACCGAACAACAAGCGCCAGACCATAGCACTCTGGAATGACGGGTGATTCTGTGCGGTAAAGTAACCTCCCCAGGTGGAGCCTTCTACCGCACGCTCGATAAACGATTGTTCATAACCAGCTATTAACATTGCGATAGTCATTCCCAGCACGCCGACATTGAGCAAACCTATCGCCCATTTCCAGCGCCACGCATTGGCAGTGCCTTCACCCATCCAAACGCCGCCGCGCCAATGCTGTATGGCCAGATAGAAGAACGCGATATTAATGGTGGCATACGCGCCGAAAAACGCTAAATGCCCGTGCGATGCCGACCATTGGGTGCCGTGGGTATACATATTGATTTGCGGCAAGGTATGCATAAAGCCCCACACACCGGCGCCGAAGAAATTGCCGAAAGCATGGGCAATCACCCAGGCCAGTGCAGGGTGGTTGCCGTTTTTGAAGGCATGGCTGCCGGAGTCATACACCGCATGCACGACCATAGCTACCAACGGAATCGGCTCTAAGGCTGAGAAAAATCCGCCGATGGTCAGCCAGTATTCCGGCGTGCCGATCCAGAAATAATGATGTCCCAAACCCAAAATGCCGGAGCCGAACATCAACGCAACTTCGATGTACAACCAGGTTTGCACGATTTTGCGTCTGACGCCCAGCAGCTTCATCAATGACCAAGCCATGATTACGCCGACCAACACTTCCCAGGTAGCTTCCACCCATAAGTGAATTACCCACCACCACCAGTATTGCTCATGGGTGATATTGGTCATATAAAACATACCGGCCACATATAAACCTGCCAAGGCCACCAAATCCAGCGTTAATACGCCCGCGATACCCGACCACTTACCCTTAGTGAAGGTTGCAACTACGTTATAGAAAAAGATCAGCATCACCACCACGATGCCGATATCCGCCCAACGCGGCGCTTCAATGTATTCGCGGCCTTCGTTGATAAACCATAGGCTGGAATCTTTGCCCGGCCCGATTTGCACCAACAAATACACCAGCACCACGACGGTGACGGCGGCAGTCAGCACCCAAAACGCGATATTGCCAAGCTTTAGGCCGACGATTTCGGTCTGGCTTTCATCTTCCAATAACCAATAGACGCAGCCGATAAAACCGTACAGCATCCAGACGATCATGGCGTTGATATGCACCATACGGTTGACGTTAAAATCCAGGATTTCAAACAAAAATCCGGGCCAGATAAACTGGGTCGCAGCTAGCAAGCCAAACAGAATCTGGGCTACAAACAAAATAACGGCTACCGTAAAGTATTTAACCGCCAGTTGCTGGCCGTCCGATAAATTGGTGCTGTCTAATGCTACCCAGGTTTTGAAATCCTTAAAATATGCGGTTGTTTTTTCAACCAATCCAATTGCGCTCATGCTCATTCCTCCGCATAGATGGTTTTGAAGTTATAGGGAAAGCCATTAGTATCGATGCTCGACATCCACTTCAAAAAGGCAATCAGGCCTTTGGCTTCCTGTTCGGTAATACCCAGATTAGGCATTTTGCGATTGCTGCCGTAGGTGCGGGCATTGTTTTCCGGGTCCATTAAAAACTTCATCATCAAATCTTCACGTACATCGGTGCCTATCCAACCTTTGTCCAGCCAGGCTTTGGTTAAATCCGGCGCGTAATAAGCACCGTTACCCAATAAGGTGTGACAATTCATGCAGTTTTTGGCTTGTGAGGTTTTCTTGCCCAAATCCACCAGTTGCCGGGCTTCTTCTTCGCTAAATTGCTGGCCGAATAAAAACTCATCGCCGCCGATTACCGGTATCGATTTATGCAGCTTTTCCTGATATTGGTAATCGATTTTTTTGTTGATCACCGAATAAGCTTGGACACGTTTGCCACCGGCACTGGTCTGGCTTAAAGAATCCATGGTTAATACCACCAGAATCAGAAACGATCCGGCAGTCACCCAAATGGCGACTTTTTTCCAGAACGATTCCGACGCCCATAAAGGTTCGTCATTCATTGTTTATCCTCCGTTGTTGGTTCGGCGTGAGTTTTGACACACAAATGCCAAATACCGATAGGGGCAAAAAAATAGCCGAGCACCATCACCAGGGATAGCATCAGCCAGACTCCGGAAAAATTTGCCGCACGCGTCAATTCCGCCACGCTGACCAGCAGCACGGTATATGACAAGTAAGCGGCCCATTTAATTCGGGGATTGGATTTTATTTTGGACCAGGCATACAGCAGCGCGTAGCTTGCGCCTGACAAAATAATTAAAGCGGCGGTAAAAAAACTGATGAAGAAATCTTTTAAGGCGATAGGTTCAATCATGCTGACTCAAACAAGCCTATGGCTTGAGATTGGTTTTGTGAGATCCGTTCATACTTCGACAAGCTCAGCATGAACGGATAAATTGCTGTTAATTTTGAAACCGTTCGCACTGAGTTTTTCGAAGTGCAACTTTTAAAGGTTTTCTTTTTAATCAAAGCGGGCTTTCCATCAGCTTAAAAAAATCTTTCGGCGCGCCACAAATAGGACAGGACCAGTCATTCGGCACGTCAGCCCAGCGGGTGCCGGGAGCCAGGCCGCTATCGGGGTCGCCCTTCGCTTCATCATAGATATGCTCACATTCCCGGCATTGATATTTTTTAAAATCGGACATGATAATTTTCCTGTTTAAGAAGACTGGCTGACATTAAAGGCATCGGCATAAATATCCTTCATTGAGGCACCGGCCAGAAATGCCTTCCTCTTGGCTGTTTTAACCATTTCCGGATGTCCGCAGAGAAATATACGCCAATTCTTGAGATCAGATATTTGCTTAAAGGCCACTTCATCGGCACGTCCTGACGCGAAGCCATGACGGACATCGTCACCGGAAAGGCAGGGCACATAATTAAAATTCGAATATTGTTTGACTAGATCCTGTAGCTCACCGCTTAGATAGAGTCCGTTCAGATCTCGGCTACCGTGAAACAAATGAATAGGCCCGCTATGACCCTGACTGATTGCGTCGCGGATAATGCCGTAGAGCGGCGCAAGTCCCGAACCGGTACCGATTAACACCAAGCCTTGTTCACTATTGCCGGGTATGTAAAAACAGTCGCCGCTAGGACCACGAATCTCGACGGTTTGACCTGGACGTAGTTCTTCATGTATCCAGCCGCTGACCCGGCCGTGTGGCAGACGACGGACATGCAGATGCAGGTGATCATCTTCATGCGGCACGCTGGCGAGTGAGTAACTTCGGCCAAGCGTTTGATTTTGAAACAGGTTGATAAATTGCCCGGCCCGGTAATCGATGGGGGCATGGCATTCGAGTTCGACATGCATGATGTCGGCATTAAGCAGCTTTAAACTAAGGACGGTAGCAGGAATCACCGCTTGAATATCATCATCGTCCGGCAGCGCGACTTCTAAATCGGTATCGGGATAACACACACAAGCGAGGAAATAGTTTTGCAGCTTGAGGCTATCTTTCAAACCTTGTTGTGAGGTTTCAGGTGGCTTGCCGCCTGTTGTGCGCATCATGCAGGTTTGGCAGACACCGCTACGACAGGAAAACGGCACGGGCACGCCGCGATTGGTCAAACACTCCAGTACGGATTCGTTTGGCTCCAGTTCAAATTTATCGTTTGCGTAACGAATAGTAGTCATTGCCCGCGCTCTGATTAAGTTATCGATCTAGTACATCATTACGTGTGCTTTCGGCAATCGCAGCCACTTGCGCGATCAGTTCTTCTTTTACGCCTAATTCACGCAAAGTAGCGCCCAGATCTTCGATCACAGCATCAACATGCGAGTCATTCAAACCACGCGCGACCAGATGCGCATGGCCTCGACGCATATCTAAGCCGGTGTAATTATGCGGTCCGCCGAAAGCCATGGTCAGGAAAGCTTTTTGTTTAGCGGCCTGTTTTTCCATGTCCACGTCTTCAAAAAAGGCGCTGATGCGATCATCACTCAACACTTTACGGTAAAAAATATCAACGGCGGCATTAACAGCAGCCTCACCACCTAGTTGTTCGTATAAAGATTGTTCTGACATTTTTCTCTCCAAATATTAAAAAGGCGTTTAAGATACATCTTCAAGCCCCTGTTGTTTCAAGAGAGGCTTTGATTAGTTGCTCATTTAAGATGTATCTTAAATGAATCTTATAGTTTGATTGTAAAATCGTCAATCTTTATCGTTTATTAGTTAAGGCCTCACAGGAACTCAGGCAAATTTAAAGGAGTATCAAATATGCAACTTACACAATTTACGGATTTATCATTACGCTTACTGATCTATCTTGCGCGTTTGCCTGAACCCGGCTTGGCGACAATTTCCGAGATCGCCGACTATCACCAAATTTCCCGCAACCATTTGGTGAAGGTGGCGAATAGCTTGGCCAATCAAGGCTTCATTATGTCGACCCGCGGCAAGGGCGGTGGCCTGCAGCTGGCTCGGCCTGCCTACGCCATAGGCTTGGGAGAAGTAGTGCGACGCACCGAGCAGAACATGAATCTGGTCGAATGCTTCGATATTCCTTCCAATCAATGCCGCCTCATCCGCAATTGTTTCCTCAAAGCGACGTTATATGAAGCGCAACGGGCTTTTATGTCCGTGCTGGATAAATACACACTGGCGGATGCGGCCAGTTTAGGTGCTAATGCTGAGTTATCATCGCTGCCCACCACTACACCACCCCTTACTTGAGTCATATTGATGATTTACCGTTTATTCGAGGCAATAATCTGCTGGATGCGTTGTTCTACACCGTCTAATTCGTTTTCGTAAATTTCGGTTCGATAGGCATCGCCATCGACGCTAACGGTAGATGTTAATAAAGGCTTACCTGCTTCACTGATATTGATGCGGGTGATCGTAGAAAGCCCCGGCTGCAGCGGATTGTCCTTAAGCTCTTGGGGATCCAGCCCAATCCGCACCTGCACACGTTCGGCGACATGAATAAAGTTGCCGGTGGTATTGTCGGTAGGCAACAGTGCAAACGTGCTGCCGGTACCAGGGGTGATGCCTTGCACTTTGCCGTGATAGATCAACTTATCGTCATAGGCATCGACCATGATTTCGGCTGCTTGCCCTGGACGGATGCTGGCGATCTGGGTTTCCAGAAAGTTAGCGTCAATCCAAAGATTATCTAGCGGCACAATGTTTAACAAAGGCGCGCCCGCTTTAACGTGGCCGCCTATTTGCGCTTTGCGTTTGGCGACATAACCCGAAATCGGCGCAATGACGTTGCGACGTTGATAATTTAGAAAGGCGCTACGAACCCGGCTCTTGGCTTTTTCGATAGCGGGATGGTTGTCAATGATTGTGCTGTGTATCAGGGTTTGTTTACTGTTAACCGTATCGGCGTTAGCAATACTGCGTACTGTTTCGCCCAACTCGGCTTCAGCATGTTGCAAAGTAAATTCTGCTTGAGCGCCATCCAGTTTTATCAATACGTCACCTTTATTTACATGCAGGGTATTTTCAGTGAGGATTTCGATAATCGTGCCTTCCGTCTGTGCTTCTAATGTAGTTACATTCCCCATCACAAAGGCATCGTCGGTGCTAACCCAACCCCGATTGACCAGCCACCAGTAGCCGAAAACACTTAAGCCAGTCAGCACTATCAACAGCGTCGCCAGCTGGAGGCGCCGGTTGCGTTGCTGGATAAGTTCTTTAGGCCGAATATGATTTTGCATTACGGCTCTTCCACCAGTATTTCTTGTGCTTCACGGCGTTGTTCTTGTTCAACCGTGCGTTGCGCAGGTTGCTTGGTTGGGTTGGCAAACCAAACCAGCAGTGCCAAGGCCACAAAAATACACGCTGCCATCCAAAAGGCATCATTCATACCGTGGATTACCGAGTTGCGCCCGGCCAATTTGGCGAGCTTGGCGACAGCCGTTGCTTCGCTAAAGCCCGCCGCAATTAAGCTGTCCAATGTTTGCTCAAAGTTTGAATTGAACACCGTGTGTGTTTCGGCGAATCGGGTCATATGCACTGGCACTCGGTGATAAAGCACAATGCCTTGCATCGTGATGCCCATAGCACCCGCGGCGATGCGCATCAGGCTTGTGAGTTCCACCGCCCGCCATTGACGCTCCTGCGGCAACCCATGCAGTACTAATGCGGTTAACGGTACAAAGAAGCTACCCAGGCAAGCGCCTTCCAGTAATTTTGGCCAGAACAATTGTGCAAAAGCATCTTGCCCATCAAACCCGCTTAACCAAAAATAGATTGCCGCAAAGCCCAGACAATTAAGTGATACGAGCAAGCGGGCATCGAAGTGTTTGACGATTTCATGAAACACGCTGGCCATCGGTTTGGCGAAAATCGCCATCGGCAAAAATACCAAGCCAGCCAGTAATGATGAATAACCCAAGGACAGCTGCAACTGGACGATCAACATTGATAGCAATCCTTGAAACATCATAAAACCCATGAACAGAATGATGATGCCAATGGTGAAATTTCGGTGCGCGAATAAACTTATATCCAGAAACGGGCGGCGCAGGCTTAGTTCCCAAATCATCCAATAAATCAGGGTAATGACAATGAATACAATCAGGCCATTAACATATAAAGAATTAGACCAGTCCCTGTCGTTGCCTTGGTTTAGCAAGGTCTGCACACCAAAAAGTACCAGCGCAATCAACACAAAACCCACGCTATCAAAGCGGTGCCGGAGTCGTTTACTGTCACGTTGATAAAGCAGTGCACCGATTATGCCGCCTACGGCCAACGCTATCGGGATATTGAACCAAAATAGCCAGCGCCAACCGAGTGTGTCGGCGACCCAGCCCCCGATAGGCGGCCCAAAGGTAAACGGCGTTAAGGTAAACACGCTCCAAACGCCGATGCCGATGGATTTTTCGTTATCAGGATATTCTTTGATCAGCAGTGATTGTCCCAAAGGCAGTGTCAATCCCCCGGCAAAACCAAGCAGTATACGCCCGGCCAAATAGCCGTAAAACGAAGTTACTGTGGCGCAGATTATCGAAGCCAGTGCAAACACAAACAAGGCGGCCACAAAGGGGCGATATTCACCCATTCGCCGCGACAACCAGCCGCCCACCGGAAACGCGAGTGCCAGCCCGATCATGTAATCGGTCTGCGTCCAGGTAGCAAAGCTGAGCGGAATACCAAGACCCGCGGCGATCCGCGGCAGCATTGCGATATAAGCCCCGGCATTGAATGCCACCAGCGCATGACTCAGGCCCAAACAGATGTTGAATAAAATAAAACGCCATCCTTGGAGCTGTTTATCGTCGATGATAGCCATAAGGTGTTAGTCCGCAGTTAATAACTGTGTCACGGCGATACCCAAACCAAACTTGTTTTATGCCGCGATGTGGTTGCCGACAACTATAAGAACTGTGTTGATATAAGACAAACGATTTTTATTGGACTTTAATATTGATGAATCCGATACTAAACGCATGGATATTGATCAAATAAGAACTTTTTTGAGCGTCGCCGCCAACGGCAGTTTTCTGGAAGCAGCCAGCAGACTGTATGTCACTCAGTCGACAGTCAGCACTCGCATACAGCGGCTGGAAGCTTATTTGGGCGTTTCATTATTTGTGCGCAACCGTTCCGGTGCCACATTAACTCTGCAAGGGCGGCGCTTTTTGCGTCATGCTAAATCGTTGTTATTGACGTTGGATCAAGCAAGGCACGACATCGGCTTACCCAGTCGCTATCGGGCCAGTATTACCATTGGCGCTCGGATCGCCTTGTGGGAAGCATTGTTGCCGGAATGGATAGGCGTGATTCGCCAACAAGTGCCGGATATTTCAATACGTAGCGACATTGGTTTTGAAGAGGATTTAATGCGTGGTTTGATTGAGGGCACGATGGATATAGGCATGATGTACACGCCGCAACACAGTCCCGGACTGCAGGTTGAACATTTATTTGATGAAACCTTGCTGTTGCTGACCACCCATCCCGAAAAAACCTGGCCCAATGATGATTACATCTATGTCGACTGGGGGCCGGGGTTTTACGCACAACACAGTAATAGTTACCCTAATTTAGAACGACCCGCTCAAGTCGTTAACATCGGCTGGCTCGCGATACAGCTAATCCTCAGCAATGGCGGTTCCTGCTTTTTACCTATTCGCATCGCCGAACCGCTGATTAAAGCGCAAAAACTGTTTCCTGTGCCCGACAGCCCACAATTCAAGCTGCCAGCTTATATGGTGTCGCCACGCGACAGCGATTCGGTTATTTTGCAACAGGTACTCGATAACTTAAGATCACTGGCCGCGCTTGAACGGTATAAAAATTATCTTGAACGTTAGTGGGGCAGGGGCAGCTCTGTGCGGGATGTAAAAATTTTTCTGTTAACAGCTTAACGAGCATTGCAGGATTAAGTTTTCAACGCTGATTGACCCTTCCGGGATTATGGTCAATGCATCTTACGAGTTAAATTTAAACTTTCTTGGCTGATTGAGTGGAATTTTTTTGCAGCTTTTTTAATATCTGTCAGGCCATATTGGTCTTTCATGACCTCAAGACCATTCTCAACCAATGTAGTAAAATCAGATTTTGTTCCTGTTTCTAAATAGTCGCAGAAATCAGTAAGATTCTCCTCCTCAATGTTTACTCCATTGATACGGGCATACGCCAATATTGCCAGGCGAAAAACTCTATTTCTTTCGGGGTCTTGATTGTCCGGTCTAATAATTGAGATGGCTGTTTTTGACGCCACGTCGAAGCCAGGTAGTCGTGGGAGATCAGTAGGGTTGCGAAAAATGTTTGGAATATCGGTCAGCATTTGACGTGGAATCCTTGGTATCGCTTTTAACTGAGCAAGGATTGTATCTTTCACATCCCTTTTTGCCTGGCCGTTAATTAGAAGTTCAAAAGCCGCTTTAATTTGTTCTTCATTTAAAGGGGCAGTTTTGCCAGCGCCTTCTATAAGCCTAGATCTAAATTGCTCATAGGAAAAATCTATCGGTTTTTGCGCATCCTTATTGAAGTAATCGGAGACATTACTACTTTGCGGGTCTAAGGCATTAATGTCTAATTTTTTGCCTAATGTGGCGAGGATAATTAGTTCTGAGAAATTAACTTCATCTTGTGGGCCAGTGAATATGCTCTTAAGTTTTTCTAAGGTTGACATACGTACTCCTGCAATTAAATAGAAATTCGATCAAGTAAATAGGTGGGCAAAAAAGCCTGTTCACTCTCAAAAGCTTGCGAAGAAAGCCAAATTGACGAGGTGCTTGCTTGTCAGTCGTTTTGTAATACAATTTGTATTATTGAAACCGCCTGGAGATAGAAATGACCGCCATTAGCCTGCGTTTACCCGACGACATTGAAGCCAATCTAAAAGCCGAAGCCCAATTAGAAGGTAAAACCCAATCGGAAATCGCCCGACAAGCAATCACCGAATATTTGGCCCGCCGCGAGAAAGAGCGCTTTATGGCAGAAATGGTCGCCGAAATGCGTACCGCCTATGCCAACCCGGAAATCCGCCGCGACGCGCTGGAAATAGCCGAGGACTTGGTCGACGACGGACTGGATGCCATCATCGCCGACGAACGTGCTGCCGGTATCGACCCTAACGAAAAGTGGTGGCGATAATGAAACGCGGCGAAATTTGGGTCGGCAATCTCAATCCATCACGAGGCAGGGAAATAGGCAAAGTCCGTCCGGTGTTGATTATCCAATCCGACGAGTTAGGCGAAGACACCACACCGATGGTGGTGATCTTGCCGTTATCCACACAGATTTACCCTGCTTTCAAACGCTGGCGGGTAACCATCACCGCCAGAAACCGCTTGCTGAAACCCTGCCAAGTCGTCACCGACCAACCCCGCGCCTTGGATCGCAACTGCTTTGGTGAAGGCCCGTTGGCTACTCTTACCACAGAAGAAATGGCTGCGATTGAGAAGAGTTTGCGCGGCGTGATGGGGATGTTGTAAAGCAGCTTGCCGGGTTTTTTGGGCTCATAAGGGTTTAATACCAATAACTCGGCCTCCAATAGAACCCGTTATTTTTTGGATCTACTAGATCGCCATGTGTATGTGGGCTAAGGGAGCCAAGCCCGAATCGTTTGAAGAAAACATAGCGACCTAGGTAATTTACTGAGCGGTTCTTTGCTAAATATTTTGATAGAGGAGCTATGTTCGCCCATTGGCCTAAAGTTCTATCAGTAAGGTTTGCTGGACTTTCAAAGTTGCCATCTATCCATTCCAGCAGGCTACCACTGGGTGCCGCACCGTATATGTTTTCCTCGGTTGCTTCAGCATAGGGATGTAGTGATAAATTGTAAAAACAAAAAGGCGTATTTGCTGTTACTTTTGAGCTATTGACTTTTTCATTAGAACAAATAAATTCTGAATTCTTAATTCCTTCGTTATTTTTTATGCGTTTGTCTAATGTGGTAAGTACGGTATTTTGAAATTCACGAATACTAACCGCCGCTCCAATGAAAACTACATTACGGTAAGGTAAATCAGGAAACTTTCCGATAATTTCACTAGCCAAGATAGCACCCATACTATGACCGATTATTGTAATTTCTCTTTCTTTATCAAGACTCTTAGATAACTTGTCGAAGAACATCTTAATTATGCCATCTTCACAACTACCTTTTCCCGAATAAACGTCACGGCAAGGTTTTTGAAAAGCGAAGCGCACTCTACCTATCTGGCTATACCAATCCCTGTCTCCTAAAGAATCTATTACTGGAACAGTGATCAGTTTTAACGGGGTCATGGCGATATTAGAAAACCGATTCAAATTGAAATCAAAATCCTTGGCTAGTTCACGATCTGTGCGTATGCAAATAAAACCTGAATCAGTTTCATTCTTAGTTTCTTTACATGGATCATAAGTAGGATTTCTATCAACTTCATTAATTTCATCGTTGGAGAATATTGATTTTTTACAATGAGGTAAATTTCCCTCCCAAAACTCACTGAAACAACGGGTTCCGATTCCAAGATTACTTTGCTTGACATAGCTCAATAACGAACGAATACCAATTTCAGCAATATCGGTTGCAAATTTGAACGGCACGGACAATAAAAACCAATTATTATCCCAAGTACCTTGGTAATAATGATAAATGGAGTCACCGTATGAATCCAATGCTTCACTGGGCCAAACAATAAATATCGGGTAATCGTCATTACGTTCATCGAGTATTAGCGGTAAATCATTTTCTAACCGGCTAATACTTGAATCGTAGTCATTCATTCCTCCATGTATAAAGACCATCATTCTTTTTTTGCCGCTATTTCGAAATGATTCTATTATGTTGTTTAGATGGTTTTCAGCATCCAGTTCTGGCTTGTTGTTACAAAGCTCGTTATGTTTAAATTGGATCGGTTTAAATTCGCCGCGACGGTTTATTGCAATAATATGGTTGTTCAAAGATTGACACAGGTCTAATTTAGGGGACGTTTCGTTAGGTAGTTTTGAAATATCAGTTAGTTTATAAAGGTAAGATTGTCCATTATTTGAATCGACTACAGAACAAGCATTAATATTAAATATCAGTAATGTATAAATAATGATTGGATATATTTTTATCATGTTATTTTTATCATGTTATTTTTATTATTGGTTATAAAAATATAAAGCAGAACACCCTCTGAATTTTATTAGTTTAATTCGTTAGCAAACCGTCAATGTATTTTGCTGGGAAATCCATCTTACCGAGTTTAACTCTGCCCCGATTCCTTGCGTGATCTTAGTTCTGCGAGCATTTCTTTTTCAGTGATGGACTTCGCCCAAGTTGGGCGCAATTGAAAGTGGGGCTGATCAACTATTGTTTTCCAATTTCCACCCCATTCCAAGCCCAGTTCAACGCCTAAAATGCCTACAGTTTTGTATTTTGGGGAGTCTTTCAGATATTTCGTTCCTTCAAATACACCAATGTCAAAAGCAATGCCAAAATTGTGATTGGATTGGCCTCCTTTCGCATTTGTTACAATATCTTTATCCTTGTTAATAGTACGGCCTTGTGCATATAGAGTATCTTGCTCTTCATAGGTTCGAAGGCCACTTATGATCTTAATAGTTACTCCAACTGCGGCAGCTTTGTGAACCAAAGAGCGAGCATAAGGCTGTACTTCTGCTAATAAGGTTGTAATGTTTTTTTCGCTTCTTGAATCAACGGGATCAATAACTGATTCTTGTAATAACTCACTAGGTTTGACTATCTTGGCGTAAATGGCGCCCCAAGTTTCCGGCCCTGCTTTACCGTCAACTTCAACTCCCAACGAAGATTGAACGGCAGAAATGATTTCATCTATTTTCATTTGTTTCACGCCTCATTACATTGGTTTTTTTGAAATTTATATTTTCTATGGTTGATCCAAATAAGTTTTTTTACTATGCCGGTAAAATATTATGAGGGATTAATTATTTTTAGGCTGTGGTAGCGGTGCTATTAAGTCAAGTATGGCCTTTTGAGTGCCAGGTTCTGGAGTTTTTTTATTGAAACCCTCCCATATTTTCTTGGTTTCGAGGCTATCTAAGTTGCCTTCATTTAACCCTTCTTTTAAGCCTCCATTCGCTATTTCTCTGATATTTTTCAAAACATATTTTATTTGTTGATCTGACAGGATGGGGCCTTGCTTATTTTCTGCATTAATTTCTAATATTTCCCCCTCTTTCGTTACAGAACTAGCTACCATTGTCATTAACTCTTTAGCGATAACTCTCTTTTCAGCTTTTGATACTGAGTTATCAGGACTTCTTAGACCTTCCAATATTTCCTTTGCTCTTGAGAAGCTAAGAATTTGTGATTTTTGGATCGCTATATCCATAATTGCGTCGTTTGTACTTTTCCATGAATCTGCTTTTTGCTTATCTTTCTTCTCAAGTGCAGTAATTAGATTACTAAAATTATTTTCCGCCAACTCAACGTGAACATCACTTATGTTTTTGTTAACTTCGACTATCACGTAAGTATTATCAGTGTACTCAACAGGCTTCCCCGTAGCGGGGTCCTTATTGTCAGTCCAATATAATTTGACCTCGTTTTCGTTCAATGCAAGACGATCCCAAGGAATGTCTTCATTTCTATTCTCAACACGCACTAAAGCATAATTACCTGCCTCTAACCTAAAATGATTTAATTCTTTTACACCACCCTTGGGATCAAGAACCATGGTGTATCTGAATTCGGTGTCATTTTGGCCGCCATTTAATAGAGTTTTTCCAATTCCGTTTAGTAAGTTCAAAACCTGCGATGCAGGTGGATAAGCTGTGCCTCCTGCCTTGGCAATACTATCCAACATTGCTTTTATTCGTTCTGAAGCGATATCTAACTCAAATATTGCTATCCTAAATGCAAATGGTGCGCCGTTATAGGGAAGAGGGCCATAAATGGGCATGTTATTAAAATTTATCAGTTGCCCTTTACGTACATCATCTGAGTAAAAAACTACTCGTCCGTTTTCTTGATCCTCAAAACTTAACTCTTTTCCTTTTGCTTCCTCGAAAGCATTTGCAACTATTGCTATTTCTCCTACTGGCTCTCTCCAGTTTCTAGTAAATAAAGGTGTTATGTATGGCGTGACTACGTTTTCTGCAAAATTTTTAATATAAGCAGAACGTAAATGCAAAGACACTGTGTCGCCTGCTATAAATCCTGAATTTTCTCCAAGTGAATAGTTTTTAGCTTTAAGTTGCTGTAACCCAGCAGCAGAAGGAGGGGCAGTAATTTTGGATAAATCGCTTGTTCGGCGGAAATCAACTTTACCTTCGTTTGAAATCGCGCAACCTGCCAAAATCAACACAAACGGTAGAATTCTAAACCAACTAAATTTCATTTTTTTGTTCCTTAATTTTTTGTCCCACTTTAGTGATCCAATAAAAACATCTTAATTCAAGTTACAACAATTCAACCAACTTGCCATCCCCCTTCCGTACCAGTACCAAAGTACTACCTCCCACCCAAAGCTATCCCAGTTACAATACAAAGCCACCCACCAATCCCGAGGCTTCACCCCATGAACGTCCTCCTTATCGACGACCATTTTTGCGCCCGCGAGGGTGTGGCTTGTTTGTTGAAGCAGATATTTCCTGAAGTGCAGGTGTTTGAAGCGGAAAGCTTTGACGAAGGTTTGGCGATTGCGCGGGAAACGCCGTTGAATCTGGTGTTGCTGGATTGTTAATCACCATGCAAAACTTACCAGGGAATCGGGGGAATCAACACTGAAAAGTTGCCACCCCGGTATTGTGTAATCATCCGGTATTTTGCCGGAGTCACTCTGGGTGTTATCGATGGAATTTATA